>JACXTT010000008.1_pt1 | contig 407270 bp, 386 predicted proteins | sample 9270951 | NCBI WGS metagenome assembly JACXTT01 (sample SAMN15532306, study PRJNA645909) | rock metagenome | isolation source: weathered quartz diorite | place: Puerto Rico | collected 2017-06-21 | reverse complement strand
TCGGTGTTGGACCAGCCGAATTCCTTGGACAACTCAGGCGCTAACAGGCTCAGGACCTGCCGGTCCAGGTAGTTCACCGTGGTGGCAAAGAACAGCAGCGCGCAGATCGTCCAGCGGAAGTTGCCTACGGCTCGCAGGCCGGTCTCGGTACTCATCTTGCTCTCCTCCGGACCCTCAAGGATCCATCTGTATTTGCGACCGGGATCTACGTCCCGTATCGCGGACTACGCGCGAAACTCTGCTTCAACCATGCCGTGTGTACCGGGCCGCACCGCGAACACGGCGCCCGCCATGGGTTGCCCAGCCAGAGCCTCAGGCTGCGGCGGCCGTATCGAGGTGACATACAAAGTATCCATATCGGCGCCGCCGAAGGCGCACATGGCCGGCTTTTTAACCGGCAGGGTAATCGTGCGGTCGAGCTGCCCCTGCGGCGTGAAGCGCAACAGCAAGCCGGCATCGTTGGCGCAGGTCCAGTAGCAGCCGTCTACGTCGACGGCAGCACCGTCGGGCCTGCCCGGATGCTTATTCATATCGACGAATAGGCGGCGATTGCTCGGTGTGCCGGTGGCGGCGTCGTAGTCGAACTGCCAGATCTGCCGTGACTTGGGGTGCGAGTCGGACAAATACATGATGTCGCCCGCCGGTGAAAAAGCCAGCCCATTTTGCGTCAGCAAACCATCCACCACCGGGCTGCTCAATCCATCCGCGTCGTAACGGTATAGCCCGCCAACCGCGTGCGCCGCCGGCATATCCATATGCATGGTACCGGCCCAGAAGCGTCCCTGTCTGTCGCAGCGGCCGTCGTTGAAACGCATATTGTCCATGGGCATTTGCACGGGGGCCACGCGCTTGGCCCAGATGGCGCCGCGCGCCGCCAGACGCAGGGAAAAAATCCCGCTCTCCATGCCGGCGATCAGTGCGCCCTCGCTATCGAAGGCGATGCAGGCCACCATTTCGTCGGCGGTCCAGGACTCGCGCTCGCCAGTCTCCGCCGCCAGGCGATGTATTTGTTTGGCGGGAATGTCCACCCAATACAAAGCCGACTCGGCGGCGCGCCAGACGGGACTCTCGCCTACGGTATCGAAGACCTCGGTTACCTGCTCTGCAACGTCCATGCTTCAGCCGTTCAATCTTCTATTCGTTCAATCATCGAAGGGTCCGGCCTGGACAAAGGCGCCGCCCTGGTAGACCACGGCCGGATCATTGGCGGCCAGGGGAGGGTTGGCGGCTTCCACGCGCTGGCGCTGGGTATCGGAAGAATCCCTGGGCACGAAACCCAGATGGCTGGCTTTGCGGTTGTCCCACCAACTCACCGAGTTCTGCGAGGAGCCGAACACGATGGTGTGGCCCACGTCGGGCGTGAACAGGGCGCAGCGCACCAGTTCTACCAGATCGTCATAACTTAAAAAGGTTGCCAGCATGCGCCTGTCCTTTACCTGCGGGAACGAGGAGCCAATGCGCACGCAAACGGTCTCGATGCCGTAGCGGTCATAGTAAAGGCGCGAGAGGTTCTCGCCGAAACATTTGCTGAGCCCATACAGGGTATCCGGACGCATGGGGGCGTCGGCGTCGATTTTTTCGGTTTGCTTGTAAAAGCCGATGACATGGTTAGAACTGGCGAAGACGACGCGTTTCACGCCGTGCTTGCGCACCGCCTCGTACAGATTGAACATGCCGATGATATTCGATTGCAGGATGGGATCGAATTTATCTTCCACCGAAATCCCGCCGAAATGCAGCACCGCGTCCACGCCCTCCACCAGTTTGTGCACGGCGGCCTTATCGGATAAATCGCAGAGCATCACTTCTTCTGCGGGTCCGGCCGGGCCGAAGTCGGCGCGGTCGCTGAGACGCAGTTGTTCGGTAAAGGGAGCGAGCCGCGCGCGCAGCACTTTCCCCAATCCGCCTGCGGCGCCGGTGAGTAACAGGCGAGAGAATTTTTGGGCGTCGTTCATGGTGGTGTTCGAATGTCCAATAGGGCGGGTTCCTGCCGAAGTCTGCGCCGCCGCAGGAAAAATACGAATAACACGGAAACGGCAGGAAACAGCAGGAAAACGTTTTCCGCATTCTGTGAGCCTAGGGCCGGGCTTGTCAAGAAGAATTTGCTTGCGGCGGGCGGGGCGCATTGTGCCCGCACCGAACCGGTGCAAGCGGCAAACCCGGCCGCGCCGCGGGCATGACCAGTTGCCGGGGCTCATCTCCGAGAGGAGCAGGGCGGCCGCGGTCCGGCCCGCAACGGCCGGCGGGTTTTGTACGCAAGCGTGTACCCGGCTTGCGGCCCCGTTGACGCAGGGATATGCTTTGCCGGTATAATCCCGGAAAACGTTTACTGATGAAGAAGAAGCCCACCATACGCGATGTAGCGGCGCACGCCGGCGTTTCGATCGCCACCGTGTCGAAATTCATCAATGCCACACAGCGTTTTACCGCCGGGGTGGAGCGCAAGATCCAGGCCGCCATCGACGAGCTGGAGTATCACTCCAACCCCCTGGCGCGCAGCATGATCACCGGCAAAACCGGTTCGGTAGGCGTCGCCATTCTGGATATTCTCAATCCGCACTTTACCAATATGGTGAAGGGCGCCAATCGCGTTGCACTGGAACACGGCTACAACCTGCTGTTTGTGGACACCGAGGAAAGCCAGGCGCGCGAGGACGAATTGCTGGACGCCTTGAGCCGCCGCGTAGACGGCCTGATCGTCAGCACCCGCATGCCCGAGGAGCACCTGGAAAGGATTCTCGCCTTCGGCAAGCCCGTGGTGTTTTCCGGGCGCCCGGCACCGGCCGGCGTTCCTAGCCTAGGCTTCGACGCATTCGCTGCCGCCTATATGATCGGCGAGCTCTTGGTAAAGCAGGGCCATCGCAATATCGCCTACCTGGGATTTGCCCCGGCGCGGCCGGACAAGGAGCGCATGCGCGGCCTCAGCGATTGCCTGCACGCGCACGGCCTGTCCCTGACGCGCTACGAAATTCGCGGACCCACTGTCGCTGAAGGCGAGCGCGTCTGTTCAAGTGTGGTGCTGCGCAAGGACAAGCCCGATGCGGTGGTTTGCTATAACGATATGGTGGCCATCGGTTTCATGGGTGTGGCGAGATCGCTGGGTATTTCGATTCCCAACGATATGTCGGTGGTCGGCATCGACAACATCCCCTTCGGGCGTTTCACCAGTCCGGCCCTGACCACGGTCGATACACAAAGTGAGCGGCTGGGCGAGGAGGCGATGCGGCTTCTGTTCCGCCAGATCGCCGGCGAAAACCCGCCCGATATCGAGCACATCCTGCTGGAGCCGCGCCTGGTGATGCGCGATTCGACCATGGTGCGTGCGGTGCCGGCGGCCAAACCGTCAGCCGGCAAGGCGCGCCGGAAATAAGGTCAAAAAATGATAGCTGTCAAAAATAATGATGGGAGCGAACGTGAACGATAGCTATCGTGGTATTCCCAACCAGTTTCGCGCCGACCTGATCGCCGGCAAACGGTTGATCGGCTGCTGGTGCTCCCTGGCCAATCCGGTCACGGCCGAGGTGCTGGGCCTGGCCGGTTTCGATTGGCTGTTGCTGGATGGCGAACACTCTCCCAACGACGTGGCCACCTTCATTCCGCAGTTGATGGCGCTGAAAGACAGCGTCAGCGCGCCGGTGGTGCGTCCGCCCTGGAACGAGCCGGTCATCATCAAGCGCCTGCTCGATGCCGGTTTTTATAATTTCCTGATCCCCTTCGTGGAAAGCGCGGAGCAGGCGCGCCAGGCGGTGGCCGCCACGCGCTATCCGCCCGCCGGCATACGCGGCATTTCCGTTTCGCAGCGCAATAACCGCTATGGCACGGTGCCGGATTATTTCGCCACCGTGAACGACCACATCGCCGTGCTGGTACAAATCGAAAGCCGCGCCGGTGTCGATGCCATCGACGAGATCGCCGCCGTACCGGGAGTGGATGCGATTTTTATCGGCCCCGGCGATTTATCCGCAGCGCTGGGCCACATCGGCCAGCCCAACCACCCCGAAGTGCAGGAGGTGATCGCGCATCTGGTCAAGCGCACCCGCGCGGCCGGAAAGTCCTGCGGCATTCTGGCCCCCGCCGAGGTCGATGCGCGGCGCTATCTGGAGTGGGGCACCAATTGCGTGGCAGTAGGCAGCGATCTCGGCGTATTTCGCGCCGCCACCCAGGCGCTCAGCGATAAATACCGCAGCTGATCGCAGCTGGTTCACGCATCTGAGCTGAAGCTGCAGGCTTAGCGAACGGCCCCAAACAGGCCGCTGTGTCCGGCGCGTGTTCACGCGCCCTGGAACGAAAACCTTTTCTTGTTCGCACGGTAACGCGCGCAGCGTTTAGGTAACAGTTTCCTAAGCACAGTAAACGTTTTCCGCGCACCAAAAAACTGAAAATAATTGCCGGTGGCGAGGTCAGATGTCATACCTGCGCCTCGCGTTTAAGTGATATTAATCAATAAGATAAATGTCATTTCTTGTTCGCCATCGACCCTTGTTGCAGTCACGCAACGGCTTTGATTATTTGTTGACATCGCCAAACTTAATGGTTAGATTAGAAAAACGTTTCCCTAAATTGCTTTAAACCGCATACGAGGGCGACAAAAAACAACAACAACGAAACAACCGAGAAACAAAGGCAGGAAAAACGCGAAGCGGACCCCCAATCAATAGGCGGGCTGTGATCGCAGAACAGTTTGATGCAAGGGTGTGCCGTGGCTAGCGGCGCGTCTGACAAAATAAATACGAGGAGAACACCGTGAAAAGCCAGCAAAAATTCCTGTTGTCGCCCATCGCCCTGGCAGTGCTGGCGGTTATCGGCCAGGCCGCCGCCCAAACACCTCAAGCACCGGCGCCCGACACCAAGGCGGCGGCACCCAAGGTCGCAGCCGAAAAGGCCGACTCCAGCAAGATGGAGACCATCGTTGTCACCGGCTTCCGCGCCTCACTCGAAAGCGCCCTCAATAAAAAGCGCGAAGACAATTCCATCATCGACGTCATCAAGGCGGAAGACATCGCCAAGTTTCCCGACACCAACGTAGCCGAGGCGTTGCAGCGCGTGCCCGGCGTGGTGATCGACCGCGACGCCGGCGAAGGCCGCATGATCACGGTACGTGGCCTTGGCGCGGATTTCACGCGGGTACGCATTAACGGCATCGAGGCGCTGGCCACCACCGGCGGCACCGATAGTTCCGGCGGCAACAACCGCGGCCGCGGCTTCGACTTTAACGTGTTCTCGGCCAACTTGTTCAGCACCATCATCGTGCGCAAAAGCTCGCAAGCCGATGTCGACGAAGGTTCGCTGGGCGCCACCGTCGATCTGCTGACCTCGCATCCCTTCGATTACAAAAGCCGCACGGTCTCAGTCAATCTGACGGAGCGCTACAACGACCTCGCCAAGTCCACCGACCCCGGCTTCGATTTCCTGGCCACCGATACCTTCCTGGACCGCAAGATCGGCGTGCTGGTGTCCGGCGCCTATTCCAAGCGGCATCTGTACGAAGACGGTTTTAGCACTGTGCGTTGGGACAACGGCCCCTCCTCCGGCGGCTGGTGCACCCCCATCGGCGTCACACCGACCAACCCTTCCACCAACACCGCCACCACCTGCGGCCCGGCAGCGCAGGGAGTTTTGCGCCTGCCCAACACGCCAACCACGGTCAACGCCTACAACGTTTCCAGCGACCCCGCCAATTTCGCGCCGCGCCTGCCGCGTTACGGCCGCCTGACCCACGACCAGGACCGCACGGGTTTCAATCTCTCCCTGCAGTTCCGGCCTGAGCAGGGCACCAAGATCACCGCCGATATGCTGTATTCGAAAATCAAGGCGACCCGCCACGAAGACTTTCTGGAGGCGATTTCCTTCAGCCGTACCGCTGCCCAGGGCGGCAAGCCGCAGACCAGCGTGGTCGATGCGCAGTACGCCTCCAACGGCGCGCTGCTGTACGGTATTTATAACGGCGTCGATATCCGTGCCGAGTCCCGTTATGACGAACTCTCCACGACCTTTACCCAGCCCAGCATCACGTTGGAACAGGACATCGGTGAGTCGTTCAAGCTGAACGCCAAGATCGGCCGCGCCGATTCCAAGTTCCGCAATCCCATTCAAACCACGACCACCTTTGACGCCATCAACGTCAATGGTTACGGCATCGATTTCCGCAATAACAGCCGGGTGCCGGGCATCACCTACCCGTTCGACGTAAACCAGGCCGGCGGCGCGCTGGGCATCATCGGTGTACCGGTCGTGACCTCGGGCACCCAGCCGGCCACCATCCCCAACACCACGTCCAGCGAAATCCGCATCCGTCCGCAGGGCACCAATAACCGCAACGATCTGTTCCACGCCGATCTGGTCTGGGAACTGATCCCGGAGAAATTCAACCTCAAGGCGGGTGGCGACGACAAGAAATACAGCTTCGACACCTACGAGTTCCGCCGGGTGAACCAGAACGATACGATCTTCGCGCCGCCTTCCGGCACGTCCATGACCAGCTTGTCGACTTACATTTCCGGCGTAGGCAACGGCATGGGCATTCCCTCGGGCACGCCCACCGGCTGGGTCATTCCCAATCTGAACGCCATCGCCCAGGCCTACAACATCTATTGCAACTGCCTGCAATCCGGCCCGGCCGGCGGTCCCGGCGACTTCACCCTGTCCTCGATCACCAACGGCAATGCGCGCGGCAATAACAAGGCAGTTATAGAAAAAGACCGCGGCGTATTCCTGATGGCGGATTTTTCCAACACCATCGGCGACATCCCCGTGCGCGGCAATATCGGCGTGCGCTACGTGCAAACCAAGATGTCGGCCACCGGTTATCAATCCCTGGCCGGTGGCACCGCCGTCACCGTCGACAATTCCTACAACGACACGCTGCCGGCAGCTAATCTGGTGATCAACGTTACTCGTGATTTCATTGTCCGCTTCGCCGCCGCCAAGGCGATGGCGCGGCCGCAACTGGGCAATCTCACGCCGGGCGGCTCGATCAGCACCACCGGCAATCTGTCCATCACCACCGGCAATCCGCTGCTGAAGCCGTTCCGCGCCAATACCTTCGACTCCAGCTTCGAATGGTATTTCGACAAGAACTCCTTGCTGTCGGTCGGTCTGTTCCAGAAGAACATCGGCACTTACATCCAGACCCTGACGGCTAGCATGCCTTACAACCAGACCGGCCTGCCGCTGTCCCTGCTACCGTCCAACTTCACGGGTACTGAGTTGTTCTCGGTGTCGTCCCCGGTCAATACCACCGGCGGCAAGCTGACCGGCGTGGAACTCACCTATCAGCAGCCGTTCGCCAGGCTCGCCTTCATGCCGGAATTGCTGCGCAATTTCGGCTTGCTGGTGAACTACACGCAGGTGAAATCGAAGATCAACTACCTGGTTTCGCCCACCAGCAATTCCAGTATCACCGACGATCTACTCAACCTCTCGCCCAAGTCCTATAACGCCACCCTGTATTACGAGGACAGCGCCTGGAGCGCCCGCGTATCGCTGGCCTACCGCTCCTCGTTCCTGACGCGCGTGCCGGGGCAGAACAACAACGACGTGGAAGGCAAGAACAGCGCCACCAACGTCGATGCGCAGATCGGCTATAAATTCAACAACCAGCTGGAGTTGGCCTTGCAGGGCGTCAACCTGACCAACCAGGTGAACGACCAGTTCATCAGCCGCGCCCGCAATAGCTCGGTGGTGTACAACTTCACCGGCCGCGAATTCCTGGCCAGCCTGCGCTACAAGTTCTAATATTCGATTCAAGCCAGCGCCTCGATATGAAACCGCACCCCCATTACCGGCGCCTCGGTGAGGGGGTGTTGCGCACCTGAGTCTCTCTAACGGCACCGCCTCAAAAACGCCCTACGGCAAACCGGAATGAACATGGCCAAAGCATCCCAGAAAATTCACCTCGACCAGTCACGCCGGAATTTCATGCAAGCGGTTTCAGCAATGAGCGCCGCCGGTGTTGGATTTACCGGCGGCGTTTCCTTTGCGCAAGGTAGTGCAAAGAGCGGACCCTGGGACCAGGCGCAGGCCATCATCGACCGCTTCGCCAAGCCCCTGCAATTTCGCGATCAGGATTTCAATATCACCGCCTACGGCGCGGTCGCCTGCAAGGTGGCCGCTATCAAAGCCTGGGTGGCGTTTGTCGAACGAGACACCATCAATAGCCCGGTGGCCGATTCGCCCGATTGCCGTCCGGCCATCACCAAGGCCATTGCCGAATGTCACAAGGCCGGCGGCGGGAGGGTGCTGATCCCCGCAGGCAACTGGTATTGCGCCGGCCCAATCGTGCTGCTGTCCAACGTCCACGTGCACCTGCAGGCGGGTGCACAGATTTATTTCAGCAACAACCCGGCCGATTACGCCAAATACGGCGATCACGATTGTGGCAAAAACGGCAAGCTGGTCATGACCCGCTGGGAAGGCAATGATCTATTGAATTTTTCACCCATGGTCTACGCCTACGGCCAGGAAAACATCGCCCTTACCGGCGAAGACTGGACCAGTATTTTGAACGGCCAGGCCGGCGTCAATTTTCCCGGCAGCGAAGACTGCTGGTGGTCTTGGAAGGGCCGCGGCAAGCCCAGCGCGACCGGCGATGGGCCGGTGGGCTCGGGCGAATACGTGCCGCACGACCCGGCGCGCACCGAAGTGTCGGCCAACCCCTTGAATGCGGACCTTGCGGTAGCCGCTCCCTGGCTGAGTCCAGCCGAGCGCAAGCTGATCCAGGGCGAGGGCGACGCCTGGAAGCGCGACTCCAATTACCTGCGCGCCTTGGCTGAGGCGCGCGTACCCAAGGAAAAGCGCATATTCGGCCATGGGCATTATCTGCGCACGCATATGATTCAGTTCATCAGCTGCAACAAGGTGCTGCTGCAGGGCTACCAGGTGACCAATACACCGTTCTGGCAGCATAACCCCGTCAACTGCCGCGACCTGCGCATCAACAAGGTGTACGCCAACAGCATGGGCCCCAATAGCGACGGCTTCGACCCGGAGTCGTCCAACTACGTGCTGGTGGAGAACTGCGACTTCAATACTGGCGACGACTGCATCGCCATCGACTCCGGCAAAGGCCCCGATATCCAGTACGGCCCGGCGCAGAATATCGTGGTGCAGAACTGCTCCATGCAAAGCGGCCACGGCGCCATCACCTTCGGCAGCATCATGTCGGGCGGCATCCAGAACGTGTTCGTGCAAAACCTGGTGTTCGAGAACAAGCACTGGAAAACCGATCCGCTCAATATCGCCATCCGTCTCAAGACCAATATGAGTCGCGGCGGCTACCTGCGCAATCTGCATATACGCAATATTTCCATACCCAACGGCGTGCGCACCACGCCAGCTTATTACAAGCCGCTGCCGGGCTCGCCGATTCCGCAGCGTTCGGTGGCTACCTCGGCGGGTGGCATCATCACCATCGACTGCGATTACGATCCGACCGGCGATAGCGTGCGCATCCGTCCGCCCTCGGTTTCGGATGTACATATTTCCAACATTACCGTGGGCAGCGTGCAGACGCCTGGAGGTAAATTTTCGTCGTACCAGGCTATCGTCATCCAGGGTCCGGTGGCCGCCGATTACAACGGTCCTGCACCGACCCCTGCGGTGTTGCCGGTGCGCAACATCACCATCAGCGATTGCAACCTGGGTACGCCCGTGAATGCCGCCAATCCGATTTATCTCTATAACGTGCAGGGCCTGACCCTGAAAAACGTGACTATCGGCACCACGGTATTGGATAAAGTCTTGTCCGCTGCCGGATAGGCTTTCAATGAACGCGCGAATCGCTGTTTGCGGTCTCGTCGCCCTGGCGCTTGCCTCCGTTGCGGCGCCGGCGGCAGCGGAGAACAGCAAGGCCCGCTTGATTCTGGTCGGCGACTCGACCATGGCCACCCGCAATGGTTATGGCGACGCGCTTTGCAAGCGCTTTGTGGCTGAGTTGCATTGCGTCAACTTCGCCCGCAATGGACGCAGCTCGGGCAGCTATAGAGCCGAGGGCCTGTGGGAGCAAGTGATGAAGCTCTTGCGCGAGGAAAAAGTCCCCACCTATGTACTCATTCAGTTCGGCCATAACGACCAACCCGGCAAGCCCGGTCGCTCCACCGATCTGGTCAAGGAATATCCGGCCAACCTGGCTCGCTATGTAGACGAGGCGAGAAGCGCTGGCGCGATCCCGGTGCTGGTGACGCCGCTGACGCGCCGGACCTTCAAAGGCGGCGTGCTGGAAAACGATCTTAAACCCTGGGCCGAGGCCACGCGCAAGGTAGCGGCTGCATCGAAAACGCCGCTCCTGGACCTGAATGCCGACAGTTACGCTGCGGTCGCCGCGATGGGTTCGGCAGAGGCTGATACCTTCGCCATGGCGCCACCCCCAAAATTAAGCGACCCGCCCAAGGACAAGCCACTGTTCGACTACACCCACCTCGGCGAAAAGGGTGCTGTCTTTTTCAGTCGCATCGTGGCACAGGAATTGAGAGTGGCGGTACCGGCCTTGAAGCCCCTGATGGCGCCGGAAAAGGAAAATCCGTGAAAGGGCGGGGTCGGCGGCGGCGCGCTTTCTGGGCGGTGCTCATTGCAGCTTTCGTTCCGCTGTTTAGCGACGCGCAGGACACGCGCACTGTAACGGAACCCTCGCTGCCACCGGTCTGCACGGTTCTCATCGCCGATTTGGTGGCGCCTGCCGGCAACACCGCCATGCTGGCCGAGGCCGACGACACGGCGCGCATCCAGCAAGCCATCCACGCCTGCCCCGCCGGCCGCGCGGTGCGGTTCGCCTTGGGTAACGGTCATAACGCCTTTCTCTCCGGGCCGCTGGTGTTGAAAAGCGGTGTGACGCTGATCGTCGATGCCGGGGTTACGCTGTACGGCACTACCAATCGCCTGGCTTACGATACCGGCGGGCACCGCTGCGGCACCAACGACGCCGCCGGCCACGGCTGCGCGCCTTTTATCAGCGCCAACGACACCGAAGGTAGCGGGTTGATGGGCGCAGGCGTGATCGACGGGCAGGGCGGGCGCATCATTTCCGGGCGCGACGAGACCTGGTGGCAGATTGCCCGGCGCGCGCAAAAAGAAGGTACGCGCCAGAACGTTCCGCGTCTGGTAGAAGTGAACCGCTCGCGCAATTTCACGCTGTACGGCATCACGCTCGCCAACTCGGCCAATTTTCACGTCACACTGAACCGGGTCGATGGCTTTACCGCCTGGGGTGTGCGTGTGGACTCTCCCGCCGACGCGCGCAATACCGACGGCATCGACCCCGTGTCCTCGCGCAATATCACCATCGCCCATAGCTTCATCCGCACCGGCGACGACAATATCGCCATCAAGGCCGGCAAGATGGGGCTCACCGAAAACATCTCGGTACTGCACAATCATTTCTATAACGGTCACGGCATGTCCATCGGCAGCGAGACCGAGGGCGGCGTGCGCAATATCCTGGTGGAAGACCTCACCATGGATGGCGCCACCTCGGGTCTGCGCATCAAAAGCGATCGCTCGCGCGGCGGCAAGGTTGCCAGCGTTCGCTATCGCAGCATCTGTCTGCAAAACATTCGGGCGCCATTGGATTTCGATACCCAGTACGATCCCAAGGCCACGGGCGGAAAGATTCCGACCTACGGCGATATCGTTTTGGAACGCGTGCATAGTCTGACACCGGGGCGCCTGATTTTGCGCGGCTTCGATGAAAGCCACCCACTTTCGTTTGCCTTCGATAACGTGGTCATCGACGGCGACTCGATGTTGCAAATGGCGCACGCGCGCGTCAATTTGGGCGCGGGGCCGGTGCGGCCGTTACCCGGCGGGGACGATGTGCAAATCTCCGGCAAGGCGGGGGAGGCTGCGGCGGAAGATTGCAGCGGCCGCTTTGTTCCTTTTCCGGCAAGAGCGCAGGCCCTGGCCTCGAATCGTCCGCAGCTGAGCGAGGCGGAAGCGGCGAAATACAGCTACGCGGAAGTCATGAACTATCATCCGGTCAAAGGCAGCGATCCCTGGGATCCTCTGGCCGATGCTCTGATAAAAGCTGAAGCGGCGGAGCCCGATTACATCGTCGATGGCAATGCTCCCGCCGACGGCCGCAAGACTTTCCAGAGCGTGCAGGCCGCCGTCAACCGCGCCGTCAACGAAACCGGGCGCATCCGACGCGTCTTCATTCTGGTGAAGCCAGGACTATATCGCGGGCTGTTATACGTGCCTGAATTTGCGGCGCCCATCACCCTGCTGGGCAGCGAGAGCGATGCCAGCCGTACGTGCATCAGCGCCGATCTTGATGCCAATGTCACCGGCAGCCGCTACCGCGAACTGTTTTCCGCGCAATTTGCCGCCGCACCGCCCGCCGTTGCCGATATGTATGCCATGGTGGCGAAGCGCGATACCGTGAGCACACCCGGGTCCGCCATCGCCTGGATACGCAACGCCGGCTTTCAGGCCAAAAACATCACCTTTGAAAATATCTACAACCGTGCCCATGGCGACGCTTTCAACGCCGATGGCTCCGCTGCCATCCACAGCCAGGGCGTGGCCCTGATGGTGGACGATGCCGACAAGGTGCAATTTGAAAACGTGCGCTTTACCGGCTATCAGGACACGTTGTTCCTGCATTCCTCCTCGCCCGGCCGCAGCGTGCGCAGCTTTTTTCACCGCTCCTATATTGAAGGCGACCTGGATTTTATTTTCGGCGAGGCAACCGGCTATTTTTATCGCAGCGAAATCAAATCGCTGGGCGACCGGAAAATCTCCTACGCCACCGCCCCCGATACCCATTACAGCAGCCGCTACGGCCTGGTCTTTAACGAAAGCCGCTTTACCCACGACGGCAGCGACAACGCCCTGGCCGGCCGTTTTTATCTCACCCGCCAGTGGTTTCGCGGGCAAAGATGCACGCCCTACGGTGGCGTGGATGGATTGGCGGACTACCGCTGCACCGTGGCCACGACCGATAGTTACAACGCACCCAAGGGCACCATTTCCAGGGACGTTCTGGAAAACGTGGGCAAGGTGGTCATTCTTAATTCGCAAATCGGCTCGCATATCGATAAAAGCCATCCCTGGTCGGACTGGAATGCGCGCGGCACCCTCAAGTTTCGTCCGGTGCAATACAATTCGGACGATTACTGGAATTATTTGCAGGCGGCCGGTATCGACCCGGTGAAGCAACTGGGCTATGCGGCGCACAAATCGCCGGTCGATGCTTTCCTTGCCGAGTACCGCAATCGGGACGAATGAACGAATCCACCTTCAGCAATAGCGATAGCATGGACCACGCCGGTAGCGGCGACGGCAACCCCGGCAGCGAATGCGTTGAACTGCGCGCCGGCGACAGCACGGTCACCATTTGCCCGCAGCTGGGCGGTACCATCGCCCGCTACGGCTGGCGCGACCGGCCTATTTTCCGCCCGGCGAGCGACGAGGCTATCGCTCAGGGTCTGGTGCGGCAAATGGCCAGCTATCCGCTGGTGCCTTACTCCAATCGCATCGGTAACGCGGAACTATTGTTCCAGAAGCAGAAATATCTGCTGCGCGCCAACGCGCCGCCGGAGCACCACGCCCTGCACGGCTTCGGCTGGCAGCGCGTCTGGGAAGTGCATATGCAAAGTGCACACGCGGTTGAGTTGCGCCTGCGGCACTCGCCCGACGAAGACTGGCCCTTTGCATGTGAGGCGAAGCAAATCATTCGCCTGCAGGGCGATGTGCTGCAATTACGGTTGGCGCTGCGCAATACCGGCGAGAAACCCATGCCGGCCGGCCTGGGTTTTCATCCGTATTTTCCACTGGACGCAGATACGCAACTGCAGGCGAGCTGGAAAAGCATCTGGGAAATGGGCGCCGACAAATTGCCGACTACGCGCACGGCGTTGTCGCCGCAGATCGATTTCCGCCGCGCCCGGGCTTTGGCCGGCTGGCAGGTGGACAATTGCTTTGCCGGCTGGGACCGGCACGCCGTGTTGTCGTACCGGCGGCATACGGTGCAAATCGATGCGACTGCCGACTGCCGCTATTTGATCTGCTACGCCCCCAACGACGGGCGCAATTTCATCGCGCTGGAACCCGTCACCCACGCCAATAACGCCTTCGCCATGGAAGCACGCGGCGTGTCCGATACCGGTATGCGTACCCTGCAGCCGGGGGAGACGCTGGAGATCGGCATGTCCATCAGACCGGCTGAAAACTAAGCGATTTTCCGGCAGCACCGTGCCGGCGGCAGCCGTACCCGAGGGGGAGGAAATGTAGCAATGTCACCGCGTCGGTAACGTTGTTACCTGATTTGCCGGAAAATTTTCCTCTGACTCGCGCCGGTTGGCGGCCGGCTCCTTTGCCTGTCCCCTTTCCCCCTTACCTTATCCCTATGCCGTTCCGGGTGATGCGCCTATTTTGCATGCAGGCACCGGCAAACGTTGACCTAGCTCAAGTTAAGCCGTCGTCACCGCTGCTTGAATAGAGTTCGGTGCGAAAGCAGGGAACAAATCCGCTTTCGGCCGTGTTTACACCTAGTTATCGAAAGCCTCGGGGAAAAGCTCATATAAAAGCCGCCAGAACGCTCAAAAAGCGTATCGGCGCGCAAGAAAAAATGCTGTTCGGAATCACATTTCTTTCATCCTACAAGGACTACGAACCATGTTTACCGAAAATCGCATAGCAAGGGGGCAGATACTGGGAGGCGCGCTGGCTTTGCTGCTGGCCTTGCCGGGGCTGCCGACGATAGCGCAGGAGCCTGCGCAAAAGGTCGAAAAGGTCGAAGTGACCGGTTCCTCAATCAAACGCATCGAGGGCGAAACGGCCTTGCCGGTCCTGGTGGTGAGCAAAGAGGAAATCGCCCGTTCCGGCGCCACCAACACCGAGGAACTGCTAAAGCTCATCTCCACCACCTCCACCAGCGGCAGCACCTCGGTAGCCAATACCGGCGCCGGCGGCGGCCAGGGCGGCGGTGGCTCGCAGTCGCTGATTTCCCTGCGTGGCCTGGGCTCGGCGCGCACCTTGGTGCTGATCAACGGGCGCCGCACCGCGCCCGCCGGCGGCAACACCGCCGTTGACGTCAGCACCATCCCGCTGACCGCCATCGAACGCATTGAAGTGCTGCGTGACGGCGCCTCGGCCGTGTACGGCAGCGACGCGGTTGCCGGCGTGATCAACTTCATCCTGCGTAAGGACTACAAGGGCACTGAAATCACCGTGAGCTACGGGACCCCGACCCGCACCGGTGGCGGTGGCGACGCCAAGATTTCCGCTTTCAGCAGTTTCGGCGACTTGGCCAAGAGCAAATTCCTGGTCAACGTAGGCGGCAGCTACCAGAAGCTCGAGCCGATCTACGGTAAGGATAGGTCCTTTGCCAGCAACCTGAACGTGGCTGAGCAACTGGATCGCACCAGCAACACGCCGTTCCCGGCCGCCATCGTTCTGCCCAGCAACCTGGCGCTGCGTTCACCCACCTATCCGGACTGCGGACCTTACTCGCTGGTGTCCCCGCTTAACCCCGGCAACTGCCGCTACGACAACGCACCCTTCGTCGCCATCCAGCCGGACGTAAAGCAGGCCAGCGCCATCCTCAATGCCCGTCTGGCTTTTTCCAATGAGGCCGAGGCTTATCTCGAGAGTAGCTACACCCAGAACAAGACCACCAACACGATTCAGCACGTGCTCATCAACGGCACCGCGCTGACGGCCACTCATCCCTACACCATCACCCTGCGTAACCTTTTGAATACGCAATACGCTTCGTTGCCTTCGCTGCAGCGCTTTATCGGTCTCGGCTATTCGCTGTTGCCACCCACCAGCCCCTATTACCCGGCCGCCTACGCGGCCTCGATCGGGCTGGCCGGTCAGCCGCTGGTGCTGCAGTTCCGCTCGGTACCCACCGGCGTGCGCATCACCGAAGACATTACCGACAATGCTCGTGTGGTCGCCGGCTTCCGCGGCACCGGCATGGGCTGGGAGTACGACACCGCGTTCATGTACGCCGAAAACAAGCTGACGGAAAACCTGGTCAGCGGCTGGCCGTATTTCGATTCGTACCTGTCGCTGGTCAATACCGGCGTCGTCAATCCCTTCGGCCCGACTACCGATCCTTCGGTGCAGGCCAAGATCGACGCCACCATTTACCGGGGTAACTGGTTCATCAACAAGACCTCGGTGTCCAGCTACGATCTGAAGGCCACGCGCGAGGTGTACCAGCTGCCGGCCGGCGCGATTTCGCTGGCCCTGGGTGGTGAGGTGCGCCGCGAGAAACTGAACCTGCAACCGGCGCAGGCCAATATCGACTTTCTGGTGGCGGGCTTCGGTGGCGCCGGTGTGGCGACGATCGCCTCGCGCAGCGTGGATTCGGCCTACGCCGAAGTCAACGTTCCGGTTGTCAAGGGCCTGGATGTGGATGCCGCATTCCGCTACGACAAATACGAGCGTGTGGGCAGCACCACCAATCCCAAGTTCTCGGTGCGCTGGCAGCCCAACGAGACGATTCTGCTGCGGGCCGCCAAGGGTTCGGGCTTTCGCGCACCGACGCTGACCGACCTGTATTCGCCGGTGTTCTTCGGCATCACCACCAACGGCCAGCGCGACCTGATTCGCTGCCCGCAGGGCGGCCCCACCACGGGTATCGACTGTTCCAACCAGTTCGTGACCATCAATGGCGGCAACCCGGCTTTGAAACCGGAAAAGTCCAAGTCAGTCACCTACGGCATCCTGTTTGAGCCCAGCAAGAATTTCTCCCTGGGGCTGGACTTGTTCATGATCGAGGTGAAGGACGTGATCCGCGCCGGCGTGCCGGTGGCCACCATTCTGGCCAACCCGACTACTTACGCCAATCTGATCCAGCGCGGTGCGCCGGATGGCGACCCCAGCGGCGTGGGACGCATCACCGGGATCTCGCAGACATTAACCAACCTGGGCCAGACCAATGTCGACGGTGTCGACGTCGACGCCAAGGCGACGATCTACAGCAGCGCCGAGGACCGTGTGGTGGCGCACCTCAACGGCACCTATATGTCCAAGTACGAGACGCAAAACCTGGACGGTTCCTATAGTCAGCAGGTCAACAACGGCAGCGGTACGCTGCCGGGCGTGGTGCTGCGCTGGCGCCATACCTTCAGCACCACCTACGATCACGGCCCCTGGAGCGCCACGGTCGCTCAAAACTTCCAGGTGCAGTACAACGACGTGAGAACGGCCTTGCAGGCATCAACGGTGCCCATCCGCAAAGTGGCTCCGTATGAGACCTACGATCTGCAGGCCTCCTACACCGGTTTTAAATCCATGCGCCTGACGCTGGGCATCAAGAACGTGCTGGACCGCGATCCGCCTTACGCCAATCTGGGTTCGGGCTTTATCGGCAGCTACGATCTGAGCTACGCCGACGTACGCGGGCGTTTTGTCTACGGCTCGGTGAACTACGTGTTCAAGTAAAACTCAAGCAGCGCTTCTTGCGCTACGCCTCTAAGCAGCACCGTTAGTCAGCCCCGCGGAGAAAATTTTCCGCGGGGTTTTCTTTTTAGATGCGCGTGGTTGCGATTTAGCGAGTGGCGACCGGATCGCCTGCCTTGGACAAATGCGTGGACAGGTGATCCAGTACCTGGCCCCAGCCCCAGTTCCAGCCCTGCTGGTTTTCGGCGTCAAAGGGCGTGGCCAGGGACACGGAGATGGTCAGCTGGGTCTTGCCGGCGGCCTCGGCGAAATCCACCGTGTGCACGCCATCGAGCATGGTCTTGCCGCCGGCCTCGCATTTTTCGTGGAACACGATGCGCTGCATAGGCGTGATTTCCCGGTAAGTGCGGTGCGCCTCCACCGGGGTACCGTCGGGCAAGCGCGCGCTGAACATCCAGTTGCCGCCGGTGCGCACTTCGATCACTCCGTGGCGGGTGGACATGCCGTCGAGCACGAACCATTTGGCGATTTGCACGGGGTCGGTCCAGGCGGCGTACACCAGTTCCAGCGGCGCATCGACCACACGGGTGAGGGTGAGTTGTCGGGTGGGTGCAACGTTTTGTTTGGGGGTTTCATTTACAGCGAGCATTTTGTTTCTCCTTGATTTGTGTGGCGCTCAGGTACTGGCGCAGCGTCTCCAGACGCCAATACCAGAAGTGATGAAACAGCAGGGGGTTGAAAGCGTGGCGTACGGTGATGGATCGGTTTGGCCCCATGGGGCTGGATCGGCGGCGTTTCTTGCCGGGTTGTGGGGAGCTGTCGGCCAGCGACCGGTAAGTGCGGCCAAAAATTCTTGCGAAGAACATGGGGGCTTACCTCGGCTCGCGCTTGCCGCGCGGTTTGCTGGGGGATTTCTTTTCCTGCTCCTGCACTTCGCGCAGGTACTCCTGCAGGCGGTCCAGGCGCTGTTCCCAGTGCTGGCGGTACTGCTCTATCCAGTTGGAAGCGTCGTACAAGGGCTGCGCCTCCAGCTTGCAGGGCCGCCACTGCGCCTCGCGGCCTTTGCTGATGAGGCCGGCGCGCTCCAGAACCTTGAGGTGCTTGGTGACGGCCGGCAAGGACATGGCGAAGGGTTCGGCCAGCTCGCTCACCGTGGTCTCGCCGCCGGCAAGGCGCGCCAGAATGGCCCGGCGCGTGGGGTCGGCGAGGGCGGCAAAGGTATGGCTGAGGCGGTCTGGCGACATGGGTTTTCACTGACTTTGTAATTAACCAGATGGTAAAGTACAACTGCAAGGCACTGCTTGTCAAGCACCTGCTGCTTAATCCTTGCCGATGGCGGGTGCGCCAGTGGTGAGTGCACCGGTGGTAAGTGCATTAGCCGCCGTTTGTCGGGAAGGGCCGCGCCGGGCGGCGGCGCGGGGATGGATTCGGCTAGAGTGGCATTTCCTGACGAGGAGATTTTTATGCAGAACCTCCGCTCCTGCCTAGTCATTACGCTGATCGCAGCTTCCCTGACCTGTTTTCCCGCCCATAGCGCTGCGCAGGAGGCCCCGGCCAAGCCTGCTCCTGCCCCTGCTCCTGCGGTGACGGATGCAGCGGACTGGCTGATCGTGGAAGACTCAGCAACCAACAAGATTTATTGGCAAAAAAGTTCTTTGCAAAACGCCGGCGCAGCCACCACTTTTGTTTACCGCATCGATTTCACCGATATGCAAACCAATACCAAGACCGGCAAGGAATACCGCTCGGTGGTGGTAAAGGCCGCTTTCCACTGTCTGACCGGCCAGATGGTGCGCAGCGAAATCAACGCCTACGCCGAGACCGGAGGGGCTGGTGAGTCCCGGGGAAATTCCGTACCCACCGGCGACCAGGCGCGCCCCTTCGGCATCGTACGCGGCAGCAGCGATGACCGCCTGCGCCGGGCTGTCTGCACAGCAAAAGCCTCGGCCAAACCCTAGACGAGTATGGTCGCGATGCAAACGGCGCGCCTGCGTCTGCGTGAAATGGCGCCGGACGATGCGCCATTCATAATGGCGATGCTCAACGATCCGGACTGGATCAAAAACATCGGCGACCGCGGCGTTCGCAGCGTCGAAGGGGCGCTGGATTACATCATCAAAGGCCCGATAGCTTCCTATCTGCGGCACGGCTTCGGCTTGTGGCTGGTGGAGGGGCTCAACGGTGTGCCGATGGGAATGTGCGGTCTCATCAAGCGCGATACGCTGGAAGACGTGGATATCGGTTTTGCCTTCATGCCGGCGTTTCGCGGCCAGGGTTACGCGCACGAGGCGGCGCAGGCGTCGCTGCAGCTTGCGACGGAACGGGGCATGGAGCGCATCGTCGCCATCGTCTCGTTTCACAATGCCGATTCGATTGCCCTACTGACCCGGCTGGGCTTCGTCTTCGAGCGGCCTATCGTCATGCCCAAGGACACGGAAGAAATCGCGCTCTATGCGCGGCAGTTGCCATAAAGGCAGCTGCCTTAAATTGTCTTAGTTAATAACGTCCGCCGCGAATGAATCTGGCCATGCCGGCGGCGATCTCTGCTTCCTGCTCCGGATAGCCATGCGGCGCCTTGCCCTCGCAGGCCGCGAGGCCCGCGCCGCCGCGATAGTCCGGTCCGCCGCTGATCAAAACCTGCTGCTTGCGCGTGCTCGATACCTTGGTACTGATCCCGTCCATCAGGCCGGGCGGTGAGCGCGTGCAGGTGTCGGCGGCGTGCCCCAGCAATAGTAGCGGCAGGCGAATATCCGCCAGCGGTAAATCGAACACCGTTTGCGCGACCCAGATCTTTTTCGCCCCCACCTGTCCGGACATCAACGCGGAAGTCAGAATCACCCCATCCGGCGCGGCCGTTCCGCTGAGCCGGGCGGCGGCGTTGGCGGCCGAAATGGTCCCCCGGCTGGTGCCAACCACCCACACTTTTCCCTGTGTACGAGCGCGCAACATGGCAATGATCTTGCCCAGGTCGTCGGCGTGAGCGCGGGCGGCGCGGTATCCTTCCAGCCCGTCCTCGCCCTGGTAGTTTCCCGGTGCGTCCACCAGCGCCGTGCCGAATCCCTCGCGGCCAAAATCCTGAATGGAGCGGACCAGGAAATTGCCCTTCAACAAGCGTGCGCAGCCGTTATCGTCCAGGTTCAGATAACCCGGGCCGCCCGCCAGCAATAGCAAGGTAACGCTGTCTGCCCCCGGCTTGGCCGGCGGTATATAGGCAAGACGCATGGTGCTGCCATCAGTCGGCACGCTGACGACTTCGCCGCAACCAGCAAGCGCCTCGCCCACAAGAGCGGTGGCGAAAAGAAACGCGAGTGCTGCCTGCCGCAAGCTGCCTGTCATCTTTATCCTGTGCAACACCATTTGTAGGTTCTTCAAAGGCAGGCTGCGCACCGGTGTGCCGGTGGCGGCATGGATGGCATTGAACACCGCGGGTGACACCACGCAAATAGCCGGCCCGCCGCAGCGTATTGGGAGACTACGCGCCCAATGGCATCTGTAGGTAGGTGGCATTTCCCCGCACCTGGAGGAGTTCGCCCCGGCCATGAAGTCCCCATGATGACGACTAGCCCCATCCGCCAAAAAATTATTAACAGGGCGAATTTATCACTTTGATGGTGGTCAACCCATCGTTGTTGCTGTAGTCCGCTTCGGTGATGTGTTGTCCGCGGTTCAGGTCGGAGTACATGGCGTGAATCCCGTTTGGTGCTGCCCATCCCACGCCGAAGGACGCGAGTGCCATGGGAGGCATGCTGGGAAAATAGCCGGCGCCGGCTGGGGTTGAATCGTATTTTAGGTGCACGTCGAGGTAGGTCGAAGCATCACCATACGTTGAGTTGATGTCGGTCTTGCCAATGTTCCTCACCCCCACATGCACGTAGAAGTAGCAGCCGTAAGAGGAATAAATCGGCGTCACGGCGGAGAGATCGACAAGCACTGTTCCTGAAGCGTCCCAGGGAATCGAAACACCGGTGCCATAGCCCCCTGCGCCGTCGATCCAGAACACTGGTTCCAATTGAATGTCCGGCAAGCCGGCAGAGGCATGAGGCGCGGAGGCGAGCGCAAGGCCCGCGCCGCAGATCGCAGCCATTTTCGGGATGAAGTGCATGGTTATTCTCCTCGACAATTACCAATACGTTACGGAAGGATCGCGGCACCATCGGTCGCGTCGACGAATGCGCTTCGCATTTTTGCGGATCGCGTGCGCATGGTAACGTAAACGGCCGACCGTCGTCCCGCCTGATTAGGTGGGGATTGACCGCTGCGGCAATCAGCGCCTCGCTCGCCAGCCGGCAGGCGCTTGTGAGGTAAGCCGGTAGCCGAGTGCAGTCGGGGACTACACCATCTGCAAATTCTTCAGCGGCAGACTCCTGACGGGTTTTCCGGTGGCCGCGTGGATGGCGTTGAGCACCGCAGGTGAAACCACGCAAATGGTCGGCTCGCCGACCCCGCCCCAGAAATCGTAGGTCGGCACAATCACCGTTTCCACCTTGGGCATGGCGGCCAGTTTCAGCACCGGGTAGTCGTGGAAATTGCCTTGCACCACGCGCCCCTTGTCGATGGTGATTTCGCCGTAGAACGCGGCGGAGAGGCCGTACACCACCGAGCCTTCCACTTGGCAGGCAATCTGCTCCGGGTTGACGGCGTGGCCGCAGTTCAGGGCCAGCACCAGGCGATGCACTTTCACCTTGCCGTTTTCCACCGATACCTCGGCCACCGCAGCGGAATAACTGCCGTAGCCCATGAACTGGGCGATGCCGCGATGTACACCTTGGGGTAGCGGCGACCCCCAACCGGCTTTTTCGGCAGCAGCATTCAGCACCGCCAGGTGCTTGGGATGATTGGCCATCAGCGTCCGGCGGAATTCCAGTGGGTCGCGGCCGGCGGCGCGCGCCACTTCGTCGAGGAAGCACTCCATGTACACGCCGTTCTGGTTGGTATTGACGCCGCGCCACGGTCCCACCGGCACATGCGTATTGCGCATGGCGTATTCAAGGCGAAAAGCCGGGAAGGTATAACCCAGCTGCGCCTCGGTGGATTTTTCGTAAAAGCCCTGCAACTGGCGCTCGTCCTTGCCGTCGGAAGTGAGAGTGGGGTTGTTGAAGGCGTTGATCGATTGCCCGGACACGCGCAGGTGCAGGCCGGTCAATTGGCCGTTGGCGTCCAGGCCCGCCGACATTTTGCATTGCGAGATCGGTCGGTAGAAATCGTGGCGTATATCTTCTTCACGGCTCCAGATCAGCTTGACCGGCACGCCGGGGAATTGCTTGGCGATGGCCACCGCCTGGCGCGTGTAATCCTGGCCGCCGCGGCGGCCGAACCCGGTGCCGGGATCGATCTTGTAGACCTCGCATTTTTCCAGCGGCAGTCCCGATTCTTCCTTTAGCGCGGTCAGCGAGCCCTCACCATTTTGCGTGGGCACCCAGGCCTCTGCGCGGTCGGCCGATATTTTTGCCGTGCAATTCATCGGCTCCATGCAGCCGTGCGCCAGGAATGGCGTGGAGTACACGGCCTCGATTTTTTTGGCCGAGCCGGCAATTTTTTGCAGGGCCTCGTTTTCGTTGCGCGACACGTACACGTTCTCGGCGGTGAGGCCTTCTTCCAGGCGCGCGGCGATGGTGGCCGAGGTTTGCGCCGCCGCTTCGCCCTCGTTCCAGACGATGGGCAGGGCTTCCAGCGCGGTCTTGGCGTGCCACCAGGTATCGGCCACCACGGCAACGGTGGAATCGTTGACCTTTACGGCGCCTTTCACGCCGGGGCGCAGGCGGATCTTGCTATCGTCAAAGCTCACCAGCTTGCCGCCGAACACGGGGCATTGCGCGATGGCCGCGTTCAGCATGCCGGGCAGTTGCAGATCGATGGCGTACACCTTGCTGCCATTCAGCTTGGCGGCGGTGTCCAGGCGCTTCAGGGGTTTGCCGGCGATTTTCCAGTTGTGCGGATCTTTGAGGGCGATGTTTTTTTCATCCGGGGGGGCGAGCTTGGCTGCCGCTGCCGCCACCTTGCCGTATGTGGTTTTGCGGCCGCTGGCCGCGTGGCTGATGACGCCGTCGGCGACGGCGACTTCCGCAACCGGCACCTTCCATTCATCCGCAGCGGCCTGCAGCAACATCATGCGAGCGGCGGCGCCGGCGCGGCGCACATAGTCCTGCGAGGTGCGTATGCCGCTGCTGCCGCCGGTGCCCATGGCACCCCAGGCGCGCTTGCTGGCGTTGTTCTGGCCGGGCGTGGGATATTCGGTGGTGACCTTTTTCCAGTCGCATTCCAGTTCCTCGGCCACCAATTGGGCGAGTCCGGTAAGCGTACCCTGGCCCATTTCGGTACGGGCGATGCGAATGAGGCAGGTGTCGTCGGGCTTGACCACCACCCAGACATTCAGCTCGGCGCCGCCGGTCGCGGCAGCGGAGGCAGCGGGGGTTGCCGCGTTAGCCGCCAGCAGCGGCAGGTGCAGGCCGATGGCGAGGCCGCCGGCGGTACTGCTGACGATGAAATTGCGGCGGGAGGGATTGCTGATTTGCACGTTGCGCTCGGTGTGCTCGAGGGTAGGAGTCTTCATGGCGCTCACACCTTTCCTTTCTGCGGCAATGAGGCTGCAGCCAGATGCACGGCCGCGCGTATGCGCTGATAGGTTCCGCAGCGGCAGATATTGGTCATGGCCTCATCGATATCCTGGTCGCTGGGTTTGGGTTTCTTTTCCAAAAGCGCCGTGGCCGCCATGATCTGGCCCGACTGGCAGTAGCCGCATTGCGGCACATCGATCTCGGCCCAGGCTTTTTGCACGGCGTGCGCCACCGGGGTTGCCACCGCTTCGATGGTGACGATTTTGTCGGTGGGCTTGATGGCGGACAGCGGCAGCACACAGCTACGCACCACCTGGCCGTTCAGGTGCACGCTGCAGGCGCCGCAGGCGGCCACGCCGCAGCCGTATTTTGTTCCCGTGAGCCCAACCTGTTCACGTATCACCCACAGGAGAGGCGTGTCGCTTTCGATATTGACGTCGTGCACCTTGCCGTTGATGTTGAGCTTTGCCATATCGTGAGTCTCCGCAGGAAGAACGATCGAAAAAGATGCCGTCACAAGGTAAAAAGAGTAACGCATTTTGCCGGTTCATGTGTAACCGGCGCTGGCAGCCGCTGCTGTAAACGGAGATGCTTGCAAGGCTATTCCGCCGGGGTGAAAATGCACCGGTACGCCATGCGCACGCGACATCATCCACGAGGAGAATCAGCATGCATAAAAAACAGTTGCTGCAATTGATACTGGCGGTGTCGCTATCCGCCTTGGGCGCATTCGGCGCTTTGACGGTTCAGGCACAGGACTCGCCCAACCGCAAGGAGCAGAAGCGCACCGACCTGACCGGGGCGCCCGGCATGGAAGTGATCACCTCCATCGTCGAGTACAAACCCGGCGAATCGGCGCCGCGCCACCTGCACCACGGCGTGGAAATCGCCTATATCCTGGAGGGCGCCATGATCCAGTTGCCCGGCAAGGAACCCACGCGTATGGAAACCGGCGCCATCAACCAGAATCTGCGCGACGCCATGCACGGCGGCTACACCGTGGTGGGCGACAAGAGCCTGAAAGTGCTGACGGTGCACATCGTCGACAAGGGCAAGCCTTTGTACGACCCAGGCAAATAAAGACGATTGGAATGTATGAACAAATCCCGCCTGGAAGCCTTCAGCGACGGCGTCATTGCCGTGATCATTACCATCATGGTGCTGGAACTCAAGGTTCCGCACGGCGAGGGCCTGGCGGCGCTGGCGCCGCTGTTGCCGGTGCTGGCGGCCTATGTGCTGAGCTTCGTGTACGTCGGCATTTACTGGAACAATCACCACCACATGATGCACGCCGTGAAGCAGATTAACGGCAGCATCCTGTGGGCCAATCTGCATCTTTTGTTCTGGCTTTCGCTGGTGCCGTTTTTTACCGGCTGGCTGGCCGAAAACCACTATGCGCCCACCCCTGTGGCGGCCTATGGATTTGTGCTGTTGATGGCGGGCCTGGCTTATTACCTGCTCTCGCAGTGCCTGGTTCACTCGCACGGCGCCGACTCGCCGCTGGCCAGGGCGGTGGGCCGGGATCGCAAGGGAATCATTTCCGTGGTCGTCTACGCCGTGGCCATTGCCTGCTCTTTTTTCAACGAGTGGATTTCCATGGCCCTGTACGTGGCGGTGGCGATGATGTGGTTCGTCCCAGACCGGCGCATAGAGAAAGTGCTGGGCGTATGAAACGATTGCCGGCCGCATGGCTTTGTTCAATAGGGTGTTTGCTGATGACCTCCTGCACAACCGTACCGCCTCCGTCGACAGAGGCCGTCAAAGAACTGGCGCCCAGCGGCACGCTGCGCGCCGCCATTAATTTCGGCAACCCCATTCTTGCCAACCGCCAAGCGGACGGAAGCCCTGCCGGTGTCTCGGTCGATCTGGCCCGCGAGCTTGCCAGACGCCTGGGTGTGCCGCTGGAAATCAAAACCTATCCGGCCGCCGGCAAGGTGACCGACGGCCTCAAGAACGGGGAGTGGGATATCGCTTTTTATGCGCTCGACCCGGTGCGTGCCGTGGATACCGCTTTTACGGCGCCCTATATCCTGATTGAAGGCGCCTATCTGGTGCCGCAGGCCTCGCCCATCCAGAGTAACGACCAGGTCGACCGCAGCGGCGTGCGCGTGGCGGTAGGGCGGGGCAGCGCCTACGATTTATACCTCACGCGCGAGATCAAGAATGCGAGCCTGGTGCGCGCGCCCACCTCTCCCGCCGTGGTCGATACCCTGGTTGCCGAAAAGCTGGAGGTGGCCGCCGGTGTGCGTCAGCAACTGGAGGCCGATGCCAAACGTATTCCCGGCATGCGCCTGCTGCCGGGGCGCTTTATGGAAATCCGGCAGGCCATGGCCATGCCCAAGGCGCACGTCGGGCCGGCGGCGGCGGGCCTTGCCTATCTGAGTCGGTTTATCGAGGAGGCCAAGACCTCGGGATTCGTGGCCGAGGCCATGAAACGGTACGGCATAGAGGGAGCAGCGGTCGCGCCGCCGCGCGGAGAGCAATAAACGAGCAGTAAGCCCCCGGCGAGCTCAGGCTAGCTCAATAAGGAAAGACCGTCAGGAAGCGTAGCAGCGCCGCCGAGTCTTTAGGCGTGGTGATCATGAAAAAGTAGCTGCCGCGGGTCCACGCGAAAATCGGTCCCTGGGCGGATTTGCCGACGGCAAAAGCATAGTCGACGCCGATGCGGCCCATATTATTGGGCAGATCCTTGATGGCGACCACCTGTTCCATCGCTTCTTCTTCATCCCAAAACAGGGAGACGGTGGCGTTTACCGTGTCTTTGGCGCCCGAGTAGGTGATGGTGACCGGGTCGCTGGCGAGATCGCCGTTGGCCATGGAGCGCGAACGCTCGTACTTGCCGACCTGGAAGGGCAACAGATTGGTTAGCGCCGTGCCGTCAGGCTTGGGTCGTTGGTTGCGCATGGCCAGTTCGTCGGTCAGACGCGGCGGCGGTTCGACATTGGTCGGCACCGGAACCGGTTCGACGATATCGAACTCGGAATCGTCACTGGCAGCGTTCGTGGCGGGCGATTTCGTGGCCGGCGCCACAGCTTTGGCTTGATCGGTTGCGGGCGCCTTGCCCTCGGCAACGGCTTTGGCAGCGGCCTTTTCCTCTTCGGTGCCCATCAACAGCTCGCCGAGATCGGAGGTAAATACCTTGCCGGTGCCCTTGACGATGTCGCCGACATCGGCCTTCAGCACCTTCTGCGCGCCCTTGGCGATATCGCCCACGTCGGTCTTGAGCATCTTGCCCACGTCCGCGTTGAGAATCGCACCAATTTTGGGAATTAAAGCCATTGCGCCCTTACTTTTATTCTAGGTATAGGTGGGAATTTATCATGCCCAAGGAAAAAATCGAATACCGGCACCCGGTCAGGGCAATCCGCCTAAGCCGGATACTTTTTCTCCAGCATGGCGAATACCGCGCGCAGGCTTTGCGCCTCGCCGCCTTCCGGGCGGCCCGGGCGCGACTTGGGGTTCCACGCGAACAGGTCGAGGTGAATCCAGGGCTGCGCGCGCGGCACGAAATGTTCCAGGAACAGGGCCGCCGTGATCGACCCCGCCTGCGGGCCGCCGGTGTTGACGATATCGCCGATGCGGCTGACGATCATCTCGTTGTAGCTCTGCCATAGCGGCAAACGCCACAAAGGGTCGCGTACCTCGTGGGAGGCCGCATCCAGGTCGCTGAACCAGGCGTCGTCGTTGGCATAGGTGGCTGGCAGTTCCGGCCCCAAAGCGACCCGAGCCGCGCCGGTGAGGGTGGCGAAGTCGATCAGGATTTGCGGCTTGGACTCGGCGGCCAGCGCCAGCGCGTCCGATAGCACCACGCGGCCCTCGGCGTCGGTATTGCCGATTTCGATGGCGATGCCCTTGCGGCTGGCGACGATTTCACCCGGCCGGTAGGCGTTTCCGGAAATGGCGTTTTCCACGGCCGGCACCAGCACATGTAAACGCACCGGCAGCTTCATCGCCATGATGAGCCGGGCGAGTCCCAGCGCGTGCGCGCCGCCACCCATGTCCTTTTTCATTTGCCGCATGCCCTCGGCGGTCTTGATGTCGAGGCCGCCGGTATCGAAACAGACACCCTTGCCGACCAGGGCCACGCGCGGATGTTTTTCATCGCCCCAGGTCAGTTCGATAAGTCGCGGCGGCCGGTGGCTGGCGCGGCCCACGGCGTGTATGGCCGGGAAATTTTCGCTGAGCAGTGCGTCACCTACCCACTCGCGGAAGCTGCCGCCGAATTCCTTGGCGAGCGCTTCGGCGGTCTGCGCCATATGCGCGGGGCCCATGTCTTCGGTGGGGGTGTTGACCAGATCGCGCACCAGGGCGATGGCGGCCAGGAATTTCTCCGCGCGCTGGAAGGCTTCACCGGCTTTGACCAGCAAATTGGCCGGTGCGCGCAGCGGTTTGCGATAGCGCGAGAACTGGTAACAGCCCAGCCCCCAGCTCAACGCCGCGTGGAATTCATCGGGCGCATCCGCCGAAGCGGCAAGCGCATAGTCGCCGGCGGGCAGGGCCAGCGGCAGGTGTGAAAGCGCGTAGACGTCACCCTTGGTCGCGCCTACCAGCACCGAGGCGATGGCTCCGGCCGCGTCCGGCACCAGCGCGTAGGTATAGGGCTTGGCGCGAAATTCGGTCGCGGTCAACCAGCTTTTGGTGTTGACGTCGGCGCTTATGAGGAAGGCGTCGAATTGATCGGTATTGACGACGACGAGAGGAACGGCACGTGCGCTGGAAGTGACGAAAGACATGGACTGATAATCCTAATAAATAATGCCGACCAGCGCGCCGCAGGACAGCGTGGACAGCGTTCCGGCGATCAGGCTCTTGTAGCCCAAGTCGATGATCTCGGTGCGCCGTTCGGGACACATGGTGCCCATGCCGCCGATGATGATGCCCAGCGATGCAAAATTGGCGAAACCGCACAGCGAATAAGTCATGATGACCCGCGAGCGCTCGGACAAGGCGTCGGGCCCCAGCTTGACCATATCTATATAGGCGATGAATTCGTTCAACACTGTCTTGGTGCCCATCAGTGCCCCGGCTTTTTGCGATTCCTCCCAGGGAATACCGGTCAGCCAAACAACCGGTCGCATGCAAAAGCCGAAAATACCTTGCAGCGTAATCGCTTCTCCGCCCACCTTGGGCAGCAGGCCGAACAACTGATTGGCCAGCGCCACCAGGGCAGTCAGCACGATCAGCATGGCGATGATATTGATGTAGATCGAAACGCCTTCCACCGTGCCCTGGGTGACGGCATCCATGGTCGAGGACACCGGCACTTCCGTGGAAATGGTGCCTTCCGTCACAGGGCCTTCGTGCGGCACCATTAGCGAGGAAAAAGCGATGGCGATAGGCGCGCTGATGAACGAGACGATCAGGATATGGCCGATGGCATCCGGAACCACCGGTTTCAGGATGATGCCGTACAGCACCATCACCGTGCCGGCGATGCCCGCCATGCCGCAGGACATGGTGATAAAGAGTTCACCGCGCGACAGTTTGGCGATATAGGGTTTCACCACCAGCGGCGCTTCCACCGTGCCCAGGAACACATTGGCAGCGGTGGAGAGGCCGACCGCGCCGCCTACACCCAAGGTCTTTTTCAGCACCCAGGAAAAGCCGTTGACGATCAGTGGCAGGATTTTCCAGTAAAACAGCAGCGAGGACAGCGCCGAGATGACCACCACCAGCGGCAGCGCCTGGGTGGCCATGATGAAGGCGCTCTTGCCATCTTCAATCTTGAACGGGGTATCGCCGCCGCCCAGGTAGCCGAAGGCGAACTTGGTGCCCTCGTGGGTCGCGTCGGCGACGCCGTTCAGGGCGTCGTTGAGCGTATCGGCCATCTGCTTGAACCAGGGAAACTTAAACATCATCAGGGCCATCACCACTTGCAGCATGATGGCGCCGATCACCGTGCGCCAGGGAATCGCCGAGCGTTTTTCCGAGATGAACCAGGCAAAAACGAACAGCAGCACGAATCCCATCAGACTCTGCAAGGCGAGTGGCATGACATCGGCTCCTAAAGTGAATCAGCGAATCATACCGGAGTACATGTGGAGCGGTACGCCAGGACCCTTGCGGCCGGCGGCGCGGCGTGAAACCTGCATTAGAATGTGCTAATAATTGGATCAATTATGAAAAATAAAATCGCTGCCACCTTGTCTCTGAACGCGGCCCAAGTCCTGGCCCTGACCGTATCTGCCGGCTGGCTGGCCGCCTGTACGCTGACCCCCACATCCGCACCGGTGCTGCCTGCGCAGGCGCCCACCGTGCAGGTAAAACTGATCGCCTTTAACGATTTTCACGGCAACCTTATGCCGCCGGGCATGCGGCTGCCGATCCCGGATGCGAGCCAGCCCAATGGGGTTCGCCTGGAGGCGGCCGGCGGTATTGAGGCGTTTTCGGCCACCGTGGCGAAGCTCAAGGCAGAGAACAAATTGAATGCCGTGGTCTCGGCTGGCGATATGGTGGGCGCCACCCCCCTGTTGTCGGCGCTGTTCCACGACGAGCCGACTATTGAAGCCATGAATCTGGTAGGGATCGATTTTCATGCCGTGGGTAACCACGAGTTCGATCGCGGCATTGCCCATCTCAAACATCTTAAAAACGGTGGCTGCGAGCCGGATGAAAAGACCGGTAAAGCCGATTGCTCGGGGCGCCCGCCTTTTACCGGCGCAGCCTTCCCGTTCCTCGCTGCCAATGTGGTGGAGGAGGCCACCGGCAAGACGCTGTTTCCCCCGTATGGTGTGAAGGCGTTCGATGGCATTAAGGTCGCCTTCATCGGACTAACCCTGCACGAGACGCCGGAGATCGTGCGTCCCGGCGGCACCAAGGGTGTCCGCTTCCTGGAGGAAGCGCAGACGATCAACGCCTTGGTGCCGGAAATCCGCAAGCAGGGGATCGAGGCCATAGTCGTGTTGATCCATGAAGGCGGCTCACAGTCCGGCGGCATCAACGACTGCACCGATTTCAAGGGCGCCATCAAACCCATCGTCGAGCGTTTCGACCCCGCCATTCAGGTGATCGTGACGGCCCATACCCACCGCTTTCATATTTGCGAACTGGGTGGGAGGCTGGTCACCAGTGCGGGCAGCTTCGGCGGCCTGATCACCGATATCGATCTCACCCTGGATAGAGCCAGCGGAAAAATTATCGCCAAGCACGCCAAGAACCTGCTTGTGGCGGCCGACGGACCCAAGGACGCGCGGCTCACGCCCCTGCTGGACCAGTACACACGCCTCTCGGCTCCGCTGGAGGGGCGCGTTATCGCCAAGTTTACGCGGCCGATTTCGCGCCGCGAACGCAGCGCCGCCGAGTCTGAGCTGGGCAATTTCGTTGTCGATGCACAGTTATTCGGCACCGCGCCGGCCGACAAGGGCGGTGCGCAAATTGCCTTCAATAACCAGACCAGCCTGCGCTCGGCCATCACGCCCGACGCCAACGGCAATGTGAGCTATGGGGCCTTGTTCAAGGTGCAGCCGTTTCAGAATGATCTGGTTGTCATGACCCTGACCGGTGCGCAAATCAAAAGGGCGCTGGAACATCAACTGGGCCTGGAGGGTCCGCCCACCGACCGCACGCTTCTCGATGTATCGGCGGGCTTTAGCTATACCTACGATGCCGCCAGGCCCGCCGGCCAGCGCGTGCTTGCGGAAACCATGAGCCTGAACGGCAAGCCCATCGTCGCCACGGAAAAATACCGCGTCGTCGTGAATAGCTTCCTGGCGGGGGGCAGCGAGGGTCACTCCATCTTTTCCGAGGGCACGGAGCGCGTGGTGTCGGTGCTGGATCTGGATGCCGTCATCACCTATCTGGAAGCGCACAACCCCTATACCCCGCCCCCCCTGGGCAGCCGGGTGCGCCGGATTAACTAAATCGGCCAAAAATTTTGTTGCGGCGACGCAACAAAATTAGGGATATCTCCGAGCGGTTCCGGCCTGGCGTCCTGAGAGTCTGAAATATAAAACTCTCGGAACTCCATGTTACAAAAGGAAAAATTCCAGGCCCGCAAAAATGAACTTGCGGCCTTGGTTTCCTTAGCGACATGAATCCGTCATAATCGCGCGATATAAAGCTGGCTTACCAAATGGTAAAAACAGGTGCGGCCATGCTTTGGAGCATTTTCGCGTCACAAATAGGCAGGCAAGGGAGAATTCATGAAGGGTTGGAACGAAGCACCACGACGCAAAGCCCGCATCGAGATCATTCCGATGATCGATGTGATGATGTTCCTGCTGGTGTTCTTCGTGCTGATCAGCATCAATGTGATCCCGGCCCAGGGATTGAAGACCAATATCCCCAAGTCCTCCACCTCCGTGGAACTGCTGGCGCCGAAACGGGTGGTGATCACCATACCATTTGAAGGCCAGTACATGCTGGACGGCAAGGAGATCGGCGGCCTCGGCGAGATCGCCCCGGCGTTGATGCGTGAGAAGGCCACCATCAAGAACAACCAGAAGTTCATCGTCATTCTCAACGGCGACGATAACGTGCCGCTGCAAAAAGTGATCGACGTGATGGACGTCGTCAAACTGGGTGGCTTCGACACCCTGACCATCGCTGCCAAGAAGAAGAAATAAGGCGCCATGGACTTTCTCTATCGATTTCGCGAATGGCTGTCCGGCCCGCCGGCCATCATTCTCGCGGTGATCGTGGTGACCACGCCCATCACCAAGGTGATCGAGCGTCTGGCCGCCAAGGACGACGAGACCGAAATTAATTTGAACGAGCCGCCGCCGCCTCCGCCGCCGCCACCCAAAGAAGAGCCCAAGGAAACTCCGCCCGAACCCAAGGAAGTGCAGCCGGTAGCACCCGTTCCCGATGTGATTACCAAGGAAAGCGTGGTCACGGAAGTGAAGCCGCCGGCGCCGGAGCCTGTGGTGGACGCGCCGAAGTCGACCGCACCGCCGGCGCCGGTGCAAACCGGCCCCACTGTGGCGCAAATCGAGGCCGGTTACTCGGGCATCATCCTGAAGTATCTGGAGTCCATCAAACGCTACCCCACCAGCCGCGAAGCGCGCACGCAACGCCCCACCGGCAAGGTTTATTTATGGGTGGAAGTGGGCCGCGACGGTTCCATGAAGGAAGCCGGCATCATCAAATCCTCCTTTTCCAATATTCTTGATAACGCCGCCCTGGCGACGGCACGCGGCGGCCAGTATCCGCCGTTTCCGGCCACCGCTTTCCCCGGCGAAAGCTCGCACCGATTCAATTTGACTCTCGAATACAACCTGGAACCGCAAAGTTAGTAGCTGCAAATAGATTTAGCGCCAAAAGACTTAGATAGATACATATTGATATAGCAACAAACCGCTCCTTATTTACCTGCAACTTACCAAATCACCATGAAGGGAACATCATGACTATCCAGCCCAAGTACCTAGCACTCGTGATCGCCGGACTGTTTGCGTCCGGGCTCGCCCAAGCGCAAACGGCCCCCGCCCCCGCGGAAAAGAAAGATGAAAAGAAGGCGACCGAACTCGGTACCGTGAAAATCACCGGCGAAGGCGACAAGCTGGGCGCCGGCACGCTGATCCAGGAAGATTCGGCCAAAGCCCGTTCGACCGCGACGCGTGCGTCGATCGAAAAAGTGCGCGCCACTTCCAACCCCTTCCAGGCCATCGAAATCCTGCCCGGCGTGAACACCTTCAGCCAGGACGCAACCGGTCTGTTCGGCGGCTCGCTGCGTGTGCGCGGCTTCAACTCCGACCAGATGGGCTTCACCGTCAACGGCGCGCCGGTCAATGACTCCGGCAACTTCGCCGTGTTCCCGCAGGAATATGTCGATACTGAAAACGTCTGCGAAATTTTCGTGACGCAAGGCTCGGCCGATAACGAAGCGCCGCACGTGGGCGCCTCCGGCGGCAACATCGGTATCACCAGCTGCGATCCCAACGATGTACGCGGCGCCAAGCTGCAAGCCACGGCCGGCCAAAACCGCCTGGCCAAGACCTTCGTCCGTTACGACACCGGTTTGATCGGCGGCTTCAAGGCCTTCCTGTCGGCCTCTTCGGCGCAAGTCCAAAAGTTCCGCGGCCCGGGTAAAGCCGATCGCGATCACGTCGACTTCAAGGCCATGATGGACCTGGGTCAGGGCAACAAGCTGGTGTTCACCGCCCTGTACAACTACGCCGTCAACAACAACTACCTGTCCACCTGTAAGGGCGACTACGCGCTGTTTGGCACCTCGCTGGACTTCAGCCCGACCTTCATCAAGGACCCGACCCCGGTCGGCGGCACCGCGCAGGTCGCTACCACCACCAGCACCGGCTGCCGTTCCAACGGCGCCAACGCGGCGACCACGCCGTATCCGTTTTACAAGCTGTCGGTTAACCCGTTCCGCAACGCCATCGTTACCGGCGCCGGCACGTTCAACCTGACCAAAGACGTACAACTGAGCGTTACCCCGTATTACTGGTACGGCTTCGGTACCGGCGGTACGCAGCAGGTTGTATTGGCTGAAGGCGGCACCTTCCGCGGCGGTATTGCCGACATCAACGGCGACGGCGACAAGCTGGACCGCGTGACGGTTTATCGCGGCAGCCTGACGCAAACCAACCGCCCGGGCGCGACCGTGTCGCTCACCTGGCAAGCCGCCTCCAATAACCGCGTCATGCTCGGTTACTGGGGTGAGCGCGCGCGCCATCACCAGACCGCTCCGGCAACCTATCTGAATTCGGACGGCACGCCGTGGAACGTTTTCATCGACCAGCCTGCACAGCTGATCAAGCGTGTTGACGGTACGGTTTATCAGAACCGCGACTGGCTGACGATTTCCTCGGCCAATTCGTTCTTCCTGCAGGATACGATCACGCTGTTGAACGACCGTCTGGTGATTACCCCTGCCGTCAAGACCCCGCATATCAAGCGCGATTTCACCAACTACGCGAATGAAGGCACGGGTTCCGGCGGTGGCGCAAACGGCGCTCAGGACTATAAGCTGGGTCAAAGCTTCAACAACACCCTGCCCAGCCTGTCGGCCCGCCTCAACATCGACGACAAGAATCAAATCTTCGCCGGTGTGGAAAAAGGCTCGCGCGTTCCGTCCAACTTCATCTTCGGTAACCGCATCATTGGTGGTGTCCTGCTGCCCCCGACCATCACCTCGGAAACCTCGGTTAACACCGAAGCTGGTTACCGTTTCCTGACCGACGCCTTCACCGGTTCTATCACGGCATTCAATACCAACTTCAAGAACCGCCTCGCGACTGCCAACGACCCGGTGACGGCCTCCACGCTGGACATCAACGTCGGTGACGCCAGCATGCGCGGCTTTGAAATGGAATTGGGCACCAAGCCGGTCAACGGTTTCAGCGTCTACGCCTCGGTGACCTATACCAAGTCGAAGATCAAGAGCGATCTGACCAACCAGTTCCTGACGCTGCGCAACGCGACCAACACCGGTACCACCACGGTATCGTTCGCAACGCTGCCGACGGCTGGTAAAGAGTTCCCGGATACGCCGAACTGGCTGGCCGGTCTCACGCTGCAGTACTCCAGCGGCGCCTTCCTCGCCAGCTTGGCCAACAAGTACACCGGCGACCACTACTCGACGCTGACCAACGACGAAAAGAACTCGGGCCGTTGGGTAACCGACCTGAACCTCGGCTACCGCCTGCAAGTGCCGGGCGACTGGATCAAGAGCCTGACGATCCGCGCCAACGTTTCGAACCTGTTCAACAAGAGCTACCTCACGGTCAGCTCGGGTTCGGGATCGAGCTTCGGCACCACCGCCTCGTATAACGGCGCTGTCAACAACAGCCAACCGTTCTACTTCGTCGGTGCACCGCGCTTCACCAGCCTGTCGCTCGCAGCTGAGTTTTAATTGCAATAACGCGGCCCCTGAAAAGGGGCCGCGTGTTTTTCGGTACTTTTAGCGTTTTCCCGTTTTTTCCTTTTCGACCGATACTTCCACCGGAAGCTTCATGAATACTCAACTACTGCACGACATTGCCTTCGATGCGCTGTACGCCTTCCTGGCGGCCGGCACCTTCATCATTATCGAGCGCTGGATATTTTATTTTTTCACCGTCAAGCACACGCAGAAACTGGTGGACATGACGGCGGACACGAATATCGACAAGCTGCCCGCGGAAGAACTGGCGCAGAACAAGACGGCGTCCAACGCGCTGCGTTCGTTCCTGACGGCCAAGCCGAACCTGAAGAACCACAGCGACGTAGAGGATGCGGTGGAAACGGTGTTTATCCAGCAGCGCGGTGAGCTGAACAAGCACCTGTGGCTGCTCGACACCATCGTGACCGCAGCCCCCCTGCTGGGCCTGCTGGGTACCATTCTCGGCATTCTCGACACCTTCTCGGTGCTGGCCTCGTCCGGCATTTCCGATCCGGCCGCCGTTTCCGGCGGCATCGGTACCGCTCTGCGTGCTACCGCCCTGGGTATCGGCATCGCCTTGTACGCCATGTTGTTTTTCAACCGCTTTCAGGAGCGGGTGGAACGCATCAACGACAATCTGAAAATCCTGTTGCTGCGCGCGGCGATGGAGCACAAGTAGTATTTGCTGCAAAAAACTGCAGAAACTTGTTAAAAGGCCGCCGCATGCGAAATGCGGCGGCCTTTTTCTTTTCAGCTTTCTCTCCGCTGCCAGGAAGACGGGCCGAGGCCGGGTTGGCGGGCGCTAACGTATAATGGACCCGTGAAACAGTTAGTTCTCGACCTCATCCCGCCGCCTTCCCCGACGTTCGACAACTTTGTGCCCGGCCGCAACAGCGAAGCCCGGGCGTATTTGTGCGAAACCGTGCGCGAGGCAGCGCCTGTGCAGCATGTCGTCTACCTCTGGGGCGCGTCCGGCAGCGGCAAGACGCATTTACTGCGTGCGCTGGCCGCGGCGCAGCCCGGCTTCGTGCTGCGTACCGGCAGTCTGGAAGACCTGCCGCCCGGCCAGCACCATCACTTGGTAGACCAGGTGGAAAAGCTGGACGATGCCGGCCAGGTCGCCTTGTTCCACCTCATCAATCGCGCCCAGGCGGCCGGGGGCAGGGTGGTCGCCACCGGGCCGGTGGCGCCCCGCGACCTGCCGCTGCGCCCGGAGCTGACCAGCCGCCTTGGTAGCGGCATGGTGTTTCAGTTGCAGCCCCTGGACGACCAGGAAAAAGCCGCCGCGCTACGCGCCCACGCCGCCGCGCGTGGCTTCACCCTGCGCGACGAGGTTACCGCCTATCTCCTGCGCCACGCCCGTCGCGATATGGCCTCCCTGATCTCGTTTCTCGACGCGCTCGACCAATACTCCCTGGAGACCGGGCGCGAAATTACTCTTCCCCTGTTGCGTGAAATGTCGCAACCCAGCCTTGTGTGAACGTAAAAATCCTGACGAATATCTCTGACGAAGTACCCTGACGAATATCCCTGATGAAAAACGAATGAATCTAGCCCTGTTCGATCTCGATCACACCCTGTTGAACGGCGACAGCGACTACGCCTGGGGCGAGTTTCTGGTCGCCTCGGGTGTCGTCGACGGCAAGTATTACAAGCAAAGGAACGATGCCTTCTGGCAGCAATACAAGGCCGGCACCCTGAACATCAGCGAGTTCCTTGAATTTGCCCTGGCGCCCCTGGCCGGACGCCCGTTGACGCAGCTGAACGAATGGCACGCGCGCTATATGCAAACCAGGGTCGAGCCCATGATCACGCCGGAAGCGCTGGAACTGGTGGAAAAACATCGCGGCGATCTTTGCGCGGTGGTCACTGCCACCAACGCCTTTGTGACGGCACCCATCGCGGCGCGTTTCGGTGTCCCGCACCTGATAGCCTGCGAGGCGGAAATGGTGGATGGCCGTTACACCGGCAAGCCGACCGGCGTGCCTTCTTTCCGGGAGGGAAAGATTACACGTGTAAAACAGTGGCTGGCCGGCATGGGCCGCAAACTCGAGGATTTCGAGCGCAGCTATTTTTACAGCGATTCGCAAAACGATCTGCCGCTGCTGCTCGCGGTCAGTCATCCGGTGGCGGTCGATCCGGACGACACCTTGCGGGCGGTTGCCGAGGAGCGCGGCTGGCCCACGTTGTCGCTGAAGCCTGCGGGAGCGATGGCGCGATGATCAAGAAATTTATCGCCCGCGTATTCGGCAATAAACGCAAAGGCGGCGGCCGTCCGGGCGCAAACGTCGGCGACCCGGTTATTCTCGGCAAGGGCGAACACGGCATCGCCCGCGATCAAATCTCGCATGCCGCGCTGCGTGTATGCGACGGCCTGCAGGACGAGGGCTACCAGGCCTTCGTCGTCGGCGGTGCGGTACGTGATCTTTTGCTGGGCCGCCACCCCAAGGATTTCGACGTCGCCACCGATGCAACCCCGGAACAGGTGCGGGCGGTATTTCGCCGCTCGCGCATCATCGGCCGGCGTTTCCGGCTGGTGCACGTCATGTTCGGTCAGGAGACCATCGAGGTTTCCACCTTCCGGGCCAATCACGACGAACCCGCCGCCGACACCGGCAGCGTCGCCGGTTCAGGACAAGGCAGCAGCGAACGCGCGCGGGCGGACGAACACGGCCGCCTGCTGCGGGACAATGTATTCGGCGATCAGCAGCAGGATGCGATCCGTCGCGATTTCACCATGAACGCCCTGTTTTACGATCCCTCCCGGGAGGAGGTCTGGGATTACGTGGAGGGCGTGGCCGATGTCCGCAAGAAAAAAGTGGTCATGATCGGCGACCCCACCGCCCGCTATCGTGAAGACCCGGTGCGCATGCTGCGCGCGGCGCGCCTGGCCGGCAAGCTGGGCTTTACCATCGAGAGCGGCACGCAGCAGCCGATTACGGAACTCGCCCCCCTGTTGGCCAACGTGCCGGAAGCGCGCATCTTCGACGAGATGCTGAAAATGCTGCTGTCCGGCCACGCGCTGGACTGCATACGCAAATTGCACGCGCTGGGCCTGCACACCATGGTGCTGCCCTCGCTGGATGTGCTGCTGAACGATCCAGCCTCCAAGCCTTTCGTGACCTTGGCGCTGACGCGCACCGACGAGCGCATCAACGCCGACAAGGGCGTATCGCCGGCCTTTCTGTTCGCCGCCCTGTTCTGGTTCCCGATGAACGCGACCTGGCGCGCGCGCGAAGCGGCTGGGGCGCGCAGCGCCCTGGCCCTGCACGAGGCCATGGACGAGGTACTCGAGGAGCAGCGCAAAATGCTGGCCATTCCGCGCCGCCTGGACGCCAACATCAAGGAACTGTGGCTCTCGCAGCCGCGCTTTTTGCAGCGCTCCAAAGCCAAGGCTTACCGTACCCTTAGTCACCCGCGTTTTCGCGCCTGCTACGATTTTTACGAGCTACGCTCGGAAGTCGGCGACGCCGATCCGGATGTGGCGCATTGGTGGGAAGAATTCCAGTTTGCCGACGAGGCCGTGCGCGAGACCATGCTGCTGCCCGATGATGCGCCGCGCAAAAAGCGCCGGCGGCGCGGCAAGAAATCGGGGAAGCCCCAATCTGCGGAGGGAGAAAACGGCGGTAACATGGCGGCTGGGCAGGAAAATGCGCAGCATGAAGGTGGGCACGACGAGCCATGACCATTTCCATCAAAAACCTGACGGCGTTCCGCTCCACGGCGTTTATCGGCATCGGCAGCAATCTGGATAATCCGGCCTTTCAGGTGCTGACCGCCTTCCCGGAACTGGACGAGCTGCCGGAGACGGCGCTGGTGAAAATTTCCTCGCTGTACGAGACGGTCCCGGTGGGTATTACTGATCAACCCATGTTCGTCAATGCGGTGGCGCAGGTCGAGACCCTGTCTTCGCCGCACGATCTCCTGGCGCAGTTGCGCGAGATTGAACTGCGCCATGGCCGCGAGCGCCGCGAAACCAACGGACCACGCACCCTGGACCTGGACATTCTCATTTTCAACGAATGGCGTATCGAAGAGGATGGCCTCACTACGCCGCATCCGCGCATGCACGAGCGCGCCTTTGTGCTGGTGCCCCTGCTGGAAATCGCGCCCGATATCTATATCCCGGGCAAGGGCTATGGCCGCGAACTATTGCCCGCGCTGGACGTCTCCGGCGTACGCAAGCTGGAAGAAGATCCGGCCCCGCAATGAAATACCGCTACGTGGTGGTGGAAGGGCCGATCGGCGCCGGAAAATCCACCCTGGCGCGTCTGATCGCCGAACGCCACGGCGCCGACCTGATCCTGGAAGACCCGGGCGCCAATCCTTTCCTGCCGCAGTTCTACCGCGATATGCGCCGCTATGCCCTGGCAACGCAAATGTTCTTCCTGTTCCAGCGGGTAAACCAGCTGTCCGCCATCAAGCAGCCAGACCTATTCAACCGCAAATCGGTGGCCGACTACATGCTGGCGAAGGACACCCTGTTCGCCAAACTAACCCTGGACGACAACGAGTTCGGCCTTTATTCACAGCTTTACAATCATCTGCGTCCGCAGGCGCCCACACCCGACCTGGTGATTTACCTGCAAGCCTCGGTGGAGTCGCTGATGGCGCGCATCGCCCGGCGTGGGCGGCATATGGAGCGCAGTATCAGCGAGGACTATCTCCTGAAGTTGTCCGAACTCTACACCAGCTATTTTTACAATTACAGCGAATCGCCGCTGCTGATCGTGAACAGCGACAGCTTCAATTTCGCCGACAATCCCAACCATATGCAAATGCTGGCGCAACGCCTGGAGTCCATGCAGGGCATGCGCGAGTACCTGAACGTCGGTTAGTTTCCGCCGATGTGCCGGCACCGCCCGGCGCTTGGCGCAGGCGAGTGCATTCTTTATAAGATCTTTATACGCGTACGGGCAGAATTGACGGCGTTGCAGATTCACGTCCGTTCAATTTTTCTCCAATGGCTTCGATTGGAGGGTGATCATGAAAAAAATTCTATTGTCATTGGCTTTCCTGGTGATTTTCTTATCCGTCGCCGCCTGCACATCCTTTAGCGCAGGTAATGCGACCGGCGTCAAAACGGGCTGCGGTCCCAATCTGGACCAGCACTGTTATCAAAAGGCGCCCTGGGACCACCACTGAGCACGGCTATGCCGGTCGCTTGGTAGCGCGACCCGCACGCAATAGTTTGCGTGCTCCGCGAATAGCGGTTTCCTGTAATTACCGAAAGAAACGATGCGCACTATATCTATAGTGGTAGCCACCTGCTCGCTCGCGTTGTGCATGTCGACACTGGCCCAAAGCGGCCCGGCCAGCGGTTGCCCGGAGCGCTCCGCGGAGCAAAGCCTGACCACGCGCTTCCTCAGCACCTATAGCCAGTATCTGGAGTGGAACGGCGATCCGGCGGATACGCCGCCCAATTGGCGCAAGGGCTATCAACCGCCGCCGGTGGCCAGCGCGCCCATGCCATTCGCCAACTGGCCGATTGGCGGCACGGAAAACATAGGCTACGAAAACGCCTATTACGGCGCGCTGATGGACGCCATTTATTGCGGCCCCGAGGGCAAGGCCTGGCAGGACTCGCGCGTCACGGTTTATGGCTGGCTCAACCCCGGCATGAACCTCAGCAGTTCCAAAAGCCGCTACAACTACGTTTCCGGCACCGGCGGTAACTGGCCCGCGTCGTACTCGTATCAGCCCAACACCGCCCGGCTCGACCAGCTCGCGCTCTATGTCGAGCGCACGCCGGATATGGTGCAGACCGATCACATCGACTGGGGCTTTCGCCTGGCGACGGTCTACGGCACCGACTACAAATACACTTTCGCCAAGGGTGTGGCCAGCAATCAATACACGCAAAACGCAAAGCACCTGGGCGCCGATCTGGTGATGGCCTACGGCGAGCTGTATTTCCCGCACGTCGCCGAGGGGCTGAACGTGCGCATCGGCCGCTACATCTCCATTCCGGATATCGAGGCGCAATTGGCGCCCAATAATTACAACTACAGCCATTCACTGCTCTATTCCTTCGACCCCTATACGCAGGAAGGGGTGGTGTTCACCTTCAAGATCAGCAAAAACTGGCAGCTGCAATTGGAAGCCAGCGTCGGCAACGACGTCGCTTTCTGGAACAAGACAGAGCGCAAATTCACGCCGGAGGTCTGCGTGCAATGGACCTCGGACTCCGGCAATGACGCCGTCTACCCCTGTATCAACGGTTCGCATCGCACCGGCATCGGCAACAATGGCAAATGGGGCTGGAACAATCTGCAGCACGAGGTTTTCACCTGGTATCACAAGTTCGACGAACGCTGGCATATGTCCACCGAAGCCTACTATATGTATCAGAACGACACGCCCAATGTGAACAATGCGGCTGGGCTGAACCTCTATTTGAGTTCGCCGCAGGTGGCCGGGATCAATGTAGGCGCGCCGTTCGGCGCGCAGTGCGATGCCGCGCTTGTTACCTGCCGATCCTCCGAGTGGTCGGTTGTGAACTACCTGGTGTATCAATGGACGCCGCGCGATTTCCTGAGCCTGCGCAACGGAATTTTCAACGACCGTAACGGCCAGCGCACCGGTTTCGCGACCCGCTATCAGGAAATCGTGCTGGGCTGGAACCACTGGCTAGGCAAGGCCATCACCCTGCGCCCGGAGATCCGCTACGAGCGGGCCAAGGTCGATGCATACGACAATCCCTGCGGCGTCGCCAACGCGGGCTGCGGCAGGAAGAGGCAGACCATGTTCGCGATGGACGCGATTGTTCATTTTTAGCGGCCTGGGCGCAGTGCGGAAGACTTTGCGAGGCAGGGGGTTTTGAGAGACAAATTCTGGTCACATCGGTTATGATTCTCCTCCCGGTTTCCACCGAATAGCGAGGACATCATGAGCTTACGCATCAACGACACCGCCCCCAATTTCACCGCCGAGACCACCCAGGGCAAGATCGACTTTCACCAGTGGATCGGCGATAGCTGGGCCATCCTGTTTTCGCACCCCAAGGATTTCACGCCGGTGTGCACCACCGAGCTGGGCTATATGGCGAAAATCGAGCCCGAGTTCACCAAGCTGAACACCAAAATCATCGGCCTTTCTGCTGATCCGGTTGCCCGCCACGGCGACTGGGCCAAGGACATTGAAGAAACCCAGGGCTACGCCGTCAAGTACCCCATGATCGGCGACTTTGATCTGGCCGTCGCCAAGCTCTACAACATGCTGCCAGCCGAGGAAGTTGCCGCCGACGGCCGCACCGCCGCCAATAACGCCACTGTGCGCTCGGTATTCATCATCGGCCCGGACAAGAAGATCAAGCTGATGTTGACCTATCCCATGACCACCGGCCGTAACTTCGACGAAATACTTCGCGTGCTGGAATCCATGCAGCTCACCGCCAAGCACAAGGTCGCTACACCGGTGAATTGGAAAAACGGCCAGGACGTCATCATTGTGCCCTCGGTATCGAATGAAGACGCCATGAAGCAATACCCGGAAGGCTTCAAGACCATCAAACCGTATTTGCGCACGGTGAAGCAGCCTTCGTAGCAGGACAGCTTTAGGCCCCCTCCCTCGTTTACACGGGGCGGCGTGGCCGCCGTCTAGGGCCAGAGGGCGGGGGGAGAGGGGCGTCGATTGCCTGGCGAACGAACCCAATAGAGAAACAAAAATGATCTTCGAACAAATCGCCACCGGCGGCTGCCAGTCCTATCTGGTGGGCTGCTCCGAGAGTCGCGCGGCAGCGGTGATTGACGTGGAGCTTTCCAAAGTCGACCATTTCATCACCCTGGCTGCGCAGCATGGGCTACGCATCCGCTACGCCATCGACACCCATACCCACGCCGACCACTTCTCGGCCAGTCGCATCCTGGCGCAAAAGCTCGGTATTCCCGTGGTCATGCACCGCGACACCGGCGCCACCCGGGTGGATATGCGCGTGGACGACGGCGAAATGCTGGTGGTGGGCAAACTCAAGCTGCAGTTCCTGCATACGCCCGGGCACACGGCCGACGCCATGTGCATCGTCATGGCCGATCGGGTTTTTACCGGCGATACCCTGCTGATCGGCGGCACCGGGCGTACCGATCTGCCCACCGGCGACCCCGTGAAATTGCACGCAAGTCTGTTCGGCAAGCTGGCGCAATTGGACCCGCTGTTACTGGTCTATCCCGCGCACGACTACAAGGGGCGCGGTCACTCGACACTTGGCGAGGAGTTCGCCAACAACTCGCGCCTGCAGGTAAAGGAACTTGCAGCCTTCGTGGACATGATGAATAGCCTGAATCTCACCATGCCCACCCACATCACCGAGGCGCTGCGCACCAATATCAGCGGCGGCAAGAGCGTGGCGCAGATGCTTTCCGAGGCCGCTGCCGCCGTGCCCTTCATGTCGCAGCAGGAATTGCTGGCCCACCTCAATGGCTCGGACCGCGATCTCATCATCCTCGACGTGCGGGAGAAAGACGCCTACCTCGCCGGCCACATCGCCGGCGCCAAGCATCTGCCGCGCGGGCAACTGGAACTGCGCGTCAACCAGGAATTACCCGACCCCACGCGGCGCATCCTCACCTGCTGCGAACTGGGGCAAATCTCGACCCTGGCGGCTGCCACCCTGCGCGAGATGGGTTTCCCGCGCGCGGTAGCCATGGATGGGGGCATGAAGGCCTGGCGAGAATCGGGATACCCGGTCGAGAAATAAAAAGTTTAAAAAGGAAATCGCCATGGGAATGTCAGGCTGCTTTGCAGCGGTGGACCAGAAAAAGCTTGGGGAGCTTAGAGCTGATCCCGAGCAAATCGAAGCTTTTTTGTTTCCCGAAGAAGGCGACGCCCCTGAGCATTACGCAGAGGTCGACAAGGCCTGGCATGCCATCCACTTCATGTTGACGGGGGATGCCTGGAAGGGCGAGGCGCCATTGGCCTGGGCTGTTATGGGCGGCGAAGAATTTGGGGATGAAATCGGCTACGGGTGCGCACGTTTTCTACTGCCGCAGCAGGTGGCCGAGATCGCCGCTGCGCTGCAGGCCTTGGGGGTGGAAAATTTCAAAGCCCGCTACCGGCCGGACGCGATGGACGCGGCGGACATTTATCCCACTATCTGGGTTCGCGATGGCGCCCTGGGGCTCGAATACGTCGTTCCCTTTTATGTGGAATTGGTCGATTTCTATGCGACCGCCGCAGCGCGGGGCGACGGCGTCATTCTCTGGCTGATGTAAACGGTAGTGCAGAAGGGCGGCTTGCGACGTAGTTAGCCGCCTTCCTGCGCAGGTAGCGCAAATTTATCGCGCCTGAGCGTTGCCCTGAACCAGTACGTCGCAGCTGGCTGCGGCGGCCTTAGGTGGCTGGTCCTGTGGCTCCCTGGCGCCAAATAAGACGGAAAGCTGGGCCTCGTGAGCGACGGGTGCGCTGAACTCGCGCCGCACGCCGGCCACGAAGCGTTCGTGAAACATCATTGCGCCGAGACGGCCTAGCAGTGGGGGCAACATCTCAGATCACCGTGAAAGTAATCGCCAGCAGCACGACGGCGATGGTGGGCAGGATGCGGCTCAAACGCACGCACTGCGGTAGCGGGGGAGCGAGATCGAGTATCGGCATGCTGGCGTCCTTGCGGTTGATGATGTGAGAAATGCTAAACCTCGCCAACGCTGTACACAAAGGATCGATTCTGGCTTTTTTGGTGAATTAAATTCAACTAAAGACCTGAGGTGCGACTAGGCCACCGCCTGGTCGTTTCGGGGCTGCCCACCGTATCTCGGCGTCGCGGTGAAATTTTTTTGCGTGCACTGCTGATGCGCCAATCCCCATCGCCTATGGGGCCGACACCCCTTATCGGATGTGGTGTCTTGCAAGAACAACAACACAAATGTTTGCAAGCCCGATTTTATTGACCGCGAATTCCGGCGAACGTTAGATTGCGCCCGTCGCATGAGGTGCCGTGTGTCGGGGCGAATCAACGCTGCTCCGGAGAACAGGGGCCTCACTTCTCAATCATTCGCCAGGAGCCATGATGCAAATGAATGCCCGGAAACTTTCGCTTGCTATCGCGCAAGCCCTCAGTGTGGGTGCCGTATGTGTGCCCGTACACAGTGTTTTTGCACAGAACGCGCCTGCCGCTCCGGCGCAGTCGCTGGAGCGTATCGTCGTTACCGGTTCCAATATTCCGCGCGCCGAGTCGGAAACGCCCAGTCCGGTGCAGGTCATCACCGTGGCGGACGTCAAGAACTCCGGCTACACGTCTGTGTCAGACGTATTGCGCGACATTACCGCCAACGGCCAAGGGACACTGAACCAGGGCTTCAACCGCGCATTTGCGGGCGGTGCGTCCGGCGTTTCGTTACGCGGCCTGACGGTAGGTGCTACGCTGGTGCTGATCGATGGTCATCGTATGGCGCCGTTCCCCTTGTCGGATGACGGTCAGCGTCCCTTCGTCGATATTTCCTCCATCCCCTTCGATGCGGTTGATCGTATCGAAATCCTGAAAGACGGCGCCTCCGCCGTGTACGGTTCCGACGCCATCGCTGGTGTCGTGAACGTGATCCTGAAAAAGGAATTCAAGGGCACCAGCCTGACTGCGGAAGCCGGTACCACTCAGCACGGTGGTGGCGCCACAACTCATGTCGCCTGGATGCAGGGTTTCAATGCCGCCAACGGCAACAAGGGTTATCTCTCCGCCGAATTCCGCAAGCAGGATCAAATCCTGCTGAGCCAGCGCAACGGGGAGTGGACTAATTTCGATTGGCGCGCACAAGGCGGTGAAGACGAACGCCCGGGAGCGGTAAATGCCCTGGTGGCCACGGCGCGGGTATTGCAGGCCTTCCTGTTTAATCCGGGCGGTGCCGGCGGCGTTGCCAACCCGGCAAATTTTATTGCCGTGCCTTCCAGCCTCTACCCGGCGTGTACGCCGGTGCAGTTCAAGGCGGGCCAGTGCACGTTTACCGACAACTACACCCAGCTGCAGCCGAAGTCTCAGAACACGAATGTTATCGGTAGCCTGACCACAAAGTTCGATGGCGATTGGGAGCTGAACCTGAAGGCTTCCTGGTTCGATAGCCAGCAGCAGCAGACCCGGAGCCCTTCGACGATCTCGATCGGCAGCTTCGCCGGCATTACCACCACCGGCCCCGGCATCGTTCCGACCATCACCGGGGCGATTACCGGCATTTACACGGTTCCGGCCAGCTACCCGGGCAACACCTTCGGCGTGCCGGCTCGTGTGTATGGGTTCGTTACTCCCGGTGTCGGCCGCATTGAGGACATCGACTCGCAGTCCTATCGTTTCGTCGCTGATTTAAGCGGTTCCGTGGCGGATTGGGATGTGCACGCGTCGGTGGGTTTTACGCGCGTACAAACCAAGATCAACTACACCAACTACGTGAACCCGACCGCACTCTACAACGCCCTGCAAAGCACCGATCCGGCTACACGCTTTAATCTGGCCGGCGGCAATAGCGCAGCGGTGATGGCTTCGGTGACCCCGATGGTCACCAATATTTCTACCGACCAGCTGAACTTCGCCGAAGTTCGCGCCTCGCATGAATTGGGCAAGATGGACGGCGGTGCAGCAGCGATTAGCGTCGGTATCGGCGGCTTCTACAAGGATCTGAACGCACCGGATCCGATCCAGAACCAGATCGGCACCATGAATCTGAACGGCGCCTACGCTCTCGGACAGGAGAAAGCCACCAACGCTTACGCTGAATTGGTGCTGCCCGTGTTGAAGAACCTGGAAGTGGACGCCGCAGTACGTCTGGACCACTACAACACCTACGGCAATTCGACCACGCCGAAGGTTGGTTTCAAATGGACGCCAATGCAGGAGTTCGGCTTGCGCGGTACCTACTCGGAAGGTTTTCGCGCTCCATCAGCCACGGAAAACGGGATCGCGGGCGCTTTGTTCAGTTTCAACTCCATCCGCGACCCTATTCTCTGCCCGGTATCCAATGCAAACGGTACGCCGAACACGACCAGCCCGCTCAATGTTCAGGGAGCGTGCAGCTTCACTCCTGCGTATTTGCAGCAGACCACCAAGGATTTGCAACCGGAAAAGTCCAAGTCCTACACCCTGGGGCTGATCATCGAACCGGTCAAGGGCTGGTCGACCACGTTTGATTACTATCAGATCAAACTCAGCAACCAGATCATCCCGCTGGCTTCGCTGTCGACCTACAATCCGCTGAATTATGTGGTGCGCGGCGTACCGCAGACCGTGACTTTCGGTGACGGACATACGGGAATATCCTCGGTTGGCCCGATTGCCTATGCCTTCACACCGTACACTAACGGCCAGGCGACCACCACCGCAGGGTATGAAGTAGAAACGCGCTACAAGTTTGACCTGGGCAGCGCGGGTAAGCTCGCTGCGCGTCTGCAATGGTCGCATACGCAGAAATACAGCCAGACCACGGACGGCGTTACCTATGAACTGGCCGGCACCCACGGCCCATCGGTCATCGGCGGCAACACCGGCAACCCGCGTGATCGCGCCCAAATCGCGTTTGCATGGGACAACGGCCCGTTTACGGTGACAACGACGACCAATTACATCAGCAGCTACGATGTGACCGATCCTTCAGCCGGTCTCAATACCTGCCAGGCGTCGTTGACCGCCTTTAACCCGGGCCGCTTCGTCAACGTTCCTTACCCCACACAGTATTGCAAGGTGAAGGAATTTTGGTACACCAACCTTGCCGTCAACTACAAGATGACCAAGGAATGGACCTGGACCCTGTCGGTCGCCAACCTGCTGGATGCCAAGCCGCCGACCGATATGCAAACCTACGGCGGCGCGGGCGCCAACACCAGTACAACCGGCAACGGCGGCGCGGCTTATAACCCGTCGCTGCACCAGACCGGCGCCGTGGGCCGCTTCTTTAACCTGGGAGTGAACTGGAAGTTCTGAAATCGGTTTGAGATTCTGTTTGAGTAATAAGCGCCGGGGGCTAGCCCCCGGCGTGCGTTTTAATGTGCGCCGGTTCGATAGAATAGGCGCGCCGCGACGCGGCGTGCCCTATCCCGGAGACCAAGCTCATGACGCCTTCCATCAAACACCTCAGCGCCATTACTTTGTTTGTGGAAGATCTTTCTTCCGCGAGGGCGTTTTATCAAGACATCTTCGGCGCCCAGGCCGTATACGCAGATGACAACTCGGTAGCGATGCAATTCGACAACCTGATTGTCAACCTGCTTGAATCGGGCCACGCGGCAGAGCTGGTGGGCGCACCAAACGTCGGCGGGCGCGAGGAGCGTGCGCGCTTTCAGCTGAGTGTGTGGGTGTCCGATGTAGACGCCGTTTATACCCGGCTGCGCGGGTGCGAGCTAACTTCATTGAGCGGCCCGCAGGACCGGCCCTGGGGAATGCGAACCATAAGCTTTGTGGATCCGGCCGGCCACAACTGGGAAGTTGCACAAAGAATGACAAAGTAGCTGCGCCCGACACGGGCGACGCTAAATAGTTTTCCGTAATATGCCCGAGGCGATTGCGGCCTTCAGGCAGGCCCCGAGGATTTTCATGGCCGCTTCGATTTCTGTCGCGGACATACCGGCATAACCGAGCAGCAGGCCGGCCATGGCCGGCGGCGCGCGGAAGTGCGGCATGACCGGGTGCAAACCGAGCCCGCGTTGAGCGGCGTATTCGGTGAAGCGGACGCATTGTGCATGGGTGGTTTTCGGCATCCAAGCGACCAGGTGCATGCCTGCGCTAGAGTCGTCGACCACCAAGCGGCTCTGGCCGTATTTTTGCAGGCCGCGCAGTAGTGCTGCCCGCCGTTCCTTGGCGATTAACACCACGCGCCGCAAATGCTTTTCAAACCGGCCTGAGGACAGGTAGCGCGCCATCGCCATCTGCTCGATGGAGGGATTGCCCTTGTCCATGAGCACCTTGGTCCTCAACAGGTCGGTGCGTATGGACCGGGGCAGCACCATATAGCCTAGCCGTAAAGACGGGAACAGCGTTTTGGAAAACGTTCCCGAATAAATCACCCGCGAGTGCTCGTCCAGGGCCATCAACGCCGGCACCGGGCTGGTGCCGAAGCGGAATTCGCTGTCGTAGTCGTCTTCGAATATCCAGCTATTGTGGCGCTGCGCATAGCGCAGCAGCTCCATGCGCCTTTGCACCGACATCAGCGTGCCCACCGGAAACTGGTGGGCCGGCGTGACGACAATCAGCTTCGGCGCGGGCTCGGACGGCGCGGCGGGGAGTGCCGCAACCGAGAGGCCCTCGGCATCGATAGGCACCGTGCGTAGCTTGCAGCCGTGCGCTTCGAACACATTAAACGCTGCGAAGTACTGCGGATCCTCCAGAACCACGGTATCGGCTTCATCCACCAGCGCGCGCGCGGCGATGCTGAGGGCCTGCTGCGTACCACTGACGATCAGCACATCTTCAGCCACACATTGGATGCCGCGCCGCCGGCGCAAGTAATCGGCGACCGCGCTACGCAGCACCATCACCCCCGCCTGAGGCGGATACTCAAGTGGCGTGCGGCGCGCGGCATGCGTCAGTTCCCGCCGCCAGGTATCGATGGCCAGCAGGTCGTGGATAGGGCTGCCGTATTGCAGGTTGTAGCGCAGGCCGGCGTGCTTCGCACCCAGGCGGAAATTGGTCAGCGTGCGCGTACGCCGCGCGTATTCCGATTGCGCGGGCAGTTCCGCATTCGCGCCGGCCGCTGTGCTGCCCTTCTGCGCGGCGGTGCGTACATAGCTGCCCGATCCGGCCACGGTGGTGATATAGCCCTCGGCGCTGAGTTGCTCGAACGCGGCTTTGACGGTATTGCGCGATATGCCCAGGTCTTCGGCCAGCGCGCGCGAGGAATCCAGGCGTTCACCGGCGCGTAGCTGCCCCCGGTGTATGGCCAGCTTGAGCGCGCGCGTCAGCTGCGCGTACATCGGCCCGGCGCCATCGAATAGCAGTTCCATGCGAAGCCCTCGGTATGAAAAGCGTATGAAAGTGGGTCTATCAGATTTGCAAAAAGTGGAACCAAAAAAGGTCCGGGCAGCCAGTATATTACGTTGCAAATTTGTCGCAAACCTTGGCCGCAATCGCAAAATCGACGGTCAATGAAACGATTTGTTCCGTTTGCGGTGATCACCGGGACGGTTTGTATTAACGGGGCAAAGAATGTCATGAGAATTCACCAAACCAATCTTCAATTTCTGGAAAACCGCAACGCGCCCGTTGCGCCCGGCAAGCGCCGCCGGCAGCGTTACAGCCTCGCCGAGAAGGTGGCCATCGTGCTGGAATCGCAGCAACCCGGCGCTCGGCAGGCCAGCGTTACCCAGCGCTACAACCTGGGCAAGAACGTGCTGTGGTCCTGGCGTAAGGCGCTGCTCGGTGTGGACTCGGGCGTGTTCGATGCGATGCGGCCGGCCGAGCGGGAAATCGAAGCCAGGCTGGAGGCGCGCATCGCCGAGCTGGAACGGCTGGTGGGGCAGAAGACCATGGAAATCGAACGACTTAAAACTCAGCTACAGGGCAAGCGATGATGAAACCACTAACCATTCATGAACCGGGCGCCAGGGCCGGCTACCCCTCGCTGGCCGCAGAACTGGGTATGGGTGTTTTCGGACTGCCCGTATCGCGGGCTGCAGGGCATGAGGAACCATTCTTTGCCGACGCCGATTGTCGCCGGGTACTGCTGGTCGGGCGCGCGCCGGTCGGCTGGCCCGGCGCGGAAAAGCAGCTGCGCCGGCGCGGCTTTCTGGTGATACAGGAACCGGACGAGCGCTTGCCGAGGACCGCCGAAAACTGGCGAAGTTATGACGCGGCCGTGCTGTGCGTGGGCGGCGCGGTCGAGCCGCATAGCGTATGCGGCGAGGCCAGGCGGCTGGGTTACGGCGGCGCCATCTTGCTGATTTCCGACGGCGACGACGCTATCGAAAGAATCCTCGGGCTGGAAATCGGCGCCGACGCCTGGCTGGCCACTACCGCCGATAGCCGCACCATACAGGCGCAGCTGTTCGCCACGCTGCGGGTCCGCGCCGCCGGCCACGGGCAGCAATCGCGTCAGAGCGCGGATCTGTTGACGGTGGACGAGCTTTCGCTGAACGAAAATTTGCGGGTAGCCTATGTGGACAAGCGGGAAGTGGTGCTGACCCGCAAACAGAACTCGGTGTTGGCGCTATTGATGCGCAATGCCGGCAGGGCGGTGACGCGCCGGGAAGTCGCGGAGGTGCTAGGACATCCGGAAAGCGCTGCTTATTCGGGCCGTGGGCCGGATACGGTGATCTCGCGTATCCGTCGGGTGCTGGGTGAGACCATCGCCAGCCAGATCCGCACCGTTCGAGGCGAGGGCTACCTGCTTTGCTCGTTCAGCCCCGGTGGCCGTCGGCCTGCGGTGGTGCGTCCGGCGTTCGCGAAATGAGACCGGTGCCGCAGGTATATTGGCCGGCGACGCGAGCCGAACCGAACGCGGAGCAAAAAGCAGTCCGCGCCAGACACTTGCGAATGGGCGAGCGCATCGAACTCGCCACCTCACTCATCAACCGTGAAATCAGCGTGGACCAAGCGAGCCGGGAAACCGGCGCCAGCCGCGAACAGGTGGCCGAGTGGGTGCGCCGTCACGGCGGCGACCGCATTATTCAACTGTCGGAGTTACGCCTGTCGCGCACCATGCCCCCCACCTTGTTGGCGCGCTGCAATCAGCTGGTGGAGCTGGAGCGCTGTCTCATGCAGCTGCAGCGGGAGATACTGCTGTTTGAGAGCGTGCTGAAGGAGCGTCTGCGGCACGCCCCTTCCGAGCGGCCATCCGGACGGCTGTCCGGATAGCTGCCGGTGTGGTTGAATAGCGCCGACTGTCAGTAGTTCCCGCCCAGAATATCGTGCATCTTGGCCAGCCGTGTGACGGTAATGCCGCCGGTCGTGGCCGAGGTGATGCCCAGCGCCGCACTGCTGGGGCTGCGTAAATCGGCTGCAATGGCGGTGGCGTTGAGCGGAGTGATCAGGCTGGTCACGCCGGTGTAGCTTCCGCTGGCGTTACCCACCAGGATGGTGCCCTGTCCGGCGCTGCCGCTGCTATTGGTGAAAAAGCCGTCAAAGCGCCCGATGGTGGCGCTCTGTGTGGAACAACCCGCCGTGCAGGTCACCGTCATGGTACCGATGCCGGTGGCCGGCGTGGTGCTGGCCGAGAAGGCGTTGCCGGTGATAGGCATATTGCTGGACGTAGCGTTAAAGGTCGGCGAGCCGCTGGCGCCTACCGTCGCGTTGAAGCTCGCCACCTTGGTAGAAAAATTCGCCTGCAACGAACCGGTGATAACTGCATTACCGGCAAAGGTGCTGCCCACATCGATGAAGTTGGCGAACGACAGGCTGGCCGTACCGGTTTGCGGCAGCACGATGCCGATGGTCGGCGCGGTGGCCGCGCGCAACGCCGCGTAGCCGGAAATGACGTCATCGTAAGCGCCGCCGGACACGCGGTTGGGCACCAGGCGATAGTTCAGCGACAACCAGTCGCCGGCCGATCCGGCAAAGCCCGCGTTGACTATCGATTCGTAACCACGCGCATTGCAGCCGCTGCCGGTGCAGGTGACGGTCATGGTGTTCGAACTGCTATTGGGGCGTTGAGACCAGACGATGGTGGCGTCTCCTCTGCCGAAGGCGGTGCTGCCCGCCAGGGTCAAATTCTGGCTATTGATATTGAGGGCGGCTGCCAGGATGGCGGTGAGGCTGGAAAAATTGAGCGACACCGAAGCGCTGGTCAATTGGCCGACATTGCCGGCGGCGTCGGTGGGCGCCGTGCTGGCCGCCAGCGCGTAGCTGGTGGTGCCGGTGAAGGCGGTGACGGTGCTGAACGGCGTGGGCGAGTACGCGCTATAAGAAACGCTGCGCGGCCCCAGTGCATAGCTGGTGGCGGTGTTTTGCCCGGTGGGCGTCACATCCATGCTGCCGCCGGTCCAGCGGCCGAGCAGGATAGAGCCATCGGTGGAACGGAAACCGTCGCTAAAAGTGCCGCCGTTGAAAGCGACGGTAGCGCTGTTCACCGTCACCGGCGTATAGCCGTTCGGATAAGCGATGGCGGGCGAACTGAGGAAGGTGGCAAAGGTGCTGTTGCTCACCTGGGTCACGGCTCCTGCGGCGTTGAGCTGCAGGTTGGCGCCGGCAATGCCGGCCTGCGGGAAGATGCCTTCGTAGCCGCCGCCGCTCAGGGGCCGCTCGCTGCGAGCGCCGAACACAAAGGACTGCGTCGCCGGCAACTGTACGGCGGCGATAGTCGTCACCAGTGCGGCGGTGGCGGCTTGCGCGGCGGTGGTGGTGGCTGAGGTGGTGGCGGAAGTGGCGCTGGCCGTAGTGGAGGTGGGCGGCGCTTCGTTAACCGAGGCGGTCTGCGTGCCGTCGCTGGTTGATTTCTTGTCGCTATCGCCGGCGGCCTGCTTGGCGGCCGGGGTGGCGTTGGCGAGGATGAAGGCCGGCGTGGGCACGAAGCGCGGCGCCATGCCCGGCAGCACCTGGATGGTTTGACCAGGGAGCGACACCAGCGTGCGCTCGTTGCCGCCGGCATCCACCGAGGTGACGCTATGCGCGCCGGTCAGGGTGTGGTTGTAGGTGCCGTTTTGCTCGTCGTGTGAGAGCACATTGCCGGAGCCGCGTATGCCCAGCGTGGCGATGTGGGTGCTCATCTTGAATTTGTCGCGGTTCAGACGCGCCAGTTCACCGGTAAAGGTGCGCATGGTGCCCCTCACCAGTTCCAGCAGGGCTTCCCCGGCGCCGGGTTTGGCGGTGTCGAACTCGTAGCGGGCGATACGCATTTCCGTCGCCGGCCGCACCGAGATAAAGGCACCGTCGACCATGGCGAGTTGCACCGTGGCGCCCACCGGCGTGCGCACCAGGTCACCCGGCAGCAGCGGCGTGTTTTTGACCGCGTCGATAGTTTGGGTGCCGCGCACGATGACCGCCGGACCCGCCGAGAATTGCACGGTGCCTACCGATGCCGGTGTTTGCGCCTGCGCCGTGACCGGCAAGGCAAGGGCTGCCAGGCATAGAGCCAGAACCGGGGCCAGACCCGTAGCCAGACCCGGGGCCAGACTCAGGACTAGGCGAAATAGATTTTTCATATTGCGTCCCTTAATTGAAGTCGTAGCGCAGCATGAGGCCGCCTTCGGTCTTGCGGAATTCGTACAACGCGATATTGGAGCGGTTATCCAGGTACGACAGATAAGGCTGCAAGGAGAAGCCCCGGCCGATGCGCCAGGAAAGACGCAGGGTGAGATCGAACAGATCGTCGCGGCCCTTGGCGATCAGCAGGGCGCGTGCAAAGTCTTTGTCGTCGCGGCGCTGCGTCCAGCCGGCGGAGCCCAGCCAGCTCAGGGTCTTTTCCGGATCGGATTGGACGGTGAAGCGCGCGCCGATGGTCTTGCGCGAGACGTCGGTGCCGCCCAGTGAATTCAGCGGACGCTTGGCGCGGTCGCTGCTGTAAAAACCGGCCAGCGAAAATATGCCGCCTGGCCAGTTGGCCGGTGTCACCAGGGCAGTGAGAGAAACCGTGGCCTGGTCGGTGTCTTGGGTGACGTTATCCTTGTAGCGGAAGGCGGTCAGTTGCACGCCGGAAGCGAGTTGCAGGGCGCCGTTCATGCGCTTGCGGACTTCCATTCCCAGGCCACCGGAGCGGCGGTCGTTTGAAGGCGCCACCGGATTGGTGGCGTCGGGCTTGGCGCCGGCTTGCGAAAACTGCTGGCCGAATGCGGTGGTCTGCCAGACCACGTCGGCGTTGCGGAATTCGTGGCCGATGGTGGCGTCCAGCAGGCCGAGGTTGTACTCGGGAAAATGCTGATAGCCGCGGGTACGCAATCCGGCCGAAGCAAAGAAAGTGCGATCCTCGGCGTAACGGTTGACCATATCGATGCCGCCGTTGGCGCCAGCGAAGTTGGCGCTGCGCTGGATGGAATTGCCGGTGGGTACGATGCCCGGAAAACCGAACGAAGAAAACACCGCCTGCGAAAAATCGCGGGTACTGGAGGTAATGTTATTGTCGCGGCCGCCGCCGATTTCGACATAGCCGTTGACCGACAGCTTTTGCCGCGCCTTGAGGTGGGCGATTTCCACCAGATACAAATCGATGGCCGCCTTGCCTTCGGCATTGGGGGTGCGCGCCTGCAGACGGTGGAATTCCTGCTCGGCGAGATCCAGCGAGCCCATGCGGAACAGGGTGCGCGCCAATTCCATGCGCGCGCTGTCGAAATCGGGGTTGACGGTCAGCGCGCGCTCGAAGGCCATGGCGGCGCGTTCCAGCCGGTCGGACTCGTACGCGGCCACACCTAACCAGTAATCGAATTGCGGTTCGCCGGCGCGGTCCATTTCCTGTGCGGACAGCAGGGCATACGCCTGCTGATAGGATTTTTGTTCGATCAATTTGCGCGCGCGAGCGAGGCTGTCTTCCTGGGCCGCCTGCGCTGCCTGGGCGGCCGGCACCGCTTGGGCGGCGCATTCGACGGCAGCAGTGCTCGATGATGCGATCAGTACCGCCAGCGCCACGCCGCTAAGGCGCGGGCGCATTTTTTTGCGTTCCTGGTTCACGGTTTGACTCCCTGTTACTTTGTGTTGTTTTTGTCGCACGCGTTTGCTTAATCGCCTATTGCTCGGAGAATCCCCGCACCTGCCGGAATACCGCATTGATGGACGAGGCGCTGGTCAGGCTGACCACGCAGGCGCCGGTGCCGGTGCAGGACGCCGCACCGGTGCCGCCGGACCAGCCGACGAATTGTGAAGTCGCCGTCGAGACGCCGGTGAGCGTGACGGTCGCGCCGCTATCGAACGAGAAGGGGTAAGTGCCGGCGGTGCAATCAGCGCAGGCGCTAGCCGCTAGTGCGCCCGAGCTTTGCATGGTGACCGTGCCGCGCCCGCGTATGGTCAGAGCCAGGGTCTGTTGGGTGGCGACGCTGAAGGCGGCCAGCGCGATACGCTTTTGACCGTTGACGCGATCGAAAGCCCCGCCCACCAGGATTTTGTCGGTGGAGTAATCGGATAGCGACATCGTAAAGTCATTGTCGCTGTCGGATTCCGAGAAGTCGGGAATCCAGGCGGTATCGATCTGTGCATTGGGCAGCAATTTCCAGACGAAGGGCTTGGCGGTATTCGAATCCTTGTTGCTGCCGGAGCCCGCGCCGATGCCGGAAATAAATACATTGCCCGATTGAACCCGCATATTGGCGGCACCCCCCGGCAGACCCGACAGCAGGTTGGTATAGGTCGTATCGAATATGCCGGTAGCCGGGTTGATACGCGCGATGCGGGTCGAGGAGAGGCCGCCGATGGAATTGAAGCCGCCGGCGAAGTAGATCTGCGTGCCCGTGTCGCGCAGCGAGGTAACCTGCCCGTTGGGGTTCGGGTCCCAATTGGGGTCCGGAACGCCCGTGACCGGGCTGACCCGGCCGAGGAAGCGGGGCTGGTTGTTGACGAGCAGGCGAGGAGAGCCGCCGGCCAATGTCTGGCTGAAGAAACCCAAGTACACATAGCCGTTATTGAGCGCAATGGCGCGCCCGCAGGTGAGGCCGAGGCCGTTGGCATTGGCGATGGGCGGATTCCAAGCGCTGTCCAGCGCGCCGGTGGCGGCGTTGACCTTGGCCACGCAGGGACGGTTCACGCTATTGACGCGGCTGAAACCGCCGATCAGGTAAAGCGAGTTAGTGTTGGAATCGAGTACCGCCCCCCGCACCTGCCCGTCCAGCGGCAGGTTAAAGGCCGGATCGCGCGCGCCGGTGGCAAGATCGAGCTTGGTGAAGAATTCGATCTGGGCCGGTGTCGCAGTTGGCTGGAAACCGGAGAGGTACAGGCTGCCGCCCAGTTCACGAATCGAGGCCACGAAGCCCGGCACGCCGGCGGTCCAGGTGGTGTCCACGCTGCCGTCGCTGTTGAGGCGCGCCAGGTTGTTTATCGCAAAACCGTTGACCGAGGAAAAGAAGCCGCCGATCATGATTTTGCCGTTGGTGAGTTGATGCGCGAACGACAGGTAGCCGGGCGTCAGCATATTGGTCGAGAAATTGCTGAGTACTGCGCCCGTAGTGGCATTGAGCTTGGCGATCGGGCCGGTCTTGACGCTGCCGATGCTGCTGATGGCGCCGCCCACCAGAATGCCGTCGGGTAAGACCACCATACCCTGATCGCCGTTGCCGCCCAGCGCTTCGGCGGGGGCGAATGCCGGGTCGATGGCGCCGGTATTGGCGTCATACTTGGTGATCAAGGCTGAGGTGGCGTCGCTATAGAAAATGCCACGCGTGGTGTAAACCGATCCCAGGTTGTCGAGCGCCACGTGGAATTGCGCGTTGGCCAGCGGCGGGTTCCACTGCGAGGGTACCGACCCGTTGGCGGCGCTCAGCTTGAGGAAGTTGCGGGTGGCTGTGTAAGTGACGCCGCTTTGCACTACTTCGTTGCCGCTGAACTGCCCGGCGATATAGACGTCACCGGTGGCGCTGACCGCCATGTCCTTTATGTCCATGTCGATGGCCTGCAGGCTCGGGGCCCAGGTGGAATCGACGGCGCCGGTGGTGGAATTGAGTTTGTATATGCGGTAGTTTTGCGTAGGCTGCGGCGGGAAAATAAGGCCTCCCACATAGATCGCGCCATTCGCGGCGACCGCAAGCTGGTTCGGTGAGATATTGGGGATGCCGCGGAAATTCGTATCCGCCAACCCGCTGGGCAGGATGCGCGCTACCTGCACCCCCGAGATGCCGCCTATGCTCATGTTTTCACCGAAGACATACAGGTTGCCCGACGCGTCGGCATCGATGTTGCCGATGGCGCCGAAGGGCCGTGGGCTCGGGTCCCAGCTGGTGTCGACGGCGCCGGTGCTGATGTTGATGCGGGCCAGACCCGCGCGCGGCACACCGCTCACGTGGGTGAAACGGCCTTGCACGTAGATGAAATTGCCGATCGCCTTGGCGTTATCGGGCGGCACATCGAAGTCCACCGAAAAAGCCGCGTCCAGTGAGCCGTTGGCATTGAGGCGTACCGCGCCCTGCCGTGCTACACCGTCGACGCTGGTAAAGTCGCCCGCGACCAGAAGCTTGCCGTCAGGCTGCACCGCGAGACCCCGGATGGCGGCGTTGCGCAGCGGGTTGATGTTGGGCAGGGGCAACGCGGCGGTAGTGGAGGCGTTGGTAGAAACGTAGGCGACCGCCTGGCGCGGCTGGCCGGCCACGTTGTTGATACCGCCGTACACGATCACGGTGCTGGGCGACAGGGTATGCACGAACACACCCGTGGAGGTCGTATCCGCACCGACCATGGGTGCATAAGCGTTATCGACCGCGCCGTTGGAAATTGAAAGGCGGCGTACGCGCTTCTGGAAGGTTGTGGTCGGGCCGGAAATGCTGCGCGTATAACTGACGAATACGCCGCCGGTACCGGCGGTGATGTTGCCGTAACTAAATCCGCTGACGCCGTTGAACTCGGTGGTGCTATTGCTGAAGCCGAAATCGGGGCTGCCGTTGGAGACGTCGAAGCGCGCCACGTTTTGTGTGTTGAAGCTGCCGAACACGGTGGTAAACGGACCGTAGGTGTACAGCCAGCCGTTGAAGGCGTGCAGGCGTACCACGCCGCCGTTGTTGAAATTCGGGTCCCAGCTGGTATCGGTTTGACCATTAACGGTGCTGACGCGGGCGACGCGACGCAGGAAGGTGCCCACACTGAGGGTCATCGTGTTGGATGCCGGGGCCAGGTAGACGTATTCTGCGGCCGCTTCTATACGCTGGAAACCGGGGCAGTTGGCCGAGACCAGGTTGGATGGATTGTTGATGACCGGCGCCCATTGCGGCACGAAGGCGCCAGTGATGCCGTTCAGCTTGGCTACGCAAAAGCGCGGATTGCCACCCACGTTGCGGAACGCGCCCATGATGAAAACGTCGGCGCCGTCGGTAGCGAAGTAACTGACCGAACCGTCCAGGCTGGGCGGTTGAAAGCCGGTGTCCAGGGTGCCGTCAGTGATATTGAGGCGCGCGAAACCCGGGCGCGCGGTGCTATCGACCAAATCGAAAATGCCGGACAGGTAGAGATAACCCCCCATCGCGCGGGCACTATTGATACTGCCCTTGAATACGGGGGCACGCCATCCGGTATCCAGGCTGCCATCCGCCAGCAGGTGGATAAGCCCTTCCACGGCCAAGCCGTTGACCTCGGCAAAATCGCCCACCAGGATGGAACTGCCGTCGCCGAGTTGGCTCGCGACCGGCGCAAAGGAAACGCGGTTGGCGCGCAGGTCCGGTGAAAACGGCAGGACTGAGCCGTCCGTCACGCTTAACTTGGCGATGCCGGCTCGCCGCTGGTTGCCGTAGTAGGCGAAGTGCCCGCCGATATAGAGATCGGTGCCGTTTTGCGCGATGCCGCCGACGATGGAGCCGCCGTAGGTTTCGTATAACTGTGTGGCCCATCCGCTGTTCGGCTGGCCGGTCAGCAGGTCGTAGCGCATTGCTCCCCAACGCGAACCAGAATCACCGACTGCGGTGCCGTGAATCGCGTAAATGCTGTCGGCACTCGCCACCATCGAGAAAATGCCGGGGGTCGCCGGCGGCGACCAGCCGGCCGCCACCGCGCCGTTGGCGGCCAGCAGGCGCAGGAATTTGACCGGCGCCGAATAGGTGGAACCGCTGGGCGGGGGTGTACTGTTGGTCAGCGGAGGATTGGCACTGGCGATGTAAAGGTCGCCATTCGGACCCACGGTCACCGCGCGTACCTGAATGTCGATCGCATTCAGATCAGGGGCAAAAGCCGAGTCGATTACGCCGGCGGCGGATAGTTTCAGGATGCGGTTGGCCTGGGTGACGGCGTTGACGCCGCAGACCAAGTACACGGTCGATTGATAGACCGCGACCTGGGCCAGCGAGAGATTGCCGGGGATGGTGGAACCCCAGCCGGCGACACCGGCGCCGGTGACGGGGTCGAGCTTGGCAACGCGCACATTACTGAGCCCGCCTATGCTCATGGCGGTGCCGATCACGTAAACATTGTCGCTGGCGTCGGCCGCCAGCGTGGTGATGGCATTGGGGTCGACCGGCGCCGGGTTCCATGCGGCGTCGACCTGGCCGCTGGCCACGCTCACGCGGGCCAAGCCATTGCGGGCCACGCCGCCGATGGTGGTATAGGTGCCGGCTACATATATATAGTTGCCGCCGCTGAATACGATGGCGGGACCGTTGGTATCGACGTTAAAGCTGGTGTCCAGGCTGCCGTCGGCGTTAAGGCGTGCCAGATAGCGATTGCCGGTAACGCCGCCGATGCGGGCGAACACATCGCTGAAGCCGCTGGCAATGACGATCTTGCCGTCAGCTTGCAGCAGCATGCCGTTGGTCTGGGATATGCCGCCGGCACTGAGAAATTGCAGATTGGGATTGGCCAGCGGCGGCGGCGTTTGCGCCAGCGACGCGCTCATTGCCAGTGCAGCCGTTAAAAACACGACCGTAGACGATCCCGACAGACGACGGAATAGCCACGCCCCCCGCCACGTGGATAGCTGCAACATGTTCATCACTCCCGATTCTTATTGATTCTTAGGTGATTCAGTATTGCTCATGCGCTGGCAATACCTTACTGCGGCTAGGGGTACATTGCAAGAAACATGCGGCTGACTTTTGGCTGACCTTGGGCTGAATTTTGGCCGAATTTTGGTCAAGGCTAGGAGTAATGCCTAGATCGGCTCAGGGCAGAATTGTGTCCAAGCCCGCTATGAGGCGGTCGATTTCCTCACCGGTGTTGTAGTGCACCATGGATATCCGCACCACACCGCCCTGCGTCGTCAATTCTAGTGCCTCAATCAGCCGGCGGGCGTAGAAATCGCCAAAGCGGATGCCGATGTTGAATTTGTCCATATGCAGCACGACGCTTTCAGACGACATCCCCCGCACCACAAAGCTGATGGTCGGCATGCGCCGGCCGTTTTGCACACGATCGAGGCCGATGATGCGCACCCTGGCCTTGCCGCGCAGATAGGCCAGCAATTTCTCGGCGAGCAGGTCTTCCTGATGCGCGAACAGGTCGAAAGCGGCCTGCATATTTTGGCGCGCACTCCCCTGGCTGCCGTGATGTTCGCCGGCGGCGATCAGGTAATCGGCGATTCCCAGGCAGCCCCAGGACAGCTCGAAATTGACATTGCCCGGCTGCAGTTTGTACGGCAGATCGTCGGCCGCAATGAAATAGTGATTCAGCCCCGGTAGCGACAGCAGCAGTTCCCGCCGCCCCCACAGCACCGCGTAGTGCGGGCCGTATACCTTGTAGAAACTGAACACGTAAACATCCGCGCCGCTCGCCTGCACGTCTACCAGCCGGTGCGGTGCGTAGGCCACTGCGTCTACGCATAGCCGCGCGCCGGCGGCGTGTACCTTGGCCGCGACTTCCGCCACCGGATTCACCGTGCCCAGCACATTGGATGCGTGCGTCATCGCCACCCATTTCGTGCGCTGGTTCAATAATTTTTCCAGGTCCGCCAGTTCGAGTAGCAGGCTGTCGCGATTTACATCCCAGATTTTTACGACTGCCCCGGCCTCACGCAAACGCATCCAGCGGCCGATATTGGCCTCGTGGTCGGTATTGGTGACGATGATCTCGTCGCCATGGCGGATGCCCGGCAGCAGCGCCTGGGTGAGCAGAAACATCAGCCCGGTGGTGGAGCCGCCCATCACCACTTCCTCGTCGTGCGCGGCGTTGATGAGTTCGGCCACGCCGCGCCGCGCAGCGGCCACTTTTTCGGTGGCGATTTGCGATTGCGTGTAGCTGGCACCCAGCTGCACGCTGGTCGTCAGCAGATAATCGTGGATGCGGTCAGCCACGCGGCGCAATACCTGCGAGCCGCCGGCGTTGTCGAGGTAAACGCAGTCGCGCGCCAGCGCCGGAAATTCGGCGCGGACCCAGGGAATATCTAACGGAGGCATGTTTGGAAACGTATGGAAAGGGCGGTATGGCCGGTTCGTACCGATTATGGCCGAGCCGGAAAAATCCTGCTGTCCGAAATGGATTATTGTTATGCAAACGGCAGGCAAACCACACGCATGGTGCGCCGCGAAATATCCCATATTCCAACCACAGGGTATCCATGAAATTCTCTTTGCCTGCACTGGTCCAGCCCCTGGCCGCATTCTGTTTTGTCATTCCATTGATGGGCCAGGCCATCGCGGCGCCAGAGCCTGCCACGTCCGTTACAAAAAGGCCGCTGGATCACGCCGACTTCGATGCCTGGAGAAGCATTGCCACCCCGGCGCTGTCGCGCGACGGAAAATGGCTGGCCTACTCCTTCCAGCCGCAGGATGGGGACGGCGACCTGGTGGTGCGCAATCTTTCCACCGGTGTCGAGAGCCGCCACCCGGTGGGCAAGCTGCCGCCGCCCAATCTCACACCCAACGAGGAAAATCCCGACGCACCACCGGTGCCGCGCGCCATCAAGGTGGCGTTTACCGGCGATAGTCGCTATCTGGTGGCAACGACCTATCCTGACCGGGCGGAGCTGGCGGCTGCGCGCAAGGCAAAACTCAAGCCCGAGCAAATGCCCAAGGGCGGCTTGCTGATTGTCGATCTCGCTGCCGGTACGGCGCGAAAGATAAGCAATGTAAAAGCCGTGCAAGTGCCGGCCAGGAGCGGCTCCCTGATCGCCGTGCTGAAGGAAGAAGCCAGCGAAACCCCGCGCACGCCGGAGGCAGGGGCCGTGAGTCCGGCTGTGAGTGCGCCCGCCAAGGGGGATGAAGACGATTCGCCGGATGCTGACAGCGATCAGGCCGCCGCCGCGCGTTCAGGCGATACCGCCCGCGAAGGCGCGCGCAAGGAATACGGCAGCGATTTGCTGTTGCTCGATCTCGCCGCAGGCGGCGAGCGCGTCATCCGGAATGTTCTGGAAACGGGTGGGCGCGATAGCGTATCGCTTAATGTATTGTCGCGCGATGGCGAAACGGCGGTGTATACCGTTTCCTCCAAAAACGAAGCGGAGAACGGCGTCTATACCCTGGCCCCGCGCCAACCTGCCCTCGCGCCGCGCCCCTTGCTGGCCGGCAAGGGCAAATACTTGAAGCTGGTCTGGGACCGTGAGCAGACGCAAATCGCTTTTCTCAGCGACCGCGACGATGCCGCAGCCAAGGCGCCGAAGTTCAAGGTCTATCGCTGGGCGCGCGGGGCAGCTGCTGCCGAAGAGTTGTTGTCGGCGGGCACGGCGGTATTCCCGACAGGGATGGGCATCAGCGAAAAGGGCGCCGGCGCCACGCTGGCGTTTTCGCGCAACGGCCGCAAACTGTATGTGCCGGCGGCACCGCCGCCAAAGGCAGTGACAGCCGGTGAAACGCCTGCCGAGGAGGACAAGGTCACGGCCGATCTCTGGCGCTGGAACGACGACGATATCCAGCCCCTGCAAAAAATACACGCGACCCAAGAGCGCAGCCGCAGTTATCGCGGCGTCTACGATCTCGCTGCCAAGACGTATGTGCAAGTCGCCGATAGCGGCCTGCGCACAGTCTCCCTGTCCGACGACGGCGAACGCGCCATCGGCATCGACGAAAAACCCTACCGGCGTATGGTGGACTACGATGCCAGCTACGCCGATTTATACCTGGTCAATACCGCCAACGGTGCGCGCAAGCTGGCGGTAAAACAGTTGCGGCTGGGCGGTCGCGCGCCGGTCGCGACGGAGCAATGGTCGCCCGACGGCAAATGGGTATTCTTTTTTCGCGACAAGCACTGGCACCTGCTCAACACCCTCGACGGCAGCGAGCGCAATCTTACCGCCAAGCTGGGGGTTGCCGTGTATGACGAGCGGCACGATTCGCCCGGCCCGGCCGGGTCTTATGGGGCGGCAGGCTGGTTAAGCGATAGCAGCAGCTTCCTGGTTTACGACCGCTACGACGTGTGGCAGCTATACGCCGATGGCCGCACAGCCAGGAGCCTCACCCACGGCGTGGGCCGCAGCACCGGTATACAGATGCGCCTGCAGCGTACCGAGCCGGTGGAGGAGGGCGAGGATGAACGCGGCATCGATCCGGGCAAGGAACTGGTGCTGCGTGGCGAGAGCGAGGAAACGCATGCAAGCGGCTACTACTCCACTGCCTTCAACGCTGCGGGCGCGCCCACCCGTCTGCTTTGGGGCGACAAGAACTACCGCTACCTGGGCCGCGCCCTGGATGCCGAGGTGTTGCTGCTGAGCGCCTCACGCTTTGATACCTATCCGGACCTGCAGGTCACCGGGGCCAGGTTTTCCGCGCCGGCCAAAGTCAGCGATGGCGGCGCGCAAATGCAGCCCTTCCTGTGGGGCAGCGGCGAGCTGATGAAATTCACCAGCGCCAAGGGTGTACCTCTGCAGGCGGCACTGTACAAGCCCGCCAATTTTGACGCCAAGAAAAAATACCCGCTGCTGGTTTATATCTACGAGCGGCTTTCGCAGAACGTGAACAGCTTCATCAATCCCGGCCCCGGCCAGAACATCAATTTCTCGCTCTACACCAGTAATGGATATGTGATCCTGGCGCCGGACATCGTCTATACCACCGGCTATCCCGGCAAGAGCGCGCTCGACGCCGTGCTGCCCGCCATCGACACACTGGTGAAGCAAGGCTTCATTGACGAAAAAAACATCGGTATCCAGGGACACTCCTGGGGCGGTTACCAGATCGCCTACATGATCACGCAGACCAATCGCTTTCGCGCTGCCGAAGCGGGCGCCCCGGTCGGCAATATGACCAGCGCCTACTCGGGGATACGCTGGGGCAGCGGGCTGCCGCGTCAGTTCCAGTACGAGCAATCGCAAAGCCGCATCGGCAAGCCCCTGCAACAGGCGCCGCAGCTGTACCTGGCCAACTCCGCCGTGTTCCACATCCAGAACGTGCATACGCCGCTTTTGATTCTCGCCAACGACAATGACGACGCGGTGCCCTGGTACCAGGCCATCGAGCTGTTCCTGTCGTTGCGCCGTTTCGGCAAGGAGGCGTATTACCTCAATTACAACGGCGAATTCCACGCGCTACGCCGCCGCGCCGATCAAAAGGACTATGCGCGGCGCATGCAGCAGTACTTCGATCACTTCCTGAAAGGCGCACCCGTGCCAGAGTGGATGGAAAAGGGTGTGCCTTATATCGAGCGCGACGAGGAGAAGCTTCTGTTCCCGAAACTAAAGCCGGGCGCCAAGATAGGCTAGGACGTCCTAAGACTTGCGCCGGTAGTAGGACGTAATCCAGACGATGGGCAGGCCCACGCAAATCATATGCGTGGGTATGCCTACGCTGAGTGAGAACAGGTTATAGCGCGGGGTGAAGGCAATGGCGGATAGCGGCAGCACCACCAGATTCATTACCGCGTACACCAGCACGCCGTAGATCGGGCCGTAGATAAACGGTTTGTTCGCCATCCAGGTATTGCGCTGACAGGCCACCCAGAAAATCGCCGCAATACAGAACATGATGGCGAAGTGCAGGAGCAATCCCAGCGCCGCCACGCCCGCGCCGCCGTCGAAAGCGGTCTTGCCCAGTACACCGCTGGCGATGGCGCGCAATACGCCGGTGGCGCTGCCGCCGCGCAGGGTCGTCGTGACGCAGGCGGCGGTGATGTCCAACGTGCCGGCCAATAGCCAAGCATAGATCAGGCCCATGGGCAGCACCGGGCGGTGCGCGGGAACGGCGTGGATGTCAATCGGCGTAATCATCGCATTCCTTGGTTCATGGTTTGTCCGGCCGTTTGCCCAATGCGAAGCCTAAGGCCGGAAATGCCTTTGTAATGTGGACAAATTATACGGAACGCTGCCTGCCGTCACGAGCGAAATTTCCCTGCTGGCAGCAGGTATCATGGCTGGCGTAACGATTCTGCCCCGCAGTGTTACGAAGTAACATTATTTGTTGCAAATCTCCGCTGCTTTGTCGCTTGATAGTCGCCGGATTACCGCTATCATCAGCGCCGCTCCCGCTATCCCGTCATCCTCCGCCATCCTCCGCTATCCTTTACCCCACCAACGGATTTTCCGACATGAAAGATCTCACCCAGGGTTCCATTTTCAAGCACCTCATCGCCATGGCCATGCCCATCGCCATCGGCATGCTGCTGCAGACGCTGTACCTGATCGTCGATCTGTACTTCGTCGCGCGCCTGGGCGATGCGGCGGTGGCAGGGGTGAGTTCGGCCGGCAATATTACTTTCATCGTCATGGCGCTTACGCAAATGGTAGGCGTGGGCACGGTGGCGCTGATCGCGCAGGCGGTAGGGCGCAAAGACCAGGCCGACGCCAATCACGTGTTCAATCAATCGGTGGTGCTGTCGATCGCCTGCGCGGTGCTCACGCTGCTTTGCGGTTACGGACTGGCGGGCTGGTATATGGAGCAGTTCGGTGCGGACGCGCCCACACGCGCCGCCGGCATTACTTACCTCTACTGGTACACACCGGGGCTGGCCTTGCAGTTCGCGCTGGTGGTAATGGGTTCGGCGCTACGCGGCACTGGCATCGTCAAACCGGGTATGGCGGTACAGGCGCTGACGGTGGTGCTGAACGCCATCCTCGCGCCCATCCTCATCGCCGGCTGGGGCACCGGGCACCCCATGGGTGTGGCCGGTGCGGCGCTGGCCAGTTCGCTGTCGATCACGGCCGGCGTGGCCGCGCTAACGGTGTATTTTCTGAAGCTGGAACACTATGTGGCATTCGATGTCGCCCACTGGGCGCCGAAGCTCGTTACCTGGCGGCGCATGCTGAATATCGGCCTGCCTTCCGGCGGCGAGTTCGCGCTCATGGCCGTGTTCAGCGCGCTGATCTACTGGATCATCCGCGATTTCGGCGCAGCCGCGCAGGCGGGCTTCGGCATCGGCGGGCGGGTGATGCAGGCCATCTTCTTACCGGCTATGGCAGTGGCCTTTGCAGTGGCGCCCATCGCCGGGCAGAATTTCGGCGCCAGGAACCCGGCCCGCGTGCGCGAGACCTTTCGCACCGCCGCCGCCAGCAGCAGCGCGGTGATGGCGGTGCTCACCCTGCTCTGCCAATGGCAAAGCGAAAACCTGGTGCGCTTTTTTACCCACGAAGAAGCCGTAGTGACGGTGGGTGCGCAATTCCTGCAGGTCATTTCCTGGAATTTCGTTGCCGTCGGCATCGTGTTCACCAGCTCGGGCATGTTCCAGGCCATGGGCAATACCTGGCCGTCGCTGATCAGCACCGGCACGCGGCTACTGGTGTTCGCCATGCCGGCCATCTGGCTCTCGCATCAAACGGGCTTTACCCTGAAACAGTTGTGGACGCTGTCGGTCTGCACCACCACCATGCAAATGTTGTTGAGCCTGTGGCTGGTGCGTTCGCAGTTGAATAAGCGGCTGGCGGGTTTGCAGCCTGCCGCTGCTTAAAAAAACAAGAGGCAAAAAAAGGCCGGCGTAAGCCGGCCCTTTTATTTTGCGGGACAGACGTTCAGGTGCCCGCCGGTTTGAAGGCGATGCCGGCCGTGCCCGACGCCGACACTGTCTGCACCACAGTCTGCGCGGCGATGTTGACCACCGAGATATCGGAGCTACCGAAATTGGTGACGTACAGGAAGGTGCCGGTGGGGTCGGTGGCGATGAAGCGCGGTATGGAGCCCACGTTTACCGTTGCCGTGATGGCGCCGCTATTGGCCTTCATATAGGTCACCGTGTTGGCGGAATAGCCGTTGGTGACGAAAACGGTGCTGCCGTCCACGCTGGTGGTGACGCCCGTGGAACCCGGCACGGTCACCGACCAGACGATGACATTGGTGACGGTATCGACGGCGATGACGTGGTCGTTGCCGGTGATGAAAAGGCGTTTCCCGGCAGGGTCTAGCGCCACGTTCCAGGTGGAGCCGCCGGTGGCAATTGTTGTAGCGACGGCATTGGTGACGGTGTCCACCACGGCAACGCCGGTGGCGCCCTCGGTCACGTACACATGGGAACCGTTGGGATGCACGGCAACGCCTTCTGCGCCGGCGGCCATGGGTATGGTCGCGAGGATGGCGTTATTACTGGTGTTGATGACGTACAGCGGGCATCCGCTGGGCGAAGCGCTGCAGGCCACGTAGAGGAGCTTACCCTTGGGATGAACGGCAATTCCCTTGGGGCTCACGCCCACGGGAATATTGGCGATCACGGTGTTGGTGGCCGTATCGACGACCGATACCGTGCAGGTTGCCGGATTACCGAAGCAGGGGCGCAGCGCGCCTACATAGGCGCGGGTGCCGGTGGGATTGACCGCAACACCCCAGGGCAGCGAGGACGTGTATTGCAGGGGGATATTGGCCGCCACCGTGTTATTGCTGGTGTTGAGCGCCATCAACGAGGCGTTGCTGGGCTGGGCCACGTAGGCACGCGGCACGCCGGGGCGAAAGACGATGCCCTCGGGGCCGTTGCCTACCGGAATGTTGGTGGCTAGCAGAGTGTTGGTGGCCGTATCGATGATGGAGACGACGGGGGATGCGATATAGCCGGTGGCGTAAACGCGGCTGCCTACCGGGTTGACGGCGACTTCGTCGCAGGGAACACCGGGGATCGTGGTCACCGCCAAGGTCGTCGTGTTGATCGCGGATACGGAGGAGTTACCACCATAGTTGCAGACATAGGCAAAGGTGCCGGCGGGGTGCATGGCAATCCCCCAGGGCGACTGGCCTACCGGCACATTGGTCACGGCATGGGTGACGGTATTGATCACCGAGACGCTGCTGCTGCCGTTATTGGTAACGTAAGCAAACGTGCCGGCCGGATTGAAGGCTACCTGCGTGGGAAATAGCGGCGTGGGGATGGAGCCCACCAGCGTATTGTTGGACGTGTCCAGAATCGAGACCAGGCCGGGGTTTGATGCGTTGGTGAGGTAGGCGTAGGTCGAGTTCGGCTGCATCGCAATATTGATGACTCCCGCCGGAACACCGAAGGTGGCGGTGACCATATTGGTGCTGGTGTCGATGACGGAAATGTTAAAGCTGGTGCTATTGGCCACGTACACGGCGCTACCGGTCGAATTGACGGCGATGCCCCAGGGGTGGACGCCGACCGGCACTGTGGCCACCACGCTATTGGTGCCGGTGTCGATGACGGAAACCGAGTTTCCGCCCCAGTTGGTCACATAGACTTTGGAACCGTTCGGCGTTATCGCGGCGATGCGTGGAAGGCTGCCGACAGCGATAGTGGCGGCGACCGCGTTCGCGCCGGTGTCGACTACCGAGACGCTGTCACTGCCGTTGTTGACAACGTAGGCAAACGGCGCAGCGAGCGCGGCGCCGGTGGTCAGTGCGAATGTAAACACAGAGGCCCAGGCCAGATGCCGCCGGGCACTTCTCAGAAAATTGGACATGGCAATTCCTTTCCCCGTTCTTGTAATCACAAAGGGTCCGATGATTGCGCGCCGAAAATCGTAGGAGTCCGGGTCTTGCCGCCCGGCTGGGTCGAGTGACGGTTGCACCAATGTCGGCGCAGACGTCGTCGAGAGCCGCAAGTGTAGTGATTCGGAAAAAGCGACGAATCCCCCGATCACGGTATTTCCGGCGCAAGTGCGCCGGAAAATCACGCGCAATGTGCGGTTCGTCACTAACCGTTTTTTACAGGCAGCGGACAGACGCAAACAAATGCGCGGCTTTCTATACCGGCAGAGCGTTGCCGGGTGCTACAAAGAAGCACGGGGACTGCGAAGAGCGCGGAGGCCGACGAAGACGGCGTTATCCGGCTTGAGGAGCGGCTTACTTCTCCGAGGCAGGTGTCCAGTTGGCCGCTGCTGCGATGGCGTAACTGATCTGGTCGGGATTGAGACGCGGTTCTATCGACAGGCGCAGCTTTTTCGCGTTGTCGTCGCCGGCGTTTTCGCCCAGGCGCCAGTACTTATAAGCTTCCACGTAGTCCTTGGTGACACCCACGCCGCCGGCGAATAATTTGCCGATGCTGGTATAGGCGGGGCCGTAGCCTTTCATGGCTGCCTGTCGGTACATATTGCGCGCCTGTTCGATATCGACCGTGACGCCGTCGCCGGTTTCATAGCGCACGCCCAGCACCCACAACGCGGCCGGGTCGCCCTGGCCGGCGGCGCTTTGGTAAAGCGCAGTGGCCTTGGCCGGATCGGCCGGAACGCCCAGTCCCTTTTGGTACAGATTGGCGAGGCCGACCTTGCCCTTGGATTCGCCGTGCTGTCCCGCACGCTCGAACCACTCGAAAGCCTGCTTGTAATCCTGCGCGGTGCCTTCGCCATCGCGGAACATGGTGGCCACCATCGCTTCCGCTGCCGCGTTGCTTTGGCGGGCGGCCTTGATGCCCCAGAACATCGCCTGCTTGCTATCCTTGGCGATGCCCTCGCCCTTCAGGTAACGCACGGCCAGCAAATACTGGCCCAGGGCGTCGCCGCTGCCGGCGGCCTTCTTGATCCATTTCATGGCGATCTTGTCATCCGGCGCCACGCCGCGCCCTTCGGCATACATCAGGCCCAGTTGCGCCTGGGCGCCTGCCACGTCCTGGGCCGCAGCCTTGTCGAACCAATTGGCGGCCTGCTTGGCGTCAAAGGTCACGCCGTCGCCCTTGGCGTACAGCAGCCCCAAACTATATTGCGCCGCAGCATTACCCTGCTGCGCGGCTTTCTCATACCATTTGGCCGCCGCGCGGGCATCGCGCCGCACACCGGTGCCGTTGTCGTACATATAGGCCAGCGCGGCCTGTGCATCGGCATTGCCTGCTTCCGCGGGCTCCTGCAGCTTGTTGAAGGCTGTCGCCCATTCGCGGCGGCCATAGGCGGCCAGGCCGCCCTCCAGGTCGCCACCACTGCCGCCGCAGCCGGCCAGCAGCAAGACGGAGAGAGACACGAAGAGAAACAGGAAACTCTTGATTTGCACGGGGAAAGTTCTTGTTTTCATAGCCAATATGATACGGGGAAAATGCCGTCGGCAGATGTAAAAAGCCTGCAAAATGCCCCCTGCCACCCTTGATCGCGGTATTTACGAATACGGTTATCATCCCGGAAATGGCCCCGGATTCGCAAGGGCCATCCCCAGGGGTATTTAGAGCATCAGCCGGCGCTATACGACGCAGGCTTGCGGGCGGCTTGCAGGTAGCTTGCAGGTAGCTTGCAGGTAGCTTGCAGGTAGCTTGCAGGTAGCTTGCAGGTAGCTTGCAAACAGATAACGCCCCGCAAACCGATAACACCTGCGGCGGTGCTTTGTTCCCGCCGGCGGGCCGTAGGGCGGGTTGTGACGATGGGTCAAGCCGAGGTCGGCGCGCCCTGTGCGTTACCGCTCCTTGCGCAATCGCGCCAGTTCAAATCCCGATGCGTAGTATTCGATATATTCCTTGGCGCCGGTATCGATACTTTTTTCGAACATACGCATTGCGCCGGACTTGTCCCCTTCTTTTTCCTTTTTCAGGCCGAGGAAAAAGTATGCTTCGCATAATTGAAGTCTTTTGGTGCCGTCGTCTTTGGCATCGGCTTTTGCCAGCAGGTCCGCCTGGCTGATGGCGCCGCGAATGTGCTGAAGTATGGGGTAAGGCCAATCCGGCTTGCTGTCCGCAATCTGGCTGGCGAGCGGATCGAGGCTGGCCGGCGCATCCTGCCCCTGCCGCCAATAACCTGCCTGCAACCAGATCAGCGAAAAGATTTTGCGCGTCCCGCTGGATTGCTTGAAGCTATCGCCAAATTCCTGCATAGCGGTCGGCAAATCGCCGAGAAAGTAGTGCGCTCGTCCCTTTTGAAACAGGGTCTCTTCGCCCGCTGATTTCAATCCCGCCGCCGACGCCTTGGCAAGCGTATCCAGCGTGCCCTGGAAACGACCCCGCGAGAACTCGATTTCCGCGCCGGCGTCGTAGGCTTCGGCATTCTTGGCATTGAGCGCCAATGCCTGTGTGACATCGGCGGCCGCTTTGTCGAGCTGGCCCAGCATCTTGTACGCAGACGCGCGGACTGCCAGCACACTAGAAGTTTGCGTGGCATTCATGCGTTTGCCGTTGAGCAGGGCATCGGCCACAATCAGGCTAATGGCGGCTTGCGCCTGAAAACCGGTCACTACCTTGGTGCGCCCGCTGCGAATATTTTCGGTTTCCTCGCGCACCGCTTTTTGCATATCGTCGATTTGTTCAAGCGAGAGCGCGGGGATTTTCACGGTGGCGGCAGATCCATCGGTCGCTTCGCGCGCCTTGGCTTGCGCCGCCTTGAGATCAGCGACCTCAATGGTATTGGTGAAGGTATTGAATTCATAGTCGATCTGCATCACTTTGGGGGTCTGCAGATAATTCAGCCGCAGGCGAAAATGTTTATCCTCAAACACAACAGGCTTTTCCACGGTCTGTCGTGTAATCGGCTCGGGAAACTCGACTCGTATCGAGTGTTTCAACGATTTGAGAGGCCCAAGGCTGATGGAACGGTCCTTGCGCGAGTCTTGTCCGAATTTGAGTTCGGGGGTTATCGTCCAGGGACTGATGACCAGGGTGAAGGTTCGCTGTTGCGGGAATTCGAATGGGTCGGCCAGTGCCCATTCTTTGCTCACGGTGATGGCGGCAGTTCCACCGGGGTCGGAAACCGACATGGCGGCCAGCGGTTTGGCGTCGGTGAAGCGCCTGCCCACGTATTCAAAAATCCCTTCTTCAACCAGCTGGCGCTGCGGACTCGACAACAGCACGCGGATGCGTTCCGCCATTTCGCCGAAGTATTGCGCCTCGATTCGCAAGCGCACCGGTTCGCTGAACTTCTCCACGATATAGGTTTCGCGATAAACGGCATCGACCAGATTGGCAGGCCGGTCCGGCGCCTTGGCCAGAGCATCAATGCCGTCCTTCAGCGGCAGACCGCGACCGAAGGTCCAGGCCTGGCGCTCGTCCAGCGTGCCCATTTGCGCCGACCGCGTAGGGTCCAGCCAATAGGTTTTGCCGCCGATATCCACGCCAACGATGGCGTGATCGAAGGCGCCGCTGCCGGGGGTAAGCAAGCTGATGCTGTCACGAAAGTTGGTCGAAACCAGTACCGGATAGGCGGTCAGCCCCAACTCGCGCAACATCGCCACCATCAGGAAAGATTTGTCCTTGCAGTCGCCGAAGCGCTGCGCCAGCACTTTGTCCGGCGCCGTTGGCCGGTGTGAGGACTGGCCGAACAGAATGCTGAAGTAGCGGATGTTCTGCTGCACAAAATCAAGAACCGCGGTCACTTGCTGCTCCGGGGTCTGTGCGTTCGCAGCGATGCGGCGCGCCTCTTCGTTCACGGTCGGCAGGCCGCCCAGCTGGTAGGGAAACAGGCCCGTGCCCCATTGCGCGACATCGGTCCAATTGGAGAAACCGGACACTTGCACAATGTTGTCGACAATGTCCGCCGGGGTTCCGTCGGTGCGAATATCCCAGGCCGGCACGCTCCTTGCGCGCAGGATAATTTCTTTTTTACCGCCGGCCAGCGCGTTCTCGAAGCGCTCCACGAGGCTACCGGCCGCAATCGTGATCTGGCGCGTTTGCGGCATCACCAGACGAAAGCGGTACAGGTCGGCCGCAGAGACGCTCTTGACGCTGTCACCGGTGCTGACTCTCCCGCCCAGTACCGGATTGGCGCCCACTATCGTGTAGCGGTAATGAATCTGGTCGCCAATGCGCGCATCCTCAAGATTCACGCTGGCGGTGACGGAGCCATCGTAACGCGCCACTTCCAATCCCTGTTCACGCCGCAACAGGCTGATCGATTTTGTTTTCAGCTTGTCGATCGGCTGGCCGTCGCGAATCACGGTAATCTCGTGAAAAATCAGCTTCTGATACGCGGGGTCGAAGCCCGTCTCGAACTTGGCGGCGTCGACCAGGCCGTTGGCGTCATTGATTTTGCGAATAATGTTGATATGCAACTGCTCGCCGGTCTCGTCAATAAGATACTGGCGATCGATCATGTTGTAGTACCAGGCGTCGCTACGCTTTTCCGTGGAAGGGTTGGGCGCCGGACTATCCACCCAGGCCGGCAGCTTGTCCACGTAGTAGGAGTAGCCGCCTGCTTCGATCTTTTTAGCGGTGGTTTTTTTGTCGTTTGCCGTAGCTGCAGGCTTGGCCTGCGGCTTGACGGGGTTATCGGCCGCAACAGCGGGAGTGGCGACGGCTGAACACAGGATCAGGGAGGCGAGCAGGATTCGCGGCTGGAGCATGGGGAAGGTATTAGAGAGAAAATCGCGCGCATTGAAAACCGCTGCCGCAGCCGGTCGGAGCGATGTGCTTTCGCTCCGAGGCACATTTTAGCCGACCTTGCATTGCGCTCAGCCGGAATCGCGCACGCTATTTGCGCTTCACTTGTCGTTGGCTACGACCTTATCTATTAAGGCATTGCCGACGGGTGCTCCCTTCACGGCGTCAGCTCGCGGAGGGTCGCGCCAAAACGCCGCCCAACCACGCGCAGGGCAGGGCGGTAAGCGCGATCAGGATGGGGTACCAGGCCGGTCCCAGGTTCAGGGGCAGGGTAGCGATTACGCCGATGATGCCGAGTACGAAGCCGATCCCGCCGTAAATCCAGACGTGGCGCATGGGTGCCTGCGGCGCCAGGCGCGCGGTGAGGTAACCGCCGAGGATGGTGTAGACAATGCGGTAAGAAAGCGCCAGCAGGTTCAGCAGCGGGTCGTGCATGCCCTGGTCCCAGGGCGGATAGACCTTGAGTGCGTGGAATACCACGTCGGTGCCCAGCGAAAGAACGACGACGATGAGAAAGCCGGCAAATACCGCGCCTATGCTGCGCCACAGCCTGCGCGGCGATGATGTTTGCAATGTAGCGGGCGCGCTCACGCGCCCACCTTGGGCTGCATGGACTCCAGCACCTCATCCAGCCGCGCATGGCTGGCTTCGATACCGCGTGCCATGCCGCTTTTGAGCACTTGCTCGCGTATCGCCTGCGAGGCGTAGCGCACGCTGCCGGCGACGGTAGTGATGCCATTTTTTTCGATAAAGTTCAGGGTATTGATGGTCTCGCCGCCGGTCCAATCTTCATCGAACAACTCGGTCTGGACGATTTTTTCCGGGACGATCAATTCCAGAAAACGCCCACCCACGGCCATCTCGCGGCCGTCGGCATTGCGCCACACGTAGCGGTAAGTTCCACCTACTCGCAGATCGATTTCGCATACCGGCATGGCCCAGCCGGGCGGGCCCAGCAACCAGCGCTTGACCAATTCGGGCTTGGTCCAAGCCTCGAAAACCATTTCGCGCGGCGCGGCGAAGGCGCGCGAAATGCCTAGCTCGCGATCGCCGATGGTGGTGATTTGCAAAGTCTTGTCCACGGTTGGGTTCCTTAAAATAGGGCGGGGAAATAGGGTGGTGAATGGAATGGGGGAATAGGGTGGGGTCTAGCGAGTAAAGCTCGTAACCATCTTGTCCATCGACTGGTTGAGGCCGGTCTCGGCGTATCCCAGCATCGGACTTACCGTCCAGTCGAACTGCGTCACCGTCATCTCGGTCTTGCCGCCCTCGATGGCGCGAAACGTGACCAGGGTGCGCATTTCCCTGGGAAACTCCGGCGGCAGTCCCAGAGACTGCGGATCGACCGGCGTGCCATCGGCATCGGCCATGCTCTGGATGAAGTCGATGCGCTCGTAGGGAACGATTTTGGTGTACTTCCAGATGCTGTACATATCCTGCCCGCCGGCCTCCGGCGGGGCGCGCATGCAAACCAGCGATACGCCGCCTTCACGGAAATCCAGCCTGGCCATGGGGCAGGTAAAACAATCGGGCCCCCACCAGCGCATCACGTACTCGGCCTCGGTCCAGGTTTTCCATACCAGCTCAGGCGGTGCGTTGAAAACGCGGGTGACGCGCAGGTCTCGTTTTTGAATATCGTCCGACATATTGTTTCCTTGTGTTGGTAACCGGCTTTGTGACTGGTTTTAGCGCTTGGCGCGGACGTTCTTTTTTTTGCCCTTCATTTCTTCCAGCAGGGCATCGAGTTGCAAAAAACGTCCTTCCCATAGCTGCCGGTAGCGCTCCAGCCACTCGGTGGCTTCGGCCATGGGTTTGGCCTCAATACGGCAGGGCCGGCGCTGCGCATCGCGCCCGCGCGAAATCAGGCCGGCGTGCTCCAGTACCTTCAGATGCTTGGAAATGGCCGGCTGGCTGAGGGCGAACGGCTCGGCCAGCTCCGTCACCGTGGCTTCGCCGTCGATCAGCCGGGCGAGTATGGCGCGGCGGGTGGGGTCGGCAAGGGCTGCGAAAGTGCTGTCGAGCCGGCTTGCGTGCACTTGGATCATAGTATTTATATTTCCATTTGGGTATATAACCAAATGGAAATATAAATGACTAAAAAAAGACTGTCAAGCGTTTCCGCGACAGTCTTTTGGTCTTACCTTGAAGTGTCGGCAGCAGGTATCGAAACCTGCACCCCTTACGAGGACTGCTGTTGCAGCACGTTTACCAATTCCGCGATGCCGACACGGGGATGTTACCTGAGCTTGCCTCGTAGGGAGCTTATTTCCCCGGTTCAGGTGCAGGCGAGGCCAGTGGTTTGCTCTTGTCCACGAAATACACGCCCACCAGCTTGGTGGTGACGGTGGCGCTTTCATTCTTGGCCATGTGCACCGTGCCGGCAGGGATGACGAAGCCTTCGCCGGCCTTGACCTTTTTGGGCGGCTGCCCGGCCAGGGTAACGGTGACCTCACCCTCAACGACCATGCTGGCCTCGTCGCCGGGGTGGGTATGCCAGGCGGCCACGCCGCCGGGGGTGATTTGCACACTCATGATGGCGGCCTCATGGCCGGGCACGGAAACGTCGCCCTTGGCAACCAGTGTGCGGGTGAGGCCGGGGGCCTGTGCGACCAGAACGCCGGCGAACAGGGCCAGTGCCACGCCGGAAGCGATAGCGGTACGGCTGAGTTTCATGTTTCCTCCTAAGCTGTTTGAATTGTGTTCGCGGGACGCGAATTACCAATGTAGGCCTAAAAAGCCGCTGAATGCAAACAGCGGCAAACGCGGCAGCGCCTCGGCCGCGTATATGCTGCGCCCACTTCGGGACGGTGGCTATGCGCTATTCTTTGGATTGCTGATACTGATATGCAATCAATCGCGGTGTTGCTTGGCTGTCACGGCGAGCCCAGATAATTTCCGAGGAGAAGTCACCATGAAAAAGCATTTGTGGATAGCCGCGGCCCTGCTGCCGCTCGCCTGGCCGATGGCAGCGATATCCGCTGAGGCGCCCGGCAAGACCATCATCATCCCCGACAAGCGCGACTATGAGTACGACACCTACCATTACGCCCCGGCCATACGCGCGGGCGATATGGTGATCGTCTCCGGCATCCCGGCCGGCGGCCCCGGCACGTACAAGGAGCAGATCCGCCGTATGTTCCGCCGGGTGGCCGTTACGCTGGAGGCGGCGGGCGCCTCCATGGATGATGTGGTGGAGCTCACCACCTTTCACGCCACTGCAAAAAACACCGAGGACTTTCGCAAGGAGTTCGAGGAGTTTTCCGCCGTGCACAGCGAATTCTTCACCGCCAACTACCCGGCCTGGACGGCGGTGGGCAATACCACCCTGCTATCCAACGGCGCCGTGGTCGAGATGCGTGTCGTCGCCATGATCGGCTCGGGCAAAAATGCGCGCGTGGTTCGTCTGACCAAGGGCGAGGGCGACGTCAAGAAGTAGCGGTGTCAGCGCACGTAACGCTTGACCAGGTCGTCCACGGCGGCGGCGTAGGACTGATCCTTCAGCAATGCCACCTGGCCCTGGTCGGATGCCACCCGGCCAAATTGATTGCTGGTGGAGCTATCGTCGAATCCTGCCGGCGAGTAAGTGGCCCACCGGCCGGTGGCGACGTCGATCACCGCTACTTTCAGGCGTATGCGCATTTGCTGGGTTTCGTCCGGAAGGATGCCGCCGACAAAAGGAAACCAGGAAACGGTTTTGGTGGCGAGATTCTTGTGCCCGGCTTCCAGCATCCCCCAGTAAACGAAAATCTTGCTGCAGCCACCCCTGGCGGCGGCCAGCCGCAATGCCGCCGCGTACTCCGGGCCGTTGGTCTGGCTGGCTTTCTCCTGTGGTACGCCGGAGAAGGTCGATACGGTGAAATAACGTTCCAATGAACGCACCATAGTGTCATCCGGGATCAGCGCACCCGATTGCATGACCAGGATGGAATCGCCCTTGCGCAGGGACACATTGCCTGCCGCTTGCAACGCAGCCTGGATGGTTTGATCGCTTGCTTTGGCGGCGGTATCGACACCCAAGATGTCGAGCTCCGCCAACTCGCCCTTATAGAAGGGGTTGGAGGACTTGTTTCCCCAGTGACTGTTATCCGGATAACCCGAGTCCGAAATCGAGCGGATCGAACACCCACTCAGGGCCAGCAGTACCAGCAGCGTTGCGCCGATAAGTCGCGTCATGATTTGCTTCCTCCATAGGGCTGTTTATGGAGTTTTATCGGGCAATTCTGGCTGAATTGTGGCGAATTTCCAGCATCCGCGTGATGTCAGTTCCTACAAGGAGCAGGGGAACAGGGCTTCCATATACCTTTCGACGGGCCGTCGTAGCAGCCGTCATCGTTGCCGATGCCGGTGACCTGGAAGTCCAGATCCTGGGTATTGAGCCAGTGCGCATACCATTGCAGGGCGCGATAGTTATTGCAACCCAGCGGGCGGCCGCAGGGCTCGTTGGCGGCGTAGGCGCGGCACCAGTCGTGATCCAGATAGCGTAGCGTGTAGGCGCCTATCATCTCGCCGGTACGGTCGCAGCCGCCATCGCAATGCACGTAGATGACGATGGGGCCGGTGGCCGGCCAGGGGTTGCCGGGCCGGTCGAGCGCCGGATTTTCCAGCCAGCGGCGCAGGGTGGCCACGCGCCAGATCAGCGGGTCGGGCAGCCATTCTTCCAGGGTTTCCACCAGCAGATGTCGTTCCTTGGCGTCGGTTTCGAAATAGCAGCGCGCGGTGCCGTTGGTGTCCCAGAAATTGACCTGGCCGTTGCCGGGATTGGTCTGGAAATAATTCAGCTCCGCCTCGATAGGCTGCACTTCGTTGGTGTGTAGCAGATTGACGACCACCAGAAAGAAATTCTCGGGCACCGGCACCGGCGGCGGGCTGAGCGGCTGCCGGATCGCATTCACCAGGCCCTGGTAGTCGAAGTTTCCGTCGGTGCCCAGGGTAGAGCCGCCGCGGAACAAATAATTGCTGCCGACCATATCGACGAAACGCAGGGATTCGTATGCCATGACAGTCCTCTTTAATCTCTCTAATGGGAAGCGTGACGCAGGTCAGGCTTCCCCGGCAACGATACCGAAAATCGGCGCGGTAGTCGCGGCTATTTGGCCCGTGGCACCTGCGGGTAGTTACCTGCAAGTGCCTTCTTGCTGCGGTTCGTGGCAGGGGCTACATTCGCCCGCATTCGCGCCCACGGGCCGACCTACGAGAAAGGTAACGACTGTGTTGAAAAGATCCCACGCCGGCTGGCTTGCGGCCGCGCTGCTGCTGTTTTCGTTCGCAAGCCCCGTGTTCGCCGAAACTATCAAAGAGGTGCGCGGCGGGCCGCACGATTTCGATTTTGAATTCGGCGCCTGGCACGCGCATTTGAAGAGGCTCGTAAATCCTTTATCGGGCTCGACCACCTGGGTGGAACTGGACGGCACCTCGGTAGTGCGCAAGGTCTGGGGGGGGCGCGCCAACCTGGGCGAACTGGATATCGCCAACGCCGGCAGCCATATCGAGGGGTTGAGCCTGCGTACCTACAACCCGGAAACCCGGCAATGGAACGTTTCCTGGGTGAACGCCAATGACGGCATGGTTACGTCGCCGATGGTGGGTGGATTCAACAACGGCCGCGGCGAGTTTTATAACCGGGATACGTTTCGCGGCAAACCCATCGTGGTGCGTTTCATTTTTTCCGACTTGACGGCCAACACCTTCAAGCTGGAGCAGGCGTTTTCCGGCGACGACGGCAAGACCTGGGAGGCGAACTGGATTGCGACCTTCGAGCGGGAAAAGCCGGCAGCGAGGTAGGTTACGAAATAGATCGTGAAATAGATAGTGAAATAGACGGCGAAATAGGTGGCAACTAAGCTGCGGCCTTGGTTGCAGTGCGTTGCATATGCGTCTTGCCCCACAGCCGCATGCTTTCGATCAGGGGCAGCAGCGAGCGCCCGTAATCACTCAGCGAATACTCCACCGGCGCCGGAACCGCGCCGGTGGGGCGGCGGCGCACGATGCCGTCGCTCTCCAGTTCGCGCAATTGCTGGGTCAGCACTTTTTGCGAAATGCCGAAGGTGAGCTTTTGCAGGGAAGCAAAGTGCTCGGGCGAGGCCGACAGTGAGTAAATGATGATCATCTTCCATTTGCCGCCGACCGCCGCAAGTGCGGCCGTCAGCGGGCAGCCACCTACCGGGTTGGCGCGCGCGGGGCGAATACGCTGGGTGGGGGTCTGCTTACCGGTGCTGGTGACGGTCATAGCGGTGATCTCGCGGGGGAGGGGTGGTATGAACGGCTGTCGTGGGCAAATTATAGAGCGGCCGGTAAGTGGCAGCTCGCCGACCGAGTCCTACCTGGAACCCTACCGAAAATTTTTCGGCACTACGAGTTATTCCTAGGCAAGATGGAATGGCGCTAGTGGCGTTTCAAATGGGACCACTGCTGCGTCAGGAGTAGACTTATCTGCATATAAAGCAAATAGCCCACCAAAATATCTAGGGGCTGGCATTAGGAAGCTCTCCTGTTGGAAAAATGCAACTTATGACAATTGTGACAGTTGTGACAATTGTCTTCCCCATGACGCTGCCCCAGAATCGAACCACAAAAAAGCAGCGCCGGTTTTGATCGATCTCACTGGAATGCGATCGGTCGCGAGGTTGCTGCGCTGTGTGATCCGCCTCTAAGAAAAACATTTTTTCCACAACCGAAGGGGTATTCACATGCGTAGTTTCCCGCCTGCAGCCAGGCTTTCGCCTCGCGCCGTCCTTGGACTCCATATTGCCGCCGCGTTGACGCTGGGCGCTGCCTTGCAGCCGGCCCTTGCCCAGGAGGCCAAGCCCGCCGACAAAGACCCCACCAAGCTGGAAACCATCGTGGTCACGGCCGAGCGCCGCTCGGAAAACATCAAGGACGTGCCCAGCAGTATCAGCACCGTCAAGGGCGACGCGCTGGACGCCATCAACTCCGGTGGCCAGGACATACGCATGCTGGCGGCGCGCATCCCCAGCCTGAATATCGAATCCTCCTTCGGTCGCGCCTTTCCGCGCTTTTATATACGCGGTCTCGGCAATACCGATTTTGATTTGAACGCCTCCCAGCCGGTTTCGTTGGTGTACGACGATGTGGTGCAGGAAAATCCCATCCTGAAAGGCTTCCCGGTATTCGATCTGGACCAGATCGAAGTGCTGCGCGGCCCGCAGGGTACCTTGTTCGGCCGCAATTCGCCGGCCGGTGTGGTCAAGTTCGATTCCGCCAAGCCGCGGCGTCAGGCGGAAGGTTATTTGTATGTGTCCGACGCCACCTACCGAACGACCAATCTGGAAGGCGCCATTAACGCCCCATTGAGCGAGGACTGGGCAATGCGCGTGTCGGTGCAGGTGCAACAGCGCAATGACTGGGTGCACAACACCTACGCTGCCGGCTCCGCGCAAAATCTGGAGGGCTACAAAGACGACGCGGGACGCTTGCAATTCCTGTATCAGCACGACCCGTCATTCAGCGCTCTGTTCAATGTCCACTTCCGTGACCTCAACGGCTCCGCACGCTTGTTCCGCGCCAATATCATCAAGAAGGGTACGAACGATCTTGTCGATGGTTTCGATCCGGCCAAGATTTCCATTGACGGCCACAATTACCAGAACCTGAGCGCCAATGGCGCCAGCATGCGGCTCAAGTGGGACCTGGGCGACACCATCCTCAATTCCATCACCGGCTACGAGCACGTCTCCGCTTACAGCCGTGGCGATATCGACGGCGGCTTCGGCGCTTCGTTCGCGCCGCCGATGGGCCCGGGTTTCATTCCCTTCCCGTCGGAGTCCGCCGACGGTCTGCCCAGACATAGACAGCTCACCCAGGAATTTCGCCTGGAGTCGAAAGGCAAGGGGCCGACCAAATGGCTGGCCGGGCTGTACTACTTCGACGAAAACATCGACATCGACAGCTTCGACTACAACACCCTGGCCGGTGGCGCGCAGGACGGTTATGCGCAGCAACACCAGCAATCCAAGGCATGGGCCATTTTCGGCTCGGTCAACCAGCAATTCACCGATGCTTTTTCCATGCGCGCGGGCCTGCGCTACACCAGCGACAAGAAAGACTTCTATGCCAAGCGCTTTGTCTCACCCATCGGCGGTGGCGCCACCGGCGTGATCACCGCCAACCCCAGCGCCAGCGATACCAGCGGCGACCTGTCGGCCATCTGGGCGTTGAACAAGGACGTGAACCTGTACGCGCGCGTCGCCAAGGGCTTCCGCGCGCCGTCGATCCAGGGCCGGCTGCTGTTCGGCGACACCATCTCGGTGGCCAAATCGGAAACGGTGGTGTCCACCGAAGTCGGCCTCAAGGCCGATCTTTGGAACAAGCGTGCACGCCTCAACTTCAACCTGTTCCAGTACACCATGAAGGACCCACAGTTGACGGCAGTGGGAGGTGCGGCCAACTTCAACCAGTTGATCAATGCCAAAAAGGTGAAGGGCAACGGCTTTGAAGTCGATTTCCAGGCGCTGTTGACCGACAACACCATGATGACCTTAGGCGGAAGTCTCAACAACGCCACCATCAATGACGGCGGTCTTTCCATCGCGGCCTGCGGCAGCGGCTGTACGGTGCAAAATCCGCTCACCAGCACGGGGCTTGCCAAGATCGACGGCAATCAGCTGCCGCAGGCACCGAAGAATGTGGTCGACTTCACTTTGCGGCAGACCTTTCCCATGCCCAATGGCGAGATTTATGTCTATACCGACTGGGCTTATCGCAGTTCGATCAATTTCTTCCTGTACAAATCCGCCGAATACATCGGCAAGCCGTTGACCGAGGGCGGCCTGCGCATCGGCTATAAATGGAACAACGACAAGTACGACATCGCCTTGTACGGACGCAATATCACCAACCAGATCCGTGTGGTGGGCGGCATCGACTTCAACAACCTCACCGGCTTTATCAACGAGCCGCGCATATGGGGCGTGCAGTTCAAGGCCGTGTTCTGATCTGCTTAAACCGAAACACGAAACGAAGTAAAACGACGCCCCGGCAACGGGGCGTTTTTTTTGCGCCGAATTTTCCTGTCGGGGCTTGACAGCGACGATTACAGGTGTAAACTTCAATTTGTTTACAAGTGTAATCTTATATTCAAGCCACAAGAAATCCGCAATGGCAGAGGCTATGCAAATCTCCGAGTCCGAAGCGAAGGTGATGCAGGTGTTGTGGGAGCAAAGCCCCCGTACGGCGGAGCAGGTGATGGAAAAATTGGCCGGCAGCGAGTCCTGGCAGGTCAGCACCGTCAAAACGCTGTTAAACAGATTGCTGACCAAGGGGGCCATCGCCGCCGAGGCCGAGGGGCGCCGCTATCTGTACCGGCCGCTGCTGAGCCGACGCGACTATGTGGCCAGTGAAAGCCGCTCGTTATTGGATCGCCTGTTCGATGGCAAGGTGGCGCCGCTGGTCAGCCACTTCGCCGAGCAGCGCAAGCTCAGTAAACGAGATATCGCCGAACTACGCCGTGTGCTGAAGGAGCTGGATCATGACTGATGCTGCCCTGTCTATCGCGCTAAGTTTGCTTATGGCGACCTGCGCCGCAACAGTTGTCATCGCCGGGTTGCGCCCTCTGATGCTGCGTATTTGTGGTGCGGTTGCGGTATTGCGCCTGTGGTGGATTTTGCCCCTGGCCCTGCTGGCAACGGCGATTCCGAAATACGCGGCTCCGGTTGAAGAACCTGCCGAGGGCTATATCGAATTTGCAACACTAGCCTCTCCGGCACCCGTGGTTGCCTTGCCTGCCGCCGCAGCCGCACCCGCCAGGATTTGGCCCTGGAAAGAGATCGGCTTCGCGGTCTGGCTGGGCGGCGCCTTGCTGACCGCTGCCTGGATGGCGCGCGCGCAGATTCGCTTTTCACGCAGTGTCCGCTGGCAAACCCGCCATCGCGGTACGCTGCCGGCCAATAGCGGCCCGGCGGTGGTGGGTGCGTTTGCGCCGCGCCTGGCCTTGCCGGCTGATTTCGCTTCGCGCTACTCGGCAGCGGAACGCCGCCTGATTCTATTGCACGAATTCATACATTTATACCGTCGCGACGGACTGGCTAATCTGGCCATGTCGGTATTGTTGGTCCTGCAATGGTTCAACCCTCTGCTGCACTGGGCGTCACGCGCCATGTCCCGCGACCAGGAGGGCGCCTGCGATGCGGCCGTCGCCGTTCGCCATCCGAATGCGCTGCGAACCTACGCCCATGCCCTGCTCAAGACCCAGCCGGATATGCAGCACCTGCCGCTGGTGTGCCGCTGGCAGGCTTACCACCCCACCGTCGAGAGAATCGCCATGCTGAAAATGCATCGCAATGCCGGTGTCCATTCCAAACGGGCTGCCGTTCTGTTGATAGCTGGGGCCGCGCTGGCCAGCGCACTGGCTTATGCCGCGAAGCCCGCTGAGCCGCCTGCCGTGCCAACGGTTCCGGTGGCACCCTCCGTGCCTGCGGTGGAAGCGCCGCCGCCGGTGGCGCCTGTCACGCCAAAAGTCGAAGCGCAGCTAGCCTCGCCGCCTGTAACTGTATCTTCTACCGAGAGCCGCTCGCAAAAGGCACTCGCCCCAATGCCTCAGCCCGGCGTGCCGACGACTCCGGTACTCCCAACAGTCGCGCCTGTGACACCTTCGCAGCTACAGACAACGGCACCCACGGCGCCGACCATTACCACACCAACGCCGCCCACCGCACCTACACCACCCGCTCCCGCCGTGGTGCCGCCGGCTCCGTTCGCCTATGCTCCCGGCGTCACGCCGGTGCCGGAAGAATCCGAGCGCATCACTCTGAATTTCAAGAAAGTCAAACTGGGCGCCTTTATTCAGGTCGTTGCCGACTTTACAGGTATCAAATTTGAAGGCGTCGAGCTTTTGCAGGAAGTCGCCTCTCCCACCAGGATCGTCAAGAGAAACGTGCTGGCAATTGCGACCACGCGTCTGGTGCTGGCTTGCCACGGATTCAGTTTGCGCAAGGCTGCACGCACGTACCTGATCGAAAAAGCCCCGAGTCTGCCGGCTCAAACCGATCCCGATAACTGTATTGCAGAGGGCATGGTAGACGGCCCCGAACAAATCGGCTGGAACAAGCAAGCCTTGGACAGGGCCTCCTACGATCAATCCCGAATCACTGTGCGCATGAAAGACACCGATTTGCAGACTTTTGTGGGCATCTTGATAGACGAGAAAGATTTCAAGATTGTTGGTGTGGAGAAATTGAGGGGAGTGAAATTCTCGGTGGCGAAGCAAAACGCGGTGGCGATGGAGTTAATTTCGGTTGCGCTGCAATGCCAAGGTTACTCGCTGATCAAAGACGGTGGCCGCTACGTAATTGAGGAGTCAAACCAGCTGGCGCAGGCAAACCCCACCGCCTGTGTCGAAGCGGGCGTGGCGAACGGTTCGGAGCGCGCCAAGTTTGCCAGCCCTGGTCCGGCCAAAGCGCTTAGCCACGAGCCGGCTTACAAAATCGATCTGGCGATAAGTCGTGACGGCCAGGTTTTGGCGCAACCGAATCTTATCGTCTGGGGCGGCAAACACGCTGCAGTGGCAGTCCGCTCCGGCGGTGGGGACGACCGGAATTATTTGCTACTGGATATGCTCACCTCGGCTACGGCGGATAGCGTCAGCTTTGAAGTTGACATCACGGCGGGACCGGACCGCACCCCGGTAGCAAAACCCCGGCTGGTGACGGCGCTCGGCAAAAAAGCGAGCCTGGAGTTTCGCCAGGAGGATGGGGCGACCATTCGTCTGGAGGTATTGATTACGGAGGGCCTGTTGCAAACTGGAGAGGCCTATAAGATTTCCGCAGCAAGCATGGCCTCACTGCCTGGCCGTACCGGCAAAGCCGGGCCAACAATATTGGTTGGCCTGGCGCCGCAGTGATCCGTGCGAAGGATGGGAAAGCGATTTACGGAAGCGCAGATCCTTGCGTTTTTACGCGAAAGAAAAGCCGGGGTTCCGCTGCGGCGCCTGTGCCTCAAGCACGGGTTTTCCGATACGGCGTACTACCGTTGGCGGGCCAAGTACGGTGAAGGCGCTTCGCCCGAGCAGTCGGCCAGCCTCAGAAGTGAAATCGACCGGCTCAAGCATTTGCTGGCCGATGTTTTGTGCGACATTGAAGTATTGAAAGCGGGTCGGGGAAAAGCGGGCGCCGCAGAATAAAAACCAGCGCTACAAAAACGACGCGCCGATTTGGTACATTGCGGGTATGCGTACCCGCGTCAAAATCTGCTGCATCTCCTCCATAGAGGAAGCGCGCCTGGCCGTGGCCGCCGGCGCCGACGCTCTGGGGTTGGTAGGGCATATGCCTTCGGGGCCTGGGGTGATCGACGATGAAACGATTCGCGCCATCGCGCTCACCGTGCCGCCGCCGACCGCGCGTTTTTTGCTGACCAGTGAAACCACGGCGACGGCCATCGCTGCGCACGCGCGGGCATGCGCCGTGGATACCGTGCAAATCGTCCGCCACATCAGCCCCGCTGAACTTACCAAGGTGGCGACCCTGCTGCCGGACCTGCGACTGGTGCAGGTGGTGCACGTGGAGGGCGAGGACGCCTTCGACTGGATTTACCGTTACGCCGAACACGCCGACGCCTTTTTGCTCGATTCCGGCCGGCCCTCTGCCGCCACCCCGGAACTGGGTGGAACCGGGCGCGTGCACGATTGGAGCGTGAGCGCGGAATTCGTGCAGCGCTCGCCGATACCGGTATTCCTGGCCGGCGGCCTCAGCGCCGATAATGTCGGCCAGGCCATCGCGCGGGTGCGGCCTTATGGGCTGGATATTTGCTCGGGCGTGCGCACCGATGGCCGCCTGGATGCGGCAAAATTGTCGCGCTTTATCAAGGCGGTTCATGCGGCCGATGCCGCCCGTTAAGCCACCCATTAGGATCGCGCCTGCCTTACAACTTGTTACCCACCGGCGCCGTTTGAGGTGGTTTTCCTGTCACCGTATCGGGGCGGCAAATCGTTAATCCGTTTATCGGTGGTTGTCGCCAGCTATGGGGTTGCACATGAAATATTGGTCCGTCCCGCGCGTCTTATCGGTCGCGCTGATATTTGCTCTCGCCGGTTGCGCCGTCAGCCCTTCCACCCGAGTCGCCAAACCTGCGTATATTCCGCCGCCGGCACCCGTGGAGCCCGCATCGGTAGCCGCCATTTCCACCGGTGACAATTTCTACCGGGCGCTTAACCGCATTACTTGGGGCACCAACCCCAGCACCGCAAAACACGCGGAGCAACTCGGCCTGGCCGCTTATCTGGATGAGCAACTGTCGCCGAAAGGCGACGTGCCGACGTCCGTCGCTACCCAGATCGACGCCATGACCATCAGCAAAAAAGACCTGGTGACGCTGGTGCAGAACATGGAGGAGCGCCGCAAGGCAGCCGATGGCATCAAGGACGATGCCGAAAAGAAAACCACGCAACAGGCCTATCAACAGGAAATGAACAGGCTCGCGCGCGAGGCCGCGGTGCGGTCCACGCTGCGGGCGGTGTACTCACCCAACCAGTTGCAGGAGCAGATGGTCTGGTTTTGGATGAACCATTTCAATGTGCACCAGAACAAGGCCAATATCCGCGCCATGGTCGGCGACTATGAGGACAATGCCATACGCGCGCACGCTCTGGGCAAGTTCCGCGATCTGGTGCGCGCCACCCTGCATCATCCGGTGATGATCCGTTATCTGGACAACGAGCAGAACGCCGTCAACCGCATCAACGAGAACTACGCTCGCGAGTTGATGGAACTGCACACCTTGGGCGTGACCGCCGGTTACACGCAGCGCGACGTGCAGGAACTGGCGCGCATTCTGACCGGCGTGGGCATCAATCTCGGCAACAACACGCCCAACGTCAAGAAGGAATGGAAAAGTCAGTATGTGCGCGAAGGACTGTGGGAGTTCAACCCCATGCGCCACGACTTCGGCGACAAGGTATTGCTGGGACAGGTCATCAAGGGCCGTGGTTACGAAGAAATCGACCAGGCCATCGATCTCTTGTGCCGCCAGCCGGCAACCGCGCAATTCGTCAGTACCAAGCTGGCGCGCTACTTTGTGGCGGACGAGCCGCCGGCCACCCTGGTTGCGCGCATGAGCCTCACCTTCCGCCAAACCGACGGCAACATCGGCGAGGTGCTGCGCACCCTGTTCTCCTCGCCGGAGTTCGCCGAATCGCTGGGCCGCAAATTCAAGGACCCCATGCACTATGTGGTATCGGCCGTCAGGCTCGCTTACGACGACAAACCGATTCTCAACGCTGCACCGATGCTGAACTGGCTGAACCGCATGGGCCAGCCGCTGTATGGCCGGCAAACACCCGATGGCTACGCCATGGTCGAATCGGCCTGGGCCAGCCCCGGACAAATGACCACCCGTTTCGAAATCGCCAAGGCTATCGGCTCCGGCAGCGCCGGACTGTTCAAGACCGATGGCCCGCAGCCCACCGAGAAGCCGGCCTTTCCGCAACTGGCCAACGCGCTTTATTACCAGCACACCAAACAAGTGCTGAGCCCGGCCACGCTGGGCGCGCTCGACCAGGCCGGCTCGCCGCAGGAATGGAACACCTTCTTGCTGGCCTCGCCGGAAATGATGAACCGCTGAAAGGAAACACCATGAACCGCCGTCATTTACTGAAGTCCCTGGCTGCGCTTTCAGCGGCCCCGCTCGCAGGTTCGTTCGCCGGCAGTCTGCTGGCCGCCCCCGCCACCAAGGCCAAGCTGCTGGTGGTGTTTTTGCGCGGCGGGTACGATGCCGCCAACCTGCTGGTGCCGATCAGCAGCGAGTTTTATTACAAATCGCGGCCCAATATCGCCATCGCCAAGCCCGGCGACGAGTTGAACACCGCTTTGCCGCTGACCGCCGATTGGGGCCTGCACCCGGCACTGCGCGAATCGATTTTTCCCTTGTACGGCATGGGGCAGGCGGCTTTCATTCCCTTCGCCGGCACCGAGGATTTGACGCGCAGCCATTTTGAAACCCAGGACAGCATCGAGCTGGGGCAGCCACTGAACCGCAGCCGCAACTTCCAGTCGGGCTTCCTGAACCGCCTGGCCGCCGTGCTGAACGAGCGCGGCACCATTTCCTTCACTGATCAACTGCCGATCGTGATGCAGGGCGATGTGCAAGTGGCGAATACGGCGCTGCGCTCGGTGGCCAAGCCGGCCATAGACACGCGCCAAAGCGCCATCATCACTGCCATGTATCGCGGCACCAGCCTGGAAGGCAAGGTGAGCGATGGTTTTTCGACCCGCGATGAAATCATGAAGGAACTCTCGGCGGAAATGGATGCGGCCAGCCGTAACGCCATCAGCGCCAAGGGTTTCGAGCTGGAAGCGCGCCGCGTCGCCAAGCTGATGAAGGACAAATACAACATCGGCTTTATCGACGTGGGCGGCTGGGATACGCACGTGGGGCAGGGTGGCGCGGCGGGTTACCTGGCCGGGCGCCTGGACGAGCTTTCGCGCGGCCTTAATGGCTTCTCGCAGGAAATGGGTAACGACTGGAAAGATACCGTCGTCGTCGTGGTGAGCGAATTCGGCCGCACCTTCCGCGAAAACGGCAACCGCGGCACCGACCACGGCCACGGCACGGTGTACTGGGTGCTGGGCGGCGGCATCAAGGGTGGTCAAGTGGCAGGCGAGCAGACCCGGGTCGAACAGGCAACCTTGTTCCAGAACCGCGATTTTCCGGTGCTGAACGAATATCGCAGCGTATTCGGCGGTCTGTTCTCGCGCATGTACGGCTTGAACGAGGCGCAGATTGCGCGCATTTTTGCCGAAGCGAAACCGCGCGACCTCAACCTGATCTAGCACCGGGTGGGAGGGTCAGGTGGCAGGGGCGAAAAAGACGCTTCCATAATTTCGCCACCATTTTCGGCAAGAATGGCGCTCACTATTTTCTTGCCGAGGCGCTCATGTCTTTTCGAACTGCAGCAGCTGCCGTATTTGCCCTTCTCTCATGTACGCTGGTGGATGCCGCCACCGCGGGCTGCACGAACTGCGCCACCTGGAATAAACCGCACGCGCCGCTGCGCATTTACGGCAATACCTACTTTGTGGGTGTGAACGGCCTCTCCGCCATTCTCATCACCTCCGATCAGGGGCATGTGCTGATCGATGGCGCGCTACCGGAATCCGCGCCGCAAATCGCGGCCAATATCGCGAAGCTGGGTTTTCGTATCGAGGACGTGAAGCTGATCCTGAATTCCCACGCGCATTTCGACCACGCTGGCGGTATCGCCGAGTTGCAACGCAGGAGCAAGGCCACCGTCGCCGCCAGCGCTTGGTCGGCGAAGGTTTTAGAAGCCGGCCACTCCGGTCCCAGCGATCCGCAGGCCGGCATCCTGCTGCCGTATCCGGCGGCGCAGCATGTGAAGGTGGTGAAGGACGGGGAAGTGTTAAAGGTTGGCGACCTGGCGCTGACGGCCCATTTCACGCCCGGCCACACTCCCGGTGGAACCACCTGGACCTGGCAGTCCTGCGAAAAATCGCGCTGTCTGGATATGGTCTATGCCGACAGCATCAACGCCGTTTCGGATGACGACTTTCGCTACTCCGGCAGCCCGCGCTATCCCAATGCCCGGCAGGATATGTGGAACAGTTTCGAGCGCCTGGCCGCTCTGCGCTGCGATATCCTGCTGACCCCGCACCCCGATATTTCGGATATGTGGGGCCGCGAAGCGAAGCGGGACAGCGGTGTGGCCGATGCCTTCATCGACAACAAGGCCTGCGTACATTTGGCGGAGACGCTCAGCAAGAAATTCCATGACCGTCTCGACAGCGAGGCCAAGACCAAATCAGCCGCCAAATAATTGCACCGGCGGGCTATTTTGCGCGCAGCAACTCGCCGATTTTTTGCACCGTCGCCCAGTTCCGGCTGGTTGCGGCGCGGCCGATCTTGCTGCCTAGCAGGGCTTCGCCGGCCTTGCTTTCCAGGCTGCCGTTGGGGCACCAAAGGTACAGCGCGTGCTTGCCCACTAATACCTGCTCCGGAGCCTTTACCAGGGGAGTGAGGGCTGCCAGTCCGGCTAGGGTGGCGGCGTCGGATGTAAAGGCAACCAGCAGGCGCGAGGGGTTATCCGCGATGGCGGCCAGCTTGTTTTCCGCTTCGATAGCCGCCACTTCCTTGGCTGACTTGACGATCACCGGCGTTTCCATGCCCATGCTTTCGGCGATGGCGGCCTGTATGCGCTTGGCGTGGGCGCTTTCCGAACGTCCACTGCTCTCGAAAACAGCGTTACCGCTATTCAGAAGGGTCTGTACATTGCTGTAGCCCAGCGCGGCCATGAGGTCGCGCCATTCGGCCATGGGCACGCGTTTGTTGCCCCCTACGTTTACGCCGCGAAGCAGGGCGACGAATCTGGCCATTTGCATCCTTTCCCATCAGCGGGATACCGGTTGCCTGAATCTTACGCTAGCGGTGCCGGGTTGTTGCTGGCCGGGCTTATACCGAGACGTAGCGGAACGTACCCATGGCCAGCACCGATGCAGCCAGCAATGCTGCGATCAGACTTGCGGTCAGGCTGACACGTTGTTGCAGGCCGGCGAGTTGCCGCAGAGTAGCCTCGTCCTTGGCCTCCTGTTGCTGTAATTGCACCAGCTTTTGGGTGGTGGGCCGTGCCACCACCAGCCCCAGCGCCAGCGATAGCAGGGCCGCCGCCGCTCCAGCTTTGAGCACCATGGCGCTGGAGGAGGCATCGTTCGCGTGCAGGGTATGGAACAGGTAAATGCCCGACAGCACCGTCAGCACTGCGGAAATCCCGGAAAACATTGCTGCGCGGCGCGCCACCATGCCCAGCCAACGCCCAGCGCCCTCTTTGCCGTATTGCCGCATCAGCGGCAATACGGCCAACGCCAGCGCGAAGCTGGTGCCCGCCCAAACCACGCCAGCCAGAACGTGAATTGCGCGCGCGAACACAATGAACGTGAAATCGGACATGATAGGCACCTGGTTAATAAATTAGATATACATACTGTATATTCAATATATCGTGCCTGTCAAGAGCGGTCATCAGCCTCGTTCCAATACTCGTGCCTATAGCAGCCCCGCGCGCGAAGCCGCCGCGGAGGAGACGCGGGCGCGCATCATCGCCGCGGCCCTCGCGCTGCTAGGCGGCGGCGAGGGACTGCCGGCGTTTTCCATCGACGGTGTGGCGCGCCACGCCGGCGTCACCCGGCTTACGCTTTACAACCAGTTTGTATCCAAGCGCGGACTGCTGGAAGCGGTGTTCGACGATATGGCGCAGCGCGGCGGCCTCCTGGAGTTGCACCAAGTGATGGCCGAGCCAGACCCGCAAAAAGCCCTGCACCGCTGTGTGGCCGTGTTCTGCCGTTTTTGGGCAGGGCATCTGGAGTCGATGCCGAAATTCCAGGCGGTGGTGAAGCTGGACGATGAGATTGCCTCCAGCCTGCGGGAGCGCACCGAGCGCCGCCGCCAGTTGCTGGCTACGCTCGTGAAAAAACTGACGCCCGCTACCGGCAAGGCACATACCGATCTGGTGGACGTGCTGTTCGCCCTGACCGCGTTCGAAATGTACCAGGCGCTATCGGTTCGAAATCGCAGCGCCGAAGCCATCAGGGCGCTGGTGCTGGAACAAGTGGATGAGGCGGTGAAGCGCTCGGCGGTTAGCCGCAGTAAATAGCCGGCTGCTGCAGCTTGCGTTACGCCGTTTCCAGCGCGACTACATAGGGGCGGACCACGCTCAGCATATGCTCGATGTAGGAGTCGCTTTCCCCAACCGGCGCCACGTACTGCAAGGCTCCGGCTGCGGCTTCCTCTCCGGCCAGTTTGGCGATCACCCAGGTTGCCAGGTATTGCGAGGACATGCAGCCGCCTGCCGTTGCCACATTGCCCGAGGCGATCAGCGGCTGGTTGACCACGTTTACGCCCGCCTCGATCACCCAGGGCTTGGTGCCGAGGTCGGTGCAGGCCGGTACATCACGCAACAAGCCCAGTTTGGCAAGTAGCAGTGTGCCCGAGCACTGCGCGCCGATCAGCTGCCGTGTGGGGTCGAGCTGCAGGCGGTCGAGAATGGTACGGTCTTCGGCGATGGTGCGGCTGTGAATGCCGCTGCCGAACAACACCGCGTCGGCGCTGCGGGCGAATTCCAGCGGCTGCTGGGCTTGCAGGGTCACGCCGTTCAGCGAGGTAACGCTGGCGGCCGGGCAGGTAATCTCCGCTTTCCAGCCCGCGTGTTTCATGCGATTCAGGATGCCGCTGGCAACGAAGGAATCGATCTCGTTGAAGCCCTCGAAGGTGAGGATGGCGATTTTCATAAGGCTGACCTCAATCGACGATGAATAGCGCCGCACCGACCTTGGTGTGGGAGCGGTGCGCCTCCGCGGCGTCAGCCACCTGATAGCTTTGCCCAGCGTGCAGGGTGAAGCTGCGGCCGTCTTTCAATTCCGTATGCAGCTCGCCGCGCAGACAATAGAGAATATGGCCCTTGCTGCACCAATGGTCCGATACATAGCCGGGCGAATACTCGACCACGCGTACGCGAATCTGGTCGAACTGCTGCGTGCGCCACAACGCCACACCGCTTTCGCCGGGGTGCCGGGTGGGCTCTATCGCCGACCAGTCGGTGGTGGCGAAGGGGATGTTTTGCATTTGCATGACGGTTCCTGAGGGTAACGGTGTCTATGTGCGCGCCTACGTGTCGCACGATTTATTGTAGGGTTGATGAGACCGCCTGCTCTTGAAAAGTTTTCACCTCTGGTCGCAATCACGCTCAACTGAGTGGCAGGCGGCAAAAAATAACGCGATTTCCCACCCGCCTGGGTAGGTTACAAAGCCGGGGCAGCCTAGTACATTCACACTGCGGTTCGCTGTGTTTGCGTGCAGCCTGAATACATTGGGCCGCCTGTCCAACCTCTGGAATTGCTATGAAGACCTTTCCCGTAAAGTCAAAACTCACCGCCATTTTGATCGCCGGCTTGGCCCTGATCTGGCTGAGTGGCTGCGAATCCCCCAAGGGCCTGGTTCCGGGGAAGGTGGTGGATACACCACAGGGCTGCAGCGACCAGCGCGTCCGTGATTCAAAGGGGGAGTGCTAATGGACTGGCCGGTCAACGCTACACCCAAGCAGATTTTCGACTGGGCCTGGCAGCGCTTTGAGTGGCACTCTGACGCGGAAATTTGGGTATGGCCGGAGTTCTGGGCGGCGCCCGACGAGCTGGCCAAGGACGCCAGCGAGCACAACGGCGTGGTGTTCGGCGATTGCGATGATTTTGCCGGCATGTGTATCCACGCCTTGCGTACGAATGGTTACCCGGCCCGTTACGTGACGGTGAAAACCGAGGTATGCCCCGCCAACACCCAATTCGATCATTGCGTGGCCGAGAGCGACGGGCTTATCTTTGATTGCCGCTATCCCCAGGGCACGCAATCGCGCTCGGACCTGGAGGCCGTCGGCTACGTCTTCGTGCAAATGTCCGGTCTCGCGCCGGACGAACCCTGGACCGAAATCCTTCCGGATTGATTAACGCCCGTTCAAGGGATACACCGGGTCGTTATAGCCGGGCGTTGAGGGATGGCCGGGCGAAACCAGGGAATCGACCAGGGCCTCGTCTTCCGATGTGATTACGCAGTCGATGGCGGCAAAATAATCCTGCCACTGCCCCAGGGTGCGCGGCCCGGCGATTACCGAACTGACCGCTTTGTTGGCCAGCACCCAGGCGGTGGCAAAGTGGGCCAACGCCACACCCTTTTTCTCGCAATGTTTTTGCAAGGTCTGGGCGATGACCAGGGACTCCTCGCGAAACTCGGTCTGCAGGATGCGCTTGTCGCCGCGTCCGGCACGGGTACCTTCGGCGGGCGCGGCACCCGGCGCGTATTTGCCGGTGAGCACGCCGCGCGCGATCGGGCTGTACGGAACCACGCCGATGCCGTAATGCGCGCAGGCCGGCAGGACTTCCACTTCCGGCTGGCGGTTCAGCAGGTTGTAATAGGGCTGGCACACCACCGGGCCGGGCATATTCATTCGCCGCGCCAGGTTCACCATTTCCGCAATGCGCCAGCCGCGGAAGTTGGATACCGCCCAGTAGCGGATCTTGCCGGCGCGTATCAGGTCGTCCAGGGCGCGCAGCGGTTCTTCCAGGTCCATGCCGTTGAAGTCGCGGTGCATGTAATAGATGTCGATGTAATCGGTGCCCAGGCGCTGCAGGCTGGCCTCACACTCGCGCATCAGCCAGGTGCGCGAATACTGCACCTCGTTGACCCTTTCCGACATCTTGTTGCCCGCCTTGGTGGCGAGTATCCAGTCGCTGCGTTGCCCCTTCAGCGCCTCGCCGACGATAGTTTCCGAGCGGCCGGTGGTGTACACGTCCGCCGTATCGATAAAGTTCACGCCGTTATCGCGCGCGTGCGCGCAAATGCGCTTGGCTTCCACCTGGCCGGTCTGGTCGCCGAACATCATGGTGCCCAGACACAGGGTGGAGACTTGCAGCTGGCTTTTGCCGAGATTGCGATATTGCATGGGATTCCTTGTGGCGATGAGTAGGGGTCGGCGGCTGTTATGCCTGTCTGGGTTTCATTTGCGCGGGGTCGTAGAAAAATGTTTCCTCGGCCACGCGCTCGCCTTCCCAGCGCTGGTAAGCGAGTTCTTCGATTTGGGTAACGGTGTCGTCGGGCCAGACGAAGCGGAATTTCCAGCGGATCACCACGCGGTCACCGTTGACGAATACCGGGCGTACGCATTCCGAACTCACCGACTTGGCCTTGGCTAGTACCCGGCGCTCGTTGGCGACGTGCAAGTCGCGTCCCATGCGCGGGGTGGCCTGGTTTTCCTGCATGGAAGAAGTTTCGGTATAAAACTCCTCAAGCGCCTCGGCGTGCGCGTTTTGTTCCACGCGGGCGATGAAGGCTTCCAGGGTGGCAGCGGTGGGCAAGGACGGTCTCCGGAGGGTGAGCCGCAGTCATCAGCTGCGGATCCGAAGATTATGCTACGGCGGCGGTGCGTACGCGAGTAACAGCCGCCTAAATGTCCGGCGCGGCGTCCCGGCGCCGAAGGCGTACCTGCTGTACGAGGGCTAGCGGCGCGCCTTATAGATGGCGTCAAACCCGGTTTTCCAGGTCTTGCCGCCGTCGCGCGAGGTTTCGATCACCTGCCGTACCGAGCCATCGTCGTTGCGGGCGAGAAAAGTGCGGTCCAGAACGCGGGTGCCATCCGCCAGCGACCACTCGCCCTCAAAATGCGTCATGCGGCCCGGCTCGGCCTTTTGCAGATATTTTTCCTTGATACCGCCGGGTGAATCCGGCGTGTTGGTGAGCCAGATCTGCTTCCACTGCTTTTTAAGCGGCTGGTAAAAGAACAGGCTTTCGCCGAGATAGGGGCCGCTGGTCCATTGCTCGCGCACGGCGCAGCCGCCGAGGGCCTTGCTGATGCGATTTTGGCCCACCTTCTTGTCGCCGGCGTACACGTCCCAATCGCCCAGCCAGAAATCGAGCAGGGCGTATTCGGGGCCGGTGCAAGCGGGGGCAGGTTCGGCTGCGGCTGCCGGTGAAGCTGGAAGCATGGAGAGCAGGCTGCCAAGGCCCGCAGCCGAAAATAAACGCAGATATCGCAATCCCTTCATGGCAGTGCCTTCCGATCCTGTTGTGGCAGCCATTATAGAAAGCCCTGCGGCCGGGTCGGAAACGGTTGGTAACCGTTTGCGCCGGATTGATGTTGCCGGCGAAGCTCAGGCTGCGCGTAGCGAATCGACGATTTTCATGCGTGAGGCTTTTACCGCCGGCAAAAAGCCGCCGACGAAGCCCATGAACAGCGAGAACACCAACGTTTCGAAGATGATCCATGGCGTCAGCAGGAAGCTGAACGCAAGCTGCGAAAAGGACTGGAAGTTGAGCGTGGAGATGGTGAATGCTTGCAGGAAGCTCGCGACGATCAGGCCGCCGATGCCGCCGACCAGTCCCAGCAGCAGCGATTCGCCCAGAAACGCGGCGAGGATGGAGGCGCGCCGGAAGCCCAGCGCCCGCAGGGTGCCAATCTCGGCAGTGCGCATGGCCACCGAGGAGTACATGGTGATAGCCGCGCCTATCATGGCGCCCAGCGAGAAAATCACCGACAGCACGGTGCCTAGGATGGTAATAAAAGTGGACAACGCGCGCGACTGGTCCTCATAGAACAGCTGCTCCTTCTTGCCCTGCAAGGCGATGCGGATATCGTCTTCCACGCTCTTTGCCAGGGCGTCGAAATCGCCGCCGCTGTTAATTTTGGCGATCACCGAGGAGTAGTTGGTGCGGCGAAACGCCTGCATCAGCTGTTCCACATCGCCCCATACTTCCGAATCGAAGGCGCTTTTGCCGCCGTCGAACACGCCGACGATGGTCCAGTCGCGCTGGGCGAAACGGATGACCTGCCCGACGGCGGTGCCGTCGAATTCGTCATGCACGCTTTTGCCGACGATGATCTCGGTCGAGCCCGGCCGGAAAAAGCGCCCCTGCACAATTTTGACCTGCGGCCGCAGCGTGAAGCCGATCGGCGACAGCCCGCGCGTGACGATATTGGAGCCCTTGTCCTGCCCATGCTTTTGCAGGGAGATCAGTACCAGCGATTCTTTGGACGCCAGGGGCCGACCGTCCTCGCCGCGCGTGACCTGCGGCAGGCTTTCGATCAGCGCCGCCTGGTCGCGCGTGACGCCGCTCTGGATTTCGGTTTCGGAGCCCTTGCGGATAAAGACGGCGTTATCGATGCTGCCGGTGCCGACCATGGTTTTTTTCAGGCCCGCGTCTAGCATCAACACGGCGGCAAAAACGAACACCACCAGCGCCATGCCGCCCGCCGTCAGCAGCGTAGTGAGCTTGCGCGTCCAGAGGTTGCGGAAGATGTAGAAAAAAGGAATTTTCATGGCGTTGTTCGTCTGGTCGTTCCTCTAGCCTATATGCCGCAGACCCTCGACGATACGGATATTGGCCGAGCGTATGCCGGGCACCAGCGCCGCAACGATGCCGACCACCACAGCGCAGGCGACCTGCAGCAGCACCGTGTTATCGGATACCTTGAACACCGCAAAGGCGGCACCCGCAGGCGAGGCGGCAAAGCCGTTTGCCATCGGAAAGGTCAGCAGGATGCCGAGGCCCGCGCCGATCAGTGACAGCATCATTGCCTCGCCGAACACCAGTGCGCCCACGTAAGCCGGTGAGAAACCCAGCGCCTTGAAGGTCGCATACTCAGCCAACCGCTCGCGCGCCGTCATCGCCATGGTATTGGCGACTACCGCCATGATAATAAAAATAACCACAAAGGAAACAATGCGGATCAGCAGCACGATGGATTCCATCTGCGCGACGAAACCCAGCTGAAAAGCCTTTTCCGTTTCGGTCAAAGTCTCGGCCAGCGAGCTTTTGAATTCGGCGTCTATGGCCTTGGAAATATCCGCCGTGCGCGCCGGGTCGTTCACTTCCACTACGAACACACCGATCTGGTCGGCGCGGCGCGGGTACCTTGCTTTCAGATATTCGTTGATGTAGTCCCAATGAAAAATGGCCTGGCGGGTGACGGTGGTTTCCTCTTTGCCGTCAAAAATCGCCTGCAAGTGAAATTGCCAGTTGCCAGGGAAAATGGTGCCCTTGATGGTAATGGTGTCCCCCAGTTTCCAACCGAAGTCGTTGGCCAGCCGGCGGCCCACGGCGATGCCCTGCCGATCCTTTTTGAATGCCAGCAACTGGTCAGGCGGGACGATGAATTCAGGGTACAGATCGAAATAGTTTTCGTGGTCGACGCCGAATTGGGGGAAAAAATTCTTCGGTTCGATGTAGATGCCGCCGAACCATTGCGAAGTTGTCACCGACTTCACGCCGGGCACGGCCTTGATGCGTTCGCGGTAATAAGCGGGCATCGGGAACACCAGCGAGATCGCATTGCGCGTCACCAGCCGGCTGGAGGACGAGGCGTTGGCGCCGGCGAACCAGGCATCGACTACCGTCTGCAGCAGGCCAAAGGCCACCACCGCGATCACCAGGCCGAGCAGGGTCAGCGAGGAGCGCAGCTTGGCGCGGAACACGTTCTTGAAAATGAGTTTGAGGAACAGCATATTGTGAATTCAGCGCGGGTTACTCGCGGGTTACTATCGCAAATTCCTCTGCCCCGCCGATCAGTTCGCCTTTTTCCAGGTGCACCATGCGCCGTGCTGCCTCGGCGGCGTGGGCGTCGTGGGTGACCATGATGATGGTTTTCTGCATGCCCTCGTTCAATTGCTTGAGCATGCCCAGCACATCGGTGGCGGATTGCTTGTCCAGGTCGCCGGTCGGCTCGTCGCAAACCAGAATGGTGGGGTCGGTGACGATGGCGCGGGCGATGGCCACGCGTTGCTGCTGGCCACCGGACAATTCGTTGGGGTAGTGCTCCATGCGGTCCGACAGGCCGACGAGGCCCAGCGTCATTTCCACGCGCTCGCGCCGTTCGCTACGCGAGAGGTTGGTCAGTTGCAGCGGCAGTTCCACGTTCTCGAAGGCGTTCAGCACCGGCATCAGGTTATAGAACTGGAAAATAAAGCCGATATTGGAAGCCCGCCAATCGGCCAGGTCGATCTCGTCGAGCTGGGAAATATCTTCGCCGTCTATGCGCAGTATCCCCGAGTCGGGTTTGTCGATGCCGGCGATCAGGTTCAAAAGCGTGGACTTTCCCGAACCCGACGGGCCCATCAGCGAAATGAAATCGCCGCGCTCGATATTGAGCGTGATGTCGCGCAGCACCGGCACCTTCTGGTCGCCGCGCGTGTAGCTCTTGACCAGATTGCGGATTTCGACCAGCGGCGTGGAAGACGGTTGCATGGTCACTTCTTCACGATCACGACAGTGGCGCCATCCTTCATTTTTTCCGGCGGGTTCAGGACGATCTTGTCGCCAGGCTTCACGCCCGAAACCTGAGTGAGATCGCCCAGCTTGCCGGCCATCGTCACCTCGGTCTGCTTGACCACGTTCTTGTCGTCGATCACAAACATTACGTCCTTGCCGTCGCGCTTGGTGAGCGCGGTCGCCTGCACGGCCGGGACGGGCTTGCGTTCATCTGTCTTCAGGGCGCGGGTCAGGAAGGCCACCTTGGCGCTCATATCCGGCAGCACGCGCTTGTCTTTTTCGACGAATTCCACTTTTACCAGCACTGTGGCCTTGGAGCGGTCCACGGTGGGCACGAAGCGGCTCACCTTGCCCAGCAGGCGCAAATCGGGGAAGGCGTCGAGCTGGATTTCCACCGGCTGGCCGACATCCGCCTTGCCCAGCGAAATCTCAGAAACGTCGGCTTCCACCTCCAGGGTCGCCATATCGGCCATATTGACCACGGCGCCCTTGGAATCGGCAGCCGAGGAAAACGGCGTGATGATGTCACCCACATTGGCGTTCTTGGTCAGCACCACCCCGTCGAAGGGCGCACGGATCAGCGTTTGTTCCACGGCTACCTCGGTGGCGCGCACATTGGCCTCGGCCACGCCGATGGAGCCGTTCAGGCTGGCGATGGAGGCCTTGGCCTTGTCGTGGCGGGCGACGGCGGCGTCCAGGGCCGAAGGAGAGATGAAGTTTTTCTTGGCCAGATCATCGGTGCGGCGCAGATTGGATTCGGCGTCGCGCAGTTCCGCCATGCCCTGCTCCAGATTGGCTTTGGCGGCGCGCAGGGCGGCCTTGGCCTGGTCCAGAGTGGCGCTGACGTCCTTGTTTTCGATGCGCGCCAGCACCTGCCCGGCCTTGACGATGGAGCCTTCCTCCACGCCCAGATACTCCAGGCGGCCGGTGGCCTTGGTGGAAACTGCCGCTTTGCGGTAGGCGCTGACGCGGCCGGTGGCGTTCAGCGCAGTGATGGCCTGCGAGGGGTAGGCATTGGCGACTACACCGTTTTCCACATTGAAGCTGTTGCTGCCGCTTCGCATCAGGACCATTCCGCCGATGATGACGATGAGGATGACCAGCACGCCAATCCACCACTTTTTACGGCTTTTTTTGTTGCCTCCAAAGGCTTTTTGTTCGCGCGAAATAGTCAGTTTGGAAAGATCGGGGGTCGACACGGCTGTCCTCTTGTTCGTATGTTTCTCGGAATGCCGCCATTATAGGCGAGGGTATCCGCCTGTCTTGCGAAATGTGACGAACTGTCGCAACGGTTCGTGAGCGGCGGTTGCGCTTCGCGAGCGGGAATTGCGGGAGGGTGTTACGGGTGACTGGTGATATGTGATGCCGTATCTGTCACCTGTCAGCCGTCACTTGTCATTTGTCATTTGTCACTCGTCATTTGCCACATCTCACTGCAGCCAGTCCAGAGTGCGCCGGAACAGGGAGGAGGCGGGGTCGGCCAGATGATCGACGATGGTGAAGTGGTTGAGGTCCGCCAGTATTTCCGCTGCTGAGGCGACGCCGGGCCAGGCGGGCGCGAGCAGGGTGGACTGGCGAATAAATTCGCTGGATTCACGGCCACCTACCGCCAGGTGCAAGGGTACCTTCAACCGCGGCGTGTGGTGGATGGGGCTGGCTTGCTGCGCCGTCCCGGCATCCAGGCGCAAGTCGTCATTGACCGTGATAGCTAGCAACGGGCTCAGGTCGTATATGCCGGAGAGCGCCAGGCCGCCGCGAAACGTGGCGGCATCCACGCCATGGGACTGCCAGTCGGTGGCGTGCATCATCGCCACCAGGTGTCCGCCCGCCGAGTGCCCCAGCAGCACGGCGCGTTCGGTAGCGACCCCGTACTCACCGGCGTGCCGGAAAATCCAGGCCATGGCGGCGCGACAGTCGTCGGCGATATCGGCAATGGCCACCTCGGGGCACAGGCGGTAATTGACCATGGCCACGCTGATGCCGGCGGCGACATAGGGATCGGCGATGAAGGAGAAGTCATCCTTGTCCATGGAACGCCAGTAGCCGCCGTGGATGAATATGGCAAGCCGGCCAGGCGTTTCGGCCGGGAACAAGTCGACCGTTTGCAGGCGGTGCGGTCCGTAGGCCAGATTGCAGCTTCCCTTCAGGCGCCGGCGCGTTTGTGCAGCTTGTTCGGCCCAGCGGATAAAAATTTGCGGGTGCTCCGGCACGCCGGTGCGGGTGGCGTACAGGGTGTCGAGAACGGGATCGATGGGCATGGCACGGCGATGGTTTAAGGTATGGCTTGGGCTGCGCAAAGCCGGTTCAGTTCAACGGCTTCACAACATTTTTTTCAGTTCGCCGCTTTGGATCAAGTGTGCCAGATCGTCCGCGCCGCCGACTAGAATGCCTTTGACGAACACCATGGGAAAGGTCGGCCAGCCGGTCCACATTTTCAGCGCCGTGCGCCGCCGCCAGGTATTGAGATAACTGCCGTACTCCAGATAGTGATGGGCGATGCCGGCGGCGTCCAGCGCCTGGCGGGCCTTCTTGGGCGCCGGGTTTTGGCGCATGCCGACCACCACCACCGGATGCGCGGCAATGGCGGCGCGCACCTCGTCGACGATATCGATATGATGCCCGGCGATCTTGTCGCGAATGGCGGGATGGATATGGGCTTCGTCGAGTACGGGACGGGGCATGGCGGTTCTCCTAGGAAGGCCCCGATTATGCGCGAACTGCCCGCTTTTTCACGGATAGGCGTTTGAAAAATGCGAAAGAAACTCGCCATTTGCACGAGAATTTGTCGCCCGAATTCCGTGCTCGCGGCGCAGCGTCGCATGCGATACTCCGCGCTCGAATCAGCGCGCTCGATTTGGTGCCCTTATTTTGCGCCCCGATTTTGTGTATCTACAATGAAACCCAACGACATCTTTCGCCTCGTCCTGCTGGCCGCCATCTGGGGCGGCTCCTATGTGTTCATACGCATGATCGTGCCGGTGTTCGGCGCGGTCGGCACCATGTGGCTGCGCATCCTGATCGGCGGCCTCGCGCTGTTGGTTTATGCCGCTGCAACCCGTGCGGAACTGGGGCTGCGGCAATGGTGGAAGCAATATCTGGTGATCGGCTTATTGAATTCGGTGATTCCCTTCACGCTGATTTCCTACGCCATGAAAACCCTGCCAGCCGGTTACGGCGCCATCTTGAACGCCCTGTCGCCGGTGTTCGCCGCCATCTTCGCAGCACTTCTCTTGCAGGAAAAGCTCACGGGGCTGCGTATTTTCGGCATGATTCTGAGCCTAGCCGGTGTGGCCATGATCCTGAATCTCGGGCCGGTGCCGGTCAACGCCGAAACCCTGATCGCCGCCGGCATGAGCATACTGGCCACCATCTCCTACGGCTATATCAGTGTCTATGCCAAAAAGCACGCCAAGGGCGCGCCAAATATGGGTGTGGCTACCGGGGCGCTGATCCTGCCGGCGCTGTTGGCGACACCGCTGGCCGCGCCGTTCACGGTCTGGGTGGAACCATCGATGAGTGCCTTGCTGGCGCTGGCCGGTCTGGGTATTTTTTGCAGCGGTGTGGCCTATGTGCTGTATTACGGGCTGGTGCGCGACGTGGGCCCCACCAAGGCGATCTCGGTGACGTTTCTGATCCCGCTATTCGGCGTTCTGTGGGGGGTACTGTTCCTGGGTGAGCGCTTTACCGTGGGCGCGGCCGTCGGTGGTGCCGTGGTGTTGCTGGGCATGGCGCTGGTGCTGGGGCTGCTGGCGCCGAAACCGAAGGCTACTGCGTAATCCGATATGCGCAATAACAAAGGCGGCCCTGAGGCCGCCTTTGTTTATGGGTGCAACTAAGGCTGCTTATTCGATCACGTTCTGGTTGGCCGGTGCGGTGCCTGCCGGATCGACGATAGTAGGTGCATTGGGTGTGGCGGCGTTCATAAGCCACAACACCAGCGTGCCGTCCGGCTTCTTCCAAACGATGTCGGCAGTACCGTCGGCATTGAAGTCGCTCGCCGCGTAGAACTGCCAGGTGGCCGGCGGAGAAGCGGTACCGAAGTCAACCTCGCTCAGCTTGGTGGTGCCGTTCATGAGCCAGAGCTTCACATTGCCGGCGGCGTTGCGCAGCAACAGATCGCTCTTGCCGTCGCCATCGAAGTCCACGGCCTTCAGCACGTTATAACCATCCGGCAGCGTCGCGATCAGCTTGTTGCTGAAGTTGCGGCCCGACAAGCCAAAGACGCTCCGTACCGTGTTGGTGGGGCTTTGCCAGACCAGGTCGCCCAGATTGTCGCCGTCGAGGTCGGCCGCGCCGATCAGATTCCAGGTGGTGGGTGCACCCCCGCGGGCCTTGATTTCGTCGATGCCGGCGCCGTTCATGAACCAGATGAACACCACGCCTACGTCATCAGGATTGGTCGGCGGGTTGAGCGGCGAGCCGATGTAGCGCCAGATGATGTCGCTCTTGCCGTCGCCGTCCATGTCGGTGATGGCATCCACGATCCAGCCGGGTTTGACGTTGCGCAGGAAGATATCGCCATCCGGCGGGCCTTCGAATTGCAGCCAGATGTGCACGTCGCCGCTCTTGATGTTCTGGATCAGGAGATCCGAGCGATGCGCGCCGCGGAAGTCACCCACACCGAGCACGCGCCATTCCGGTCCGGGCGCGGGGATGGCGGTGAACGCCAGTTTGTTGTTGGCATCCAGGCTACCGCTGGACGTGTTGCCATCGGCGGCGCGCGCCAGGATCTCGGCCTTGCCGTCGCCGTCCAGGTCGAAGGAGTTATGCGCGGCGATCAGGGAGAAGGGCAGCGTCAGTACCGGGTTGCTCGCCACACTGGTGCCGGTGGCGCTGGAAGCGGTGGCCGTACAGGTATAGAGCTTGCCGTTGGTGAGTCCCGTGACGGTGAGCGGCGAGGCAGCACCGCTGACCTGTACCGGGGTGGCGGTGCCGGTCTGGCAGCTGATGTTATAGCTGGTCACGACGATGCCGTTCGGAATCGGCGGCAGGAAGGAGCAGAGCGCCTTGCGGTTGCCCGGGATACAGGCCACCAGGATCGGTGGGTTGGGTGCGCCGAGGATATTGAAGGACTGCTGTACCGGTGCAGCAGCGGCGTAGTTCGCGTTGCCGAGCTGGTTGGCCTGCAGGGTGCAGGTGCCCACCGTCAGCAAGGTGACCGAGTTGCCGCTGATGGTACAGACCGAGGTGGTCTGCGAGTTGATGAACACCGCCAGACCCGAGGACGCCGTCGCCGAAACCGTGATCGGTGAATTGTTCAGGTTCTGGGTGGCGATGGGCGCGAAGGTAATGCTCTGCGAGCCCTGGGTGATCGTGAAGGTCTGCGGTACCTGCGGTGCGGCGTTGTAATTACCGTTGCCGGCCTGGTTGGCGTTGATGGTGCAGCTGCCCACCGTGACGAAGGTCACGCTGGTGCCGGACACGGTGCATACGCCGGTGGTGGCGGATGTAAAGACCACCGCGAGGCCGGAGGTGGCGGTCGCGCTCAGTGCCAGCGGCGACTGGTCGAAGGTCTTGCCGCTGATGGCGCCGAAGCTGATGGTCTGATTGGCCTTGGCGATGTTCACGCTCTGCGTGACCTGCGGTGCGGCGCTGTAAACACCGTTGCCGGCCTGGTTGGCGGCGATGGTGCAGGTGCCGGCGGCGACGATGGTCGCGTTGATGCCGCTCACGGTGCAAACGGCGGTGGTCAGCGAGCTATAGGTGACGGCCAGGCCGGAGGTGGCGGTGGCCAGCGGGTTGATGGTGAACACGCCGCTAGGCACGTAGGTTTGCGCACCTTGCGGGCCGAAGGAGATGGTTTGCGCGACCTGCACCACGGTCAGGGTAAAGGGCTGCGTGGCGTCCGGCAGATTGCCGTTGGCGGCCGTGAAGGTCAGCGGGTAGGTGCCGGCAGTGCCGGCAGCCGGGGTGCCGGCCAGCACACCGGTGGCGGGTGTGAAGGTGACGCCCGTGGGCAGCGTGCCGCTTACCGATAGTGTGGGCACGGGGTTGCCGGTGGCGGTGAGGGTGAAGGTGCCGGCGGCGTTGACGGTGAAGGTGGTGTTATTGGCGCTGCTGATGCCGGGTGCAGAGGCTTGCAGGTGCGCGCTGGGCTGGAAGCCGGGCTTGTTGGTGTAGTTGGCGCTGCCCATGGGCGGCGTGGCGAAACCATCGCCCAGTGAGGAGTCCATCTTGAAGTTGGCCGACGCCATCGACGGGCCGGCCGAGTTAACGGCAGTCACAGGCTGGTTGTAGTTGGCACTGGAAGAGGCAAAGGCCGGGGACGTTGCGACAGACAGCAACGTAAGGAAAAGAATGATCGCGCGCTTAATCATCACTGCGCCGCCTTGCTTTTTGTGGGGACGATGAACACACCGGGCGCTGCCTGCCGTCCCGGAACTGCCTGCAGATTGGGGGCCGTCGGCGAACCGAGGCCGTAAAACGTGCGGTTGGCGAGCATGCGTGCCCGCTCCGATTCTGGGAACTTGCCTTCCGCCCATAATTTTTCCAGGGCGGCCTTGCCTTCGGCTTTCACGCCCGGCTCGTTCACGTAGTAAGCGGCCACCGTCAATTCGTCTAGCGCACGCCAGTGGTAAACGGAGGCTTCCACGAACAGCATGTCCTTGGGGTAGGGGATGGCCGCAGCCTGACGCGCGTACAAATGTCCCAGCACAAAGTCGTTGCGCAAACGGTGGTAGCGGGCCAGTTCGCACAGCGGTTCGGCGCGAGAGGGGCGCATCTGGTAGGCGGCTAGGTAACGCTGGCTCACCTCGGCCACCGGCAGGCCCAGTTTTTCGCTTTGTATCGCGGCCTGGTAAAGGGAAAACCATACTTCCTCTTCCCAGCCACCCATGGTCGCACGTTGCTGATAGCGCGCCAGCGCCTGCTCAGGACGGTGGGCGTCGCGATAACTTTGGGCGAGATAGAACACATAGCGGGTGTTTTGCGGCTCGTCCACCAGCGCTTGCTCCAGCACCTCGATATCGCGCAAATAAGTTTCCGGATCGCGCCCGCGCGCGCCGTCGTGGGCTATCGAAATGATAGGACCCGGCAGCGTCTGCCAGACATGCGGCTGGTTGGTGGTGAGGAATTCGTGCAGCACGCCTTCCCAGCGCCAGTTGAGGCGGGTAGCCACCAGCGCATTGCGCGTGTAATCCCAGCCGCTGTATTCGCAACGGAATTGATAGCCGTCCGCCGATAAATCGGCCCAGCGATAGCCTGCTGGCATGCGCAGGGTTTCGTCGGCGTCGATGAACAGCACATAATCGCCGTGAGCTTTGGCCAGCGCCAGCGCTTCGTTGCGGTTATGCGCGAAATTCTTCCACGGCCGTTCGTGCAGCTCACCCGGCACATCCTTCATGAATTCGCGAATGATGTCCTGCGTGCCATCGGTCGAACCGGTGTCCACGATCACCCAGTAGTCCACCCAGGGCTTGACCGTGGCGAGGCAGCGGCTGATCACCGCGGCCTCGTTTTTCACGATCATGTTCAGGCAGATGCGCATGGCGTGGGATTTCCGCGTAGTCTCAGCTTGCGATTATTGGCATACCGACGTGATGGTCAGATACACCGTCGGCGTGGTACTGGTTTGGGAAATCTGCAGCGCGACCGTATCCCCCGCAGACACAGAAAACTGATTCGCGGTGCTGTTGTTGGTCACGATCGTGCCGGCCGAGCTTACGGTAATGGAAACCTGCATCGTAGTGGCCGCTCCCGCGCCGGTGCCGCTTCCCTTCCAGAGCGTGGCGGTGATCGTGTCGGATGTGGCCGAGGCGGTAATGACCCCGCTCATATAAATGTTCTTGAAGGTACAGGCTGCGGACATGACAGCGTAGTTGGTGTTGTAGGTGACGCCGATGCCGCTGCTGAGACTGCCTTCGATGGGAGCGAAGGTGCTTGCACCGGTGGGATTCAGCAGGCGGGATATGAATCCATTGGGCCCCGTGGCGCCGGTGGCGCCGGTCTGACCGTTTGCACCTGCTGCGCCGGTCGAGCCGTTGGCGCCCGTGGCGCCGGTTGCGCCAGTAGATCCGTTGCTACCATTGCTGCCGTTTGCACCGGTCGCTCCAGTTTGACCATTTGCACCGGTAGCGCCCGTAGCACCCGTAGTACCATTGGCACCTGTAGCGCCTGTTGCACCCGTCGCTCCGGTTTGACCGTTTGCGCCCGTTGCGCCGGTTGCACCTGTGGCGCCGGTCTGTCCATTTGCGCCTGTTGCGCCGGTCGCGCCTGTTGAACCGTTCGCACCTGCCGCACCGGTAGCACCGGTCACGCCTGTGGCACCCGCTGCACCAGCCGCACCTGTTGCTCCGGTCACGCCTGCAGCGCCCGCTGCACCGGCTGCTCCCGTTGCGCCGGTCGGGCCTGCCACGGAACTGGCTGCTCCCGTTGCGCCGGTCGCCCCGGTCGCGCCACTCAGGACCGTTCCGCTGCCCGGCCAAGCACCGCTGGCCTTGGGGCCGTAGAAAGTGCTGCTGGCGGTGTCGAAGTAATAGTCACCGTCGTTACCCAGCGCATTGGAAGGTGCGCCCGAGCCGGAAAGGATGGTGGCGCCGGTGTTGCCGGTACTGCCCGTAGCCCCGGTTGCCCCCGTGGCACCAGTGTTACCGGTGCTGCCCGTAGCTCCGGTTGCGCCGGTGTTGCCCGTGTTGCCGGTGCTACCCGTGGCCCCGGTTGCACCGGTCGCTCCGGTATTGCCGGTGCTGCCTGTGGCTCCGGTTGCGCCAGTCGCGCCGGTATTGCCGGTAGACCCTGTCGCGCCCGTTGCGCCGGTTGCACTAGTCGCGCCCGTCGCACCAGTGGCACCGGTAGACCCCTGTGCACCGGTCGCGCCGGTGCTGCCGGTTGCGCCCGCAGAGCCCGTCGCACCGGTTGCGCCCACTGCACCGGTCGAGCCGGTTGCACCGGTGGCGCCGGTCAGGACCGTGCCGCTACCCGGCCAAGCGCCGCTGGCCTTGGGACCATAGAGCGTGCTGCTGGCGGTGTCGAAGTAAAAGTCGCCGTCATTGCCCAGCGCATTGGAAGGCGCGCCGGAGCCGGAAAGAATGGTTGCACCCGTGTTGCCGGTGGAGCCGGTGGGTCCCGTACCGCCGGTGGAACCGGTCGCGCCGGTAACACCCGTGACGCCCTGTATGCCCTGCGATCCGGTTGCACCCGTCGCGCCCGTGACACCGGTAACGCCTTGAATGCCCTGAGCGCCGGTGGCGCCGGTAACACCCGTACTACCGGTAGAACCAGTAGCCCCAGTAGCACCGGTAGAACCGGTGATGCCCTGGATACCCTGAGCGCCTGTCGCACCGGTGACACCGGTACTACCGGTCGAACCGGTTGCGCCAGTCGCTCCGGTCGGGCCAGTGACGCCTTGAATACCCTGGGAGCCGGTTGCTCCGGTCGGACCGGTTACACCGGTAGAGCCGGTGGAACCCGTTGAGCCGGTCGATCCGGTGGAACCGGTAGAGCCGGTTGGCCCAGTCGGACCGGTCGAGCCGGTGGGACCTGCGCCGCAAACCCATGCTGCGCCGTTGAAAACCAGCGATTGACCAATCACGCAGCCGTTGGCCGCGATCTTTTGAAGTGTAATGGAGCCGTCCGCCACACTGGCGGCGTTAAGCGCGTAGGGGCTGGAGACGAGCGCCTGGCGCGGCGACATTTCCGTATCGGCGCCGACGGTGACACCCAGATAATACTGAACGTCGAAGGGGAGCGTCAGCGCGCTATTGGTGCCCAGCACCACATTGAAAAGCCCATTGGTGACCGAGACGGTCTGCGTTTCCGTGAATAACGCCGAGCCGCCGGTGGGCACGTTGTAAATCTTGAAGACAATGGACAGCGAATTGGTGATCGCCGTGCCGGAGGGATTGGCGAGATACCCCTGATAGTTCAGCTTTTGCGGGACTTGCGCGATGGCGCTGGTTCCGCCCAGTGCCAGAGCGGCACCGAGAGCGATGATAAGGGGGCGTTGGTTGGGTCGTTTCACGGTGAGTCTCCCGTCAATTCACTACCTGTTTTTACTGCCTGTTGAGGCGGCTGATATTCGTATCTTGTTGCGGTATTCAAAATGCTTGTTACACCTGCTCGACATCATGCACTGAATTGGCCTTGCCTGTCAGCTTCTATCCGGCAAATCCCCTGAGGGACTTGCCGGATTCAGAACTTACCTAGTTACGAGACGGGAATACCCCGTTCAAAGCAATGATGAAGTTGGTTCCCAGATACGGACTGCGGACGGGCAACGGCAAGTTGCTGCCGGTGGCTCCGGAGTTGAACGGCTTCAGCGTGACATCCGTGACACCCGTCGACAGATAAAGGTTGGGTGTGGGATCGGTGCGAGTGGCCGGTGTTACCAAGCCGAGCGCGCTGGTGACGGCGGGCGCCGGCCCGTCACTTGTGGTGGAGTTGGCGGGAATCGCCACAGTATGAGCGTGTACGGCCATCTGATTGGAAATCAGGGTCACGCTTTCCGTGCCGCTGAGCTCACCCTGAACGATCGGCGACAGGCCCAGCCCGTTGCCCATCCCGACCGGCATGCGGCTACGATAGTCGGGTAGACCATAGGTCTGCACACCGTCTCCGCCGAAGGTGGTGCCCAGCAAGGCGAACAGCGCCGTGTTTTGCGAAATCGGCAACAGCTGCGCCTGGCAAAACGCGAAGCCGCTGGGCGCGAAGCTGAAGCCGACCATTTTGATTTCACCCAAAAAAGGATCCATAGTTTTCTCCCGATCTTGGTGTGAGTGCTTAGTTACGAGAGGGGAACACACCGCTCAGCGCGATGATGAAGTTGGTTCCCAGATACGGGTTGCGAATGGGTATCGGCGAATTACCACCGGCAGGGTTGGAGTTGAACGGCTTAAGCGTGACATCCGTAACGCCCGTCGATAAATAAATATTGGGCACCGGGTCGCCGCGAGCGGCTGGCGTTGCCATACCGAGCACGCTGGTGGTGGCGGGCGCCGGTCCATCGCTTGCGCTGGAGCTGGCGGGAATCGCCACGGCGTGGGCATGGCCAGGCATCTGCGTGGAGTTCATGGTCACGCTTTCCGAACCGGACATTTCACCCTGTACCACCGGCGTCAACCCGGGGCCGTTGCCCATGCCCAGTGGCGCGCGGCCGCGGTAATCGGGGAGCTGGAAATTGGTGGTGCCGTTACCGCCGAAGACGGTGCCCAGCAGGGAAAAGAGTGCCGCGTTTTGCGCGATGGGCAGCAGGTTCGCATTGCAGAAGGCATAGCCGCGCGGCGCGAAGTTGAAGCCGACCATCTTGATTTCACCGACAAATGGATCCATTACCGTCTCCCGTTATTTTCGTTAGGCCACTAGCGAACCGGCCGGTCCGCTCTCTTCCGAAACTGCCGGCTTGGCGCCTGCAGCAACAGTCTTTGATGGGGTGTGCGCGGCTACGTGAAATACCGCCTCCATCCGCGCCCGGCCGTCTTCGCCGGGCATCACCGGGGTCAGCAGCAAGGGCCATTCCTCCTTGCCGTTGTGCACCGCATACACCGCCTGCGGCAGCTGAATGCCGTGCGGCAGCGCGAATTGCGCCGCGTAACTCTGGTAACGCGAATTCATGGCGATGCCTTCATAAGCATCGATCATGACGGCGCTGGTGCCCAGCCCGTCTGCGCTCAACAAGTCGAATGTGGCACCCATTTGCGCCGTCAGGTCGGCATAGGTGGGCATTTTGATAGCGGTCATCTACGCTCCTCTTGCGGTGTCCTGCACATCTTGTGATACACGCCGTTTTCACCGACCTGCTCAAAACCGAAACGCTGGTAAAGGCGCAGCGCCGGGTTATAGGGCTCTACATATAAGGTAATGGTCTGGCTGTTGGCGTCGGCCAGTGCGGTGAGCTGTGACATGATGGCGCTGCCGATGCCCGCGCCGCGATACTCCGGCAGAAAGCTGATGTCCATCAGCGCGGCCTCGCTGCCCTCGGTGCGCCAGTAGAGGCGGCCAATGTCCTGCCCGTCCCGGGTGACCACCATGAACTGCCCCTGCGGGTAGTGCTCCTGGTAATAACGATGTTGATAGGTGAATTGCTGGCCGATGAAATCGGCGATTTCGGCCGCGCTCCAGCCGGTGGCAGCCATTTCATCGGCGCGGGCGGAGGCGTATACGCGGCAAAGGAAGGGGAGATCGCTTTCTTCTGCGCTCCGTACGCGCACCGTGGCCAGGACGCCTTCGGTATCGGCGATACGAAAGGGTTCCGCCGCCGGCGGCGCAATCCGGGGCATGCGCGGGCTTTCAGCCACGCTGGCCTGACCTTGATTCATAGCCACCCGCGAACACGGTATTGCGTCATCACGTTCCCCCAAATAATCTGTTATTGCCAGATGTCCGTTCTCTTGCCCGGAACGGTACGACCTGAACAAGCCGCGCATAAGTTATAAAACCATAAATTGCGGCCAGCGTCATTGTCGGTTATTTGCCTTCAAAAGGAACCTACCCACGTGGGTAGGAAATTCACGTATTTGCGGCCCTTGTGTGCGGTTTTTCACAGTATCGGCGGTCGTTAAAACAGGGGTTTCACCTAGGCCGGTCGATCTTGGGTGAATCCCGGCAGGCAAAGTAAACCCGCCTGAGATTGCCGCCTGATGACTAAAGGCGGACCAAAACACGACCCAAGGCGCGGACTCCAACGCGGTTACGCACCTTGCGAATCCCCGCCGCATACTGCACGATGCGCCCTTTGCGGGAATCGACAAAGCGCCAAATGAGGTTTGAACTTGTCCGTTGAGATGAACTTGCCGGTCAGCGTGCGTCTGCCGCTGCGCTTTGACGCCGTCGAGCTGCTGAAAGAAGCGGAGGCCCTGCCCGACGGGGCCTGGCAAAGTCACTTCAATGCGGATTACCACGACGGTGGCTGGCAGGGGGCCTCGCTGCGCGCGGCCGGCGGAGATGCGGCACGCCTCTATATTGAGCCCGGCAGCAGCGCTGCCGTCAGCGATACACCGCTGATGGCGCTATGCCCCGGCATTGCCACCGCGCTGCGGGAATTCGAATGCGCATTGCCGGCGGTGCGCTTGCTGCGTTTGTTGCCGGGGTCGGTGATACGCGAGCACTGCGACTACGATCTGCGCTTTGAAGACGGCGCCGCGCGCCTGCACCTGCCCCTCACCACCAATCCCGCCGTCGAGTTTTACGTGAACCAGCAGCGGGTGCTGATGGAGCCGGGCGAATGCTGGTACCTGAATCTCTCGCTGCCGCATCGGGTGATGAATCGCGGCGAGAGCACGCGCCTGCATCTGGTCATCGACTGTCAGGTGAACGATTGGCTCACGGCCCAAATCAAGGCGGGCGATTTGCCGCCTAGGAACTCTAGCGTGTTGTCGGGCAGGGAGCGGTTTGAACACTTCAGCCAGCAACTCTATACGGACAGCCAGTTGCAAGCTCGCCTGGCCGCCATCACCGATGCGGAAACCTTCCTCGCGACGGTGCTTGAGGTGGCTGCGCAACGCGGTCATGCGCTGGACCGGGAAGAGTTGCTGGCCGTCATGCGACGCAGCCGCAGGGGCGTGGAAATCGGGGAGGGCGCTTGACCGGCCAGGCAGGATTCGAGGGTTGGACACCGATCCGGTTATTGCGTGATGAGCAAGGCTTGCGCGCGGACTGGTGCCGCTTCGGTGGCCGGCGCTATACCGAGCCTTTTTTTGAGGACAGCGTCACGGCCGCCATGCGCGAACCCTTCAACCAGGCATTTCGGCGCGAAAGCTCGCTGGCGGAGGTGGTCGAATGGGTGCGCGTACAACCGGGGCTGGCCCCCAGCGTGTTTATTTTCCACGCCTCGCGCTGCGGGTCCACCCTGCTCGCGCAAATGCTGGCAGCGCTGCCCCGCTTTATAGTTGCCTCCGAACCTGCGGTGCTGGACGCCTGCCTGCGCTATCGTAGTCCCGGTTTGCAAGACGCTGAACGCATTGCATGGCTACAGGCCCTGATTTCCGCGCTGGCGCAGCCCGGCCATGGGGAGACCCATTTCGCCGTCAAGTTCGATGCCTGGAGCATTTTCGAGTTTGACCTCATCCGCCGCGCCTATCCCGAGACACCCTGCATTTATCTTTACCGTGACCCCGCTGAGATCGCCGCTTCGCAACTCGCCATGCGCGGCTCCTATATGGTGCCGGGCATGTTGAAGCCATCGCCTTTCGGCTTCGGGCAGGAATCGTTTGGCTGGACCGCAGAGGAATATATTTGCTGCGCGCTGGGCATGATGCTGGAACAAGGCCGGAAGACCTGTGCCACCGGGCAGATGGTACCGGTCAATTACACCGAGTTGCCGGACCTGGCCTGGTCCGGCCTGTTGCCGCTTTTCCAGTTGCCGGACGATACCGGTGCGCGACAAAGCTTGCAGGAGGCCGGCGGCATGGACGCCAAGAACCCGGGCCGGACGTTTGCGCGGCCGGGGCAGCGCGAGGTCAGCGAGAAGCTTCGCCGCGAGGTTGATCGCCTGGCGGGGCCGGCCTATATCGCGCTGGAGGCGTTGCGGGCGCAGCGGGTGTTGTGAGTATCATGTCGAATATTGTTTGTCGTCGGAACGAGAACATGCCCATGAAAAAATACTTGCCGCTACTGTTGTCGCTATTTTCAATTTTGGCGTACGGCGCCGAAACGCCCGCGCCGGCGGCCCCCGCTCAACCGGCGCTACCCTTCAAGGTCGAACGCTTCGCCAGCCCCGGTCCGGTTGCAGGCGTGGTGGCGCGCATCGATTTGAGCGATCCGCGTGTGCAGGTAAAGGTGGCGCTGGCCGACGACCGCGATCCCGACGGTGACGGCCCCTGCCTGGGTCAGCTCGATACCACCAGCGATGCGGCACGCCGCCACGGTTTTGCGTTGGCCATCAACGCCGGCTTTTTCGCCGAGCCGCCCAAGCAGGCTTACCCTGGCAAGGAGTTGAATTATGTGATGGGTTCCTGCGCACGCCCGGTGGGCTGGCACTTCGTGGAAGGCAAGGCCAACTCCAAGCCCTCGACCAAGTACGCGCGTGCGGTGCTGGTGGTGCATAAAGGCGGCAAGATTACCTTTCACGACGAATTGGCCGAGATGCCGGCCGATGCGGCTTATGCCGTGGGCGGCAGCGCCGTGGTGTTGCGCGAAGACAAGAACGTGGCCGACGTGAACAGCAAGGCGCGCCATCCGCGCACGGCGGTCGGACTCAGCGCGGACCAGCGTACGCTGCTGCTGGTGACGGTGGATGGACGCCAGGCGCATAGCCAGGGCGTCACACTGGTGGAGTTGGGCGATCTGATGAAATCGCTGGGCGCAGTGGATGCCATCAACCTCGACGGCGGCGGCAGCAGCACCATGGTGGTGAAAGACCCGGCCACCGGCGTCATCGGTGTTGCCAACCAGCCTTCGGACACCGCCATCAATACGCCGGTGGTGCACCTGGAGAGGCCGGTTGCGGACGTTTTGGGCGTTTCTATTCGACCCTGAGGTCGGCCTGAGTGTATTTTCAGGCTAGCGGCGCCGGCCCGAAATGAAGACGCTGACGTTTTGCGATTGCGGCACCGTCACCATATTGAGATTGCTCATATTGCCCGAGCTGATCATCTGTGTGAGGTAATCGCGGTAGCGTTCCACCAACTGCGCGGCGTAGGGTGGGACGCCGTAATAATAGGTGTAGTCGTAGAGGTTGCCGGTATCGCAGCGCGCGCTGAGCGCGCAGGCGCTGAGGAGCTCGTTGGTGTTGGCCCCGCAGGGCGCGCCGAAATCGCAAGCCACCAGCCCGATGGCGTGATACATCGCCTGGCTGTCGATAGCTTCCTGATTGGGGCCTATGCGTAGGGCCGCTCCCGACAGGGTGCTCGCCATGATGTTGCGGAATTCGCCGATGACCGTGGGGTCTTGTGAGGCCAGCAGGTCGCGCATGGTGGCAAACTGAGCCTCGGTAACGGGATAGCCGGCGTGGCGCTGCCCCGGCTCCTTCTGCCGGTCGGCTTCCATCGTCTGGGTGATTTCCTGCGCCAGCAGCCAGGCGCGCGCGCGCGGGTCGCCCGCTGCCGCCGAGGCGTCCAGCAATTGCTTGACGGCCGCTTCATCGTAGGGGATCTGCGCCAGATCACCGCAGTGTTCTGCGTTCATTTGTTCGAAGGCCGCCTTGCGCCTTTCCAGGTTGGGGTCCTTGGGCGGCAGGCTGGCCAGAAAATTATTGCGACGGGCCTCGGCGCTGTTTTGCGGGTTGTTCTGCGCGTTGCTTTGTGAGCGCTTGGCACAGGACGTCAGCATTTCTGCTAGTAGGTATTGGCTCTCGGCGGTCGGCGGGTTCAACGCCGCCAGTTGCTTGTAGAGACCCGGCCAATCCTTGTGGTCGCGCCAGGCCTGGATGGCGGGCGAGGGCGGGGCAAGGGCCATCTTCGGCGGCGCCCGATAGGCGGACGGGGCAGCAGGGTCGATTTTCAGCACGGCAGACGCGCCGAGTTTTTCTCCGTGGGCGGATTTATTGTCGACGGCGGCATTGTTGCCCGCATCCTGTCCGCGCAGCATGACAAAGGCGAGCACCGCCAATGCGACGATCGCGGCGATCAGCAGGTTTTTATTCATGGCGCACGCGACGGCAACGCAGCACCGTTAGCCCGCACCGCCACAAGCATCAGGGCGAATGCCTGAGGTTGTAGACGGTGGTGCCCGGTACGGTGGAGGGCACCCGATTGAGGGTGAGGTTGCTGAAGTCGTGCGTGGTAATCATCTGCGTCAGCATCGCGCGGTACTGCTCGACCAATTGTGCGCCGTAGGGCGGCACACCGTAGTAATAGGTGTGATCGTACAAATTGCTGGTGTCGCAATGCGAGTTGGCAGCGCAATCGCCCAGCATTTGTGGTGTGCCCTGCCCGCAGGGCGCGCCGAAATCGCAGGCCACCAAGCCCAGCGCGTAATACAGGGAAGGCTGGTCGATGGTTTCCTGGTTCGGGCCGATACGGATCGAGCTGCCGGCGATCGAACTCGCCAGAACCTCTTTGAGTTCGTTGATCACCAGCGGGTCTTGGGTAGACAATAGGGCCAGCAACTGCGAAAACTGCTGGTCGTTCATGGCAAGGCCAGTGGAGCGTTGCGCCTTGTCGGTCATGATCTGGTAGGTACGCTGCAATTCGCGCGACAGCAGCCAGGCCTGGGCGCGGGCATCGCCGGCGTCGGCCGCAGCCTGGATCAGGCGATAGGCTTCGGCTTCGTTGTATTCGATTTGCGAAAGCTCGCCGCAACGGTCGCGGTTGAGAGCGTCGTAGGCGGCGATACGCTTTTCCAGATTCGGGTCGTTACGCGGTAATTGCGCGATGAAGTCGTTGCGGCTTTGCTCGCGCGAAGGCAGTCCGGCGGGCACCGCTGAGGCGCGTTTGGCGCAGGCCACCAGCAGTTCGGCTTGCAAGTACTTGCTTTCCGGCAGATTGCTGGTCGCGGCCAGATGGCGGTACAGGGCGGGCCAGTCGCGGCCTTCCAGATAGGCCTGGACGGTGAGCGATGCGGGAATCTGTTTGCGGGCCACGCGCTGGAAGGAGGCGGCGGCCGGGTCGATCTTGAGTACCGATGCCGCCGACAGCTTGCTGGCCGTGGCGCCTGCCTTGGCAGCGGCCAGGTTATCGCTCACCACCGGCTTGGGCGAACGGAAATAAAGGGCGACGCCGATAAAGACCGAGAGCGCCAGCGTAAAAGCGAACAGGCGTTGCAGAATCAGGCCGAGGCCGCGCGCGGGCATGCGGTTCGGCAGAAATAAATTGTGCCGGGCCGTGCTCCACGCCAAAACTTCTGAACGGTCTCGTTTCAAAGCGAATTTGCCTATTCTTAGCATATGGCCGGATAGTATATGCCGTACCGATGGATTGTGCACGGAAGTCCGCAACACTGTGGCAGGAATGCTACTCCGCCCAAAAATCTAGGCATCCAGCGCCCGCTCAACGGTTTCCACCAGGCGACGAAGGGTTTCCACCCGCGCCCAGGGCTTGTCGTCCGAGGCGATTACCTGCCAGGGCGCGATGTCAGTCGAGGTCCGGTCCAGCATATCGGCCACGGCGCGCTCGTAGGCCGGCCATTTCTTGCGGTTGCGCCAGTCCTCCGCCGTGATCTTGAATTGTTTGTGCGGGGTCTTTTGGCGTTCGTGAAAGCGCAGCAGCTGCTCGGCCGGGCTGATGGCCAGCCAGAATTTGACGACGATGGCGCCGCCCGCCGTCAGTTGCTCTTCGAACTCGTTGATCTCGTGGTAGGCGCGCAGCCAGTCTGCTTCGGCCGCAAATTTCTCGACGCGCTCCACCAGCACCCGCCCGTACCAGGAGCGGTCGAAAATCACCGCGTTACCGTGCGCCGGCACCTGCCGCCAGAACCGCCAGAGGTACGGCTGGGCGCGCTCCTCCTCGCTGGGGGCGGCAATCGGCACGACGCGGTAAAAGCGCGCATCCATGGCGCGGGTAATGCGGCGGATAGTGCTGCCCTTGCCGGCGGCGTCCATGCCCTCGAACACCAGCAACAGGGAGCGGCCGCACATTTTCTTGTGGCGGGTGAGCAGATTCAGCCGGCCCTGCCATTTTTCCAGCTTGCTTTCGTAGGCATCGCGGCTCAGCTTATGGGTGTAATCAGCGGCGTTGAGCACGTCGAGCTGGTCCAGGGCCGGCAGTGGCAGCGGCTCCGCCGGCGAGATAGGTGGTGGCGGGCCCTTCAGGCGGCGCTGTAGAGCGGACAGCAACATGCGCCCTGCGGTGAGGCAGCGATACTCGTGATTGCTGCCGTCTATGATGTTCCAGGGTGTCTCGCCGATCGAGGTTTCGCGCAGCGCATGCTCGCTGACCCGAACGAATTTGTCGTAGCGTTTGAAGTGCCGCCAGTCCTCCTTGGTAACGCGCCAGGCGGTTTTCTTTTTGGCCGACAGGCCTTGCAGACGTATCTCTTGCGCATCTTTGGATAGATGAAACCATAGCTTCAGGATCAGGGCGCCTTCCGCCACCAGCATGCGCTCGTGGTCGCGTATGCGCGCCAAGCGCTGCTCGAATTCTGCCGTGCTTTCGTTTTCCATCACCCGCTGCAGGATGGGGTCGGTGTACCAGGAGCCGAACAGGATGCCGATTTCCCCCTTGGGCGGCAGGGCGTTCCAGAAACGCCACATTTCCGGCCGCGCCAGTTCCGCCTCTGTGGAAGGACCGAAGGCGCAGGTATGGATATGGCGCGGGTCCATCCACTCGGTGAACAGGTTCACCGTCTCGCCCTTGCCGGCGCCGTCCACGCCGTTGACCAGCACGATGACCGGGAAGCCTGCCTTTTTCAGCAGCCGATACTGCGCATCGAGCAGGGCTTGGCGCAGCTTGGGAGCTTCGCGGTGGAACTGGGCCTTGCTGAGCTTGTGGCCGATTTCGGCGGATTCGAACATATCAGCTTCCCAGAATGGCTTTCATATAAGGTCCTGCCCTATACGCACTCTTATAAGATGCTTATCCGCATTTAACTCGGACGGTCACCGGAGTCGCTAACTGTTGGATCGGACTCGGATGGTGCTTGTATTTTCTGCCAAATTTGTCTGGCGAGCAGGATGAATCCTATTCCCGGTACAAGGCCGATCAACGCTAAAAGGCCAGCGCTGGGTAAAAAGAAGAACCCGCACACTGTCATCAACAGGCCCAGCAAGCCGACGATAAACATGATGATCCCGAGCCCGATGTTTTTCATTGCCGCCTCCCTAAGGCACCTTTTAGCGCAGTGGTTTGGCTCGAAATTTTCGCCAGGAATCCGGACCGGCGCCGCACCTCGAGCAGTGCGTTGCGGTTAGCCGCACCAAGCCGTCGCAATCGGCGCACTTTCCCAGTAAGGAACGGTCCAGCTTGGTAAGGTCCTCTCCCTGCAAAACGCTTCCGGCCTCAATGCTGGATAGGCTGGCTAGTTTGGCCGCTCGTCTCAACTCCAATCGCGCGCCAATACTGGCGGCCGAAAGTAGCAGGGAGACGCCGGGAACAATTCCAAATATTCCCCCAACGACGATTGTAATAAATAGAGGGAAGCTCTTATCGCCAGACCAAATCGGCAGTGACGCAACGGCCGCGCCGCAAAGCGTGGCCAGCAGGCCGGCGACGCCGACGATGGTCATCGCAATGCCGATAAATAGTCGGCTCGCGGGGACGTCCTTGTCTTCGAACCTGCATATAAGGAAAACAATGAGGCCGATGGCGAATTGGATCATGGGGGCTCTAAAAAAACAGTAGCGTTGTTGGTGGAGATATGGTCAAAGCATCAATTTGTTTTAGTGGCCCATGCCATTTTGGCTATTAGTTATGGTTGTGTGGCCAACCTAGGACGTGGCAGTGTTACTCACGAAACTGAAACACTAACTTTAATCGGTGTCGTGGACCGGCCCGCGGCGGCGTCCGCTTCCCGCCGGCGCTCCGCCAGAATCGATTGCCTTTCATCTCTGTAGAATAAATTGAATGACTCAAATGGAATCAGGCGGCCATCGGGCTGCACGATGTGTACACAGGACTTTTTCATCGCGCGTACGTCGAAGTTGACGGCGTCGATGAAGGCCATGATCAATACACGGAACACTTTTTCGTACGTGAGCGTAGCCGGCGCCTGCACCGCAGGCAGACAGCACATTAGCGCGGACAGGCTGCTGGCCTGACTTTCCGGGCTGTGGCTGGTGGAGAACAATTTGAAGACCTTGTCCTTGAGGTCCGTGTCCGTCTCGAAGACTATGGTATTGCGCTCCCCCGCCAATAATGCCTCCCTGCCGATGAAGCGTGTCAAAGGGACGATCCCGTCATCGGTCTTGAGCGCGTAGCCCATCGACAGAGCGTCGGGATTGCAAGGCACCGGGATCAGGTCGTCGGCGCAAAACATATCGGTTTGATCGAGAATTTTCTGGCGCACTTCCGTCAATGTAAGGCGGCTCTCGGCGACGCCCTGCGTCCGGCCGGCGAACTGTATCGGTTGCAGGGTAACGCCGCGTACACAAGGCTGCCGTGCGGCGAATTCGATGATCTTGCCGATTTCCCCGTCATTGACGCCATTTGCGACCGTCACGACCAGCGTGGTTGATAGTCCAACCGCGTTGAGGCGCTCGAGCGCCCGGCTGCGGGTCTGACGCAAATCTGCGCCACGCAGTGTCATCAGGGCGTCGCGCTCAAAGGAGTCGAATTGGAGATAAATTTCGAAGCGCGGAGCGTAGCTTGCCAGCCGTTCGGCAAAGCCCGGTTCGTTGGCGATGCGTATGCCGTTGGTATTTACCATCAGATGATGAATGGGCCTCCGCTTTGCGGCGTCGAGTATTTCGAAAAAATGCGGATGAAGGGTCGGCTCGCCGCCGGATAGCTGCACGACGTCGGGTTCCCCCTCATTGGCTACGATCGCGTCCAGCATGCGCTCGATGGTGGCGAGGTCTCGTGTCGTCTTCCGGTGCGGGCCCGAATCTGCGTAGCACACCGGGCAAGCCAGGTTGCATTCATCGGTCACCTCGAGAATGGTCAGGCATGAGTGCTGCATATGATCGGGGCACAGGCCGCAATCATAGGGGCATCCCCAGTGCATTTCGGTATTGAATTGCTGGGGCATTTCCGGTGGCTTGATCCAGGTCTCGCGCCCGGACCTCCAATATTCGGCGTCACTGGCGATTAGTACTTTGGAGTGCCCATGTTGAGGGCACCATTTGTACATCCATACCTGATTGTCGCGGATGACTTGCTTCGCTTCGATGCGACGCAGGCAATGTTCGCAAAGAGATACGACGTGGTCGTAATACAGATAGGGACGATTTTTTGCCATCGGTTCAGGGGCGCTCTATCGTTGTTGGCTGCAACCGCTTTTTCAGTAACAAAAGGTACCACACCATTCCGACCTGCGCGGCCCATTGGATAGCTGTCAGGCCTAGGTATCTTGCTACCGGCAGTGTGTCGGCTGCTGCAGCGCCAAAGGGCGGCTTCAGCCACTCGAGCCCGAAGCGAATTGCGCAATACCCGAGCAGGAAGGCGGCAAACGATGCGCCCGGGTGCCGCAACAACGCTCGAGAACGCGACAACGGCAAAAGTAAACTCAGAAGGATGATTTCGTAGCAGGCGGTTGGATGCCGGCCGATTCCATCACCATAGTCCCAAGCCCAAGGTAGTGATGTGGGCGTCCCATACGTCAGATCCCATGTGCCTGAGAGTTGACAGCCGATACGGCCAATTATCAGCCCCATAGCCAATGCCGGCACCCAGGGATCGCCCGTAGGTATGCGCCAGTGCGCTGCCCTTTTTGCGAGCTCCACCGCCAAGGTGCCGCCCAAAAAACCGCCGAGCACGGATTTGCCCGCAAGCCAGAGAGAGGCGTCGTTGGCGGATATCAGGTAAGGCAGGTGCTCGAGGATATGCAGCAGCTTGCTGCCCAGCATTGCTCCGAACACGGCGCTGCCCAACAGCAGCCAGCGGTCACCGGCGGGTGGCTTCGGCTGATCCTTTGCGTAACGCCAGTAAATGCGCGCACCGACGAGGTAAGCAATCGACTCCAGAATGAAATGAGCTTCGGGGCCGGCCAATGAATGCGGCATGCGGAGGCGCGTATTTGAACAATTGGGCGATGGCGAAGTGTGGCACGAAATCCAGGCGAAAGTTGCGGCGACTTTGTGCGCCCTGGCAGGACTACGTATTAGTTGCCGCGCTTTTCGATTCGTGCCTGCGCGGCCTCAAGGTGCCAGGCTTCCCAGCAGCGCTCAATGCATTTGCCCAGCTCAATACGACTTTGCGAGGATTGATGATGCAGGCTGATGTGCAAGGAGTCGCGCAGGTCCTGCCTGCGTTCGGCGCTCATTTCCGAAAGGAACTCCAGAAAGGCGTCATCCTCGATTTCGAGACAGACCTCCTCCAACTCGCGGTCCAGCGCGCTGCGCCAGCGACTGCTGTCGAAGTCGAAATCGGGGTGTTCCTGAAGCCGTCCAGGCAAGGCATTCTCCTGCGCCGCGCGCGTGTGGCGAGGGGTTCAATATATACTATATCGTATAGGTTTGCAAGCTTTAATGTATATACATGCCCGGGCCGCCCGGGACGCAGTCAGGAATTGCGAGCGCTTCAATTCAACCATAAGAACAATTGCGAGATAATGAAAAACAAGCAGGCGCGTTGCGTGACAATTCACTTTGATGGGACACTGAATGCGAACCAAGGTTTATGGGCTATTGATATTGGCCGGTCTATTGAATGCCGCGAACCTGGTCGGCGCGCAAGGATCCCGTGACATCGGTTATCCGTCCGTGGCAGCGGCTCTTGAAGCACTCAAGGCTCGCAAAGACGTGAAAATTTCCGTGCAGGGAGGTTGGACCATCGCGGACGATCCTGCCAATCGTGCGCTTTGGTCCTTTACGCCGATGGGGCATCCCGCCTATCCGGCGGCGGTACGCCGGGCATTGGTGGAGGTCAAGGGAAATGTAGTGATTGAGACCAAGGCGCTGTGTGAAGCCAGCAAGGCCGCCTGCGATCGTCTGGTAGAGGATTTCAAGGAACTCAACAACAAAGCCGCCCAGGACGCTCGCGCAAGCCGTGAGGCGACCGCAGCCGCAAAACCTGCGCCTGCATCGGAGATTTCCGTTCAGCGTATCGCTGATGATACGTTTTCGCTGACGCTCAAAAGCTATCGCAGCGCCACCGTCCAGGCCGGACAGGAGGAGTTGCTGCCCAAGGCCGCCGAGCTATGTGGTGAAAGAAAATTCGATTTCACCAAGTATCAATTCGAGGCGATGGAGGCCCTGGATCCTGGCGCGGCGAAGGGCGCGCTGCTATTGAAACAGGAGATTCACTGTGGTGGCAATGGCTTGCCGGCCGTTTCGGCTGTATCGACCGGCAATCAGGATAGGCAGTGGCGCCCGTCGAGTGCGCAGGAACTGGCGGTGGAGTTGCAAACGCAGGCGTATTTTTCAAACAAGGACGGGAAAAAATACAGTGAAGCGTACGCCATGCTGTCAGCACCGCAGCGGGAGGCTATTCCCTTTGACCGCTGGAAGGAGATGGCCCAGCAATTCAATGGCAAAGCCGGCAAGGTAATCAACCGATGGATTCGAAAGGTGACCTGGTACAAAGACCCCGCTAGGGGTGGACCGGGTACTTTTGTCGCAGTGGATTTTGCCGGGCAGTTTGAAAATATCGATCTGCACTGCGGCTATGTGGTCTGGAAGGAGCAGGGTGACGGCGCCTTTTTGCTGATGCGCGAAGAGGAGAACTTTGTCGACAAGGAAACCCTGAAAAAAATCTCACCCGCAGATTTGGAAAAGGTTCGCGCGCAGTTCAAATGCTAGCCGTTGGCGTCAAAATGCGCTTCCGGACTTCAGCCGATTTTGACCGTTCGCGCCGTCGCGGAAGCGCCGATGACGATGAGTTCGCCGACCGAAATCGGAAGATTGAAGCGTCGCGGGCCGGCGCTTCCGGGGTTCACATACAAAACGTCATTGCGGCGTTCAATCAATGGCTTGTGCGAGTGGCCTGAAACCACAACGTGGACACCTGCAGCACTTGGGTCGATATCCATGCACGCAAGGTCGTGAATGACATAGATGAATGTCTCATCTGCTTGCAGGATTTCCGATTCGCTAATGTGCTCAGCCCACGGGCCTTTGTCGTTATTGCCCCGCACCACGGTTACCGGTGCAATGGCATTCAGTGCGTCGAGAACCGTGGGATCGCAAATGTCGCCTGCGTGCACGATGTAGTCGCTTCCGCGCAGGAACTTCAGGGCCTCGGGACGGACCAGGCCATGCGTGTCGGAAATGAGGCCTATGCGAAGCATGGCAGTGAATTAAGCCGCGGTTTTTATTCTGGGGCGCCGTATTGCGGTCACCCCAGGGGGCATTCTTCTAGGCCGCCAGCCCAAACGGGTCGTCCACCGATTTGGAGGGCTGTGTAAACCACTTCGGCCCAGCCGCAGTCATATAGAAATGGTCTTCCAGGCGGATACCGAAGGCGCCCGGCACACAGATCATCGGCTCGTTGGAAAAGCACATGCCCTCGGCCAGCGGCGTGGTGTCGCTGCCGACCAGGTAGGGCCACTCGTGGATGTCTAGGCCGATACCGTGGCCGGTGCGGTGCGGCAGGCCCGGCAGCTGGTAGTCCGGGCCGAAGCCGCTGGCGGCCAGCGAGCGGCGCGCCGCGCGGTCGACTTCACCGCAGGGCGTACCCAGCTGCGCTGCCGCAAAGGCCGCGGCCTGCGCGGTTTTTTCCGCGTCCCAAACCTGGCGCTGGTGTGCGTCCGGCTCGCCGAAGACATAGGTGCGCGTGATGTCCGACATATAGCCATGCACCTCGCAGCCGGTGTCGATCAGCACCATATCGCCGTTTTTCAAAATCTGCGGGTCTTTCACCCCGTGCGGGAAAGCGGTGGCGGGGCCGAACAGCACGATACAAAAGTAAGAGCCGGACGAGCCGACTTTTTTATGCGCTTCGTTGATGAAGGCGTTCACTTCGGTAGTGGAAATGCCCTCGCGCATGATGGCGGCCGCCGCTTTGTGCACTTCCAGGGTCATATCTTTGGCGCGCTGCATTAGCGCGATTTCCGCCGCCGACTTGCGCGTACGGCAGTGGGAGGTGACGGGCTTCGCATTGACGATGCGATAACCCGCGGCCAGTTGGCCGATGCCGTCGGCGGCAAAAAAGGGCGTGTCTTCGCTCAGCCCGATAATGGGTGGATGCGAAGGGTCGGCGGCGATGCCCATGGCAGCCAGGGTGGCGATAAACAATTGATAAGGGCTTTCGTGCTCGTGCCAGACGCGCACATCGCCCTCGATCACCATGTATTCGCGCAGCGTGTTTTGTTCGAAATAGGGCGCGATATAGACGATCTCGCCAGTGGCCGGGATCAGCGCGCCGACGGTGCGCTCGCTGGGGTGCCATTTGGTGCCCGTGAAATAAACCAGGTTGGTGCCGGCGTGCACCCAGGTGGCAGCGATATTGTGGGCCTGCATATATGCCTGCGCCTTGGCGATGCGTTGACGGTATTCGTCCTTCGCGATCGGTTGCGCGCCTTGCATCATGTTCTGTAATGCGGCCAGCGCCGCCTCCGGAGTTTTGCCGCCTACGCCTATGGTCATGGTTTCCTCTGGGTTGATTTTGTTTTTATGAATATGAATACGAACTAGCTAAACAAGCTAGCCAAGATAGCGCGATTCGAGATGCTTCCGGTAGTGCGCCGCGTCCAGCGGGCCGCCGGTGGCGCGGGTGACCAGCTCGTCGGTGCTCCAGCGGCTGGCCTGCAACCAGATATTCTCGCGCAGCCAGTCGAACGCCGGATTGAGATCGCCGATTGCAATGCGCGCGTCCAGATCGGGGTTGGCCTTGCGGATGGCTGCAAACCATTGCGCGGCATACATGGCGCCCAGGGTATAGCTGGGGAAGTAGCCGAACAGGCCCTCGCCCCAATGTACATCCTGCATGCAGCCGTTTTGGAAATTACCGCGCGTGTCCACGTCCAGTAGTTCTGCCATGGCGGTGTCCCACAGGGTGGGGATGTCGTCGGCCTCGACGCGGCCTTCGATCAGGTCGCGCTCGATGCGGTAGCGCAGGATCACATGCAGGGGATAGGTGAGTTCGTCGGCTTCCACGCGTATGAAGCTCGGCTGCACGCGCGTGAGCCAGCGGTACAGATTGTCCGCGTCGAAGGCAGGCTGCTCGCCGAAGTGTTGCGCGAGTATGGGCGCCAGCAAGCCCACGAAGGGCCGGCTTAAACCGATTTGCATTTCGAAGCTGAGGCTCTGGCTTTCGTGGATGCCGGCGCTGCGCGCCCAGGCCACCGGCTGGCCCAGCCATTCGCGCGGCAGGTTTTGTTCGTAGCGGCCGTGGCCGGTTTCGTGGATGACGCCCCAGAGGCTGCCGACGAAGTCGCCTTCACGGTAGCGCGTGGTTAGACGTGTATCTTCGGGTACGCCGCCGCAGAAGGGGTGGGCGCTCTCGTCGATGCGGCCTGCGTTGAAATCGAAGCCCAAGAGGCGCATGACTTCAAGCCCCACGGCCTGCTGCCCGGCCTTGCTGAAAGGTCCTTGCGGCGCCAGCACGGTTTCACGGGCCTGTTTTTCGCGCACCTTGCGCACCAAGGCGGGCAGCCAGGTGAGCAGGTCGCCGAACAGGGAATCGACTTTGGCGCCGGTCATGCCCGGTTCGTAGGCGTCCATCAGCGCATCGTAGGGGGCAAGGCCGCTGTCGTCGGCCAGCAGGTGGGCCTGCTCGCGCGCGTACTTCAGCACGTCGCGGAAATTTTCCAGGAAGCCCTTCCAGTCGTTGGCGGGGCGCTGGCTGCGCCAGGCGTGTTCGCAGCGTGCGGTCGCCAGCGATTGTGCCTGCACCAGTGAGGCTGGTAGCGCGTTGGAGGCGCGCCAGTCGCGGCGGATTTCTCGCAGGTTTGCCCGCTGGAAATCGTCCAGCGATTCGCCGGCGGCTGTTTCCAGTTGCATTTTCAAGAGCGGATCGGTGCGCATGCGGTGCATCAGCGCATTCATTTCTGCCATGGCATTGGCGCGCGCCTCGTTGCTGTGCGCGGGCATCAGGGCGGCGCGGTCCCATGAGGCCATGGCCTGCAAGTGGCCGAAGTTGTGCAAGCGCTGCCAAGTGGCGGCCAGCTCGGTATAGGCGGGGTGGGTAGTGTGCAGCACGCGACGAATCCTTGACGTTCGACGCGGAACCGCGCCGGAAACCGCTATTGTAATAGCGGAACCCGCCCGATTCTGCCACTTGAACCGGGGCAGGCCGGACCCCGGCCGGCGTGATGCTAGGTGGCGTCGGTCTTGACGACCATGAACAGCATCATCAGCACGCCCGCCAGCACGATGACCGAGGCGATGCCCAGCACCGGGCCGATTTGCGACGGTGGCACAAAACCGCCGTACAGGAGGAACAGACCGCTGATCATCAGCGCCGCACCGGCCTGATGGGCGAAGAACTGAGGCTTGGCCAGCCACGATGTGTTACTGCCCAGCCACAATTTGTGAATCACGCCGTAAACCAGCGAAACCACAAAGCCTACCAGCAGGATGTGTGCGTGGGTAACGAGTTGCCCGTGGTTTTCGGAGGCGCCCATGTACACTCCCAGCGCCATGCCGAGCGCGGCGTAGCCCAGCGCCCACAGCAGATACTTGCGATCGAAGCTCATGTTTTCCCCTGATGAGTCCGTCATTGTTGTCGCCGCGGCTATTTTGCCGCGTGCGTCATACGTGATACATGATACGGATTCTGTCACAAGGCTTCAGGAAGCGAAAGCGGCTTTGTCCTCTTGCAGTAGCTTTTCCACGATGGACGCGGGTACAGGCTTGCTGAAATAGTAGCCTTGGTACTCCTCGCAGCCGTGCTCTCTGAGAAAATCCAGCTGCGCCGCGGTTTCCACCCCTTCCGCCACTACTTTCATGTGCATGCTGTGCGCCAGGGTGATGATGGCGATGGTGATGGCGGCGTAGTCGCGGTCGTCGACCACGTGCTGAACGAAGGATTTGTCGATCTTGAGCGTATCGATGGGGAAGCGCTTTAGCCGATTCAGGTTCGAGTAGCCGGTGCCGAAGTCGTCGATGGCGATGCGGGTGCGCAGGCTTTTCAGCGTCGTGAACAGCGAGATCACGTCTTCGGCGTAGGACATGATGCTGGTCTCGGTGACCTCGAACTCGAAACGCTCGGCCTCGCGTCCGCACAGGCGCAGATTGGTGGTGATGATGTCGGAAAGATTTTCCTGGCCGAATTGGCGCGCCGAGAGATTGATGGCGAAATCCAACGCCGGGAAACCCATATCGGCCCAGTGCTTGCTCTGCCGGCAGGCTTCGGCCACCACCCATTCGCCGATGGGCAGGATGAGGCCGGTTTCCTCTGCCAGCGGGATGAAGCGGTCGGGCTCGACCAGGCCCAGGGTGGGATGGTTCCAGCGCAGCAGGCCCTCCACGCCGGTAATGCGAGCGTCGCGGATCGATAGCTTCGGCTGGTAGTAGATTTCCAGTTCGCCACGGGCCAGCGCGCTGTGCAAATCGGTTTCCAGATCGAGGCGCGCGCGGCTACCGGCGCCCATCGCTTCCACAAAGAACTGGTAGTTGCTCTTGCCCTTGGCCTTGGCGCGATACATGGCGGTATCGGCGTTCTTGATCAGCGAATGGCGGTCGGTGCCGTCGGCCGGAAACAGGCTGATGCCGATGCTGGCGCTGGTGAAGACATTGACGCCCTCGACTTCAAACGGCGCTTTCAGCGCGACCAGGATTTTCTCCGCGGCCTCCTGGGCGGCGCGCGCGCCGTTTTTGGCTTCCAGAATCACGGTGAACTCGTCGCCGCCGAAGCGGGTGAGCGTGTCCGATTCGCGCAGGCAGCCGGTGAGGCGCTTGGCTACCTCGGTCAGCAACAGGTCGCCGACATGATGGCCGAGGCTGTCGTTGACGACCTTGAAGCGGTCCAGGTCGATGAACAGCACGCAGACATTGTTCTCGCTGCGCCGCGCCAGCGCCAGGGCGTGGTCGAGCTGGGCGTTGAACATATTGCGGTTCTTGAGTCCCGTCAGCGGGTCGTGGTTGGCCAGGTGCTGCAGTCGCTCCTCGGCCTGCAGGCGCAGCGAAATGTCCTGGGCCAGCGACAAAATGGAAATCAGCTTGCCGTTCTCGTCGTACAGCACAGAGTTGTACCACTCGCACCAGATCAGGCGGCCGTCCTTGGTGTAATTGCCGATCAGGCGCGTGTCGCGAGGCCGGCTGGGCACCAGATTGGTGATCAACTGGCGGATGGAGGCGATGTCTTCTTCGCGCATGAATTGCCATTCGGTGCCGTTCTTGCCCAGCACCTCGGCCTCGGTCCAGCCGAAAATCGTCTCGGCCTGGGCCGACCAGCGTTGTACCTGAAACTGGTTGTCCCACTCGATCACCGCCAGCGGGGAATTTTCCACGTGCGAGGTCAGCACCTGGTGGGCGCGCTGCAGGGAGTTCTGCGTTTCCTTGAGGCTGTGCACGTCGTTGAACAGGGCGAACACGCCGGCCACCTTGCCGTCCTCTTCCAGTTCGGCGACGTAGCGCACGTTCATCCAGCGCTTGCGGCCGTCGGGGTAGGTGATCATGCGTTCGTGCACCGTGGATTCGCCGCGCAGCGCCTTGAGGGCATAGGGCTGGATGAAGGCGTAGTCCACCGGCTCGAGGATTTCATCCAGTCGGTGTCCGTACAAATCGCGGCGCGAGCGGCCGGTGAACTCCAGATAAGGCTGGTTGGCGTAGCGGTAGCGTTCCTCGGCGTCGAAGTAGGCGAGGGGGGCGGGCAGGCCGTCGGTCATCACCCGCATCTGCTTTTCGCTTTTGGCCAGCGAATACTCGATGTCCTTCAGATGCTGGATGTCGGTCATCAGGGTATAGATGCCGATGATGGAATCGTCGGCGGCGCGCGCCGGCACAAAGCGCACCTGCATCCAGCGGCTGCTGCCGTCGGGTTGCCGTACCACGCGTTCGTAGGCGTCGGGTTTGCCGCGCAGGCCGCGCGCAAAGCGTGGCCCGGCAACTTCGAAGGCTTCCTCGCCGATTACTTCCACGACGGTATGACCGTCGATCTCATCGGCGCGCATGCCCATCAACTCGCGGTAGGTGCGGTTGTGGAAGCGAAAGCGCAGGTCGGTGTCGATGAATGCGATCGACGCCGGCACCCGGTCGATGACCTCATGCGCCAGCGCGTCGTTGTTCGACGCCGCTAGTGCCAGAGTGTCCATCGCATCATTCATGCCGTGCGCCTCCTGCTCAAACATCCGGATTGCTTCGCGCTTTTTCGTGCATGCTGCGTAGGTGCCTGCAAGCGCCCCTTCGTATGCTTTTTCGTGATCCTGCATGGCGCTTCAACGGATACTAGAACAAATGCCATTACGAGAATAGCCATGGAAACATATAAGGGCATGACCGGACAAGCCGGGGAATGCAAACTATGGTGAAATGTCCTTAGATTTCAGGTGCTTTGTTTCCCCCTGTTTCCTGCTGTCCGCTGCCGTCCCCCACTGTCTTTTGCCAGTCAGGCGCTTGTCTTCGTAACAATCCGTGGAGATTGGTGTGTCGCGTGCCCAACGTTTGCTGGATTTGATCCAAATATTGCGCAGCCATCGCTTTCCGGTCAGCGGGGCGACCCTGGCTGCCGATCTGGACATAAGTTTGCGCACGCTCTACCGCGATATCGCCACGCTGCAGGCGCAGGGCGCCAGCATTGAGGGCGAACCGGGCATGGGCTATGTGCTAAGGCCGGGCTTCATGCTGCCGCCGCTGATGTTTTCCGAAGAGGAAATCGAGGCCCTGGTGCTGGGCTCGCGCTGGGTGGCCGATAGAGGCGATGCGCGTCTAGGGGCGGCAGCGCGCAGCGCCCTGAGCCGCATCGCCGCCGTGTTGCCGGCCGATTTGCGCGAAACGCTGGATACCACCACCCTGCTGGTCGCTACGGCAGCGCCCGACGCGGCGTGGGACGCGGCCCTGCCCGAGCTGCGCCAGGCCATCCGCGGCGAACGCAAGACCCGCATCGATTATGTGGACGCCAAGGGTGGCGAATCGACCCGCACCATCTGGCCGTTTGCGCTGGGTTATTTCGATCATGTGCGCATCGTTGCCGCCTGGTGCGAGCGCCGCCGTGGTTTCCGGCATTTCCGCACCGACCGCATCGCTGCGGTCGCGGTTACCGAGCAGCGCTATCCGCGCCGCCGCCAGGCGCTGCTGAAGGAATGGCGCGAGGCCGAAGGTCTGCCACCGCGCTAGCCGTGGTACTTGCACACTGCTGACAATATTTGGCAGTAGCGCCATTTAGCATGGCGGTGCTGGGTGGGGTTTGCGTTCCTGCCATCCCCGCCTGCGTCCTTTCCACCTTTTATTCACTTTCTAATTTGCGGAGCCCGCCATGACCAGTGCAACAATGACCGACCCAAATTTCCTGCTCTTGTACGTCGATAACCCCGAAAACAGCGCCTCGTTTTATACGGGATTGCTGGGCAGAAAGCCGGTCGAGGCCTCGGCCAATTTCGCCATGTTCGCGCTGGGCGCGGGCGTGATGCTGGGGCTGTGGTCGAAACATACGGCGGAACCCAAGCCGGATTTTTGTGGTGGCGGTGGCGAGCTGGGTTTTCCGGCAGCCGACAAGGCCACCGTAGATGCGATTCATCGCGACTGGTCGGGGCGCGGCCTCACGATTGCGCAGGCGCCGGTGCAAATGGATTTTGGCTACACTTTCGTGGCACTCGATCCCGACCAGCACCGCCTGCGGGTATTTACACCGTCTGCTGCCTAGGCCGGCGCGGAAGCGGATGATGGGGAAGCGGCAGTGATGATGTGTTATGGCCCCTTACGCTCCTCGCCCACCGAGAACACCAGTCCATCCGGGTCCTCGTATTGCGCGACCATGGCGCCGAATACCGATTTCGGCTCCTGCACGCAAGGCACCGCGTGCAGGACCATGCGTTGGTGAAATTCCTGCAGGTTGGGAACGGCAAAACCCGGCCGGCAGTTTCCGGACGGGTGTGGACCGTGATCTGTGTTGTCAGCTTTGTGTAAGGCAAGCGTCGCCCCCTCGGTGGCAAACTCGGTCCACGCCGGGGACTGAAACCTCAGGGGAATGCCTAGCTGGTCGCGGTAGAAAGCGACGGATTTTTCCATGTCGCTTACAAACACCATGGTGTAGTTCAGTCGCATTTTTTTGATCTCCCGAAAAACCGGGCCCGGAAACGGCTACCCAATTCGCAATACTGCCGCAAACCGGTCTGAATTGCTTTACGATTGCCCCCTTGATAACGCGCCATTGGATAGCGTATTCGCTTTTAAAACCGGCCTGCGATCCGTGCCGTAACTTCGGTAGCGCCGGCACGCATTTCCCCCCCGCCTTTCTGCAATTCGTCGCATGCGTAGTTCGTAGCCCGTCCTACGCCTATTAGACTGCCGTATTCGTTGCGCCCCGGTGGGGTGCGGCGCCAACTTACAGGACCCGACCATGGAAACAACTATCGACAGCCCTGCAATGGCAGCACCCGCCCCCAAAGGCCCCGCCGCGCCCATACCCTTCGACCAGCGCATTGCCGCCCTGGACGTGGTGCGCGGCTTTGCCCTGCTAGGCATTTTCCTGATGAACATCGAGTGGTTCAGCCGCTCGTTCGGCACCTTCGGCCTCGGCATACCGCCAGAGGCCAAGGGGCTGGATTTTCTGGCCGATTATTTCGTCAACTATTTCGTGCAGGGCAAGTTCTGGACCATTTTCTCGCTGCTGTTCGGCATGGGTTTCGCTGTCATGCTGGTGCGCCTGGAAGCCAGCGGTCGTGACTTTGTGCCGATTTATTTGCGGCGCATCCTGGCGCTGGCAACATTCGGTGCATTTCATTACATCTTCATCTGGCCCGGTGACATTCTGTTCAGCTACGCGGTCGGCGCCGGCGCCCTGCTGATCGTGCTGTATGGCAGGTGGCAGTACATGCTCGCTGCCTTGATTGTTTTGTTTGTGCTTTCGGCCATTCCATACATGGGCGGCTTCGGCGGTATCGCCGGCGGCCTGTTGTTCGTTTCTCTGGTTGCGCTCTATTTGCGCGGCAACGAATTGGCCTGGCACGTAGCGTCCATCATCATGCGATGGGGTGGCGCACTGGCCGTTGTCGCTGGGTTGGTCTTCTGGGTGGTGCCCGGGCTGCCTGCGGAGCCGAAAGTACCCCTGCTGGTGGCCGGGGCGGTATTTCTGTTGCTGGGCTGGTTGTCCAAAATGTACTTTACCCAGCCGGAAACACGGGTTCAGCGAAGCATGGCTTGGCCGCTGGCATCCGTCATCATGTTGGTGGGCGGCGGACTCGCCACCCTGGCCGCCATCGCGCTCTGGCTGATCCCCAACGCGCCGGAAGATCCACGCGCGCCGACCACGGTGCTGGGCTCCGCATTTCTGATTCTCGGGATCCTATCCGTCAAGTACTACCAGCCCAAGGAATCGCGTTCGGTGCGTGCCGGTGTGACGCTGTTCCTGTTGACCGGTTATATCGGCACCGGCTTTGGCCTTATTCAATATCTGCAGCCGCCGGAAGAGCCGGCGCCGCCCGCCGCTGTCGTAGCGGCGGCCCCAGCAGCCGCCGCTGCCGGCGCAGCTGGTGATAAGGCGGTCACCCCCCCGGTTGCCGCCGACGCCAAAACGCCGGACGCGAAAGCCCCGGAAGCTAAGCCCGCCGACGCCAAAGCTGCCGATGTGAAGGCCGATACCAAAGCCGACGCCAAAACTGCCAATGGGAAAAAAGCCGAAGCGCCGGTAAAGACCAAGGCGCAAAAAGATGCCGAGAGACGGGCGCAGCGCGAAAAGCGCATCGCTGAGCAGGCCAAGGAGACTCAGCATGAAGTGGACGTGCTGACCAAGGGCAGCTATTACGACACGGTCATGTTTCACGCCGAGGGCTTCCTCGACAAGGCCGTGGGTGACGCGGGCTTTGCCGGCCTCCTGATCGGTATGTTCCTGCTTGGCATGTGGTTTGTGCGCTCGGGCATCATGGAAAACACCGGCGCGCATCTCGATCTGTTCCGCAAGATGGCCTATATCGGCCTGCCGGTGGGCGTCGGCCTGGGTGTGCTCTCCAGTCTGATCGCCGTGTCGCACATCCCCGGCGCGCAGAACGATGGCTGGGGCCTTGCCCGAGGCATCAAGCAATGGGGCGATTTGCCGGCCTGCCTGGGCTATGTGGGCATGATTGTGTTGATGCTGCACAGCAAGGGGCCGTTCTCGAATGTGAAAGTGCTGGCGCCTCTGGGCCGCATGGCGCTGACCAACTATCTCACCCAGTCGACGCTCTGCTGCCTGTATTTCTACGGTTATGGCCTGGGTCACTGGGGCATGCCGCGGTCCACGCAAATGCTGTTCGTGGCGGTGGTCTACATCGGGCAGATCATGTTCAGTCACTGGTGGCTGGCGCGCTTCCGCTACGGACCCATGGAATGGTTGTGGCGCGGCTTCACCTACCGGCAGATTCCGCCCTTGCGGATTGCGCCGGCGGGCGCCGGCGCCTTGCGTGCCGCTGACTGATTCTTAAGGTTGCCGACCAAACCCCTTGCCCGGACGGGCAAGGGGTTTTTTATTTCCCAGCGTATTTTCCAGCCTACTTACCCGGTTTGAGTTCGATACGGGTAACGGTGGCCGCTTCCACGGCTTTGCGCGAGTACAGCATCGGAAAGTACTCGCCCTTCAGCCACATGGGGGCGAGGTCGCGGTAGTGTGGATCGCCGGGGTCGCCGGATTGCCCAGGCGAGTTGACCGCGCGCGAATTGTCCCACTGGCCGACATCGACCACCATGCGAAACGAGGCGCCGCTCACCTGCTGCCAGGTATCGGGGTAATAGCCACTGACGTTCAGCGTGGTGCGGCCGCCACCCTTGGGAAAGGGGCCTACGTTCAGCATCGTCCGGATATTGTCGTCTGTGGCATTGGCCAGCGGATGTTCCTGCAAAGCGTAATGCAGTTTTCCCCATTGCCATTTGGCCGCATCGGCGCCGAGCAGGCGGACGGTTTCCTGATAGGCGAGCCTCAGGCTGGACAATAAGATCTGGTCGCGTTTGTTAGCCGCGTCGGCACCCAGCACCTTGGCCGGATTTTCCAGGCCGTTGAGCAGCACGCCAGGGTCGGGCTGGCTTAGCAATGCAGCAGCGGGTTTGCTCAGCACCGCATCCTTGTAGGCGGCCCCCAGAAAGCGCGAGGACCAGACCTCGTATAAGGCTGCGGCGGCCGAGTCGGCGGATTCTATGTAATTCCAATCGGTCAGCAACTTCAGCGCGGCCTGGGTGGAAGCGTCGTCGGATTTGAGCGGCTTCAGCAGCGCCACGATGCGCCGCGCCGGTAGCGACAGGATGTCGTTTTGCATGCGCATGCTGTCTTCTATCGAAGATTTGCCGGACGTAGCCAACAACTCGGCGGCGCGCTGGTAGCGCGTACCGTCGGTCCACTCGAAACCGAGCTTGGTTTCGCGATAGGGATAGTCCTTGGGCAGGTTCATTTCGTTGGAGGACGCAAACCAGCCCTGCGGCGGATTCAGTGTCCACGGTAGCTTGTCACCGGGCTGGAAACCGGCCCATTCGTAACGACCGTCACCGGGCACCGGCAGCAGCCCGTCCCAGTTGGGACGGATCGGCGAGCGACCACCCACCACCCAGCCGATATTACCCTTGTTGTCGGCGTACACCTGGTTCTCGGCCGGCGCGCCCCAGTGCGAGAGACCGTGGCGGAACTCCTCAAAATTTTTGGCGTACATGTATTCGATGCTGCCGAAGTAGGGCGCCAGACCCGGCTCCAGCCACACCGCGCGCAGGGCGTAGGCGCGTTTTTTTTCCTTGTCGATGTACAGCACCGGACCGTGCCGGGTGTAGGTCAGCTGCGCTGCTGCCGTCGCGCCGCCGCGAACTTCGATGGATTCGTTCAGCACGCGGAATTTTTCCCATTTGCCGTGGTATTTGTATTCATTGGCGTTGGCGGGGTTGAGTTCGTAGACGTACAGGTCTTCCTGGTCCATGCTGAAAATGGTGAGACCGAAGGCGATAGTGCCGTTATGGCCGATGGAAATGCCCGGCAGCACCGGCTCGCCGGCGCCGATCACGTCCAGCCCCGGTGCGCTGAGGTGGGCGATGTAGCGCAGGGAAGGCGTGGAATAGGCGCGGTGCGGGTCGCTGGCGAGGATGGGCCGGCCGGTGCTGGTGCGCGCGGGCGAGATGGCCCAGGCGTTGCTGCCCTCGCTAACGGGGCTGTCGGTCGTCGCCACGGTAAACGCGGAGGCGTCGTCCAGCGCCGCGCGCTTGCTGCCGCGGCCGGAAATCACCACTCCCTGTGTGCCCAGCGCATAGGTACGCATCAATTCGCCCGGCAGGCAGGGGTCCAGTCCTTCCGGCACTTTGGTTTCCCAAGGCGGGTTGAGGGGCTCGCGAATCTCGTCGGACTTCAGATCGGCGCGGCAGGTCACGAAGGCGCGCGACATTTCCGAGGCCAGGTTGCGCGTGAGGCCGTGACTGCGGATGCGCACCACATCTTCGGGCTGCCATTTTTCCGGGGCGTAGTGGAAATAGCGGAACTCGAAAGGCCACTTATTGGTGTCGGCGCCCAGATAGTCGATATAAGCGTTTATGCCGGCGGTAAAGCGGGTGGCGATGCGTTTCGCGTCCTTGCCGTAGCTTTTCCATTCCTTTTGCATATCGCCGCGAAACAGGAACAGCCGCGCCGCGCGGTCCTGTTCCACGAAGCCGCTGCCGTAGATGGACGAGAGCCTGCCCAGGCCGCGGCGGCGCCACAGATCGATCTGGAACAGGCGGTCGCGGGCGGCGTTGAATCCCTGCGCGAAAAAAACATCGTCCTGATTGCGCGCGTAGATGTGCGGCACGCCCCAGCGGTCGATCAGGATTTCAGCCGGCTCCTTGAGGCCGGGAACGGAGAGGGTCCTGACTTCGGGGCCGGAAGGATTAGAGGGGTTAGTGGCCTTGGCGGTATTGGCTGAGGGGCCCTGGGCGATGGCCACGCCAGCTAAAGCCAGCGCCAGGATGGCGAAGCCACCCGGCACCAGGCGTTTGATCAAAAACGGATAGATGTGCATGCGAAAGGGTCCGAAAAAGGGCGGGCAAGAATCAACATAGCCAACATAGCCAGCAGATGCACCATCATCATAACGTGCAAAATTGGGCTGCAACCCGACTGGGTAAATCCAAAATGCCGCCTGCAGGCGTCCAATTGAAAATTGTCCTGAAGGAGGTCGCATGAGAGAACTCTTTATCCGTACGCTGCTGTGCCGGGCCGCCTCGGCCATTTCGGTCATTTGCCTGCTTTGCTTCGGAGGTGTGGCGTCTGCACAGACCGCCACACCGGACCCGGTGCGCGCCATTGCCCTGCAGGCCGCCGGCAATGCAGACAGCAACCTGGAAAAAACCGTACGCATGGTCGATTGGCTGCACCACAATCTGGAATGGTCGGCCACCGATTATCAAAAAAGAACGGTGGGGCAGATTCTGGAACGCCGCGCCGGTAATTGCGCCGACCTGGCGCGCGTGCTGAAAGCCATGCTCGCGGAGGTGGGCGTGCCGTTCCGCTGGGCGGCTGAAATCAATATTCAGCCGATTAGTGAAGAGCGCGAAAAGAATTCCACGGACCTCATCAAGGCCAAAGGCAAGCGCTATTCCCTGTTCGGCCGGCACCATAACGATCATCGCTGGCTGGAGATTTACGACGACCGCGCCAAGGCCTGGGTTCCCGCCGATGCAGCGGTGGGCGTGGTTGGCACGCGCGCCTGGATTGCGGCGCGTCTGGCCTTTGAAAACCGCACGCAGTCGGACATCCCGGTCATCGCCGAAATCGTGCGCGAGATGATCGTTCCGGTGGTGGTGCTGGCGCTTTCGCCGACCGAGGATTCGGTGATCGAGCAGCGTTCGCAGCACTATTTGATCGATGAGTTCAATCGCTACTACGGCGGCAAGCTGGAGACGCTGCCATCGTGGAACCGCTGGAAAGCATTGACGGCCGAATTGGCGTCGCCGGCCATAGAGGCGTTTGCCGGTCGGTACGATTTGCACCAGAGGAAAACGGCTATCGATGAATTGGCGCAAGTGTATGAATCGCTGCGTAAGGAGGCCGCGCAGCTCAAGGTGCAGCCGGCGACCTGAGCAGATCGGGCGGCTTCAGGAATTGCCCGCGTCCAGAAAATCGGCCACCGACTCCAGTACGACTTCCGGGAAACTCTCGGCAATGGCTGCCCGCATTTGCGCCGAGGCGGCGGGATCGATGGGCGGGCCGGCAAAGGCCAGCCGGCGCGCCTCTGCGCTGGGCCATTGCGCATAGCTGTACCAAATTCCGTCCTCGCCCCGGTGCAGGCGCGCCCCTAGCGAGCCTCGGCGGTCGTGCAGCGCCGCCGTAATGCCTGACCATGCGGCGATGAATTGCTGCTCCTGTCCGGGGTGCAGGCGCCAGCGGTACAGAACGGCGAAACCGGGGCCTTTGCCGGACATATTTTCCTTTTTGGTGAAGATTGCTGCCGGTGCTATTTTCCGGCCAAGCCTGCCTTGGGGCAAGGCTTCTCGACAATTTGTGCACAGTTGTGCGCAATGATGCACAAAATAGCAAGAGCAGAATCCATGGGAGGCAATGTGACGCTCCAATCCTTGCCGCAGCATTCCGCCACCAGCCCGGCCGCCTTGGTGGCGGATTATCTGGCGCAGGCCGAAGCTTTGCGCGCGGCGGGCGATATAGGTCGGGCCATCCACCTGGTGGAAGACGCGCTCGCCCTCGCCGTGCGTGAGCAGGATGAGGCCCTGGCGGCAGATTGCAGGCTGGATCTGGGCAATCTGCATCGCTACGTGCCCAACACCCTGGAGGCCATCCGCAACCTCAACGCCGCCGAAAACTACTACCGGCGCAACAACCATCCCAGGCTGGCGCGGACGCTGACCCGCCAGGGCATGACCCTGGGGGATATGGGCGATCACACCCACGCGCTGGACCTTTATCGCGAAGCGCTGACCTTGATTGAGGCGCAGGGAGGCGGTAGCGATCCCCGCGAGGAAGCAACTTGCCTGGGCGCCATCGGCGTTACCTGCACCCAACTGGACGATTTTGAACAAGCCGAGGACGCTTACCGCCGCTCGATTCCCTTGTTTGCGCAGGCCGGCGGCAAGGAAAGCATCGTTTTTATTTACAACAATCTGGCCATATTGCGCGTACGCACGTTAGAGCGGCTGGTAGGGGATGCCTCGGTCACACTGATCGCGCAACAGGCTTTCCAGTTTATCGATGAAGGCTTCACCCGCAACGAGGACGTGAAAAGCCCGATGGCGCGCGCCGCGCTTTTTAATACTCGCGGCGACCTGTTGGCGGCGATGGGCCGGCTGGAGGAATCGCTGGCGGAAATTGCCCAGTCGCTGGCCACCTACCGTTCCATGCCCTTGCCGCGCGGTGAGGCCGATGCGCTGACCAATCTGGGTGACGCCCTGCTGAAGCTGGGGCGCCTCACGGAGGCGGTGACGCATTTCGAGGCGGCCGAGCATATCGTGCACGAGCACGAACTGAGGGACCACGAGCGCAAATTGCACGAGTTGTTTGCCCAAGCCTACGAACGGCTGGGTGACTCGACAAAAGCACTAGTCCATTTCAAGCGCTTTCATCAATTGGAAGCGGAAAAACTGCGCACCGACACCCAGAAAAAATTGCAGCAACTGGCGGTGCGCGCCGAGATTGAGCAGGCGCTGGCGGAGGCCAACCGGCAACGCGCGTTATCGGTGAAGCTCAGGGAACAAAACCAGACCCTGGACCGGATCGCCCATGAAGACGCCCTGACCGGCGTAGCTAATCGCCGCCGCCTGGATGAATGGGCGGGCGAGCAGCCGCCGGCCCTGCCGCCCGGCATGGCCGTCGCCATACTCGATATCGACCACTTCAAACGCATCAACGACCAGTATTCGCACGCCACCGGCGACGCGGTGTTGCGCGAATTGGGTGCGCTGCTGCGCGCGCAGGCCCGTCAGGGCGATCTGGTGGCCCGCTACGGCGGCGAGGAGTTCGTGGTGGTGCTGCACGGCGTCACCAGCGAGCACGTGGCCATGCTGATGGAGCGCCTGCGTGTGGCGGTGGAGTTGCACGACTGGAGCGGCGTAGACGCTCGCCTCTGTGTCACCACCAGCATAGGTGTGGCCCAGGCCGATGGTTCTTTGGCGTTCAAGACCTTGATCGAAGCGGCGGACGGAGCTTTGTACGAGGCCAAGCATGCAGGGCGAAACCGGGTAGTGCTTGGCAAGCCGCCGGGATGACAATCGCAGGCGGGTGACTTACGGCACCCTGATTATCGCCCGTTCAACGTCGGATGGCCTCACCCATGAAGTGATTGGGTAGCCACATGGCAATGTCCGGTGCCACCGAGAGTATCACCACCGCCAGCATCATCAGGCCGACGAAGGGCAGGGTGCCCCAGATGATGTCGCTGAGCTTGATGTCGGGCGCTATACGGTTGATGACGAAAATATTGAGCCCTACCGGCGGATGAATCAGGCCCATTTCCATCACCACCGACATCATCACGCCGAACCAGATCAGGTCGAAGCCCTGTGCACGCAGCGGCGGCAGGATGATGGGTGCGGTCATCAGGATGATGCTGACCGGCGGCAGGAAAAATCCCAGCACCACCACGAGCAATACCACCGCCGAGAACAGCATCCACTTGGACAAACTCAGCGAGACGATCCATTCGGCGCAGCTCTGGCTGATGTGCAAATAGCTCATCACATAGGAATAGAGCAGGGACATGCCGATGATCATCATCAGCATGGTGGCTTCCGATACAGTGGCGGCGAAAATCGGCTTCAGATCGCGCAGTTTCCACGCGCCATATACCGCAGCGATCAGTACCAGCGCCAGCACCGCGCCCAGACCCGCCGTCTCGGAAGGTGTGGCGAAGCCGCCGTAGAGTGCGAACATCACACCCAGCAGGAGGATCAGGAACGGCAGCACGCGCGGGATGGCAGCGAAGCGCTCGCGCATGCTGTAGTTATCGACTTGCAGGATGCGCGAGCGCTCGCCACCGGCAGCGGCAGTCGCGGTGGCGCGTTTATGTTCGAGGTTGTAGCGCAGCACGCCGTACACCGCGAACAGCACCACCAGCAGCACGCCGGGACCGATACCGGCCAGGAACAGGCGGCCCAGCGATTGCTCGGCGGCCACCGCATAGAGAATCAGCGTGATCGAGGGCGGTAGCAAAATTCCCAGCGTGCCGCCCGCCGCCACCAGGCCGGCCGACAGGCTGGCCGAATAACCGCGCTCGCGCATTTCCGGGATGGCGGAACTGCCGATGGCCGAGCAGGTGGCGGCACTCGATCCTGCCATGGCGGCGAACAGACCGCAGGCCAGGGTCACGGCGATGCCGAGCCCGCCGGGGATTTTGTGCAGCCATACGTGGAGGGCCGCGTACAGGTCGCGGCCGGCACGCGATTTACCGATGGCCGCACCTTTCAGAATGAACAGCGGGATGGTCAGCAGGGTGATGCTGGCCATTTCCTCGTACACGTTTTGCGCGATGGTATCCAGCGAAGCGTGCGGCATGAAGAACAGCATGAACACGGTAGCCACCGAACCCAGTGCGAAGGCGATAGGCATGCCGGAAAACAAAAACGCCAAAGTGGCGCCGCCGTACAGCAGGCCGATTTGTAAGGTGCTCATGCGTGTGCGCGGGTCTTGGGTTTCAGGGAGTCGCGGCGCAGCACCTGGGCCAGCACCACCAGGGCCAAGAGGCTCATGCCCACGGCCATACAGCCATAGGGAATCCACAAGGGCGCGCCCCAGGCCGATTGACTGATCTGCCCGTCGCGCACCGCCTCGATCAGCAGCGCCCAGGCCTTCCAGGAAAAGAAAATAATGAATATCAACGTAACGATGTCGCTTACGAAGCGGCGCATGCGGTCGATGTGCGGCGGGAGAATGGCCTCCAGCGCCTGGATGCCGATATGGCCGCGATGTTGTTGCACCCAGGCTGCCGACATAAAGGTCGCGCCGACCAGCAGGAAAATCGACAGCTCGTCCTGCCATTCGCTGGGAATCTTGAAGAGATAGCGCGCACTGGCCTCCCAGGTCAGCACGCAGCCGGCCAGGCCGATAGCGATGGCGCTGGCCACCGCCGCGAAGTCGCTGATCTTATCCAGCAACCACAGCGCCCATCCCGCAACTCCGCGGGCGGGCGATGTGTTGTCTGGGCTTGCGTTTGCGCGTGAGCCGGACGGTTCCGTCACGCCACGGCCTTGGCCATTTTCAGGAAGCGCGCGCACTCGGCGTTGCGATTACTGAAGTCCGGCCAGGCGACTTCTTCGGCGATCTTGCGCCATTTGACGATGGCCGCATCGTCCATATCGACGATCTTGGCGTTGACCTTTTTGTACACATCCACAACGGCAACGTCGTCAGCCTTGGCGGAGGTTGTAGCGAAGGCTTCCAGTTCGAGGCCTACATCGGTGATGGCCTTTTGCTGCGCGGGCGTCAGGGAATCGAAGACTTCTTTGGACATCAGTAGCGGTTCCAACATGTACCAGAAGCTCTTGCCGCGCCCGGAGGTCAGCGCCTTTGAAATTTCTTCGAGGCGGAAGGAGATCAGGCTGGTGGAGGAGGTCACCGCCGCATCCAGCGAACCGGTTTGCATGGCCGCATAGACTTCATTGGAAGGCACGCTGGAAATAATCCCGCCCGCGCCTTTCAACATCAAATCCATTTCACGGCTGGCGCCGCGAATCTTCAGACCCTTGACGTCATCGGGCTGTGCGATGGCAACACTCTTGGACGCGATGCCGCCGGCCTGCCAGATCCAGGTGATGATTTTGACGCCCTTGGCTTCCAGGAGCTTGGTGAGTTCTTTGCCGATTTCGGCCTTTTTCCAGGCGAAGCCTTGCTCGTAGGAAGTGACCATGCAGGGCATCAGGCCGATATTCAATTCCGGCACTTCCCCGCCGGCGTAGGCCAGAGGATAGAGGCTCATATCGAGCGCGCCTTTGCGCAGGCTGGAGAACTGCGCCACCGTTTTCATCAACGATGAGCCGGGATAGATTTCAAATTTGAGCGAACCCCCACTGCGTTTTTCCACTTCCTGCGCAAACTTGCGCGTCAGGCGGTCGCGGAAATCTCCGCTGTCGATGGTGCCGCCCGGAAACTGGTGGGAGATTTTGATGACGCGTGCGTCGGCTGCATAGGCGACATTCGAAGCGAACTGCGAAGTCGCAGCGGCCAGGGGGGCGGCCGCCATTGTTTTCAATACAGTACGTCTGGATACGGACATGATTGCTTCCTCCAAAGTGAGCGGTTCCCTGGTTTTCGCCGTGCGGCGTTCTTCTGTTCTGCGCCACGGATCGGGGTTTCAGCGTGGTATCGCCAGAGCATTCTAGGGCAGGCCCCGATGAGGAACAATGCTGCGATGCAGCGGAAACTATGTCATTGACCTATGCCGTGCGCCTGCATTGAACGTGCCGCTGCCGCGGCAAATCAGCTCACCTCGTACCGAACCAGCCTTTGCGCTGTTCGTCGGCGAGGCGTGCATCCAGGTATGTCCACAGCGCCGGGCAGCCCGCCTCGATTTGCGGGCGTATGCGTTTCACTACGCGCTCATAAACGATGCCGTTCTCTTTCCAGCTTTGCCCCTGATTGGCCAGGTTCAAGAGCACCGGCATGGCCCGGTCGGCCGCGTTGGCAAAACGTGCCTCGGCGGTTTCGCCCTGCTCGAATTCTTCCCATAGCGCCAGAAAATGCGCGCCCTGTTCCGCCGGCAGCAAACCGAAAATGCGTTTTACAGCGGCGTGCTCGGCGGCCTTGCGTTCGGCCAAGCCTTCTTCCACATAGACCATGGTGTCGCCGGTGTCGATTTCACCGATGTCGTGCACCAGCAGCATGCCGATCACGCGATCCAGATCGATGCCGGCCTGCGCATAGGGTGCCAGCGACGCCGCCAATAGTGCGATTTGCCAGCTGTGCTCAGCCGAATTTTCGAAACGGTCCTGGTTCAGCGGACGCGTCTTGCGGGTGACGGCCTTGAGCTTGTCGAGCTCCAGGATGAAATCGATGATTCTTTGCATGACGATCCCTGCGTGGGTGATCCCGTATCCCCAAAAGGGACGACGGGCAAAGGATCTATTTTAGTTCAGGCGTGGTGGCTGACCTCGGCGCCAACTGAGCCGAGAGCCAGAACAGCAGGGCTGAAATCGCCGTGGAAAGGACCGCCAGCGTGATGGCAAGTTGCTTGCCCTCCCAGAGCCCGTAAAACCAGCGCAGGAAATCGTCCATCAGGATCGCCATCTTGCCGCCGTTATGCTCGAGCTCGTGGCGATAGCGGCGCGAGCTATCGGCGGTAATGGCGCGCGGCACGCCGCCCACGATCTCGTATCCGGAGAGGCTCACTTCCTCGTCTGCGGTCTGATAAATCCAGACCGCGGCCAAAAGGCCCGTCAGCAGAATAAGGACGCCGCCCCACCACAGGCGGAGTTGCCAGACGCTATTGTGTTTTTTCATCGTCCTCAAAAAAGCGATGCTCCGCCCAATGCAGGACGACATTGGCCGTTAGCAGAACGGCCGCGGCGACGATGGCCATGAGTGGGTAGTTCAGCCCGGCGAGTATGCCCACGGCAGCGGTAACCCACAGGGTTGCCGCCGTGTTGAGTCCGCAAACGGTCAGGCCCTGATGCCAGATCACGCCGGCGCAAATGAAGCCTACGCCGGTCACCACCTGGCCGGTGATACGCGCAGCGCTGGTGGGATCGGTGGTCATGAGGGCCACGGTTACGTAGGCGGCCGAACCCAGGCACACCAGGGCATTGGTATGCAGGCCGGCGGGATGTTTGCGTCGCTGTCTTTCCGTGCCGATGATGACGCCCAGCAGCAGGGCCAGCAGCAGATTGATCAGTGATTGGGTGACAAGAGGTGTCCAGGACACAAAAACTCCTTGGTGGGTCGTGGCGGCTAATAGGCGGATAGTGCAGATAGCGGGAGCACTATAGCAAAGCGCCGAAGCGGCGACTGTAGCCGCGTGCTTAAGTGAAAAAACAGGGAAATTGTAACGACGTTACAAACGCTTACAGCTGGATGGGTGGCTCCAGTGTCCCGCGTAGAGAAGGGCAGTGCGCCAGCTTGGGCAGTGCTGCAAATCAGGCAGGATTGCCCTGCACGAAGCGCACCAGCTCGATGCCGGTTTGCATCATGTGGCCGAAGCGCGTCGGTTCCACCGGGCGCAGGGGTTCAAAGCCGTTGTCCAGCCAGAAGCGCATGCCGTCATCGTTGACCCACATGACGGCCAGCAGGATGCGCTCGCAATCCATATCGCGCACGTACTGGGTAAAGGCAGTCACCACTTCCGCGCCGTAACCGCGCGAGCGAACTTCCGGCACCAGCATGAAATTGCCGATGTACCAGTCGTTGACGACGGGGTCGTCGCGGCGCAGGGCCATGACGCCGATCATCTGGTCCTGCCAGTCGAAAATGCCTACGCAAAAGCCTTCCGAACCATCGGCGCGGCGACCGGTGGTCTCGGCAAAAATCTGTGCGGCGCTGTCCTTGCCGGGCGGCACACCGGAAAGCAGGGTTGACACGTCGGAGCAGGACTCGCACACCGCCTGTAAAACCGGCAGATCGGCGAATTTCAGAAACCGCGCGTAGCCGAACGACAGCTCCAGAAGCTTTCGAATTTGACTCACATTTTTGTATACGGCAGACATGAGGGCATGCTACCGAAGCGACCTTGTCGCCGCCGCCGTCATTTGTAAGCATTTCTTGCCGAGCGAAATGTTGTCGGCAACAGGCGACAACGCGGGCGACAACGAGTTAAACGTTTAACCTGGGCTTGAAGCCGCTGCAGCGGGCTTCAACTTGTGGAAACTAGGTATTCGCTTTGCACCATGCCGCTGGGAAACGTGCGCGTCCATTGATGTTGCAGACGAATATCGCGCGGCACGGCGCCAAACAGCGGTATGCCGCTGCCGAGCAGCACCGGAATGCGCGTAATGGTGAGGCGCTGGATCAATCCGGCACGCAAAAAGCCCTGAATGGTGACGCCGCCGTCTACGTAAAGATGTTGCATGCCGCGCGCCGCCAATCGCGCCACCACGGTTTCAGGCGGCCCGGACATGAGTTCGCATGTAGCACCCGCCGGGGCGGCGGTTTGGGAAAGCGTGCTGCTCAGCACCACCACCGGCTTGTCACCGTAGGGCCAGCCGTCGAAGGCCAGCACGGTTTCATAGGTGCCGCGGCCGATCACCAGCGCGTCCACGCCGGCCATGAACTCCTCGTAGCCATGCGGTTCGCACTCATCCCCCGGCAGCCAATCCAGGCCTCCGTCCGTGCGGGCGATGTAACCGTCCAGGCTGGTGGCGATAAATACGGATGCCTTCATTTTTACCTCCATGGCGCGTCGATTCAGTATGATGCGAACCAGGTCAGGAATAAAGCCCGCGCCTCCGGTGCCAAACGGACAATATGAAAAAATTGATTCCCTTGCTTATGGCTATTTCCGTCAGCTTGGTCCATGCCGATCCCATATACAAAATCGTCGGGCCGGACGGCAAGGTGAGCTATACCGACCGGCCGCCGGCGAATGCCAAGTTGGCAAAACAGCTGACCTTCGACGAAGAGCCTCCGCCGTTGTCGACGCAGACGCCCCTGGCTCCGCCCAATTACGCGCCCTTGCCCGCTCAGGAGTTGGCCCCGGACAGCGCGCCGGCACAGACGCAGTTTGCGGTGGTGCCCAAAAAGCGGAAAAAAACGGTTGCGCCGATTGTGGAGCGCCGGGTGGTACCACGTGCGCCGGCTCATGCTCCCCAACACCATGCCGCGCCCAGGCCCGCGCCCAAGACGCCGGCCAAGCCCGCATCACACCCGTCAGCGCCCAAGGCCGGCGCGGCCCAACACTGACGATAACCGTTGGAGTACATGCATGGTCTTTGCCGACAATTACCGCGTGTTACGAAATTTTTTCCGCTCGCGTGGCGCCCTCGGAAGCCATCGCACACTTGTTCTACTGGGTGCCGGGATACTTGGCGCCGGCCTGCTGGTGGCTTGCGGCGGGGGGGGCGGCGATAACGGGCCCGCCGCCGGTGCACCCACTACGCCAATCATGCCCCCGGCGGTGAATGGCCCGCCCTGGTGGGGATTCGCCCGCGATGCGCAGCACACGGCGGTAGGTGCTATCGCTACGCAGGCGCTGAACCGTGTGCTGTGGCGCACGCCGGTCGATCTGGCGCCGCAGTACAGCGGCGGCGATTTGTTTATTCATTATGGCGTGCCCGTGATCACCGCCAAAAACACCGTGGTGGTGCCGGTGAAGACCGGTGCTACGAGCGGCTTCCGCGTGGAGGCGCGTTCCGGCGCAGACGGTTCGCTGAAGTGGTCGATGGATAGCAGCTACGTTCTGCCCGCACATCGCTGGGTGCCGAGCTTCAACGTGGTGCTCACCCAGGCCAACCGCTTGTATGTCCCCACTGCCGGCGGTCGCCTGCAGTATCGGGACGATACAGACACGGCGACGCAGACGACGTCGACCGGCTTCGGCATCGCCTCGTTTTACACCGCCACTGCCGCCGACCAAGCCACCTACGACGCGAATGTGCTGATCAACACCCCGCTGACCGCTGATGCCCAGGGCAATATTTATTTCGGCTTTGTCGTCACCGGTGCAACCCCGGCCAATCTGGTCAGCGGTATCGCGCGTATCTCGGCCACGGGCGCGGGCTCCTGGGTGAGCGCCGCGTCCGCTGCGGGCGATAGCACCATCGGCAAGATGGCGATGAACAGTGCGCCCGCAATTTCGGCTGACGGTAAAACAATTTATGTGGCGGCGAATATGTCAGTGCTCCCTGGCGCGTTCTCCTCCGGTTATTTGTTGGCCCTGGATAGCACCACTCTCGCCACCAAAGCCAAGGTGCGCTTGAACGACCCCAAGACCGGGGCGCCGGCCTGGATCACCGATGACAGCACGGCCTCGCCCACGGTGGGGCCGGATGGCGACGTGTATTACGGCGTGCTCGAGTCGAATACGCCCGGTCACAATTTCCGCGGCTGGCTGTTGCATTTCGATTCGGCGCTGGCCCAGACAAAGACCCCCGGCTCCTTCGGTTGGGACGATACCGTCTCAGTGGTGCCGGCAACCATGGTGCCCTCGTACACCGGCGGGGCCAGCTACCTGCTGGTGTCGAAGTACAACAACTACGGTGGCGCCGGCAGCGGAGACGGCAAGAACCGTATCGCCATCCTCGACCCCACCCAGAGCCAGGCCGACAGCATTTCGGGCGCGCCGGTGATGAAGGAAATCCTGACCATCCTCGGCCCCACCGCCGATTCCGGTTACCCGGGAGGCGTGAAGGAGTGGTGCATCAATACCGCCGCCGTCGACCCGCTGACCCGCTCGGTGCTGGCCAATAGCGAGGACGGCTATCTCTACCGCTGGGATCTTTCCACCAATACATTCACGCAGCGCTTCCAGCTCGACAGCGGCGTGGGTGAGGCCTATACGCCCACACTGATCGGGCCGGACGGTGTGGTGTACGCGGTCAACAATGCGACCTTGTTTGCCATCGGACAATAGGCCGGCTTTCCTGATGCCTGCAGCGATTCCTTGCGGGAATTCCTGCTGATATAATTCGCGCCCCGCCGCGTTTCCATAACCGTTTGCGAACCTTCCGCCCCGAGTCCATCGCGGGTGGATGGCTGTGTTTTTTCACGATATGACATCGACTCCCTCCCCCCATTCCGGCCCCCAGGATTTTTGCGCCATCGACTTCGGCACGTCTAATTCAGCCGTGGCCCTGTCAGCTGCGGGCGGTATTGCGCTGGTGGACCTGGAAGCGGGTGAGACCAATATCCCAACGGCGGTATTCTTTAGCGCGGAAGACGAGACGCGCTCCTTTGGCCACGCGGCCATACAAGCCTATGTGGACGGCTTCGATGGGCGTCTGATGCGCTCGATCAAAAGCATTCTCGGTTCCGATTTGATGGATCGCAGTACCGAGGTCGGTCTGGGCGTGACGGTGAAATACCTGGATGTGGTGATCGCTTATTTGCGGCACCTCAAACAGCGCGCGGAACAGTACAACGGGGCGCCGCTAACGCGGGCGGTGATCGGCAGGCCGGTGTTTTTCGTTGATGGCGATCCGGTGCGTGACCGGCGTGCGGAGGCCACCATGAGAGAGGCCGCGCGCGTGGTTGGTTTTAAGGATGTGGCGTTCCAGTTCGAGCCGATCGCGGCCGCTCTGGACTACGAGCGGTCCTGTTGGCGCGAAACCCTGGTGCTGGTGGCCGATATCGGCGGTGGCACCTCGGACTTTTCCATTGTTCGCGTGGGGCCCGCGCATTTGCATAAAATGGACCGGCAGCAGGACATTCTCGCCAATCACGGCGTGCACGTGGCCGGCACCGATTTCGACCGGGAAGTGAACCTCGCCGCCATCATGCCCGCCCTGGGTTTCGGCTCGGCCGGGCGCGAGCAGCAGCGGGTTCCCGGCAGCGTTTACTTTGATCTCGCCACCTGGCATCTGATCAATACCGTTTACGCGCCCAATCGCCTGATTGAAATGCGGCAGATGGTGAATATGTACGCCGACACAGCGCTGCACCGCCGTCTGATGAAAGTGTTGGAGGCGCGACTGGGCCACGAACTGGCAGCCAGGGCAGAGGCCGCCAAGATCGCCGTTGCCATGGAGGGCGTGTCCCATATCGATCTGAATGTGGTTGAGGAGGCTTTGTCGGTATCTTTTACCGAAGCCCGGCAAAGCGCGGCGCTGGCCGCGCGCATGGAAAGCATCGCCGCTGCCGCACGGGACACGCTGAAGCAGGCCGGGCTGCGCGCGGACCAGGTGGGCGCGCTGTACTTGACCGGCGGCTCTACCGGTCTCGCATCCTTGGCGGACGCCATCGCCGCTTGCGTGCCGGCCGCTGAACGCGTGGCGGGAAACCGCTTTACCAGCGTGGTAAGTGGCTTGGGTGTGTATGCGCAGACCAGGTTTACTCGCTGATCAGCCGATTTGTGTAGCACCGAAGGCAGGGCGCATGAAATCTGTGCAGGATGCCGATAGAATCCCGGTATGAGCCAGCACGATCACGAGCATCACCGCCACGATGGGCACGACCATCACCATGCGCATGGCAAGACGGATTCCACCGCGCACGATCATTCCCATGGCGAGGGCCATACCCATGATCATCACGATGACAGCCATGCCCACGGCCCTGGGCACGACCATGAACATAAGCACGACCACGATCACGGCCACGATCACGGCCACGATCACGGCCACGATCATGGTCACCACCATGGCGGGCTGGGCCACGTCCACCACCTGCCCGATAGCAGCCGCGCCTTTGCGATAGGCGTCGCCCTCAATCTGGGCTTCGTGTTGATCGAGGTGGCCTATGGTCTGTCGGCCAATTCATTGGCCCTGCTGGCCGACGCCGGCCACAACTTCGGTGATGTGCTGGGTCTGTTGCTGGCCTGGGGGGCCAGCGCACTCGCCACCAAGGGGCCATCCCTGCGGCTGACCTACGGCCTGCGCGGCACCACCATTCTGGCGGCCATGGGCAATGCCATGTTGCTGGTTGCCGCCGTCGGCATTATCAGTTGGGAAGCCTTGGGCCGCTTGTTCAGTCCCGAGGCAGTGGCCGGACCCACGGTGATCTGGGTGGCGCTGGCTGGGGTCGTCGTCAATACCGCGACGGCGCTGATGTTCCTGAAAGGCAGCAGCGACGATCTCAATATTCGCGGGGCGTTCCTGCATATGGCGGGCGATGCGGCCATTTCGCTGGGTGTAGCCGTTGCCGGCATGGGCATTCTGTACACCGGCTGGCTGTGGCTGGATCCGGTTGTGAGCCTGGTGCTGGCCATCCTGATTTTTGCCGGCACCTGGGGCCTCCTGAGTGAATCCACACGCCTGGCCTTGCAGGCGGTGCCCGCAGGCATAGACCCCGCCGCCGTGCGCAGCCATCTGGCGGCACTGCCGGGGGTGCGCGAGGTGCACGATCTGCATATCTGGGGCATGAGCACCACCGAAACCGCGCTGACCGCGCATCTGGTGATGCCGGACGGTCATCCCGGTGACGATTTCCTGGCAACGGCGGCGCAGGGGCTGGAGAAGAAATTCCGCATCTGCCATTCGACTTTGCAAGTTGAAACCGCGAGCGGACATATGCCTTGCCCGCTGGCGCCGGATCATCTGGTCTGAAAATCAAATCCGTACCAGCGGTTTGCAGCGTCCAAACAGGGCACCGCCATTACCGGTGCCGGTCATGAAACCAACCCTTGGAGTCCTGCAATGATTGCAACGATGGCAACGAGAATAGGAATTCTGGCGTTTGCCTTTGGCTTGCTCCTGCAGGGTGCGGTACGCGCCGAAACCCTGGAAATCGCCATCGACGTGGAGTCCGCCCGCGCGGTGCTGGCCGCCGTTTCCGACCCGGCGCTGACTCGCGAAAGCGCGTTGCAAGCAGCGCGTATGCCCGGCAATCAGGGGCTGATCGAAAAAATACAATCCTATGGACGCAGGGCCGATGAAAACACGCTGGCCGACGCCTTGCTGGCGGCGGCGCGGCGCGAACCTGTTACCGGCGATGACGATTACGCCTTCGGCAAGGTGCGCGATAACGCCGCTGCCATCCAGAAAACATTGACCGAACTGCTGGACCCGGCGGCGCGCACCATGGACGAGGTCAGGAGCCGTGTTCTCTCGTTTACGCCGGCGCGCATCCACGGCCACATCGACGGCTACCTGATCGCGGGCGGCAATTCGGGCGGCTTTGCTTTTGGTACGCCAAAGTTCTACCTGAACATCAACCGCTTCCCGTCGAAAACGCTGGCGACCACCATCCTGGAACACGAGTTGTATCACGCCGTGCAGGGCATGGTGCCCGACATCGTCAAGGTGAAAAAAGTGGCGGCCTGTCTGAAAAAGATCCCCGCCGGCGAGAATCTGGCGCTGCTCTACCAATCGCTTTACCAGGAGGGAACGGCCAGCTACGTGGGCGATATGTTGCTGACGCCGCCGGGCGCCGACGAAGCCTTCAAGGCTGACCAGGCGCGCGCACAGACCAATTACAAACGCTTTGGCCGCAGCATTACGCTGCTGGAGATTTCGGCGCATGCGCTGGCCACCGGCAGCAAGGCCAAGTACGACGATATTTATGCGCTTGGTTTTTACGGCGAGGAAATCCTCTATTCCATCGGCTATGTGATGGCGCGGGCCATCGCCGCCGAGCGCGGCCCCGAGGCCTTGGCCGACCTGCTCGACAAATCGCCCAGCGATTTTGTGACTACCTACGTGGCGCTCAAAAGCTACGGGAAAGCGAAGGATGTTCCCAAGCTTGGCGCAGAGACGGTGCAGTGGGCGGCCAGGACGGGACGCTGCCGCTCCTGAGCGCTACCGCTGAGTTGCAGGGCTGTGACCGACCGCCGCAGGAATTTTTGCGATAATAAATTGTCCATGCAAGGATCACTGCGTTTTTGCAGAAACATGATCCCTTCGCAAAACGGCAGGGTAATAGCATGCAGCCCTTCGAGATCACCATCGAAATCGCAGCCCCCATCGAGCGGGTATGGCAGGTCACGGCCGATATCGAGAGCTGGCCGCGCTGGACACCGACGGTCAGCAAGGCTCGTTTAATGGGCAACAGCGAGATCGGCGTCGGCAGCAAGGTTTTTATCCATCAGCCCAAACTACCGCCGGCCATGTGGGTAGTGAAGGAACTGGAGCCTGGCCGTAAGGTGGTGTTACGCAGCGGTATGCCCGGCTTGTGGGTGACCGCACGCCACTGGCTGGAACCCACGGTGCGCGGTTGCAAAGTCACGCTGACCTTGCTCTTCTCCGGCCTCTTCGGTGGGCTGATGGCACGCGCCACTCGGGCGCTCAATATGCGCTACCTTTCACTGGAAGCTGACGGGTTAAAACAATATTGCGAAAGCCAGGAGCGAACCAAATGATCGTCGCCATTGTGACCTTTAAACTTCCCGCGCCGCTCTCCCTCGCCGAAGCAACGGCGGCGTTCAAGTCCACCGCGCCCCGCTACCTGGGCATGCCGGGCCTGGTGCGAAAGCACTACTACCGATCTGTAGATGGCGACCACACCGGCGGTATCTATTACTGGGAGACGCGCGCCCATGCCGAGGCCTGTTACACACCCGAGTGGGCGGCCATGGTCACGGCCAAGTACGGTACGCCGCCCAATGTGGTGTACGGCGAGGTCCCGGTGACGGTCGATAACGACCGCAAGGTGATCGAGGCGGATTGATCGTAGTTGGCGGGGCGCAAATAAAAAAGGCGGACCGGTTCGGTCCGCCTTTTTGTTGCCGGCTCTGCCTTGCTTACCAGATGATTGCGCGCTCGGCCGGCGGCAGGTACATCTTGTCGCCTTCCTTGACGCCGAAGGTCTCGTAGAAACCGGGTTGATTGCGCACTACACCGTTGACGCGGAACTTGGGCGGTGAGTGCGGATCGGACTTGATGCGCACGATTACACTGGCGTCGCGCATCTTGTTTTTCCACAACTGTCCATAGCCCAGGTAAAAGCGCTGGTCGCCGGTCAGGCCGTCCAACACCGGTGCTTCTTTTCCTCCCAGTGAGAGCTTGTAGGCTTTGTAGGCGATGGCGCCGCCGGAGTTGTCGCCGATGTTCTCGCCCAGCGTCAATTCACCGTTGACGTTGTAGTTGGGGATGGGGCTGAAGGCGTTGTACTGGTTCACCAGGATGGTGGTTTTTTTCTTGAAGTTGTCGTGATCATCCTTGCTCCACCAGTCGCGCAGATTGCCGGCGCCGTCGTACTGGCTGCCCTGGTCGTCGAAGCCGTGGCTGATTTCGTGGCCGATCACCATGCCGATGGCGCCGTAGTTGACGGCGTCGTCCGCAGTGACGTCAAAGAAAGGCGGTTGCAGGATGGCGGCCGGGAACACGATCTCGTTCATTTCCGGGTTGTAATAGGCGTCGATGGTCTGCGGCGTAATGCCCCACTCGGTGCGGTCGATGGGTTTGCCCAGCTTATTGATATTGCGCTGGTACTCGAACTCGGTGGCGCGCATCACATTGCCGACCAGATCGTCCTTGCTGAACTTCAGCGCGGCGTAATCGCGCCACTTGCTGGGATAGCCGATTTTCAGCATAAACGTGCCTAGCTTGGCCTTGGCTTCCTTCTTGGTCGCGGGTCCCATCCAGTCCAGTTTTTCGATGCTGCCCTTCATGGCCGCCAGCAAGTTATGCACCAGCTTTTCCATGCGCGCCTTGTTTTCCGGCGGGAAATGCTTGGCCACGTACAGCTTGCCCAGGCCTTCGCCGATAGTGCTTTCCTCAAGACGCATGCCGCGCTTCCAGCGTGGTTCCTGCTGCGGCACGCCGCGCAGCACGGTGCCGTAGAAAGCGAAGTTTTCGTCCGCAAACGTCTTGCTCAATTGGGGGGCGTAGGCGCTCAGCACATGCCAGCGGAAATACGATTGCCATACCGGCAGCGGCGTGTCCTTCAGAATCTGGTTGAAGCCGGTGATATAGCTGGGCTGGCTGACGATCAGATAGCTGACCTTGCCCTTGAGGCCGGCACCGGCCAGATAGGCGTTCCAGTCGTAATCCGGGGCCAGCTTGGCGAGGTCGGCGATCACGACCTTGTTATAGACCTTGATCGGATCGCGATTTTCCACCTTGGTCCACTGTACTTTGGCCAGTGCGGTTTCCAGCGCAACGATATTCTTGGCCTGCTCGGCAGCGTCCTTGTCGCCGGCCATGCCCAGCATTTTTTCGATGTGCGCCTGGTATTTTTCGCGCGTTTCCTTCAGCTTGGCGTCATCGTCTTTCAGGTAGTAATCGCGGTCGGGCATGCCCAGGGCCGTCTGGCCGATGTCGACGATGTACTTGGTCGAATCCTTATTGTCCTGGTGGACCTGGATATCGTAGGGTGCGGTGGCGCCAATCCGGCTGAAATGGGCGATCAGTCCCGCAATCTGTTTCTTGTCCTTGAGGGCGGCCACGCGGTCAAACTCGGCCTGCAGGGGTTTCAGGCCCAGGGTTTCCAGCCGAGCCTCGTCCATGAAGCTTGCGTACAGATTGCCGATTTTTTCCGCTTCCGAGCCGGGTTTGGCGTCCTTGGCGGCGGTTTCCACCAGGGCGTGTAACTGGGCCAGCACGGTCTCCGCCAGTTCTGCACCGGTACCCCAGGAGGATTTATCCGCCGGGATTTCGGTGTTCTTGATCCAGGCACCGTTCACGTACTGGAAAAAGTCGTCTTGCGGACGGGTAGTCGTATCGAAATTTTGTTTGTTGATGCCCGACTTCAGGGCGACCTTTTCGGCGGACAAAGCCAGCGCGCTGCTGCCGGCGATGGCCAGGGATGTTGCGATGACCAGGATGCGATTCACGGTTCGTTTCCTTTGCGGATGCTTAATGGAGTTGGACCTTCGGGGTAAATCCTGGGCGCGTGGCACGGACTACCCCAGTCTGAGCCCCCAGCGTAGGCCGCCGGCCGTGCCGCAAACAAGGTGCTACGGCGCCAAAAGCGGATTTCGGGGCTTGAAATGCGGGTAAAAACGGCGGTCGCCGCCGATTTTGCCTGGTTACGACCTGTTCCACGGGTTCACGGCTGCCGGTCTCGTGGGCGCAAAATGGGCATGGTAGCCTTATCGCCATGGCTCCACTGGTAAAAGAACTGACCGCGGACGAGTTGCCGGCCCTGGAAAAGCATTTCCTGCAACTGGACAAGGAAGACCGCCGCCTGCGTTTCGGCTACGCCGTGAACGATGACGCGGTGCGCAACTATGTACGGAACATCAACTTCGGCCGCGACGCCGTATTCGGTATCGCCGACGATGACCTGAACCTCATCGCCGCCGGCCATCTGGCGCGCAGTGGCCCGGATGCGGATATGGGCGCCGAACTGGGCATATCGGTCCTGCCGGGGCATCGCGGCCAGGGGCTGGGTGGCGCGGTACTGCGGCGCGCGCATATGCACGCGCGCAACTGGGGTTCGGCGAGCCTCTTCATGCACTGTCTATCCGAGAACAGCACCATGATGCACATGGCCCGGCAGCAGGGCATGGAAATCGTCGCCAAGTCGGGGGAAGCAGACGCCTGGCTGAAATTGGCGCCGGCCGATGCGGCCAGCCTGATGGGCGAAGTGTTCGAGCAGCGTGTGGCCCTGTTCGACTACAACTTGAAGACGCAACTGGAAAGCGCCCGCCGTGCCGCACAGGCCATGCAGACTGCCCTCGCGCCGCCCGACGAAAAAACCAAAGACAAGTAGTTCCCTGCTTGGCAACGGTGAGAAAATGCCGGTAACTTCCTCCCACGAAACGCGCCATGAACTCGCAGTGGATCAAGATTCATAATGCTGACGGCGAGCTTGACGCCTATCTCTCCCTGCCGCCTGCGGGCAGCGGGCCGGGGCTGGTGCTGCTCCAGGAAATTTTTGGCCTGAACGAGCATATCCGCGCGGTGGCCGATCAATATGCGCTGGACGGATTCGTGGTGCTGGCCCCTGATTTGTTTTGGCGCCAGGAGCGCCGCGTGGAACTAGCCTATGCCGGCGAGGATCGCAACCGCGCCATAGCGCTGCTGGCGGCCGCCAGCCACGAAGGATTGGGACTCGATTCCCTGACTGCCTTGGCAGCCCTGCGTGCACGCCCCGAAGTAAAGGGCAGGGTAGCCGTGCTCGGCTATTGCCTGGGCGGGCGTCTCGCCTATCTGACCGCTGCCTACGGCGAGCCGGATGCTGCAGTGGCGTACTACGGCGGTGGTATTCACGGCCAGCTTGGCGTGGCACGCAATATCAAATGCCCGATGCAGTTTCACTACGGCGCGCGGGACAAGGGTATTCCGCCGGAAGCGATAGAGAGTGTGCGCGAGGCGATGGCCGGCAAAAACGCAGAAGTGTTTGTCTACGAGAATGCCGACCACGGCTTCAATTGTTGGGCGCGTGAGGCCTATCACCCGCCGTCAGCGGCGCTGGCGCATGCGCGTACTTTGGATTTTCTGGCCAGGCATTTGATGTAAAGCGGTCCCCGCATTCGGCGGAGAGCCGCAACGACGATGAAAGGTGGCGACGTAATGATGAAATGCTTCCCTGCCATTCTGGTGGCGGGCTTCCTGGGGAGCCTGTTGGGGGGCTGGTCCGGCTCGACGCAGGCGGCTGAAAAGCCTGCCCCGGCCACGGCACCCGCCGCCGTCTGGGAGCGCTTGGCTCAAGGCGAAAAAGTCCAGTTAGTGGTAGTGTTTGACGACTCGGCCATCAAAGCCGAAGCGGAGAAGAAAAAACAGCGCGGCATGGAAGAAGACGCCTTGCAGCATTGGCGACAGGCCCGACTGGCGGCGTTGAAAAAGCAGGTGTTGTCGCGTATGCCGGCGCGGCAGGTGGATGTGCTGAACCGGTACGATGCTTTACCGATGATGTTTTTGCAGTTTCGTTCGGCGCGCGGCTTGAAAGCGCTGCTGGCGCAGAAAACAATAATCAACGTCTACGAAGACCAGCAGGTACATCTGGCGCAATAGACGATGTGATAAATGGTGTAGTAGTCATCGCGCGTTGCACTCTGTAGTCGTTGGTGCTGTAGATAACAAGAATGGGGGGTAGGGCCATGAACAAAGCGTTTGCCATTGTCGTAATCGCCGCCGGTGTATTGGCCACGGTGATTGCTTCCGCTGCGGTCGCCGCTGTGCCGGCGGTGCACGGAGTCCGCGTTTCGCCGGTCGTGATCCAGCGCATGGCGACCAGCGACACCCAGGACATTCTCGTCGTCTACGACGAAAGCCGTAACGCCGTCACCAGCGCGGCGCGCGCAGACGGCGAGCAAAGTGCTGCTACGCTCAGCGCGGCCATCGAGCAACGAGCCGCCCAATTCAAATCGACCAAGACCGCCCTGCTGTCGCGCTTCGATGAGAGCGAGGTAACGGTGCTGATGGAGTACAGCCATCTGCCGATCAGCTTTCTGCGCCTGCATTCCGCCGCCGCGCTGGCGAAGCTGACGGCGCAACCGGAGGTGATCGGCGTCTACGAAGATGCCGAAATGCACGCCAATCTGGCGGAAAGCCTGCCGCTGATCAAGCAGCCGCAGGCCGCCGCACAGGGGTATATCGGCACCGGTACCACCGTCGCGGTGCTGGATACCGGCGCCGACTACACGCGCGCCGCGTTCGGCTCCTGCTCGGCGCCGGGCGGTAGTTGTAAAGTGGCGGTCGCAGCCGATTTTGTGACTTCCGACGGCCACCTGGATACCAACGGTCACGGTACCAATGTGGCTGCCATCGTGCTCGGCGTCGCTCCCGGCGCCCGGGTGGCAGCGTTGCGGGTATTGAGCGCGAGCGGCAGCGGAGCCACTTCGGGCATCGTCAGCGCCATTAACTACGCTGTGGCGAACAAGGCCACTTACAACATCGTCGCCATGAACCTGAGTTTGGGCGGCGGCCCGAAATATACGGCGGCCACCACCGACGCGCCTTACTACGCGGCGTTTTCCAGCGCGCGCGCGGCCGGCATCCTGCCGGTGGCCGCTTCCGGCAACGATGCCTACACCAACGGCATGACGGCCCCGGGTGCGGTGGTCGGCGCGGTATCGGTCGGCGCCGTGTACGATTCTTCCATGGGCGGATTCAGTTGGAAAGTCGGCTGCACCGACTCCTCCACCCGCGCCGATCTGGTCACCTGTTTTTCCAATAGCGCCAACTTCCTGACCATGCTGGCGCCGGGTTCGCAAATTACCGCCGCCGGCATCACCGAAAGCGGCACCTCGCAGGCTACCCCGCACGTGGCGGGCGCCACCGCCGTGCTGCGAGCAGCCTACCCCAATGAAACGCTGGACCAGACCGTCGCGCGCCTGACCAACGGCGACCCGGTTACCGACCCGCGTAACGACATCACCAAGCCGCGCCTCAACCTTTTGAAAGCGCTGGCGCTGACCAGCCAATGCACCTACAGCATCGCGTCGACTACGGCCAGCGTGGCAGCGGGCGCCAGCACCGGCACGGACGCTGTGACGGCCACCAGCGGCTGCGCGTGGCTGGCAGCCAGCGGCAGCAGCTGGATTACCGTTACCGGCGGCGCCAGCGGCACGGGCAACGGCACCGTTTCCTATTCCGTGGCAGCCAATACCAATAGCTCTGCGCGTACCGGCACCATCTCCATCGCAGGCAAGACCCTGACCATCACCCAGGCCGGCGCCAGCGGCACGGCGGCCACCAATATCCTGCTCAATCCCGGTTTTGAAGACGGCGCCAACCACTGGACGCAAAGCACCGCCAACGGCTTGCCGGTGATCACCACTTTCTTTACGCCTTCCGCCAATAACACCGGTTACGCCTGGTTTTGCGGCTACGACAACTGCGTGGATACCATCTACCAGGACGTCACCATTCCCAGTGACGCCGGGGCCGCTGATTTGCAGTTCCAGTACAGCATCGACACCGCCGAAACCGGTGCGACCGCGCTCGACACCTTTACCGCGCGGATTTACAGCCCGCCCACAGCCGGCACCTATACCACTTGCAATACCTTATCCAATCTGAACGCGACCACCACCTGGACCCTGAGCAGCAAATGCAATCTGCTTGCCTTCCGTGGCCAGACCATCCGTGTGCAATTGGTGGGTTTGTCCAACTCGCAGAATAGTTCCAGCTTTTATGTAGACAACATCACGCTGACCGTCAGCGGTTCGGCGTTGGCGGACACCCAGGCGCCCAGCGTCCCGCAAAACCTGACCGCCACTGCCATCAGTTCTTCCCAGGTCAATCTCAGCTGGACCGCCTCGACCGATAACGTAGCCGTCACCAGTTACAAGGTGTACTCCAGCGGCGTTTTGCTGGGATCGGTAACGGCAGCGGGCGGAACCGTTACCGGCCTTTCGCCGGCCACGACCTATACCTACACGGTCAGCGCCTGCGATGCCGCCGGAAATTGTTCGGGTGTCAGCAACAGCGCCACCGTCAGGACGCCAAACACGCTGGATTCGCAGCCGCCCACGGTGCCTACCGGCGTTACTGCGACGGCAACCGGCAGCACTACCGTTAACGTTCAGTGGCAGGCCTCCACCGACGATACCGGCGTGACCTCTTATCGCGTCTATCGCGGTGCGGCGTTGGTAGCCACTACCGGCAATGTGTTGAGCTACCAGGATTCCGGCCTCAACCCTTCCTCCACCTACACCTATCGGGTGGCGGCCTGCGACGCGGCTGCCAACTGCTCGGCGCAAAGCAACGCCGCCAACGCCACCACCAGCGCGGTGTTCACCTCGGCGACGCCAGTGGTGTTTTCGGGGTCGTCCTCGTTCCAGACCAGCGGCAGCCTTGTCAACATCCTCATTACCAAGATCGTCAACAACTCGACCACTATCACTTCCGGTTCGCTGCGCCTGGAACTGTGGGCGCTGGACAAGCCGTACTCCTTCGGCGGCGGCTCGACCGGCTACCGAACGGCGTCGATCCGTACCAATCAGATTTCCGGCGGCAGTGACCAGTTGCTGCCGAACGGCTCGTTCAACAATCTGAACCTGAACCTGTCGTACACGCCGCCGGGTCTGCCCAGCGACAACAATTTCGCCCTGCTCCTGCTGGAGTACAACCCCACCAGTTGCAATACCTCGGACAATTTTTGCACCATCGACTACCTGAATTATCACGAGATTTCGCCGCCCACCGTGCCGCAGTCGCTGTCGGCCTCACCCACCAGCAGCAGCACTATCAATCTGAGCTGGCTGGCCTCCACCGACAACGTGGGCGTGGTTGCTTACAAGGTTTACCGGGGTGGCGTGGTGGTTGCCAATCTGGGCAATGTGACCGGCCATACCGATACCGGGCTTGCCGCCAACACTGGTTACAGCTACACGGTCTCGGCCTGTGATGCGGCAGGCAACTGCTCGGCGCAAAGCGATCCTGCCAGTGCGACCACTCCCGCCCAGGGCGCGGCGTCGACACCGACCATTCCCACCGGGCTGAGGGCGACCGTGGTGAGCGCCACCCAGATCAACCTGGCGTGGACGGCGGCCACGGATGCGGTCGGCGTTACCGCCTACAATGTTTACAGCAGCGGAGTCCTGGTCGATACTCTTGGCAGTGTCACTAGTTCCACGCGCCGCAATATTCCGGGCACCACCTATACCTATACGGTCTCGGCCTGCAACGCGGCCGGCAACTGTTCCGCACAAAGCGCGCCGGCTATAGCGACTACGCCGTCCGGCTCTAGCCTGGCGGCGCTTTCCAAGCGCGGCGGCATCGATCTAGACGGCAACAACAAGGGCGCCATTGTTTTGCGCTCCTCCGCGGCCAGCCCGCAGATCCTGGCGGGCAGGCTGGTTAGCGGTCAATTCCAGTTTACGTCCATGCCCGATCCGGGACCGTCCTTCCGTCTGCTGGGCGTCGGTGACTTCGACGGCAACGGCGTATCGGACCTGGCGTTTCTGAACAGTGCGCAGATCACTTTTGGCGACGTCAAATTCTGGAGGAACTTCTCGCAAAACTCCGAGGTGCTGCTGCGGCAGGTCAAGCAGGTGTGGGATGTGCAGGCGGTGGGTGATCTCGACGGCGACGGTTATGCCGATCTGGTCTGGCGCTATCTCGCCGACGACCCCAGAGATACCGGCGTTTCCTACATCTGGTTCATGAACGGCAGCACCGTGACGCAGGTGCGCAAGCGTGGCGGCGCGCCGCTCAACTGGAAATTGTTGGGTGCCGTCGACCTGAACGGTGATGGCGCAGCCGACATGATTTACATCAGCCCGGACGGGCAGGTGAAGGCCCTGATGGCGACCGCCAACCGCACCTGCGCCAATTTCTCGGTGGCGCCCTTGCCCTCCGGCTACAACGCTTTGCGGCTGGCCGATTTCACCGGCAACGGCCGTGGCGATATCCTGGTCCGCAACCCTAGCACCGGGCAAGTGAGCGTGATGTCGATAAACGCGACGGCGATTACCCTGCCGCCGCCCTCGGCCAACCCCGATGATCCCAACGCCAATTGCACGGCGACCACGACCAGCATCCCGCTGGTCACCTATAACCTGCCGGTGGCCGACCCCACTTGGCAGTTCTACGCCTCCGGCGATTTCGACGGCGATGGCATTACCGACATCGTCTGGAAGCAGCCCAACGGCACGCTGACGGTTTGGCTGCTGGTCGCCAACGGCGGTACCCCCACGGTGATCAGCAATGCCGGCACTGCACCTGCCGGGTTTACGGTGCTGCAGCCGTAGGCTACGAGATAGCGGGATGGTCGGGGCGGAAAAGGAGAACGCGGCAGGCGCCATTCCTTCCGTCATCCTGCGCAGCAAGGAGGCAGTGCCGCGCCTGGGTCTGGGTACCTGGCGCATGGGGGAAGTACCCGCTGCGCGCAAAACCGAGGTTCGCGTTTTGCGGCATGCGCTGGACGCCGGCATGCGCCTCATCGATACCGCGGAGATGTACGCGGACGGCGCTGCAGAGGAAGTCATTGGCGATGCCCTGAGAGCGTGGCAGGGGCAGCGGGAATCGCTGTTCATTGTCAGCAAGGTCTATCCCTGGAATGCCTCGCGCCGCGGCGCCCTGAAAGCCTGCGAGGCCAGCCTTAAGCGGCTCGGTCTGGATTGCATCGATTTATATCTCCTGCATTGGCGCGGCCAACATCCACTGGCCGATACCGTGGCGGCCTTCGAGCAATTGCGCGACGAGGGCAAGATCCGACATTGGGGTGTTTCCAATTTCGATACCGATGACATGAACGAACTGGCCGTCGTCGACGCTGGCGGAAACTGCCAAGCCAATCAGATTTATTACAACCTCGCCAAGCGCTGGCCCGAAGCCTCCCTGTTGCCCTGGCAGCGCCGGCAGTGCATCGCCGCCATGGCTTATTCGCCGTTGGATCAGGGGCGTTTGCTGCGGCACGCCGTGGTAAAGGAGATTGCCGAGCGCCATGGCGTGGGGCCGGCCGAGATCGCGCTGGCTTGGCTGCTGACCTTTGAGGACCTCATTACGATTCCCAAATCGGCGCGCATCGAAGGGGTGGACGCTATCCTGGCGTCCGCCGCCGTGCGCCTCTCACAGCACGATCTCGCCGGCCTGGCTCGTGCTTTCGCGCCCCCGCGCAGTGACGCGCGCATGGAAACTACCTAGCTTTTCGCCGTTGCCGGAGTGAGGGCGCAAATTCGGCGGGAACTATTCGCCCGCCAGGACGGAATACCGCCAAATCCCCGCCCGGCGAATCCCGGCCAGGGCCGCTTTTCTTCCCTCCTTTTTATACGCCACAAAGGAAAAATCATGGATCGCGTTCGCCGCCTGACTGCCATTTGCCTGTCCTTTTTAGTATTCGTATCGCTGTCCGCTGCTGCGCAGGCCGATAAGGTCGATGGACGCGCGGCCAAGGTATTCCATGCCTGGCTGGCTGCCTTCAATTCGGGCGACGCGGCCATGCAAAAGGCTTTCGACGAAACTTACAAGCCCAGGCGTTCCATAAGCGAGATGGCAGGGTTTCGCAAGCAGACCGGCGGCTTTGACTTGATGCGGGTGGAACTCAGCGAACCCACGCATTTCGTGGCGCTGATGAAAGAAAAAAATTCGGAGAACATGGGGCGCCTGGATATGACGGTGAGCGCTGAGGACCCGCCCGTCATGCAAAATTTTTCGATGAACCTGGTTCCGACGCCACCCGATCTCGCCCCGCAGCGCCTGTCGGAAAGCGAGGCCCTGTCTTCGTATCAGCAAATGATCGGCGAAGCCGTAAAAGCGGAAAAATTTTCCGGCGCCGCATTGGTGGCACGCAACGGCAAGGTGCTGCTGGAAAAGGCCTGGGGTATGGCCGACCGGGAGAAGAATGTGCCGGCAACGGTCGATAGCCAGTTCCGCATGGGGTCGATGAACAAAATGTTCACCGCGGTCGCGGTAATGCAGCTGGTCGGGGCCGGCAAGATTTCTCTGGATGGCACCGTCGGCACTTACCTGCCCGACTATCCAAACAAAGATATCGCCGACAAGGTGCGTATCCGCCACCTGCTCACCCATACCGGTGGCACCGGTGATTTCATGGGGCCGGAATACGACCGTGAACGGCTGAATATGAAGACCCACGGTGATTACGTGAAACTGTTAGGCGCGCGCGCGCCCGAGTTCGCGCCCGGCGCGCAATCGCGCTATTCCAACTATGGCTTCGTGTTGCTGGGCGCCATCATCGAGCGGGTGAGCGGCATGTCCTATTACGACTACGTTCGCGAGCACGTCTACAAGCCGGCGGGGATGACCTCCACCGATTCCCTGCCCGAAACCGAGGCCGTCGCCAAACGCACACGCGGCTATATGAAGCGCGACAGTCAGTGGGTGCCCAATACCGAGACCCTGCCGTGGCGCGGCAACGCGGCCGGCGGCGGATACACCACGGTGGGCGATATGCTGCGTTTTGCCATGGCGCTGCAGGAAGGGAAACTGCTTTCGCCTGCGCTACTGGCGCAGGCCACGCAGGCGCAGACCCAGGGCTATGGCTTCGGCTTCGGCGTGCGCGGGTCCGGTGACTGGCAATATTTCGGCCACAACGGCGGCGCGCCCGGCCAGAACGCGGAATTCCGCGTCTTTCCAAAACTGGGCTATGTGCTGGTCACCCTCAGCAATATAGACCCGCCCAGCGCAACGCGCGCCATCGACTACATCAACGCCCGGCTGCCGGTCTGAGCGACGGCAGGGCCTTCAGCCGCGTTCGGCGCGTGCTTTCAGTGCAGCCGCGAAGGCGTCGATCTCAGGCTGCCGGTTGCCTACCGACTTTAGTATGAGCGGCGCCAGAGGGCCGCTCATGCGATGGCGCAGGGTGAAGCGCGTGGCGCCCAGCGCCGGGCCTTCGTTTGCCGCGACCGTGAAGGTGCGCAGCCCGGTAAACAAGCCCAGCGGCAGGCCGCCTTTCCATTGCATTTTGCGCGGCGGGTCGAAGGTGATAACGCGCATGGGCACCATGCGGATAGCGCCGTCCCCCAGTTTTACTCTGGCTCTGATGCGCGCTTTTGATCCTAATCGCCCCTCTATGGCGAGGATCTCCGGGTTCCAGTTCGCATAACCGCCGACGTCGGTCAGAATCCTCCAGACCGCTTCCGGCGGGGCAAGAATATTTATGCTTGCGGTGTATTCCTGCACGGCTCACAGGCCTGCGGCGGGGTGAGCGTGACTGGGCGGACTAGCGCCAGCCGTTGCGCCGCCGCTCCGCTTCAACCTGCTGCACATAGTTTCTTTGCCGGTCCAGCTCCGCCTGCAGGCGCCTCTTTTCAGCCGATTGGGCGTTTTGCTCACGCTTTTCTTTTTCGTCCGGATCTTCCTGTGGTGCTTCGGCGGCGCGTGCGCGTACCGAGGCCTGGTAGCGCTTTTCATACTCGGGATCGGTGCTGTTGGCGATCGCGTTCTGCTGCGCGCGCAGCGCTTCCACCTGGCGCTCGGCCTCCTTTTTGGCCTTGGCCTCCATTTCAACCTTGCGTGCGACGGCCGCCTGCGCGGCAGCGAGTTCCTCTTGTTCCGCCTGGATGCGCTCTTTTTCCCGGGCCTGCATATTGGAATAAGCCGCAAAACCGCCGCCGCCAACAAGGCCTAGGACAACCAGCCAAAGCAGGATGCGGCCCAGCGGGTTGGAGCGGCTTTTGGCAGCGGCCAGTTCCTGATCGTAATTTTCGCGGTGCCTGGGGTTGGTCAGCACCTCGGCTGCATTGTCGACCGCCAATAGCAGGGCTTCGCGTTTTTTTCCGGAAAGCGAGCTATCTGCCTCGATCGCCTTGCGCTTCAGTTCAACCGCGCGCCGAACCCAGGGTTCGTTGGCGTTTTCGGGAATGTCCAGCAGTTCGTATAAATCTTGTGCCATGGGAGATCGAAAATATCTGGCCGGGCCTGCTTCGGCCCTGTTAGCAGGGCAGGAATCTCACCGCGAAAGCATACACGATTTGGCGCACAGACGACGCAAGCCGCAGCGTCAGGAAAAAGCCGCATCACCGACAAAAAAGGGATCGTCACACGAAGCAGCGGCGCCGCGCATCTGCGATACTGTGGCCTCTTTTCCGGGAAAACGAATATGCTGAAAATCTGGGGACGTCTCAGTTCCGTCAATGTGCAAAAAGTAGTGTGGTGCGTGGATGAATTGGGTATTCCCTACGAGCGCGTCGAAGCGGGCGGTAAATTCGGGCTGGTGAACACCCCGGAATATCTGGCCAAAAACCCCAACGGCCTGGTGCCGATGATCGAGGACGGAGACTTCGCGCTGTGGGAATCGAACGCCATCGTCCGGTACCTGGCCGCCCGCTATGGCGAAGGCACGCTATGTCCGCGCGATGCGCAGGCCCGCGCCGACGCAGACCGCTGGATGGACTGGCAGGCAACCACCTTCAACCCCCAGGTGGGGCCGGTATTCATTCAATTGATACGCACACCGGCCGAAAATCGCGATGCGGGCCTGATCGAAAAGTCGCGCGCCGAAGCGGAGAAAAAACTCACGCTGTTGGACGCGCATCTCGCTTCACATCAATATCTGACCGGCGATACCTTTACGATGGCGGATATTCCAGTAGGCTGCTCGGTGGACCGCTGGTACAAATTGCCGGTGGCGCATGAAGCTCACCCGCATGTGGAACGCTGGTACGCCATGTTGCGCGAGCGCAAGGGTTCTCAAAAAATCGTTACGCAAATAATTTCCTAGCGCGCAGGGCGGCATTATTGACGCTACGCGCTGTCGAGCTCGTACAGCGCCTCACCGTTTTTGTGCATGCCGATGAAACGCCAGCCGGCAGCTTCATAAAATCCCTGGGCGCGTGTGCCCGGCGCGGTTCCCAGGTTGAGGCGCGCCAACCCGCGTGAAAACAGCCAGGCCACCATCGCGTCGTGCAGACGGCGACCGTGGCCACGGCCCTCGTGTTCCGGGTCCACAAATAGCGCCCAGATGTTGCCGGTAGTTGCCGTGCCGACGGCGAAGGCGACGATTTCCCCCGCATCCTCGATGACCCAGCCGCGCCCGGTATCTTCGATGGCCGGAATGTAATGTGCCTCGGTGACGACGGCGCTGCCTAAAGGTAAAGGATTTTCACGAACGGCCAGACGCACGCGATGCATGCCGGGGATATCGTCGCGTTGGGCCTGGCGGAGTTCGGCAGTCATTTACCTGTCACGGAAGGAATCATTGAACGATTCGGCCGGCAGTGAGGCGAGGGTCGGCGTCTTTCTTTTCAGCAGCGCAGCATGGGTTCTGGCAATGGGCCTGGGCGCGGCGCGATGGGCGGAGTGCGATATCTCGGATTCGGGTTGCTGGGAGGCGTGCGTATCGACTTTGAAAATGGAAACGGTTTCGACCAGCCGCTTCGCCTGGATTTTGAGGCTTTCCGAGGCGGCCGCCGATTCTTCGACCAGCGAGGCATTTTGCTGCGTCACCCTTTCCAGTTCCTGCACGGCAATATTGACCTGTCCGATACCCTGGCTTTGCTCGTTGGTTGCTGTGGCGATATCGACCACCAGGGCCGATACCTGCACCACGCTCTCCAGCACTTCGCTCATGGTCTTGCCCGCTTCGCCGGCGAGGCGCGAGCCGTTGTCCACCGCTTCCACGGAGTTGGTGATGAGCGCCTTGATTTCCTTGGCCGCCGCTGCCGAGCGCTGGGCGAGGCCGCGCACCTCGGTGGCAACCACGGCAAAACCGCGTCCCTGCTCGCCGGCCCGCGCCGCTTCTACGGCAGCGTTCAGGGCGAGGATATTGGTCTGGAAGGCGATGCTGTCGATGACACCGATGATTTCAGAAATTTTCTTGCTCGAATTCTGAATGTCGTCCATGGTGCGCACCACTTCGTTGACCACGGCGCCGCCACGATTGGCAATGGTGGAGGCGGCGCCCGCCAGTTTTTCCGCTTCGCGGGCGTTGCCGGCGTTTTGCGTCACGGTGGAGGTCAGCTCTTCCAGCGACGCGGCAGTTTCCTCGATGGACGAGGCCTGCTGCTCGGTACGCGACGAAAGATCGAGATTGCCGGCGGCGATTTCGGTAGAGGCGGTGGTCACCGCGTTGGCGCCGAGCCGGACCTGGGAGACCATCGCCGAAAGCGAACGGCTCATTTTGGCCAGGGCCTGCAAAAGGCGCGCGGTCTCATCGCTGCCGGAGGGCTGGATATGCGAGGTGAGGTCGCCGCCGGCCACGCGCTCGGCCAGCGCCGTGGCGCTTTGCAGCGGCGTCACGATGCCCTGGGTAATGTACCAGCCCAGCGACAGGCTCACAGCGATGGCGACAATCGCCACCACGAGCAGCCAGATGACCTGTAGCCGGCTTTCCGCCGCCGCGGCCTTGACGACTTCCACCGACAACCCATCGCTGCGTTCGCGAATCTGCTTGACGATGGCATCGATATTGCCGGTCGGCACCCGGTCTATGCCGCGCACCATACGATCCACGGTGGTAGTGCGCGCCGGGTCGGCGCGATCGTAGGATTTGATCGCATCCTTGTATTTCTTCAAGAGCAGGTCATGCTCCAGCACCGCCTTGTCGATACCCTTGGTGTCCAGGCCGATTGCCGTCATCAGCGGCGCCAGTTGCTGAAAGTCTTCCGTTACGGTTTTGGCGGTGGCCTCGAAAGCCTGGCTGTATTTGTCGTAATCCTGCGCATCGCCACCGCGGATCAACAAATCCTTCCACTCCTGCACCTGGATTTTGAAATCCACCTGGGCCTTGCGCGAGAGGTTCACCGCCTGCTCGACATCGTTGGCCAGTTTCAGCGCGGCGGTGAGGCGGTCTCCGGACAGCGCCAGCGCATGCCAGCTGTACAACACGGTGCCGAACAAGGCGAGGCTCAGCAGGCCCAACAGGGCGATGAGACGGGTTCTGACACTAAGGTCGGCGAGATTCATGATCGTCCTCCGAGAGAGTCCGCGAAGCCGCTATAAAAAGCCGCCTGCACCTGCCGGTAGTCGCAGAAAGTGGGCGCAAGTTACACATTAGGATACGCGCCTTTTGACTGGCGCAAAGCAAGGTACCTGGCCTAAGGGCTTGCGTGGCGCGGGTCTAATGGAAGCCCTTGTCGATTGCACCCTCTGCTGTGGTCGAGCTAACGCGTTTTCCCGCGGCGATCGAGTCGCCGCCGCGCAGGCGCCACCCCGCGCCTGCCAGCCACAGCAACAGGCTGACGGCGGCAAGACGTTGCGCGATTCCCATCGGCAGCAAGCTGTGTCCCAGCGCCACAAACAGCGTAACTGCGCCGGCCGCACCCCAGCAAAACCAGCGCGGCAGTATGGGTTTCGATTGCCCGGCTGATGAGGTGGCCAACGACGGAAAAAGACACATCGCCAATACGACAAGCACGAAGGCGAGCGCGATGACTGTAACGTGAATCCCGGCACCGCGGTCCAACGGAAAGGCGCCCGCCAGAAGAAAACATACTGTAACGGCCAGCAGCAACAGGCGGAGCGGCAGGGACGCGCGCAGATCACCGACCGAGGCGGCCATGCCCAGTGTTGCCATCGCCAGACCGCAGAAAGCGATCGGCATGGCCCAGCCGTGCCTGCCGATAGCCAGTTCGCTGATCAGTTGGGTCGCCGGGGAATAGCCCGGCTGCAGAAAATGCAGCGCAATCACCACCGTCGCAAAGACGGCTGTGCCGCCCAGAGTCATGGCCGTGACCAGCGTCGGCCTGTGCGCCTTGTCCAATTGTTTTCTGTGGGTGTGACCGTGCGCGGCGCCTATTTCTTCCTGGCTGCCTGTACATTGCGCTTTTGCATGGCAGTCAGCGCTTTGCCGTCCGCGTCCAACTCCTGCAGCATGGATTCGCAGCGCGGCAGCCGGAGTCCTTCGTCGGCGAGGTCTTTTTTAGCCTGGTTCAGGCGGGTGCCGATGGCGGCAAAACCGGCGGCATCGTCGGCGCCGATCTGCCCGCTGGTCTTGGCGGCGTCGTACTTGCTGGATAGGGCGTCCAGCCCTTTTTTGCCATCGACCTTGATGCACTTGTCCAGAGCCAGATCGTCGGGCAATTTGAATTTGATGCTGCCGGTGTCGACTGTGATGCTGTGCGCCATTTCCTGGCACTGGTACACGTCCTGCATATCGCCGGGCTTGCCCAGATAGGCCTTGCGGGTGGTGATGCGCGATTCCATCATGCTGACCTCGCGTTGCTCGCTGCGGCGCGCAACGGCTTTCCAGCGAGCGAACTCCGTAGTCAGCTCCGACAAATCGCCGGCTGCCTTGACGCATTCCTTGGGCGGCGGCGGGCTGGCCGCCTGGACGGCAAGGCTGCAGAATAACGGCAGGCAGCCAGCCAGCCAGCTTGCCCGGATCAGAGTAACGGATTTCATGGACGGCCTTTCATGGCGTTTTTGCCGCGTTTTTGCAGCGCGGGGACTAAGGGCTAAAGCCGTCAGTAGTCCGCAAGAAATGTGCCATATTGCGCAAAATCACCTTGTAAGTACCCCATTCCAGGGGGGCAATTGGTATACTTTGCGGTCGGCAAACGGGAGGGAAAACTGGGAGAATTATCGGTTTTTTGCGGATCGGCATCTGCCGGTCCTGGGCTGGCGCATTTTGGTTGATGCGGCGCCGTGCTGCGGCAGCAAATGTCCGAATTGGGTCAACCGCTTCGGGGCAAATATCCGGCCAACCTTGGAATCATCCTGCCTTATCCCAACCCAGTCATCATCGTGGTCGTCGCCATCTGAATTTCACCTGCATTTTACTTGTACCTTATCTGCATCCTTTTCGGAGTTACTGAATTGAAAAGCCGGACCTTATTCTCGTTCCTCATCCCGGTGCTGCGCGCAGCAAAGGCGATTGTTTCCACCCCGCGTTATCTGCGTGCCGGCCTGATCGGGCTGGCGCTGCTTGCCTCTGCAGCCGAAGCCGCACCGGTGCCGCGGATCTGGGTGGGCACGATAACCAAGGTTTGGTCGGACCCCAATAACTGGAGTCCCGTCGGGATACCGGTAAACGGCGACCTAATATATTTCCCGAACTACTCCCCGTTCCCGGCCACCATCAACGATATCCAGGGGCTGACGCTGAGCGGCTTGAATATCAACAATATCGGCTACTCGATCACCGGCAACGGTTTCGCGCTGACCGGCCCCATCAATTCCATCGGCGGCACGGTTATCAACGTGCCGATCGATATCCGCGCGCCCAATCTGGTCATTGGCGGCTATTCGGTTTCCAGCAGTTCCTACGATAATTTTGCCGGCGGCATCGATGTCAACGCGCCCGGTCTCAGCATTCAGTACGCGCAGGTCGGCGCGCTGGACGTGCATGCCTACGGTGTGGCGCTGACCAATGTGAACCTGGTGGGCGCCTTGAGCGGCACCGGCGCCATCTCTACGCTGGGCAGCTATCTGAGCGGCACCGGCACCTATAGCGGCACCATCAGCGGCTCCGACCTGTCCCTGAACGGTTGTGCGCTGCCTTCCGCGACGATTTCGAATACCAGCATCCTGATCGGCAAGGGCACCGTGGGCCCGATGACGGTGGCCAACCTGACACCGGCCGCACCCAACATCAACCTGATCAGCCACACCAATACGCCGCTGGCCGGCACCGTCGGTACGATCAGCGCCAGTTCCATGACGATAGGCGGCAGCACGACTGTCCCGATCAACAGCGCCACGGCCTATTCGCAACTCACCGTCGCCGGCGGCGTAACCATCAGCGCAGGCGCCACGCTGACGCTGGCCGTGAACCCGGCGTTTCTGATGACCCAGGGTCAGCAATACATGCTGATCAAAAACAACGGTACCGGCCCCATCTCCGGTGCTTTCGCCAACCTGCCGGAGGGCGGCAGCATCGCCGGTTACGGTCCGGCGCGTCTGGTCGCAAGTTACAAGGGCGGCGACGGCAACGACCTGGTACTGACGGTGAGCTATTCGCCGCGCGTGTGGTCGGGCTTTGCCAATAATCTCTGGTCGCAGCCGGCCAACTGGGCCAATGGCTTGCCGCAAAACGGCGATGACGTCATTTTCCCGTCGGTCGCGGGCAATCCCACCAACACCAACGATATGACCGGCCTGGTGCTGAACGCGCTGACCGTCAATGCGCCGGCTTACAACCTGAACGGCAACGGCATAGTCATTACCGGCGCACTGAATGCGGTCACCGGCAGCGTTTTCAATTTGCCCATCGAATTCCGCTCGACCAATTTCAGCGGAGCGACCTTTAACGGCAATATCGACCTCAATGGGCCGGCGCTGACCTTGGGGCCGGCGAAAGTCACCTCGGCCATCAATGTCCGCACCAACGATCTGATTTTCAGCAACGGCAGTATTTATACCGGCAGCCTGAGCGGTATCGGTTTTGTCGATGTCGATAGCGCTATTTTCAGCGGATCGAGTACGTTCAGCGGGACCATTCTGCCGAGCAACCTTTACCTGAACGGCGCTTTGCTGCCGGCGGCCAGCGTGGCGCAGGGCAACGTTTACGGCAACGGTTCGCTAGCTGCGGTCACGGCGGCCAATATCTATCCCGGCCAGACCTTCGCGTTTTTCCCGCAAGGCAATGCCACACCCTTCGTCGCCAGTTCCGTCGGCACCCTGCGAACCGGCAATCTCACCATTCAGCAAGGCGCCAGCTTCCAGATCAGCGGCGCTGCACCCGGCACCGGCTACTCGCAAATCGTGGTGACCGGCGGCGTCACCATCAACAGCGCAGCGGTGCTGTCGGTGGCTATGAATATTTTCCCCCTGCCGGTGCCCGGACAGCAATTCGTCCTGATCAGCAACGACGGCACCGACGCCGTCAACGGCAACTTCTTCGGTATGCCGGAAGGCAGCGTGGTGCAAATCAACGGGCTGCCGTTCGTCATCACCTATCGCGGCGGCGACGGCAATGACGTGAGCATTGTCGCCACCGGCACGGCGGCCGCCACCATCGGCCTGACCTCATCGGCCACGCCCTCCGTGTTCGGCCAGCAGGTAACCTTTACCGCGACCTTTTCCGGCACGGCCGGCACGCCTACCGGGGCCGCCATCTTTTATGATGGCAGTACTCTGCTGGGCAGTTCACCGCTGGTGAACGGGGTGGCCAAATTTGTCATCGCCAGCCTCACTCAGGGCAGCCACGCCATCAGCGTCACCTATGGCGGCGACGGCAGTTATGGGACGACCAGCGTCGGACTCTACGGCGGTCAAACGGTGAATAACTCCACGATCTTCTCGTCGCCGGTCGGCCTGGCCGACGGCATCGTGAACGTCACGTACGCGGCGGTGCTGACCGGCAGTGGCGGGGCGGGGAACTATCGTTTCGCGGTCAGCAGCGGCACGCTGCCTACCGGGCTGACACTGTCGTCCTCCGGCACCCTGAGCGGCAAGCCTACGGTCACCGGCAGCTTTGCATTCATCGTCACGGTGACGGACGGCAACAATGTGTCGGGCTCCACGGCGTATACGATTACCATAGCGCCTACCCCTCTGCCGGTCGGTGTGCCGGATGCGCCCACGCGCTTTCTCTGCGTCGCAAGCCCGGCCGGAGCGGCCTGCAAATACACGGCACCTGTGAATCAGGGCGGCACTGTAATTCTCAGCTATACCGTAACCTGCGTTTCGCTGGCCAACGGTACCTCGGTGAGCGCCACTGGCAATACGCTGGCCTTGACGGTGACCGGTCTGCAAACCGGCGTAGGCTACACGTGCTCAGCCACCGCCACCAACAGCCTCGGCACCGGAGCCGCCAGCAGCGCGGTGGTGGTGACCGGTACGCGCGGCGCCTCCAACGGCGGCAGCATAGACTACAGCGGCGCGGGCAAATCCTATGTCGTCGTGCGCACGCAGGCGGGGATATCCTATTCGGCGTTGCTGAATAGTCAGAATCAGCTGGTGTTCTCCACTATCGCCGATCCGGGCACGGGTTGGAGCGTACTGGGCGCCGGTGACTTCAGCGGTATCGGCCGTTCCGATCTGCTTTCGCAGGAAATCAGCAGCGGCACGGTAAAGATCTGGGGCGGCTTCCAGCAAAATGCGGAAACCGTGCTGCGGGTGGTGAAACCCGGCTGGCAGGTCCAGGCCATTACCGATATCGATGGCGACGGCAAGGCCGACATCCTGTGGCGTTTTTATTCCACGCCTGCCAATCCCAGCCCCAACCCCGATGATAACGGCGTGGTGTTCGTCTGGTTCATGAACGGCACGCAGGTGGACCAGGTCGCCAATCGCGGCGGTGCACCGGTCAGCTGGGATGTGGCCGGCGCCGCCGATTTGCACGGCAATGGACGCAGCGACGTGATTTTCGTCAGCCCTGCCAAGGCCATCCGTTCGCTCACGGCGCAGCCCAACCGCGCCTTTGTCAACGAGTTGATCGGCAATGTGCCGTCCGGCTACACGCTTACCCAGTTGGGGGACATTAACGGCGACGGCAAGGCCGATCTGCTGTTCCGCAACGCGGCGGGCAATATGAAAGCCTGGTTGATGAACGGCATCAATGTGACCAGCGAAATCAATCTGCCCGATACCGACCCGAGCTGGGAGTTCTTTGCGGTGGGCGATCTGAACGGCGATGGCACGCTGGACATTATTTTCCGCCGTCCGGACAACACGTTGGTGGTGTGGCTGATGAACGCGGCCTCGCCCTCCACGCCAACGGTGTATCTGAACGCGGGATCGGTGCCGGCCGGCGCCATCACGATCCAGCCTTAATCACCCGGATCATCCGGCGAAAAAGCGCTACGCTTTTTCGCCGGAATCTCCGCATGGTTTTCCACAATTTGAGCGTCCGGCAGCTTGGCACGCTCAAGGCCGACGCTACCGGAGTCTGCCGGCGCAGTTAGGAAAAAAGCCTATTTTTGCAGCGTCCGCTGACGCAAGAAAAATCGTCAAGCGGCATCGCTTGCGCAGTCATTCGTTATCGCCTACGCTGGCGTTCCTGCATGTGAGGAACTGCTATGTTGACTGTGTTGCAAGAGTCTGCGGCGATGGCGATTGTCAATGTGTTCGAGACCGGCGCGGCGCAGGGCGGCTACGGCACCGTCACCGTGTTGCAAGGTGATACGGGGCACCTCACCTTCGGCCGTTCGCAGACGACTCTGGCCTCGCAGGGCAAGGCCGGGCTGCTGGTCACCCTGCTCGGTGATTACTGCAACCAGGCCGATGCGCGTTTCGCCCATTTGCTGACACCGTACCTGCCGGCCGTAGGCAAGCCCGACCTCACGCTGGACACCAATATGCGCTTTCAGAACATCCTGCGTGCCAGCGCGGATGACCCGGTAATGCGCGATGTTCAGGACGAATTCTTCGAAAAACGTTTCTGGACGCCCGCCGTCGCTGCCGCCGCGTCCATAGGGCTCTCTCTGCCGCTATCGGTGGTGACGGTCTACGACAGCATCGTGCATGGCTCCTGGGAAAAAGTGCGCGATATGACCAGCGCCGCGTTGGGCGGCGATCCGACGTCCGTCGGCGAAAAAGCCTGGGTACAGGGCTACATCACCACGCGGCGCAACTGGCTCGCCACCAACGCGAATGTGTTGCTGCACGCAACCGTGTACCGCATGGACGCGCTGCAAAACCTGCTGGACCTCGGCCTCTGGGACTTGCAGATGCCGTTCCTGGTCCGCGGTCAGGAAATCAACCAGGCCAGCCTGCAGGCCACACCGCCGAATTGCTATACCGGGCCCGCGCCCGGCACGCGCGATCTTGCCGTGCAGTCACCGCTGTTACGCGGACTGGACGTGCGCCTGCTGCAGCTGGCGCTATCGCAAAGCGGCTGCTCGGTGGTGGCCGATGGCGTGTTCGGCCAGGGTTCCTTGCAGGCCCTCACCCAGTATCGCGGCCAGAACGGCTTGACCGGCTCAGGCGCGGGCGCCGACGCCGCGATGGTGGCGCAACTGGCAGCCGGATTGGAGAACGCGGCGGTATGATGGCATCCGGCCAGTACAGGTCAGATATATAAAATAACAATAGGGTAGGTTTGGCGGAAAAAGGGAGGCTCTTGAAAACATCTGCGCGATTTTCCCGCCTGCTGGCGGCGGTAATTTGTGTTGTCCTCGGCGGCTGCGGTTCGCTGGAAAAGCAGCTACGCGACAATCTCAATCACGAGCAGCGCATGGCCGTGGTCTGCGCCGACCCGGCGTTTTCACAGCAGGTGCAGAAAAACCGCTACCAGAATGATCTGGCCGAGCTGGTCAAGGTCACGCTGGGGTTTGATGTACCGATAGCGACCCGGCTACAGGCCAAGACTTTTCTGCAGAGCGTCACTGATGTGCACGAGGACCTGAACGGTATCTATCAATTTTCCAGCCCGGCTACCCAGGGTAAGATCACTCAGGTGCGTACACAGATTCAGACCATCCGCACCGATCTGGTGAGCATGCGCCAATCCATCCAGGACAAGGTAAGTGCTGCGCTTGCACGGAACCCGGTTTCGGCGGGCAACGCGCTGGCCGACTTTGAAAACCTGGTGCGGGTGATCGCACCAGAAGTGCGCAACGATATGACCACCATCGAATCCGATCTGGTCACCATGAACGTGGCCCTGCGCGATGCGATAGCCTCTGCCGCGTCCGATCAAACGCTACTGAATTCTCCTGACGGCATGAAAGCCCTGGCGGCGCTGCCGCTGGATATGGAAAGCGCCATGGCCGCGGAGAAGAAAATCATGGCGCAGTTGCGTACCACCCATTTGGCGCTCAACGACGCCGAAAAGAAGGTGCTCAGCAATCTGATGCAGGACCTGATCACCTACGAGACGGCGCGCTTCGTCATGCTGGAAGTGGCACGCGGCGCTCGCTCGGTGGAATACAAGCTCGACCAGATGGACGACAAGACCTGGTTCCTGCTCAGCGTGGCCGGGCTGGCCGCCTCGCCCGCGCTGGCAGACCGCATGGCCGACGCCATACGTAACGTTTTCCTGGATACCACCTTGAACCCGCTGGAGCAGGACGCGCGCGACACCCTGAAGGTGGCCTTTATTGTCGCTTCCTGCAGCCAGCTAGGTCTCAGCGCCGAAAATGCGCCCACCAATACGGTGCGCGCCTATGCGCTGCTGCGTCCGTTTTTCGAGGCGATCGTTGAGCTTGGAGAGCCTGCGGGCCCCGCAGGTGATAGGCCGCCGCGGGTCGGCAATATGCCGGGCGGACCGAATACCAGCAGCACCAGTACTGTTGTATCGGCAGATGTCAAACCTGCACCATTGACCGCGCAGCAAATCGCCCAGCGCGCCTCAGCGCGCCTGCAGGCCTCGCGTGACAACCTCAAGCAGTATCGTATCGAGCGGCAGCGGGTGGTGGGAGGCTACGTTCAATCACCCTGAGGGCGGGGGCTCTGCAAGTTTTCCGGATCGGTCCACCGCTAGATCTCGTAAACGCCGTCCATCTCCATCACCGTCGATTCGCCGATGATCGAGGTGACCAGCGGCACGCCTTTCACCAGTTCGACGATAAAGGTGCTGGTGGATACGGCGCGCAGACGTACGCCGTCCATGTTCATGGATTCGATGGTACGGTCTTTGCCGATGGCCATACGGCCCTTGTCGACGATTTCAATGCTGATGGTCTTGCGTTCGTAACGGTAATAGCTGAGCGATTCGAGCTGTTCGCTGAGCGCATCCAGGTATTCGTCTTTTGTATAGGAAACTGTCTGGCGTTCGCCGTCGACGATGTTGGTGCTGATGATTCTGGCGTTGGCGCTGATCAGCTTGCCGACTGCTTCGATGTCATTACGGACCATGGCCGCGTCGAGCGCGGCGCACAGTGTGTTGACGGTAGACTTGCTGATCGGCGCAGCGGCGGCAGGGGCGCTTAGGGCCGCGGCCAGCAACGATAACCATAAAATTCGCAAAACAAGGCGCATCAAAATTCCTGACTGTGGCTAGGTGTGGCTAGAGTAAAAGGCCGGGAGCGCTATCTTCCCGCAGGTTTGTCTCTGTAAACGCGATTAGCTTACTATTATTTGCCCACATTATTTACCTGGTCGGGGATTCCGTCCACGCCGGGAGTGTGACCAAGTGTGAACCATAGCGGCGGGTTTCATTGGCCCCGTTCGTCCGGGCGCACCGTTACATAGACCACCTGCGGGGAGGTGGCGCCGCGCAGGAGCTTGAGCGCGCAGTCCTTGCCGATGGAATTTACGTCCAGGCATTGATGCAGGCGGTCCACGGAGTCGATATCGACGCCGTTGAGGCCGATCAGCACATCGCCTTCCTTTATTCCGGCACGCGCCGCCGCGCTACCGGGCTCAACCGACATGGCGCGTACGCCGTGGCTCTGCGTCAGTCCGTACGCCAGCACCACGCGCCGGTTGATTTCCACCGTGCTGCCGCCCAGACCCAGATGGCCACGGCGTACTCGTCCGAAACGCATCAGCTGGGGGATCACCCAGTGGGCGATGTCGATGGCGACTGCGAATGAAATCGACTGTGCGCCACGGATAATGGCGGTGTTGACACCGATGACTTCCGCGCGCGAGTTGATCAGCGGCCCGCCGGAATTGCCGGGGTTGAGGGCAGCGTCGGTCTGGATCACATTAGGAATCATGCGCCCGGAGCCTGCGCGCATGCTGCGGCCCAGGGCGCTGACGATGCCGGCAGTGACGGTGTGCTCGAAGCCCAGGGGGTTGCCCAGGGCCACGGCGATTTCGCCGCGTTTCAAATGGCGGGTGCTGCCCAGGGCGGCGTGGGCCGGGAGGTCGGTAAGGGCGCCTTCGATACGCAATACGGCAAGGTCGGTGTCTGGATCGTCGCCCACATAGTGCGCTGTGTAGCGGCGGCCATCGATGAATCCGGCCTCAAAATTGCTGTTGGCGATAGCGCCGCGCGCCTGCTGCCCCGTGCGCACCACGTGGGAATTGGTCAGCAGGTAGCCGTCCGGCGTGAACAAGAAGCCCGAGCCGGAGCCGCCCCGCCCACCATTCTGCGAGACGGCGATGGCCGCCACGGCAGGCGCCACCGTATCCACGGCGCGGCTGACCGTGGCTGAATAGGCGTCGAGCAAAAAACCGTCAGATGCACCCAAAATCGTTTCCCGCCAATCACGCGCAGTTTACCTGGTGCTTATTTGGTGATTGTCCGGGCCAATTCAATAGGTCCCCGGCAGGAACCACGGTTACAGCAAGATTTCAGCCGGCTTTGGGAGCCAGCTTTACCGCCGTCCCGTAACAAAGCACCTCGGTCAGCCCCGGCATGAGTTCGGTGGCGTCGTAGTGCATGGCGACCACGCCATCGGCACCGCGCCGGCGGGCGTGCTGGCACATCAGGTCGAAGGCTTCCTCGCGCGCGTGCTCGCAAAGGTCGCTATAGATGGTGATATTGCCACCCAACAGCGATTGCAGTCCGCCGAAAAAGTTTCCGACGATGGAACGCGAGCGTACCGTCAGCCCGCGCACTACACCCAAGTTTTCCACGATGACGCTGCCGGGCAGCTCCAGCGCGGTGGTTACCATTCTATTTTCCATTGCAAGCTCTCTGATTGAGTTTAAGAAAAAGGCCCGGCGTATGTGACGTCATTCGCGGCGTCATCCATGGCGTCATTCGCGGTGTCATCCGCGTGCCATCCGTCTGCTGGAGGGCGTCACGATTCTCGCCTCTCAAATCACCGATTGCAATAGCGTCTGCCGGCTGTACAAGTTACTTACAAATCTTGTACCAAGCCTTGATTTCCTGCTATTAAGATGGAGGATGGCGATTACTCTTTCGGAGACAGCTGCGATGGCGAGTCGATCTTCCGTTTTATTTTTTTCATCTGCTTCCCTTTTGGGCCGGACCGTATTGCCGTGGACGGCCATTGCTTTTGTGCTTTTTGCCGCGGCGGCATCGGCGCAAACCGCGCCAAAAGTTACCCGTCTGGATGCGCCCAAGACGGTTTTGTTCGTCGGCAATAGCTTCAGCTATTACAACAATAGCCTGCATAACCATGTTTTGCGTCTTGCCAAGGAAGCCGACCCGGCCAATGCCGAGCGCTACCAGTTCAAGTCGATGACGATTTCCGGCGGTTTTTTATACGAGGAAGAGCCGGCCATGCCGGCGATGCTGAAATCAAAAAAATGGGATGTGGTGGTCTTGCAGGGAAATAGCGCAGAGCCGCTGGCCGCTCATCCCGAAACCGCCGCCCGCTTCCGTCAATCGGTACTGACTATCGACAAACTGATTCGCGATAGCGGCGCCAGGACCGCCCTTTATATGACCTGGGCATACCAGGGCAAACCGGAGATGACCGCTCCCCTGGCGGAGGGTTATATCGGTGCGGGTAATGAGGTGGGCGCCCTGGTGGTTCCTGCCGGCCTTGCTTTCGAGCGTGCGCTCAAGGAGCGCCCGGGACTGGTGCTCCACGTCAATGACAAGATGCACCCCACTCTGGCCGGCACCTATCTGGTGGCCTGTACTTTCTTTTCGGCCTTGTACGGCAAATCGGCGGTCGGCATGGCTTATCCGGATGGCCTGGACAAGGACACCGCAAGTTTTCTGCAAGGTGTTGCCTGGGCGACGGTCAACGCTTTCTACCAAAAGAAAGGCTGAAGCGCTGCCAACAACGGAGAGCTACAGGCGCTGATCCATGCGCCGCAAGCGGTCGGCAATCACCCGCAAAAGCTGCAGCGCGAAATTGGGGGTTTGTTGCACCAGAAATTTGAAGCGCCGTTGGTCGATGGGCACGATTTTGCAATCGGTTTTGGCGGTGGCTGTTGCGGTGCGCGGCTCTGCGTCCAGCAACGCCATTTCGCCGAATACACCTCCCGGCGACAATGATTCGACCGGCGTTCCGTTCACGATCAGGTCCACTTCGCCCTCGACCAATACATACATCCGGTCGCCGGGCTCACCTTCGTGAAAAATGGTCTCGCCCGCGGCAATCGGCTTGGCATTGTCGTCGTGCCGGAACATGTCGATGGAAATCATATACATCCCCCATGAGTTGTTGCGAACCGGGCCGGAACCGTTCCGCGATGCCTTAGGGCGTGCTTACCGGCCGCCCTTTTATGTATCTACGAGATTGCGCCTATTGTTTGCCGCTTGCTACCCGCTACCCGCCGCCCGCCGTAAGGCCGCCCGCGCCAACAAGCGGGTGGAATCCAGGGTGGGCAGCGATGAATTCTGATCGTTGATGATCAACGGTATTTCCGTACAGCCTAACACGACGCAATCGCAGCCCGCATCTTTCAGATTGGCTATCACCTTCTGGAAATAGGCGACGCCTTGCGGCTGAAAATTTCCGTAGACCAACTCCTCCATGATGATGCGGCTGATTTCCAGCCGCTCGGCCTCATCGGGGCGCATATAGGCCAATCCATTCGCGCGGAGCTTGTCGGGGTACACCTCGCTATCGACCAGCCAGCGCGTGCCGGTAATTCCCGCTTTGCGAAAGCCGCGGGCAGCCGCTGCATCGGCCACTACTTCGGCGATGTGCAGCCAGGGCAGGGGAGAGTGCACCACCACCCGGTCGAAAGCCTGGTGTATGGTGTTGTCCGGGCAGATCAGAAAATCCGCGCCGCAAGCGGCGAGTTTTTGCGCCGAGGCCAGCGTCAGCTCGGCGACCCCATCCCAATCGCCCCGGTCCAGGCAGGCCACATACCGCGCCATCGAGGGCGTATGCATGGAAATTTCCGGATGCGCGTGCGGCCCCAGCATTTGCGAGCCTTCGGCGCAAAGCGTGCGGTAGCACAGGGCCGCACCCTCTGCGGAACAGCCGACGATGCCGATGTGCTGCGGCATTGCCGGCTTATTTCGCCTGGGTGATCGCCGTCAGCCGGTCCGGCGTGCCGTCCACGCGCTCCAGGCGCGGGTAGCGGTTGCCGCCGGTGTAGGTGACGCGCACGGTGGCGTAATAGTCCTGGCCGGTCACCAGCAATTCGATCGGCGTCTTGTCCTTTTGCGCCTGCGCGATAGCAGTGGTCAGCAAATCCGGATCGAAGGCCTCGCCGTTGACGGCGATTATCTTGAGGCCGGGCGCGAGCCCAGCTTCAAAGGCGGGGCTGTTCCACAATACGTCGATGATGGCGCCCGGCTCGGCGTCGCCACCGCGCTCACCGCCGGTCAGGAGGCCTATGGAGTACATGAGGTTCAGCTGCTTGCGGTATTTTTCGGCAGCCTTGAACATCTCGGTGGGCTTGTCGGTATAGACGAGCTTCCATCCGCCGCGCTGAATGCCCTCCAGTGGTGCTCGTTCGTTGGTGGACTGCAGGCGGGTACGCAGGAAGGTGGCCCAATCGGCTTTTTGCACCGCGCTGAGGGTCTTGACTACTTCATCGAAATCGTAGGTCTTTACATCGACGCTGGCTTTGCGGAAGGCCGGGTCGTCACCGTGAAAGATTTTGGTGAAATCGTCCAGGGACTTTGTTCCTTTTGAAAGCTCGCGGATGTGCGTATCCACGTCCAGCCAAAGCAGGCTGCCCTCCGGGTAAAAATCGGTGCGGCGACGGGCGTTTTCCCACGCCTGCGGCAGGTTGTACAAAATCTGCGCCTGGTCGGCGGTGTCTTGCAGGGGGCGCCAGGCGCGGCCGGGGCGATGGTCCATATCGGCGGCGGTGATCGCCAGCTGATCTCGGTATTGTTCCGCGCTCAGCATGCCCGAACGGGCCGACAGTACCTCCCCAAGGTAATTGGTGAGCCCCTCGTAGACCCACAGCAGATCGCCCTTCATGGGCTCGCTATAGTTGGCGGTGGCGAGCCCGGCCGGGCGGCGGAACTTGCCGTTCCAGGAATGCACGTACTCGTGCGGCAGCAATGAGGCGTCGGCCAGGTACAGCGCGTCCTTGGTGAAAAACTCCGAGAAGTTGCGGTCGTCGCTGGACTGATGGTGCTCCAGGCCGAAATGGGCGACGTGCTCGGAAAGCGCCAGCAGAAAATCGTAGTGTTCGTAATGCTGTGCGCCGAAAAGGGCGTAGGCCTGCTTGATCAGGTTGCGATGGTGTTGAATTTGCACCTCGCTCATCTCAAGATTCTCGGCACGATCCGCAACGATGTTCAGGTGTACCGGCGGGGTGGCCCCGGGGGCCAGGTCCACGCGGCGGAAATACTTACCCGCCATCAGTGGTGAATCGACCAGTTCGGTCACGCTAAGCGCCTTGAAACGGGTGCCGAAATCGCCGCTGGCGGTTTTTTCCAGCGCGGTACCCATGGTCCAGCCCGCCGGGATCTTGATGGAGGGCTGAATTTCGATGCGGTTGGTGGCGTAGTCGGCGGGGTAGAACAGCACCTGGTTCCATTCCAGGACCACCATGCGCGGTGTAACCGAGGCGCCTGCGCCGAACATGCCGGCGGCGGGTGAGAGCAGCTGAAACTCTACATCGAGCTTGCTGACGCCCGCCGGCACCTCGACATTGATGAAGAACATTTCTTCTAGGTCGCGGCGCCAGGGCAGGCGTTGTCCGTTGGCACTGATCTTGAGGCCGGTGACGCCGTCCAGCGTGCCGGTGGGGCCGTGTTCACCGGGAATCCACTTGGGGTAGGCGAGGCGGAAGGCGCCCGGCTTTACCGGAATGGATTCGCGCACTGCAAAAATCTTGCGCGTCGCGTCGGTGATATCCACCTGCAGGCTGAGCGTGCCGGGATAGGCGCCTTCGTTAGCCGGCTTGGCCCACGCGAATTGGACGGCGAAGAGTAGTGGTGCGGCGAGGAGAAGTACGGCGCTGCGAAAACGGGAGGACATAAGGAATACCCTTGAACAGCGCACATGCGCGATTGAAGCCCCGGATTTTACAGGCGAACCAAAAATGCGGTTGTAACAGAGCGTGAAGGGCATGGACTGGGGGTGTCCTGCGTTGCATAGTCGGGCGGCTTGTTCCAAACTACGCGTTGAAACCGGCGGACATTCGCCGCGTTTTATTCGCGTTCCCGCCCTCAGCTTTGCCACCCTACAAAGGATATGCCATGGACAGCATCAAACCGCTTTTCACCGCCAATGCCACCGCAACCGGCGGCCGCAATGGTCATACCGCTGCCGACGATGGTCTGGTAGGTGTGGATTTATCCGTCCCCAAGGCTATGGGCGGACCCGGCAAGCCCAATACCTCCACGCCCGAGCATCTGTTCGCGGCCGGCTATGCGGCCTGCTTCGGCGGCGCGCTGGATTACGTGGGCAAGCAACACAAAAAGGACGCCTCCAAAGCAGCGATCACCTGCTCGGTGTCGATCGGCCCGCGCGACGGCGGCGGTTTTGGCATTTCCGTGAAAATGCGCGTGCAGGACGGCAGCCTGCCACAGGCCGATCTCGCCGCCCTGGCGCAGGAAGCGCACGAGAAAATCTGCCCGTATTCGCACGCCACCCGCAATAACGTACCGGTGGAGTTTGAAATCGTTGGTGCCTAGAAGGATATCGATGCGGTTTTCCAGCGCGGCCGGCGAATGAAAATAGCCCAGGTTCGCCGCCACGCGCTGTCGCTCGCTGACGTGCGCGAGGAGCCGCATCATCACTATTCCTCGTTTCGCGTGCGCGGCAAAATCTTCGTCACCGTGCCGCCGGACGAGGAGCATATTCACGTTTTTGTGGGCGACCAAGAACGCGAGCAGGCGCTGGCCCTGTATCCGGAGTTTCTGGAAAAGCTGATGTGGGGCAAAAAGGTGGTCGGCCTGCGGATTTCCCTGGCGGCGGCCAAGGCCGTCGTCGTCAAAAAACTGGTGAACCATGCCTGGCAACGCAAGGCCGGTTGACGCCGCCAATCGGCAGCCGCTCAGCCGGCGAGCGGTTTGAACATCTGAATATTGGTTTCCGTATAGCCTAGCCGGGCGTACAGCGCGCGCGCCGCTGCGTTGTGTCCAAATACATGCAGGCCGATACCGGCAAGCCCCCGCCGCCGTACTTCTGCCTCCATCGCCGTAAAAGCGCGGCTGGCATGGCCTTTGCGCTGGTGTTCCGCATCGATCACGATGTCGTACACGAAAGCAACCTTTTTCCCGCCGCGTTCCTGTTCGCCGAACCAGAGCACGCCCACCTTTGAACCGGTGGCGGGGTCGCGCACGGTGTAGAGATGGTGGTCAGGGGTGGTGATGCCTTGCGGCAGCAATTCCGCATACCCTTGGCGCGACAGGGCCAGCGCTTCAGACGCCTGCCACTGCCCGGAAGCGACTTTGTCGGCAGCGAATTCGGGGATCGATTTTTCCAGGAAAACGAGATACTCGTCCTCCGTCATGGGGGTTAGCGCGTTCATTGATTATTGGGATGGCTCGAATCGATTAGTGTAAAGCTTAGCGGAGGGTAGGGTGGGCCACGACGGAGAATCGGGATTGACGAGGTTCGGGCAATATTTCATTAAAGCCGTGCTGCTCGCGGCAGCTTTAGCCCTGGCCGGCTGTGGCGCCGGTGGCGGCGGCAGCAATATAGTTGTCCCGCCCACCGTCAACACGGTGGCACAACCCTTGCCGGTGCCTGGGCCTTTTGCTGTGGCGTGCAGCAATGTGTCACAGGATTTCAGCCGGGTGCCGGCCGGTGACGATGTCACCACGTTCTGGGAAGGCACACCCTCCAGCACCGGCAGGCCACGTTACGTTACCGATTTATTAAACGACGCCGGCAATACGCTTTCGCTGACGGTCAACGCGCCCAACAACGGCAGCCTGTTTGGTTCCTTTGCCGCGCAACCGGTTTCTTATGTGGTGCTGGTTTGTTATCCCACCGCCGCCAACAACCCTCGTCCCGATTACGCGTTGCCCACCGGCAAGGTGGTGCCGCATATGCAAACCGGCGCGGCGGCGCCGATTTTTGCCGATGCCAGCGCCCACTATCCGGTGATGCTGTTTTCGCACGGCTATAGCGGCAGCCCGCTTTCCAGCGAATACCTGGCGGTGCTTTCGGTGTTTGCCAGTTACGGTTACGTGGTGATCGCGCCATTTCACGGCGACGTGCGTATTTCCAATCTCAAGATCGACACCTTCATCGATGCGGTCACCGTACTGGCAAATCTGCGTGATCTGACGGCGCTGGAAGCGCTGCGTCCGCTCTCCATGTCCGCCGCGCTGGATCTGGTAAGCGCCCACCCGCAGTGGCGCGACCACATCGACCTGACACAGGTCGGCGGCTTCGGCGCCAGCATGGGCGGCGAAACGTTGATGTTGATGGGGGGCGCGCAACTGACTACCAATATCGGCCTGTCTTCTACGCAAGTTACCAAGGACACACGACTGAAAGCGGCAGTGGGATATGTGCCGTATTTCGGGCAGCCGTTTCTGCCGGCGTTCGGTCGCGATCAACAGGGGCTGGACGGCGTGACGCTACCGTACCTAGGCATCAGCGGCACGGCCGATACCACGGCGCCCATAGCCCTGACCCAGCAAGGCCTGGCGCGACTCACCAGCACCCGGGAGTTGATCGGTCTGCAGGGCGTGGTCCACCATTTCGATGTGCCTTCGACCGGCGATATTTATACCTGGTCGCTCACCTTTTTCGATGCGATGGTGAAGGGTAGCCCCGGTGCACGTACCCAACTCACGACCATGGCCAGCGTTTCCGGCGGGGGTGACGACCGCGTGGTGATTCCGTATAACGGGCCGTCGCAATAAGGAGCGAGTGGTTGGCCTAATCCAAGCGGCTTAATCCAGGGGCCACGGCATCGACTTCGGTAACTCCTCGCTCTGCGCTGCCGGCGCGGGTTCGCTTTCTGCGCGCTTTTTGCTTGTTCTGGCCGGCGCGTCCACTTCCCGCCACCAAGGCAGCGCCAGCGACTCCTGCAGCGTCGGCTCAATGGCCTCACCCAGGCGCGGCAATAGCAGGCGCGCACCTTGCCTGGGGCCTTCGGCCAGCAGGGTTTCCACCGGCTGATCCCAATCGTGCAAGGCCAGGGTGAACGTGCCCCAATGGATCGGCAAAAAGGCGCCGCCGCCCAGATATTGGTAAGCCTTAAGTGCATTCTCCGGGCCGAGGTGAATATCGCCCCAGGCCGGATGAAAGGCGCCCACCTCCAGCATGACCAGATCAAACGGGCCCAGGCGTTTGCGGATCAACTCGTACTCGCTGGTCAGTCCGGTATCGCCGCTGAAAAACACCGAGTGTTCGGGCGACTGGATCACCAGCGAAGACCATAAGGTCGTGTTGCGGTCTTTGAGGCCGCGCCCGGAAAAATGCTGCGAGGGCGCCGCCGTTATTTTTACCTCGCTGCCCGGCAGGGTGTACGACTCCCACCAGTCCAACTCGGTGATGCGCTCGGCCGCCACGCCCCAGGCCTCCAGGTGCGCGCCCACGCCCAGTGAGGTGACGAAAGGCACGTTCGACTTCGCCATTTCGCGGATGGTGGGGTAATCGAGATGGTCGTAGTGATCGTGCGAGATCAGCACCGCGTCCACCGGCGGCATGTTCTTCAACGAGACGGGAATGGGCTGGTAGCGTTTGGGGCCGGCCACGCGCAAAGGTGAGGCGCGCGGGCCCCAGACCGGGTCAGTCAGTAGACGCTTGCCGCCGATTTCGATCAACACCGTGGAGTGGCCCAGCCAGGTAGCGCGCAGCCCCGATTGCGAAGGCTTCAGCCAAAGCGGGCGCGGGTCGCGCGAGGGCAGCGGCCCGGCTGGCGCGCGGCGCGGTCCGCCGCACAGAAAATCGGACATAGACGGGAACTTGACCGAGGGGTCCTTCAGGCCCGGCAGAATGGGGTGCTGGTTGCGAAAGCTTTCGCCGGTCCAAAGCGGGGAAGATTGGGCGCGTTCGAGGCGCAAGCCGGAGGGTTTTTTGCCTAGGGATTTCATCGGTTAAAAGGGTTGCCTGAGGGGAGAGGATTATTTGGGGGCCATTGCGCCGATTTCAAATCCGCGTGCGGCGCCAATATGGATTGACCGCGCCGCCGTTTGTTCCCTCATCCGGCAAAATACTTCACCACCTCGCTATCGTCGATCACGATGCGGTCTGTAATATGAAATAACTCATCGCGCAGCTTGTGGTGCAGGGCTTCGTCCCGGTGCAGAGCCTTGCCGAGAAACCCGGCGTCGTGCCAGGGTGTGTGATTGGCCTCAACCAGCGCCACCTTGTATTTTTCTTCGTGGTGCGAAATTTGGAAGGCGATGGCGACGCGGTCTTTGGGCGCGGCTTTTTCGTCCCAGCGGCCCAGGCCCATCAGCCCGTTGACGCGCTTTTCGCTGTGACCTGGCGTAAATTGGGCGAAATACACCGCAAAGGGCTTGCCGTCCTGGGTCACAAATCGTGTCAACCGTATGGCGGGCTTGCCGCAGCAGGCGCACACGGAGTCCTTGGGTGGTTCGAGCGAAAACTCAAACATGGCGGGCCGTCCAAAGGTTGAAAAACGTGAGGGAACCCTGAGATCAGAATATCCGCAAAGACGATGCGGACATTAATCCCGTAAAGCATCTTACTTCGCCAGATCGTGCCATCCCGATAAATCATCATGAAAATCGACTTTGTCTCCGACGTTGCCTGCCCCTGGTGCGCCATCGGGCTCAATGCGCTGGAAGCCGCGCTGAAAAATATCGGCAGCGACCTGCCGGTGACGCTGCATATGCAGCCTTTCGAGTTGAATCCGGATATGACCGCCGAAGGCGTGGACGCAGCCGAATACATCAGCAAAAAATACGGCATATCGCCCGCCCAAATGCAGGCCAACCGCGCCAATATCCGCGCGCGCGGCGCCGAGGTGGGTTTTACTTTTGGCGAGCGCAACCGCGTGTGGAATACTTTCGACGCGCACCGGTTATTACATTGGGCTGGCGTGATGGATGCCGATGCAGGCGGCGCCACCACTTATCAGCGCAAGCTCAAGCATGCTCTGTTGCGTGCCTATCACACCGAAAGCCGCAACCCCGGCGATAAGGATGTGTTGCTAGAGCTGGCGGCGGCAGTGGGGCTGGATGTAAACGCCGCCTGCGCCATTCTCGAGGCCGACACCTACACCAGGGAAGTGCGCGAGGCCGAAGCGTTTTGGCGCGATAACGGCATTAACGCCGTACCCTCGGTCATCATCAACGACCGGCACCTGATCCAGGGCGGGCAGCCGGCGCAAGTGTTTGAACAGGCCATCCGGCAGATTGCGGCCAATCCCGATCAATAGCGCCACTCAAGGAATATCCGATATGCGTGCATTTCCCCTTGTCGCCTTTCTTGCCATGACTATTTCCGCCACTTTTCCCGCAACCGCTGCCCAGTTGACCATAGACCGGATTCACGATTCCCCCGCGCTCTCCGGGTCGGCGCCGCGCGCCCTGACGATAACGCCGGACGGCACGCGCGCATTGTTCCTGCGCGCGAAAACGGATAACGCCTTCCAGCTCGACCTGTGGGAATTCAATCTGCACGACAAGGTCGCGCGGCGCCTGGTGGATTCGGCCATCCTGCAATCCAAGGAGCCGATCAGCGAGGAAGAAAAGGCGCGGCGCGAGCGGCAGCGTCTGGCGCAGTTCAGCGGCATTGTCAGCTACAAGGTCTCACCCGATTCCAAGCGCATCCTGGTGCCGGCGGGCGCAGCGCTTTACGTGATCGACCTCGCCCAGCCCGACGCCGCACGCAAGATCGCCGGCGATGGCGTGCTTGACGCAAAAATCTCCCCCAAGGGGCGCTACGTTTCCTATTTGCGCAAGCAAAACCTGTTCGTTTTTGACCTCACCACCGGTCAGGAAAAGCAACTCACCACAGACGGTGGCGGCACCATCCACAACGCCGAGGCCGAGTTTGTGGCGCAAGAGGAAATGGGCCAGTCCTCCGGCTACTGGTGGGCGCCGGACGATTCGGCCATCGCCTTCAAGCGTTTCGATGAGGCTCCGGTGAAAATCGCCAAGCGCCTGGAGGTGTACGCGGACCGCAGCGAAGTCGTCGATGAGCGCTACCCCTTCGCCGGCGAGAAAAACGTGCTGGTGTCGCTGGCCCTGGTTTCACCGCAAACCGGCGCCATTCGCAATATCGACCTCGGCGCGGAGAAGGATATTTACCTCGTGCGCGCGGATTGGAGCCGGGATAGCAAAACCCTGTTTTACCAGCGCCAGCCGCGTATCCTGAAGACACTGGAACTGATCGCAGTCGATGCCGCAACGCTCGCCCAAAAGACGATCATCACCGAGAGCGCCAATGCCTGGATCGACTACCGGTTGGACATCAAATTTCTGAAATCGCGCGACGCCTTCATCTGGATGTCCGAGCGCAACGGGCGCAAGCACTTGTATCTGTATGGCGCGGACGGCAAGTTTCAGAAGCCGCTAACCCACGGCGAATGGGGTGTGGAGAATCTGCTTGCCATCGATGAAAAAGCCGGGCGCGTTTTTATCACATCCAACCGCGACGCGGTCATCGACAAACAGGTTTACTCGGTCGCCCTCGACGGCAGCGACGGCGACAAACCCACGCGCCTGACACAGGCCGACGGCTGGCACGAGGCCAGCTTTGCGGCCAATGGCGAAGCCTTTATCGACACCTGGTCCGACCCCGAACACCCGCCGCAAGTGAGCGTGCGCAAAGCAGACGGCAGCTTTGTGACCTGGATCGAGCACAACGAAGTGAACGGCGAGCATCCCTACGCGCCCTATATGGCCGCGCACCTCAAGGCCGAGTTCGGTACCCTGCTGGCGGAAGACGGGCAGACGATGTATTACGAAATCATCAAGCCCGCCGGTTTTGACCCGGCTAAACGCTACCCGGTGCTGGTGAATGTATACGGTGGGCCGGGCGCGCAAAACGTGCGGCGCGCCTGGGGCAACCCGTTCCATCAGTACCTCGCGCAAAAAGGCTATGTGATTTTCACGCTGGACAACCGCGGTTCCGCGCGCCGCGAGCGCCGCTTTACCGATGTGATCTTCGGCAACCTGGGTAAGTACGAAGTTATCGACCAGCTGACCGGCATCGATTGGCTGGCGAAGCAATCCTTCGTGGATCCCAAGCGTATCGCAGTCTCCGGCTGGAGCTACGGCGGCTTCATGGCTTTACGCCTGCTGGAAGCCGGCAGCGACAAAATCGCGGCCGGCATCGCCGGCGCGCCCGTCACCGATTGGCTGCAATATGACACCTATTACACAGAGCGCTTCATGGGCCGGCCGCAGGATAACCCGGAGGGCTACAAAAACAGTAGCGTGTTCGCCCATCTGGACGGCCTCAAATCACCGCTACTGCTGATCCACGGCATGGCCGACGACAATGTGCAGTTCAGCAACACCACCCGCCTCATCAGCGCGCTGACCGTACGCAATGTGTTGTTCGACCTCATGACCTATCCGGGTTCGCGGCACGGCATTACGCCGGTGGTGAACCGCAAGCATAGGGACAAGATGGAGGAGGCGTTTTTGGCGAGGACGTTGGCCGCAAAACCGGGCGCCTGACTACGCGGTTTTCCGTTACGGGAAAACACATGAATTTCCTCGCCCACGCTGCCCTTGCCGGCCCCGACCCCGATTGGCAGGTGGGCGGCATGATCGCTGATTTCAGCCGGCCACCGGACACGGGGGACTTTGGCCCCGCCATTCGTGCGGGCATCCACCTGCACCGCAAAATCGATGGGTTTACCGACCGGCACCCCTTGGTCATGCGCAGCCGCCACCGCATGAGCGCGCAGTACCGGCGCGCATCGGGCATCCTGGTGGATGTGTTCTACGACCATTTTCTGGCCCGCACCTGGCAGGAATATTTTCCGGCCACATCGCTGGCGGCGTTTTCACAGCAGTTCTACACAGCCCTGCAGGGGCGGGACGCCGTTCTCCCACCGTATATGAAGCCGCTGGTCACCAGGATGATTGAGCAAGACTGGCTGGGTGGCTACCGCGAGCCTGAGCAGGTGTCGTATGCGGTGGACCGCATCGCCCGGCGGCTTTCACGGCCGGAGATTTTGACGGGCGGCGGAATGGAGTTGGAGCGTTGCTACGAAGGCTTGGCGGAAGATTTCAAGGCATTCTTCCCGCAAGCCGTCACGTTTGCCGAGGCGCAGCGAGGCTTAAGCGGGGGATTGACTGCCTGACACAGGGGCGCCGGGCATCGTGTAGCATGCTTCATAAGCCTGAGCGCCAGGACGTCCAAAAAACAAGGGAGGAAGTACTATGTTCAGTCATATCATGGTTGGGTCCAACGATATCGAGCGGTCAAAGCGTTTTTACGATGCTGTGCTTGGCATGCTCGGCGCGGGCGAGCCGCTGCGCAACACTAACGCCTCTGGCCATACGCGGCTTTTTTATCGCCACGAGGGCAGCACCTTTTGTATCAGTGAACCCATCAATGGCGAAGATGCAAACTTTGCCAACGGTGGCACCATCGGCTTCAAGTGCAGCTCGCCTGAACAGGTGCATGCATTCCACGACACCGCCGTTGCAAACGGGGGCACCTCTATTGAAGACCCGCCGGGGCTGCGCACCTCCGCTACGCTGGGGCAGATGTATCTGGCCTATGTGCGCGACCCGGACGGCCATAAGCTTTGTGCGCTTTGTCGTCCCAAGTGAGCACGCTCGCGCGGTTTGATATGCCGGCGGGTGCGGAACCGGAACGCTGAAATGCGGGACTTGCCGACTATTTGCCTGGGATTTCTATCCCGTATTTTTTGAGAGAGGCTCTGACCTCCGGCATCAGCCCGTCATCCTTCGCGCGCTCCTCCGCCGTAGCAAGTAGCTTTGCGGCTTGCTCAAAATCTGCTTTGGCCTTTGCCCGGTTGCCAATGGCGTCGTAGGAGACGCCGCGACGCCAGTAGGCGAATGCAAAATCCGGCTGCAGTGGTATGCCGCGCGAATACGCTTCGATCGCCTGCTCGTGTTGTTTTAGATCGGCCAAAGCCCAGCCGAGCTGATATTGCGTCATCATTGAGGTACCGCTCCCGGATTCTTGTTCCTTTTTTTCGGCAGAGCGTACTGCGGCCAGGCTATCTTTTAGCCTGCCGACATATCGAAGGTATAGCGAGTAATTAATCCAGTTGCCGTAGCTAACGGGTTCGCCGGTTTTGATAGCTGCCTCTTGGTCGGCTACGGCGCGCGCATAGTCATCCAGACGCATATGCGAAAAGGCACGGATTTTCAGCGCTCTGGCTCGAACCTGCATGGAGAGATCAGCCTCTGCGAGGCACTTGTCCAGTTTATCTCTGGCTTCAGCATATTTCTGCGCTCGCGCCGACTCCTCCCCACTCACGCAGTCAGAAGGTGGCTCTGCTATTGCGGCTCGCCAACCAGAGCCCAGGACTATCAATAGAATGGCGATTCGAATTTGTGTCACGAGAATAGCCCGGTTCATAGCTTTACCATGGGATTTGTCGGCGTTTTCTGATGGAATGGAAATTCGCAGTTTCATTTTCTGCCGGACTAAGGGGCCTGTACCAGCGCATACACCCCTCGTACCACCTTCGCCATGCGCACATAGTCCAGCTTGTCCCAGGTATCGCCGGCGAGGTGGTATTGCTGGTTGCGCATGAAGGCGGTGTCGGTGACCATCAGGGCGCGGTAGCCGGCCTGCCAATAATTGAGATGATCCGAGAAGTCTATGCCGGGCAGCAGGGGAGGGGCGTTGATCGACTCCACCGGCAGATCGGTGGCGCCTTTCATCAGCGCCTTGGACTGCCGCATGAATCCGAAATCGCTCATTTTTCCCACCAGGGCGATGAAATTGCCGCGGTCGGAATAGAGCGCCGACATACCCGGCAGCGGAAAATGCTGGCTGCCCGGCTCATCGGAAAAATAACCGATCATTTCCAGCGAAACCATATAGTCCACCTCGCGCTTGGCATCCACCAGCGATTGGGCGTGCACCGCGCTGCCCATATGTTCGGTGCGGAAGTAGGGCGGCTCCTCGGTGGTGTAGGCAACCAGTTCCACCGGATGTGAAGGCGGGTTTTTGCCGAGCAGATAGGCCAGCTCGATGAGACCGGCCACGCCGCTGGCGTTGTCGTCGGCGCCGGGGGTATGGGTATCGGGCGTATAGCCGCGCGGATCGCGTGCGCCGCGCTGGGCGTCGCCGTGCGAATCGTAGTGCGCGCCGATGACGCGCACCGGGCCCGTAGCGGGGCCGAAGCGCACGATGACGTTCTTGTAGCTCGCCTCTTGAACCGTAAAAACTTGATACGAGACCTGGGCACCGGTTTGCGCAAACTCATCGTAAATGTATTTGGCCGCCTGCCCCAGGTTGTAAGAGCGCTCCGCACTGCGCGGATAAAGATCCACCGAGAGGTGTTTGACGTGCGCCTCCAGGCGCGCGGCGTCGACCGCGGGGGGCTGAGAGGGTATGGCGCTTACCAGCGGCTGGGTGACGACCGCGCAGCCGACCACGGCCGTTGTGGCGAGCACCGCGAGAAAGACCAGAAAAATTTTGCCGGGCATTGCCATCACTATCCGCCTCTATTTGCTTTTGGGTGGCGCTGTCCTGGTCACGTCATCTCACCAGCCGGCCACAGACCTCCGCCAGCACCGCCGGCAATGTAGCCCGGCGGCTTTCGACGGTAAACGAGTTGGCGACGCACTCAAAGGTGTTGTCGTGGAACCCCAGAAAATAATGGGTAAGCCCGCGCCAACGGGCGGGGTTGTAGCCCTGGTGCCGCGAATTGGCAGTTTCCAGTTCCTTGATCCAAGGCGAATTCTCGACGCGCATGGCTTCGTAAAACTCCAGCCCCTTGCCGTATAGGGTATGCCCGTTGAGCGCTTCGTCATTGGGGCCGCCTAATTTAGCGGAAACACAGCCGTGGAACTCAACGATCGCCAGGGCGCTGGCATCCTCGCTGGCGGGCTCGCGTAGGGTGGTGTAGGTTCCGTCCCAATTCGGGTCGTAATCCTGCTCGTAGAAGACCAAAAACATCTTGTAGTCGTTTCGCAGCAAATGCGGCATCGGAGCGCCGGTACTCCACATAACCGGAAAATCGATACGAACCGCGTAGGGCTCTTTGCGCGCAGCTGCCAGCGCGCGCTCAGCCGCCAGCACCGCCTCTTGGGCGGCGGCATATTCTTCCTTCTCGCCGCCTTTATGCTTGGGCGCCATTGCGGCAAGCGCCCGCGTTAAGCGCTTGTTTGCCGCTGCTAGCGACTCTTCTAGCGTTGTGGGGGCAGAAGACACTTCGGATGGCTGCGGGGAACCAAAAATGCGGTCTATGATTTTCTTCATACAGGCATTTTCGGCACGCGCTGAGCAACGTGGCTCAGGTTAAACCAGCCTTCGCGCCGGCGCTTGAACTTCCGTCACTACGCCGATCACCCTTAGCTCGGGCTTATCGATAGGGATAGCCTGGTATTGCTTGTTCAGCGGGGTGAGGTACCAGCGGCCGCCGTCGGTGGTGAGTTTTTTGAACGTAGCTTTTTGCGTCTTCACGTCCTTGGCGATTACATAGGCGTTGGGGAAGGGCGCGATATCGGGGTCCACAAAAATGATGTGGCCCTCGGGGATGCCGGCGTCGCTGCCGTCGTCCATGGAATCGCCATCCACCACCAGCGCAAAGCCGCGCGGGCCCAGCTTTTTTTCGCGCGGGCCTTCCCAGCGGTCGCCCTCGCCGGGGTAGAGATGGATTTCAATATCCTTCAAATTGCCGGCCTGCACCCAGGAGATCACCGGCACGCTGGCGTATACCTGCGCCACGCGCACATTGGCGTCTGATTTCTTGGCGCCCTGGCGCAATTCGGAAGTACTCATACCGAAAAACTTGGCCAGCGGATCAAGCGTGGCCGTCTTCGGGTCTTTGCTCACGCCGGCCAGGATGCGCTGGATAGTGGGCTGTGGCACGCCGGTGGCTTCCGCCAGGGCGTACTGCGAAACCTTGCGCTTTTTCATGAGCGCATCGAGTGTTTTTGCGATGTTTGCCATGGGCTGACTATACGCTTGCGTATATTTTAGCATAAACACGAAAGGGTATGGAAAATATATACATTAACGTATATATTGGTCGAGTGTCAGGAACGAAACAGCCTTGTGAAGTTGCCGGGCCCAGTTACCTGACATGCACCCAAAGGAGACCATCCATGCCCTATCTTCAATACCCGCAGCAAGCCCACCTGGCCGGGCTGGTGGCCGAGATCACCCGGCTGGGCCTGACCCAGGTTGAAATCGCCGCCCGCGCCGGCCTCACCCAGCCCACCGTCAGCCGGCTGATGGGCGCCCGCCATGCCGACCCACGCGCCCCCACCGTGCGCGCCATCGAGCGCCTGCACGCCGAAGTAACGGGTGCCCCATGATCCGCCGCCCCAGCCCGCCCCTGGTGGAATCCGCCCGACCCATCTACGACCGCATCTGCGCCGCCCACGGGGAAAGATCCAACACCTACGAATTCATCCTCTGGACCAAGCTGATGATCACCCCGCACCTCAACCGCGAAGCCGAGGCCTGCAAACGGCTGACCCTGCTGGATATGGAAAGGAAGGCGAGGGAGGCTGAGGCTGAGGTAGAGGCGAGGATTAAGGAAAAGCCTGCATGAGGAAAACAAGTCGCTGCCACTGCGGAAATGCCATGAAGAAAGAAAACCCGTCGTCCCCGCGAAAGCGGCGGCGTGGCCACCGTTGAGGGCCAGGACCCAGTGTCGTTCAGCGTTGGTTGACGAACGTCGCTGGATCCTGGCCCTCAACGGTGGCCACCTCGCCGCTTTTGCGGGGATGACGAACCATCTATTGACGGCCAGCTTACAGATAGAAAGAAAGCCCCATGCAAACCAAAACCCGAACCACCCAAGACCGCCTAAGCAACTGGGGCAACTTCGCCCGTCAACCCCATGGCCCGCGCGGTATCTCCGCGGTTTCCCCCATGTTCCAAAACGCCCCCACCAGCCAATGGCACGAAGATGGCTGGGGTGATTGCAGCGAAGCCGCGCCCGCAGAAATCCCCGACCCCGTCGACGAAGCCGACGCCCTCATCGTGGACAAACTAGTCTGCGGCCTCAAAAGCGAGCGCCTGCGCATCGCGCTACTCATCGAATACGCCACCACCCCCAGGAGCTTCGATTTCCGCCGCTACAACTACTCCGAAAGCGTGGACGAAGCCATCAAGGTCATGGATGACCTGCTGCATGGCGTGAGCAAAAAGGCGCAAATCCTACGGCTGCTAGCGGAGAACCGGCACACCGAGACCAAGATTGCGGAGATGGTGGGGGTGAGTAAGCAGTATGTTTGTCAGCTACGGGCGGCTTAGCGGAAATTTCGCAGAGGCGGGCTGCGGAGGAAAAAGTTATACAAATCAGATGCTTGAAACATTGTAACCGAGCGGCTTATTTTGCTCGTTGACGCTATTGATAAGTACCTATAAGGGCATTTTTTTCTTATATTTTGCATTAACTATACTTACGAGCATAATGATCTACCTAGATAGAGCATCTAATTCAGGATAATTTGCATATGTTATTGAGATTCGGGGTGGAGAACTTCCGTTCAATTAAGGAATACCAAGAGGTATCTCTAGTCGCATCCTCTTTAAAGGATCGTGGCGTAGAGTTAATTGACGCTAAGCCATTCAATTTCAAAGCCCTACCGGCGATTGGGATTTATGGAGCTAATGCTTCTGGCAAAAGCACGCTGTTGCGTGCACTTAGATTTATGCGCTCTGCAGTGGCTGAGTCTGCATATGCCGAACCAGGGGCAATAGCAAGGCAACCGTTTGCTCTGGACAAAATTTCAGCCAAGAAGCCTACAAGGTGGGATTGTGACTTCATCGTAAACGAAAGACGATTTCACTATGGGTTTTTATGTAACGAAAAGCTCGTCCTTGAGGAGTGGCTTTATTGCTTCGATATCCCAAATAAGCGAGTTTCAAAGTCACTTTGGTTTTATCGAGACGCAAAAGCAAAAGTACCGTTTCAATTCGGGAAGGATTTACGTGGTCGCAATAAGTTGATTGCCGATCTAACTAGACCGGACGCCCTCTTTTTGTCCAGCGCGGCAAAGAATAATCATAAACAGCTTGAAGCAATTTTCCAATTCTTTGTCAGCGGTTTGGTTTTCAGAGACCCAGAGTCTCTGCCAAATGAAACTCCCATCGCGAGATACATGGAGGACGCGATAACACGTAAACACGCACAGGAATTTCTCGCGCTTGCTGATACCGGTATTGTTGACATTGAAGTAAGACCGCGAAAATCAACTAAGGATGTCAAAGAGTTTTCGCGGGCATTGCAGCAACTAATTAAGCAACATATAAAAATTGAACTTCCATCTGAAATAACAGAGGATAAGTGGGAGTTGCTTTTAAAACACAAATCTGAAGACCCTCTGGGAGTCGCTTTTGGTTTGGATAAGGAAAGTACCGGGACAAGAGCGCTTCTAAGTATGTTAGGTCCTGTATTTGATTGCCTTGTGAGGGGAAAGGTAATCATAGTTGATGAACTAAACGCGAATTTACATCCAATCGTTTCTAAGCATTTGATTTCTATGTTTGCGTCATCCCAACATAATATTGGAGGGGGGCAGATGATATTTGCTACCCATGACACGAACCTTTTGTGTGATGGGGCGCTTAGACGAGACCAGATTTGGTTTACTGAAAAGGATAAACGCGGGGCAACCCATATTTATCCATTGTCGGACATCAACACCAGACAAACGGACAATCTTGAGCGCGGATATTTGCAGGGCCGATTTGGCGCTGTCCCATATCTTGGTGGACTACCGCCTTTTGAGAGTGGCATCCGGAAAAAAAAGAACGTACGCGCGTGAAATAAGATGGCAAAACGAAAAGAGCCACCGCTCACGCTTCAAAGACGGATGGCAAAAAAAGAGCCGCAGTCGACACTCTATATTTATTGCGAGGGCAAAAATACTGAGCCGCACTACCTACGGTGTTTTTCGACCGAGTACGGGAATAAGCTTGTTGAGCTGGTCATTGTTGACGCTGCGGGTGCCCCACTAACCCTTGTGTCGAAGGCGTGTCAAAAGAAGGCTGAGTTGGATCTGGCCGCAGTTTCTGGGGATAGCTTCCAAAAGAAATTCGAGGTATGGGCGGTTTTCGACAGAGATGAGCATCCTAATTTCAACAAGGCAATACAGCTGGCGGTCAAAAAAGGAGTTTATCTAGCAGTGTCCAATCCCTGCTTTGATTTATGGGGGCTGTTACATTTCCAGCATCAAGACGGTGAAATCCATCGCCACAAAGCGCAAACGAGCCTTCAGAAAAAGATGCCAACGTACGAAAAAAGTGGGTCAAAAAAATTCGATTACGAATTGATGCGCCCACACTATGCTTTAGCAACATCTCGCGCGAAAACCCTGATAAAACGGCGAACTGAAGAGGGCAATCCGGGAGGGAATCCCTCGACTAAAATATATGAACTGCTAAGCAAAATTGAGCTGTTCGGTAAGGCGTTTTACAGTGGTTGATTTTTTTGAAAATTTCAGCTTTGTCGTGTGGCGGAAACAATTTGGATCAGGCCATAGTTTCGTGGAGCAGCGGGCTAATTTCATCGCCTAAAAACCGCCCGCCTAGCCAACGTAGCCGAAACCTCAATACTCTTCCCCGCCGCATCATAAGTCAGCAAAAACCGCCCCGGCGGCGCTTCGTCCACCCCGCGGGCGATATCGAAATAGGCCGTGTGGGTGTCCAACACTGTAAGCGCATATGGATCACCTGAGCCGAAAGGTCCGGTGAAGGCAATGCTGAACTTGCCGGCTTTGGCGGTGATTTTTGCGGTGGTTTCCAGTGGGGCACTACGGAACGCGCCACGCGCGGCAAAGGCGGTGCCGGCGCGCTTTTTGATGCGCCGCATGGGCGTGCATACGTTTTCGCTTTTATCGAGCAGCGTCATCGCGCCGCCCGGCCCAAAAGCGAGGCGCATATTGCCATCGTCACCCGCCAGGGTGCCGGCCTCGGTGTTATGCAGCGGGGACCAGTCCATAAAGGTATGCGCTTCCGCGCCCTTTTTGCCGCTGCGTAGCAACACCAGCAGCCCTTGCTCTTTTGATACATAAGCGCCCGCCGCCCCAGCCGGCAGCTTGCCGGGTGCCGGCTTTCGGAGGCTCTTGCGCCACACCGGCGGGATGCCGAGTGCTGCCGCCACCTCGTGGGCGAGAGCGCGCACCATTTTCTTGCCCTTGGGCGCGTTATTGCGGTTCATGAGCACAGCAATGGAGGTGTCTTCGTTGATGTAGTGCATCAGCACCGATTTCCAGCCGCGTAAGCCCCCTGAGTGCATCAGCACTTCGCGGCCATGGCCGCTGAGGTGGTTGATGCCGGAGGCGTAGCCGGCCGGGGCGCCGTCGTTGAAAGGGGTGGTGTGCAAAATGTCCGCCACCCAGGGCATGCCCGCCGCAGCAGGGTCACGCAGGCAGGCGGCCCAGCGCAGCAAATCTTCGGCGGTGCTCACCATGCCTGCGGAGGCTGCCCAGTGGATGCTGTTTACTTCCTCTTCCCAGGTGTTCTTGATAAAACGATAGCCGCGCGTATCGCCGGGAATGGCCTGGCTGGTATCGATGCCCATGGTGGTGCTGTTCATGCCCAGCGGCTTGAGGATATTAGCCGCCAGCAGCTCGGCAAAAGGCTTGCCGCTCACGGTTTCCAGAATCTGCCCGAGCAATTCAAAATTGACATTGCAATACAGGTTGCGGCTGCCCGGCGCAAACATGCTCTCCGGCGCGTGGCGCACCACCTTCATGCCGTCTTCCAGCGTAAAGGGCTGCGTGGCGGTGGCACCCATGATCATCGCCATCACCCATTGATCGCGTATGCCAGATTTGTTCTGCATCAGGTGCGCCACGGTCAGCGTGGGGTCCAGCTCGCGCGTCCAGGGCAGGTAGTGGCTGGGGTGTACATCCAGCCGCAGGCGCCCGGCCCGCACCTCATGCATGGCCAGCGCGCAGGCAAACTGCTTGCTGATAGAGCAGATGCGGAAAGGGGTGGCCGTGGTAAACGGCGTGTGTGCGGAAAGATTGGCGAACCCGCGCCCGCCGCCCCAAACCATGCGGCCGCCTTGCGCAATACCTACAGCTATGCCGGGTTCGTTTTTGCCGACAGCGGCGGCCATTAGGGATTCGATTGCTTTGATATTTTTTGAGGTGAGTTTCATTTCAGTAGTGGTTGCGGTGATTTCGACGAGGCATTCCGGCTACAGAGCTTAAGCACCGACGGCCGGCTGGGCATTCTTGAGGCCATCGCCAGGATCGCCGGAAGTGTCGGCAGCGGAATCGTCCGCCACCAGGTGCCGTCCAAAAAAGTGCGTGACGAACCACAGAATCAGTGTGGCCGCTCCCACCAATCCGACGTGCATCAGCCAGAATTGCGCGCCGGACATGCGCTCGATCAAGCCGCCGAGGTAGCCGACCAGGTTGTTGGCCACGAACAAGTGCAGGTAGTAAACGCCCATCATGGTTCCCCGCACCGCCTTGGGAGAACCCCGCGCGTACATGGCTATCCCCACGGGGAATAGATTGGAAAAGCCAACAGAGTTCAATACCTCAAACGCGAGCACCCATCCCAGATTGGCCTTGTGCCCGTCGCCCACCGTCATTGCGCCGAGCGCAAGCGCCAATAAGCCCAGGGCACTGAGGCCGGAGCCCATGGTCATTTTGGCGATTTCGCTGGGCTCGGTATGCCGCTTGGACCACCAGCGCCAAAACATCATGGTCCCGAACAAGGACGATATGCTGACGACGGCATCCACCGTAATCAGCCAGGTAGTGGGCATGACCTTGCCAAAGAAAACCAGATCGACGTTATCGGGCACCCACAATAAGTAGGCGTTGAATATTTGCATATTGCCCACGCTGCCGATGGCCAGCACGGGAAGTATCAGGACGAGAAGAAAAATCGCCCGGCGCTCACGAGCGGTCAGGGGAGCTTTGGGCGCGGATGCCGAATTTTTTGAGACTAATGCCTTCTCTTTGGGCAGCCATTTCTTCCCGGAAAGATAAATGACCAGGGAAATGAGCATGCCGAAGCCGGCGGCGCCGAAGCCGTAATGCCAGCCGTACCATTCACCCAGCGTTCCGGTGACCAGCGGCGCGACGATCACGGAGCCGTTGATAAACAGGTAGTAAATCTGGAAGGCATCCGCGCGGCGCATATCCTCCGCTGAGTAAAGCTCGCTGACCTGGCTGGCCAGATTGCCCTTGAACAAGCCCACACCGCCCAGCAAACACGACAAGGCGATCAAAAAAGACACATCGAAGGCCATCAGGAAGTGGCCTATCGCCATGAGTATGGCGCCTAGCGTAATCGCCCGGGTTCTACCCAGCCACCGATCGGCAATGAAGCCACCGGCGATAGGGGTGAGATAAACAAAGCCCGCATAAAGCCCGAATATGGCCGAGGCCAGCGCCACCGTGGACAGCGGCCCATAAAAAGATTCGATAAAAGCGCGAAACGCAGTGAAGCCGGCGATGTTTTCTACATGGCCGGGCAGCAGCAATTGCTTGACCATGTACAGAACCAACAGGGTCTGCATGCCGTAGTAAGAAAACCGCTCCCATGCCTCTGTGAAGGAGATGTAAGCCAAGCCACGCGGATGGCCCAGGAAGGAGCGGTCGCTTTGATCTTGCTGCGAGGCGGGTGTATTCATTATGTTTTCGGCCTGCTACTGAATTGAGTGCCGGAATGATACGGTTTTACCGGAATAAAAGGGGCCGGGATCGATATTCACTGCGAATATCGATCCCGGCCCCTTTTATTTACTTTTATTTACTTTTATTTATTCAGGCCGGGATGGCAACGAGCACGGTGATCCCGTCAAATCGCCAATCCAACGTCGCCTTCAAGCACCGATGTCTTTAGCTGCGGGCGCTCTCCGCTCTTCCACAGTGCAGAAGTGTGCAACACCCGATATCGGATAGGGCCGCCGTCCGGATGTTCGCTGCGTGTGATGGGGCGCGGGATGCAGACAAACTCGGTGCGCATCGTATCAGTCGACAACTGAACCTTCGCGTAGCCGTGTCCACCCCGGTCGACAAATTCGAGGTGCGGCGCGAGATCCGGGTTCGACAGTGCGCGCGCGCGTGAGAGATCGAAGCTCTTTGCATATTCGAGGCAGGAACGGACGCCGTGCCTGAGCAGCATGTTGAAGGTCCACGCGGGCGGTGCTCCCTCCCGGTCGGCCAAGAATAAGGACCGCAGTGGAGCGTCCTTTGGGAGGTTGTGCTCGAGCCCCTCCATGGCGCCGGGACTGCTGAGCGACCCGCCAATGAAGCTCAAGCCGACCGGTTCGTACTTGGCCGGTGGAAGGTCCGCAGCCGCATATCCCGCCCAGAAGCTGTGCAGATCGCCCGAGACAATCGCGAAACCGGTGATCTTCGCGTCGCGCACATGATTGTAGATTTCGGCACGCTCTACATACGCGGTACCGTAGTCGCCGCCGCCCATGGATGCGAAGCCGCCGTCCTTCGGCCAGGGTTCCTTGGTGAGGCCGGGCGGCAGATTCTGGGGATCGGCGCGCGGATCCAGCGCGCCCTGCGAGTTGCCCCAGATCTTCCACACAGCGGTCGAGTTTTTCAACTGGTCTTTGAACCAGGCCTTCTGCTCCGCACCGAGGAGGGTCTGCGGCGGCGCATTGCGTTGTGGGTTGGGGATTTTCGCATCGTTGAAGCTGATTTCCTCGGGGGGCTTGCCACCGTTGAAGCCGCGGCCGCCGTCCAGGATCCGCATGCCGGACTCAGGAAACATGTCGATGAATTCTTCGCCGCCGAGCTTCGCCATAGACGGGTCACTGAAGCAATCCGCGTTTCGATAGCTGCGCTGGTCGGTGATGATCAGGTCCAGGCATTTGCCATACCGCAGTCTCCGGTAGCCTTTAAGGCTGTTGATCGCAGTCAGATTGTTCGCCTCAACACCCAGCCCGTTGGCATCGAACACTTTAATGGGTACGTTTTTAACCGCCGGCGCATCGAAGCGGTCAAGCAGGCGGTTCCCGCGTGTAACCCGTGCGGGGAGATATTCAAACCAGGCCTGATTCGCGGCGACCTTGATGCTCTGGCCCGGCTGCTCAAAAGATGCCGCCTTGACGAAGCTTTGCCAGCCTTGCCACGAGAATTCGTGGTTATCCCACATGCAGACGAAGGGCCAGCGCGCGCGTGCATCCTGCAGGTCGGGGTCGGCGAGATAGCCTTTGTAGATGGCCCGGTAGCCATCGACGGTCAGCGGGATGTGGAAGTTGCCGACTTTGTGGCCGTCCGGGATGCGCGCAACTTCATAGATCGTGCGGTCAAAGCGGGTCTTCACCTCGTCCGGATATTCGACCACCTCGTAAATAAAATCGCCCAGGTGAAGAACGAAGCCGAGCTGGTCGCCGGCAGAAGCGCGCTCATCTTCGTAAATCATCCGGCGATAGGCGTTGAGCTTGCCCTCATTGACATCCTGACAGCTCACGAACGCGAAGTTCACCGTGCGGGGATCGTTGGGCAAGGGTGCTGTTATCGTGCGGCCGACCCGGCTGCCATTCCCGTCCACGTCGGTAAACCGATACCAGTAGGTGCGCGCCGGTGCGAGCCCGCCAAGCAGGACGCGTGCGGTCCAGTCCTCGGTGCTGGAGACCGATGCCTTCGCGTGCGCAATAACGCGCTGGAATGCCTCATCCTCGGCGACCTCGACGGTCAGTGAATGGCGTGTACCCTCGGTAAACGGGCGTCGTGTCCAGAGAATAACGCTGTGCGCGTCGGGATCTCCCGAGGCGACCCCTTGGGGATAAAGGTCACGCCGCTCGTGCCAGAGGATGCGCGACGCGCGCGCCGGTCCGACCCATGCGAGCGAAGCACCTATTGCTGCGGCAACTTTGAGAAAGGATCGGCGGCTGATCGTCATCGTCTCACTCCGGTCGGGGGACACGTACCTAAGAATATTTAGACTCTTGAGGGCGGCTGTCTATCCCTCTATCGGTTGCTTTATCAGTTGCTTTGCGGCCGAAGTCGGGCACAACAACTAAAGGCCGCTTCTGGCCTAAAGGCGATACCCGGGCAGAATATATTAGTTTGCGCCGGCGAGGCCGGCGCCGACGGTGCCAGAATGTAACGAGTGCAACCGTTATTGTCGAAGCGCTGCCGGCGTACTCATCCTCTCCAGCAAGCCAAACCCGCTTTCAATCAGCACCGCCAACACCGCAACCGGAATCGCCCCCGCCAACAAAGTGGCGTTATCGTTCAGCGCCAGCCCGGTAACAATGCGCTCGCCAAAGCCACCCGCGCCGATAAAGGCGGCGATGGTGGCCGTGCCTACGTTAATCACTGCCGAGGTCTTGATGCCGGCGAGAATGGTGGCGCGGGCCAGCGGCAGCTCTATGTAGCGCAGCACCATGGGGGCTGTCATGCCCAGCGAAAATGCGGCCTGCCGCATACCGGGCGCCACCTGGGTAAGCCCGGCGTGGGTGTTACGCACAATGGGCAGCAGCGCGTAAAGCGAAAGCGCTATGAACGCCGGCAGCAGGCCGATGTGCCCGGTGAGGGGGATGAGAATGGCCAGCAACGCCAGCGAGGGGATGGTTTGCAGCACGCCCGTCGCGGTGAGGATAAAAGCGCCCAGCCGGCGCCGCCGTGCCGCCGCCACACCCAGCGGAACGCCGAGCAGGATGCTTGCCGCAAGCGAGAGGAACACCAGCATCAAGTGTTGCCCCGCCAGGCGGCCGAAATCAGCGCCGAACAGCTTTGCCCAAAAGGTTTCGGGGCTGGTGGCGCTGCCGGAATTACCAGGGGCGGTAGCGGCAGTGCCAGGCTGGCCGGGCGGTGCAGATGCGGCAAGAAACTCGTGCGCCACTTGCTCGAAGGATTTCTGCTCCAGCTCCGCTGCGGCGTTCATGCGCCGCATGGCGGCGGCATCGATACCGCCTTCCAGCGAGTGGATGGCCGCCCAGGTTTTGGGCAGACGCGCGGGCAGGTCTGCGCGGTAGAGCAGCACGGCGTCGTAACGCGGGAAGTAGTGGGCGTCGTCGGTGAGCACCGTCAAACCATACTTGGTGAGTTTGGCGTCGGTGGAGTAAATGTCGATCAAATCCACCTGGCCTGCCGCCACTGCCTCGTAAGCCAGGCCGTGGTCCAGCCCCCGCAGGCCCGTTGTCCACGGCAGGGCATAAGCCTTTTGCAAACCCGGCCAGCCATCCGCACGGCCGAGAAACTCCTGCGAAAGTCCCAAACGCAAATCCGGGTGCGCCTTGAGGTCGGAGAGGGTGGCAATGTGCTGCGCCCGCGCCAGGCTCTCCGGCATGGCCAGCGCATAGGTGTTGTTAAAGCCCAGCGGTGCCGATGCCGCCAGCCCCAGCGGCGCCAGACGTGCATTGAGTTCGGAGAGCGGCGGCACGGCATCGAGCTTGAGAATCTCGCGGGCGATGGTGCCGGTGTATTCGGGATAAACGTCGATGGCCCCGCTGGTCAGCGCGCCAAAGACGATGGCGGTATTGCCCAGGCCCTGCTGGTGTGTGGCGCTTACCTCGCCTGCGGATTCAGCGCGTTGGCGGACGATTTCAGCGAGGAGATAGGACTCGGTGAAGCGTTTGGAGCCGATGGTGATTTGGGCGGTGGGAGGCGCGGCTGTGGCACTAATTAGAGCGAAGCAAAGCAAGAGCAGGGCGGGGCGCATTGCGTAATTATGGGCCACACCGGCGGCGATGTTTGGGTTGTATTGAGGTGGTGCATGTCCCGTTTGCTGCCATTAGGTTTTGGAGTAAACGATTTTCTCAAATAGGAGGATTTAAGTAGAGGCAAACGAAAAGTTAGCATCGCCAACTTCGTGGTTAGCGCTCAAAGAACTCTTCCGCCTTCTTGAGCGTAGCGGAGGCCGCAACTAGCGCTAAAGCACGCACAGGAGGTGGTAACTCTGTCTTTCTATAAGAGGAGCGCATAAATTCAATTGTCAAAGCAAGCATAAATTCCGCGCTACTTACCGAATCATCGTCGACCGGGCAAATTTTGAATAGATTTTTTTGTAGCCAACTAATCGCACATGCATGCCTCGCAGTCCTGGTCCATGCCGACTCTGATTGCGGGAGGCGCTCACCTACAACCAGATCAACGATCACTTGCCAATTCGTGAGAATATTCCACTCGTAACCATGCTCATCACCATTTAGCCCACTCAGCGCCAAATCAACTATCAATCTCGAAATATCTATAGGCCAAGCAGCTTGACCTAAGTTCGCGTAATCTATTACTTTAGGGCGATTCGACGCGGGCAATGTCTCAATAAGGATGTTGCCAGCATGTAAATCACGATGTGAAAAAACGCGCAACGTCTTTTTGCGCACTAACTTCGATTCGTCAATTGCGCCTATTCTTTTTGAAATTAGAAATGTACGAAGTTCACTGAGGTTGGATGTCGAGTCGCAGGCATGCTTGGTGATCAAATGACTTAATTCGGTTAATGCTGCCTTGATAGATAAAATACGGAAATTACTTAGCTGATCTTCGAAAAGAGCTGTCGGAATAGTTTTTGGCGAGGCCTCTTTTCTCGCTGCGTATGTTGTGGAAAGACCGTCGTTAAAAAATAGTTCGGAAAATACATTTTCAATATCTTCGGGGCCACTAGGATTATCGGTAATCCAATTAAGCAATGTTTTTGCATGCGTTGAGAAGTGTGCGCCGATGGCATCCCATCCGCCGATTTGAAGTACTTCGTCTCTTATGAACGGGACAACCAAACGATCTGGAAAAATTCGCTCGCGACGCACGAACTCATTATAGTTATCGAGTTCCTCATCTAATTTCTCTGGAGTGTTTGATATTTTGATTAGAACGGGGCGAGCAGACAAGTCTTCGGTTTCGCTTTTGAAGTCGGCGCGTAACACGTGTGCGCCTGAAAGCCCCGGCCGCAATGCTGAAACTACGACACTCTTATAGGCGCCTGGTGCCAAACGACTTGCGATAGCAAGCAAAGTGGGTTCACCGACTATGCTAATAATTCCCGCCATTCTGTCGGCGTCACCAACTTCTTCATCAAACTCAATTTGCCCCTGGAAGGCTACTAATCCATGTTTGTCCAAGAGATGCATTGCTTTCTCGATCGCCTCTCGACCACGCCCGTCCAGCAGAGACTGCTTCGAGACAAAGAAATCCACCTTGGATTCGTTGATTCTCTGCGTAAAATCCGCCTCTGTTGCGGTCTTCGGCCCCATGGAGACACCGATCACGACTGGAACTTTTGCCTGTGATTTGGCGAGGTTGATTAGAGGTATTCCCAGCCGTTGCGGCTGCTCTTCGCTCGTCTGAACAAGTATGTCGCATACAAATATAGAGTATGTCTTTGAAAGGTCCTTAAATAGCTCACGGACTTGGGCCGGATCTTGCACACGTGTTATGTCCAGAGGAGGAATGTGTTTACGTTCCTTTCGGATTTCTTCCCAATAGTCGTTGAACGCATCGCCAACTTCCTCCAAATCACGTCTGGCGTCATCAAAAATTAATACGCTTAGCGGCTTCATTTCACACGCTCCATAGCACAAGACCGATTTCAACTTGGAACTGCTGCCCCTTATCATTTGCCCTATTCATAGTCCATTCCAGAGTGGCCCCAAAAGGTGCTAGCTGAGATTGCAAAAGTGTTAACCCGTGGAGCCTGGTAGTGTCTTTCCGCATTTGTTCCGAAGCCGACTCGTTTGAAAATGTGATTCGTATCATGTCGTTGTTTTTCGTGTGACTTATTTGACAAGCTCTTAGGTGACCTTCGCCAAATTGGTCTTCACCGTGCCGCCTGACATTTGTGAATAATTCGTCAAATACGCGTGTTAGGAGCTCAACAGTGCAGAATATTTCGTCCTTCGAAGTGAATAAATTGAGCCCGGAGGACAGTTGTAATTGAGTAGATTCGACAAGCGACGACATTTCGAATCCTCTCGTTAAGCAGGAGCCGACCTCCGCTGGGACTCTGGCAAGGAAGTCGGCGAGTCTAGACGGCCCCGAGATTCCACTTGCCGCCGCTTTAAGAAGATTGGCCGAAAAACGATCAACTTCTGTTTTGTAAAGCTGCCAAGCATTCCGGGCTTCGGTAATCGGCACCGAATCGTCATTTCCGAAGTCTTTCAAAATCTTGCACGCCCCCGTTAGTGGCAATTGCTTTGCCAGACCCTTTGAATGTCGATCAATCAGGTCCAAAAGCCACTTGCCGTCTTCCTCGGGGAAGAATTTCTGAGCTTCTTCGCTTGAGAGAATTGAGCGTAGTGGAATTAACAGGGGGATTAACTTATTTACTAAAAATGTTCGGCACAACTGCCAATCTTGGCTTGACTTAGCAAGTCTCTCTCGTTGCTGAGGGTCAAGGCGTGCGCCGGTTGTCGCGTTGGCAGAATTGAAAGCCTCATCAATTCTTGCTCTCGCGCTTGTTAGCGCCATAAAAATTATCATTCGTGCCGGCTCGTGATGCGGACCATATTTTTTTGTTAGAAGATCCTTAAGCTTATAGAAGGCCTCTTTCGCGCTGTAGTTTCTGGCATACGCCCTACCTAGGAGAAATTGGAACTCATCAAATAAATAATCGATGGTATCTTTTGCCTCCAAGAAAGCGTGCGGACTTGCCACATCAATTACGTTCTTCCCAGCTCTCTTCAATTCATCCAAAGCGGGCAACAGCATTTGCGGGGACTCGTGATATTCCTTCGCTAGGAAAGAAAAGAGTCCGAAGAAAATGGCCTGCTGAAGGCGCGGAATTTCTTTGGCAGCTTGCAGCATGTTTGTGAGGCTAGAGATGAAGCTATTTTTCGAAACCTTGCGAAGCAAAGAGGCCGCTAGAACTCGTATGTCCTCAGGGACATCCTTGTCCGAAATTACCAACAAGCAAATCTGTGCAAGAATATTTTTTGCCACCATAAATTGAAGCGGTGGGCGTCTCAGCCATTGCGATTCAATCCACAAAAGACTAAGAATGCTTGCCGCTTCGTCGCGCCAAGCGGGTAAATTTGCGGCGCGGGCCAATAGATCCTCTAAGTAATTAACAGCTGCCAATCTAGATTCGGTGGAAAGTGATGAGGCCGCCAATTTGGTCCGAAGAGAGGCAATTGCAACGGCATCAATTGGTACCTGAGGTAGCTTCCTGTTGCCACTTATTTCTCTTCGACCAGCCAGGAGGCCACGCTCTTCCAGTTTTTCGATTTCGGCATCTCGAAAATTTTTTAAGAAAGCTGTCTGCGGATGAAGCTGCGACAATTCTCCAATTAAATGGCACACCGGACACTCGGACGGCGCGTAATGTCCGAGTGGGAATTGCGCTAACCAAATAAATTTGCTTGGGATGGCCGTCGATACAATCTTAGTTTCCGCAAATAGATCATCTGATTTTGGGAGTTCCTTTTCGATCTCAAGTTCCGATATTGATGCCAAGAAGTTATGGTCGCTATCTTGCATCTGGCTAATCAGAACACAAATCAATACACCGCAAGCACCGCGACGGCCAGCTGTGAGCGCCATTTGCGAAATTGTGTTGCCTGTTACGGCGCCCCAGTCAAAGACAATCGCCAATTGATCCGGGTTAAAGAGAGGCACATCCTGGTGCCGTATCACCGTGCTTTTTTCTACCGTAATGCGCCGCACAAATTTAATCTGAAGAAGATGACCCGGAAGCGCCTTCTGAAGAAACTCGGTTACCGCCTGTCGCCAGGTGTCCGACGTGGAATCATCCACAGGCACTAAAAAAATGACTGGATTCGGATCAGCGTTATTTGCTCGCCCCGTACTATGAGGCTGACGTGCTAGCGACAAAGGCGTATACCAACTTAAAATTCGACGGCCAAGTTCTTCTCTGAGAAAATCATTTTTAAGAAACCGCTCGGGTACAACGCTAAATGTCAGGTGTCGCCCATTGGCTCGGCGACTGTGGGCCAAGCGCGTAGACTGGGTCTCTTGAAAAATTTTCGCGAGTTCCTGAAGTAAAGGCGCTTCGGTGGTTTTTTTTGGCCGCTCCACTCTCTCCAGAATTAACGACGGATCGACAATAAATTGCGGTGCCAGTGAATTGCTCGGCGGGGCGACATTGCACAGCCAAACGCTTGGTATCTTTTCCCCCCAAGTTATGATCTCGGCGCCAGGCTTTTCTCGTGCATCAAGCACGCACGCAACTGCGAGTACTCGATAGCCACGACGTAAGGCGAAATGTATCGTCCGTCGCACTGATTCTGCGGATGAAATTACATCGACGTAGATGATTGCAGTCTTGTGCCCGGATGCCATTTGCTGCAATTCAGAGTCTGATTCGATTTCAAATGGCTCAATTGAGCCGTTGAGGGGCAACGCATCGAGTAAATATTGGCGAATAAGACGGCTGCTTGACGCATCCGACATTAGTAAATCGACGAATTCATCACCTAGCGCCCGTCTAATCAAGTAGGTCAGCGCTTGTCCGACGGCCTCAACGCAAATGGCGCGCTCGGTTTGTACAAAGTGATTCACGTTAACCCACATGTCTACAACTCGCAGCGTGGGAGTCAAATATGGGCCTTCCCTCTCAACGCCATCCACTTTTCTTTTTTTATGAGTTATCAAGTCTTTGGTGCGTTTCCGCACCAGAGCCACGAACTTGCTTGGGCCGATTAGTAATTGAACCTGTACGTCGTCTTGTTCGTACCAACTACTTGAATCTGCCGGTAAATGATTCGCTGGACTGGCGTTTATTCGCACCGAATTAGAGTACTCGCGAAGTCGCCTAGCGGTTTTCAGGCGCTTGCTAGCAGAGTTGAAAAGTTGCGTGCTGTCAAGTTTTTTCCATAACGATTTGAACGAGAGCGTTGAACTAGTTTCAAGTAGAGCCGAAAGGCAAATCCGAATTTCATTGTCACCCCCAAGCCAAAAGGCCTCACCGCTACTTGCAACGATTAGAATCGGGTCTACGTGCACATCAACATTATGTGGTTCATCGCCCTGATGGTTTCTTCCGCGGCCCATTGTTGAATTAACAGAGTCAACGGCCTCGTCAAGTTGTGTGAGTGAGGCTGGTAAACCGAAGACGATAAGCGCTGCTGGTCCGTTAATTGCGCAAAGAAATCGTAATGCATGCTCTAGGGCATATTTGTTATAGATTCCGCCTCTGAAAACAACATATAGCCGCCGTGGCCTGCTTTCCGGTGCCCCCGTCATATGCAAAACCAATTTCTTTTTTGCCTCCTCAGTGAGGCCGGTCTCGCATATACCATCAAGAAATAACAAACGCACAGACTTGTCGTCATCCGGAACAATGTCAAGCCATGCACTATCCGTATGCTGCCTGAGCAAGTATTTATGAGCGGCTGGCGCGAGGCGAATCCGTAGTATTGTTCCTGGGAAGTATGCGTAAGGTGCGAGTGACTTCGTTATGCGGTAATTGTTGTCATAGCTGTGGTCTCGACAAATAACCGCTTTATGGCTTCTGATACTTATCAAGCCTTGATATCTGTTAACGATTCTTTGAACTCTATAGAGCCCACGCACACCCCTTTCTATTGGGTCTACTTTCTTAGCAGACGAAAATCGATCAAACGCCCAATCAATTACGCGACGTTGAAAGTCCACCTTGCCGGTAAATTTCTGCGACTCAGGATAAGTTGCAAGGTAAGCTTGCTGAAGAGAGCTAGCTATGCCGATTCCGGCGTCTCCGACAAACAGCTCGACCATTGAGCCGTGGTAGTTGCCAATCCAACTAAGAAAGTGGCCTTCTTCGGGAAGATAGTCTTGCTGAAGAATGCCGTGGGCACTTTCTCTGGCCCACCCGCATACCAACGCTTCGGCATCGCTGTTGGAGTGCGCTTCAACATTTTCAATCAATTCGAATAAGACGGTCTCAGCAAGGGCGCTGGCGTCCTTACGGCTTACGCCATGGCCCTGCTTGTAGTTGGAAGATAGGAAAGCTGTTAGGAACGCAATCATTTCCGCTCTGCCTTCCTCGTCGCGTAAATTTAGCCATTTGAGAGGAAAGACATTCAGATACTGCTCTTGCGATCCGACAACTCCTTCTGAGAAAGTCTGTGTTTCTCCATCGCAAAGCAAGCTGATTTTATTTGGCGATGCTCTGTTAGAGAGAGCCTCTAACGCCTCTGGGAATCGCAAATATCGCAGAAACGCTGTTGCTCTTAGCCTTCTCGATAGAGCTGGAATTTCTCCTTGCTGACCCTTCGAGGCGTTCTGAGCGTTTGTTTCTTCTACTAGATCCGCCCGGCGAGACGGAAAGTGAATTACAACACGGACGTCACTCTGAGTTAGTCGCTGTGCTAACAATACTATTTGCGCTGCCGCTCCAAAATCCACCCACTCAACGTCCGAGAGATCAAATATGACTTCGAATGGAGGCGCCGCAGCTGTTAGTGCGCCCCGCGCGTCAAATGGACTGTTGCGATGCAGGGCGCGCTCTAAAGCGTGCGGCACGAGTCGGCGGCCAATTTTAATATGCATGAGAAATCAAATCTCCCCGAGGAACTGAGCGTCTTTCATGTTTACGCTTTCGATTCGACTACTTCGCATCGACTACGGGAACTTCAATTCATTGGTGCGCCGTTCATATCCTGACTGCATGCATCTAGGAGACGAGATAAAAGACGTGCTTTGCCAGGACGGTTGGTTTCATTAATTATTTGCCGAGCATCTGGTATGGAGTACCACGCAAAATCTAGAACTTCTTTTCCGTCTGGCTTTGGTGAGATATCTGTTTGCTCCGCAATCAGTATTGTCGCCATCCAGTATGCTTTTCTACGTAGTTTGATTGACTCCATCCAGGTGCCGTATACGTCATCCGCAATTGGCCGTTCACCAATTCTTTCTTTAGTTAGTGGGACATGGCCAACATATTTGATAGAACGAAAATGCAGTGCGCGAGATTTGTGAGAAGGGTTAACCGGCAGATTTATGCCGCATTCGACCCTGAGGCATCTATGAAGAGCTTGCTCCGGCGTTTCTTTCAGATTGACCCCTTCTTGAGGGGGCGACCAAATACCGTGAAATGGAGATTTTGCAAGCAGAATAGAGTGTGTTGGGTTTCTACAAAGGACGCATGCGATGACTTCGATTCGCGCGCCGCGAAGGCGCCAGCGATTTGCGCCGTTGGCAATCCAGCGGACCGGATGTATTAGTGCTTGGATAAGGCCATGAATTGATGATTCACTCATGATTCTTGTATAAGAGATGAAGAGTGTTTTTGCTCAGAACAATAGAACTAAAATACGGTCTGACACCATTAAATCGGTTGCCCACGTCAAGCGAAAATGTCCACATCTTCTTCTGGATCACTCGCCAAAAATCAGCGTTAATTTCATTCAGATTACCCACGCCAATTCAAAAAACAGAGTTTTCTAGATTGCATTTTTTTAGAATTTCCAAGTAAATTCAGCTATTTAAAAATTCAGATTGCTTCAGTTTTTTAAGCCAATTTCGCCACCGGCAACGGCGCCGTTCCCGCGGGGTTTGCAGCGCTAGCGGTATTCACAAACGCCATCAAACTTTCCGCCGCCGCATCCCGGTGCGTCAGCGAACCGTCGCCGAGACCAAAACAATCCCAAACGGTTTTAATCAGTGTGGTGTGGTCAAACGGCTGTGTCGCATTCGCACTGGGCCGGAAGGTGCTGCCGGCGGCCACCCATTGCGAGATCAGCAGCGCCGGTACGCGCGGGCCTAGGGTTTTGAAATCGTAGCTATCTGAGCCGGGTGGGCAAGATGGGCCGGGTTGCGCGGCGCCGGGCGGGGTGACGTGGTCGTATAGGCCGCCGTGCTCGTCGTAGGTGACGATGAGCAGGGTGTTTTCCCAATAGGGACTGTTGCGGATTGCGTTGTACACGGTGGCGAGCAGGATTTCGCCGTTGATTACGTCGGTTGGTATTTTGTAGTTGGACCGGAAGATATGCGGGAAGGCGCCCACGCCGGGGTGGTTGCTATTGGGCGCGCAGGTGTTGGTGGCGTAGTCGCCGGTGTAGCGCGGCTCGATGAAGGCGTACTTGGGCAGGGTGCCGTTGGCGACGTCGTCCAGAAAGGTGGGCGGGTTTGCGCCCAGGTTCTTAGGGCATCCGGTGCCCCAGTCACTGTTATCAAAGGTGGCTACGTTAACGTTGTCGCTGCGCTGCGCGAGTTGGTAAACGCGCTCCAGCACCATGGCGTTGGCGAAATCGTGGAAATACACTTTCCAGTTCGGCCCGTTCTTGGTGCCCAGCACGTCATCGAGCTTTGAGAATATCGATGGCAGGGTGACGATATTCAAGCCCAGCGGCAGGTCTTCCAAAATATAGTCACTGTCGTTAAGGTAGCTGTATTCAAAGCCGTAGCCGGGTGCACCGCAGTGGGCAAAGGCGCGGTTGGGGTAGGTCTGCAAGGGTGCGGAGCCGTACCAGCAGTCGCTCACCGCGAAGTTGGCGGCAAGAAAAGCCGTTACCGGGATTTGCGCCGGCGTGAAATAGGTCATCACATCCTGAGGCGGAGGGCAGGTTTTCTGGCAGGCGTAGTTGGTCGTAAAGCCGCCCATCATGCCCAGCGGCCCGGCCGCGGTGGGGTATGTATCCCACCACCATTTTTCTTCCGTTAAGCCGTAGATTTGCTGCGCCATGTCCTCCACGGTTTCGCCGGGATCGGTGCTGGGCACGGTGGTATTGGCGGCAGTTGCCATGGCGATGGGCGCGCCGCCGGCTGGGTTTACATTGGTGAAGGCTGCAGGGTTTGGGCCTAGGCCATTGAGGTCCGCTTGCCCCGCAGGTGCGGGCGTATCGAGATACAAGCCGCCCAGAAAATTATCGTAAGAACGGTTCTCCAGCATCAGCACGACAATGTGTTCGATGGTGGGCGTGCCGGAGGTGTTGTTGGGCATGGTTTTTCTTTGGGGCTCGTTTCAGTTGAAAACGGGGCCAGCAGGCCCCGTTTTTTGTATCAACCGTGTTCTGGCTTACTTCGCTTCCAGGAACATGAAGCTGTGGTCGGTCACCGTCTTGATGGTGTTGTTGGCGGTTGCGTTCAGATGGCAGGCCAGGCAGCCTTCGCCGCCTTGCTTGGTTTTTACGCTTTGCACGAACACCTCGGTGATCAGGTTGGCCACGCTCTTGGGCTTGCCCAGCGGGTTGAAGCCGGTGCCCCATTGCGTGCTGATCAGGCGGTAGTTGGCGAACACGGAACCCGCCAGCAGCTTTTGGTAATAGGCGTTCAGCGCCGGGTCGGCGGGTATCGGCGTCACGCGCTTCATGGGGATGGGCGGGTTGAGCGGTTTGCCGGTCTTGGTATCCAGCTCCGTGTAGGGTTTTTTCGCCGTTTGCGTGTTGACGGGCTCCTTGCTGCCGGGGTTGGCGAAGACGGTGTCGTTATCCACGTGCTCGAAGGTGGACCAGAAAAAACCGGATTGCTGCGGCGTTTTCTGGATGATGTGCAGGCCCACCAGGCCCAGGGTTACGGGATTGGGGCCGGGGCTCTTGTCGCCTTTTTCGTCGTTGTAAACGATGGCGGTGGTGGTGTAGTAGCGGCCGCCGGCGATTTCAGCCGGGGTCAGGATTTTCCAGGCCGATTTCAATTCCAGCGAGCCGGTAGGCAGGGTGATGGATTGCAGCTTGCCCAGCACACTGGCGCTGTACCACTTATTGCCGACAATGGCCTTGTACTCGGTCTGGTCCATCAGCCGCTCGAAGCGCAGCCAACGCCCGCTGGGGTCCGTAACCACACCGCCCACGGCTTTGATGTCGGTGGGGCCGGTGGTATCCAGGGTCAGCATATGTTTTTCCGGGAGCAGGGGGCCCTTGGAGTTGTGGCCCATCACGTGCGGCTTGCCGGCGAAGAGTTCGGCAATCTGCGCGCCGCCGCACCATGCGGCGGGGGCCTTGCCCGGCGCTACGAAAACGTCGTCCACCGAGGCCTGCGTTTGCCATACCACCGGACCTTGATTTTTGCTGTCGATCTTAAGGATGGTCTTGGAGGGGTCGGCCACGCAGCCCTTCATAGCGGGCCAATTGAGGGCGATGAATTCGTTCCAGGAGAATGTATCCACGCCGTCCTGGCTTTCGCCGTTGGCCGGGCAGGCGGCAGTGGGCAACACAGCCGAGGCCGGGGTGATGCTGGCGGGGCAGGTGGACCCCGGGCAGCCGCTGCCGCCCATGCAGGCTTTCGGCAGGCTGCCGGCCACGGAGGGCGCTGGTGCCGAGGATGCGGCCGCCTGCTGGCTTGCGGGTTGGCTTGCAGGTTGAGCGACGGCGGAACTGATGGTGAGTGCTGCGGCAACCACAACGAGAGCGGAAGCGCCTAGCCAGGTGGCAATTTGACGAGCGTGCATATGAAAGTCCCCCTTTGATTTTTACGGAGAATACGGTCCGGTAATACACCTGCAGGCTTCGGGCAGGGGGCGCTGTTCTTCGAAAACAGCAACACCAGCCGATTGGGCCTTACAAAGCCATACAAGTTATACGCCGCGATGCGATAAAAAGAACCTACCCAAGCGGGTGGGAAATGCAGCCAAATCGCGTGCTGTCGCCGTAGTGCGCACTAGGTAAACCCCGTAGTCCTCTTAGTCCTTCCTTCCGGTCTTGGCCGGCCGTCATCGGCTAGAATCCAGCCTCACACCTTCCCGGGTTTTGCATGGCCGAACATGAAACGAGGGCAACAGCCGTGCGCAACTGGGGCATCGATTGCCTGCGCGGGGTCGCGATCCTGCTGGTGGTCATACACCACCTGGCGCTGGGTTTTCGTCTGCCGCTGAAAAAGAGCCTGCTGGCCGATTTTGTGCCCAAGCGCATTCTCGATGCGCTGAGCTTTAACGGTTACGAGGCGGTGTTCGTCTTTTTTGTGATTTCCGGCTTCCTGATCGCCTCGCGCGTGCTGCAGCAATCCGGCGCGCTGGAAAAAGTAGATTGGCGCGGTTTTTACCTGCGCCGCGCCAGCCGCATCCTGCCCTTGCTGTTGATCTTGTTGGTGGTGCTGTCGGCGCTGCATTTGTTGGGCGTGCCGGGCTACGTCATCAACAAACCGGGCCAGTCGCTGGAAGGCGCCCTGATGTCGGCCCTGGGCCTGTACCTGAATTGGTACGAAGGGCAAACCACCTGGCTACCGGCTTCCTGGGACGTGCTGTGGTCGCTGTCGATCGAAGAAGTGTTCTACCTGGCCTTCCCGCTGGTGTGTCTGTTTCTGCCGCGCCGGGCGCTGGTGCCGCTGCTGGCTTTGCTGGCTTTGTCGCTGCCGTTTACCAAGGGCGCCATCGTCGGCAACGAAGTCTGGCAAGAGAAAGCCTATCTTCCCGGCATGGCGGCCATCGCGTTAGGGGTGCTGAGCGCCATGGCTGCGCAGCGCTGGTCCGCGCCCAGGCGCAAGACCTCGCTACTGCTGCTGGGCCTGGGGCTTGCCGGACTACTGTCGATTTTCTTTTTCGGCGATTTTGTGTGGCGCGCGCTTGCGGAGGGAAACATGCTGGTGCTCACTTTTTCCGCCGCCGCCCTGGTGCTGGCCTGCCACTACCTTTGCGCCGGGCGGCCCGCACCTAAAGGCACGGCCTGGCTGGCCACCGCCGGCCGTCTGAGTTACGAGATTTACCTCAGCCATATGTTTGTGGTGCTGACCCTGGTGGCATGGTTCCGCAGCACCTTCGGCGCTGACCTGCGCTGGGGTTTTGCCGTGTACCTGCCTTGCGTGGTGCTGTGTGTGGTTCTCGGCGCGCTTTTGGAGCGATGGATTACCACGCCTTGCGAGCGGCGGCTACGGCATTACCGGGGTATCTTGCCGCGAGCGGCTTAGGGTTTAGTCCGGCAATAGCCTTCTTTGCGCGCGCGGCAGGCGGTCACGCGCATAGCGGTACGACCACTCCACCAATTCCCGCAAATAGTCTGCCGGGAAGGCGCTGACGTCGACGATGGTGACCCAGTGGTAACGCCCGCGATAGCGCGCCGGTTTCACGCCGGGGATGCCGGTGAGTTCGACAAAGCGATCGGGTGAGACCTTGACGCTGAAACGCCACTTTTCCGGCTCACTGGTTTTGAAGTAGGCGAAATTGGTTTTCTGCAGCGAATACGCCAGCACGTTGTACGGCGGTGGCCAAAGCTCCTCGCTTGCGCCGGGAAATTTTTTGCAGAAGGATTGGAGTTGGGCTTTGTTCATTGCCTTGCTTGTAAAAGTGTCGCTCCATATTTCACAGGGATTTCCATTAACGGAGCGACAATAAACCAGTATGGGCCGGATTAGCCAGTGCGCTCAGTGCGGAGTCGGCTTGCCATCCCTGTGTCGCGAGGTAGATTGCCGCCACGATAAAGAACACGCCCACCGCGCGGCATAGCCACAGACTTGCGCGCGGGCTGGCGCCCATCCATCCGGCGGCCCGTGCGGAGAGTATCGCGACCACGCCATAAACACCGCCCTGCGTGACGGCGGTGATGGCGCCCAGCGCCAGGGCCTGCTGCCATACCGGCCCTGCAGCAGGGCGCAGGAACTGCGGGAACACGGCGAACATGAAAATGTAGGCCTTGGGATTGGTGAGGCAAGTCAGCACCGCGCGGCGAAACACGATCATGGGCGCGGTGGCGTCTTTTCCATCGCTGGTCTGCGTCCAGCCATTAAAGCCTTCACGCACCCGCGCCAGCGATAGCCCGATCCATGCAAGATAAACCGCGCCGGCGATGACGATGATGCGGAACAGCGCCGGCCACAGTTGCAGCAATGCGGCGATACCGGCAATCGCTATCACCAGATGACAGAAGCCGCCGACGATAATGCCCGCCACCGCGGCGCCGCCGGCGCGCCGCCCGCCGAACATGGCGCTGGCCGAAACGAAGGCCATATCCATGCCCGGCAGCACGATGACGCCGAACACCATCAGGAAATACACCCACAGGATTGAAGTATCGAACATGGCGCGGCTTCTCTTTTCAGTCTTCGCTTTAGTCTTTGAGGCGGGTGAGGGTGTTGGTAAAGTTCACCTCCCAGGTTTTGCCGCCGTCACCGGACATGCTCTGTGCCCACTTGGCGCTGTCGGTGGTGATGTCGTACCACTTGTAGCGCACGCGGATCGGCTTGCCGTCGAGCGTGTCGTCGCACTCGAAGATGCCGACGCCGTTGGTGAACTTGCCCACCACGGGCGGGGCCATCAGGCCGTCCTTATCCACGCCCACGGATCTGTTGTCCACCCAGTAGATGGTCCAGAGCCGCGTATCGGGATTGAAAATGCGGATGGTATGGCCGACCAGTCCCGGCCTCCAGCCGATGGGGCGGAACTCGTCGGTGTTGCCGAGGCCGTCGAGCAGGAAGCGGCCTTCGGAGAGGGCGTCGAAACTCTCCCATTCGGTGGAACCTTTCAGGCGGCCTTTGAGATATTTATTGGCCATGTGCCAGCGGCCGATGATGAAATCGAAGTCGTGACGACCGTCATTGGCCGTCAAGGGGAGGCGCGAGCGCGGCGTCGGGCCCAGGCGCAAGACTTCTTCGCGCAGGATGTGCGCGCGTAGCTGCGGCGATAGTTGCTTCCAGGCCGGCATGGCTTCGAGGGCGGCGCGATAACGATCAAAGGCTGCGATGTTCTCGAACTGCGCGAACCAGACGAGGACGTTGTCCGCGGTCCGCACCGGCAGCTTCGGGAAATTATTGGTGGCGGGTTCGGTGACGAAGGTGCCGACGATATTGGCGCCCGCTGCGCGCAGCAGCGGTGCAATGGATTTCTCGAATAAGGCGGGAAAGTCGGCGTCGTTCTTGTTGAGGTAGTAAATACCGGCACTGACGAAGGTATCGATTTTGCCGTTGCCGGGAACGTTGGTGCCCAACGGGAATCCGGAATGAGGCGATGCTGGGCGCAGCAGCAAGACGTTGTCGGAATCGATCATGGTGGCATTGGCTGCGTCACGGTTTGCCTTCCATACCGGGCCGCCATAAAAAGCGGACAGACCTTCAGCACGCTTAGGCATATCGGCAAAACCGCGCACCCAGACGAAGCGGTCGGGATTGTCCAGGTCACGGAACTGGCCCATCACCTTGATACCCACGGCTTCCTGGGGCTGGATGAACTCGCCTTCGAACAGATCGATAAGCGTATTGCGTTTACCCGGGTGCAGCGTGTACTGGCGTAGTTCCAACACCTGGCAGCAAGTTTGGGATTCGGTAGCGGTGGATGGGGATGATTTGGAAGACACGGGCGTTTCTCCTGCGATGGCAGTGGGGCAGCAAGCGGCGAGCGATGCGGTCAGGCAAAGCGCGGACAGCAGCGTTTTCAAGCGCTGCGCCGGCAAAGGGGTTTTGGTGGTGTTCAAGGCTTCCTCCAAGGTTGGGTTTTCGGTACGTGCGTGCAGGATAATTTCTATATAGGACAATAACGGTCCTATATATTCGGTATATTTCGGACATGGATCACCCAACCACCCGCGTACTCGCTGTTCTGGAAATCTTGCAGGCCCGCCGTCAGGTGAGCGGGGCGGAGCTTGCCGAGGCGCTGGCGGTGGACCGGCGCAGCGTGCGCCGCTATATCGCCCTGCTGGAGGAAATGGGCATCCCCATCACCACCACGCAGGGCCGACACGGCGGTTATCAGCTGGTGGCGGGTTTCAAGATGCCGCCGCTGCTGTTTAGCGATGACGAGGCGCTGGCGCTGAGTGTGGGCTTGTTGGCGGCGAAAGGACTGGGGCTGGCGGGCGAAGCCGCCGGCAGCGATACCCGCGCCTTCGGCGCGCTGGCGAGCGCGCAGGCCAAGTTGGAGCGGGTGATGCCGGCCGCCTTGCAAAAGCGCGTACAAGCGGTGGACGAGACCGTTACGCTGGAGTTATCGCGCCCGGCCGCGCTGCTGCCTCACGGCATATTGGCGCTCTTGAGCACGGCCACGCAGGAAGGGCGGCGCACCCATCTTAAATACCGCACCCCGACCGGCGAGGATAGCGAGCGCGACTTCGATCCCTATGGCCTGGTGTATCGCGGCGGGCGCTGGTATGCGGTGGGCCACTGCCATCTGCGCCGTGGGCTGCGCTCGTTCCGCCTGGACCGCATGCTGGCGTTGGAAGCGCGCGACGCGGGCTTTGAAAAGCCCGCCGATTTCGACGCGCTGGATTATCTACGACAGTCGGTGGCCACGATCGCGCGTCAGCACAGCATCGAAGTATTGCTCGATACCGATCTTGCGACTGCGCAGCGCGAATTATTTTCGGCGTTCGGCGTGCTGGAATGGAAGGGCAAGCAGGTGTTGTTGCGCAGCCAGGCAGACGACCTGAACTGGTTTGCGCGCGAATTGGCGCGGCTACCGTTTGATTTCTCTGTGGTGAAGCCGGCGGCCTTACGAAGGGAATTGATCAAGGAAAGCAAACGCCTGGCGACGCTGGCTGAGGCGGGCGTTGATCGGGCGAAGCGGTGACGGTCAACTCCTGGTCACCGCCAGCCGTTAGACAGGTATGCTAGCGACGAGCCATGCGAATTGCGTTGGCCGTTCACAATTGCGTCGTCCCTTACTAGGAGAATCAGCATGTTCAATGGATACAACGGCCTTTGGGGCCTGTTGGTGCTTGCTGGCGATATTTGGGCCATCATCAATATTCTGCAAAGCGGCGCCGACAACGGTAAAAAACTGCTGTGGGTGTTGCTGGTGGTTTTGCTGCCGTTTCTGGGGCTGATTCTGTGGTTTTTCCTTGGCCCCAGAGGGCGTTAGCGGCGTTTGCGTTTTACATGCCTGCACCCGATTTCCATGAGGAGACCCAAATGAATCTGACCCTGACTATCGGCCCCATCGTTTCCCTGATCGCCGGCATTCTGATTCTGATCGTGCCGCGCATGCTGAGTTATATCGTCGCGCTGTATCTCATCATCATCGGCGTGGTCGGTTTGTTCGGCGGCTTGAATATGCACCTGCGCTAGCGGGACTATACTGCCGCAGGTAAATGGACGCGCCGCGCCCGATTCAGACCCGGGGGTTTGCCATGCATTACATCCCATCCATCTGGCATTTACTGATCTTGATGATCGTGTTGACGGTCGGTACCGCCGCTGCTTTCGGCCAAGCCGAACGGCCAGCCGAAAAGCAGAGCACGAAACCGGCCGCGCCGCCTAGTGACGCGGAGCGGACGCGTGCCGAAATCATCGCCATGCTGAATACCTTCCTGAGTCCCGAGCAAAACGGCCGGCGCGAAGCGCACGAGCTATTCTGGGCGGACGATCTGATTTACACCGGTTCCACCGGCATGGTGCGCACCAAGGCGACCATTCTGAAATCTTTCGACGATGCGCCCAAGCCGGATCCAACAAAGCCTGCTGAACCTTCGATGGTGTTTTCTGCCGAGGACATCGTCGTGCGCTCTTACGGGGAGACGGCGGCGCTGACCTTCCGTTTGGTAGGACGTGCTGCTGATGGAACCGTCAGTTACTATCGCAACAGCGGTACTTTTGTGCGCCGCGGCGGCAAATGGCAGGCAGTAACCTGGCAGGCGACCAAGGTGGCCGAGCCTGCCAAGTAAGCGACACTTAGCGCCGCGAATCCAGGGCCATGCGCAAGCCCAGACCGGCCAGGGCCGTTCCCATCAGCCAGCGCTGAATCAGTATCCAGGTCGGCTTTGTGCTGAGGATGACGGCGATGCTGCCCGCTGCTGCTGCGATCAGCCCGTTGATGGTGAGGCTGATGACGATTTGCGTGCTGCCCAGGATGAGGGCCTGCGCCAGCACGCTGCCGTGGTCGGGGGCTATGAACTGCGGCAGCAGGGAGAGGTAGATCATGGCTGTCTTGGGGTTCGACAAATTGGTCATGAAGCCCATGGCAAATAATTTGCGCGGGCTGTCGATGGCCAGTTGGCGCACCTGAAACGGTGAGCGCCCGCCCGGCCGCAGCACCTGCCAGGCCAGATACAGGAGATAGGCCGCGCCCGCCAACCGCAGGGCGTCGTAGGCATAAGGCACTGCGAACAGCAGGGCGGTGATGCCGAAGGCGGCGGCGAACATGTAAAACACGAAGGCCAGGCCCACGCCCGCCAGCGAAACCAGACCGGCCTTGCGCCCCTGGCAAATCGAGCGCGATACCAGGTACATCATATTGGGGCCGGGGGTGAGCACCATGCCGAACGAGAGCAGGGCGAAGGCGAGCAGGGTCTTGGTTTCGATCATATTGCTCTTTCGGGGCGGACAAGTGGTGGGGAAGTAGCGGTATTTTCGCCGATTTTCCGTGCCGCCGAAATCGCGCTTGCTACATATGCTTGAACAGGTGCTGGTAGGCGCGCGAAACCGAAACGCGCTTAGGGTAACCCTTGATGGCGAGGCTGAGCTTGCCGTCGCCATCGCGCTTGCTGGAGCTGACGTGTGCCATATTGACCACGTAGCCGCGGTGCACCTGCCAGAACTGCTCGGCATCGAGCGCCTTCAGCAATTCCGCCAGCGGTTTGCTGATGAGGTGTTCGCCGTTGGCGGTATGCACGACTGTGTATTTGTCGTCGCTTTGAAAAAACAATACCTCGTCGATGGCGATTTGGTAGGTGGTGTCGCCACGGTTGGCGCGTATCCAGCGGAGGGCATTTTTGCTTTCCGGCGCGATGCCCGGTGCTCCGCGCGACAGCATATTGAGAATTTGCGCGATCTCCGGGGTCGGTGTGCTTTGCGCCAGGGCATTGCGCAGGCGCGTCACGGTTTGGGCCAGGCGCTCATTGCTGATCGGTTTCAGCACATAGTCGATGGCTTCGTTGTCGAAGGCCTGCACGGCGTATTGGTCGTAGGCGGTGACGAACACCACCCGTGTATCGGTTTCTATGCCCTGCGCGACTTCGATGCCGGTCTGCCCGGGCATTTTGATGTCGAGGAAGGCGATGTCGGGTTTTAGGGCAGCGATCATCTCGGCCGCCTCCAGCCCGTTGACGGCTTCGCCCACGATGTCCAGTTCCGGCCAGAGGGTGGTCAGTTTTTCGCGCAGGTGCTCGCGTAGCAGGGTTTCGTCGTCGGCGATGATGGCGGTGGTCATGGTTCGGTTCAGTGAAATACGGATGCGGTAAGGGGAATGGTGAGCGTGATGACGGTGCCGGGTCTGGCATCCGCCACGGTGAGGCTGGCCTTGCCGTCGTAAAGCACGGCCAGGCGCTCGCGCAGGTTGGCGAGGCCCACCCCTTCGCCGCGCGCATCGGCGTTGTCGGAAAAGCCCAGTCCGTTATCGGCCACCACCAACTGCATATTGCCATCCTGGAGGGTCGCGGAGACACCTACAGCGCCGCCTTCCACCTTGGGCTCCAGGCCGTGCTTGACCGCGTTTTCCACCAGGGGCTGCAGCAGCATGGGTGGCAGGGGCTCGCTTTCCATGCCGGGGGCTACGTTCAGTTCGTAGGTCAGCCGGTCGCCCATGCGGATTTTCAAGAGGTCCAGATAGTGGCGCAGCAGATCGAACTCCTGCCTTACGGTGCCGTTTTGTGCGCGGCTGGCGGTGAGGCTTTGGCGCAGGTAGGCGATGAAGTTTTCCAGCATCAACTCGGCCTTGTCCGGCGCCTTGGCGATCAGGCTTTGCACCGTGGCCAGGGTATTGAACAGGAAGTGCGGCTCGATCTGGGCTTGCAACATGCGCATTTGCGCCTGCACCACCTGCTTTTCGTTAGAAACCAGTTTGAGGTTTTCGCGCGCCATCAATTCCTCGATCTTCTTCTCCTCCCACTCATCACCGAAGAAGGAACTGCCGGCAAACACCGACAAGCCGTGAATGGTCAGACCGAAGCCCCAGCCCAGCGTCGGCCAATAAGCCCAAATCTTGCCGCCGGTGGAAAAGTTGATGATCCACAAGATGGGAATGACGATGAGGTAAGACATGAGCGAGACGAAAAACCCGCGCATGGCCTTGACCTGCTTGCGGGCGCGCCGCAGGGCCTGATCGTGGTTGGCCTGAGAATAGACGCTGCTCATTTTTTACGCTCCATGAGCTCGCGTACTTTGCGGTCTTCCCACTCATCGGAAAAGATGGTGAAGACAGGCAGCACGGAGAGCCCGTGGCAGGCGAGGCCTATGCCCCAGAAAAAGCTGGGCCAGATGGCCCACCAGTGATACCAGCGGTTGGGCTGGCTGCTGTCGAATACCGACCAGGCGTTGATGCCGAAGAGTAGGCCGTTTACGACAATAAAGATGACGGCGTGGCGGTAAAACTCGGCCAGGCGGTGTACGCGGCGGCGGATTGCGTTCTCGCGCTCGGCGTTGGTCATCAGGGCTTGGTTCTGTTCCATGGCTGGCAGGGGATGGGGTTATCGATGGCCGCAGTCTCGCCCACGGCTGGCTGCGCAGCCAGTATTATCCGATGGCCTTGCCGGAAACGCCCGCCAAGGGCTGTTTTGGCTCGCCGGCGGCGGCTGTTTTAGGCATGGGTAGACCCCGCAGACCGCGCAAAACCGCTACCAGCGGTCGAAACTCATGCCCAGACCGATGGTTTTCTGCCGGAAGTTGTAGTCGATTAGGCTTTCGCCGTAGCCGGAGGTAGCCTGCAGGTGAAAATTGGGCCCCATGCCCGGCAACTTGAAGGAATAGTCCAGTTGCAGGAACTCGCGATTGTGGTTGACGTGAAAGGTGTTACGCGCCAATAACTGCACGGTATTGCGGCCCTTGCCCCAGCGCAGGATCGCATCGCCGCGGCCCATATAGTTCAGGATATCGGGGTTATCGTCGTCGCTGTCGCGCAGACGATACCAGGCGCGCGCCAGCAATGACCATTCCGGCGTGAACTGCCAGCCGCCTTGCAGGTAAATGCGGTTCCAGCTGCGCGATTTCGGCTGGGCCTGGCCGTTGGACTGGTGCACAAAGGCGAGGTTGACCAGCCGCGGCTTGGCGACCGAATCGCTCTCGCCACTAGTGCGGAAGGTGACGATGGCTTCCGGTTCGTAATTCGAGTTGCGGAACGGGCGCGAGGTGGTGCCGTTGAACAGCTGCCAGTTGGACTGCTGGGTATAGGCGAACCAGAAACGCCAGCGGTCTGAGCCGACCAACCTTTCAAAGCAACGCGGCGAAATCAGCTCGGATTTGAAACTCAGCTGAAACTTGAGTTCGGTGAACTGAAAGCTCTCCGGCACCGTTACGGTGCGTCCGTCGGCGGGGCTGCTGGGCGCCGCGTTGGCGCCATCGGCATGCCGGAAAATGGCGTAGTTGGGTCGGTATGCCATCAGCTGCGTGATGCCGCGGTCCTTGCTGTCCAGATCCCATTGCTGATACAGCGAATAGGTGCCGTCCTGCTGGTTATACGGAACGGGCGTGGTGTTGGCGTCTTGCAAAAAGCAGGGTATTTCCTGCGTGGCAGCGTTCTGGGCGGTAGCTGCGGCCGGCGCCGGTGCTACAGTGGATGCTGTGACGGTGGATGATGGCAGCGCCTGGGCCGGAGCAGCGGCGGGCGGTGTGCTCTTCTGGTAGCCGAGTGCACGGTCGTAGCAGGCCAGGCGCGCGCTGTCGTCTGCAAGCTTCTTGCAGTCCTCCGTCGTCTCGGCGGCGAACAGGCAATACGGTGCGAGCAGGGCGGCCGCAATGAAAAGCCGGATTGCTATGCGGATTCGTCGATAGTCGGTCATGGACGGTATTTCCTTAGTGGCTTGCATGGTAATACGCCATCGTCAGTCTCTACAAACCCGTCTGCGCGGATGGATGTTTTTGCCGTCAGATTCCGGGACTTTTAGACGGGTAATTTCTGCTTACAATGCCGGTCGTCGGAAAAATGTGATTCTGCGCTCGATCCGCTTTCAGCCGAGTTAAGATTATTGGCCGGTGCAACGAGACCGGCGCGAACAGGAAAACGCCGGACTACCCAGTATGCAAATTGCAAAACCACCTGCCGACGAAGCCGCCCGGATCGCGGCCTTGCAACGTTACGATATTCTCGACACCGCTCCCGAAGAGTCGTTCGACGAAATCACCCGTCTCGCTTCTTATATTTGCGGCACCGCCATTTCCACCATGACCCTGGTCGATACCGAGCGCCAGTGGTTCAAATCGCGCGTAGGGCTGGACGCCACCGAAACGCCGCGCGACCTGGCGTTTTGCGCCCACACCATCCTTTCTCCCGAGGCGTTGGTAGTGCCGGACGCGCTACAGGACGTGCGCTTTGTCGATAATCCCCTGGTGACCGACAATCCGAATATCCGTTTTTATGCCGGCATACCCCTTGTCACGCCGGACGGGTTTGCCCTGGGCGCGCTGTGCGCCATCGACCGGGTGCCGCGACAGCTTTCCGGCCAGCAGCTGGAAGCCATGCGCACCCTGGCGAAGCAGGTGGTGCAGACCATGGAGTTGCGTCAATCCCACCGGCAGCTGAACGAACTGGCCAAGCGCCTTTCCCGTGTCAATGAAGGCAAGGATCAGCTGTTTTCCATGATTTCGCACGATCTGCGCTCGCCGGTCGGCGGCGTGCTGGGCATGCTGGAACTGCTGGCCGAAGAAGTGCCGAATATGCAGCCTTGGGAAGTGCGCGACCATATGCACATGTTGGCGGGCTCGGCGCGCGGCACGTTCGAGTTGCTGGAATCGTTGTTGCAATGGTCCCTGTTCAGCGCCGGGCAGATGAAATTTACGCCCGAGCCGGTGGCGCTGGACCAAATGCTACGCCAGGTTACCGCCCTCACCGGCGTGGCGGCTGCACGCAAGGCGATCACCCTGGAAATCGCCGAAGACAGCGGGCTTACGGTGCTGGCCGATCCAGCCATGTTGCGCTCGGTGCTGCAAAATCTGGTGGCGAATGCGGTGAAGTTCACGCCTGCCAAAGGGTGTGTTTCCGTGAGCGTGAGCATACAGGGCGGGCGTGCTGCGATTGCCGTACGGGACAGCGGTGTAGGCATGTCGCCGGAACGCCTGCGCGAGGTTTCGCAGCGCAGCGGCAGCTCTACCGACGGCACGGAAGGTGAGCAGGGCACCGGACTGGGTCTCAAAGTTTGCCGAACCTTTATCGAAAACCACGGCGGCGTGCTTAGCGCCACTTCACAGCCGGGCCAGGGCACGACGTTTGCGTTTACCTTGCCCCTTGCTCCAACGGGGCAGTAAAAAAGTAAATCAGTTCAGAATGCGCCTCAGTGATTTCAGTGTCCTGAGTTTCGACTGCTACGGCACGCTGATCGACTGGGAAACCGGGATGATGTCGGCCTACGCGACGCTGTTAGCGCGAGCCGAATCTGCCGGTGCAGGTTTATCGCGCGATGGGTTGCTGGAATGCCACGCCGGGCACGAAGCAGCCTTGCAAAGCGAAATGCCTGCGCTGCCCTATCCGCAGGTGCTGGCGACGGTGTATCAACGTGTGGCGGGCGAACTGGGCTTAGAGATTGAACAAGGCGAAGATGTTGTATTCGGCGCGTCCATAGGTGACTGGCCGGCTTTTGCAGATACAGCGCCCGCCTTGCACTATTTGCAGCAACACTTCCGCCTGGCGATATTGTCCAACGTCGATAACGTGAGCTTCCTGAAAAGCCAGGCGCGGCTAGGCGTGGTTTTCGACCATATCCATACCGCGCAGGATATAGGCTCCTATAAACCCGATGCGCGCAATTTTGAATATCTGCTGGTGAGGCTAGCCGAGCAGGGTTTCGCCCAGGAACAGGTTCTGCACGTGGCCGAAAGCCTGTATCACGATCATGCGCCCGCCAACCGGATCGGCCTGGCCTCGGCGTGGATTCACCGGCGGCACGCGCAACAAGGTTACGGCGCCACCAAAGCGCCCGGCGCCATGCCGCATTTTGACTTCCGCTTCACCAGCCTCGCCGAATTGGCAGAAGCGCATCGGCTGGGAATGTAAACCCCGGCGGTGCCTAAGCCACTGCCAGGGCCAGCGCTGACGGTTGGTTGACGAGGTGATCGCGGCGCGCGTCGTCCAGGCCGGTAAACAGGCGACGGTCGGGCAGACCCATGGCGCGCAGGCGCAGCTTCACGCTTTCCAGGTGGCTTTCGTTGCGCGAGGCGAACAGAAACTTGACGTTGGAATCGTAGTAAAACGCGTACAGGTCGCGCAGATTCATTTCGCGCAGCTTGCGCGCCATTTGCACCTTGCGGTCGGTGCTGCGCGAAAACGACTGGTCGCTCACCAGCACCACCGAGTGGCGCTTGGCCTCGCGGGCGATGTGGTTGAACGATACGTGCTTGGTGCCCTGGCGGGTGGAAATGCCCTTGTCGGCGTCGATCAGCAAGCAGCTGCGCGTGCCCCGCGGCTGGTAGTGGCGTGCATCGCGCGCACCGAACAGGGCCAGAATTTCACTGTCCGCTCCCTCGCTTTCGGGCGGCAGCATCGGGTCGATATACATGGTGTAGTCGAGCGAACGCATGGTTTCGCAAAAAAAGCGTTTGACGATATCGCAGGATTCACCGAGTTGTTCAGGATTCATGGTCGCTCACTAAGGCATGGCACTAGTTGCCGATAGGGGTATTTATATCGGTTGAGAGCGGCTTTGTAACCTACCCATGCAGGTGGGAAATGCAGGAAATATTTGTCGGCGCGGGGCGACAAACCGGACATCCAGCCCGTACGTGACAGCGGCGGCCTCAGAAAATCCGGCGATACACCAGAAATCCGGAACGCTCCGCCACCTGATCGTAAAGGCGCATGGCGGTCTGGTTGGTTTCGTGGGTCTGCCAGTACACGCGGCTGGAACCCGCCTCCTGGGCCTTTTGGTACACGGTTTCGATCAAGCGCCGGCCCACGCCTTTGCCGCGCGCGATGTCCAGGGTATAGAGGTCCTGCAAATAGCAAATCGGCTGGATCTGTGTGGTGCTGCGATGAAACAGGTAGTGAACCAGCCCCAGCAGGCGACCGTCCTGTTCCGCAACCAGGGCGTAAACCGGCTCGGCGGGATCGAAAAAACGTTCCCAGGTGGTTTGAGTGATTTCAGCTGGCAGGGCAGTGACGCCGCTACGGCCATAGAAGGTGTTGTAGCCGTCCCATAGCGGCTGCCAGGCGTCGAAATCTTCGCGGGCGATGGCGCGGACGGTAACCGCCGGTGCGGTCATTTACTTTTTCAGCAGCGTAGCCACCGCTGCGTCCAGTACCGGATCACGTCCCGCACGGATATCCGCAGTGGTGGGCTTCACCTGCAGGTTTGGGGTGATGCCCTTGCCGACAAATTCGCGACCGTCCAGATAGGTATCGCGCTTGATGCAAATTCTGGCGCCGCCGCCGCCGGGTAGGCTGATTTGCATCGGTTGCCCGGTGCTGCCGCCGGTGGGCTCGCCAACCATAATGCCGCGTTTCATTTCATCGAAAGAAACCAGGAAATCCTCCGCGGCAGAAAAGGTTTGCGGGCCGATCAACACAGCCACCGGGCCTTTGAAAATTTTCTCGCGTTTTCTCTTGTAGTCGCTGCCATCCCCCAGCGGCACCCAGCGAACAACACCATTGCGCTGGTTTCCAATATCCGCCCGCTGCCAGCTATTGGAGCCGGGAATGGAGCCCTCGGTAAGGTAGGTCAGGATATCCCAGCCAATGTTGGTGGATCCACCTCCATTGCGCCGCACGTCGAGAATCAAAGCCTTTGCCTCCATAATTTGTGGAAGCGCTTTTTCGAAAGCGTCAACACCGGCCCGGTTCTCGAACTGATTCAGCGCAACATAGGCAACGCCGTTTGGCAGCATGCGGAAATCTGCCTGTGGGTTGCCCTCCACATCGGTGTAGCCGCTGCGCGCAACCGTTTCTTCGCGCTCCTTGCCCGAGGCGGCGCGCAGGGTCAGCTTCAGCGGCTTGGCGGCATCACCGGAAAAAAGTTGATAGGTGTACATACGTGTTTCCCGATCCTGCGGGGTCGAACTGCTCACGAACGGTTTGACTCGTTCCGTTGCGTATTGCTGCACCGGAATACCATCGATGGCGACGATTTCATCACCGACGCCGATCTGTTTGGCCAGCGTCGGGCTGGACACAGAAATCACCAGCACCTTGTCCTGAACTTTCGCGGCCCGCATCGGCGGTCTTGCGTAAAAAACGTCCCGCAGTTCCTTGGGTGCGTAGACGCCGGTATGCCCGTCTTCCAGCAGCGCCGCCAGCCGCATCATGACGCGGTAATAATCGACCGTGGACTCGGCGGCCATCACTTTGCCGAGAAACTCCATATAGACCTTGTCCCATTGCAAATCGGGCACGTGGTCAAAGAAAACAAAGTTTTGCCGCGCCTCTGCCCAGAACAGGGATAAGCCGGCAACGCGCTCTTCTACACTGAGCCGTTCTTTGTAGGGGGTTGCAATCGCAGGCGTTTTCCACAGCGCCTCCGGTATTGCCGCCGTGGACAGAAACGTCTTGAAGCGTGGCTCGTCTTTCAATATCGCAAAATCCTCGTCTTTGGCGAATCGTGTCCCCACGTGCGGCAGCCAGAAAAATTTTTGCGAGCCTTCCAGAGCGGTCAGAGACTTGTCCTTGTCGCCCAGTTTTGCGTACAGGCGCGCCATATCCAGCCGGATGTCGTTGCCGCGCGCGTAGAGATAGATATTGCCGGTCGCAAGCTCCCTGAGTTGCGGCTGCGCCAGATAGTCCAAGGCGGCCTGTAAGTGCTGGATACCTTTGCGCAAGTCTTCCTCGGAGCCGCCCTGAGCCATTTTGCCGGCCTCGCTGCGCATGTTTTGCGCGTGTTCGTAGCCGTCCATCGCCTTGAGCGGCGCGTCGGCAGCGGCTGCCACGGTGGAAAGCGGGAAGAGGGCCGCGCATAAGCACGAGGTGAGAAATCGCAACATTCTGGGCTCCTGCGGTGTCGGAAACGGTCGATTGGAAACGTCGGGTCCGGCAAATGTAGTGCCAAAGCAGCGGCGCCGCAATATTCGGGCAAGTCGCGGCAACGTGGTGGGCGCAAGGCTGCCGTTAGTAGATTCCACTACCTTTAGCGTCGCGGAGGCATCACACCCTGGCGATTTCTTGCGCCAGATCAATTTTCAGGCACGCCGGGAAAGACTGATTTGCAAATGATTGCAAATCATCTGGCCGTTCGCAGGCCCGGCGATACAATAAGGTCACGTCGATGTAATGCCGGAAAGCCGCTTCGAATGAAAAAAAGCAGTGCCAGTGTCCGCCAGGTCCTATTCGATCTTGCCAGTATCGATGACGCGGTGCTTTCGCCGACCAAGGATGGCAAGGCCGCCCTGCGTGACGATACGCTGGACGCTGCCCAACGTATTTTGCTGGAGCGCATCGACGGGTTCCGCTCGCTGGAGCAAATTCTGGCCATGTCGGGCGACCTGACCAGCGTGCACGGCATTCTCGGCAGCCTTATGGCTGCGGGTTATGTCGTCGCGGAAGACGCTGAGGAGGACGATTGGGTCGAAGCAGCGTCCATCACCGCACCCCCCGTGAAAGCAGCCCCCGCCAAAGCGCCACCGGCTAAACCTGCCGCTCCACCACCAGCGGCGCCCGCTCCCGCCAAAGCTGCACCCACGCCGGCCAAGCCTGCACCGCCACCGTCTGCACCGGCTCCACCGCCGCCGCCGAAGGCAGTCGCCAAAGCTACTCCAGCGGTGCCCGCTCCAGCAAAAGCCGCGCCGACCGCGCCCAGCCCTGCAAAGGCGGCGCCTGCGGCTCCGACTCCGCCCAAGGCAACCCCCGTGCCTACTAAACCGGCCAAGGCGGAGCCCAGCGATTACGAACCCGTTTCTGAAATCGGTGAGGCCGGCGATGCGGGCGACCTGGATCCCGCCGAAGAACTGGCCAACGCCAAGAAGCTGCTATTGCAGGAGGCCAAGCATTTCCTTGGGCCCAAGGCGGAGAAACTACGCTCGCGCATCGATGACACGCATTCCATCGAAGAGATTTACGATTTGATCATAAAAATCCGCGCCAGCATCATGAGAAGCGATGAAGCCGATCCGGACGAATTTCTGGAGCAGCTCATCGTCGGCATGCAAAGCGCCCGCAAGAAAAAGCCCGCCAAGCACAAGTAGTTTGCCGCCGGTCTATACTCGGCGTTTTCATAGCCTGCGCCGGAGACCACCATGTTGAACTTTTCCAGACTCATTGCCTTGCTGGCTGCGGGCGTTGCTCTGTCTGCTTCCGCTGGGGAATACACGCTTAAAGCCAGGTACAACATCGGCGGCGAGGGCGGCTGGGATTATCTTACCTATGATGCTCAGGGCAACCGTCTGTTCGTTGGCCGTGGCACACGGGTACAGGTGATCGACCCCGACAAGGGCGTGGTGATCGGCGAAATTCCGGATACGCCCGGTGTACACGGTGTGGCGCTTGCGCCCGAGCTGGGTAAGGGGTACGTCAGCAACGGTCGCGGCAATTCGGTTTCGGTGTTCGATTTGAAGACGCTGAAAGTCTCCGAAAAAATTTCCACGACCGGCGGCGAGAATCCCGACTTTATCGCCTACGACCCGTTCAGCAAGAAGGTGATCGCCTTTAACGGCCGCAGCAAGAACGCCAGCGTGATTGACGCCACCACCGATAAACTGGTCGCCACCATTGCGCTCAAGGGAAAACCGGAAGCGGCGGTGGCCGACGGCAAAGGCACCATGTTTGTCGATATCGAAAGCAGCAATGAACTTTCCGTGATCGATACCGGCAAGAACACAGTCACACAAACCTGGGCCCTGCCCGGCTGCGATGAACCGGCCGGGTTGGCCATGGACACGGCTAAGCGGCGCCTGTTCGTAGGCTGTCATAGCAAGGTCATGCTGGTGCTAAACGCCGACACCGGCAAGGTATTGGCAACGCTGCCGATCGGTGAAGGGGTTGACGCCAATGCCTTCGACGCCAAAGCCGGTCTTGCCTTTAGCTCACAAGGCGACGGTACGCTGACCATCGTCAAGGCGGACGGCGCAGACAAATTCAGCGTCCTGCAAACGGTGGCGACGCAGCGCAGCGCCCGCACCATGGCCCTGAACACCAATACTCACGATGTTTACCTGATGGCCGCCGAGTACGAGGAAGCGCCCCCCGCACCCGGCCAGACGCGCCCGCGCCGCACCATGAAGCCGGGCACGTTTACCCTGTTGGTGGTAGGCGAGAAAAAATAGCCGGCAGTAGCACCGGTCTATTGTCCTGCCTGCATCGCCGGCGAGCGCACTGAAACCGTTGCCACCGCTGTTTCCGCCAGCGGGCACGAAGTATTCAGCAGCGCGCCGTTGCTATTGCCATCGGTAGTCGTCAGCTGGCGCAGAAATTCAATGTCCTTGCCGCAGGCGGTGCGCGCGTTGTCGGCGGCGAGCCCGTTTGCGTATTGCGGTAGCGAGGTGGTGGTGCAAGCCGCGAGCGAAAGGGTGAGGCCGGCCAGGCCGGCGGCGAGTAGTCTGGATGCTTGCATGGAATTTCCTTTGCGAAATGGAAGAGGTTGCCTTTCTCAAGACTGGCGCGCGCCGTTTTTCATTCCATTTTTCTTTTTGCCGCGAGCGGGAATAAAGCTGGCTACGCCGGGATAGGCGCTTATTCGCGCGATAACCAAATGGTGCATTTGTCCAAGCGACTCATGCCCGGAATTTGCAAAGCATCCCAAAAAATGGGCGGTTCGTCGCAAGATGCTCGTGCGCGCCTTTTCTTTCTGGAACCATTGCATCGTCTCGCCGGAATCCCTGGAAACGCTCCGTATCCGTGGCGACAGAAAGGAAACGAACATGAATCCCCTTATTTCGCGGCAGGCCATTGCCGGTGCTACCGCCTGCATCGCCCTGGTGGCGGTGGCAGTCAGTGACGCTGCGTGGCAAACGCAGGTGGACGCTGATATCACTCAGGTTATGCCGGCCATCGCCGAGGTACCCGCCCTGTCAACGCACACCGAGGCGTTTGCTGTGGCTGCCACCGGCCAGTACATGACCGCCGAACTTCCTACCGGTCCTGAGGATGTATCTGCTGTTCCGGCGAAAAAGTCGCCGGCAGGCGCGAGCACCCGGCCCCGGCATTTCGCCACCGCTGCGGTTGTTGCCGCAAGTGCGCCGAGCGCAGACGCAGAAACGATGGAAAGTCGCCCGCTCTCCACTTCTCACGATGAATCGGCGTTTGAACAGAAGCGCCAAGCCCGTATTGCCAAGATGCATGCCAAGGCACAGCAGCTGCGTGTATGGGCGGCGCAAGCCGAGCAGGCGCCGTTGCGCTACCTGCCCCGGACTAACCCTGGTAATCCGGAGGCGGAGCGCTTCGCGGAAGAAAAGCTTCTCGAGCGTATCGCCTATCTGGAAGAGAAGGCCGCCAGACTTCGCGCCAGGGCCGACCGAATCGATGCGGCAGCGGCGCGTATGCAACCACAGGCAAGTTGAACGGCCGCTACGGGGTTATTGCAATCCGCGTCGGCGTTTGTCATGTGCCGGGACTACAATCATCGGTATGAGCGAGCGAATTCAGACGCGCGGCGAAGAAATCGCCAATAGCCTCACCCACGGCGCCGCCTTGCTGGCGGCGCTGGTGGGCGGGCCATTCCTGATCGCGGCCACCGTGCATCGCGGCGCCACCAGTATCGTCGGTGCCGCCGTGTTCGTGACGACGATGGTGCTGCTTTACTGCACCTCCACCCTGTATCACGCCCTGCCGGTGGGGCGCGCCAAGCAGGTGCTGCTGCGTATGGACCACGGCGCCATTTACATTTTTATAGCCGGCAGTTACACGCCGTTTGCGTTGGGCGCCCTGGGGGGTGTCTGGGGCTGGTCGCTATTCGGCGCGGTGTGGGCCTTTGCCGCCGTCGGCGTTACCTTGAAAGCCGTCAACCGCCTTTCCCATCCCTGGCTTTCCACCGGGCTCTATGTGCTGATGGGCTGGCTGGTCTTGTTCGCGGCCGTGCCGCTGATTGAGCGCATGCCCTTCGCCGGCATCGCCTGGCTGGTGGCCGGCGGGCTGGCTTACACCGTGGGGGTAGCGTTTTTCGTGCTCGATTCGAGGGTGCGTTATGCGCACGCGGTATGGCACGGCTTCGTGGTGGCCGGCACCGGTTGTCACTGCGTTGCGGTGCTGGGTTACGCGGGCTGAACCGAGGAGAGTCAGGCTGCGGTCTGGTTCAGTGTCGGCATCTTTGAGTTGGATTGAGGTAACGCTTGCGCCAGCGCGAAACCCGCCAATGCCCCCAGCGCGTGCGCCTGCCAGCAGACCGATATGCCATCCGGCAGACCGCCCAGGTCGAGTTGCGCACCGGAAGCGTCAAAAATCATTTTGAGTGCGAAGAAGCCGCCCAGGCAGTTCAGATAAGCTCTTAGGTCGGGGCGCGTCTTTCGGTAGTGCATACCGACCCGCACCGCGATCGCCACGGCAAGCGCGGACGCACCTCGGTATTCGAGGAGAGCAGGTGCAATCAGTAGCAGGGTCAGGGAAATAAACAATGCGCTCCCGCAAAGCGCGCGCGCCATCCAGGAGCTGCCCCATTTACTTTCGGCGACCATCCCCAGAATCAGCAGTACCGCCGTATCGGCGGCAGCGTGCTGCATCGAGAAATGGACCAGATGTCCGCTCCAGAGCCGCCACAACTCGCCGGCCAAAATCGCCTGCCTGTCAAACGCCAGCCTCTGCTGCCACGCGTCGGGGACGAACGCTAGCAGCAGGCAGGCCAGACCGAACAAGCCGGTGGTCAGCGGTCGGCTATGCCGCACGGCGCCTCATATGCACCAATCCGGCCAATAACAGGATGACGACCAGGCCGGACCATCCAAAAGCGCCGCCGCTACGGTACCCCGGCTTGGCCTCCACCTTGAACGCGGTATCGGTCTTGATCCGCTCGCGGAACTGATCCAATTGGGTTTGCAACTGCGGAATCAACACGTCGACAGCGTTGTTATAGCCGTCGTTACGCGCCTGCCGCGCCCGCTCGCTGAAACCAGCCATGGTGGCGCTGCCCTTGATCTGACTCACGCCGGGTGCGCGGAACAATAGCTTGCGGCTTTTGATATCGAATACCGACGTGTCCACCATGGTCTGCACATCGTATTGATCACCGTGGATCACGTAGGCGCCGACGATGGTCCAGTACAGCAGGGACAGGGTGTTGGAATCGTTGAACTGCACCTGATCATACGAAAGCAGGGCGACCACTTCGACGTTGAACATTCTCGCCACCTGATCGAGATTGTCGAAGCCGCCATTGGCGCGCAGGTACTGGGTGGGAATGACCTCGATGGAGCCGATGTACTGCTGTTTGACGAAAGCGGCTTTAACGCGCTCCAGCAGTTTCAGCCGTTCCGCCTCGGGCAATTCCGTGCCCCAACGGCCGCCGGGCACAAAGGCGATGCCGACCCGCACCGGCGGGCGCAGATAGGTGACGCCGGCCTGCAATTGCGGCGCATCCTTGGCGTCCGGATAGAGGTAGTCGACGACGCTGGCGTTTTGCTTTTGGCCGGTCTGGTGCACCCAGGATGCGCAGCCGACCAGCAGGGCCGACAAGAGTGCGCCCAGAAAAAGGATGATGATTGATAGTAGGCGCTTTGATTGCAGGTGCTTCATATGGTGCCCTTTGCGTAAGTCTTGGCCACGATGCCGTCGAATACCGGGTGCAAATAGGGGCTTTGCAGGACGCTGGCCGGCGTGACGGTCTCGCGTTCCCACGGAATACTGCCGAAGTACCAGACGCGCCAGAATGTCATATCGGCGCCGGGATGGCGGGCCAGCAGGGTTCTGAAATTTTCGACCTCGCCGACTTTGATGCCGGTGGCCTCGTTGAGCACTTCACGCACGTATCGCGAGCAGAACTGGCGCTTGGAGTGAAGATTAAAACCGGTGTCGTAAGGTATGTTGGTGCGTTCCAGGACGGCAACCTTGATGGCGAGATTTTCCTGGGCGCTGAGCGGCCGCTCCAGCCGGCTCACCGCAACGCGCCCGCCCTCCGAGCGCGCCACGAAGCGCGACAAGGGCGTGGTGGTGGAGAGCGGCAACTTGCTCTCCGCTACCAGTGGCTCATCCCCGGAAACATCGACGACGATGCCGACATGATTGGTCCAGCTATCAGTGCTGTCCGCCACTTTGCGAAACGGCAACGCAGGCACGCGAATAAAAACAACATCGCCGACCCGCAGCTGCTCCGCCAGCGCGCGCGTCTCTGCGTGGGGCAGGGCCGGTGGGCTGGCGGCCAGGGCGGGGAGAATGGTGCAGCAACTGATGAATAGCAGCTGCAGGAGTCGCATAAGCAAGTGGCGCATGGCTAGGGTCCCGGTGGTTGCAATGGATACCAGCTTGCCAAGGCGCACGCGCAAAGCAAATAAACGGTTGGCGTGGTAGCGATAATCCTGCCGGGAAGTACGGTTTTTCGATACCAGCCTGAACGCGCCGGTGACGGTTCGGAAAACTAACCCGGCGCCCGGTGGCGAGTCACCATGCCGGCGATCGCGTCTTCGAAGTCGCGGATAAACCGGATATTTTCGAATAGCACGCCGCATCCCTGCGAGATTTGCGCGGAACAGGCGTTTCGATAGGCGCGGTCGGCCGCCACCCGTATGGCCAGGTCGATATATTCCGATTCCGTTTTTGCCACCAATTCCATAAAGCCCATGCCGCTATAAAGGCCGTAGCCGAAGCGTTCCCGCTGCAGTTTTCCGGGGAGGGTGATCACCGGGGTTCCCACCGAAAACGCTTCCAGCGTGGTATTGAAACCGTTGAAGGTGACGGTATCGAGCACGACATCGCTGAGTTGCAGGAGGCGCAGGAACCGCTGGTACGGTATGGCCGGCAGGAAACGTACGCGCGCCTTCAACAAAGGTGAGAGGCCGGCGAATCTTTTTTCCAGCGCGAGACGCCAGTGTTTCTCCCGGGATTCGAACAGCAGAATGACCGCGTCCGGATCGCGTTCCAGAATGCCGAGAAAAAGCCGGTCCATCACCGGTTGGATTTTCAGCAATAGCTGCGGACAGCAGTAAATATGCTGCCGGTCTTCCAGGCCGAATGACTGCCGCCCATCATCGCAACCCGGCGCGGGCGGGCGATGGTAATACGACATATTGCCGGCCTGCACCAGCGAGATCAGTTTTTCCGTGTAGAAGTCGTGGGCCTCGTCGATATCGAACAGGCCGGTCGAAACGTATGCATCCAGATTGGCGATACCGGTGGTGTCGGGGTGGCCGAACCAGGTCAGTTGCACGGGGGCGACGCGCGAGAAGGACAGGAAATAGCCGAAAGGCTCCATGCCGATGTCTTGGTAGAACAGGACATCCAGCGCAAGCGCGGCCAAAACCTCGCGGGCTTGTGCCAAGTTGCCTGCCGGAAGTTCGATCACCGAATCGGCCAGGCGGTCGATTTCCCGCGCGAGTTCATCGCTGCCGGCGCTTTCCATACGCACGGCGATTACTTCAAATCGTGTGCGGTCGAGTTTTTCAATAAAACCGCGGGCAACGCTGCCTACGCTATGGGTACGCAAAAAGCGCGAAACGATGCCGATGCGAATGCGCTTGCCGGCGCCGTGCTCGGTCGCCGGACGAGCAAGAACCGCCGACAGGGAAGGGCAGGCCTTGGCATAAATATCCGCAATCAGGCGGTTGATTTCTACGTTCGAATGGCCGTGATAGGAAAAACGAAAATAGGTGGACGGAAACCGCAGCGGATCGGCGATGGTCAGACCGGCGCCGGCTTGGAGTGCCCTGAGTTTTGCCAGCGTGCGGTTGCGCGCATCGCGGACAAACTCGTCACTGGGCGGAATGGCCGGCATCAACAGGGCCTCGCGCAGCAGGTATGCGCCGCCATTGGCGGGGTCGAGTTCGGCGAGTTTGCGTAGCGTGGCCGACGCGCTGTCGTGCTGGTCCGCTTCCTCCTGTGCCAGGGCAAGATTCTCGAGCGCGCGCGTGTCGGCCGGCATTTGCCGGGTCAGGGCGGTGAGGAAGGGGATGGCCTCGGCCGGGCGGTGGGCCATCAGGAGCAAGGCGGCGAGGTTATTCAGGGCCTCAATGTGGCGCGGGTCGCATTGGGTGGCTTCGCGCAGCAACGCCTCGGCCTCGGCATGAAAATCCGGATTGCCCAGCAGCATGACGCTGCGGTTGTACAGGCAGGAGGCGAGCAGCCGCCGGGCCGGCGCGGCATCCCGTCCAAGCTTGATGGCGCTGCGGCACAGTTTTTCGGCTTCTTCAAACTGGCCGGTGCCCAGCAATTGCTCAGCCCGTAGCAAGCGGTTGTTCATAAAAGAAAAATCGGTCTGACCCGGCGAACAGTGTAACCGGGAACCCGCTTGTATGGCCCGCCCGGTTGTCCGTTGGCGAACAGGGAGGCAGATCATGCCATTCTGATGAAAATGTCATTTGTGACACAATGCAGCGGCTGCCCGTGCTTAACCGCAAGCGGGGGGTTGCGTGTATAAATCAGGCGTTACCTTTTAGTAAAGGCGGGGATTGAATGGCGGTCGAAACGGAAATAGCCGGCTTTCTTGGCGAGTACACAGCCGATTTGCGGCAGCAATTCAAGGACGCGCGTTTCCGAATGCGCAAGCTCGTGCCGCGCGGCTATGAACTGGTGTACGACAACTACAATGCCCTCGTCTTCGGCTATGCGCCCAACGATCACGGTAGCCAGGCACTGATCTCGATTGCCGGTTACCCGCAGTGGGTCACCCTGTTTTTCCTGCGCGGCGTGGCATTGCCCGATCCCACCGGACGCTTGCAGGGCGCCGGCAGCACCGTGCGCGGTATCCGTCTGGACGGCCCCGAAACCCTGGATGAGCCGGACGTGCGCGCCTTGCTGGAGCACGCCATGCGGCCCCATGCCGCCGCCTTTGCCGCTGCGCCGAAGCTGACGACGGTTGTCAAAGCCGTGTCCGCCAAACGGCGTTCGCGCAAGCCTTCCGTGCAGGCCGCTCCACAGGCATCTGCCAAAACTGCGAAAAAAACCGCAAATCCCAACACGGGTCGCGGCCCCCGGCGAACTTAACAGCCATGCATATCCCGCGAGGCCGCAGGCGCTATTTGGCTATGGCCTGGTAGCCGGCGGGAATGCTGGACGCGTGGTTGACGATGGTCGGCGTCTGCGGGGAGGTACGACTGGTCAGCCACAGCGTCAGGCTGTTGTCCGGCAGCAGCCAGATGAGATCCAGGGTGCCATCGCCGTTCAGGTCTGCGCCGGCATACGCACTCCAGCTGGGGTCGCTGTCCGGCATCGCGTATTCGGTCTGCAACTGAAGCCCGTTCATGGCCCACAACTTCACCTTGCCTGCGGGATTGCGCAGCAGCAGATCGGTTTTGCCGTCCCCGCTGAAATCGCCCAGCCGTTCCACGCGGTAATCGCCCGGCAGGGTGCCCAGCAATTGGTTGACAAAGTTTCGGTCAGAGGTGGAAGCGACGCAGCGAATCGCCCCGGCCGGGCTGACCCATACCAGATCGTTGATACCGATGCCGCGCAAATTGCCAGCGCCGACCAGCTGCCACGACAGCGGCGCCCCACCGCGCGCGCGGATTTCATTGACCTGTGGGCCGCTCATGAACCAGATAAACACCACACCCACGTCATCGGGATTGGCCGGCGGATTGAGCGGCGAGCCCACGTAGCGCCAGACGATATCGTCGTTGCCGTCGCCGTCCATATCCGCCACTGCAGCCACGATCCAGCCTGGTTTGACCACGCGCATAATAACTTCCTTGGTGGCATCCAGCCCCGGCCAGATTTTTACCAAACCGGACGAAGCTTCCTGCATCAGCAGGTCGGAACGGCCCAGACCGCTGAAATCACCGGCGCCCAGCACGTTCCAACCCGGCCCGGGGTCGGCTTGATTGGCGAACACCAGTTGATTTTGCGGGTTGATCGAACCTGAATAAGTTTTCCCGGCTGCAGCGGAGCGAATCACCAGATCGGCCTTGCCGTCACCGTTGACGTCGATGCCGTAGCCGTGCGCGACCCTGGTGAGAGGCGTCACCAAAACCACATTGGCGACGTCGCTGCTACCGTGGATATTGTTGGCGGTCGCCGTGCACGCATAGGCCACGCCGGACAGCAGATTACCCACGGTAATAGGAGAAGTAAGGCCGTTGACGGTCACACTGCCGCCGGAGGGGGGCACGCAGATGATGGAGTAGCTGGTGACGGCGCTGGCTGTGTTGGGCACGGGGGCTACGAAACTGCAGACGGCTTTGCCGAAGCCTGGTGTGCAGGTCAGAGTGCGCGGGGGGTTCTGCACCGCCTGAACCACGAACAACAGTGTGGTCGCCTGCGGTGCCGCAGCATAGGTCGCATTGCCTTGTTGATTGGCGGCTATCAGGCAGGAGCCCTGGGCGCCGGCGCTCACGTCGGCGCCGCTGACTGTGCAAACGCCGGGAGTAAGGCTGGTGAAGAGGACGGGGTTACCGGAAGCGCCGCCGGTGGCGCTGAGGGTTACGGTGCCTCCCACATAGAGCGGCGGCTGTGCGCCGAAGACGATTTGCTGCGCAAGTCCGCTGGGGGCGACCACGACCTGGCCGCCGCTTAGCGTGCCGGTGGACGCGGCGTTGCTCGCATCGCCCGAGTAGACCGCCGTGATGAGATAAGTGCCCACGGCGGCAAACGGTGTCACGCATTGAGCGCTGCCGCCGGCCAGGGCCACCGCGCCGCAGCCGGAAATGGCGCTGCCGCCCACCTGGAAGGCCACGGTGCCGGTCGGCGACGGGCCGGCCACGGCGGCGGTAAGTGTCACGTTGGCGCCGGGCGCGCTGGGGTTGAGATTGCTCGCCACCGTGGTGGCGGTCGCGTTGCCGCTGACCGAAATGGAAAACGCCTTGCTGCCGCTGCCGCCGCTGGCGTCGGTCGCGGTGATGGTGAAATTGTAGGTGCCCGATACCGTCGGCGCACCACCGAGCACACCGGCCGCAGACAGGGTGATGCCGGCCGGCATGGCTCCGGCGGACACGCTGAAGGTGGTTGTTCCGGCCCCCTGGCTGGCTGACAGCGTCTGGTTGTAGGCGGTGAGCGGCGTGCCCGCCGCTAGCGGCGACGCGGTGCTGATCACGGGAGGGTTGACGCGAACCACCGGAAACACCAGGGGCGTGCCGATAAAGTTGCTGCTACCGCCCACGCCGTTGGCGGAAGAATTTGCAGCCGATCCTTCCAGGGCGTCGACGGCGAACAGGGCGATGTAATTGATGCCGAATGGCAAGGTGCCCGCGCTTGCTGTATACGGACCGCTGCCGACGGCGGCGCTAAACGCGTGCTGCGCGTCGCCGAGGCGGGAGTAGACCGTTCGAGCGGCGGGATTGTTCGGGCTGTAGGCGGGCGACACCTGCACAGACAGCGGGGGTGAGGCAATGCTGGTCAGATTGCCACCCGCCATAGTGGTGACGCTGGCGTGCAGGGTCAGATTCGCGGGGGCGGTATCGATTACCGTAACCGTGGCGCCGCCGTTATTGGCGACGTAGACCTTCCCGGTGACCGGATTGACGGCGATGTCGGCAGGTGTAGCGCCGGCGATGACGGTGGTGCTGGTCCCGGTCGCCCCGTCGATAGCCGTGACATTGCCGCTGGTTTGGTTGGCAACGTAAATTTTGTTGGTGATGGGATTTACTGTGATGGCCGCGGGCCCGCTGCCGACTACGATTGCCCCAAGGGAGGTGTTATTGGCGCCATTGATGACCGTGACGGTGCTGGCGCCGAAGTTGGCCGCGTAAATCAGGTTGGTGGCGGGATTGACAGTAATCGCCTTTACCGCTCCGCCGGTAATGATGGCGGGGGAGGTGGCATTGGTATTGCCGTCTATGGCCGTCACCGTGCTGTCCAGGGCGCCCGCGTATACGGTGCCGGTTTGAGGGTTGATGGCGAGGCAGCTCACGGCGGTACCTACCGGGACAGTAGCCAGCACCGCGTTGCTGGCAGCATCGATGACAGTCACGGTGCTGCCGGCGGTGTCGGCAATATAGAGCTTGTCGGACTGCGGATTAATCACCATCAGGCGCGGCGAAAAGGTGAGCGCCAAAGTGGTGGTCGTGTTATTGGCACCGTTAATTACTGTCACATTGTTGCTGCCCGCGTTGCCGGCGTAGATGGTATTGGTCAGCGGATTGACGGCAAGGGTCTGCGGTTGGGTGCCTGCAGTAACATTGACGACAGTATTGCCGGTAACGACCGAGACATTGCCGGTGCCCTGGTTGGCGATATATATCTTATTGGTGACCGGATTGACGGCGATGGCCTGCGGCAGCAGGCCGACGCCGCCAACGGTGCTGGCGGCGTTGGTGGCGCCGTTGATAACAGTGAGGCCCGTCTGGCTGGCTGAATATACGGTGTTGGTCAGCGGGTTTATGGCGATAGCGATGGGCGCGGTGCCCGCGCTTACCGTCGCGGTCTTGTTGACGGCGCCATCGATGACCGTCACGGTGTGCGCAAGATTGTTACTCACGTAAATCTTGTTGGTGACCGGATTGATGGCGATACCCGAGGGCGTGAGCACAGAGAGGACGGCAGTAGTCGCAAGGCTGGCGCCGTCGATAGCGGTGACGTTGCCGGCGCTGGCAACGTAAATCTGATTGGTGACGCTGTTCAGGGCGATGCTGCCGGCGCTACCGCCCACGGAAATATTAGTGGCAGCGTTGCTGTGAGTGGCGTCGATGGCCGTGACGCTGTTGCCGGCGGAATTGACCACGTAAATGAAGTTAGTGGCCGGATTAACCACGATGCCCTTGGGCGTGCTGCCGGCCGTGACAGTAGCGGCAACGGTATTGGAGCCGCCGTCGATGACCGACACATTGCCGCTGCCGCTGTTGGCGACATACACCGTGTTGCTCACCGCGTTCACCGCTAGCGCCAGGGGGCTGGTTCTTACCGCCACGGTGGTGACGGCATTGGTGGCGCCGTTGATGGTGCTGACGGTATTGTTGGTCTTGTTAGCAACATAGACCGTATTGGTGACGGTGTTGATGGCCACACCCTGTGGGGCGAGGCCCACAGTTAATGTATTGGTGGCGGCGTTGGTCGAACCGTCGATGACCGTTACCGTGCCGGCGCCGCTGTTGGCGACATAGATTTTGTTGGTCGCCTGATTGATCGCCAGCGCGATGGGGGTAGTGCCCGTGCTTACTGTGCCTGCGACCGTGCCGGTCAAGCCGTCGATCACCGTCACGCTGTTGCCGCCGCTATTGGCTACGTAGACTTTATTGGTGACGGGATTGAACGCAATGGCCTGCGGGGCGAGACCCACGGCGATGGTCGTGGTGGTGTTGCCGGCGCCGCTGATTACGCTGATCGTGTTGTCCAGCGTGTTGACGACGTAGATCTTGTTGTTGAGCACATCGACGGCAGAGGCAATCGCTCCGTTGCCTACGCTTACCGTGGCGGTCACCGTTTGCGCCGCGGCCGGCAGCGCAAGAAGCGCAAGCACCATCCCTGCTGCCTGGCACAGGGCGCGGACTCGCTGCAATAGCTTATGCGCCGATATCATTGGCAGACGGCAAGGCATTCAGGATTGAGGCGCACGGCGGCATATCGGCGTCCGAGGAACAGCCGCCAATGGGCGGCGTCCCCTTTTATACCTTATGACTCATCCGGGTGCAAAAGGCACCGCAGCCCGGCGGTTCTGAGGCAGGAGCCGGTCAGGGCGTGAGAATGGTGTCCTGCTGGGCCGCAGGGTTGCTAAGTGGGTGGTCGGCCAGGTAGTGCAGTCCGCGGCTGTCCTTACGCTGCTGCGCCGAACGTACGATCAGGTCGGCTACCTGCACCAGGTTGCGCAGTTCCAGCAGATTGCGGTTGACGCGGCAATTGGCGTAGTAGTCGGCCACCTCGGCACGTAGCAGGGCAATGCGCGCGGCGGCGCGCGCCAGGCGCTTTTCGGTGCGGACGATGCCCACGTAGTTCCACATGGTGCGGCGCAGTTCCGCCCAATTGTGCGTGACCACCACCGCTTCATCGGATTCCATCACCCGGCTCTCATCCCATTGCGGCAGTTGCACCGGCAGGGCCGCCTGCGAGCGATTGGCGAGAATATGTCTGGCCGCCGCCGTGCCGAACACAAAGCATTCCAGCAGGGAGTTGCTGGCGATGCGGTTGGCGCCGTGCAGGCCGGTGCAAGCCACTTCGCCCACAGCGTAGAGCCCCGGCACATCGGTGGCGCCGTGCAAATCGGTCACCAGCCCGCCGCAAGTGTAGTGCGCCGCCGGCACCACCGGCGCGCAGTCGCGGGTGAGGTCGATGCCCTGCGCCAGGCAGTGCGCGTAAATCGTCGGGAAGTGGCTGCGGACGAACTCCGGCGGGCGGTGGCGGATATCCAGGTGCACATAATCGAGGCCGTGGCGTTTCATCTCGGCGTCGATGGAGCGCGCCACCACGTCACGCGGCGCGAGTTCCGCGTCCGGATGATAGTTGAGCATGAAGCGCGTGCCGGCTTCGTCCGGCAGGCGCAAATAGGCGCCTTCGCCGCGCAAGGCCTCGGTCAGCAGGAAGTTGCGCGACTCACCGCCGCTTTTGCCCACACCTGGTGCATATAGGCAGGTGGGGTGAAACTGGTTGAATTCCAGGTTTGCCACCCGACAGCCCGCGCGCCAGCCCATGGCGATACCGTCGCCGCTGGCCACGTCGGGATTGGTTGAGTAGAGCCAGGCGCGGCTGGCGCCGCCTGTGGCCAGTATCACGGAGTGGCATGCCCAGGTTTCGACCTGGCGCGTGTTCTCGTCATATATATATGCGCCCATGCAGCGTCCCTCGCGGCGAATCAGATCGACGGCGATGCGGCGGGTGAGCACCCGCAGGCGCGGTAGGGTGCGCGCGATTTCCGTCAGGCGCGACTGTATGGCAGCGCCGGTGGCGTCGTCGCTGTGCACGATGCGGCGAAAAGAATGGCCGCCTTCACGGGTGAGGTGCAAATGCGCGTCGTTATGCGCATCGGCTTCTTCGGTAAATTTCACGCCCTGAGCGATCAGCCAGTCGAGTTGCTCGCGCGCATTTTCCACGCAAAATTGCACGGTGTCGCGATGGCACAGTCCGCCGCCCACTTCCAGGGTATCGGCGATATGCGATTCGATACTGTCGTCCTCGCCGATGGCGACCGCGATGCCGCCCTGTGCCCAGAACGACGCGCCGCCGGGAAAGTCGCCCTTCAGCACCAGCGCAACGTCCATGTGTTCGGCCAGGCGGATGGCCGCCGACAGGCCGGCAGCGCCGCCACCGATCACCAGCACGTCGGTGGTATTCGGTGTAATCAGCGTGGTCATGTTTTCGGCGGGGAAAAGCGCATCGACAAATCGACGGCGCGCACATGCTTGGTCAACGCGCCCACGGAAATGTAGTCCACGCCCAGTGCCCCCAGCGACGCGATGCGCGCCAGGTCGACGTTGCCGGACACTTCCAGTTTGGCGCGTCCGGCGGCGCGGGCCACCGCTTGGCGGGTGGTAGCCTCGTCGAAGTTGTCCAGCATGATCATTTCCGCTTGTTCGGCCAGGGCTTCGTCGAGTTGAGCCAGGGTCTCCACTTCCACTTCGACCAGCTTGCCCGGAGCGTTGGCGCGGGCGGCGTCGATGGCAGCGCTGATCGAGCCGGCAGCGGCAATATGGTTTTCCTTGATCAGAAAGGCGTCGAACAGGCCGATGCGGTGGTTGGTACCACCGCCGCAGCGCACCGCGTATTTTTGCGCGAGTCTATGACCAGGGATGGTTTTGCGCGTGTCCAACAGCTGGGTCTTGCTGCCGGCAAGCGCCGCCACATACTGGGCGGTGGCGGTCGCCGTGCCCGACAGCATTTGCAGGAAGTTGAGGGCGGTGCGCTCCCCGGTCAGCAGCGCCCGCGCCGGCCCGCGCAGGGTGCAGATAGTGTCGCCAGCGGCGAGTTGCGCACCATCGCGATGCCGCCATTCGACATTTACGCCAGGGTCCAGGCGCTCGAACACCTGGTCTACCCAGGCGGTCCCGCACAGGCAGCAGGCTTCGCGGGTGATGATCGTGGCCTCGGCGTTTGCATTCGCCGGTATCAACGCGGCCGTAAGGTCGCCGCCGCCGACATCCTCGGCCAGCGCCGCCTCGACCATAGCGGCAATGATGGCCTGCGGCACCGTGCCGGTGGTTTCTTTCATTCGCGTGTCGCCTATTTTTGCTGAAAGGCCAGCATGCGCTGCAGGGGCAGCATCGCCTGCTCGCATAGCGCCGCATCCAGCTTGATCTCGTTGCTGCCCGCTGCCAGGGTTTGCTCCAGATTTAGCAGGGTATTCATGCCCATCCACGGACAATGCGCGCAGCTGCGGCAGGTGGCCCCGCTGCCCCCGGTGGGCGCGGCAATCAGGTTCTTGCCGGGTGCGGCCTGCTGCATCTTGTAAAAAATGCCGGCTTCGGTGGCTACGATCATGGTTTGCTGCGGCAGCGTCTGCGCGGCGCGGATCAGCTGCGTGGTGGAACCGACCACCGTCGCCAGGGCGATTACATCGGCGGGCGATTCCGGGTGCACCAACACCGCAGCGTCGGGGTGCTCTTTTAACAGATTCTGCAGGGCGCGCGATTTGAATTCCTCATGCACCACGCAGGCGCCGTCCCAGAGCAGCATATCGGCGCCGGTTTTGCGGCGCACGTAGTCGCCCAGGAAGCGGTCGGGTGCCCAGATAATGCTTTTGCCCTCGTCGTCTAGGTGTTCCACCACATCGGCGGCGATGCTGGAAGTCACCACCCAGTCGGCGCGCGCCTTTACGGCGGCCGAGGTATTGGCGTAAACCACCACCGTGCGCTCGGGGTGCTGGTCGCAAAATGCGGAAAACTCGTCGGCAGGGCAGCTCAGATCCAGAGAGCATTCAGCATCCAGGGTCGGCATCAGCACGCGTTTGTCGGGGCTCAGGATTTTCGCGGTCTCGCCCATGAAGCGCACCCCCGCCACCACCACCGTAGTCGCAAAATGATTGCGGCCGAAACGGGCCATTTCCAGGGAATCCGCAATACAGCCACCGCTTTCCTCGGCGAGTTGCTGGATTTCCGGGTCCACATAGTAGTGGGCGATCAGCACCGCGTTCTCGCGTTTCAGCAAGGCCAATATGCGTTCGCGGCAGGCGTCGCGCTCGGCGCCTTCGGGCCGCGTCGGCGCCGCCGGCCAGCGTATGTCGATGCGTTTTCGGACCAGATCGGCGTGCGTTTCCGTCATCACCATGGCGAATTTGGCGCGGGTAAACCGTGTGGTGCCCGCAGCGTGTATTGACAAGGGCGACCATTGTAGCGCCGCCGGATTGTGAACTGGCGCATAGAACGCTTTTTCCTTTTTTGCCAGAATGTCGCTGCTCGTGGGCCCTCTATATGGGCCCATTCCAATTATTTTCAACTCGGGTACACTGGTTTCCATGCGACGCGAATTTCCCGGCCTCGCCACTACGACTACCAAGGGCGACGCCCTGCGCCGCCGGGTCGAGGATGCGCCCGACGATCGCAGCCGGCTGACCGCCTTGCTGGAGTTGTCCCAATATCACGTGCTGGTGGCCGACGGCGTGCGCGGCTTGGCCGCTGCCGGCGAAGCGCGGGCGCTGGCAATGGCGCTGAAAGACAACGCCGCGCTGGCCGAAGCGCTCAACTCGGCCAGCGTCTCGCAATATCACCGCAGCGACTATGTGAGTGCTATCGCCACTGCGGTAGACGCCCGCGATGCCGCCCGGCGCGGCGATAACAATTACGAAATCGCCATCAGCATGGTCACCATCGGCCTGGCCCTGCTGGCGCTGGGCGCCAACGATATGGCGGCGCGCATAGCCGACCGGGGTTTGGAGCTGGTGAAGGATCAGCCGAAACTGCTGGTGGCGCGTATACGCCTGCTGCGTCTGCAGGCCATGATTACGTTTGCCGCAGACAAAATGGCCGATACCGATGCTTTGTTAGGAGAGGCGCTACGCTTGGCGGAGGAGGGTGCGCCCGAGCAGCGCGCGGCCTGCCACGGCAACTGGGCAATATCGCTGGTCCGGAGAGCGGAAACGGCGGTGCAGCAGGGCAAGCCTGCTCGGCAACTTCTCATCAAATCCCGCCATCATTTTGAAGCGGCATTGCGAATTTCAGACGAAGACGGCGATGCCCTGGGTGCCACCGACCGCATCTGCGCTCTGGGGGTGGTGACTTTCCTCGAAGGCCATCTGGAGGAAGCGGAGCGTCTGCTGGGCTCAGCCATGGACCGCGCCCGCGATCTGGATTTCGTCAGAACCGCGGTGATCTCGTCTTTTTACCTGGCCCGGTTGTATATGAAAAAGGGCAATCTGGCGCGCGCGCATACCGTGCTGCGCCACGCCCTCAGCCAGGCGCGCCGCGGCGCCGCCGAAGATATGCTGGTGATGGCGCATATCCTGCAGGCCGAGGTGATGGAAAAGCAGGGCAACACCAGTGAGGGTGCCGAGTTGCGCGCAACGGCGGCCCGTTTCCGGGAAGAAAATGAAGTCTTTCGCCGTCGCGCCGCCGAAGATGCGGTGCAAATGGCGAAGTCCATGCTAGAGGCTTCCTGAAGCCTAAGACTCCGTGTAGACGGATTGGTTCCCTATTGTCGTTACCGGGACATCGCCCCGGCGGCTAACGCTTGTCTACACGCTCGCGATGACACAAAGTTGCCACAATTTCCCGTCATCGCATTGACAGATGCCCCGTTATACAGGCACCGGCACAGATGTTTGTGAATCGTGCCCAACCAAGGAGTCCATCATGAACAGGAAAATCATTGTCACCGCTATCGTCGCTTCGCTGCTGGCTTCGACTGGCACCGCTTTTGCACAGGACCGCGACGAGCGTGGCCACGACCGCGATCGTGGGCATGACCGCGTAGTTATACAGGAGCGCCACGATGACCGCGGCCGCCATGAATACGATCGCCGCGACTACGACCGCCGTGATCCGCGCAGCCGCGAATACGTGAGAATCGAAGAACGCGGCGCCGGTCCCTATCACTATTGGCATCGCGGTGACCGCTTGCCGCCTGAGATCTATCACCGCCAATACATCATCGAAGACTGGCGTGTACACGGCCTGTATGCCCCGCCGCGCGGCGCGTACTGGGTGCAAAGCGGCGGCGACTACCTACTGGTCGCCATCGCCACCGGTATTGTGCTGAATACCATTCTTTACCACTGATCAACTGCTGCTGTTCGCCGGCCCCCAGGGTAGGCTACCTCGGGGCCGGTTGTTCATCTCGGCAAGGGCAGTTACGCTACGGACCGGCGGTGATAGTCACGCATTTGCAGCCCTCCAGGGCGCTGCAGACCTTTTTCCGGTCGGGCGCGCAGTCCGGCGCGTCGACAAAGGGGAGGGTTTCCGGCTTGCCGCGCAACGTTTCCACTATTTTCCGGGCCGCCTCCTGGTCGAGAACCATGCCGACCTCCGTGGCCGATTTCCCCTGGGTATTGGCCAAGGGCGCGCGGGAGATGCCGCGCTGGTTATCGAGGTGGTCGCCCAGCACGGTGCAGCCAGTCACGGCCAGTACGGCAATTAAAACCGCTAGTGAATTGGCACGAATCATGACAGGGAGTAGAGGTTGATCGGCAAATAATTATAGCCGGCAGGCCGCAGTCTGGTTGCGCCTGATCACCGCGGAAGCGGGGCCGAATATTTGCGACAATGGCGTCCTCGTTGAACAAAGCCGGGATAAGCCATGCTGGAATTGCGCCCCACCTGTGAACACTGCAACGTCGCCCTGCCGCCGGATTCGAAGGATGCGCGCATCTGCTCCTACGAATGCACTTTCTGCGCGCATTGCGCGGAAGACTTGCTGCAAAACGTCTGCCCCAACTGCGGCGGAGGCTTTGTTCCGCGCCCGGTGCGGCCGGCAAAAAACTGGAAGGGCGACAATTTTCTGGGCAAAGATCCAGCCAGCACCAAGGTGCGCTATCGGCCGGCAGATCTGTCGGCGCATGCGGAATTCGCGGCGCCGCTACGCGGCCTTGCCCCCGAAAAACGCTAGACCTTCGCATGAGCCCGGCAGAACTGCAGCGCTATTTGCACGAACATATTCCGCTGGCTGCCGCTATGCAGGTCAGCGTTGAACATGCGGACGGCGATGACGTGAGGCTGAGTGCGCCGCTGGCGCCGAATATCAATCATCGCGAAACCGTGTTCGGCGGCAGCGCCTCGGCCGTCGCGATTCTGGCCGCGTGGTCGCTGGTGCACCAAAAACTGCAGGCGGCCGGCGTCGACAGCCGCCTGGTCATCCAGCGCAACAGCATGGAATACACGCAGCCGATTGCGGAAAGATTTTTTGCGCAATCTTTTCTCGCCGAGCCCGAGCGGTGGCCCCTGTTTCTTGCCACGCTGTCGCGCAAAGGCCGGGCGCGTGTGCGTGTGGGCGCCACCCTTTCCGCAGGCGGTGGCACGGTGGGCGAATTTGCGGGAGAATTTGTGGCATTGGCGAACCGGGTATGAATCGTGAACCCTAAGAACGCTGCAAGCGGTGATATCAATGTCGCCGAATACCTGGAACAATCGCGGCGCGCCCGGCGCTGGGCGCGGTTGGGCTGGGCCGGTCTGGTCCTTTGTGCGGCGTCCTGGTCGGCGTACTACCTTGAATACCTGGGCCGATGGAGCCAGTTGATTTTGCTGCTGTCCGGGGCGCTGGGGCTGGCGGCATTCCTGCTCTATCTCTGTACGACACCGTTCGCCAAAAGCAGGCTTTGGGAACAATAGGCGGGGCCTGCATGGTGCTGCTCCACAGGGCGTGCAGGCACTGGTACGCGATACCCATTGAGTTGAAGGGCTTGAATGCTCATAATGGGGCCATGACACGTCAACGCCTCTATTTCCCGGCCGGCTTGCTACTGCTGTGCACGGCTTGCAGCACACCGGTGCCGCCGGCACAGCTGGCCCTGGATTCCGGCCACGCCAGCGTGGTGGCGGAACGGGTGGTGCTGGGGCTCACGCTGTTGAAAGTCGCCAAGGCCGGCGGCCCGGAAAAGCCGGATGCGAGCGAGATATTCGCATTTAACGGCAAAAAGATCTGCTCGGCCGGCTACCAGGAAATCGCCCTGCTCAAGAATTCAGCCGACGGCAAAGCGCCACCGCAGTTCGCGCAGCTCGCCAAAGCCCAGGGCGTGGACCCGGCAACGCTCGACTCCAAGATCGCCTACGTGCTGTGCACCGACAGTCCCTACGGACGCGTGGACGCCATCGCCTTGATTCGCGACCGCATCGAGCACGACTGAACGCCGCCGGCGGTCCGGACCGCCGCGCCCGTATGCCGAAGCCGCAATTCAACATCACCTTACTTGCTCCAAAAAGCGAAGCGCAACTTGAGTCGCTGCGTGAGCTGCTGCGCGAGTACCAGCAGTCGATCGGAGTGGATCTCTGTTTCCAGAATTTCGAGGCGGAACTCGCGGCGCTTCCGGGCGATTACATGCCTCCCGACGGCCGCCTGATTATCGGCGAAATCGAGGGAAAGGTCGCCTGCTGCGTTGCCATGCATAGATTCGACGCCGAGACGGCGGAAATGAAAAGACTGTTCGTGCGTCCGGCGTTTCGCGGCTACGGCCTGGGGCGTCTGCTGACACAAACCATTATCGAGGACGCACGCAGCAAAGGTTACCAGCGCCTGGTGCTCGACACCATGCCGGACATGCGCGACGCGCAAGCCATGTACGAACAATTCGGCTTTCGCGATATTCCGGCCTACACCGTCAATCCCGTGCAAGGCGCACGGTTTATGGGTTTGACTCTGGACTGAACCGTTGCCGGGGCCGCCGCTATTGCGCGCGGAATTTCAGGGTGTTGGCGTCCGGACGGGAAATTTTGAACATCAGAACCTCGCTGCCACCATTTTCGCCGGGACTTTCAACCATGACAAAGTCCTTGTCCAGCGCCGAGCGTACCGCTTGCGCAATTCTCCGGGTTTGCTTGACCGGCCCGGTCCAGTGGGTGTTCTCGTAGGTGAAATCGGTGACCACCTGTTCAGCGTCGTCCACCCGGGAGACGGCCTCCATCCAGAAGGCGTTCTTCCCCTCCGCGCCGATGGCCACTTTGAATTTTTCGCCGCTGCGTACCAGCAGCTTGGGCGCCCCCAGCAGCTCGCCATCATGCAGAATACGCAACTCCACATATAGCGTTTTCCCGTCTGCGGGAAAGGCGGAAGTTTCGGGGTCCGAGGCATGGACGCCAAGGGAACAGCAAAACAGCGCGGCCGACATCAGGAGTAGCGTTTTCATTCGAGGCTCCGATACACGACAATGCCGCGAAAATAGCACACTCCGGCAATACGGGTTTTTGCACGCGCCTTGAAGCTTACCTCTGACGAACGCTTTCCCGGCTGGTATGCTGCACCTTCCCGCCTAACTTAAGCCGATCATGAACAAGACTATTCTTTGCCTGTTTGCGCTCGCCGTCGCAACGCCCGTCTATGCCGAGCTTACTTCAACCGAGCAAGCCATCGTCGCCAGCGTCAAGGCGCGCAGCCCTGCCGCGCTGCAGTTGCTGGAGCGCTCGGTCAACGTCAATAGCGGCACCATGAACCCGGAAGGGGTGCGCGAGGTCGGTAAAATTTTTCGCGCTGAATTTGATCAGCTCGGTTTTACCACCCGCTGGGCCGATATGCCGCCCGCCATGCAGCGCGCCGGACATCTGGTCGCCACCCGCGAGGGCAAGCAGGGTAAACGCCTGTTGCTGATCGGCCATCTCGATACCGTGTTCGAAAAAAACAGCACCGTGCAATTGTGGGACCGCCGCGGCGACCGCGTGCGCGGCCAGGGTGTTAATGATATGAAGGGCGGCGACGTTATTATTATTGAAGCGCTACGCGCGCTGAAAGCGGCCGGCGCCCTGGACAACACCACTATCTCGGTGATTTTCTCCGGAGACGAGGAACGCGTGGGCGAGCCGGTGGATGTGGCGCGCGCCGATATGGTCAATCTCGCCAAGAAGAGCGATATTGCCCTTGCATTTGAAGGCACGGTGCGCGGCAAGGATGGCGCCGACACCGCCACCATAGGGCGACGGGCTTCCTCGACCTGGACCTTGCACGTCACCGGCAAGCAGGGCCATTCCGCCGGTATTTTTGATACGGCCTCGGGATACGGCGCCAACTACGAGATGGCGCGCATCCTCAACGCGTTCCGCGAGCAATTGATCGAGCCCAATCTCACGTTTAATTCCGCCTTGGTCCTGGGTGGCACCGATATCACTTACGACGAAGCCGCCACTAAAGGCACCGCGTTCGGCAAGGCCAATGTCATCGCCCGCAGCGCGCGCGTGCAGGGCGATTTGCGTTACCTCACCAACGAGCAGCGCGACCGCACCCACGCAAAAATGCGTGCCATCGTTGCGCAAAATCTCCCCGGCACCAGCGCCAGCATAGAGTTTTTCGATTTCTATCCGCCCATGTCGCCCACCGAGGGAAACCTGAAAGTGATGGCGGTGTATTCGCAGGCCAGCCGCGATGCGGGTCTGGGCGAGATCGGTCCGCTGCCACCGGGGCAGCGCGGCGCGGGTGATGTGCAGTTTGTGGCGCCCTATCTCGATTGCCTGGACGGCCTGGGTGCCACCGGCAATGGCGCCCACTCGGACAATGAAGACCTGGAGCTTGCCTCCATCGAGCGAGCCACCATCCGCGCCGCCATTACCATCTATCGGCTGACTCGCGGGTAAGGCGGGGCTGAAGACATTCGGAAGGTCAGGCGCGCTTGCGCATACGCAGGTTCAGCACTTCCACCGTCACCGCGAACGCCATCGCGAAGTACACATAGCCCTTGGGAATATGGTGGCCGAAGGACTCGGCCACCAGCAGCAGGCCGATGGCGAAGAGGAAGGCTAGCGCCAGCATCTTGATGGTGGGATAGTTGGAGACGATGGCGCCGATGCGCCCCGAGAAGGCCATCATCAACGCAACCGACGCGATCACGGCCGCGATCATGATTTCAACCTGATCCACCATGCCCACGGCGGTGATGATGGAATCCAGCGAAAACACCAGATCAATGATGACGATCTGCACGATCGCCGCGGAAAGGGACGCCACCACCTTGGAGGGCGCGTTCTCTTCCGCCCCCGCCAGCAAATGATGAACTTCACCAGTGCTTTTCCAAAGCAGGAACAGGCCGCCACCCAGCAGGATCAGGTCTCGCCCTGAAAAGGATTGGGAAAAAACGGTGACGAGCGGCCCCGTCAGCGCCACCAGGTGCGCCAGCAGGAACAAAAGCGCAATGCGCATGAACATGGCCAGAAACAGGCCGACGCGGCGGGCCAGACTGCGCTGCGCTTCCGGCAGCTTTTCCACCAGGATGGAAATGAAAATGACGTTATCGATGCCCAGCACCAGTTCCAGCACGGTGAGGGTCAGAAAGGCAATCCAGGCTTGCGGGTCAAGAAGCAGGGCGGTCATAAAAGTCTACAAAATGGGCAATGCCGCCATTTTGCCCTAAACGCATAGCTGCGAGTCATTGCCGGATTTTCTGCCGGGCGTAGAATAGGGCAAATAAAAACAAGGGGATACAACTCATGCAAACCAAATCTGCAACCTATCTTTTGCGCGCGCTTTTGCTCGTCACTGTGGTGGCGCTGGCATCAAATGTGGCGCGTGCCCAAGCAACCGACGCTGCCGCCGGTGATGCGCTGGAACGCAACAAGAAAAACGTGCTGGCCTTTTACGATCTGGCCACCAACCAATCCAAGCCGCGCGAAGCGGTTGAGCGCTACGTGGGCGAGAGCTACACGCAGCACAATCCAGAGGTGGCGGACGGCAAGGAGGGATTCATCGCCTACTTCGAGAAGCAGGCCAAGACTTTTCCCGGCAAAAAATTCGAGTTCAAGCGCCTCGTCGCCGAGGGCAATTTCGTTGTGGTGCACACGCGCTCTGTCTTTCCCGAATCCTGGGTGCACACGGACTGGGCGGGCATCGATATTTTTCGCCTGGACGAACGCGGCAAGATCGTCGAGCACTGGGATGTGCTGCAACCTATTCCCACGCGCGTGGCCAATAAGAACGGCATGTTTTAGGTCGGATCTGACAGGCGAAAATGTCAACACGTGGCGCTCGCTTTCGAACTTTGAAAATGCGTTAATAGCTGCGGGGCATTGCGCGCGCTGAATTCGCGGCCCCAAACAATTTCGACGGCCCGCTTGTGCGGGCCGTTTCAATTTTGGGAGTTGCAGATGGTGGTTGGTGAGAAAGCGGCGACGAGGAAACCCGCCGCCAAACGAAAGAGCGCCACCGAGCCCACCGCGAAGCGGACCACAAAACCAAGGGCGAAGAGCGCTACGGTTAAGCCACCCGAGCCCGACGAGGAATCCACTGCCACCTTGCAAGCCCGCGAAGCCATCGCGCGCTTTGTCGAGCACAACGTCTCGCATCTACAAGCCTGGCTGGACAAGATCGCCGAGGAGGATGGTCCACGCGCCGCTTTCGACCGGCTTTTGCATATCATGGAATACCACATGCCCAAGCTCGCCCGCGGCGATGCGGAACCTGGCGACGGGGACAAACTCACCATCATCGAGCTGCACAGATACTAGGCGCACATGAAGGTTGAGCTTCCCAACGGCTGGCGTCCGCGCGACTACCAGCTGCCGGCCTGGCGCTACCTGCAATCCGGCGGCAAGCACGCCGAGCTGGTCTGGCACCGGCGCAGCGGCAAGGACGAGGTCTGCTTGCATCGCACTGCCGTAGCCGCCTTTGAGCGCGTGGCGGGTTACTGGCACATGCTGCCGGAAGCTTCGCAGGCAAGAAAAGCGATCTGGGATGCAGTCAATCCGCATACCGGCCGGCGGCGCATCGACGAAGCCTTTCCCCGCGAAATCCGCCGCGCCACGCGCGAGCAGGAAATGCAGATCGTGCTGGCTAATGGCTCCACCTGGCAGGTGGTGGGCTCGGACCGCTTCGATGCGCTGGTTGGTTCAAGCCCGGCGGGCATTGTTTTTTCTGAATGGGCACTGTCCAACCCAGCAGCGCGGGCGTATCTGCGGCCCATCTTGGCTGAGAACAAGGGCTGGCAGATTTTCGTGACCACGGCGCGAGGGAGGAACCACGCGCACACCACGTTGAAGGCAGCCGAGAAAGATCCGAACGCCTTCGCCCAGGTGCTGGATGCGACGCAAACGGGCGTCTTCACGCCCGAGCAGCTGGAGCATGAGCGCGATGCCTACATCGCCGAGTTCGGCGAGGATTACGGTCGCGCCAAGTTCGAGCAGGAATATCTCTGCTCCTTTGACGCCGCCAATATGGGCGCCATCCTCGCGCGGGCGCTCACCACGGCCGAGCGCGAAGGGCGCATAGCCGACGATGTGGTCTTCGATCCCGACGGCGCGCCGCTGGAAATCAGCGCCGACATCGGCCGGCGCGACACCGCCACCTGGTGGTTCTGGCAGCCCGCCATCGGCGGTTACCGCATCGTCGATTACGACGCTGGCTTCGGCTTGGACGCCGACGAATGGGCGGAGCGCCTGCAAGCCCGCATCGCCAAATACCGGCTGGCTGGCAAGGGTGACGCCCTGGGCAAGATTTGGCTTCCGCACGATGCGCAGCAAAAATCCTTCGCTGCCAAGCGCAGCGCTTTGGAGATTTTCCGGCAGCACTTCGGCAGCAGCAGGGTGTGGATCACCCCGCAGACCAGCAAGGCCGACCGCATCAACGCCGCCCGCGTGCTGCTACCGCGCGTGGCGTTCCACGAAAGCAACTGCGCGCGCGGCCTGGAGGGGCTGCGCAACTGGTCCTTCGAGTACGACGGCGACAGCAAGATTTTCAGCAGCGAACCGCGGCATGACTGGGCCTCGCACGATGGGGATGGGTTCAGCTATGGGTGCGTGGTGATGACGCAGGGGCGGTCGGCCAAGGCGGAGGATCGAACGAAGTACGCCCTGGATCAGAGCATTGATGAGATGGTGCGGAAGCGGCGGGAGAAGAGGCTGGAGGCGGAATGACAGCCGCCTCGGCGGAGGCCGGGGCGTAATTTCGTCTGCGGGCTACTTCAACCGAAATTGGACCCCGGCCTCCGCCGGGGCGACGTTTTTATCTTGATCACAAGGAATCGATTTCTCGATGAGCGAAAGCAAAGAAGAATTCACCAAAACCCCAGAAGGCCAGGTGCGGCGCTGGCTGCTGGAAATCAATCTGGCGGACAAGCGCGAGGAGGCCTGGCGGAGCAAGGTCAAGGACATCTGGGCACGCTATCGGGCGGAGAGCGTAAAGAAGAACAGCTTCAACATTCTCTATAGCAATACCGAGACCCTGGTCGCGGCCGTGTATAACGCTCCGCCAGCGCCCGACGTGCGCCGGCGCTTTCGCGACGCGGACCCAGTGGGCAAGGTGGCGGCGCAGCTTCTGGAGCGGGCGCTGGAGTTCAGCATCGACAACGACCAGTTCGCCAGCACCATTTCAGACGATGTGCTGGACATGCTGCTGCCGGGGCGCGGGGTTGCGCGGGTGAAGTATCTGCCGCAACTGGTACCCATGGACGCGGCCGCGCTGGCAGAGGAGGGTGACGCCCCGGAGGAAGCAAGCGCCGGCGAGCCTGCTACCGAGGAAGATGATGCGGAGCACCCCGAAGAACGCGAACCCAACGAGGAGATCGCCTGGGAGCAGGTAGCGCTGGAGCACGTCCAATGGGACAAGTTCCGCCACGGCCCCGGCAAGAAATGGGAAGAGGTGGAGTGGGTCGCCTTCGAGCACTCGCTGAACCGCGAGGAGCTTGAGGCCAAGTTTGGCAAACTAGGCGCGGACCTTCCGTTGGACGAAGCCGGCGACGAGGACATCAAGGCCGAGGCCGACGTTTCCGAGGTCTTCAAGACTGCGCAGGTTTATGAAATATGGAGCCGACCCGAGCGCAAGGTGTATTTCATCAGCAAGGGCCACCGCGATGCGCCGCTCAAGGTGGTGCCCGATCCGCTTAAGCTCACCAATTTCTATCCCATCCCGCGCCCTTTGATGGCGCTGGCCGACAGCGATTCGCTGCTGCCCGTCCCGCTGTACGTGCAGTACGAGGAGCAGGCGCGCGAGCTCGACCTGGTTTCGGCGCGCATCAACAAGATCGTCGATGCCTGCAAGCTACGCGGCATTTACGACTCGACCATGAGCGAGCTTTCCGAGTTGCTCAAGGGCAATGACAACGATCTCATCCCCGCGCAAGACGCCGCCAAGTGGATCCAGGCCGGGGGCATCGAGCGTTCGATCTGGATGATGCCCATCGACCAGGCTGCGAATGTGCTGCAAGTCCTGCACGCGCAGCGCGACGCCACCAAGCAGGTCATTTACGAAATCACCGGCATTGCCGACATCATGCGTGGCGCCACCGATCCTAGCGAGACCTTTGGTGCGCAGCAGCTCAAGGCGCGCTGGGGCGGGCAGCGCGTGTACCGCATGCAGGCCGAGGTGCAGCGCTACGTGCGCGACCAACTGCGCCTGATGGCTGAGGTGATGGCCGAGCGCTTCCAGCCCGAAACGCTCACACGCATGACCGGCATAGTCATCCCAACCCAGCAGGAAGTGCAGTTCGTGCAGATGCAGGCTCAACAACAGGCCCAGCAACAGGCGGCGCTGGCCCAGCAGCAAGGCAGGCCGCCGTCCCCATTGTCCGCCCCACCCGTGCTGCCTGGCGCGCCGCCGTCGGCTACCTTGGAACAGGTGATGGCGCTGTTGCGAGACGATGCGCTACGCACCTTCCGGGTCGACGTGGAAACCGATTCCATGACCTCCGCTACCCAGCTACAGGATATGGGCGAGTTGCAGCAGCTTTTGCAGGGCATCACCGGCTTCGTCGCCGGCATCGGCCCGGCGGTGCAGTCGGGCGCGGTGCCTATCGACGCGGTGAAGGAAATCGTCATGACCATCACGCGCCGCGCGCGCATGGGCTCGGCGGTGGAGGACGCGCTGGAAAAAATGCAGCCGCCCGCGCCGCCACCCCAGCCGCCCGATCCCAACGCCGCCAAGGTGCAGATCGAACAGGCCAGGGCGCAAGCGCAGGTCCAGGTGGACGCACAGCGCGCACAAATGCAGCAGGCGCTGGAACAGGCCAAGCTGCAACAGCAAGCCCAGGTGCAGGCCGCCCGCGCTCAGGCTGATCAGCAAGTGGAAGCCGCACGGGCGCAGGCCGGTATCGAAATCGAAAAGGCACGTCTCGCCGCAAACTTCCAGCTCGATCAAGCCCAGCGCGACCACGAGTTGGCGTTGAAACGGCTGGAGCAAGAGCGCAACGCCGGCCTGGATGCGCAGCGGCTGGAGTTTGAGCGTTGGAAAGCCGAGCTGGATGCCGCCACGCGGATACAGGTCGCTGAGATCGCAGCCGGGAGCGTGGAGAGTCCAGCGCAGCGGGACGCGGCTGCCAATGGATTGAATAGAGCCAACACCCAATGACCGACCAAGAACGCTTCATAGACTTCTGGACCCCCACCGTAGGCGCTGAAGAAGCTGCACGACTCTACGAACTAAAGCTGGAACGCGAGCGCAACCCACCGCGCTCGGCTGCCGTGTATGTCATGCCTTCCTACCAATCGCCCGTCACCGGCAAATGGATCGATACCCCCGCCCAACGCCGCGACGACCTTGCCCGCAGCGGCAGCCGACCTTGGGAAGGCATGGAGCGGGAGAAGAAGGAGGCCGCGCGCCGCAAGCGGGACTCCGAGCGCGAGATGGACTGCGTGGCAGAGAAGATTGCGGTGGAGTCGTGGCAGCAATTGCCGGAAGCCCACCGGCGAGCTTTGTCTTAAGTCGAAAATCGTAATCAAGTGGTGTCTCACCGGCGTAGGCCGGTGCCCAAGTTCGGCTATTCCGCGATGCGAGAAAAATTGGACCCCGGCCTACGCCGGGGTGACAACCCCTTTTTGCCGCCGCAAGCCTAAACAAAGGAAACGTATGAATCAGATCAAATCGCCCGTAGCACCTGAAACCGAAACCACGCCGGACCGCGAGCGAGACGGCTTGCCGCCCTCCATGGAAGAAACCATCGCCGAGGCCTGGAAGGAAATCGCCGCGCGTGAAATGGAAAACCCGGCGGAAAACCCCGTGCGCGACGCAGACGGCAAATTTGCTAAACAGGTGGCCGAAGCGAAAGATGGGGCAGAGGGTGCGGAGGAGGATTCGCCGCCTGGCGATGACGACGCCATGCCCGACGCTCCCACAACGGAGCGGCGCGTGCCCAACACCTGGCGCAAGACCGCTGCCGCCGAGTGGGCCAAGCTGAGCCCCGTGGTGCAGGAGGAAATTCTCAAGCGCGAGAACGACGTGCGCCAGGGTATCGAGCAGTACCGTGATGCCGCTGCGCGCGCCACGAGCTACGACAAGACCATCTCGCCTTATCTGGCCACCATCCGTTCGCTCAATATGGAGCCGCATGCCGCCATTGGCGAACTGCTGGCGGCCGACCACCGGCTGCGTTACGGCAGCCCGCACGAAAAAGCGCACTACTTCGCCCACCTGGCGAAGAGCTACGGCGTGGATGCCGGGCATATTGCGCAGTTGCAACATCAGCAGCAGCCACAGATCGACCCACAGGTGGCGGCCCTCATGAATGAAGTAAACGCCCTGAAGTCTCAGCAGGCTCAGGTCGAGCAACACCGGAAAGCGCAGGTGGAACGCTCGCTCGCCAGCGAGATCGCCGGCTTTTCCAAAGACAAGGAGCACTTTCATGACGTTGCCGAAGACATGGCGAACCTGGTGGAAGCCGGGCTCGTCCATAGCATCGGCGAAGCTTATGAAAAGGCCTGCCGCATGAATGATGGCGTGCAACGGGCGGTGGAGGCCAAACGGCTCGCCGACCACAAAGCCGCTGCGGCAAAAAAGGCCAAGGATGCCCGCAACGCAGCCAGCGTCAACGTGCCCGCGCGGGGTACCCTCCCCGCCAAGGCGCCGCTGGGCTCCATGGAAGACACCATACGCGCCGAGGCTAAACGTTTAGGTTTCTGACCGGGCCTCGGTCTTTCTTTTTTTCGGGATGGTTGGATTGGCGTCTCATTTCGAGCGCTCCCCCTCTCCCCAACCCCCCCGTAAACGGGGGAGGGGCTATAGCAGTCCGCGATCAGCCCCTCTCCCGTTTACGGGAGAGGGTGGCCGTAGGCCGGGAGAGGGGAACGCGCGGCCACTCAGCCCCCGATTTCATTAAGGAGGAAACATGCCAGCAGGCATTTCCAGCATCATCACGGCGTGGACCGAGCTTGCCTCGACCACTTACCGTAACCATAGCAAGCAGGTGGCCGACCAGGTCACCAAGCACAATGCGCTGTTCCGGCGCCTGAGCGAGAAGGGCAAGGTACGTTTGGAAGACGGCGGGCTCACCATCGTCCAGCCGCTCGATTACCAGGCCAACAGCACCTATCAGCGCTACAGCGGCTACGATGTGCTCAACATCAACGCTGTCGACGTGCTGACGGCTGCCGAGTTCCCGTGGCGGCAAGTTGCGGTGAATGTGGCCGCATCCGGCCTGGAACTTCGCACCAACTCGGGCGCCAACCGCATCGTCAATTTCACCAAGGCAAAAATCCGCAACGCCATGCACTCCATGGCCAACGGGCTTTCGGTGGATTTGTACTCAGACGGCACGGCGGCCAACCAGATCAACGGTCTGCAGGCCATCATCGCCGATGCCGGCACCGGCACAGTGGGCGGCATCAACTCGGCCACCTATTCGTTCTGGCAAAACGTGGTGCAGTCCGCAGCGGCGCCATTGCAGGGCGGTGGCGCGATCACGCCTTCGGCAACGACCATCGAGAGCCTGATGCTGCCGACGTGGATACGCACCACGCGCGGCACCGATATGCCCGACATGATCGTCATGTCCGACGACTACTTCACGATGTTCGAGCAATCCCAGACCAGCCTGAAACGCTATACGGCGGACCAGAACGGCCAGGCGGGCATGGTGTCGATGAAGTACAAGACGGCGGACGTGTTTTTCGATTCGTCCGGCGGGATTCCGGCGGCGCACGCCTATTTCATCAACACCGATTACCTGGAACTGGTGGCCCACCAGGACGCCAATATGACCATGATGGACGAGCTGCGCTCCGTGAACCAGGACGCGGTGGTGATCCCGGTACTGTTCCAGGGCAACCTCGTCTGCTCGGCTCGCTTCCTGCAAGCCGTCATGAAGGCCTAAGGGCGGAAAGGAAAAATACATGACTATCGCAGCCAATCAATATCCGCTCATCGGCGCGCAGCCCTTCAGCAACAGCAGTGCTGCAGCCGTCGAGGTGGCTACTGCCGCCTCGGGCTATTTGCCGCTGATCCCGCTGGGTACCATCGCCACCTTCAACGACCCGTACTGGGGCGGGCTGGAGTGCATACGCCTCTCCATCCCGACCTCGACCGCCGTGCAGGTGGGCCAGCTCTCGACCGTTACCAACACCTACGGCTTCGTTTCCGTGCCCAACACGGCGAACCTAGGCCAGTCGGTGGCGTTCTGCGCGGCCAACGTGCCTTCGAACACGGGCTTCACGCAGTACGCCTGGTTCGTGATCGCAGGGCGTTACCCGGTGTACGCCGGCGCTTCCGTGGCGGCCGACACGGCCTTCGGCATTACCGCCGCGGGCCAAACCGGGGCCATCGCCAATGGCAAGCAGATCCTGAACGCCCGCGTGCAGGCCGCCGCCACGACCACCGTGGTGAAAGGCAATGCCGTCACGACCAACGGATCAGCCGTGCTGAAGGTAAGCAACTCCGACGGTTGGTTCGTCGGCGTGGCGCTCTCCGGCACCGGTATCCCGGCCAGCACCAGCATCGGCGCCATCGACCCGACCGGCACCCTGGTCTCCATGGTGCAGACGGGTACGACCACGGCGCAAAACGCCACCGCCTCCGGCGCGGTGTCCGTTACCGGCACTTACAACGACGGCACCAAGTTCTGGAACGTGGCAACGTTCGACCGGCCATTTGCGCAGGGGCAGGTGACCTAACAAACCGCCTATAACCAAAAGTCGTCTACTCCCCCTCCCCGAAGGGAGGGGGTTTTTTCTATGGTCCTGATAAGGCGGCCACAATTTAGGAGAAAGTATTCATGTGCACCTGACGATTGATTCGCCGATAGAGCAATCAATGGTCGTTCGGCCTGATGCCGCAAAAAATAGATGCAGATAAAAACACTTACTGGAGGTTTATAAATGCCTAAATACCGATTTGTTGCCGGCCGCGGCCAGGTGCCGTTCCCCGACGATTGGAGCGACCAGGACATTATCGATGCGGTCAGGAACGACAGAATTCCGAACCCGAATAATTTCATGCGCCCGCCGCCGAGCGCGCCCGGCGCCGGCGACCGAAAGGTCGCGGATTCGCAAACGCAGCCCACACAGGTGGAAAGAGTGTTGGCAACGGTGCCGAGCGGAATCGTAAACAACCCGCTGGTGAGCGGTGTTTACGATGCGCTCAAGCCCGCCCAACCGGTGCGCCGCCCGGAAGGGGAATTGATGGCACGAGATGCGCCGGGGGAGCCGGACAACCGGCTGGCAAGCGTCCCATCTGGCTTGGTGAACAACGCTGTCGTGAACGGTATTCGCGAAGCGGCAGCGGGCCAATCCGATCGCGCATTGGGTGTTTTTCAGCTTGGGACCAACGTGTTTCCGGACTTCACGGGCGTTCCACGGTGGGGGAATCAGGTCGTTCTGGACCAGAATGATAAGTACGAGCGCTCGCGTGGAGCGGACGCGTACAAACCCGACCCGGTGCGAGTTGGGAATCGAAAAGTCGATGCCGCCACCATACTTACAATGCCTTTTAGAGAAGAATTGCCTTTGCCCCAGGTGATAAAAGAGCGGACATGGGAGGCCTTCAACAAGTTGACCGAACCCATAACCAAACCGACTGAGCACTTTTGGCACGACAAGCTTGATGACGTTGTCAGGTCATTGGACCCTGCAGAAATGGCTAAGGAATACGAAGAGAAGTTTCGCCAGATTTTTCCGCAGAATGGTGTTGAGAACGCGGTGGGCGACCCGCCGGTTACGGCGGCGCCGACCATCGCAATACCAATCGGCACGACCAATGCGGAGCGCAACCTGGACCAGATGACCAGGCAAGCGGCAGCGAGCGAGATCCGCCGGGCGGCGCAGCGCCCGATTTCCGGCTTGCCTGTCGGGGTGGTCACGCCGCAACCATCATCCGGAATGGGTTCTGCGGGAGGCAGCAAATCGGATATTGGGCCGGGTGGCGGCGGTATTGATGACTATATTGGCCTGTCGCCTTTTCGCTTTAGCGGCGAAGACAATGATGCGTCGTATGGCGACGATATCCAAATTCCCGACGACCCTGAGGCACGGCTGCTATATTCGACGCGATTGCGTTCATACCGGGTGCCACAGGAGAACTGAGCGCCCGGTGTGCTGGAATATTGTGAACAAGATGGTGGCAATCAGCCTAACGGCCGGGGTTGTAATACGCAATCACACAGCAAAAAAGCACGATGACCCCGACAGCGGTCAGAAATAGCTCCCAAAAAGCTCGCCGGGGGCGCGCCACGTTCGGAGTTGCCGCGATAATCTCGGCGTATTCCTGCGAAAGCACAAATCGCGTCTTCTTGGAGAGAACCAGCCACAGGACGTAGGCGCTGATAAGCGTAAGGAACGGAAAGCCAAGCAGCCCGATAACGGCAATCGCCACGGTTGGGCGGTATGTCCACGGCTCGAGCGTGCGCAATCCGCGTCCGACGAATGATATGTACGTAATGGAAATCAATACGAACAATATTGCCAGAACCGCGCTCGCCGAATGGGCAGATCTTATCCAGGACAAGTCCGTCGTTTTCGCCAGAACGCCATATCCGCCCATGACCAGGGCGCCATAGGCATAGAAAAGTATTCCAACAGCCTTGAGCGAGGTCTCGTGCTTGATATATTCCATGCGAATCTTTTCCGCCTGGGGGTCGCGCTTACCGTTGACGTCATCGACGGGCGCACTGGGCGGCGTGTACGGATTAGTTTCTGCGGACATCTGAGCCGCCTCTCGGGGAAAGTTGCAGAATTATTATTTGCAGCATCGTAGCCATGCAACATCACTTTCAATGCCTGCAATGCCGCGAAACCACCTTGCAAAAACTGATTCCGATGTTCCGGCCCGAGGCGTGCAAGCACATGTGGCTTGGCAGTCGCAATGCAGCTACTTCCCACTCTGGGCGTCATTAACCGGCGCCAACCCTTGGTTGAACTGGTATCTGAGTTTCTGAAGTTCAAAAGCGTTCTTGTTGTATATATCGGCTGCATCTTCGCTCTTGAAGCCCAGCGTCCCGTCCTTTGCGTTTACATATAGCTTCCCCTGGTTTGCTTCCGCCATGACGATGATGTTTTGCAAAGCATCGAGCATGCTCATGGCGATGGCTACCCGCCGCACCAGCGCCTCGTGCACCGGATCAGAGTGATCGTGTATACCTAGGATCGACGATTTTTTCTGATCCGGCTTCAGGCTGGAACTCTGGACGATTGCTTCTTTTTCCTCCAAAAATTTCTTCGATAGCGCCACGCTCTCATTTCTCAGGGCTCTGCATCTCCGAATTGCTTCCTTGTACTTTCCGAAGTCACTCGCCTTTGCCAGGATTGCCGGTTTGAGTGCGCTATAGGCCTCGTGGTCTGCCGTATCAATGCGTTGTAGTAATGCCTTGCCCCGTACGGCCTGGTCTTTGTGCAGTGCGCCAAGCTTGGAAAACGTGGCGGCCGCCGCCGCTTGATCCGCAGCCGGCAGCTGGGAGAGATATTGCGTCATGTCCGCATCGGCGCCTGACTGTTGTGCATGAGAGCCGGCGGGCGCGAGATTAAACAGCAATGCACAGGCGACTACGGCAGGCCCTCGCAGCCGGTACTCGGTAGCCGCCCTCTTGGGCAGTAGGGCGGAAAATAGGTGTTGAAGACCAGTCATGAAACGAGCCTCATGGAGAAGGAGTCGGATTCAATATTATGACGTAGCGGCGAAAATACCATCCTCGGCCCGTTTAATTCTGTGTTTTGGCGACTCGAGCCGGTTGCCATTATTTCCGTTTGCGGTCGCAGTAGGGCGTGGAATAGCGTGGAGCCCCATCCTGGAGGCAAAAGTTGATGGCCTGAATAACGCATAGATCGCGGCCGGGCTCGGGGGATTCACCAGGCTCCAGCTTTACGAACCTTGCCGCGCTTTCCAGGGCGTCACCAAAGTCGCTGATCGGTATTGAGTAGACCAGTTCCGAATGAACCATGTCGCCCTTGCTATTGAAAGTCATGGCGATTTCGGCGGTGCCATCGAAGGCGGCGCGGCGGGCACGCGTGGGATATTCCGGTTGAGGTGGCTGCACATAGTTGCGCCATTTATATTTGGCCACGGCCGAGGCCGGGCCGGCGGTGGGTTCTGGCGCGGTTGAAACACTGAAAGTCATGCGCCCATTCTTTTCCTCGACCCAGACGTAGGCTACCGCCTCTGAGGCCACGGGCTTGCAACCTTTGGCGGCGAGCGCCGGACGGAAACGCCAGTGCGCGAGTACCGGTTTGATTGCGTCGGCAAAGGCTTCTTCGCCCGGCTCGCTTTCAAATACGGCTGTTTCCATGACGCCGCGCTCGGAAATCGTACCCTTGAGCCGTACCTGAACGCGCTCTTTGCCGCTAGGCAGTGAGCTGGGGAACCTTGGCATATGGGCCAGCAGCACCGGCGTTGCCAGGGTATTGGTGTCGATGGTTTCCATTTGCTGCGCTTGAGCTAGGGCCGGTAAGGCGAAAAGCATCAGATAAAGCGGGTGGCGGAAATTCATGGCTGCCGGCGTCCAAGGATAAGGAAAATAACGATGGTTATTTTGCGCTTATATTTCGGTAAGTAGTACTTTGACGATAGCCAATCGGCTGTAATAGACGGGGCGGGCGCGACGTCGCCGCCAATCGCAAATGGCGACTACGGTCTCTTTCTCTCTGTCCCCTGAAACGTTTTTTAGCGTGGTTGGACCACGTATGGATGTGGCTGAAACGAATTTTCAAATCGATAGTTCTCGGTCGCTGAAACAGTTGAATCCCAGAATTTTCGAATCCAGGCGCAATAATTGGCGACGCCCATCCTCTGCGGCAATTGCCCGGTCGATATCGCCCTGTGAATGTGAATTGCGTAAATCCCGGACATTAGTGCTCGCAAAACACCATTTCCCGAAGCCGGCGTGGTGAGGCAGGCGGCGTCGCCCAGCAAAAACCAGCCGGGCCCTGCGCAAGTGCGAAAGATGCGGGGAGTTACATCAAGCCCTGGTTGCGTACCTCCACGTTTTAACCGAACCCATGCCACACGCTTTTCATCAATCGGTGCGCTCCATTCCCAGCCGTCCTTACGGGCGCAAAATATAGGGTTCTCGTCAGTACCGTAAAGGTCAGCATCGCTCCAACCAAATTGCACACGCTGGACTTCGCAGAGCCTGTCGGCAGTCAAGGCCAACTGCTTGGACAGCCAAGCCCTCCGGCCAGTGGCGTCCATTACCACGGAGGCTTCATGGCGGGTGCCTGCTGAACATTCGACCACCCACCCCGATTGGTTTTGGCTGGCAGATGCGAGCTTACTTGCCTCAATCCATCGAACGCCGGTGGCGATAGCCTTTTGCCGCAGGAGTTTATGAAATTTGACCCGGTCTACCTGCAGCCCGCGCCATGGTCCGTTAGCGTCATTGCCGAACGCCTCGAAGCGTCGCGTCCCGTTCGCATCGACACGCCAAATTCCGCTGTGCCGATGAAAGCCGCACCTTTCAATATCCGCCCAAACACCGAGTTGACGCAAGAGCGGTTCGACGCCTGGATGCAAGGTTTCACCGGGCAGTTGGCGTGCAGGGCCAGGAGTCTCGATGAGCGCGACCGAAAATCCGTTGAGGCGGGCAGAAATTGCGGCGGCGCAACCCGCCGGCCCCGCACCCAAGATGATGAGAGACAGAACTTGCTCCCACTCACTCGCTCTGCGCTTTGGCAAAACGAGGGGCTCTTGGTGATTTTTGCAGCACCAGCGTGTCTGACGCGGATACGAAAAATTCCGTCAGTTCTTTCAGGGGCATGCGCTCAGTGCGCGCATCAACTCGCTGGACTTGATCGCTTTTAAGGCACATCTTTATCCCAAAGACTCGCCCGCCCAAGACATGCCCCGCCTCGATTTGGGCTCGCTGCAGGTCGACATTCCCCGCATCGACTTCCACAAAGGAAAGCATCAGCCAAATATCCCGCGCCGCCACGAGGTCTCCCAGTTTCGCCAACACATTGTATGTTCGACAAGATGCGAGCATGCGTTCTTGATAGTCCGTCGCCGTTAGGCGGGAGGTCAGGCGGATGCTGAAGCGGTTTTGCATGGCAAGGTGAACGTAGTCCGCGTTGAGAAAAGCTGCATATTCCACGAGTTTTTGCCCGCCGACATCCACTACTCTTGGGCCAGGGATGCCATCCCATGGCAGGGTGCCGGCTTGACCGATTTCCGCATCGGTAAGCGGCGCTATGGTGCCGTTGGTGTTGCCATTCGGCACATTTACGAATGTTCGAAAGACATCAGGAGCTACGGCTGGCCAGAAGGTGCTTAAGGCTGCGCAGAGTTTCGCGTCTTCGGGAAAGGGGCTGCCCAACGCATATGCAGCCAGGTGATTGCCGGCCTCATCCATGCCGACATCCCAACCAGGCGCAAAGACGCCGGCGGCGTCGTCGGGCAAGGCAGAGGCGCGCAGCGGGTCAGACTGCACCGGCCAAGGTGAGGCCAAGCCTTCGGGATTCCCGATTGCAACTATCGCGGTGACCGTGTTATCGGCCGCAACAAATGGCGTTCCAGGCAGCTGAAGATTTGCCGGTAGACGGATGTCGCTGAGAGATGTTGGCAACTGAAACCACAATTTGCCACGAAAGGCGGCGGGCACAGAATGACTGTGACTCCACTCTGCCAGCTCAAACTGCCCACTCGCCGGGAAGAAGTCCGGCGGACTAACCAAAGAATACGCGGGAAGAATTGGCGGAGCCTTCCCTTTAAGCCCGGCGATTGTGGCAGTGACCCAGCCCTCGCCGGTAAAGTCGACATAGTGCAGCGCATTGTAAGGGCCAGCCGTCATCGTCTGGAGGACATCCTCCTGATCGTTCAGGTCTTCCAGGCGTCCATCCGGATTGACGCGGGTTCGGGCGTGCACATACTCCGGGACTCCATTCCTGGCCTTCGCTTTTTTTTCCGCCATCTTGGGTTCAAAGGCTGCAAACACGCCAACTTTATTCGCCGTAACGGAGTATGTAACCGGCTTTCCGTTTTTCATTGCCGGAACAACGAGCGAAGGCTGGACGATTGGAGTAAGGCAGCCCGTACCGTCCAGTTGCTGGGTGGAAAAATCTGCAATTGAGCCATCTTCAATGACGAAAGGGAACCCGGTAGGAGGCGGGCCGGCCTCAAGAAACTCATGTACCTTTTGAATTTTTATGTTTACTAATCGCCGAACAAAGTCCACATTCAATGTTGCGCCGGAAAGGCATTCTTCGCCCGAAAAGACTTTGTGCACGGGGATCCAAAAATCTTGCTGCGGCTCTAACTTTGGGTCTCCTAGAGGGTTTTTGAATATTGGTAAAACGCGTGAAGCGCGCCCTTTCTTTTTCACCGCAAGCCACACTGAAAATTTTGCTGGCATCACCCGCACACCAGACGGATTGTCGGCATCTTCCGGCCAATATCCACGGGACTCCGGCAGATACTTTGCCCGGGCTGTACCGACTCTTGCGATCCCGGTGCGCGAAAAGACCAGATCGGCGTGAAGCCCGTCCACTGTATCCGCGGCGGGCCGGTATTCAGAAGCGAATACCGCAAAGGCGACTTTCGTCGCCCCGCCATTCGCGGCGATAAAATTCTTCAGCGAGTCCGCCGACAGACTGAAAATATAATTCTCCAGCTTTTCCAGCTCGGCTGGGTCGGGAAAGCCTTCGAGCCTTTTCCCTAGATGATCACGCACAACGAGCGGGCTGGCCAACGCGTGGTAAAGCAGGCTCTCAGCCGGGTTGCTGGCCGTGATCGCTTTCTTTCCCTTCGCGGAGAAATCCTGGAAACCAGGAAGGGTCCTGTCTATTTTTGCAATATCTGCTAATAGCGAACCGCTGAGCGCCCGTGCTGACGCCTGCTTGATATCAACGGCGCCGTCTGTAATTTTTAATAGAAGATCGCGCCAGCCCAGAGGGGCCAGCCGGTCACATATATCTTTGACGTCGTCAATCAGTGCCATTTATAGGCCTCCCGTGAATGTGGATCGTGAACGTGCAGAGTTCGCGCTTTGAAGGCATATCTTGCGAATTGATGCCGCAATCATGCGAAATATGCCTTCGGTGCTACGGATGTGTGGTGTTCGTGTTTCGCCGGCTTATTGCGGCGTGAATGCGGCCGCTGCGGCACCGCTGGCGTCGGCCCTAAAGGCCACGGTTATAGTGTTGCCGGCCTGCTTTTGTGTTGTGCTGGCAGCGCCCAGCGAGAACAAGGTAAATTTGAAATCGCCGCCCCTGTTGGAATTTTTAGTTACCGTAAATCCAAAGGCATAGGTATTGCCTGGATCGTCAGGCGCCTTGCTTCCTGCGCCTTTGGCAATCGGTATCAGTGAAAGGCATTCCTCTTTCTGGCTGGCTACGAGCAAACCTTCGCGCAGCCGCTTCAATCCGGCGGAGATCGGGAACAGGGCTTCGTCAATCTCCCCTGGGGAATCTTTCTTGGAACCGGGTTTCTCCGGCGCCTTTGGATAGACGTTGAAGGTCAGCGTCTGAGTGTTCTTGGTTTCCAGCGAGGTGCCCCACGTTGGACCAAATGTGCCGGACCCTACCGGCAAAGTCAGCGAAGCGCTTTTCGAATTAGTAATGTCCGTTTGGGTCGTGAGAGAGATTTGCACACTATCGATGGTGAAGCGAACGGCGCCTTTACATGAATTTTTGAGCGGGGATTCGTCCTCGATTGCGGCGGCATATTTGTGGTAAATCTGCAAATCCGCTTTAACGCGTTCCACCACCTCCGAAATTTCTACGGGATTGCCCGTATTTTGCGGGACGCTACAGCAGGCACCCAGGGCTATCGGTGCGCAAAAAATGAACAACCTTGTAAAAGGAAGTCTATTGTCGGGTGCTGCATTTTTGATCTTTGGACGCCTCGCGTTCATGGTTTTCTCCTATAAGTTAGAGAAAGGTGATAAGGCAATCGGCCCCCACGCGGTAGCGTGTGAAATAGGCAGATTGGTCAGGCCGGGCGATTGTGACCATCGCAAAATGAGTGGGCACGGACGGGGCATGTGCCCTCTATGGCGCGCGCATGGTCCTTCGGCCAGATGGAAAATTGGCAGCGCTATCGCAATGCATCGGCCCATGGCTTCCCCCTGGTAAAACAAGTCCCGCGCGTCTTTCATATGCGGCTGTTGCCGCGCTGGCCGGTTTTCACCGCTTGCCGGGTGATTGCTTGTGCGGCGCTTGGGGACGAGCCTTTAATCTATGCTCAAAAAAATCCCTTGTAACCTACCCGAGCAGGTGGGAAATAGCGCGTAACGACCTACCCATGCGGGTGGGAAATGAAGAACTGGCAGGGAAGATCAGGGCGCCCAAAATGAGCCCGGCGCCTTTCGGCGCCGGGATGCTGCCAGACAAAGGTCAGCATAAGCAGGAACTTGCTCGCAGCTGATCTTGTTACGGGTCGCCGGTACAGGCACGGGTGGTCTTGAACCGGCGCGCAGCCTGTCGGCCGCCGCGGATGGCTGGTGCCACCCACTTACTTTTTACGCCTGTGACATCGCAATTACAACGGCGCCCGACCCTATGTTCCGAAATATCAACATGGCAAAAAGATGGGTGATCGCTCACTGTTGAAGCCGGTTAGGGAAATTGCGCTTTTTCAAAGCAGGGCGGCCTGCGGTGGCGATTCGACAAGTGAAAATGTCTAGCTGATTGTCTCGACAGCGAGGCCTGCAATTTAGTTTAATAAGCGACGGGACATTGCGTCCGCAAGAAACGCAATCTGGTTCCCTGAAAAACACCGGCCCGCCACTCGCGGGCCTTTTCTTTTGTAGTTGCCCCGCCGACAGGAGCCCTCATGCTGCAATCCGTACGACTGCCCTACGTTCGCTTCGAAACCAGCGTTGCTGAGTCGAAAGACGCCAAGGGTCATCCGATTTACCAGAATGTTTATCACGCCTATGTGACCCCGGCCGGCGGCAAGGACGAGGTGGTGAAGGTGGCCGAGGAATGGATCGCCGAGCTTAAAAAGAAGGGCGATACGCGCGGGCCCTTCGATGCCGCCGCCAACGAATACCGCGTCTGGCACGAGCAGTTTTCCAAGGCCTTCGATGCCTTCCGCAACGGCGAGGAAATGCAGATCGCCGGCACGCCGCTGCGTGCTTGCATGGCCTTTCTGAAATCGGAAATCATGCAAGCCGAGCGCGCGCATATCTTTTCGATTGAGGATCTCGCCGCCTGCAACGAAGAGGCGCTGGCTAATATGGGTCTGGGCGCCCGCAACCTGAAGGTGAAGGCGCAGGAAATCCTGAACACCAAGAGCGGTACCGGCCAGGCAGAAGAAATCGCTGCGCTGCGGCAGAAGGTGGAAGACCTGCAGGACCTGATCGAGGCCATGAGGGCGGCCGGCATTCAGGCAGCAAAGCCCGAAGGCAATGCAGCCGTCGCCGCAGCCACTAAGTCCGCAGGCAAATCAGCAGCAAAAAAGAAAGCCGCCTGAAATGTCGCTGCTGACACTGGTGCAAAGCGCTACCCGCCGCCTAGGCCTGAACGTGCCCTCGGCCGTGGCCACCGCCACCGACCCCGCTGTGCTCCAGCTGATGGAGCTCGCCAGCGAGGAAGGCCAGGAGATGGCGGCGCGCACCAATTGGAGCTTTCTCACGCAACAGGCCACCTTTACCACGGTGGCGGCGGAAAACCAGGGACTGATCACCAGCATCGCGCCGGGCATGAAATTCATTATCAACGACACCATCTGGAACCGCAGCCTGCGTCGCCCGGTGTTTGGCCCGCTGCCGCCGCAGCAATGGCAGCAGATGGAAGCCATGGCAATGCAGGGGCCGTGGAATCAATGGCGCTTGATGGGGCAAACGCTCAAGTTCATCCCCGCTCCTGCTGCAGGGCAAACCTGCGCCTTCGAATACGTGAGCCGCAACTGGGCGCTGGCGGGCGATGGCGTCACCGGCAAATCATCCTTCTCCGCTGATAGCGATACCGCCCTGCTCGATGAAAACATCATGGTGCTGGGGCTGATCTGGCGCTGGCGCGCGGCCAAGGGGCTGGAGTTCGGTGCCGATTACAGCAAGTACGAAAGCAAGGTGCTGGATGCCATCGGCCGCGACGGCGCCAAACCCATATTGAATATGGGCGATGCGCGTTACGACATTTTGCCCGGCGTGGTGGTGCCTAGCGGGAGTTGGGGATGATTCCCGCCGAGGCTCAGTCTCGCCGCGCCGTTACTTCAAGCGTAGCCGCGCCGGTCGGCGGCTGGAACGTGCGCGATGCGCTCGCCGAGATGGAGCCGAACCAGGCGGTGATTTTCCAGAACTGGTGGCCGACTACGGTGGATGTACAAATCCGCCGTGGTTGCGCCAACTGGTGCACCGGTCTCAGCGGTACGGTGGAAACGCTGATGGTGTACAACAAGACCGATGGCACCCGGCAGATTTTTGCCGTTACAAGCAGCGGCAATCTATATAACGTCACCAGCGCCGGTGTAGTCGGTGCGGCGCTGGTGACGGGGCTGGCAAATGGCCGCTGGCAGTACCTGGCCTTTGCCACGCCCGGCGGCAACTTTCTGCTGGCCTGCAACGGTAGCGACAATATGCTGCGCTACAACGGTACGCAGTGGGTTTCGATTTGCAATGGCACAGGCGCCGCGATTTCTTCGCTCGCTGGCAACGGCGCAACGGCCACGGTTACGACGGCAACCGCCCACGGTTTGCAAACCGGCAATACCATCACCGTGACCGGCGCTTCCGTGGCAGGTTTCAATGTGGCAGGGGTGGCGATCACCAAGACTGGCGCCAATACGTTTACTTATGCCTCCAGCGGCACGCCCAGCGCAACGGGTGCGAGCTATACGGTGGCCGAAGCAATTACCGGCATCGACCCGAAGTCGGTCAGCAACCTGAACGCCTTCAAGGCGCGGGTGTGGCTGGTGCAAAAAAACAGCCTTAGTGCGTGGTATCTGCCGGCGCTGGCAATCCAGGGCGCGGCAGTGGAATTTGCTATGGGTTCGGTGTTTTCCATGGGCGGCTACGTCAATGCCATGGCCACATGGTCTGTAGACGCGGGGCAGGGCTCGGACGATTTGGCGGTGTTTCTCTCCTCCGAAGGGGAGATTCTGCAATACAAGGGCACCGACCCGGCCTCTTCCAGCACCTTTGCCCTGGTGGGGTTGTTCCGGCAGGGCAACCCCATCGGCAATCGCTGCCAGATGAAATTCGGTGGGGACGTTTACGTCGTCACCTCCTCAGGCGTGGTGCCGCTTTCGCGTTCGGTGTTGACCGCGCAGGTGACGGAATCGGCCGCCATTACCGACAAGATCATGCCGGCCATGGCAAGTGCCGTGTCGGCCAATGGTGGCTTCGGCTGGGAAATGGCGGCCTACCCTGCTGCCAATATGCTGCTGATCAACGTACCGTCCGGCACCGGCAATAACCAGTTCGCCATGAACACCATTACCGGCGCCTTCACCACCTTTACCGGATGGAACGCCTCGTGCTGGTGCGTGGCCGGGCCGCTATTGCTGTACGGCACGGCGGGCAAGGTGGTGCAGGCCTGGGTGACCGATACCGATTTCGGCGCGCCCATCGTGGCCCAGGCGCTGCCGGCATTCAACACTTTCGGCGGCGGCACGCAGACCAAGAAAATAAATCTGGTGCGGCCCATCCTGTCGTCAGCCGGCACACCCAGTTTTTTGCTGGGCCTGAATTACGACTACGACACCACCACGCAACCTGCCGGCGTGCTGAATTTCAGCGCGCCGTCCACCGGCATGATCTGGGGCTCGATGGTATGGGGGGCAATGACCTGGGGTGGGGCGCTGGCGACCAATCGTTATTGGCAGTTCGCGTCCGGCATCGGTTATTCGGCGTCTATGTACATCATCGCCCAGGGCAATGGCGCGGAGACGCGCTGGGCTGCCACGGACTATGTGTTTGAGCAGGGAGGCGTGCTCTAAGTGCGCCAGGCAGTATTCAACGACGAGCGCGTGGGCGCTTGGGTCGCAAAGAAAAACGGTGGCATGTACACCGGCGGCGTGGCGATGGGGATGGAAGACGATGGCGAGCTGATCGCTGGGGTATGGTTCGAGCAGTACAACATGCGCTCCATCGCCATGCACGTGGCTATCGACAATCCGCGTGCTCTGACGCCGGAGAATCTGCGCATTTGTTTCGATTACCCGTTCCGGCAGCTGAAGGTCAAAAAGATCATCGGCTACGTTGATTCAAGCAATCGCAAGGCGCAGTTGCTGGACGAGTATCTGGGCTTTGTAAAAGAAGCCGTTATCCGGGACGCCGGGAAGTTTGGCGATCTCATCATTTACACCATGACACCGGAACAGTGTCGATTTCTAGGGACAAAACATGGGCAGTAGTTATTCGCCGCCGCCGGCGCCGGACTATACCGCCGCAGCCAGGCAAACCGCAGCGGACAACCAGTGGCAGACCACCGCGCAGACCTGGGCCAATCGGCCGACCATCAATACGCCCTGGGGTACCTCCACCTGGAGTTCCAACCAGTCTGTTGACCCTGCAACCGGGCAGCCGGTAACCACCTGGACTAATGATGTCAAGCTGACCGATGCGGAACAGGCTGCATTGAACCAGCAGCAGGCGTTGCAGTCCGGGCTTTCGAGCGCGGCTGCCGGCCTGCTTGGGCAGGCTACCAACGCATTCAACACCCCGTTTGATACCTCGCAGTTCACCAACTACTACAGCCCCACCGGGCCGGCCAAGCTCGACCTTTCCGGCGGGCCGGCGGGGCCGAACTTCCAGAATATCCAGCCAGGCATGTACCAGGCAGCTAGCTCGGTTGGCGCTACCACCGCAGACGGTGTGGGCCAGGTAGACCTGCAGCGTAGCGTCAGCAACAACGCGAGCCAGATTCAGACTGGCATCGCCGGGCCGGGGCAATATGACCAACTGGCCATGCAGGCCATCCAGCAGCGCCAGCAACCCTTGCAGGACCGGCAGCGCGCCGCCCTGCAAACGCAGCTGGCAAACCAGGGTATCCAGCAAGGCAGCGAGGCATACACCAACGCCATGCGCGATCTCGGCATGCAGGAAAACGATGCCAACCTTGCCGCCATTACAGCCGGCTTTAATCAGGGCAATACCGAATTCAACCAGGGGCTGCAGCAGGGCCAGTTTCGCAATTCCGCTTTGGGGCAGCAGTTCAACCAAGGCTTGCAGCAGGGGCAGTTTGCCAACGACGCCAGCCAGAATATGTTCAACCAGGCCGCTACATCGGCGCAGGTGCAGAACCAGGCGGCGCAGATCAACAACCAAAACAACCAGTTCAACGCGTCGAATCTCAATCAGGCGAACCAGTTCAATATTGCCAATAGCCTCGCTGCGCAGAATGCCAACAACTCACTAGCCCAGCAATCCTGGCAAAACGCGAATACGCAGTATTTGCAAGGCAACCAGGCCCAGCTTGCGCAGCAGCAGGCCCAATTGGATTACTCCAATCAGGCGGCGGCGCAGCGCGCCCAGCAGTATCAGGAGGCGCTGAATACGCGCAATCTGCCGCTCAATGAAATGAACGCGCTGCTCAACGGCCAGCAAGTGCAGCAGCCGCAATTCAACGGGCCCAATAGCACTGCCAGCCGTGCGGCGGGCGCCGACTATTTGCAGGCGGCACAATTGCAAAATCAGGCGGCGATGAATGCCTATAACGCCCAGACCGGGTCGCAGAACAGCATGACCTCCGGCCTGTTCTCCTTGGGAGCGGCCGCACTGACGGCGTACTGATGACGGCGACAGAGCAGGCGATCACCGAGGCGACCCGTTATTCGATGGCGCGCGGGCGAAAGGTGCTGCAAATTTTCCTGGCCGGGGACGAAGCCACGCATGTCCGTGAAATGCTGGCGATGATGAGGCCCGCGCATGGAGCATCCGTTCTCGACGCAGGTTGCGGCATTGGTGAAGTCGCCAGGCTGATGAGTGATGAGCGGCCTGACCTGAAATTCATTCTTTTGAATAACCACGGCTGGCAATTGGAGCATTGCCGGGATTTCAACTCGGTGCTGGCCGATATGCACGAAACCGGGCTGCCGGGCGCTTCCTTTGATGGAGTGATGGTCAATTACGCGATCGGTTATGCCGATAAATCCCGTTTCCTGCAGGAAGTACGGCGGCTCCTGAAGGGCGATGGCTTTCTGTTTATTTGCGACATGATCGGGGACAGCCCGATATTGGCCGAACTTGGTTATGGCGATAATGAAGATTTGGTACGCCTGGCCCTGGAGTATGGGTTCCGACTGCAGGAAGAATGGCGCCCTTCGTGGACGCTGGATTCGACACGCGCCGCGATTCAATGGGAGCAAGCGGGAGATTTTGCCAATTGCGTGAGGCCGGCGGTATGGCGATTCATAAAGGTTTAGCGTTTTCCGGCGGCAAGGACTCTTGGGCGTGCCTGTGGTTGGAACCCGATCTTTCCCAGGTGACGGTGATCTGGGTCAACACCGGCAAGAATTACCCCGAGTTGCTGGCGACCGTAGAAAAGGCGAGAGCACTTTGCCCGCGCTTTGTGGAAGTAAAAACCGACCGGGACGGGCAAAACGCACGCGAGGGGCTGCCGGCGGACGTAGTGCCGATACGCTGGACGCGTTTCGGGCAGCTCATCAGCGGACCCAAGGCGGTGACGGTCCAGAGCTATTTAGGCTGCTGTCACGACAATATCAGCGGTCCGCTGCACGCTAAGGCGCGCGAACTGGGCATCACTCATCTGGTGCGAGGGCAGCGCTTGGACGAGACCCACAAATCGCCGGCGCGCAACGGGGAGATGGTGGAAGGGATTACGTACTTGCAACCGATCGAGCATTGGACGAAGCGCCAGGTGCTCGATTTTCTGAAAACGAAGATGAGTCTGCCGGAGCATTTTCGGTTCAGACATTCGTCCATGGATTGCTACGACTGCACGGCCTACCGGCAGGAGTCGAAAGACCGCATCGACTATGCGAGGAAACGGCACCCCGCTTTGCACGCGGAGTATCGCGAGCGGGTGGAGAAGATTGATGCGGCACTACTCACCGCCATGCGGGCGTAGACAAGAAACAATTTTTCGTAGGGAGGTTAAATGGTCAGCAGCACATTCGTCGCACCTCAAACCACTACCGGAGCGGGATCCGATCCGGAAGAACTCAAACGCTACCAAATGGACCAGGAGCGCCGCCAAATGGCGGCAAAGATGCTGCGCGAGCAGGCTCTGACGCCCTTAAATCCAAACCGGCAAATCGGCAATGTGGCATATCGCATCAACCCGATGGAGGGTTTGGCGAAATTGGCGCAGGGCTATTTGGGAGGGGTAATGCCGCAGTGGCAACCGACAGCATCACAGCCAGATGGGGGGCCGCTGGCGCCGGGACCGGTGCCGCCTGCGCCGGGTGTCGCAGCTGCGCCGCAAAGGCCGGCAGTGTTGTCGGCGGAGGGTATCTCGCCATCGCCTTCCGACGTTGTTGATGTATTTGGCAGCTATGCCTAGCTGTATGTAGTCCCCCGGTTTGCTGGTCGGTTGTAACTCTCTTCTGGTTCGGACCTCGCTTACAGGGGCGTTTAGACACCTTTCTGTTTTCCAAACCCGCCTCGCGCGGGTTTTTTATTTTGGAGTTGCCATGCCCCGGTCATCCGGAACCTATACCGCGCCCGCTTCGAGCTGGAGCCCCGCGGTAAATGCCACCAGCGCCACCACGGCAGACTGGAATGCGCTGCTGACCGATGTGTCGGCGGCGCTTACGCAGTCGCAGTCTATCGATGGCCAAAGCACACCGACGGCGAATTGGCCGTTTGCGGGTTACAAACTCACCGGCCTGGGCGCGGGCACCACGACCGGGGACTCGTTGCGCTGGGAGCAGTTGTTTTCGCAGGGCGCTGAGGCCACCATCGCCAGCGCTTCTACCTGCGATATTGGCGCAGCGAACACCTGTTTCCTGAACGTGACCGGCACTACCGGCATCACGTCGTTCGGCACCAACTACAACGGGCCACGCTACCTTCGCTTTTCCGGCGCGGTGACGCTCACCCATTCCGCCTCGCTGATTCTCCCCTTGGGGGTTAACTACACGACGGTTGCAGGGGATGTGCTGGTGGTTTACCCACTTTCCGGGGTTGGCTGGAAGGTATCCAGTATCTTTGGTACCGCCGTGATCGGCGCCATGCTCGCCTCCGCCATCGCCTTTACCGGGGGCACGATGGCGGGCGTGGCGATCTCCGGCGGGTCGGTTACCGGCGCTGCATTGGCCGCCAGCAATACATATACGGGTTATACGGAGGTCGTGAACGACCTCGGTGCCGGGTCGGCATTTTCGCCATCCTACGCGAGCGGCGGTGTGCAAAAGCTGGTGACCAACGCCAATACCACGATCACCCTGCCGTCGGCCGCGGCGGGCAAATCCATGGTGCTGTGGGTGCAATACGGTGGCGCGCATACCATCACCTTTGCCGGCGGCACGTCCATCAAATACGCATCCGGCGCCGCGCCGATTGCGACCAGCGTCAACGGCAAATGGGATATTTACCTGATCCGCTGCCTGGATACGAGTTTCACCAGCGTGGCCGATGGCGGGCGGAATATCTGATGTTCTCGGCCAACTCTCCCTCCAGCGTGGCCAATCGGGCTATTGCGCTGACGATTTCAGTCGATCAACCGAGCGGGTACAACGTTTTCACCGCAGCAGGGAGCCCGAGCGATGCGGTTGATGTAACAGTAACGATCAACTCGGGGATTCGAGTATCGGAGATGCGAGCGCTGTCGTTTGCGCCGGGCTCGCGGATTTTCATCATCAATAACGGAAAGATTTACGGTGCCGGCGGTGCGGGTTCCACCGGCGCCAGCATCACAGCTGGCCGTTTTAGCGGGCCGCCTTATGGCACGCCTGGGAACGGAACCGATGCCCTGCAAAGTAACTGCCGCCTGATTATCAACAATTTGAATGGGGTGATTTACGGCGGCGGCGGTGGAGGTGGTGGAGGACGTGCAGCGTGCGACTTGCCAACTTCACCAACCATCGGCTGTGGTGCCGGCGGCGGCGGAGGCGGGCAGGGATACCCTGGTGGAGCAGGTGGCTTCGGCGGCTTTGGCTTTAGTTCCAGCGGTCTTGCGGGTTCGGCCGGCAGCGACACCTTGCGCGGCAGCGGCGTGGGCGGCGGAACTTCCGGCTCAGTGGGTGGTGGCTGGGGCAGCGCCGGCGGCATCTGGGGAGATTCGGGCAGCAACGACGAAAGCGGTGTGCCCCCGTCCCCCGTCGACGCCACCGGCGGCAGTCCACAATCTGGCGGGAATCCCGGGCGCGCAATCTATACCAACGGCGCCGGTATCACCTGGATTAGCGGTTCCAGCAATGTAGCGGGAACAGTTTCTTGAAGAGGAAAACATGCAAATAGTAAGTGAGAGCGCGAGCTTTACCAACATCACGTCCTCCGGCCAGGTGCGCGGCAATCCAGCCAACCTGCTCGGCATATTCGTATCGTCAGCCTCAGCGACGCCCACTATCAAAGTATGGGACAGCACCGCGGCCTCAGGCACGGTATGTGTGGATACCTTCACGCCCATCGCCGGCTCGTTCTATCCAATGCCTGCTTCTTGCGTGAATGGCATTTATGTCACCGTTAGTGGCAGCGTGAGCTGCACGGTCTTTTTTGCACCGGTGGCCTGATGCTGCTTACATGGCCAAGCGGCAGCGGAGGCATTGCCGCCGGAATGACCTTTTTTGCACCGTTGACGACATCCTTGGTGCCGGCGCGAGCGGCCGGTTCGGCCACCCCAACCTTCACCAGGACCACCGCGGCCACCGTTACCGACTGGGAAGGCACGGTTCGAGCCGTGCTACCGGGGGAAGCGCGGTTCCAGGGTGCGCGCCGTGTGCAGAACCTTTTGGCGGGCACAGGAAAATCCAGTGAGGTGTTCAGCAATTGGGCAGCTAATGCCGGCGTGGCGGTGACGGCCGGCGTCGCCGACCCGTTTGGCGGCATGACCGCCAGCACTGTTACCGCAACCGCCCCGACGGGGCAGTGTGTTACTACGCTTTCAACACTTGTGGTCGGTTGGCAAATCAGAAATACCATTTGGGTAAGGAGACGAGCCGGCACTTCAACGGTCTACTTTTTTAACGGCAACAATGCGTACCCGCCAATCACCATCACTTCTGCGTGGCAGCGGATAGATGTAGGGGTCACCACTGCACTTACTACATCGGGCTATATCGGATTTGTGTTCTCTGCCACCGGCGATGCCATCGACGTGGCAGCTGCCATGTCGGAAAACGTCACCGGCCAATCAAACCAAAACCCAGGAGAGTATGTCAGCGTCGGCGTCCTGGCGGCGCCATATCGGGGTGCAGGTGTGGATGGTGTTCAATATTTCTCGTACCAGAACGGCAATACCGTTAGTGGTAACGTGGTTACCAGCGGTACAGGCCCGGCTATCAGCTCGTCGACGAGCAAATGGGCATACAGCCCCGGTACTTCTAGCAACTATTTCAGCAGCCCAGATGCGCCGGCCAATCGGATCACAGGTGACATCGATGTGTCCTGGTTTGGAGTAGCACCGTGGCAGACCGGCCAGGGGTCTCTCGCATCAAAATTTAAGATTGGCACAGGTAAATCGTGGGGGCTGAATATAGGTCTGGGAAAATTGGTGATGTACGCCAGCGCAGACGGCGCTAACGATTTCTCTGCGTCCTGCAGCGCAAACACACCGTTCGCCGATAACACTTTCGGGGGCGTCCGGATAACCCGTGTTGCATCTACCGGGGTTGTCACATTCTATAGCGCGCCGTATTTTGGCGCGGCCTGGGCACAAGTTGGCACAACGGCTACCTTGCTGGCCGGTTCCAATTTGTTCAACGCCCCCTGCAATCTCAATATAACCGGCTCCGGCGATGGGGCAAGTGGGCAAATAGCGAGTCGATGCTCACGCTTTCAACTCTTTGCCGGAATTGGGGGTACTTTGGCAGTCGATTTCAATCCCAGTGACTCTACAGGAGGCGGCTGGACCAGCAAGGCGACCGGCGAGGTCTGGGCCGTCAATGGCGCAGTGGCTATTTTTTCCGGAACAAATCTCTGGGATTCCGTTTCGCCACTAGGCTATCTGGTAGAAGAGGTAAGAACAAATAACTGCCTGTCGTCCGCAGACCAAAGCAATGCGACAAATTGGTCGGCGTTAAATAGCTCCATTGCAGGTAACGCAGCTGTTTCGCCGGACGGTACCGCGGCCGCTGCGCAAGTCGCCGAAAGCGCCGCCAATGCGGAGCACGGGGTGGTACAGCAGACCCTGACAACTACAGCATCGCCGTTTACGGTCTCGGTGTACGCAAAACAGTATGGGACTACACGCCCATGGTTTCGCGTCCGAATGGATGATGGCACCGCGTCAAATGGTGCGCAGGCAAACTTCAATTTGGGCACGGGGGCGCTGGGGCAGGCGGCAGCCAAAGTTGGCACCTACGTTACGCCATCTTCGTCAGTCACCGCGCTGGGAAATGGCTGGTACAGATGTCAACTTACCGTAACCCCGTCGGCTGTCTCAACAACGCGGATTATTTTTTATTCGATGGACTCTGACTATTCGACCGCATCATTTTCTGGCAATACTGGTCATGCTGGAGATACCGCGGCGGGATTTTTCAGTTGGGGAGCGCAGGTCGAGTCGGGGGCATTTGCGGCTTCATATATTCCTACTCTAACAACGAGTGCAGCGCGAAACTCAGACGTGCTAACTTTTTCGCTTGCTGGAAACATAGCCAATGCGGCGGGAGCATTGGCGGCGGAATTTCAGCCGGCTTTTTATATCACCGCGCTGGATTTAAGGCGTGTCGTGGGTGAGGGAAATATTGCTGGGGCTGCTGCCTTAATTCAGGTCCAATCTGGGCTGAATGGCCAAATTAGTTACTACGATGGCGTAAATATCAACGCGAGCGGAATGGGATCTGGTTCGGGTGTGCAGAAAGGGGTCACCCTATGGTCTGGTCTCTCAGCAAAGTGTGCAGTGAATGGCGCGGTAGGCTCACCAGGGACATATGGTGGTGCATTTCTTACGAGTTCAATTGGGGTCGGTATCGGAGGAAATTTGCCCATGAACGGTACGATTCGCAACGTCCGAGCGTGGCAGCGTGCACTAACCGATAGTCAGGTGACAGCGTTGTAATTTCAGGCCTAGAATGACGGAATGCAAACATCAGACTACGGCTGGCGCCGACCCACTGCTACACATGATGCAGCGTATATCGCTCCTAAGGTTGTTGATATTTTGCGACGCCTTAACGTGCATCGCGTTCTCGATTTTGGGTCAGGCAACGGAACCCTTTGTGCGAGAATGCTTGAATTATCGTTCGACCCCGTAGGCGTAGAGGCGGATCAAAAAGGGGTGGAAATTGCTCGTACGGCCCATCCAGGAATCCCATTCCATCGTTTTAGCGCCGAAGATGGCCCGAGTCGTTTAATGCAAATTGAAAAACCTTTTGACGTGGTCGTGTCAACTGAGGTTGTTGAACACCTTTATTCACCTCACTTATTGGTCAATTTCGCACGCGATGCTCTTATTGCGGAAGGCTATTTAGTAATTTCTACGCCGCACCATGGCTATCTGAAAAATTTAGCACTTGCACTACTCGGAAAAATGGACGCGCATTACAGCCCCCTTTGGCACGGTGGACACATTAAGTTCTGGAGCAGGAAAACGCTCACCGAACTACTTGAAAGCAACGGATTTCGAGTAACTGAATTCCATGGGGCCGGACGTTTACCTTGGCTATGGAAAAGTATGATTTTGGTAGCCCAGAAGGGCTAACAGATATTAGTTAAACCGGTCTCTAGGAAGTAGAAATTCCGCATCTCAAGCGATACTATTTTTTCAAATAATGCAACATCAACCCCTGATTCACAAAAAACAACGTGGGCACGAAATCGGTAAATTCGTCGATTCTCGCGCTGTGTTTTTTAGCAAAATCACGCATTAACTGCTCCGCAATTCTCGTATCGCCGCCTTCCGTATGGGCGTCCGAGTTGTCGAGATAAAGGACTCCCCCAGGCTGCAGTATTGTCAGCGCCAGGGCGACACAGTCGCTTCGCTAGTTGCCGTCGACGATGATGAGGTCGAAGGCGCCATTTATTGCCGGGTTGAGGTATTCGGCTTTGTCGCGCGCAAACTGCAAATGCACGTTTTTGCGATCCTTAGCCTTGCTGGAAACCTTTTCAAACCAGGGCTGGTAATCCTCGACGGCGATCACTTCAGCTGCATGTTTGCCGTACCAAAGCGTGGACATGCCACAGCCGAATTCAAGAACGCGGCTTTGCTTGGTTAGGCGCGCCGAAAGCGTCTGGATGACCGAATACGGAAGCCACGGTAATTCAGGGCGATAGTCGATCGTTTTACGCAGGGTCGCAGATACCAGTGCGCGCGGCCCGTGTGCAAAAACGTTCCGTCAGCCGCAAAAATTACCCTTCGAGTCGTGGAAGCGGGACTTTCTTTGATAGGCGCCCGCCACGACTTTATGCAGTATCGAGCTCATGGCCGATTATATATCGCTCGCGCGGCAATCCCCTCGCGCCGACGCAAAACATATCCGCCAGGCAATTATTCAGGAGGTTTGTTGATGGATGCACACCAGATGATTGAGGCCCTATTGGCCTGCTTGGGCGCCGGAGTTCTGTGGTGGGTGAACAGCGTTTGGCGCCGTGTGGACGATTTGGAGCGCGATTTTCACATTTATCAGCTGGAGGTGGCCGAAAAGTATGTCCCGGTCACGCAGATGAACCGGATTATGGACAAGCTGGACAAGATCGAGCAGCTCTTACACACCAAGCAGGATAGACACGAGGGATGAAACTATGTGGGATAAAGTCAACGCCGTATGGCGCGTATTCAGGGCCGGGGAGTCGGTCGCAAATCCAACCGCGTGGAAGCGCGGCCAGATTACTGTGGCGATGCTGGTCACGCTGGGTGGCGCCGTACTTTCGTTGTTACATGCTTTTGGCGTCCGTTTCGATCTTTCGTCGGAGCAGATGGCTTCTATATTCGGCGCCGTTCTTACTATTGTCGGCTTGTTCAACCACGCCTCGACCGTTGTCAGTACCGACAAAGTCAACCTACTCGGAATGGCGCATACAAGTGAGGGCGATGTTGCCCACGCCAGATATGGTCAGCCTGATGTCGCAGCGGTCGCGTCTGCCACTGGCGGTACTGCAGCAGTCATGCCGTCCATCGATACGACCGCAGTTGGAGCCGACGCCCCTTCTCCCGACGTTTTCAATGCCGCTCGTAATAGCGGTGCGTGAAGTGATCCGTTCCGTAGATGGACTGCAATTCTCTATAACTTGTTATTGAAAGGTAAGTCATGACTATCAATCTCGCGTACTACCAGGATAAAGCTAACCAGATCAGTGCCGTTCTGCAAATCTTCACGCTGGCCCAGCCAGCCCTGGTTTCATTTTTCCAGTTTGCCGAACAGCTGCTACCGCCTGGCTCAGGCGGCCAGAAGATGGACTATGTAAAAGCGTCTATCAAAGGCCTGCTCACGGACATCCCAGAGTTGCAGGGCAAATTTGACGCGGCCTGGGCTACCCTGCAAGGATTGATCGAAGCTGCGTTGACGATCAGCAAGTTGGCAGGGCTGGTAAAGGCGCCTGTGCCTGCGCCCGCTGCCTGATGGCGTGTTCGTGACCACCATCGTCGCCACCCGCCGCGCAATGTACAGCGACAGTCAGCTGAACACGGGTGATGTTGCCATCCCAGTCATCAAGCTCTTCCGGATACCAGGCGGCGGGTTGCTTGGCACAGCAGGGGATTCAAGGTTGACGGAGCTGTTCGAGCGCGCCATGCGCGCCGGTCAGCGCCCGGAAATTCCGGATGCCGGCGAAGACGAATACTTCCAAGGCGTGCTGGTAGACCGAACCGGCTTGTACTACTTCGACAAGTTCTTTGCCCGCTACCAAGTCCACAATGCGGATTTTGTCTGCATCGGCTCCGGCGGCATGGTGGCGAAGTCTTGGATGCTTGCGGGGGCAACGCCGGAAGAGGCGATGAAAAAGGCCATGCAGGTGGACCCGCAAACCGGAGGTGCGGTACAAAGTCTGGGCCTCTCATCACCATCCGTGCGCAGGAAGCGGTAGCGATGGCATTTACAACAAGCCCTCGAGATTGTAGCGCGCCATGGCTTAGCCGCCCGCAAATGGGCCAAACAGGTCCGGTAGATCTCAGCGACGATGCCATAGCCGATTTATTTGATTCCCCGGACGACGTTAATGTAAGCGGTGTTAGGGCCCTCGTCTACGCGCTGCGGAATCAGCGTAACAATAGCTCCGCGCTGAAAGACCCAACACAGCCGCCCGATTGGGCGCGAAATCTTGCCCAAGCGTTGATGGACGCCGGAGCATACACGCCATTGGCGTCGATTGCAGATGGGGCCAGTTCCCAAGGCGATGACCGTCTCACGCTTCGTGGCGGCGACGCAGATGATACCGCCGCCCGTGTACAACAGTTTATCAACGATGGCCTTGGTCCGCCCGACCCTATGGCCGTGAAAATGCTGGAACTCGGCAAGACCAGCTTCGCCGATCAATTCGTGGCGACACCCTACCCGGATGCGGCGACCAGCAAAGCAGAAATAGCCGCGAAGCCTGAGGATCGTGACAATACTTCAGCAAGCAAGGCCGATAGAGCGGCGTGGGTTGGAGGTTACGATCTTCCTGAGATGGTGACAGAACCGGGGGATGCTGCGTCAAACCCGCCGCAACAAGGGGCTAGCCGTGGCCTATTTATGGGTAACGCGGGGCGCCAAGTTGCGGCGAATTTTGATATTCCACCGCCCGCATTCTTGGGTGCCCTTTCAGATTCGCGTGTGAATCCTGAAATGACCGCGGGTGCCTTCTTATCGCGGGTCAATACCACGCATCCCAGGCAGGTGGCGGCCACTACGGTTACCTCACCTGCGGCGCCGATTCCCGCAGCACCGCCTCCCCAAAGCCTGACATCGGACATCCTGGGCGGTCTGAATGATTTTCGGCAAAGATTGGATGAGGTTGGTGAGGACCCGGGCACTTTGCCGGCCCTGCGCGTTGCAGCCGCTGCCGTGCGTGCCCCGGCATCCTTCATCCCAAACGCGGCCGCAGGCATTGCAGCACCGGTTGGCTATATATTCGACCGCGATTTTCGCCACCAGGTGAACTCCGGAGTGGGGCGGTTCCTTGCAAATCGGCCGGTCGAAACAATTGCAAATACCGTCGGTAACTACGCGAGGCAAAGGGCTTCAGCAGGCGCCGTTGGTGGGCTGGAAGCGCTGCGGGATGCGACTGAATTGGTAGGGGCGGGCATTCCAACTGGGTCGGTTGGGAAAGTAGCCGGAGCCTTCGCTAGAAGTGCTGCGGAAACAGGTGCCCATGCCGTCAAGAGTTTCGGACCTAGATTTGCGCAAATAACTGAGCAGCGCTTCAATCACGCTGGGACGATCAAATACCCGATAGCTGAAGAGACTAGGCTGAAAAGCAGGAATGGTTACACATACGCGATTGATAAGCTCGGAAGGACAACCAACGCGCGAGGCAGTCTGACGCGAAATTCTGCTCAAACACGCAACGCACGCGCGCAGTTACACGCGGGCGGTTCTGATCGCTTACAGACTGATGAAGGTGGACATTTTGTTGGGCGCCGCTTTAACGGCCCGCTGGACGCATTTAACCATTTCGCCCAAGACATGAATTTGAATCGCGGGACATACAAAGCGCTTGAGAATACCTGGCAGCGCGCATTGGATAGAGGGCAGTCCGTGTATATTGATATCAAGCCAACTTACGTGGACAAGTCTTTAAGGCCCAGCACCCTTGACATTAATTATACGATTGACGGAATTCGTTACTGGAAGCGTTACCAGAACCATCCCGGCGGGAAGTGAAAGAGTATGAATGAAGACATCGAAAGCTTGTTCCAAGTGATAGGTCATGAAGCCTCCGCAATTGCTTCGCCTGCATCAAAAAAGCTGCTTATCTATGCTGAGGTTGAGAGCAATGCCATCTCGGCAGATCTCTTTTATGAAGGAAGTTTGGGCGGTGCCGTAATTTATAAACATTGTCCCGCACCTTTGTGCAACCTTATTTATTCTCTTTGGAAGAAGTGGAAATCGCACCCGGGTAACGAGGAATGGCGAGCCATGACATACCTCGTTGAAAACGGCGAGTTCAGCGTCGATTTTCTGTATCCTGACCAGATGAGAGCGGATGAAGATGTACCTGAACGACGGCCGAAGGTAATTGAGCGGCACTTCGGAAATGCCAAAGTGGATTACTCGACGCCTTAGCCCATAAATCAGTAAGCTAGGGGTCCGCGAACTGGGCATTGAATGCAGACCTTTCATGACAAACGGCCCCGTTTCCGGGGCCGTATGCTTTTCTGCTTATTGCGCAATCACCGCTTTCGGCTTAGGCGTCTTATCTGCCAGCATCATCGCCAGCATCGCTTCGACCAGATTGCCGCTACCTGATTTGCCATCGCCGCTCAGCACGATATTGGGCACCAGCGGCAGTTTGCCGTTTTCGATAGCTTGGGCGAAGCGCATCATCACCTGGCTGTTGAGTTGATACTCAGGCCCGCCGAAGGCCTCAACCTGCTTGGCCGTGGCTTCGGCTTGCGCAAGGCCGGTGGCGCGGATCTTGTCGGCGTCGGCCAGACCTACTGAGCGGATGCGGTCCGCGTCGCCCTGGCCTTCGATGCGTACGCGGTCCGCCGTAGCTTTGGCCGTAACTTGTATGGTCTCGGCCTGTTGCTTGGCCTGCGCCAAGACCGCTCGCCCTTCGTTCTCCTTGATCTGGATGGAGAGCGCCGAGGCGGTGATGCTAGCCTGCTGTGCGGCGATAGCCTGCTGCTCGCGTAGCGTGCGTTCCTGCGCAGCAGCGGCCTCTTGCAGGCGATAGGTTTCCACCTGCTCCACGGCGATCTGACGATTGCGCAGCTGCGTCAGGATCGTTTCTATCGTGCCATCGGCGCTGCCACGTGAATCGACCTGCGCGCGCGGCGTGCCGATCAACACTTCCTGCAATTCCAGGTTGTAGTTGGCGAACTTGGCACGCATGTCTTCGCCCGAGTGCTGCTGGATATCGCTACGTTCCTGGAGGAGTTGGATCAGCGTCTTGGTCTGGGCGATGTTCTTGAAGTAAGCCGAGACCATCGGGTCCAGTGTTTGTTCAACCAGGCGCTTGATGTCGCCGAAGCGCTGCACCACCAGCGGCGCCTTCATATAGTCGATGTGCACCACCACCGATAGCGGCAGGGTAGGCTCGAACGCGTCCTTGGTGATCAGCGCCACTTCAGAGAGGTTTTCATCCAGTCTATGCGTGCCGATGGCCTCCTTGGCCCACTTCAGCACGAAGTTGGTGGTGGGGACGATGATGACCTTGCCGGGCAGAAGCGGTTTGTTCCAAACGCCGCGCGAGCCTGGTTCCACCAGCTCGCCATGGCGATAGGTGTCTCCGGAAAGATCGACGCTTTGTTTGCCGGTGTAGGAAACCACCACGCCGACCGTACCGACTTCGATCACGGTTTTCTTGACCAGCTCAACCGTGGCGAATAGCCGGTTCACATAGTAGCTGCCGTCCACCAGAACCTGGTACTGACGCCCACGGAAGCCGGCCGCGTGCAGAAACTTTTCCGGTTCCTGGAAGTTGTTATGGAAGGTGGCGGGCCGCATCGGATCGTTGCCAACCGCGGGCGCAATGATTTCGCCTTGCGGCAGGGCCGGGCCATCGTGGACGGTGACGATGCCGATGCTATCGTCCGCATCCTTGATGATGACAGGCTCGAAGCCATTGCGCGATTGGATGATGGTGCCCATCTCCTCAAACAATTGCTCATCGTTCTTTTCGAGGGAGATGGCGTAGCGGCGTTCCTTGGTCAACACGACAAAATTGGCCAGGTTGATGGCATAAGACCCTTCACGCAGGATCTTGCGTTGCGGGCCCTTTTGTCCACCGCTCTCCAGGAATGCGCGCACGTCCTGAAAGTCGGCGCCGTTATCGTTGGCGGCCAGGGTTTGCGAAGGCGGCAGGGGCTGGCCGTCACGCGAATAAACGTAGCCGATCTGACCTTGCGGAACCGTGACCAGCGGCACAGCATGCAGGCGGTACTGAAACGGCATGAAAAAATGAAAGCCGCCGCGTACCACTTCCGGTTGAAAGCCAGCCTCGCCCTTCAGCGCGATCAGGCCGTTCTTGATAGACCCGCCCATACTCCACAGCTTTTCCAGCACGCCAAGACGGTCGTTGGGGATGTAGCGAACCATACCGCTGACCATGACGAGTAGCAGTAAAACAATCGTGACGATTAATGAAATGGTCAAAATATTTAATGTTATGAAATTCATATTGCCTCCGAAAAATGGGTGTACTTATCCGGCCGCGCGCGTTTATGCGTGCAGATACACTCCGCATGCGCTTTTTGCGCAGGCCGGCTCAAACAACGAATAGGAAAATGCTGGCGGCGGGCGCCGTCAGTTGACGAATACCTGGGGCAGGGCTACGCCGTAGGTGATGACCTGAGACAGACGATATGCATGGCGCCGCATGGGATGCAGCGCTCTTTGATGGTGCAGCGCCAATGCGTGCACGACTGCGTGGAGCGGTTTATTGCTGGTTACGACTGCGACGAAGTTCATAGTGATCTCCGCATCTATTATTAGTATTGTGCAGCGCAGCAAATCATACGCCGAAAAACAGAGAATGCAAGTACGTGTGGCAGATTTGCCAATACTTAGATGAAGGCGCTGCCGCCGAGTTCAATGGCGGTTCAGTTTCTCTTTGATTTCAATTGTTTGGCAATCACGGCAGCGTGCCCCGCGTTGTGGTCAAATCATGGCTTCCCGGCAATAACCGCGCAGAACGGCGAATGTATCCAACCACAAAATCCATCCTGGAAGACAATAAGGGCCGTGATGCCGGGCGTCTGGCGCTCAAAATGCAAATTCTGCAGCGCGATCCATTCTCCTTTTTTCGTGGTACGGCGCCACTGTTCTATCGCACGCTCAACCTTCCCCGCTCGCTGACGGCGGCGCCGAAGGCGTTGGCCTGCGGTGATTTGCATCTGGAAAATTTCGGCAGCTACAAGGGCGATAACCGCCTGGTCTATTTCGACCTGAACGATTTCGATGAGGCCTGCGTCGCCCCACTCTCGTATGAACTGGTGCGCTGCCTCAGCAGCATTCTGGTGGCGGCCAAGTATCTGAAAATTGCCCGTAAAGATGCGGAAGCGCTACTAACCGGTTATCTGAACGCATATACCGCCGCGCTCACCACAACCAAACCGCGCTGGGTGGAACGCTCCACAGCAACAGGCCCGGTGAAAGATTTATTGCAAAGCGTGCGTGACCGCCACCGCATCGATCTGATCCGCCGCCGTACCCAAGTGAAAGGCGGCAGAACCAGGTTGCTGATTGATGGCACGCATGCGCTGAAGGCCTCAGAAAGCGAGCGCGCCAAGGCAGAATCGATATTGACTGCCTACGCCAGCACTCAACCCGCCCCGGCATTCTTTACTCCCATCGATATTGCGCTTCGTATCGCCGGCAACGGCAGCCTGGGGCTGGAGCGTTATGTCGTGCTGGTGCGGGGCTCGGGTACCGACGAGGGCCGCTATCTGATGGATATCAAGCTGGCCGCGCCTTCGTCATTGGCTGCCGCCCTGAAGCTTCCGCAACCGGCCTGGCGCAGCGAGGCCGAGCGGGTGGTGTGGCTGCAGCGTATTAGCCAGGCGATTCCCCCTGCGCTGCTGGGAGCGGTGGGTGCACGCACGCGCTCCTATGTGATCAAGGAACTGCAGCCCACCGCAGACCGCGTCAATCTGGAAGCCTTGTGCGATCGGCGACATGCCTTACAGGACGTGATACGTACCATGGCGGAAGTGAGCGCCTGGGCGCAATTACGCGGCACCGCCCGTTTCGGCAGCGATTCAGCTGACGCGCTGGCGCAATTCGCCTTGAAGACGGCCTGGCGCAAAGATGCGTTGCAAGTCGCTCATGACGCGGCTGCCTCGGTATTGCAGCAATGGCAGGAATACTCGGCGGACTACGACAAGAATCCGGGCCTGAAAAAATAACGGTGGCGCCCAAGCTACAGGCGCCGCCGCTTCATCCAACCATCACTGCAGATTCAAACGATTGGTTAGGTCGCCCATCGGCTGGCCGCCTGCCGCTTTGAGTGCGTTGTCGCGTGCGGTCAAGCCGGGCAACGTGGCCAGGCTGAACCGGCGCGTGATCAACCGCAGTATCGAGGCGGTATCGTTGGGCGTATGGTCGATTGAACCATTCTTGGCAAAGGGCGAGATGATAATCGCCGGAATGCGCGTGCCGGGGCCCAGCAGATCACCCTTGGGCGGAGCAACGTGGTCCCAGGCGCCACCGTTTTCGTCGTAGGTAACGATGATTACCATATTGTTCCACTGCGGGCTTGCCTGCAGCTTGGAGACCACATCTGCGATGTGGGCATCACCGATCGACATCGCAGCATAGCCGGGGTGCTGATTCAAGTCGCCCTCTGGCTTATAGAACACCACGGGCGGCAGCTTGCCGGCGGCGGCGGCAGTGACCATGTCGTTATAGTCTTTCAGGTGAGCAGCGCGATCCGCGGCGTGCGTGGTCGGATCGAAATTCTGAAAGTAGTTGAATGGGTGATGATGAAACTGGAAATTAGGCGCCGAGCCGGGAACAGCCGAAGAAGGAAAGTTGCGGTCGCTGGTGGCTGCTGCCGTCGTTGAAGTCCAGGCACCGGAATACCAGGCCCAATCTACGCCCTTGGCGGTCAGCAGGTCGCCGATGGTCTGCTGCGTTTGCGGCGGCAGAGTTGTCGCTGTAAGAGGGTTGGCAAAGAGCTTCGTGGTATCACCCGCTGCGGGAGCGTTGCCGCTGGGCTGGTAGGGCGGCTGCATGGTGTTGACGGCGCGGAAAGTGCTGTCGCCGAAGTAGTTCTTGGGCGTGATATTTCCGCTCAGCGAGAACGCCGGCGGGCCATCCATCGCCGAAGCCAGCGAGGTTGAGGCCAGAGTCAACTTGCTGGTGAAATTGCCGGCGCTGTCTTTATCCAGCACCGCAATGGTCGGATGCGCTGCCGCGGTGTCAGCATTCGGATACTCCGGGGCGCATGCGCAAATCAGGTATTGGTGATTCAGGAACGAGCCGCCGAATACGCCCTGGAAGAAATTGTCGGCCAGCACGTAGCTCTGCGCGAGCTTCCACATCGCCATCTTGCTGCCATCGTAGGTTCCCATCACCAGCCCGCCGGAATCGGCGTAGGCGACAAACTTGTCATTCTTGCCACCGTTGATCTGCATCTGGTTTTCGAAGAAGCGGTGATACATATCGCGAGTAATGGTCGCCTGCGTGAGCGTGTTCCCGGATCCCGCTTTGAAGCCGGTTTCAATCGAGAACGGTGCGTTGACGAGGCCGGCGCTTTGCGCTTGCGTTACGACCGGCGTCTGCCCGCTGGCGGTGACCCCGCCCCAGGTTTGCGGCAAGGTGGCAAACAGAGTGTTGTTCGCGTCGCGATCAGTCTGCGCAGGAAACGCGGTGCCCGCCTGCAAGCCGTTCGCGCCCGGAAAAGAACCATACAGTTTGTCGAAACCCATGTTCTCCGCATAAATGACGACGATGGTCTGCACCTTGGCTTGCAGTTTGTCAGTGGATGCAGCTGCATTGTCGCCGACGGTGACATCGCCGCCGCTATTGCCGCACCCGGAAAGCGCCGTTGCCAAAATGCTCAAAGATAAAAGTTGTCCCGCCTTTGCTTTCATGGTGCCAGCCCCTGTCGTAAATTCATCGTGGATTCGAGCGAACGAGTCTAGGCAAAGCGGATGACAAGCAAGTGTCGAAAATATTTCGCGCCTCGTCATGGGCCTGTAACTGATATGACATAGCTTTGCCGGTATCCAAAATTTCTCAATAGCCGAATGAGATTCCGGTTTACCCTCGTGCTCGTATCGCTTGTTGCGGGTGGCGTCGCCTCGGCGGCGAATACCGGCAACGCGGTTCCCGCGTCGTTTTACGCTAATACCTTCAGCAAAAAGCCTACCGTCGCCGGCATGACCGAGCTGGGGCGGGAAATATTTCGCGATGCAGGCTTGTCCGCATCCGGCAAGCAGTCCTGTGCGAGCTGCCACGACCCGGCATATGCCTATGGCCCACCCAATGCCTTATCCGTCCAAGCAGGTGGGGCCGATATGCAACTGCGCGGTATGCGGGCAGTTCCCTCGATTCGGTATCTGCAGAAAGTGCCGGCCTTCAGCGAGCACTACTTTGATGATGAAACCGGCGGTGCCGACCAGGGGCCGACCGGTGGCTACACTTGGGATGGGCGCGCCGGATCGGTGCACGAGCAGGCGCGCCTTCCCCTGTTTTCTCCATTGGAAATGGCCAATACCAGTCAATCGGCAATCGTGGCGCGATTGCGCGGTGCAGCCTATGCGCCCCGCATGCGGGCGGAATTCGGCGACGATCTGTTTACCGATGAAGATCGTGCTGTGAAAGCGGCGCTATTGGCGCTGGAGGTATTTCAACAAAGCCCGGCCGACTTTTCTCCCTACGCCAGTAAATACGATGCTTTTTTACGTGGCAAGGTGAAACTCTCGGTACAGGAATCGCGGGGTCTGACCTTGTTCAACAATCCCCGCAAGGGCAACTGCGCCGTCTGCCATCCCAGCGGCATGCAGCGCGGCGCGTTGCCTGCGTTTAGCGACTGGGGCTTTGTCGCTCTCGGTGTGCCGCGCAACCATGCGATTCCCGCCAATGCGCGCGCTGATTTTTACGATCTCGGCCTGTGCGGCCCGCAGCGCACCGATTTTCGCGAGAAGACCGGGTATTGCGGCTTGTTTCGTACGCCGTCCCTGCGTAACGTAGCCCTGCGTAAAACCTTTTTTCACAACGGTGTATTCCACAGCCTGAAGCAAGTGCTCGATTTCTATGTCGAGCGGGATCTGCATCCCGAAAAATTTTACGGTACCCGGCAAGGCGTGGTCGCAAAATTTGATGACCTGCCGCCCGCTTATCACGGCAATGTCAATCGCGAGCCGCCTTTCGATCGTAAGCCAGGGCAAGCACCCGCTCTCTCGCCCGCTGAAGTCGATGACGTCATCGCATTTTTGAAGGCGCTTTCCGATGGTTACCGGGCAGGCGCCCGCGAGTGACGGTAAGACGTGAGAAAATGATTTTGTGATTCGTGTCAGAAGGGTGGCTCGCTACCCTGAGCGCATTAACCAAATCTTCCTTCCGGAGCCCGCATATGACGTCGCCTTCTCCTCTTCCTACAAAACCCATCGATTTCTATTTCGGCTCCGGCTCGCCCTACGCCTGGAAGGTCTGGTTGGCGCTGGAACATAAGCAGCTGCCCTATGTGGCCAAGCGGTTGCAGTTTGATAACGATGACTTGAAAAAGCCCGAATACGGCGCCATCAACCCACGCCGGAAAGTGCCCGCCATGCTGGACAACGGCTTCGCCATGTACGAATCGGCGGCGATGATCGAATACCTGGAAGATCGCTATCCGGACCAAGGCGCGCCGCTCTGGCCGGGAGACGTGCAGGCGCGCGCGACCGCCCGTCGACGAGCAGCAGAGGTGATGTCCTATATTGATCCTTTGAATGGCACCATCGGCACAGAAGTATTTTTCTCGGGCGACAAGGGTCCGAACCTGACGGCCATCGCCGAGGCCAAGGCTGAATTGGGCAAAGAGCTCGCGCAGGTGGAGACCTGGCTGGACGCCGAATTTCTGGCGGGCTCGCAATTGAGCGGTGCCGATTTCACGCTGTATCCCTATGTCGCTTTTCTGCGCCGCATCGATGCGCGCAAGCCCGGCTACGATTTGTCCGCACTGATCCCACCCAAGGTCGCGGCGTGGATGAAAAAAATCGAGGCGCTACCGTATTTTCAGACCACCTATCCCCCGCACTGGAAGGCTTAGCGTCTACCGGCCATGGCCAGATTCAAAACAGACTGTCGATTCTCAGCAGGGTGAAAACACCCATCAACGCGAATATTCCGGCCGCGACCATATGTACCAGTTTCATGGGAATCGCGGCCGAGAAGCGGTTGCCGATATAGACGGCGGGCACATCTGCCAACAGCATGCCGGCCGTGGTACCGATGACCACCCATAGCGGCGCACCGTAATGTGCCGCCAGGGCGACCGTCGCGATCTGCGTCTTGTCGCCCATTTCCGCCAGGAAAAAGGTAATGAGGGTGGCGCCGAATACGCCGAAGCGCTTGGCAACCTGCATTTCCTCTTCCTCGATTTTGTCCGGAATCAGCGTCCAGGCTGCCATGCCCAGGAAAGAAAGGCCCAGCACCCAGCGCATCACATCGGGGTTGACCATGACGCGTATCCACGTGCCCAGCGCGCCTGCCAGGCCGTGATTCACCACCGTTGCACAAAAAATGCCGGCGACAATAGGTAGCGGTTTTTTGAAGCGGGCCGCCAGGATAAAAGCGAGCAGCTGCGTCTTGTCGCCGATTTCGGCCAATGCAACCACCCAGGTGGAGATAAAGAGGGCTTCCATGAGAAACCTTATATCAGACCCGGCCTGTTTATTCCCTTACGCGCATACGCAACCCTACCCGAACAGGTAGGTTCCAAATTCCTTGAATTGGTGTAAAACTGTGCGGCGCCAGCGCTGGTCTGCAATGGCGGTCGAGGGGAGACGCAGCACTATGAGGAAAGCGGGACTTCTGGGATTGCTTTTGCTGGCGGGCGCCGCCTGGGCCGCGCCCGAGCCGATTTCCCAGTCCGGCCAGCCGAAACCGGTGAATTGGTGGTTCACCTTCAAATTCAACGCCAAATCCTTCCCGCAATGCGGAGGCGACGTCAAACGCGTCTGCACCTTCGGCGGCCTGGTGCAGCCGTATAAGGCGTTTAGCCAGCAATACGTATTTGCCGCCAGCGGCATCGATCCCCCAGGTCTTCAAAAGGGCCCGGGCTGCGTGGGCGAGACCGCGGCCGACCCGGTCGGAGCAACCTTCGGCCCGGTTTACAAGACCAAGCCGTATTTCGTGATCTGGAACGACCAATTTTACGGCGACCCGCAGATCAAGGGCTGCAGCGGCGGCAATTGCGACTCGCCGTGGGGGCATTCCAAGGGCATGGTCGCCTGGGACGATAGCGGCGACGGCGTGATCATGCAAGTCTCTACTCCCTCCTGGCCGGGTGCCGGCAGCAGCGAGCTGCCACGTGCAGTGAAAGACGGCAATACCCTAGGCTGCGTGGCGGACAACGATGTAATGGTCAGCCAGCATTTTTTTGCCTTGCGGCTGAACAAGGACGATTTGCTGGTGGTCTTGCAGGCTCTGCAAAACGCCAGCGTGGCCACCGATCCCAAGAATGCGCAAATCGTTCATAACGGCGGACCCGCCGACGTCCAGGCCTTGGTGAATAAGCTGGGTGTGAAGTCCGATTCCAAGCAGGCCACCATCAGCATGCCCTTGTCCACCGGCGCCCGGGTGATTTCCAAGCCCTCCGCGCTGAATGTCCCGCCATGGCAAATGGTCTCGGCCTTGCTGGGCGGTGTGCCGCTGCGTACCGCCACCTGGTGGGCGAAACCATTTATTCCCAGCACCACCGGCGGAAAGCCGAACTGCTGGTCTGACAGTCTCGGTGAGCCCGGCGCAGTGGAAATTGCCACCAGCGGTAGCTGGCAGGGAACTACCTTTGGCCTGCGTGGCGGCCTGGGTCCCGACTTCAATCACGCCAAGCTCGGTGTCTCCACCCAGGGTGATCACGCCTACGCCATCTTCGGCGATATGAACCAGCAGGGCACGCTGGATGGCATCAAGACCTCCAAGGGCGTTACCTGTGCGTCCAGCCAGAACGGTCGTGGTGGCCTGTTTTTCGTCATAGAAGACAGCAAACTGCACGATGACCTGAGCGCCCTGATCAAAGGCGATACCGCGCCCACCACCAACGCCAATTGACAAATATCTGGCTCGATAAATCGAAAAATTTGACGGATTTGACGGGAGAAAAACATGAGTAATAACAGCAAAAGAGTCAGCCCTTTCAGCATGGTATCGCTGCTGCTGGTCGGCGCCGGTCTGATTTGGGCGGCCATTTCGTACTACAAGCTGCCGCACGTGGCGTGGCTGATCTCCCTGCTGCTGATCTTTTTCGTCATGGTGTTGTGGGGCTATAGCGTGGTGGGCGTCTGGGCGGGCATTTTCATGGATCGGCGCAATGTGATCAGCCTGTCGCGGGTGCAGATGGTGCTGTGGACGGTGCTCATTGTCTCCGCCATTCTGGCTGCCGCGCTTTGGAACCTGCATATGCAGGTGGACGCTCTGATTTTCGATATCCCTGGGGAGCTGTGGGCACTGATGGGGATTTCGGCGGGATCGTCGGTGGGCTCGGCGATTATTCTCAGCACCAAGGCGGCCGGCAACGACCCCAATGAAGACCAATTCGCGCGTCAGAAGGCGTTGAGCGCGACACCGGGCAGCAGTGACGAGGACAAGGCTGCGGAAATGCAATGCATCATCAATCACGGCACCGTAGTTTCAAATACCAAGCCGGAAATGGCGCGCTGGTCCGATATGATCACCGGAGACGAGACCGGGAATTTCGCGCACATCGATCTCTCGAAATGCCAGATGCTGCTCTTTACCGTAATCGCCATCCTGATCTACGGGCTGTCGCTGTGGACCTTGTTTCACGCCATGGCCGTGGAAGGCGCCTTCACCAATTTCCCGGCATTCGACAAGAGCATGCTGGCCCTGATCGGCATCAGCCACGGCGGCTACCTGACCTACAAGATGACGCCGAATAGCGAAACCAGCAAGTAGCCGGTGAGCAAATGGCAAGTGCGGCAAGTAAACGACAGGCGACCAGCAATTACCGGTCGTTCGGCGGGCGTTTAGTGGGTCGCCTTGTCGGCGCCTTCGTCTTCAGGGCGAATGGCTGAATAGAACTGGAAGTTGTTCCGCCCCTGTTGCTTGGCCCGATACATAGCGGCGTCGGCGTTGCGAATCAGCCCGTTCAGGTCGGTGCCATCGGCTGGGTAGCTGCTGATGCCCATGCTGACGGTGATGTCCAGCCTGATTTGGGCTATCGCAAATTCCTGCTCCATGGCCTGAAGAATCTTGCGTGCAATCGCGGCAACTTCGCGAGCGTCGTGCTGCTCCTCAATTAAAACCACGAACTCGTCGCCGCCCATGCGAGCGACCAGATCGCTCTTGCGCACGCTCTCCAATAGACGGCGGGCGACTTCGCGCAGCAGCGCATCGCCGATCTGATGTCCCAGCGTATCGTTGACGTGCTTGAAGTGATCCACGTCGATGAACAGCACCGTAAAGGTAGAAGCGTGCCTTTGCGCGCGGGCCAGGGCATGGCGCAGCGCCTCTATGAACATGGGGCGGTTGGGCAGCTTGGTCAGGTCGTCGTGATAGGCGCGGTGCTGCATCTCCTCCTGTAAGTGTTTACGCGCATCAAAATTGGTGAACGCTGCCAGAATGGAGTACTCGCGCATGAAAATCAGCGTTTGCAGCGAAAGCAGCGACCAGAAGGGCACACCATCGCTGTCCTTGAGCAGGACTTCACGCTCGCGCACCACGCCCTGCACGCGCAAGGCATCGAGCAGCTCTTTGCGGCTCTCCGGCTTGGCATAAAAACTGACGGCCTCCCGGCCGACGATGTCGTCGATCGGCGCCTTGAGTTGCTCGGCGGCACGTTCGTTGGCGAACACGATAAGGTTGTCGCGTACCCGCGTCATGATGATGGGTATGGGCGCCGAAAGCAGGGCGCGGCGTAATTGGTATTCGCTTTCCTCCAGCGCCGATTGGGTGACTTCGCTTTGCCGCATCACTCGCCGCGAGAAAGTCACGCCGGCCAGCAGCAGCAGGGCCGCAACGATAGACATGAACCATTGCACGAACGACTGGATCTTGCGATGCGCGTCGCCGAGTACATAGGAAAACTCGTCCTCCAGCGGCGTGAGACGGGCGTTGATCGCGTGCAACTGCGCCACCATAGCCAAAATGCGCGCCTCGCTGGGCCGATCCCTGCCGATCTCCGCGTGCAAATCATCCGCGACATGGATCAACTGCTCCACCTGTGCATCCGCCTGCGCCCAGATATCGATGGCCCTAGCCATGAATTCGACATTACGGAAACGGCGAAACAACCGCATCATGCCGTCGATATCCTCGAAATGGTTGCCACCACGCACGAAGCCGTCGTGTGCCACGCGATAGTCCGGATCGGGTTTTTCAAGCTCCAGCCGGGCCTGGTGGTCTCCCAGCGGCACGGCGATGGCCTTCAAATAGCTTTGAAAGTCGGCCTCATCGTGCAATTTCGCATAACGCGTGAGGAAATACACCGCGTCTTTCTGCCCCTTGGACCAGAGCCCCTCGCCGCCGACATAGGCGCGTCCGCTGGACAGGATGGCCAGGCTGGAATGCGCCAATGCCAGCACGCATAGGACGATAGCCACGAACAGCCAGACGATCAGCGTCAGCTGGCGTCCTGGGCGATGCACCTTCTTTTTCGAATCTATGGCGGGGCTCATAGAACCAATTTCAAAGGATATGCCCAAGTTATACGCCGCCGCTCAAGGCAAAAATATGCGTTTCCGCACAAAATCATCCCGCGCCGACAGACGGTATATATGAGGGTACCGCAGGTCGTTTTTGAGGTGAGCAGGGCTGGCATGGCGTCCATTCCGTAACAAGGTGTAATTGCCGATGGGCGGAAACGGTGTGGCAGAACGCGTCCGGCGAGGGGTAGCCGGGACGCTTCCTCCAGGGGGCCCGTGTTATCGTTTTGGCTGCCCATCGCGCTGCTGGCGAAAGCCGGCCTTATCCGAGTTGCCCTACGCCATGACGACCGCTTTGCCCGAATCCGCCGGACGCAGCCGAAGCCCCCGCTTCTGGCTGCTCTACTTGGCTTTCTGGCTGCTGCTGGGCTTATCGCTATCTCTGGCCGAATATCAGCGCTATACCGGCCGCGGCGGCGGCATCTGGTGGGAACCGTTTCTATGGGAAATGAGCAGTACCTTCTCTGTCGGCATGGTGGCGCTGGCTGCCTATCCCTGGGTGCGGTTTCTTAGCAGCCGAGGGAAGTTCTCTCTCCTGGTGCCGGCGGGCCATGTGCTGGCCGCCGCTGTCTTTACGCTCGCGCATGTGCTGTTGATGTTCTCGATCCGCCGCATGGTGTATACCGTGGCCGGCGTCGCCTATCACCCCGGCAGTTGGCTGGACATCTTTTTCTACGAGACTCCCAAGGACCTGGTCACCTATCTGCTGGTCACCGGGCTGGTCTACGCGTACGTGCTGCACGAACGCGCCCAGCAGCAGCAAGTGCAATTGGCCCGCCTGCAGGGGGAACTGGCAGAAATGCGACTGGCGCGGCTGCAGGACCAGTTGCAGCCGCATTTTCTGTTTAATGCGCTCAATCTGGTTTCGTCACTGATGTACGAGGACGTTGCGCGCGCCGATCGTATGCTGTCCGAGCTGTCCGCGTTGCTGCGCAAAACCATGAGCCTTGAGCAAAAGACCATTCATAGCATCGGCGAGGAGCTGGAGATTCTCAAACCCTTTGTCGCCATCATGCAGGCGCGCTTTTCAGATCGTCTGCGTACGCAATTGCACTGTGACGACGCGGCGCTGGCCATGGAAATACCCTGCCTGATCCTGTTGCCGCTGGTGGAAAACGCCATCAAGCACGGCGTCGCGCAAAGCAGCGGAGAAGCCGATATTCGCGTTGAAATCCGGCGCACCACATCCGATGTGGAAATGCGCATACACAGCAGCGTCGGCGTGCTGGAGCGGGAAAGCCGCAGCGGTGGCATAGGCCTCAGCAATACCCGCCAGCGTCTGGCACAGGCCTATGGCGCGCGCGCCACTCTGAACATGACGGCCTCACAGCCCGGCGGCGTCGATGTGACGCTGACCCTGCCGGCGCCGGCCCTGCTGCCTGCCTGAGCCCATGCGCGCGCTAATCGTGGATGACGAGGGTCCGGCGCGCAGCAAGCTGAAGGCGCTGCTGCGCAATTTCGATGATATCGCCCTGGCGGGCGAAGCCGCCCAGGCCGTTACAGCACTGGAACTGCTGTCCAGCCAGGAAGTGGACGTGGTTTTCCTGGATATAGAAATGCCGGGCATGTCCGGCCTGGAGTTGGCGGCGCGCCTGCCGGAGAACGTGTCCGTGGTTTTCGCCACCGCCTATCACGAGCACGCGTTGCGCGCCTTTGACCTCAATGCGGTCGATTACCTGTTGAAGCCGTTTACGCTGGAAAGACTGGCGGAGACGATTGCAAGGGTGCGCCGCGAGCGCTTCTTGATGGCCGCCGGCGCTCTTCCGGAAGCCAACCCTCTGCAAAACGCTTTGCACGTCTTGCAGCCGGTGGCGCAACACTGGTTGGTGCAGCAACGCGGCCATCTGCAGCGTATCCCCTTGGCCGATATCGAATGGATAGACGCGGCCGACAACTATATTGAAATCCATACCGCGAAACAGGCCGTTCTCGACCGCATTACCCTGGCCGAATTTTTACAGCGGGTGCCCGGCGGGCAGTTTGTGCGTGTCCACCGCTCCTGCGCTATCAATATGGCGCATTTCGCGTCCTTGTCGCCCCTGTCCAGGGGAGATGCCGAAGTGCGCCTGATCAACGGTAAAGCCTTGCGGGTGAGCCGGCGTTACCGGGCGCAACTCGCCGCGCTATTCGCCTGAAGAAAAGCGCCGCCCCGCTCGCGACACCGGCGGCCCCGCTTACCCCTGATCGCTTGTAGGTCGAATGGCGGGGCGGCAAAGTGGGGGCATCATTTTTTACCGGACCTGCCGCAATGACCACTACGAGCCTGACTACTAGCGATGCACGCCGTTTGGATCTGGACTGGGTACGCATCATCGCCTTCGGCCTGCTGATTCTTTATCACACCGGCATGTACTACGTGACCTGGGATTTCCATATCAAGAGCCCGCACGCCTCCAGCGCGTTGGAGCCCTGGATGCTTTTGACCAATCCCTGGCGTCTGGCCCTGCTTTTCCTGGTATCGGGTGCCGCAACCTCATTTTTGCTGGCCAAGTCCAGCCTGGGTAGCTTTACCCGCAGCCGCTCCAGCCGCCTGCTGTGGCCCTTGTTGTTCGGCATGTTGGTGATCGTGCCGCCGCAGTCCTATTTTGAAGTAGTGGAAAAGCTGCAATACAGCGGCACCTACCCGGAATTCTGGACTCGCTATCTCTCGTTTGACCACGGTTTTTGCAAAGACGGGCATTGCCTGACGCTGCCCACCTGGAACCACCTCTGGTTTGTGGCTTATTTGTGGGTGTACACCATGGTATTGGTCCTGCTTTGCCGGTTTGCGCCCAAAGCATTGGAAACACTGCGCACGGCAGGTACCGAGGCCCTGTCGGGCTGGCGCGTGATTGTCGTGCCCTGCGCGTATCTTGCGCTGGCGCGGCTGGCACTGCTCTCCTACTTTCCGCAGACCCACGCCCTAGGCGGCGATTGGTATAACCACGCCGTGTACTTTGCCGTGTTCATGGTCGGCTTTCTGTTAGTGCGCCATGCGCCGTTCTGGGACGACCTGCTGCGCTTTCGCTGGCTGACCCTGGCGTTGGCGGTATTGAGTTACGCGGCATTGCAGGTCTATTTCGCCGCCTACTCCGGTGATGCCGTACCGCCGGACGCCCTGCGTTTTGTCATGCGCACCGTGTACGCCGTGGACCAGTGGTGCGCCATTCTCGCCGTGCTGGGATGGGCGCGGCGCTGGAATCCGGCTGACAGCCCGGCGCGGCGCTATCTGACCGAAGCGATTTTCCCGCTCTACATCCTGCACCAGACCGTCATCATTCTGCTGGCGCGCGCACTGGGTAAGGGCGATCTGACGCCCGCTGTCGAGGGGCCGATCCTGGTGGTCCTGACTGCGCTCATATGTTTTGCGGGCTACGAACTGATTCGCCGCATATCCTGGTTGCGTCCGGTGTTCGGGTTGCGCGCCCTTGCCAGGGATGCAGCGCCGCAAATTGCCGCCGAACCTCGCCGCGCCGCGTGAACTATAGGCAGCCTCAAGCCTAAAACCCCATCTCTTCCAGGTTGGGCATAAGCAATTGTATGTACCGACACCCGGCCTGGCGTGGGTGCGTACGGTCCGGGTCTTTGGCAATTTATAACATTTCAGTAACATTTTCGGCCATCCCCAAGCTGTTGAGCGGGCATTTCCCACCCGCGCGGGTAGGAGACAAAAAAGCCGATTGCTGCGAGACTTTCGTCATCCAATTTTGGTTGAGCGCAATGAATTCAGGCCGCCCAATTCAGCGTCAAACCGCAGCGGGGCCGGTCGATGATTGCAGTGGCCCACGCTGGGGATGCAAGAGATGGCCATGTACCTGACACTTTCCGAGCACGACGGCTCGGTGCGTCACACTTTCAGCGTCTGGAACAAGCGCTGGGGTGAGGCTTATAACGAGTGGGGCGGCTCGGTATCGCGCCGCCGCCGGCGTACCCACACGCTGGGCCCGCTCACTTGGCACACCTGGAAGCCGGAGGGGCCCACCGTCCCCATCAGCGTGAGCTACGCCAATGCCGACGGCAGCGTCACCGGCCCCTTGCCGGCCGACCGCTCCGATTCCGGTTATGCGGAAAACCGACTGGCGGAGTATTTCATCGGCAGCCGTTTCGACCCGACGATGGTTTCCGAAATTGTCGGTGCGCGCGTTGATTTTACCTTCCACGGCAAGACCTACAGCATCAGCGACGGCTCGGACTGGCTGGGGCGTTTCGGCTGGGACATGCTGGCCTTCGTTGTATTCGTTTTGCTGGTGGCCGCCGTCGCCATCGTGATCGGCTAGCCCGGTTTCAACGCTTTTTTCATGAGCACAAAGGGGATGAGTGTGCCATCGGGCAGGGTGTGTGCTACGGGTGCTACAGCCCGATAGCCGCAATTCTCGTAAAGCTGTTGCCCGGCCAGGGTGGCTACTAATTCCATCTGTCGGAAGCCGGCGCGTTGCGCCTCGGATTCGCAATGCCCCAGCAAGGTGCGGCCTAGGCCTCGCCGCGCCCACTGCGGGTGGGTGAAAAACGCACGCACGCGGGCCGCATCGCACGAGGGATCTAGCATGGTTTCGGTGTTTTCCGCCGCCGCATTGCCGCCCGCGCCGAATAGCCTGGCGCGCCGGCTCCAGCCGCCGCAGGCAATCAGGCGATCTCCGATAGCGGCGACGTAGTAGGTTCCGTCGCTGATGAGTTGCACGTCTACACCGAAGGCGCTGCCCAGGGCGGCTTCGATTTGCGCCGCCGAGTAGCCTGCGGACAAGTCGCGAGCCGACCCGGCAATCAGGTCCGTCAGTGCGGCTATATCGCCCAAGGTTGCGGTGCGAAGGTGGTAAGAGAACTCCGTCATGCAGACTAGGGTATCTAGTATTTGATACAGGCGCTGCCGGTCACATCGCCAGCGGCCCATTCACTTCTTGCCAATTTGTAACGGCGGTAGCTATGTGTATCGGCAAATCCAAATGGCGCACACCGGATACGGCACGCCCGCTACAATCATTCTATGCTGATCGCTCCCTCTGGAATATCCGCTACCTCACTGGCACGAGGCGTCATTCCCTTGCTGACCTGCCTGCTGCTGGGCGCATGCGGTGGGGGCGGTGGTGGGGGAAGCAGTAGTGGGCCGGCCACAGGGACCACACCCACGGCCTCGTTCACCGACTCAACGGTCTATTCGAGCGCCGCCGGCGCGTCGCTGACAACTGCCAGCGAAGCCACAGCCGTGACCCGTCATCAGATCACCCTGAACGGCGCCGTCCTGAACTACACCGCGACGGCGGGGCACCTCACGGCTCGCAGCCTCAGCGGCGCCTTGCCCGAAGCCTCATTTTTCTTCGTGGCTTACACGCTGGACAACGCCGATGCGGCTACCCGCCCGGTTACCTTTTTCTATAACGGCGGACCGGGTTCGGCCACGGTCTGGCTGCATCTGGGATCGTTCGGACCGCGGCGCCTGGTGACCGGCGATCCGGCCACGACCGCAGCCACACCTTTCCCCTTGGTCAACAACGCCGAGAGCCTGCTCGATATCAGCGACCTGGTATTCGTGGATGCCGTCGGCAGCGGTCTGTCCGAGGCGATAGCGCCCAATACCAATCAGACCTTCTGGGGTGTCGATGCCGATGCCGGCGTGTTCCGTGATTTTGTAATGCGCTATCTGAGCGTCAACAACCGCAATGCGTCGCCCAAATTCCTGTTCGGTGAATCCTACGGCACCACCCGCAGCGCCGTGCTGGCCAATCTGCTGGAAAGCGCCGGTGTATCGCTGAAAGGCGTGGTACTGCAGTCGTCCATACTCAATTACAACAGCAATTGCGGGGTCATCTCCTCAACGCTGAGTTGCTACGGCTACCTGCCCACTTATGCCGCCACCGGCGCCTGGTACAACCTCACCAGCCCGAGCCCCAGTCCTTCAGGCGCGGCGCTGCCGGGTTTTGTAAACCAGGCGCGTGTCCTGGCGGTGTCGCAATACGACCCGGCCGTGCGCAATTTCTACGCCGGCACGGCACCCAGTGCTGCGTTGCTGACGCAGCTCGTAAATAACACCGGCGCATCTCTGGCCCTATGGCAAAGCCGCTTCAACCTCGACCCGGGCACCTTTCAATCCAATCTTATTGCCGGCACACTGATCGGCCGTTACGATGCGCGCGTCTCCGCGCCCAAGGGCAGCGCCCTGGCGGCCGATGGCGATCCTTCCAGCACCTTTATCAGCAGTTCTTTTGCCAGCGGCATTACCAACTATCTGGCGAACGAATTGCAGTACACCAACCCCTCGTCCTACGTGATGCTGGGCAACGCCATCAATACCTGGAATTTTTCACACGACGGCGCGCCGCTACCGGACACGATACCCGACCTCGCCGCCGCCATGGCGCACAATCCCAAGCTTAAGGTGCTGTCGGTCAACGGCTATCACGATCTGGCCACGCCGTTTTTTGTGACCGAGCAGGACCTTGCTCGTCTAGGGGTGAACGTCAACATACAGGTGAAATTCTACGGTGGCGGCCATATGACTTATATAGACGACACCTCGCGTCCGCTGGAAAAGGCCGACCTGGTGCAGTTCTACCAAAGCGCCTTGCTGGCGCAATGAGCCGGGAGCAGAATTCATGAGCCCACGCCGCGCAAAAACCTTTCGATGGCCCCTCGTTCTAGCGACCATACTAGTTGCAGCGACCGTAGTTGCCGGCGAAATGCCACCGGCCACCATGGAACGGCCCTTGCAGGCGCCCTCAGTGCCGAAGGCGGTTCGCGACCAGGTGGTGGTTCCCGCCGAGCCGACCCGCGATCAGGCCCTGCGCGAACAGGTGGAACGCAAGCTCAGGGCCGGGTTCGATGCCGCTGCCGTGCGGCACGGCGGCAGCCTCACTCTGGAACAGGCCCAGGCGGCGGGGCTGGGCTATATCGCCCGGAACTTCGCGGCTATTGATAGTGCCAAGACCGGCGTGGTGCGCTTTGAGGATGTGAAGCGCTATATGCGCGCACGCGGGGCGCAGCTGAACTAGGCCCCGCGCGGGCCTATAGAACGTCGGGCTTGCTTTGCCGGGCCTTTTCCTTCTTGGCCTCTTCTTCTTCCGCGCGGGCACGCTCAGCGTCGATCGCCTGCTGCTTGGCCTGCGCCTTTTGCACGCTGCCGCTGATGGACTGCAGCGAATCGCGCTGCGCTTTGTCGCGGGCATTTACCTCTTGCATGCGGGCGGCCACTTCGGCGGCGGCGCGTTCCTGTTCAATGCGCTGCTGCTCTTCAAAGTTGGCGCGTTTCCAGAGCACATAGCCGGTGCCTATCAGCAATGCCACCGCGCCGCCGTAGATGAGTACGCGCGCCGTGGACAGGCCGGATTTCTTCACCTGAACCGGGGCCGGCGTCTGAACCGCCAGCAACTCACTATCGTATTTCTCGCGGGTGGCCGGGTTCGACAAAATCGAGAAGGCATTGTCGACAGCCTGCTGAATGGCCTGCCGGTCGGCACCGCTCAACGTCGCGTCCTGCGCAATTTCCTGACGCTTGCGGTCGTAGGCCCGGCGAATCCAGGTGTCATTGGCATTCGGCGGAATTTCCAGAACTTCGTATAAATCTTGCGCCATGGGATGTCTTTAATTGTTAGGTTGGGTAGTGGCGCGATCAAATAAATCTCTCCCTGATCTGCCAGGCGATAAATTATATATTGATCGACGTCAATTTTGTCTATGCGATTAGCCGGGTGGCTGAGATGACTTTATTGCAGCCTCCAGGTCTGCTGGGCGAACCGGAACGTAGCCTTTTATCATGCACCGCTCGGGTCGGAATGTGCCTTAATCGCTATGGACGATTAAGGCATCCTTCGCCGCATGCGGCTCAGGACCGTTTATCGCTTGGAGCGATAAACGTCTAAGCAATGCCCACTGGGCATTGCTTAGTGCGAGGGCTCGCGTTACGGCCGCGATCCCTCGGCCCTTCGGGCCCGCCGCTACGCGGCGTCCTGCGCAAGCCCACTGGGCTTGCTGGTCGAACCGAGGTGTTGCTTCTCATCCGACCCGAGGTACCAAAATAAAAAAGCCCCGCAGGGGGCTTTTTTATTTTGGTACCTCGGGTCGGAATCGAACCGACACGTCTCGCGACACTGGATTTTGAGTCCAGCGCGTCTACCAGTTCCGCCACCGAGGCTCTCAGGGGGCGAATTTTAACAGTTTTTTGACGGTTTTCATGCCCGGGGCCTCGCTTGGTGCGGCGCGAGTTATAGCGTAATCTGCGCGGCTATTCTCCCTGCAAGCCCATGAAGACCTCCGATTTCGATTACCCGCTGCCGCCTGAACTGATCGCCCAGCATCCTGCTGCCGAGCGGGCCAGCAGCCGTCTGCTGCACGTCGATGGCCCGGCGGGTAGCTGGGCCGACCGCAGCTTCCGCGACCTGCCGACCTTGGTTAAACCGGGCGATCTGCTGGTATTCAACGATACCAAGGTGGTCAAAGCGCGCTTGCACGGGCGCAAAGAGTCCGGCGGCTCGGTCGAGGCCCTGATTGAGCGCGTAGTCGATACGCATACCGCCCTGGCCCATGTGCGCGCCAGCAAATCGCCCAAGCCGGGAGCTACACTGCTTTTCGCCGGTGACACGCGGGCGCAGATGCTGCGGCGTGTGGATGATTTATTCGAACTGCGCTTCGACACTGCAGTGTACGAATTCCTTGAGCAGCACGGCGAGGTGCCGCTGCCGCCGTACATTACCCATGATGCCGATAACGTCGATGAGGCGCGTTACCAGACCGTGTATGCGCGCGAAAAAGGTTCGGTGGCCGCGCCCACCGCCGGCCTGCATTTTGATACCGCCATGCTGGACACCCTGAAGGCCGGAGGCGTGCACTTGGCTTATGTGACCCTGCACGTGGGCGCCGGCACATTCCGCCCGGTGCGCGATGAAGACATCACGCAGCACGTCATGCACAGCGAGCGTTACCAGGTCCCGCCGGAAACGGTAGCTGCGATCGAGCAGGCAAAAGCACGCGGCGGCAGGGTCATCGCCGTCGGCACCACGAGTCTGCGCACGCTGGAGGCCGCAGCGAGCGGCGGTGCTTTGCAAGCCGGCAGCGGCGAAACCCGGTTGTTCATCACGCCGGGTTACCGCTTTCGCGTAGCCCAGCGCTTGTTAACCAACTTTCATTTGCCCAAATCCACACTCCTGATGCTGGTTTCCGCCTTTGCCGGCCAGGACACGGTGATGCGCGCCTATCGCCACGCGGTTGAACAGCGCTACCGATTTTTCAGCTATGGTGACGCCATGTTGCTGGAGAGAACCGATGCGCTTTGACCCATCCAAACATGGCTGACTTTGATCCGACCGGCTACTGGCGGCGCCGCATCACCGGCGCCATTGCGATCGACCAGGTCGGCCATCGCTCGCTGGGTGCGCGCTACAACTACTGGATTTATCGCCGCCGCCTGGAGGCGCTGAACGCCTGGGCGGACCGCCAATTCACCTCGCGCGCTATCGCGGGCGTGCTCGAGTTCGGCTGCGGTTCGGGTTTTTATATCGATTTCTGGCAGCAGCGCACGGCACAGGCCATCCTGGGCGTGGATATTTCGGCGGACAGCCGTCAACTGCTGGAAAAGCGCTATCCGCAACACCGTTTTTTGCAAGGCGACATCGGCTCGCCGAATCTGGCCCTGCAAGGGCTGTTCGAAGTAGTGACGATTTTCGACGTGCTGTATCACATCGTCGATGACCGCGCTGCCGCCACCGCCCTGCAAAACGCTGCCCGGCACATGAGCGCGGACGGCACCTTGCTGATCTTCGATCAACTGCTAGGTCAGGATACGCAAATAACCCGGCACGTAAAATTTCGCGGCCGCGCATCCTTTCAGGCCATGCTGGCCGAAGCCGGGTTGGAGATTGTGGACGAAGTGCCGCTGTTTCTTTTCCTGGAACCGCCACTAACGGGGTCGTGGGCGGCGAACCTGGCCATCTCCGGCATCTACTATCTGTTCGGCGTCGTGTTCCGCTTGGTGCCGCCGATCGGCAATCTGTTCGGGCGCATGCTGCACGCCCTGGACGCAAAGCTGCTGGCGCGCGGTATGCGCAACGGCAATCATTCGATATTTTTTATCCGCCACCGCCGCGCCGCCTAGGGTTGGCGGCTGCAGGGCGGGTCGCGGTCAGCTCAAATGCGGTCAGCTCAAATGCACACGGCTTTGCGCCGATACGTGCTGCTTGAGAAACTCCATTTGGTCGGCCAGGATGCGGCGATTGGCCAGGATCAGGAATTCGGCGCGGTTCGGCACATAAGGCGCATACACCAGCTCCATCTGCGCCTCTTCCGGCAGGCGGCTGCCCTTGCGCTCGTTGCAGGGCCGGCAGGCGGCCACCACGTTCATCCAGGTATCGTGCCCGTTGCGTGAATAGGGAATGATGTGATCGCGGGTCAGCTTGGAATGCGAAAAAACGCCCGCGCAATAGCCACAGACGTGACGATCGCGATGGAATAGCTCGCGGTTATTGAGCGGCGGCACCTGGTTGAAGCCCTTCATGGCCATGGCTTTGCCGCGGATGGCGATGATGGAGGACGCGGTGACGACCGAGGTTTCCCCCGTGTCGCGGCACTTGCCGCCGGTGACGGTGAAGGCTTCGCAGCCGGTTTCCCAGGCCACGCGCTCCTTGGCGTAATACCAGACGGCGTGCTGCCAGGTGATCCAGCGATGCGGAATACCGTTTTGATCCAGAGTCAAAATCAGCGGGAAGCGCTTGGCTTCCGGCGAAAACAGCGAAAAAGCGGGCTCCATCGGCTCGCGCGCAGCAACCACTTTCGGCGCGTGGGTGGCCTTGTGATGTTTCAGGTGATGACCGGCTTGTTTCCTTTGGTGCACGTTTCCTCCAACTTTCGACTTGGCGGCGAGATCGTGAACGGCGGATAATACGTGTCAGCCTGTTGCATAGTATGTTGCATACTACGCCGGAGGAACGCCCCGGCAGCTAGAGGCTAATCTATTTTCCCCTTCTTGAGAAGCCCCTTATGAATCTGGACCGAGTCGACTCCGGGAGCGATGTCCCCAACGACGTAAACGTCGTGATCGAAATACCGATGAACGGCGACCCCGTCAAATATGAATTGGACAAGGCAACCGGCGCCTTGTTCATCGACCGCTTCATGTCCACCGCCATGCACTACCCCTGCAATTACGGCTATATCCCGCACACCCTGTCCGACGACGGCGACCCGGTCGACGTGCTGGTGCTGACGCCGTTTCCGCTGATCCCCGGTGTGGTCGTGCGCTGCCGGCCGATCGGCATGCTGAAAATGACCGACGAAGCCGGCGGGGACGAAAAATTGCTGGCTGTGCCCATCGACAAGCTCACCTCGATTTATCGCAATATCCAGGCGCCTCAGGACCTGCCGGAAATCACCATCAACAAGATTTCGCACTTCTTTGCCCACTACAAAGACCTGGAGCCGGGCAAATGGGTCAAGGTGGAAGGCTGGGTGGGGCAGGACGAGGCCAAGCAGGCCATCGTCGCCGGCGTGGCCAAATACAACTCGGCCAAGGATAAGCCGCATTACTAGACCGCGATAGACGTCGCGAAACCTTGTAATCGGTCTGCCCGGCTGGCGACCAAGGTGCATGCCCTCAAGCGTTTCATGGAGACTCGCATGCTGCTGCCGGTACGATTGATCTTTCCTTTCACTTTGCTTTCGTTGCTGCTGGCGATGACCACAGCCACGGCATCCGCCCACGCCTCCGGCGCTGCCTGTCCCGCCGTCAGCAGCGGAGCGGGCACGACCACTATCGCCGAGTTATATACCTCCGAAGGCTGTGATAGCTGCCCGCCCACCGACAAATGGTTTTCCACCTTGTCGTTTTCGCGGGACGGCGTGGTGCCGCTGGCCTTCCACGTCGATTACTGGGATTACATAGGCTGGAAGGATCGCTTCGGCCAGGCCCGCTTTGGCGAGCGCCAGCGCACCAGTGTCACCCGGCAGGGTAGCCGCACCGTGTACACACCCCAGGTATTGCTGGATGGACACGACGTGCGCGGCCTATCGCTGGATGCCAGAGTTGCCGAAGGTGCGCGCGAGGCCGCACGCCAACCGGCGCGGGCGAAACTGCAATTGCAGCCGCTGCAGGCGGGCGGTGGGCTCGACGTGACGGTGAACGTGGAGGTGCCGGATAGCGCGCTGCGCCATCAATCGGGCCTTTTCATCGCGGTGACCGAAAACAAACTGGCGAGCCAGGTAACGGCCGGTGAGAACCGCGGTTCCACCCTGCGTCACGACCACGTGGTGCGGGAATTGGTCGGGCCCATACCCCTGCGCGCGGATGGCGGGCTCACGATCCAGCGCCAGATCGCCCTGCCGCGCGAATGGCGGCGCGATAACCTGGAAGTGGCGGCCTTTGTACAAAACGAGCGCACGGGCGAAATCCTGCAAGCCGTGGCCGCGCCGGTTTGCGCCGCGCCCTAGTGGTTAGCCTTAGGGGAGGGCGCCGACTTTAATACCAATTTTCCATAGCGCGATTTTTTGCAAATGTAAATCACCTTTTTGATTTGCGAAATGAGGGAATAATTTCGTATGATGCGCGTGGCCTCCTCATCTCGCGATCCGTGTCGACCCAAACCCTACAAGAAGAATTCGTCGTAACCCTGACTCAATGGCGGACCGACGGCGCGGAACTCGCGAGAGTGCGGCACGACGTCTTCATGCTGGAGCACTCCGTTCCGGAAGAACTCGATAGCGATGCCGACGATCCCGATTCGGCGCGCGTGCACCACGCGGTCGCGCGCGACGCTGCCGGCCAGACCATAGGCACCGGCCGTATCGTGCTCGACGAGCCGGTGCCGCGTATCGGCCGTATGGCCGTGCGCCGCGAATGGCGTGGCCGTGGCGTGGGCGCCGCCATACTGGAACTGCTGTGTGAGGATGCGCGCAACGCCGGTTTCGGCAAGGTGCTGGTGCACTCGCAGACCGTTGCCGCGCCGTTTTATTTCAAGCGCGGCTTTCTGTCCTACGGCACCGAATTTTACGAAGCCGGTATTCCACACCAGCAAATGCGGCGCAAGCTGGCCTAGAACTTGGCGCTTTCAGGCCAGTTCGGGCGGCCGGTAGGGCAGGGTTTGCAGGGCGAGCAAGGGGCCGTCGGCTGCCGCCAGATGCAAATCCCCGCTCTTGATCGCCTCGATTTGCGCAACCACCAAGGCTTCAAAGCCGCCGCTCGTCGCGGCGGAATTGGCGACCATGCCGGCTGCCTGATCACCGAAAGCCATCGAGTAAACGGCGGTACCGGGCGCGGGCGCCGCATCGCTGCCTGAAACACGCACCAAGCGGCGCTTGAGTATGCCGCGATATTGCGTGCGGGCGACGATCTCCTGCCCCGGGTAGCAACCCTTCTGAAACGATACGCCGCCGATCAATTCAAAGTTGGCCATTTGCGGCACGAACTGGTCCTGCGTGGCCGGCAGCACGGTGATGATGCCGTCTTCTATCATGGCTTTGTCCCACGCGTCGGCGCCGGCCGGGATAGCCTTCTGCGCCAGCTTGGTCCAGAGGGTGAGTGCCTCTTGCGGGGACGCCGAAATTTCAAAGCGCGTGGCGGACAGGCGGATCACCTGCCCCAGCGGGCCGTTGACGACTGCCATATCTTCCGCCGGCAGCGGGCCTACTTCTGCGGCCAGCAGAGTCGCCGCATCCGCCCCGGTGATGCCGAAGCGTACGCTGTCATCGCCGGCATCGGTCAGTTTTACCTTGGAACGCAGCACGAACATTTGCAAACGCTTCTGAATACCGGCCTGCAGGGCGCGCGGCAATTGCAAATGCAAACGGTCGCCGCTTTGCCAGATCAAAAAGGTGGCCAGCAAACGGCCCTTGGGCGAGCACCAGCCGTTCCATTGCGCGCGCGTTTCAACCAGCGCCAGTACATCGTTGCTGAACTGCGCATGCAGGAAGGCCGCGCGGTCCTCACCGCTGACGTCGATCACCCCTTCATGGGAAAGATCACAGAGCAACGTGCGGCCGTCCGTCGGCGTGTTGCTGCCGAAGTCTGCAACGCGGCCGTCGAGGAACACAGCGCCTTGGCGGCTGAGGTGATCAAGCCAGATTGGGTTCATGTGAGAATAATAACTGGGTTCGGTGCAATGGAATAAAGCGTGCGGGGCAATGTGCCGCTGCACTCGGTCGGTAATGAGCGGGATGGAAGAACAATACATTTGGCCGCAGAAACCGAAAATCAAGCCGTAGGAGAGGACTTCGCGCAGGCGCAGGTCATGGACCCGCGCTGGATCGCCCTGCGCCCCTCGCGCAGGGCATTGGCCTTGCTGGCTGCGGGGATATTGCTGGCGGGGCTCGCCCTTGCCTGGGCCGATCCATTGCCGGATTTGCCCGTGGTTTGGAAAGCGCTTGCGCTGGTCCCGGTGGCCGCCGCCCTGTTTTGGGAGGGACGAAAGCTCGGACATATCGGCAAGGGGGTGGCGCACGCCTTTTACCTTATCGACCTCAACGATCTCGCCGATCCCGACCAACCCGGCCACAAGCAATCCGGCGCGCGCCTGGGCATTCGCCTGCTGGTTGGCCCGGAAAATACCGTGCAGCAGGGCGTGGTGCTGGAGGGCGCATTTGTGACCCCTGCCTTTACGGCCATACCCTATCGCCTGGAGGGCGATACTGCCTGGCGGCCCGGCCGCATGCTTTCCCTATGGCCGGACAGCCTGGAGCGCGAGGCCTTCCGGGCGCTGCGAGTACGGCTCAAATGGCGCTAGTGCCTTGCGGGGCGGGTATAATCCCGTTTCGCTTCTAACGCCGCATTGCGGCCTCTGCCGTTTCCCATGAATCGCCCCGCACCCGCTGCCGTGTCTAATCTCCTCACGCTGCACGGCCCTATCGCGCTTTCGGCGTTTCGCATTGAAAAAATTCTTGCGCCCCTGCAGGCGCAGTTCCCGGAAATTCGCGGCCTGCGCGCCGATTTCGTGCATTTTGTGGAATGCACACAAACGCTGAATGCGGACCAGCAACAGGTGCTGGAAAAGCTCCTGACCTACGGTCATCTGAACGCCGCCGCCGCGTCGGGCGAAATGATGCTGGCGCTGCCGCGTTTCGGCACCATCTCTTCCTGGTCTTCCAAGGCCACCGACATCGCCCGCAATTGCGGACTTGCCGCCATACGCCGCATCGAGCGCGGCACCTGTTTCCATATCGAGTCTACGGGGTCGCTGTCCGCCGCGGCAAAGGCAGCCCTTGAACGCGCGCTGCACGATCCGATGACCGAGGTGCTGGTCGGCTCACTGACTACCGCCGCTGCCCTGTTCGAGGCCCAGGCGCCCGCGCCTCTGGCCAGTGTGGCGCTGGGTAAAGATGGTCGGGCCGCCCTGCAAGCCGCCAATCGCGATATGGGCCTGGCCCTGGCCGATGACGAAATCGACTATCTGCTCGCCTATTACCAGCGCATTGCCCGCGATCCCACCGACGTTGAATTAATGATGTTCGCGCAGGCCAATTCCGAACACTGCCGCCACAAGATTTTCAACGCCGCCTGGACTATAGATGGCAAGGCGCAGGACAAGAGCCTGTTCGGCATGATCCGCAACACCCACCGGCTTTCGCCGCGCGGCACCATCGTGGCGTACTCGGATAATTCTGCCGTCATGGAAGGGGCGCGCATCGAGCGCTTCTTCGCACGCGACGGCCGTTATGGCTTCCACGAACAGGATACGCATATTCTGATGAAGGTGGAGACGCACAATCATCCCACCGCCATCGCGCCCTGGCCGGGGGCCGCCACCGGTTCCGGCGGGGAAATTCGCGACGAGGGCGCCACCGGCATAGGCGCCAAGCCCAAGGCCGGGCTAACGGGGTTTTCCGTTTCCAATCTGAACCTGCCCGGCCATAAGCGTCCCTGGGAGGGCGATTACGGCAAGCCCGCCCGCATCGCTTCCGCCCTGAATATCATGACCGAGGGCCCGTTGGGCGGCGCCGCCTTCAACAACGAATTCGGCCGCATTAATCTCAACGGCTATTTCCGCACCTATGAGCAGGACGCGGACGGCGTGGTGCGCGGCTATCACAAGCCCATCATGATCGCCGGCGGCCTCGGCAATATCAACGCCGCGCACACCCACAAGAAAACGCTGGCCCCCGGTGCCCTGTTTATCCAATTGGGTGGGCCCGGCATGCGCATCGGTCTTGGCGGCGGCGCCGCGTCCTCGATGACCTCGGGCAGCAATACCGAGGCGCTGGATTTTGATTCCGTGCAGCGCGCCAACGCCGAAATGCAAAGGCGCTGCCAGGAAGTGATCGACGCCTGCTGGGCGCAGGGCGAGGCCAATCCCATTCTGGCCATACACGACGTGGGGGCGGGCGGCATTTCCAATGCGCTACCGGAGCTGGCCCACGGCGGTGGCGTGGGTGCGCGCTTCGATTTGCGCAATGTTCCTTCCGAGGAACCCGGCATGAGCCCGCGCGAAATCTGGAGCAACGAATCGCAGGAGCGCTATGTGCTGGCGATCGCGCCCGAATCGCTGGCCCTGGTGAAATCGTTCTGCGAGCGCGAGCGCTGTCCGTTTGCGGTGGTCGGCGAGGCCACCGCCGAGATGCAGCTGGTGGTGCACGATCCCCTGTTCGGCAACGACGCGGTCGACATGGAAATGGAGACCCTGCTCGGCAAGCCGCCGCGCATGCACCGCGACGTTACTTCGCAATCGGCAGAGCTGCCCGCGCTTCGCACCCACGGCATGGAATTGAAGGACGCCGCCTACCGGGTACTGCGCCTGCCGGCGGTGGCGGACAAATCCTTTCTCATCACCATCGGTGACCGCTCGGTCGGTGGCTTGACGGCGCGCGACCAGTTCGTCGGCCCCTGGCAGGTGCCGGTGGCCGATTGTGCCATTACACTGATGGGCTTCCATACTTCGCGCGGCGAAGCCATGGCCATGGGCGAGCGTACCCCGCTCGCCATCGTCAATGCACCCGCCTCGGGCCGCATGGCGGTGGGCGAGGCTATTACCAATATCGCCGCCGCTGACATCGATGAAATCGGCGACATCAAACTCTCCGCCAATTGGATGGCCGCTGCAGGCTATCCCGGCGAAGACGCCAAATTGTTCGCCACTGTGCAGGCGGTGGGCATGGAACTGTGCCCGGCCCTGGGTATTTCCATCCCGGTCGGCAAGGACTCCCTGTCGATGAAAACCGTCTGGCAGGATGAGGGTGCGCAGAAGCAGGTGGTGGCGCCGGTGTCTCTGCTGATTTCCGCCTTCGCCCCGGTGCAGGATGTGAACTTCACCCTGACGCCTGAGCTTTCGCGTGAAGCCGATACCGAACTGGTGTTGATCGATCTGGGGGCGGGCAGGAACCGCCTGGGCGGCTCTGCGCTGGCGCAGGTGTACGGCCAGGTGGGGAACAGCGTGCCCGACGTTGACGATGCCGACGCCCTGAAGCGGTTTTTTGCGGTGCTGCGCAAGCTCGCGCGCGAGCAAAAAATCCTCGCCTATCACGACCGCTCCGACGGCGGCCTGTTCGCCACGCTTTGCGAAATGATGTTCGCCGCCCACCTCGGTGTCAGCATCAACCTGGACGCGCTCACCTTTAACGAACGCGAAGCCGACGTGGACGATTACGACATCACCGCCGAAACGCGCAAGCTCGGTGAAAGCGAGGCCGTGCTGGCAGCGCTGTTCAACGAGGAACTGGGCACTGTTCTGCAAATCCGCAAGGCAGACCGCGCTCAGGTGATGCAGTCCTTGCGCGAGGCCGGTCTGGGCGCCATCAGCCACACCATCGGCCAGCCGAACGCCGCCGACGAGCTGCGCGTGGTGCGCGCCAATCAAACCCTATTGGCGGAGTCGCGCATAAACCTGCAGCGCGCCTGGTCGGAAACCAGCCACGTCATCCAGTCCCTGCGCGACAACCCCGTCAGTGCCAGGCAGGAATACGACCGTCTGCTCGATGGCAAAGACCCGGGCATGCAGGCCAAAATCAGCTTCGATATCCGCGACGATATCGCCGCGCCCTATATCGCCAAAGGCGCAAAACCGAAAATCGCGATACTCCGCGAGCAAGGCGTCAACGGCCAGGTGGAAATGGCTCAGGCCTTCATGGCAGCCGGCTTCGAGTCCTACGATGTACATATGAGCGACATCATCGCCGGACGGGTGACGCTGAAAGACTTTCACGGCTTCGCCGCCTGCGGCGGCTTTTCCTACGGCGACGTGCTGGGTGCGGGCGAAGGCTGGGCCAAATCCATCCTGTTCAACGCGCGCGCGCGCGACGAGTTTGAAACCTTCTTTCAGCGCAAGGACTCGTTTGCGCTGGGGGTCTGCAACGGCTGCCAGATGATGTCCAATCTGCACGAGATCATTCCCGGCGCCGAAGACTGGCCGCACTTCGAGCGCAACGCCAGCGAGCAGTACGAGGGCCGCACCGTGTTGCTGGAAATCCGCGAGTCCCCCTCCATCCTGTTTACCGGCATGGCCGGGAGCATCATCCCGGTGGTGACGGCGCACGGCGAAGGCCGCGCCGTGTTCCGTGATCAAAAGCAGCAGGACGCCGCGCGCTGGCTATGCTCGGCGCAGTTCGTCGATCATTACGGAAAGGCCACCGAAGCCTACCCCATGAACGTCAATGGCTCCCCCCTGGGCATGAACGCCTTCACCACTCCGGACGGACGCTTCAGCATCATCATGCCGCACCCTGAGCGCGTAACGCTCTCAGCCAATCTCTCCTGGCATCCGCGCGAGTGGGGCCGCGAAAGCCCCTGGATGCGTCTGTTTCGCAACGCGCGGGTGTGGGTGGGCTAGCAGTCTTTGCGCCTTATTTCTTGCGATTTACATCGTTGAGAAAACGGATCAAGCCCGCGAAGTAAGTCTTCTGATCGTCGTACATCGACATATGGCTGCCGTTGGCGCAGTAGAGGTAACGTCCCTTGGGGAACGCGTGCGACATCCATTCCATATGCTTGGGGTCCATGGTGTCGTAGCGCCCCGCGATTACCAGTGTGGGCACGGTGATCCTGCTTAAATCCTTGCTGCGATCCCATTTCTCCAGTGTGCCGCTGGCGCCCAACTCGCTGGGCCCTTGCATGGGGATGTAGATTTTCTTGTTCAGGCGGGTGAAGGCGCGGTTGACCGGGTCGGGCCATTGATCGGGCGGCAGGCGCAGGATGTGATGCGCGTAGTGGTTCGGCATCAGCAATTCCATGTAACGCGGGTCTTCGTATTTGCCTTCGGCTTCCAGTTTGCGGATTTCCGCCAGCACCTTCTGGTCCATGGCCGGCATCAGCACCTTGGCGGCGTACTCGTTGTACGCCGGAATGCTGGACATCATATTGGAGACGATCAGCCCCTTCAGGTTCTGTTGGTATTTCAGCGCGTATTCAATCGCCAGGATGCCGCCCCAGGAATGACCCAGCAGGTAGAAATTGTCCTTGTTCATGCCCAAGGCCTTACGCACCTGCTCAACCTCTTCTACAAAGCGTTCGGTGGTCCACAGCGAGGGATCATCCGGCTGGTCGCTGAAGGCCGAGCCCAGCTGGTCGTAGTAGTAGTACTCGATGCCGGCGCCGGGGAAGTAGCTGTCAAAAGCTTCGAAATACTCGTGCGTTGCACCCGGGCCACCGTGCAGCAGCAGCACCTTGATTTTTGGGTTGTTGCCGACGCGCTTGGTCCAGACATTAAAGGTGCCCTTGGGCGTCTGGATGGGGATCAGCTTGGCGCCGCCGCTGAGGATGTCGTCGCGCTTGCCGTGGTCAAAGTAGCCGGGGCTTGCCGCCGCCGGCAATGCAGCGCCGGTGCAGGCGATCAGTGCGCCCAGCACTAATGCGAATAAACTTTTCATGGGGCCTCCCGTTTGTGTATTTACAGCATACGCTGGCGCGGCCGAATCGGATTTAGGGCGGGGAGCGGATAACCGAGGGCTGATGCCGGGCCGCGCAGGCCGCAGATGCGGTAGCGTTGCCTAGTGTTCGAAACGCGCGCCGAAGGCTTCCGAATATTGTTCTTCGCCGAACTCGAAATGTGCGTCGGGCGATTCGCCCAGATAGGTACTTTCCACCGTCACCTTCACATAGCGGTCGAGCTTTTGCCAGATGGCGTAGGTGAGGGTGCGGGCGATGTCGGCGGGACGCTCGCCGGCGCGGATCTCGTGGTCGGCGGTCAGCACCAGGGCGGTGGCGCCGTTGACGCCGGCGCGGTCGACCTCCTCGGGCTTGCTCCAATGAGTGGTGAAAACTTCCACCACCATCGGCAACTCACGCGCCAGCAGGGGCGAGACGGACATCTCCAGGCGGTAGAGGTTGCCGGCTTTCGCGAACTGCACGCGGATGGGATGACTCATGGGCGCACGGTAGACCAAGTCCGGCAAATGCGCAACGCTAGGCAAGCGCCTAAATATGGATTAGCATCTGTGGTTCCTGACCGATAGCGGAGAAAATCAGGAAACAAAAAGGGCGGCCCATGGCCGCCCTTTTTTTGCACTGCATTTGTATTGCATTGCTAGTTGCCCGCGCCGCTCCCTACAAAGCAAGCCGCGGGGCAGGCTGCGGGGCGGGTTTTTACAAGCCCTCGATCTTGGCTTTTTCGCGCAGGCTTTGAATCAGCTGGCGAACCATTTCCTGCTGGGCGCGCTGACGCAGGTTGTCCTTGGCTTCTTCGAACGTGGGCACCTTGAGCGGACGCGAGTCGTCGAGACGAATCACGTGGAAGCCGAACTGCGTCTTGACCGGCACATCGGTGATCTGGCCTTTTTGCAGGGCCTTCAGGGCGTTGCCGAATTCGGGAACATAGCGGCCGGCCGGCGCCCATTCGAGGTCGCCGCCGTTTTCCTTGGAACCGGTGTCCTTGGATTTTTCCTTGGCGATCTTTTCAAAGCTGTCGCCGCGCTTCAGATTGGCGATGATGGTCTTGGCTTCGTCTTCGGTGTCCACCAGGACGTGGCGAGCCTTGTACTCCTTGTCGCCCATTTGTGCGGCGAGCTGGTCATACATGGTCTTCAGCTGGGCGTCGGTGATCGGGTTAGCCTTGGCGGTTTCTTCAAAGAAGGCACGGATCAGAACGGCCTGCTTGGCCATCTCCATTTGCGTGGCCAGCGTGGGATTCTTGTCCAGGTTCTTTTTCTTGGCAGCTTGCACCAGCACTTCGCGGGTGACCAGTTCGTCCTTGATGGCCTTGTCGGCTTCCGGGGAAGCCGGCTGGCCCTGGGCCTGGGCTTCTTTGGTCATGGCATCGACAAAAGACTTGGGGATCGCAATGCCGTTCACCGAAAGACCGGAGGGGGCGGCCTTGGCGCCTTTTTCCGCTTTTTCCGTTTTGTCGGCTTTTTCAGCTTTGCTTTGCGCCATGACGGCCGGTGCCGACAGGGCAATGGCCAAGGCGGCGATGAGTGTATTTACTTTGAATGACATGACTCTTCCTTACGTGAAATGAATACAACGGTTAATCGGTGTTCAAGGGTGACGCCTATTGCTTCAACTGATTCTTAAACTGCGCGCGCATCGATCTGCAAAGCATGGATGCGCGTTTTCATCAAATCGGCCAATAGTTCATAAATCATGCGGTGGCAGGCAACCCGCGTTTTTCCGGCAAAGGCCGGCGATATTACCGTGAGGTCGAGGTGCGTACCATCCACCGCTCCGGTGCGCTCGGCGTGCGCCTGCGCGCCGGCGTGTCCCCGATGCGCGGCGGACTGGTCGCGCACTTCTAGCAGGGTCGGCTGCAGCACTTGCAGGCGGGCGGCGATCAGGTCTTTTATGGCGCTCATGGTCAACGCGGAAAGGTCCGTTTGAAGGGTTTCACGGTGACCCGGGCGTAAACCCCCGCCAGCGCATACGGGTCTTCCGAGGCCCAGGCGATGGCTGCCTCGCGCGAAGCGAACTCGGCCACGATCAGGGAGCCGGTGAAACCGGCCGGTCCCGGGTCTTCGCTGTCAATGGCCGGGTGCGGTCCGGCCAGGATCAGGCGGCCTTCGTCCTGCAGGGCCTGCAGGCGTTCCACGTGCGCGGGCCGGCTGGCGCCGCGCGCCGCCAACGAACCTGGGCGGTCCTCGCAAATGATGGCGTACAGCATCAGCTAATCTCCTTGGAGACGTCCTTGGGCAGATCGTCGGGCTTGTCGGCAAAATACTCCGGAAAATTCCGTGCCAGCCAAAATACCTGCGCGACCGAGAACAGGAAGATCAGCGCCGAGCCGCCGAATATCTTTACATTGACCCAGGCTTCCAGCGACAGCACCGTGGCGAAATATTGATTCAGCGCCGCCATCACCAGAAAAAAGCAGCCCCATGCGATCGACAATTGCCGCCAGGCGAGTTCCGGCAATTCGATTTCCTGGCCCAGCAGCGCCTTGAGAGGGCTCTTGTTTACCAGCAGGGCACCGAGCATGAGCAGGCCCATCAGACCGTAGAACAGTGTCCACTTGACCTTGATGTAATAGGGGTTGTGCAGCAGGATAGTGGCGCCGCCGAAAATGACCAGAAAACCCAGCGACAGCCACTGCACCGGTTTGATCGGTGTGCGTTTTACCAGACACCAGACTATCTGCCCCAACGCAACGGCAATGGCTACGCCGGCGGCGACGTAAATGTCGGCGACTTTGTAGGCCACGAAGAACAGAAGGACCGGCAAAAAATCCAGCAAAATCTTCATGCAAAAAGCGCGGGTAAGAGAATCGGCAAAATTGGCGGCAAAAAAATGTGTAAGCCGAAGGCGGCGGTAAAAATAGCAGGCCGAAAAGGCAACTGATTATTATCTCATGCCTGAAAATTAATGGGGATGGGCGGTTTTGCCCAACTCCGCCTCGATCAGGCTACGGGTTTCGGCCGGAAAGCCGGGCTGCGCGGCCAGCGTATTCGCTTCCCCGTAAAAACCGGCGCATTCATCGGGTAGGTGGTCGTTGAGCGTTGCGAAGGCATAGCGCATCAGTTCGGCATCGCCGCTGCGGATGGCGGTAATAGCGAAATTGAGATTCAGGATGCGCCAGGGGCGCTCCGGGTTGGAGCGTTCCAGGTCGGCGCCTAGCTGTGGTTTCAAGTGGGTGATAAATCCTTGCATAAGGGCATAGGTTGCGGCGGTGTCCTGCCGGGTCAGGGCGGCGTTGGCGCGCTCGGCCAGCGCATTGACGATGCCGTCCGCATTGGCGATGGCCAGACCGTGACGCATGGACCAAAGGCCCACACCGATTACGACCGCCTGCCAGGCGCTTCGTTCCCCGCCAAGATCGAACTGGTCCAAGCCAGTGAGGATGTCCGCCAGCGCGCGTAGCGCCTCCTGTGCGGCGTAGTCGGCGTCCGCTACCGGTAGGACGGCATCCGCGCCGTAATCCTTGTCCAGCTGCGCCGCCAGTTGCAGGAAATTGGCGACGATGTGCAGCTCCCCTCCGCTTGCCGTGGTGTAGTCGCGGGGAAGACTGGAGGCCGCCAACGCTCGACGCAATTTGGCCGCAGCAGCAGGAAAGGCTCCGTCCTGCAGGTTGTTGGCGGGGCCGAAGGTGGCATCGTCGGCGGCAGGGGATTCAGCCAGGGCGATGCGTATGGTTTTGGTTTCAGTCATGTACTAAAGATCGGGTGCTAACAATCGGATACAAAAAACCCAGCGGGGGCTTGTAAGCCTGGCGTAAGCCGCGAGCAAAGTCGTATCGGGCCAGGCGGGATAGAGCATGCAAAGAGCGCGCAAAGGCGTGCAAGGTTACACCAGAGGCGGTTTTAGGTGCTGAACCCCTCATTTTGCTATGATGATGCATCGTTTCACCGGTTCTCCGTTTTGCCCAATAATTTCGATCTGCACAACCACACGCTGGCCTCCGATGGCCTTTGCACTCCCGGCGAATTGATCGTCCTGGCGGCAAAGAATGGTTGCGACGCCATCGCCCTCACCGACCACGACACCGTAGCTGCTCTGGCCGATGCTGCTGTCGCAGCAAAAGAGGCTGGCATAGGCTTTATCAAGGGCGTGGAAATATCGGTTTCCTGGGCGCCCGATGAGGATTCCCGCCCCACCACCGTCCACGTGGTGGGACTCGGCATCGACCCGGCGCAGAGCGATTTCGCCGCCGGACTGGAGCAGATCCGCATCGGGCGTATCGCCCGTGCCGAACTGATCGGCCAGGAGTTTGCACGCATCGGCATAGCTGGCATGTTCGACGCGGCCTGGGCGCTGGCGGAAAACAAATCCATGATAGGTCGCACCCATTTTGCCCGCGCCCTGGTCGAACGCGGCCTGGTCAAGAACACGCACGCCGCTTTCGATCGCTATCTGGTCGGCGGCAAGCCGGGCTTCGTACCGCATCGCTGGGCCACACTGGAAGAGGCGGTTTCCTGGATCAAGGCCGCCGGTGGCGTCGCCGTGGTGGCCCATCCGGGGCGCTATAAATTGAACCAGGGCGAAATGGCCCAGTTCCTCAGCGAATTCAAGGCCTACGGCGGGGAAGCCATCGAAGTGGTCACCGGCAGCCATAAGCCCGCGCAGTACCAGGAATACGCCGCCATCGCGCGCCAATTCGATTTTCTCGCCTCGCGCGGCGCCGATTTCCACGGCATCGGTGAAAGTCATTTCGAGCCGGGCAAGCTGCCGCCGCTGCCTGCCGATCTCACGCCGGTATGGACCGCGCTGGGCTGAGGCCCACCGCATTTTCGTAAATCACCTTTCGTGAGTCAGTTTTTTTCCCTGCACCCCACCCATCCGGAGGCCCGCCTCATCAAGCGCGCGGTGGCCATCGTGCGCGAGGGCGGGGTCATCGTCTACCCCACCGACTCCTGCTACGCCCTGGGCTGCCATATCGGCGACAAGGACGCCATGGAGCGCATACGCCGCATCCGCGACGTGGACGAGCGCCACCACTTCACCCTGGTGTGCCGCGACCTGTCCGAGATCGGCACCTTCGCCAAGGTCGACAATGCGCAATACCGCCTGCTGAAGGCGCATACCCCCGGTAGCTACACCTTTATTTTGAAAGCGACGCGGGAACTTCCGCGCCGTCTGGCCCATCCCAAACGCGCCAGCATCGGTGTGCGCGTCCCGGACCATCCGGCCACGCACGCCCTGCTGGCGGAACTGAATGAGCCCCTGCTGTCCTCCACCCTGATCCTGCCGGGCGACGAGGAGCCCTTGAACGATGCGGAAACCATACGCCAGCGCCTCGAACACCAGGTCGATCTGATTCTCGACGGCGGCGCCTGCGGGGTCGCTCCCACCAGCGTCATTGATTTATCGCAGGACGACCCCATCCTGGTGAGGGCGGGCAAGGGCGATGTCTCGGCCTTCGGCTTTGCCGGCGTGACCGGCTGATTCTTATTTGGCGGCGCATGAATTCGACGGTCATTATTCAAAACATCACCATCTTCGCCATCCCGGTGATTTTTGCCATCACCCTGCACGAGGCTGCGCACGGATTTGCGGCGCGCTATTTCGGCGATAACACCGCGTATATGATGGGCCGGCTGACGTTAAATCCGCTCAAGCACATCGACCCGATCTGGACCATCGTGGTGCCGCTGCTGACGGTGGCGTTTACGCCCTTCATTTTCGGCGGCGCCAAACCGGTGCCGGTCAATTTCGACGCCCTGCGCAATCCGCGCCGCGATGCCATCCTGGTGGCCGCCGCCGGACCCGCCGCCAATCTCTTGATGATGTTTCTCTGGGCGCTGATCCTGAGAACGCTGGTGCCTCCCGGCGATTCGGCGGCGATGGAATTTCTGGCCAATGTCTGCGCCGCCGGCGTATATACCAACGCCATCTTCATGCTGTTCAACCTGATCCCCATCCCGCCGCTGGACGGCGGGCGCATCCTGGAGGGCCTGCTGCCGCCGAAGGCCGCGCAGGTATTTTCCCAGATCGAGCCGTTCGGCATCCTGCTGGTGCTGATCCTGATGCAGTCCGGCGGCCTGTTTCAGCAGGTTTTCTCGCCACTGGTGCAACTTTGCCAGAACGCTGTATACTCTCTTATCGGTCTATCCTGATCGCGCCGATCCGCCGCCTCCCGGTGGTTGTGAAGAGAAGAGCGCGCATCGAGCGGCACCAGCTACGCCAAGCCGCCACGCATCGCCCCACTATTTCGGATTTTGCCAATTTCCTCCATTGAGGGTTTGAACCCGTTGTATGTTCGCAGATAGAGTTTTATCGGGCATGCGTCCCACCGGACGCCTGCACATAGGCCATTACCATGGCGCGCTGAAAAACTGGACCAAGCTGCAACACGAGCAGCCCTGTTTCTTTTTCGTCGCCGATTGGCACGCCCTGACCACACACTACGAGACGCCCGAAGTCATCGAGGAATACACCTATGACACCGTCATCGACTGGATCGCCGCCGGCATCGACCCGGCTGCCGCCACCCTGTTCGTGCAATCGCGCGTGCCGGAGCACGCGGAGCTGACCTTGCTCATGTCGTTCTTTACGCCGCTGTCCTGGCTGGAACGGGTGCCGACCTATAAAGACCAGGTCGAAAAACAGGGCCAGCACGGCCGCGACCTTACCACCTACGGCTTTCTCGGCTATCCGCTGATGCAGGCTGCCGACATCCTCATTTACCGCGCCAACGGCGTGCCGGTCGGCGAAGACCAGGTTGCCCATATCGAACTCACGCGCGAAATTGCGCGCCGTTTCAACCATCTTTTCGGTCGCGAAAAAGGCTTTGAGGAAAAAGCCGAAGCCGCCATCAAGAAAATGGGCGCCAAGAAGGCCAAGCTTTACAACCAGCTGCGCACCCGCTTTCAACAGGAAGGCGACGAGGCCGCGCTAGCCGCCGCGCACGAACTGCTGGCCGACGTGCAAAACCTGTCCATGGGCGACCGCGAGCGCCTGTTCGGTTACCTGGAAGGCGGCGGCAAGATGATCCTGTCCGAGCCGCAGGCGCTGCTGACCAGCATCCCGCGCGTGGTCGGCACCGATGGCGAGAAAATGTCCAAGAGCCTAGGCAATACCATAGACTTGCGCGACGCCCCGGACGATATCGTCACCAAGGTGCGCAAAATGCCCACCGACCCGGCGCGGGTGCGACGCAACGATCCCGGCGACCCGGAAAAGTGTCCGGTCTGGCAGTTGCACATTATTTACTCTGATGACGCGCGCCGCGATTGGGTGGTCAAGGGCTGCAAAAGCGCCGGTATCGGCTGCCTGGAGTGCAAGCAGCCGGTGATCGACGCCGTCATCGAGGAACTGAAACCGATGCGCGAGCGTGCCGCGCCGTACGAAGAAGATCCGACCCTGGTGCGCAATATTCTCGCCGACGGTTGCGAGAAGGCGCGCGCCACCGCCGAGGAAACCATGCGCGACGTACGCGACGCCATGGGCCTTAATTACCGCTGATACCGCTGACCGCCATGCACGCCCCCCGACTATTCCGCGTATTCGTCCTGGCCCTGCTGCTCGTTGCGGCACAGGCATTCGCTTATCCCACCGGCAAGTCGACCTTCATGTTCGACACCGATCAGGGCCGCACCATCGAAGTGCTGGTGTACCAGCCCAAAAACTTCGGCCCCAATTCTCACGTGCAGTTCGTTATGCACGGTGTCGGTCGCAACGCCGAGACCACCCTAAGTTACTGGACCGATGTAGCGGACCAGTTTGGTGTGCTGGTCATCGCGCCCAAATTCAGCAAGCATCTCTATAAGCACGGCACCGACTACACCCTGGGCGGCAAGGATATGTCGCAGGTATCGGAAATGACTATCTCCGTGGTCGAGCGCCTGTTCGACCGGGTCAAGAAAGACACCGGCAACCAGAGTTCCACATATCGCATTTACGGACACTCTGCCGGCGCGCAGTTTGTGGAACGCCTGGTAACCCTGATGCCCGAGAATCGCGCCGAATGGGCGGTGGCCGCCAATGCCGGCTGGTACACCCTGCCCGAGTGGCGCCCGGCCTCACCCCTGCCCGGCATGCCCTATTCGATGAAAGACGTAACCGGCGCCGAAGCGCGCCTGCACAAGGCCTTCGGCAGTCGCTTTGTCGTCATGCTGGGCGACAAGGACAACGACCCCAACCATATGTTGCTGCAGCACGGCACCGAAGTGGACCAGCAGGGTGTCGAACGATTCAGCCGCGGCAAGCATTTTTTTGCGGTATCGGAAGCCGCCGCCAAGGCACTGAATTGCAAATTTGCCTGGGAACTCAAAATCGTCCCCGGCGTGGGCCACGACGGCAAACAGATGGCTGCCGCTGCCGCTGCGCTGATGTATGGAAAGACCAAATGAGCCTCCACATTGAAAGTGCGCCATGAGTGTTGAACTGGTGACGGACGGCCAGCAAACGCTGGACATGGCCATGCCGGTGGCGCGCATCCGTGGCGAAGCGATGTCCGAGATGCCTACCGATCTGTTCATCCCGCCCGATGCGCTCTCGGTCATCCTCGAACAATTTGAAGGCCCGCTGGATCTGTTGCTATACCTGATCCGCCGCCACTCGCTGGACATTCTCGATATTCCCATGGCGGAACTGACCCGCCAGTACATGGTCTACGTGGAAGGCATGCGTGAGACGCGCCTGGAGCTGGCGGCCGAATATCTGCTGATGGCGGCCATGCTCATCGAAATCAAATCGCGCATGCTGCTGCCGCGCCCGCCGCGTGAAAACGAGGCCGAGCCGGAAGATCCGCGCGCCGAGCTGGTGCGGCGCCTGCTGGAATACGAACAAATGAAGGCCGCTTCGCAGGCGCTGGACCGCATGCCGCGCCGTGAACGCGATTTCGCTCTGGTCGACGTCCTGGTGGAGCAGAGCCTGGTGGCGCGCGTGCCCACCGTCATGCCGGTAGACCTTACCGATGCTTGGCGTGCCATCTTGGCGCGCGCCAAGGCCACCCGCAAGCACACCGTGGGCCGCGAGGAACTGTCGGTGCGCGCCCATATGAGCCGCATCCTGCGCGAGTTGTCCGGCAAGGGCTTCGTACCCTTCGAGTCCCTGTTCGATATCGAAAGCGGCGTGGCCGTGGTGGTGGTGAGCTTTCTCGCCATGCTGGAATTGGCGCGCGAATCCCTGGTGGAGCTGACGCAAAGCGCCGCCTTTGAACCCATTTACGTGAAATTGCGTGAGGCGCAAATGCCCGCGCTGGAACCCGGTGATTGAGAGTAGCAGCATGCAAGCAGAACAAGCCAACCCTGAACAAGAACAGTCGATGGACTCCCCGCTGGAGCCGCAAGCCGCCGAGGTCACGGCAGTCGCCATCGACCTCGCTGAAGCGCGCCGCGGCCTGGAGGCCACCCTGCTGGCCGCCAGCGAACCGCTGACCCTCAACGATCTGAAAAAAATCTTCAACGGCGAACTCTCGGTAGACACCATCCGCGTGCTGCTCGACGAATTGCGCGCCGAATGGACCGGGCGCAGCGTGGAACTGGCCATCGTCGCCAGCGGTTATCGCTTTCGCGTCAAGCCCGAGTACCAGAAATACCTGGACCGCATCAATAATGAAAAGCCGCCGCGTTATTCGCGCGCCGTGTTGGAAACACTGGCTATCATCGCCTACCGCCAGCCGGTCACGCGCGGCGATATCGAAGACATCCGCGGCGTGGTGGTTTCGCCGCACATCCTGAAGACGCTGGAGGACCGCGGCTGGATCGACCAGATCGGCCACCGCGAAGTGCCGGGACGCCCGGCCCTGTTCGCCACCACGCGCCATTTTCTCGACGATCTTAATTTACGTTCGCTGGAAGAGCTGCCGCCCCTGCATGAGTTGCAGGCGACCCTCGATCTCTCACAGGCCGGCGCCGCCTTGTCGGCGGGAGCGGAAACACCGACCCTGCCGGGAGTGGAGAGCGCCGAAGCCGCCGCAACCACCGAGGCCACCGAAGCTGCCGAGGCGGTGGGCGCCGATGCGCCGGCTGAGAGCGCCGACCCGGGCACCTCTAATCTCCCCGGCGAGATTACCGAAGGCGCGGCACCGGCCGGAGAGCCGCAATGATCAAGCGCGCCGTCATTCGCACCCCCGCTCGCGGTTATGTGGATGGCCGCTACATCGGCGAGGAAAAAGAAGCCGACGACAGCGCCGGCGACAACCGCCGTGGCGGCAAGCGGCGCGGCCGTGGGCCGGCAGCGGGCTCAGCGGCAGACAATATCGGCAATACCACCAAGCGCCGTGGCCGCGGCAAGGGCCGTGCGCAGGGCGCCGCCGGTGCGACCGGTGCGGCCGGCCCCCGCCAGGGGCGCGGAGGCCAGCGTCCCCCTCGCGGGCAGGGCGGAGCCAATGCGGATGGCCAGCCGCGCGCGCAGCAGCCACGTAAAAGCCGGGGCGGCAAGAAGACACCGTTTCGCGCGCCGGCCGTTCAAAAGCAATTGATCTCCGAGGTGGCCGAGAACCGGCGCTTGGGCGACGAGGTGAAGTCCGGCCAATTCGCTGAAGCGCTGGCCGCCACCAATAACGTCAAGCGCGAGCGCTTGCACAAGGTGCTGGCGCAGTCCGGCCACGGCTCGCGCCGCGATCTGGAAATCATGATCGCCTCGGGGCGCGTGATGGTCAATGGCATCGTCGCCAACACCGGCATGCAGGTGGCGCCTGGCGACACCGTCGCCATCGACCAGCGGCCGGTAAAAATCAAATTCAACGAAGAATTGCCGCGCGTGCTGCTGTATCACAAGCCCGAGGGCGAAATCGTCACCACTTCCGATCCCGGCAACCGCATCACCGTGTTCGACAACCTGCCACGTGTGGAAAACGGCAAATGGGTCGCCATCGGCCGGCTGGATATCAATACCTCGGGCCTCCTCATCTTTACGACCAGCGGCGAACTCGCCAACCGCATGATGCATCCGCGCTACGAAGTCGAGCGCGAGTACGCGGTGCGGGTGCTGGGGGAATTGACGGAAGAACAAACCGCCAAACTCCTGGAGGGCGTGAACATCGAGGACGAAGATGGGGAGGACGGTGAAAGCCGCCCGGCCAAGTTCGATTCCATCGAAAAGCGCAGCCTCGAAGGCGGGGATGCTGCCAACCAGTGGTACCACGTGCTCATCAAGGAAGGCCGTAACCGCGAAGTGCGCAAGATGTTCGAGGCGGTGGGGCTCACCGTATCGCGCCTGATTCGCGTGCGTTTCGGCAAGATCGAACTGCCGCCGCGGCTCTTGCGCGGCAAGATGATGGAACTCGATGCCGGACAGGTACGCAATGTGCTGAGCTGGGTGGGCATGAAGGCCGACGGCGCCGAAGGCGGCCGTCCCGAAGGACGTGAAGGCCGCCCCAATCGTGAACGTCAGCAGGGCAAGGGACCGCGCCGTGAAGGCGAGGCGCAGGCCGAGGGTGGTGAACGTGGACAAGCGCAAGGCCAAGGCCGCGGTCCGCGCAACCGTCGCGGCAAAGGGCAGGGCAGCAACCGTCAACAGGGGCAGCCGAATGGGCAAGGCAACGCCGCACAAAACAGCGGCGGCGCGAACGGCAATATCCAGTTGAGCGATGCGCAAAACTTCGATAGCGTGGCACCCTCGCATCACGACTTCGGCGACGACGCCGGCAATCGTGTGCAGCCCGCGCACGGCGGCAATTTCGACGAATCCTCGGGCCCCGGCAATTCCATCGCGGTCGCTCCCGGTGCCGCACCCAATGGTCCTAACGGTCCCGGTGGTCCCAAGCCGCGCCGTGGGCGCATGCGCCGCAATTTCCGCGGACGGCATCGCCGTCCGGCAGGCGGCGGCGCCGCAGACGACTCCAGCGGCAATCGCTAGCATCGCCGCACAGCGGTGACAATTTGGCACAGTCGCGTGCGCCGTTCGCGCGATACTGCGGCATCTGCCAACGGAGAAAAACATGAACCGCAATCACTGGCTCGCCGGCTTGGCCTCACTCTTTTTTGCGACTGCCATGGCCCAATCCACCCCTGCCACCCCGTCAGCATCCGCCGCTTCCGCACCACCTGCGCAGCAATACGGCTGCGACTCGGAAATGTCGAAGCAATTCGATTTTTGGCTGGGGAACTGGTCGTATAGCGGCCCGAACGGTAGCGGCGTCAACCGTATCACCAAGATTCTCGACGGCTGCGTAATCCTGGAAACCTTCGAGGGCGCACCGCTGAAGGGGCGCAGTTTCTCCACCTTCGACCGCGCCACCCAGAAATGGAAGCAGACCTGGGTGGACAACACCGCCAGCTATCTTGATTTCACCGGCGGCTTTGCCGACGGCAGGATGACATTCGTGCGCGAAGCTGAGATCAACGGCAAGAAGTTCCTGCAGCGCATGGTCTGGTTCGATATTCATCCCGACAATTTCCAGTGGAACTGGGAGCGCAGCGACGACGGTGGCAAGACCTGGCGCGTGCTGTGGCATATCGACTACAAACGCATGGCATGACAGCACGGCACCTGCAGCGCTAGAATTCACGCCTCACCCTTGTAAGCAGGGAGGCGCAATGGCCGGCAGGAACGCTTTGGCAATTTTGGTGGGCACCCGCAAGGGTGCCTTTGTGCTGACCGCCGACCAGGCGCGCGGCAAATGGGGTATCGAGGGTCCGCACTTCCTGGGCCAGATCGTTCAGCATTTTGTGCTGGACCCGCGCGGTGACAAGAAGAAGGGCAGGACCATGCTGGTCGCTGCGCGCGCCGGACATCTGGGGCCCACCGTGTTCCGCTCCACCGATTTCGGCAAGAGCTGGAAAGAGGCCAAAAAACCGCCGCAATTTCCGCCGGCGCCCGCCGGGCAAAAGGGCCTGGCCGTCGATCATGTATTCTGGCTTACGCCGGGGCACAGCAGCGAGCTGGGCGTATGGTACGCGGGCACCTCGCCGCAGGGCCTGTTTCGTTCGGCCGACGACGGCGTTACCTGGGAAAGCGTGGACGGCTTCAATTTGAACCCGGACCGCTCCAAGTGGTGCGGCGATCCCGGCCAGGACGGCACGCCTGACGGCGCGAAACTGCATTCGGTGGTGGTCGATCCGGGTGATGCAGAGCATCTCTACATCGGCATGAGCGGCGGCGGCGTGTTCGAAAGCTTTGACCGCGGCGAGACCTGGGCGCCACTCAACAAGGGCTGCGCGGCCGATTTCATTCCCACCCCCGATCCCGATTACGGACACGACCCGCACTGCCTGCGCGTGCATCCCAAATTTCCGGACCGTGTCTACCAGCAGAATCACTGCGGCATCTATGCGCTGGACCGCAAGGCCAAGCGCTGGAACCGCATCGGCGACAATATGCCCAAGGACGTGGGCGACATCGGTTTTCCACTGGTGCTGCACCCGCGCAACCCGGATACCTTATGGGTGTTCCCCATGGATGGCACCTCCGTTTGGCCACGTGTCTCAGTGGGCGGTAAGCCTGCGGTATACGGTTCGCGCGATGCCGGCAAGACCTGGAAGCGCATGGATAAGGGCCTGCCGAAAGCGCAGGCCTGGTTCACCGTCAAGCGTCAGGCCATGTGCGCCGATAGCCATGACCCGGTCGGCCTTTACTTCGGCACCACCGGCGGCGAAGTGTGGGCCAGTTTTGACGAAGGCAAAAACTGGTGCTGCCTGATTCAGCACCTGCCGCATATTTATTCGCTGGAAGCCGTCGCCCTGTGAAAGTATTCCTGCCCAGTCCTCTGGTGGAATACACCAGGGGCTTGCGCGAGGTCGAGGCCGAGGGCGCAACCCTGGATGCCTTATTGATCGATCTCGACCGGCGCTATCCCGGCATACGTTTTCGCATGATCGACGAGCAGGGTCGCGTGCGGCCGCATATCAAGCTGTTCGTCGATAAGGTCATCCAGCGCGATCTGCAGCATCCCCTGCAGGGGGCTAGCGAGATCGACGTGGTCGCTGCCTTAAGCGGGGGCTAGCCCTACCTCAAGCCGGCGGCCAGTCGCCCCTCGGGCCGTGACACCCAGGCTATCAGCGCAAACAGCAGTATGCCCAGCACGCCCGCCGAGGCTTCAAAGCAAAGCATAGCGCCGGTTCCCCAGTGGGTGCTGACCCAGCCGTTGGCCACCGTCAGGTAGGCGATGGGCACGTTCGAGAGCGAGGCGAACACATTGTATTTGGTGGCAGCCGCCCCTTTGCCGATCGCCTCCAGCACCACGGCGGAAAAGGCCGCGTAGCAGAGCCCGTTAATAAACGAGTAGAGGTTCACAAAAATCACGTACATCAGCTGCGTGCGCGGAGCAAACGCCATGGCTACAGCGCATACCGCAAGCACAAATCCGAACAAGGCATAACACTGCTTGCGGCCCAGGCGGTCGCATATATATCCACCCACCAGGCAGCCGGCTGCCGAAACCAAGCCGTTCATGGCGCCATTGACCGTGGCCACCACATCGGCCGACGCCTGCCATTCGCCGGCGATGGCGGCAAACACATTGGAGGCGGCCCCGGTGCCGATGGGCAAAAAGCAAATCAGCAAACCCAGGTAACCCAGGCGCGAGAGCGAGACGCTCCACAGGTCCTTGCCGACCAGGGTAATGTTGTGCCACAGGCTTAGCTTGCGATCCGATAGGGCGGGTTCGGGTACGTAGCGCAAGGCGATAATGCAAAGGAGGCAGATCACCGCCATGGTCGCGCCCGGCAGCCACACGGTGCTCGTGTGTTCGGCAATCCACAGCGCCGCGCCGCCGCCCAAGCCGGAACCGCCGAGGTTACCAGCCTGAAACCAGCCGGCCGCGCGGCCTTTTTCTTCCGGGGTGCTGCTATAGGCCATCAGACTGTCGGTGGCCATGCCGAGCAGGGTGGTGGCGGTCTGCGCCAACACCGCGACCGAAATCATCAGCGTGGTAACGCCATCTTTTACCGGCAGCGCGCCCAGGCAAAACAGCCCCAGGGCCGCAATCACCGTGCCGATCACGTACCAGGTCTTGCGTCTCAAGGTGGTATCGACCACCGGCGCCCAGAAGCATTTCCAGGTGTGCGGAATCATGCCTATGCCAATTAATGTGGCGATCGCCTCGGCGCTGATCCCGGCTCTGCCGAATAAAAACGCCAGCGTTACGGTGAGGTAGCCGGCGACGATGCCGAAGGGTGTAATCAGGACCAGGTAGACCAGCGGATGAGTGGGCTTATGCTCGGGGTTGGCGCTGTCGGCGGTCATGGGCAGATTTCCGGGTCTTAAAGTTACGGTGCCAGGTCAGGTTTGCGCGGCCAGCAATTCTTCGCGCGTCAACAAAAACACAATATCGTCCCCGGCGCTGACTTCCACCCAGGTAAACGGAATGTGTGGAAAGGCAGCTTCCACACCCTCGCGGTTGAAACCGGCCTCGACCACCAGCACACCGCCTGCATTGAGATGCTTCGGCGCCTCGTGCAAGATGGTGCGCACATGATCCAGCCCATCCATGCCGCTGGCCAGCGCCATCTCCGGTTCACGCCGGTATTCATCGGGCAGCTTCGCCATCGATTCGGCTGTCACGTAAGGCGGGTTGGAAACGATCACATCGTATTTTCGTCCGGCAAGCGCTGTGAACATATCGGACGCCACCGGCTGTACACGATCTTCCAACTCATAGTCATCGATATTGCGCCTCGCCACCTGTAGCGCCTCTGCGGAAAGATCGACGGCGTCTACGCTGGCGTTGGGGAAGGTGAGAGCGGCAACGATGGCGAGGCAGCCCGAGCCGGTGCAAAGATCAAGCACCTCCTGCACGCCTTCCACGTCCGCCACCCAGGGATAGAGTTCCTCTTCCAGCAACTCGGCGATGAACGAGCGCGGCACGATGACGCGCTCATCGACATAAAATTGAAATGGCCCCAGCCAGGCTTCCTGGGTGAGATAGGCGGCGGGAACGCGCTCGGTAATGCGTCGCTGCACGATTTGCTCGATGGCCGCCGCTTCGGCTGTCGTCAGCGGCCGCTCCCATACGCTATCGAGATCGTCCAGCGGCAGTTGCAGGGTATGCAACACCAGATACGCCGCCTCATCGTAAGCGCTGGCCGAGCCGTGCCCGAAAAACAAATGTGCGGCCAGAAAACGCTGCTCGGCGTCTTCTACGGCCTGGCCCAGCGCTAAAGTCACGCGGCCGGGCCGATGGAGGCGCCGTTGCGCGCGGCCAGGGTCGGCCCCACGCGCGCTTCCACGTATTTTTGCAGGTCCGGTTTCAGGCCGAAATGAAAAAAGGCCTCGGTCAGCACGAATAAGGGCCCGATAGCGAGCCCCATCACATCGTCCATGAAGGCAGGCTTTACGCCCTCATACTTATGGCCGACGAACTGGATGATCCAGCCGACCACGAACAGCAGCGCGGCGAAGCCCAGGCTGACGCCCACGCTCATGACGGGGCGGCTGGCGATATAGACCGCAACCAGGTAGGCAAAAAACAGGGAAACCGCCATGGTGAACCCCAGCACGCGGTCCAGCATGACGTAATACGCCGAGGCTGCCAGCAAGGCGATCAGGGCGACGTTGACGGGGCCGAGGTCAAATTTCACCAATGCCATGATGACCGAGAAGACGATGATGGGCACGCCGAAAAAATGCGTGGCGATATTGCGCCGGTCGCGGTGGTAAGCGGCGTATTGGGTGATTTGCTGTTCTAGGGTGCGCATGTTGGTACCTGGCAGGGGCGGAAACGAACGCATATGCTACTGCATTCAGGCGCCCGCGAATCGCCCTGGGGCCGGGTCAGTCCGGTGCAGGCACCGGCGGCGCCGACCGCGCCCGCATCACCAGCGCCACACCCGCGGCCGTCACCACCATGCCGGCTATCGCCCACGGGGTCAGCATTTCGCCAAACAGCAGCCAGGCCAGCAGGGCAGTCACCGAGGGGGTCAGAAAAAACAAGCTCGCCACCTTGGAGGCGGCCCCGCGGCGGATCATCAGGTAAAGCAGGGTGATGGCGCCCATGGACAGCATGATGGAGAGCCAGGCCAGGGCAAAAATGAATTGCCCGGTCCATTGCACCTGCATGGTTTCAAAGGTCGGCGCCAGCACCGCCAGCACCAGGCCGGTGGCGGCGTACTGGATGATGCCGCCGGTGCAAATGTCCATATGCGAGCAAAAACGCTTTTGATACAGGGTGCCGGCCGTGATGCCGAAGAGACCGATGGCCGCGCAGCCCAGTGCGGCCGGGCTGACGGTGGCTGCGGTATTTTTACTGGCGACCACTATTACCACGCCGCCCAAGCCCAGCGCCATGCCGGCCCACTGCACGCCGCTCAATTCTTCGCCTAACAGGAAGTGTGCGAACAGGGACGTAAACACCGGCTGCATGCCGGCGATCAGGGCGATATAACCCACCGGCAGCTTCAACGAGATGGCAAACAGCACACCGCACAAATAGGTGGCGTGGGTGAGCAGCCCCGCCGCGGCGATATGGCCGGCTTCGGCACGGCCCGCCGGCCAGGGCGCTTTCAGTATCTTGGCCGCGATGCCGAACAGGGTCACCACCACGATCATGCGCATCAGCATGAAGGTAAAGGGCTCAGCAAAGGGTGAACCCAGGCGCATGCCGATAAAACCGGTGCTCCACAGCAAAACAAACAGGGCGGGCGCCGCCGTGATGAGGGTGGCGGGAGCGGGCGGGCGGATGGTCATGGTGGCAATCGGGACGGTATGCAGCCATTTTACTTGGCGATTGGTCGTTACCTTGCAGGAATAGGTACACTTTCGCGCACAATCGTTTTTCGCCGTTCATGTGAATATTCTCGATGCCTTGCAACTGGCCGCGCAGCGCGCGCCGCATACAGCAGCGCTGTATTGCGGTACGCGCCAGGAAGCGGATTATGTGCAGCTCGCCGGCGCCACCGCTGCGCGGGCACAAGCCCTTTCCCAACACCTGGGCTTGAAGGCGGGCGACCGCGTCGCCGTACTATCCGCCAACGCCACGCAGTACCTGGAGGCGCTCTACGCCACCTGGTGGATGGGTGCGGTAGCGGTGCCCATCAACGCCAAGTTGCACCCGCGCGAAGTGGAGTACATCCTGCAACACGCCGGCGTGCGCCTGCTGTTCCTGTCCACCGAGTGGACCGGGCAGGGGCTGATGTTTCCGTCAGGCTGCGAGGTGATCGAACTGGGTCGCAAGGATTGGCTGAGCCTGCGGCGCGAGCCGGGTCTCCACCTGGCCGCCAGCGCAGACGACGATCTCGCCTGGCTTTTTTACACCAGTGGCACCACCGGCAAGCCCAAGGGCGCCATGCTGAGCCACGGCAATCTGGCCGCCATGACGCGCAATTACCTGAGCGATGTGGGTAGCGTGGCCGCCGGCGATTGCATACTCCACGCGGCCCCGCTTTCGCATGGTTCGGGCCTGTACAACTTCGCCCATTTGCAGGCCGGGGTTGCGCAGGTGGTTCCCGAGTCCGGCGGCTTCGACGCCGGCGAGGTGCTGGGCCTGTGCCGGCAGCACCGGGGCGTGGCCATGTTCGCCGCACCCACCATCGTCAAGCGCCTGACCGAACACGCCATGCGCCACGGAGCAAACGCCCCCGGCCTCAAGACCATCGTTTACGGCGGAGGCCCCATGTACGTGGCCGACCTGAAGCTTTCGCTGCAAACCTTCGGCGACAAGTTCGTGCAAATTTACGGCCAGGGCGAAAGCCCCATGACCATCACCGTGCTGGCGCGCCAATATCACCAGGACATCGCCAACCCGCACTACGAGGCGCGCCTGGCTTCCGTTGGTATCGCGCAACGCGATACCCTGGTGCGCGTGCGCGATAGTGCGGGCGGCGATCTGCCGGCCGGCGAGATCGGCGAAATCTGCGTGCAGGGGCCTACCGTGATGTCGGGCTATTGGCGGGATGCCGAAGCCAGCGAGCGCACCCTGCGCGACGGCTGGCTCTGGACCGGCGATATGGGCAGCTTCGACGAAGATGGTTTTCTCACGCTCAAGGACCGCAGCAAGGACCTCATCATCAGCGGCGGCTCCAATATCTACCCACGTGAGGTGGAAGAAGTGCTGCTGCGCCATCCCGCCGTCAAAGAGGCGGCGGTGGTGGGGCGCCAAGATGCGGAGTGGGGCGAGGTGGTGGTGGCCTTTGTTGTAACAAGCGCCGCAGTCAGTACCGCTTCCCTTGATGAATGGTGCCTCGCCCAAATCGCCCGCTTCAAGCGGCCCAAGGAATACCGCTTTGTCGCTGAATTGCCCAAGAACAATTACGGCAAGGTGCTGAAAACGGAATTACGCCGCTTGCTGTAGCTTAGCTGCATCAGCTAGGCTTGCGCCTCGTCAATGCGCAAGCCCGCCACTGTGAGGAGACTGTTTCGATGTTCGCAGACTTCAGCTCGCAAAACATGCGCGTCAACGGCACGGAGATTTTCGTCCGTACCGGCGGCAGCGGTCCGCCGCTGCTCTTGTTGCACGGCTATCCGCAATCGCATCTGATCTGGCACAAGCTGGCCGAACAGCTCGCGGAAACCTACACGGTGGTGCTGACCGACCTGCGCGGTTACGGGCAAAGCGCCAAGCCACCGGGGCGGCCCGACCACGCCAATTATTCCAAACGCGAAATGGCGCGCGACCAGGTCGAGGTGATGAAAGCGCTGGGCCATCAATCGTTTTACCTGTGCGGCCACGACCGCGGCGGTCGTGTTGCGCATCGTCTGGCGGTGGATCATCCGGCCGCGGTGCGGAAGCTCATGCTGCTGGATATATCGCCCACGCTCACCATGTACCGGCAAACCGGCATGGAGTTTGCCAGCCTCTACTGGCACTGGTTTTTCCTGATCCAGCCGGCGCCGTTTCCGGAAACGCTGATGTCGGCCAATCCGGAATTTTTCCTGAAAAAGAAAATCGGTGCGGGTGCCGCCGGGCTGACGCCGTTCTCGGAAGTCGCTTTGGCCGCCTACGTTCGCTATATGTCCGACCCTGCCTGCGTGCACGCCATGTGCGAGGATTATCGCGCGTCGGCGTCCATAGACCTGGTGCACGATATGGAAGACCGCGACGCGGGCCGCCGCATCGCCTGTCCCGCGCGCGTACTGTGGGGAGAGAAGGGGGTAATCCATCGCTGCTTTCATGCCGTGGAAGATTGGCGCGAAGTGGCCGACGATGTGCAGGGTAAGGCGGTGCCTTGCGGGCACTATATTCCGGAGGAGTTGCCGGAGTTGTTGCTGAAAGAGTTGCAGGAGTTTTTTCCCATATAAGAAATTACCTGCCCCCGTGCAGGCGGGGGCCTAATTTAAGCTGGAGAACTTGGGCCCCCGCCTAAGCGGGGGCAGGTTCCTCCGGTAGCGGAGTGATATATGAAGACGCATAAGATTGCAGTCATTGCCGGTGACGGCATCGGCAAAGAAGTCGTCCCAGAGGGCATGCGCGTGCTCGAAGCCGCCGGGCGTAAATTCGGTTTCGGCTTTGATTGGGACGAAAAGCCCTGGAGTTGCGATTACTACCAGCAGCATGGCAGGATGATGCCGGAGGACGGTCTCTCGCAAATCCGCCACCACGAGGCCATTTATCTAGGCGCGGTGGGCTTTCCCGGTGTCCCTGACCATATTTCTTTATGGGGCCTGCTGATCCCCATTCGCCGCGAATTCCAGCTTTACGCCAATGTGCGCCCGGTGCGTTTAATGCCGGGCGTGCCCTGTCCGTTGGCGGGACGCAAACCGGGCGACATCGATTTCTGGGTGGTGCGCGAAAACAACGAGGGCGAATATTCCTCCATCGGCGGACGGCTCTACGGCGGCACCGATCACGAGATGGTGATGCAGCAAACCATCTTTACCCGCCGCGGCGTGGACCGGATTTTAAAGTACGCTTTTGAACTCGCCCAGACGCGCAGCAAAAAGCACGTTACGTCCTGCACCAAGTCCAACGGCATCGCCATCACCATGCCGTACTGGGACGAGCGCTTCAAAGCCATGTCCGCGAACTATCCCAGCATACGCACCTCGCAGTACCACGTCGACATCCTCACCGCCCATTTTGTGCAGCATCCCGACTGGTTCGACGTGGTGGTGGGCTCCAATCTGTTCGGCGATATTCTTTCCGACCTGGGCCCGGCCTGCACTGGCACCATCGGCATCGCGCCCTCGGCCAACCTCAATCCGGAACGGGAGTATCCTTCCTGCTTCGAGCCGGTGCACGGCAGCGCCCCGGATATTTACGGCAAAAAAATCGCCAACCCGATCGGACAGATCTGGTCGGGCGCGATGATGCTGGAGCATCTCGGCCATAAGGATGCGGCCGACGCGGTGGTGAAAGCCATCGAGACGGTGCTGGTGCAGGGCCCGCGTACGCGCGATATGGGCGGCAGCGCCAGCACCGAGGAAGTTGGCAAGGCGGTGGCGGAAGCGTTGTAAACACGGCTGTGACGCAGAAGCCTGACGAAGTTATAAAACCATAAGACGGAGGAGAACACCATGAAACGCAATCTGGCATTGCTCATTTGCATGTTGACGGGCCTGGCGTCTGCCGCATCGGCAGCCCCTCCGGCGAATTATCCGGACAAGCCCGTGCGCTACGTCATCCCCTTCGCCCCCGGCGGCGAATCCGACATTGGCGCGCGCCTCCAGGCGCTGGTGTTCAAGAAAAAGTACGGCCAGGACATGGTCATCGAATCCAAGCCGGGCGCCGGCGGCGCGTTGGCCTGGGCCATGACCAATAACTTTCCCGGCGATGGTTACACCATCATGAGCACCAATCTGCCACATATCGTGCTGCAGCCCATGGAAGGCACGGTGGCGTACAAGACCGATGACATCACCAACGTCTACTTCTACCAGTACACGCCCGACGCCATCGTAGTGAGGGAGGAAAGCCCCTTCAAGACCTACCAGGACCTGGTGAAGGCGGCCAAGGAAAAACCCGACGCCGTTTCCCTGGCCGGCTCCGGCATCAACACCGCCAACCATATGGCCGCCGAGCGGTTAAACCAGGTGGCGGGCATCAAGACCCTTTACGTACCCTACAAGGGCACCGGCGACCTGATCACTGCTCTGCTGGGTGGCCACGTCTCAGGCGCCATGTCCTATGTGACGCTGGCCATCGCGCAACGGGGCAAGACGTGCTTGCTGGCAGTCGCCACCGAAAAGCGCCATCCCCTGTTTCCGGACGTGCCCACCTTCAAGGAGCTGGGTATCGAGTGGGTGGACGGCGCCTACCGCGGCATGGCCGTGCCCCAATCCACGCCGGTGGAGCTGCGCAAGCGCATTTCCGATATGTTCGCCGAGATCAATAAGGACACCGAGTTCCGCGCCCGTATGGCCGAGGGCGGTTTCGAACTGGTGGACATTCCCTACGACAAAATGCCTGCCTTTATGGCGGAGCGGTCCAAGGTCTATTCCGAATTGGGCCGGCGCATGGGCCTGCTTAAGTAAAGCCAAGTTTTTTCCGCATTGCAGCATGCCGTCGATAATTGACCCCGGTCAGGTGTGCACCTTTCGTGTGCATATAGCGGAAAATTTCCGCTAGCCGACCGGGATCATTACGGTACAATCGATCACAAAATAGCTGCGCAGTTTGCTGTTGTAGACACGCACGACAATAAAACTGGAGGGATCGTGAAGCACGAGAGTCCGCGAAGCTCGCCGACAGGCGCGCCTGATATCGTATGAACGACCGTACCCTGCTTCGGGGTCTGTTCCTGATCGCGCTTTCCCTGGCCTTCGGCCTGGGTTCGCTGCGTTACCAGATGGGTGATTTCAGCCGCGCCGGACCGGGGCTCTTTCCGCTGGTGACGAGCTGCCTGCTGTTGATGATCGGGATATTTACGGTGGTGCGTTCGCGCTACGCCAAACCCCTTCCCATGGAATTCCAATACAAGAACATCGCCATCATTCTGGCGAGCCTGTGTGGATTCGTATTGATTTCCAAACACGTGAACATGATCGCAGGCATCATCTTCATGGTGTTTATCGCCGCATTTGCGGGTACTGCCAAGTATTCGATACCGCGCAACCTCAAGATCGCCGCCGGCCTGATTGGTGTGGGCCTGGTATTCCAGAAACTGCTCGGCTTTAATCTGCCTCTCTACTAATGGAAATCCTCCACAACCTCGCGCTCGGTTTTGAGATTGCCCTGACCTGGCAGAACCTCATGTATTGCGCCATCGGTTGCTTCGTGGGCACGCTGGTGGGGCTGCTGCCCGGGCTGGGTCCGCTGGCGACCATCAGCATCCTGTTGCCACTCACCTATTCGATCCCGATAAACGGTGCGCTCATCATGCTGGCCGGGATTTACTACGGCGCGCAATACGGCGACAGCGTGAGCGCCATCACCATGAAGATTCCGCATGCCAGCAGCATCGTGGCCTGCATCGATGGTTACAAGATGACACTAAAGGGGCAGACCGGGCTGGCCCTTTTTACGGCCGGTGTCTCCAGCTTCATCGGCGGCACGGTGGCGATTGTGGTGCTGGCCTTTTTTGCGCCGGTGCTGGGCAATATCGCTTTCAAGTTCGGGCCTGCCGATTACTGCTCCCTCATGCTATTGGGCTTTTTGTGCGTGAGCTTTGTTACCACCGGCAGCCTGCTCAACGGCATGGCCATGTGCCTGATCGGCGTGCTGCTCGGGCAGATCGGCACCGACGTCAATAGCGGAACGCCGCGCTTCACCATGGATTTCCCCTTCCTGGCGGATGGGGTCAGCCTGGTGAGCATCGCGCTGGGCTGCTTCGGCATCGCCGAAATCACCAAGAATCTCGATAACAAGGATGAGCGAACGCCTTTCAACGGCAAGATTAAGCTCATGCCGACCTGGCCCGAGTTCAAGCGCATCATTCCCAGCGCTTTGCGCGGCAGCGTGGTCGGTTCCTTCCTGGGTATCCTGCCCGGCGGCGGCCCCGTGATCGCGCAATTCGCCGCTTACGCCGTAGATAAGAAAGTCAGCAAATATAAAGACGAGATCGGTTCCGGCGTCATCGAAGGCGTGGCTGGGCAGGCCGCAGCCGACGAAGCGGCTTCGCGTACCAGTTTCATCCCGCTCATGAGTATCGGCATCCCCGAGAACGCCGTGATGGCCCTGATGATGGCGGCTTTCATCATGAAGGGTATACAGCCTGGGCCCAATATGATCGCCGGCCACCCCCAATTGTTCTGGGGTCTGGTGGCCAGCATGTGGGTGGGCAACGTCTTCCTGATCACGCTCAATGTGCCGCTGGTGCGCTATTGGCTGTCGGTGTTCAAAATCCCTTATGCCGTGCTGTTCCCGTCCATCCTGTTCTTCTGCTGCGTGGGTACCTTCAGCGTTAACAGCAATCTGGACGACATCTATATCACCGCCATTTTCGGCTTTATCGGTTACGTCTTCCTGCGCCTGGAACTGGACCCCGCGCCGCTGTTGCTGGGCTTTATCTTAGGCCCGATGCTGGAGGAAAATGCCCGCCGCGCGCTGCTGCTGAGCCGGGGCAGTTTCGAGGTGTTCTTCACGCGCCCCATCAGCGCCACCCTGCTCGGCATCATCGCCGTGTTCATCATCTGGCAGCTGGTGGTGTTCTTCAAGGAGGCGAAAAAGGCTCCCGCGCAAGAGGAAAGCCCGGCCCACTAGGGTAAAACGAGGGCTTTCATATTGGCGTACGGGTTTATGTCGTATCATCCGCAGCCATGACGCAAATAGCAAAGCCCCCTACGCCGCCCCGCAAGCCCGAGCCGCAGGAGTGCTGCGGCACCGGCTGCATCCCCTGCGTGATGGACCTCTACGAAGAGGAACTCTGGCAGTACGAGAAGGACCTTAAAGCCTGGGAAGCTTCGCAGGTGGCGGAGGCCGCAGAGGCGTCTTCCAGCGCGTCAAACGCATCAAACATATAAGCCGCCGATCTCGGTTAGCGCCGACAGCAGGTGATCCGGTGCGGCGCCCAGGCGCTCCGCAGGCGCGCCGCTGCGGTTGATCCAGCATACCTTGAAACCGAAAGCCTTCGCGCCGGCTGCATCCCAGCCATTGCTGGAAACAAAGCCTATGTCCGAGGCCGGTAATTTCAGGCGATCAACCGCCAGCTGATACACGCGCGGATCGGGTTTGAATACACCGACCTCTTCTATGCTCAGCACGGCTTGAAACCAGCTTTCCATGCGGTTGTGGCACACCATGGCGTTCAACATATCGGGCGCACCGTTGGAGAGTATCGCCAGCGGCGTACGCGCCTGCAGGTCGGGCAGGGCGGCGATGGCGTCCGGATAAGGGGTCAGCCGGCGGTACGCGGCGACCAGGGCATCCACGTCGTTGTCGGACGCCTTCAGGCCCATTGCCGCGCAGGTGACGATGAGGCTGTCACGGGTGATCTGTTCAAAATCCGCGTGGCGCTGCATGAGGCTGCGCAACCAGCTGTATTCCAGTTGGCGGGTACGCCACTCTCTGGAGAGCGCCTTGCCCTGGCCGGGGAACAGTTTTTCGGCGGTGTCAACCACCGAGTGCACATCGAAAATGGTGCCGTAGGCGTCGAACACCCAGGCCTTGGGCGCGCTTCGGCTTGGCATTTGTGTCGTCCGCTCTTGCGTCATCTCAATTCCCCGATTCTTCAATTGGCGTTATGCTCGTCCTGCTTGCAACTGTAGGCCTGCAAGCAGGTACTTTACTCATTTGCTGCGGGGCTGCCGATATGAAGTCGTTTGCGTACGAGTTTCCTTACCCCTCCCAGCGCATGCCGGTGCTGGCGCGTAACGTCGTGGCAACCTCACAGCCGCTGGCGACTCAGGCGGGCTTATCCATGCTGCAACGCGGCGGCAACGCCGTGGACGCCATCCTCGCCGCGGCCATCGCCCTGACGGTAGTGGAACCGACCAGCAACGGCATAGGCTCGGACGGGTTTTCTATACTCTGGGACGGCAAGCAACTGCACGGATTCAATGCCTCCGGGCGCTCACCTGCGGGCTGGACGCCGGAATACTTCGCGAAAAAATATCCGAACCAAGCCACAGTTCCACCGCGCGGCTGGGATAGCGTCACCGTACCGGGCGCGGTCTCACAATGGGTTTCGCTTTCGCAGCAATTCGGCAAGCTGCCCTTTGCCGAATTGTTCGCCCCCGCCATCGGCTACGCGCGTCAGGGCCACCTGGTTTCTCCTATCACCGCGGAAAGCTGGGCGCGGCAGGCTGAGATGCTGACCGGCCAGCCGGACTTTGTGCGCGACTTCACGCCCGGCGGCCGCGCGCCGCGCGCGGGCGCAAAATGGGTGTTCAGGGCGCAAGCTGATACTCTGGAAGAAATCGCCGCGAGTAAGGGTGAATCTTTTTACCGGGGGGCGCTCGCCGGGAAAATCGCCGCCCACGCCGAGGCTTGTGGCGGGGCCATGACCACCGACGATCTTGCGCAACACCAATGCGATGCGGTCGGCACCATCCACGTCGACTATCGCGACGTGCGCCTGCACGAAATCCCGCCCAACGGCCAGGGATTGGCGGCGCTGATTTGCTTGGGGATACTCAATCAGTTCAATCTCGGCAGCCACCCGGTTGATTCTGTGGCGAGCGTGCATCTGCAACTGGAGGCCATGAAGCTCGCCTTCGCCGATGCTTACCGGTACATATCCGACTCAGCGCATATGGACGTAAGTGTGGAAGCGCTGCTGGACCCGGCCTATCTGGCCGGCCGCGCCAGGTTGATTGATATGCGCCGAGCATCCGCCCCGGTGTTCGGCATCCCCAAACACGGCGGCACCGTCTATCTGACCGCCGCCGATGCGGGCGGCATGATGGTAAGCCTGATTCAGTCCAATTACATGGGCTTCGGCAGCGGCGTAGTGGTGCCCGGTACCGGCATCTCCCTGCAAAACCGCGGCCACGGCTTTGTGCTGCAAGAGGGGCACCCGAATCGCGTCGGCCCCGGCAAACGGCCCTATCAAACCATCATCCCCGGCTTTCTGACCGACTTGGCCAACAAGCCGCTCATGTCCTTCGGCGTGATGGGCGGCAATATGCAGCCGCAGGGCCATGTGCAAATGGTGACCCGCATCGCCGATTACGGACAGAACCCGCAAGCGGCCAGCGACGCGGCACGCTGGGTGGTCAACGTCGACAGCAGCATCGGCCTGGAAGATGCGCTGGCGGCCAAAGTGGGGGCGGGGCTGCAGGCTCTGGGCCACCGTCTGGCCCCGGCCGACGCCGTCAATTTTGCCTTCGGCGGGGCTCAGCTTGCCTGGCGCTTGGGGGACGACGGTTACTGCGCCGGCAGCGACCATCGCAAGGACGGTCACGCAGGGGGCTTCTGAGCAAATTTAGGAATAACCCCTAAGTAAAGGGTTTGCCGTGAGCCCAGGCGATCATCGTGCGGCGGGTGCCGCTGGTGACGGTGGTAACTTTGTGCGCCATGAACGACGGGAAGATCACCACATCGCCCAGGTCGCGGTGCAAATCGCCACCGCTGTTATTGGCCAGGGTGAGCTTGCCGCCTTCAAAAGTGGCGGGCGATGAGAGCAACAGGGTCAAGGTGAGCTTGCGCGTAAACGCGCGACCGCCGCAATCCACATGCCAGGGAACGCGGTTGCCGCGACGGTAGTTCATCAGCTTGAGGTCTTCCATCGGCAGCGAAATGTCGAAGGCATAGTCTCGTGCGGCCTCGCGCATCAACTGGCCGACACGCTGGTTGAGCCATTTCGGCGTGCCGGCGGGCGGCAGCCACCAGATGGTGCTGGCGCCACGTACTTCCCCATAGTTCTGAAACTTGTCTTTGGCAGCTTCCAAGCCTTCGGATAGTTCGATGATGGACGCGCACTCCGACGCGCTGAATGCACGCCGGTGGCGGATCACGTCGGTGGCGGCAATCGTGGGGCGCCGCACACGCTGCGGTCGATTTGTGCTCATCGGGCCCCGTTACTTGGCGTTTTTCTTTTTGACGGCTTTGGCGACAGGCTTGGCCTTTGCCTTGGCTTTCGTCTTTGCTGCCGCTCTGGCCGGCTTCTTGCCCGTAGCTTTTGCCGCAGGTGCGGCAGGCCCGGCAATTACGGTCACAAACCAGTCGTAAGCATCCACCAGCCAATCCTTGTGTTTGCGTTCAACCAGCTTCTCCGCTTCAGCAAGATTCTTGCACGCTGCATTTTCCTTGGCTGTGAATTGCAAAAAGCTGGCCCCCAAGTGCCCTTCCACGCCGACAGCGATATTGTTACCTTTTTGCTGCTTTTCGCTGATGCTTCCTAGCGAAGGGGCTCCGGAGGTTGTATCCGTTGTGGGGCCAGCTCCCGTAGTCCCGGTTTTGAGCAACAGCCCGGACGTTGTATCTACGCTGAGGAACTGGCTGCCCGATGTTGTATCGACGCTTAGGAACTGTGCGCCGCTCGTTGTGTCCGTTGTAAGGGAGGGGCTGTTTTTGGTCACCCCGTTCTTCACCGAGCCAATCTGCGCCAGGGCGAACGCTTTTTTCTCGCTTACGCGAGGTAGAAAAACCTTGACTGCAAAATATCGATTTCCAGAAGTGGCCATGTTTTCTCCCTAACGGTAAACAATAAGAGTACGCGTTATCATCTTAGCCACTTTTACAAGGGATTTACAATCGCGCTATTGCCGGACTTGGCAATTTTTTGCAAACTGCCCGCATGATGAATCTCAATCGCAGGACATTTCTAACGACACTTGCCGGTTCAGCGCTAGCCTGTAGTGGAGTGGCAGTCGCCGGCTCCAGACGCAGGCCGGTTGTTTTGTGGGTGGAAATTACGGCGCCTGATCGGGAGCGTGTGTTTGCAGATGTACAGGCCGCCTTCGCACGGAGGTTTACAGGCGAAGTACGACCCGATGTGAGAATGGTCCTGTTTGAACGTTCACTCGATTTGCTCCAGCCAGAGTCGCGTGCGCGAATACTGGCGCATAAGCCGGACATTTTGATAGGCGCTAGTTCCGGCTTTGCGTTGCGCTTGCGCGAATGCAACTTCGGGCTACCGCTCCTCTTCTTTACGGTGGATGACCCGCTTGCGCAGAAGATGGTCGATTCGTTGGTGACGCCACGACTGGGCATGACCGGTTATTCACTGGGCGTTAGCATCGAACGCAAACGGCAGGAGTATTTACTGCGACTCGCCCCGGGAATCCGGGCGATGGGGAAGCTGTTTAACGAACCGTCGGAAGAGGAAGGCCTTGTTGCCCACGGTTCCGGCCGACGGGGCGATGTGCAGGTACATCCCTTTCACGTAGTAACGCCTTCCGACCTTGCCAATGTGCTGGAATCTCCCGAGGCGCGCAGGATGGATGCCTGGGACGTGCCATATACCAGTATTACCTTCCAATACAGCGCCCAGAGCGTTCCAATGCTGGCGCGATTGCGTAAACCCATCATTCACGCACGCATGCATCTCTTAAGCAAAGGCGCCATGGCGGTCTACGCACCGGACGGTAGCGACAATTACGATGTGCTTGCCGAACAGGTGAAGATGTTGCTCGATGGCGTTTCGATCGAACACATCCCGGTGGTGCAATCGACGCGCTTCCGTTTCGGCCTGAATCTGCCGGCCTGTCGTGCGGCCGGTGTCAATCCGCCTAAATCGCTGATAAAACTGGCCGACGAGGTGCTGGCTTGAGCGCTGGCGTTAGCCGGGTTCGCGCCGGGTCGATACTGCAACGCCGCTACTTCTGGTTCCTTAGCGCCTTCGTCGTATTCCTGCTGCTCTGCATCAGCGTACCGCAGGTATATATCGCTTTTATAGAGAATAAGCAGCGGATCGGCGAACTGCAACTGGCGGAGGCACGCCTGGCGGCCAATCGCATTTCGGCGTTCATGGAATACCAGGAAAAGCAGTTACTTGCGGTAGATAGCCTGGCCTGGCGTAGCGGCGTCCTGACCCTCGATGACCGCGCCAACGAGTACGAGCGGCTGATGAAATTGACGCCGGCCATCGTCTCGATAGAGCACATCGACGAGAGCGGCAAATCGGCTATGCGCGTGTCTCGCATTGAGCCCAATGTCGTCAATGCCAAGCCTTCGGCCGCAGCGTTACGCGCGGCGGCAAAGGCCCGCGCGGGGGGCAAATGGTATTCCAGTACTGAGCTGCGCGAGGGTAACCTGCCGTTCGTCACGCTGGCCCAGCGTACCCCGGACTTGCATGACGGCGTCAGCGTCGCGCAAATCAATCTGAAATTCGTTACCGACGTAGTGGCGCAGTTGAAGGTGGGTGACGCCGGCCGAGTCTATGTAGTCGACAACGAGTACAAGCTGTTGGCGCACCCCAATTTGAGCCTGGTGTTACGCGACATGGATCTTTCGGGCCAATTGCCGGTGGATGCGCTGCGGCAGGCTGCAGCCGACGGATCGCACTCGCTCGCCTTGAAGGATGTGCGCAGTCTGGAAAATGTTGGTGTGCTGGCCAGCGCCGTTTATATCGACGCCACCGGCTGGTGGGTGATCGCCGAGCAGCCCAATAGCGAGGCGTTGAAGAGCGTGTTCGATACCCTTCGCCGGTCGCTGTGGTTCCTGCTGGTCGGCCTGATACTCGCTTTTGTCGCCAGCTATTTACTTGCGCGGGCGCTGACCGCCCCCGTCATGCGTCTGAAGCAGGGGGCGGAGCGTTTCGGCAGCGGTGATTTTTCCACCCGCATCGATATCCGATCGGGGGACGAAATTGCCATGCTGGCGCAGGAATTCAACCGCATGGCCGATCAGTTGCAAGAGTACACCACCGGGCTGGAGCAGAAGGTGGCCGAAAAGACGGCGGAATTGCATATGGCCAACCGGCACAAGAGCGAGTTCCTGACCAATGTCTCACACGAATTACGCACGCCGCTCAACGCCATCATCGGCTTCTCGGACGTGTTGCGGGAGGAGTATTTCGGCGAGTTGAACGACAAGCAAAAGGAGTATGTGCGCGATATTCACACCTCCGGCCAGCTCCTGCTTTCGCTGATCAACGATATCCTGGATCTAGCCAAGGTCGAGGCCGGGCATACCGATCTGGACCTGACCCATGTGCACCTGCCGGCTATCGTGGAAATCGCGCTGACCCAGGTGCGCGAGCGGGCACGGCGGCAAAACCTGGCTCTGCGCACCGAATTTGACCCGGAAATCGACGATTTTGTCGCGGACGAGCGCAAAATCAAGCAGGTTTTGATCAATTTGCTGTCGAATGCGGTCAAGTTTTCCTACCCGAACGGGTGGGTACAAGTCACCCTCAGTCGTGATACAAATGGGGTCCGGATTCGCGTAGCCGACAACGGCCCGGGAATTGCGCCGGAAGACCAGGAGACGATTTTCCAGGAATTCCGCCAGTTACCCGGCAGCGGCAGCGCCAAACACGAAGGTACCGGCCTGGGGCTGGCGCTTTCACGCAAGTTCATCGAGTTGCACGGCGGGCGGATTCTGGTGGAGAGTGAAAAGGGGAAAGGAGCGGCGTTTATCGTGGTGTTGCCTGCCCGTGAACTGCCGATCTCGTAATGCCGAAGGAGGAAAATGGTATCCAAGAAACTGATTCTGATCGTCGAAGATGATGAAAAAAGCCGGCGCCTGATGCGCGATGTGCTGGCTTTTCAAGGCTACGATATCGTCGAAACCGATCGGGGTGAGGTGGCCATTTCGCTGATTCATACGCACCATCCGTCGCTGGTTTTGATGGACATACACCTGCCGGGCATGTCCGGCGTGCAGGCGCTGCAGAAGATTCGCGATGATATGGCCATCGCAGGCACCCCGGTGATCGCCGTCACCGCCTCGGTGATGGACAAGGACCGCGAGAATGTACGCAACGCCGGATTTGATGGTTTTCACCCCAAACCGCTTAACCTGAAGGCCTTTCTTCTGGAGGTAAGGCAGTTCATCGCGGCGTAGGTGTTTTCCCGAAGAGGGAATGAGCGGTCACGCGCTTGACCGCCTTATCGTTTTATCGGCTAATACGGCAGCATGCAGTACCCATAAAAAATCGCCCGGAGAGGGGCATGGCCTTAACGAGAAAATCCGAGTATTCCGGCAGCAGGATACTCGTGGTCGACGACCACGAGCCGAACGCGCGCCTGCTCGTCGACCTGTTGTCGGTGCACGGCTTTGATGCCGTTTCCGCCGGCGGCGGCGAGGCCGCGCTGGCGGAGATCGCCCGCCACTCGCCGGACCTGGTGCTGCTCGACGTGATGATGCCCGGTCTCGACGGTTACGAAGTCTGTCGCCGCCTGCGCGCCAACGCTGATTGCGCGGCGCTACCCATCGTGCTGGTGACCGCGCTGGACCCGCAGGAGGAGAGGGTGCGCGGCTTGGAGGCGGGCGCCGACGATTTTCTGGCCAAACCCATACACGCGCCTGAATTGCTGGCGCGGGTGCGATCGCTCCTGCGCGTAAAACATCTCTATGACCAGACCCAGGCGCAGGCGCGCGAGCTGGCCGAACTGAATCGCAATCTCGAGACCCGCATTGAAGAAGAGGTGGCAAAGAATGCCAAGCTCGCCAGATTGAAACGATTTTTGTCGCCGCAACTGGCCGATCTGGTGGTGGCCGGCGGCGCCACCGATCCGCTGGTGACGCACCGCCGCGAAATCGCCGTCGTGTTCGCCGACCTGCGCGGCTTTACAGGCTTCGCCGAAACCGTGGAGCCCGAAGTGCTGATGGCCTGCCTGCGCGAATATCACGCCGCCATGGGGCAGGTAATCCAGCGTTTCGGCGGCACGCTGGAGCGCTTTACTGGTGACGGTTTGATGGTGTTTTTGAACGACCCGGTGCCGATTCCGGACCCGGCCCGGCGCGCCGTCGATATGGCCCTGGCCATGCGCGACGCCGCCGACGACCTGGCCGCGCGCTGGCGCCAGCAGGGCTTCAAACTCGGAGTAGGGCTGGGCGTGGCGCTGGGTTATGCGACCCTGGGCGCCATCGGCTTTGAGGAGCGCATCGACTACGGCGCCATCGGCACCGTCACCAATATCGCCGCCCGCCTGTGCGGCGAGGCTGCCGCCGGCGAAATCTGGCTGTCCCAGCGGGTGCACGCCGAGGTGGATGGCAGTGTGGCTATGCTGGCCATGGGGTCACTGATTCTGAAGGGCATGTCGCGCCCGCAGCAGGTCTATCGCATTCCGGCCCGGATTGCCGATACCGTCACCCAGGGCGAGGCCGTCTGATGCGGAGGCAAGACGCCGTACGCGCCCATATCCGCCAACTGGCCTGCCTGGGCCTGACCGCCGAATCGAGCATGCCGGTGCTGCTGCGTTCCATACGCCAGCTGGTGCCCAGCGATTCGGCCGGTTTTTTCTGGGTGGACGCCAAGGGCGATATGACCCATCTGTTCGCCGAGCGCATGCTGACGCCCACGCTCATGAACCTGTACTTCGAGCGCCATTACGACGGTGCCGAGTATCCGTTCCGCAAGGGTTTTCTCAATCGCGCCAAGAGCGCCAAGATCGTCACCAGCGGCGCACCGGACGCGAAGCTGCTCAATTCCGCCTACTACGACGAGATCCTGAAAACCCTGGATGCCTACCATGTGCTGCACGCGGTAATCCGCGACCAGGGCGATGCCCTGGGCCTGCTATCGCTGTACCGCGACCGCGGCAGCAAGCCCTTTACCGAGCCCGAGCGCCAGGAAATCGCCCAGATCAGCAAATACGTGGCCCACGCCGTCAGACGGCCCGCGCCTATCGAAGAAGTGCCGCAGTTGGAAGGCGTCGAGGGTCTGGTGGTGATCGGCGCCGACGGGACAATTCGCAGCTCTAACGCCAAGGCCTTGCAATTGCTGTCGCGGGCCACGGTAGGCCTGCCCGGACCCAATAGCCGCCCGTTGATGGTGGGCGACCGCGCGCCGGAGCCGGTGCCGCGCCTCCTGACCCTGTTGCGGGACGCGATGATGGGGGCCGAAGGGCCGCCGCCGCGCGTGCACCAGAACACCGTGGCCGGCATGTTCGAGCTTTCCGCCTATGCCCTGTCCGAAGACCGCGGCCGGGCCACCGAGGTTGCCGTGCATATCCGCCCGCGCGAATCCCAGCTTTTGCGCTTTGCGGACGCCATGCTGTCGATCGACCTGCCCCTGCAGCAGCGCGAGGTGGCACTGGCCATCGTGCAGGGCAAGTCCAACGTAGAAATCGCCGAGGCGCTCAACATCAGCCGCAACACCGCCAGCTACCACGTCAAGCAATTGTTCGCCCGCCTCGACGCGCACGACCGCGCCAGTGTCATGGCGCGCATCCTGTCCGGCTCCGGGCAGTAAATCTGCGGTGTCGCGCCAACGTCCGCGGCGCGCGGCGTGACACAAGATTTAACACGGGCTGAGAACTACTGCACAGTCTCACCAGCTAATTGTCTCTAGAGTGGGGTTACCTACCCCCAGAGGCATTTATGCTCGACGTCCGGACCATATTCATCCTGATGATCGTCACCAGCTTTGTACTGGCGGCCTCGCTATGGGTGACGGTGGGGCCGCGTTTTCGCAATGGTCTCGGCAAATGGACCGGCGCTCTGACGGTGCAGGCCGCCATGTTCGCCCTGTTCGCCGCGCGCGACACGGTGCCGGACTGGCTGTCGGTGGTGGTGTCCAATTCCCTGTTCGCGGTCACGCTATCGCTGATGGCCGCCGCCATACTCGAGTTCTACGGGCGTTCGCTCTCTTACTGGTGGCATATCCTGCCGGCCATCATCGTTGCCGTCCTGTACGCCTTGATGGACCAGGCTTACACCACCCGCGTCATCATCAGCGGCGTGCTGTTCGGCAGCGCCATGCTGGTCCTGGCATTGATGCTGCAGCGCCTGCACGAGGGCAAAAAATACGGTGCACGCATGCTGATGATGGCGGGATTCTTCGCCGGCGCCGTTGCCTTGCTGGCGCGCGCCCTGATGGCCATCGTCAATCCGGCGGCGGTCAATTCCCTGCTCACGCCGGGCTGGTTTCAGGGGCTCATCTTCCTCGCCGGCAACGCCGTGATCCTGATCATCTCGGTGGGCTTCCTGGTGCTGCACATGGAAGCCTCCGAGGACTCGGCCAAGAAGCTCTCGCTGATCGACCCGCTGACCGGCACCTTCAATCGCCGTACATTCCTGGAACTGGCCCAGAAGGAAATCGCCCGCTGCCGGCGCTCGCTGGCGCCGCTGTCGATGATCATGTTCGACCTGGATCACTTCAAACACGTCAACGACGAATACGGCCATCTCACCGGCGATGACGTACTGAAACGCTTTGCCGTCATTGTGCAGAGCTGCCTGCGCCGCGAAGACCTGCTGGTGCGCTACGGCGGTGAGGAATTTTGCGTTCTGTTGCCGGACGTCGCCGTGGACCGCGCCTTCCATCTGGCCGAGCGGGTGCGCGATGCGGTCGGCGCCAACCGTTTTACCACGCGTAACAGCAGCACCGGCACCATCAAGGTTACCGTCAGCGCCGGCGTGGCGCGCTTGCGCGACGAGGATGGCGACGATATCGCCGGGCTGGTGGGTCGCAGCGACGACGCGCTGTACAGCGCCAAGGCGGCCGGGCGCAATTGCGTGGTGACCTACCCGGAAAACACCACCATCGCGCTACTCACGCGCAGCCAGCGCCTGAAGGCGATTGTGGTCAGCGACAAGGATTAAGCAAGCGGCCCGCGCAACGCTCAATCCTGCTTGCGATCGGCCATCACCGGTTCCGCCGGCGAGCCACCCGCGCTTGTCACCTCAGGCCCCGCCAGCCTGGCCTTGACCCAACGGCCAAAGGTATCCAGGTAGGTGTAGAGCACCGGCACCACGATCAGGGTCAGCAGAGTAGACGTGATCACGCCGCCGATGATGGCGCGGCCCATGGGCGCCTGGGTTTCGCCGCCGTCACCCAGCCCGATCGACATGGGCAGCATGCCGAAAATCATCGCCAGGGTGGTCATCAGGATGGGCCGCAGCCGCACCTGGCCGGCGTCGAGGATGGCCTGGTGGCGCGATTTGCCTTCGCGCATGCCATGGTTGGTGAAGTCCACCAGCAGAATGGCGTTTTTGGTCACCAGCCCCATCAGCATGATGAAGCCGATGATGGAAAAGAGATTCAGCGTGGTCCCGGTCAGGAGCAGGGCCAGGAATACGCCGATCAGCGCCAGCGGCAGCGAAGCCATGATGGCCAGAGGCTGCAGGAAGCTGCCGAACTGTGAGGCGAGGATCAGGTAAATGAAAATCACCGCCATGCCGATGGCGGCTACCGCCGCCCAGAATGATTCGATCATGTCCTGCTGCTGGCCGCCGACGTTAAAGCGATAGCCAGGCGGCAGATCCGGCTCCAGTTTCTTCAGCAAGGCGTCGACCTCGCTGCCGGCGTCGCCCGAGGGCCTGCCTTGCACGCCCGCGTACAGCGAGACGCGGCGCTGCAGATCCAGGCGTTTGATCTGTTGCGCGGTGAAGGTCGGCACGAAGTCCGCCACCTGGCGCAGCACCACCATCTGCGGCGTACCGTCGGCGTTCGTCTTGCTGCTGGTCATATAAAGATCGCCCAAGTCGCTGGCGATGCGGCGGCCGGCCTTGGGCAGTTGCACGATAACGTCGTAGTTCTGCCCGTCTGAGGCCTGCCAGTGGGAAATGGTGTCGCCCGAAATCAGCGGGCGCAGTGAACGGCCGATCTGGGCAGTGGAAAGCCCCAGGTCGCTGGCCAGTTCGTTGTTGACGCGGATCGATATGGTCGGATTGGCGCCGCGCTCGCTGCTCTCCAGGTCGGTAATGCCCTTGATTTGCGCGACCTGCTTCATGATGCCCTGCGATAGCTCGGTCAGCTTTTCCGCGTCCGGACCCAGGATGGAAATGAAGATGGGCTTGTTGAAGCCCACCGACAATTCGATGCCGGCGATAGTGGCGAGCTTGTTGCGGATTGCGCCCTCCAGGTTTTTTTGCGACCGGCGGCCGGTTTTGCGGTCGGTCAGCTTCAGATTGATGCGCGAGTAATTCTTGCCGTCCTCGGTGCCCACACTGGTGTCGGTGATGGCGATTTCCGGGAAAGTCTTCAGCGCATCTTCCACCTGCCGGGTCTTGGCGTCGGTGTATTCCAGGCTGGAGCCGATGGGCGTATTCAGACGCAGGGAAATAAAGCCGTTATCGGTTTCCGGTGCAAATTCGGTGCCCACCAGCTTGGCGATGGGTAGACTGAGCACGAAGGCCAGCACGGCGATGCCCAGCACCTGGAGGCGGTGGGCCAGCGCCCATTCCAGCAGGCGCCCGTAGATTGCGTGCGCGCGTTCCACCAGATGCTCGATATCGTTCATGCGCCGGCCCAGCCACGGGAAGTGCTTGAAACGGTCACCGGCCGGGTCGTGCCAGATCGAGGACAGCATCGGGTCCAGGGTGAAGCTTACGAACAGCGAAACCAGCACTGCCACGGCGACGGTGATACCGAACTGCAGAAAGTAACGGCCGATGATGCCGTTCATGAACGCAATCGGCACGAACACGGCGATGATGGCGAAGGTGGTGGCCATTACGGCCAGGCCGATTTCCTCGGTGCCTTCCTTGGCCGCTTTGTAGTGATTCTTGCCCATGCCCAGATGGCGCACGATGTTCTCCCGCACCACGATGGCGTCGTCGATCAGTAGGCCGATGCAGAGCGACAGCGCCATCAGCGTCAGGAAGTTCAGCGTGAAGTGGAAGGCGTGCAGGGCGATGAAGGTGGAAATCACCGCGATCGGCAGGGTGAGGCCGGTGATGACCGTGCTGCGCCAGGAGTGCAGGAAAAAGAAAACGATCACCACCGTGAGGATGGCGCCCTCCAGGATGGTTTCCTTGACGTTGGAAAGCGAGCTCTTGATGCTGTCCGAGTTCGAGTAGATAAGCTGGATATCCACGCCCGCCGGCAGGCGTTTCTTGAGGCCTTCGATGGCCTTGACGATGCCGTCACCGGTTTCGACGATATTGGCGTCCTGTACCTTGAAAATGGAAAGGCTGATGGAGCGCTTGCCGTTGATGCGCGCGATCGAGGTTTCTTCCTGCTCGCCGTCGACTACGTCCGCGACCTGCGAGAGATACACTGGCGCCTTGCCCTGGCGGCTGACGATGATTTTCTCGAAGCCCTTGGGGTCCTTGATCTTGCCTTCCACCCGCACCAGTTGTTCGGTGACGCCGCGGGTGATGGAGCCGGAAGGGAAGTCCTGGTTGGAGTTCTGGATGGCGGCGACCACCTGGTCCACGCCTACACCATAGGCCTGCATTTGTGCGGGTTTGATAAAAATCTGCACCTGGCGGATCACGCTGCCGTTGACGCTGACATTGCCCACGCCCGGCGCGCTTTGCAGGGCCTTGACGATGACCTGGTCGGTGAGCGTGGAAAGCTCGCGCGGCGTGTGCTTGTCCGAGACCACGACGATATTGGCGACGGGCGAATTTTCCTGGAAATTGGCGCGGCTGATCAGCGGGTCCTTGGCTTCGCGCGGGAAACCGGGCTTCAGCTGCGCCACCTTGTCGCGCACTTCCTGGGTGGCGGCGGCCATATCGGTAGCCAGCGTGAATTCGGCAGACAGGAAGCCGTTGCCCTCGCGGGTGGTGCCGTAAATGCGCTTCACGCCGTTGACCGTATTCAGCACGTTCTCGATCGGCTTGACCAGATCGTTTTCCACCTGCTCGGGTGATGCGCCCGGATAATTCACCGAAACGAAGACGTAGGGATTGCTCACGTCCGGCATTTGCTCCACCGGCAGGCGGTTATAGGAAAACACCCCCAAAACCAGAAGCGCCACCATGACCATGGTAGCGAAGACGGGTTGGTTGATGCTGGTCTTGGTGATCCACATATGCGGCTCCCTGGTTTGGTAACGGCGTTGCTAACGGCGATGACTGTGGCGATGACTACTGCGCCGTTGCGCCGGACTATCTAGCTCGCCTTGACCGGCGCCGTGGTGGGGGCGGCCTGCGTCTTGATAATGGCGCTGGCCCCGGTTTTCAGGCCAACCATGCGCGCGCTGACCACCTGAACGCCTGCTTCCAGTCCGTTCTTGATTTCAACCAGGCCGGCGGTTTCTTCACGCATGCCGAGGCTCACATTGCGGCGCGCGATCTTGCCCTGCTCCAGCGTGTACACATAGGATTGGCCTGCATCGTCGCGCAGCGCCGTGATCGGCACCACCGGCGCCGGCTTCAGCTTATCCAGCAGCAGGCCGCCTTTGGCGAACATGCCGCCCTTGAGCGCGCCGTCGCGGTTGGTCACCGAGAGATACAGCATGATGGAACGCGAGCCCTGCTCGGTCACCGGGTTGATGCGCTCGACGCGGCCCTCGAACACGCGCTCGTCGAAACCGTCGACCTTGAAATTGGCAATCTGTCCCACTTTTACGCCGGGGATTTCGGAGGCTGCCGCAGGCGCCTCGATTTCCATGCGGGTGAGGTCAACCACGGTGAACATGGGGCTGTCCGGGCCGACTTTTTCGCCGTCGTTGACCATGCGCTTGGCGAGAATGCCGTCGATGGGGGCGCGGATCACCGCGTCCTGCATGGCGTTCTGGGCGATGCGTAGTTGCGCCTCGGCGTTGCGCACCGCAGCGGCGGCCGCCTCCAGGGTGCTGTGGGTGGTGTCGAAAGCGTTTTGCGAAATGAAATTCTGTTTCAGCAATAAGAGATTGCTTTCGCGATTTTTATTGGCGATGGACCAGCGCGCCTTGGCTTCTTCCAATGCAGCGGTTTGTGCATCGAGGCGCGCCTTGGCGTCCAGCGTGTCGATTTCTGCCAGCACCTGGCCGCGCGAAACCGCCTGACCCTCGCGTACCCTGACCGACTGCACCGCGCCCGAGACCTTGGATTTGACGGTAGATTGCACCAGCGGCGAAAGCGAGCCGGAGAAGGGCAGATTGCGCGTTAGCGCCCGCTGCTCCACGGCAAACACATCGGCGGGGGCGAATTCCAGCGCCACTTCTGCCGGTTTCTTTTCCTCCTTGCCGGCCGAACTTGCCCGCCAGGCGATGAGCGAGCCTGCGGCGGCGCCGACAACGACGATGATGAGAACGATTTTGACCCAGCCCTGCTTGGGGGCGCGGTCATTACCGACGAAGGGAGCGGGTGAAGGTGATGCAGATGACATGATTTTTGTCCCGAATTATTATTAGTGGCGGCACTATGCTCGCGGTGGCGCCAGACTGCCATACGCAAATGACGAAACGTGGAAAATGCCTTCCTGACCGGCCACCGGGCCGATGGGGCGTATCTCGCGACGCGCGGTAGCGCCTGATCGTCGAGTCTTAATGGCGCACATAGTTCCGTAAAAAAGCGCCCAGCGAATAACTTTCCTGTCGCAATGTGACAAGAATGACCGGCTGGTCCGGAAATCTTACGCCGGATAAGCCGCCGACGGGGCACTGGTACTGCGCTCTCCCCGTTCCCCCATTAGCTCCGACGATGCGCGCATCCACGGTGGCCGCATACCCGGATGTGCCGCCATCGTTTACGGCGACTAGCCCGTCCTCGGTGCGCACGCGCAGGGCGTGGCTGTTGCCGGCAAATGCCAGCAAAGCCAGCAATAGAACGCCGGTTAACAATCTGGTTGGCAGCGCGTTTGACAGAGCAGCAGTCGCCGTTGAGCTTTGAGCCATGGTGAAGACGGTCCTCGCAGACATAAAAAGGGCAGGATCGTACTGTGAACTCCTGCCACCTGAACTGCGAGTTGGACGCGACGAAATGCGGAAATGGATTTACCGCGTGGTTTCTGCACCGACGAAATGCGCCGGCAAGGCGCGTGTGCGCGGAATCGCCTGCGGCTGCCAGCGCTGCGTTGCGCGCCGCAATAATTCTGCGGGAGGGATGGCTGCGGCCTCGGCGTCGGAATCCGTGGCCTGCCCCAGGAATTGCAGCGCGTGGCGTAGCCAAATGGCGACATCGGCGGCCGCGATGCCCTCGGCCAGGGTTTGCTTGGAGAGTTTTTCGCCCTCTGCGTTGGTCGCCACCGGAATGTGCAGGTAATCGACAGCGGGCAGGCCCAGCAGCCTTTGCAAATGGATTTGCCTCGCGGTGGAATCGACCAAATCGGCGCCGCGCACCACATGGCTAATCTGTTGCGCCGCGTCATCCACTACCACTGCCAGCTGATAGGCGTAACAACCGTCACGGCGCTTCACGACAAAATCGCCGATTTGCGATGCGATGCGCTGGCTGACCTCGCCTTGCAGGCGGTCCCGGAAAATGATCGGTTGGTCATCGGTGGTTACGCGCAGCGCGGCCTGGTGTTTGTCCACCAGGGCAAAGGCATGTCCGGCGTGCCGGCACGTGCCGGGGTAGACCGGGCCCTCCAGACCCTCCAGACCGCCGCGCCCGGTGGCGGAATCGGCGATCTCCTTGCGCGAGCAGGTGCAGGCATAGAGGTGGCCCACCGCGCGCAGCTGCGCCAACGCGTCTTCATAGGCTGCGCTTCGCGCCGACTGCACCATGATTTCCCCATCGGCCTCCATGCCGAATGCGGACAGGGTGGCGAGAATCTCTTTCGCGAATTCGGGGCGGCAGCGGGTGGTGTCCACGTCCTCGATACGTACCAGCCAGCGCCCCTGGTTTGCACGCGCATCCAGAAAGCTCGCAACCGCGGCGACCAGCGAGCCGAAATGCAGTGGGCCGGTGGGGGAGGGGGCGAAGCGGCCTACGTAGCGTGTGGTTTTATTCATGCGGTCTTGCCCCGCTTCGCAGCCGCTGCAGCCGGCAACAGATGTTGCAGCAGGTGCGCCTTCACTTCGGCGCGCTCCAGCTGCTGCACAAACCAACGCAGAGCCTTGCCGGTACGGCTGGGCCGCCAGGCGACGATCAGTTCGCCCCCGGGTTTGGGTTCCTCGACGTCCAGAATGCGCAGGCGTCCCGCCTTTTCCTCGCGACGCGCAGCGGCGGCCGGCAAATAACCCACGCCCAGGCCTGCGATTTGCGCGGCGATCTTGGCGGCCATGGATGGCACCGTCAACGTCTCCTGTCCCGATAGCAGGCCGGCGCTGCGCGCTGGCAGATTGCGGGAGGAATCGGCCACGGCGACGGCGCGGTGCCGCACGATGACGTTCTCCGGCAAAGGCTGCGGCAGGCTGCAAATCGAGTGGCCGGGAGCGGCGGCAAAGACGAAGGACAGGTGCATCAGCGGCAAAGTGGCAAAGCCGCCACCCGGCGGTAATTCGCTATTGGCGCCGATCACCAATTGCGCGCGGTTGGAAAGCAGCGCGTCCCAGTTTCCGCCCAACACCTCCTCCGTCACCTTGAGTCGGGTGCCGGAATTGAGCAGCAGGAAATCCGCCATCAGCGGGTTGAGGTTCTCGCTGCCGATAATGGTGTCGACGGCGATCACCAATTCGGTCTCCCAGCCCTTGGCTACCTGCTGGATGCGGCATTCCAGATCGGTGGCCGCGCGCAGCAATTGGCGACCCTCGGTCAGTAGCTCGAATCCGGCCGGAGTCAGCTTGGCGCGGCGGCCCTGGCGGTCGAACAGGGTCACGCCCAGGTCCTGCTCCAGTTGCTGCACGGTGTAGGTCAGCGCAGAAGGCACACGGAACAGCTCGGCGGCGGCAGCTGCAAAGGAGCCCTTGCGATCAATAGCATCAAGGACTTGCAGGGCTTCCAGGGTCAGTTTCACGGCTGTTTAAGGTCAGATGCAAGTTATTCAAATAATTTGAATGATGGCATCAAAATTATCCGCTTGAACTTCCTGGGGTGCAAGCCCAATATAGCCTCTATGTCGCAGACAAAGCGGTGGCAAACACCGAAAAAGGAGATTCAAAATGATTGAAATCAGAAGAGGTCAGGAACGCGGCTACGCCGATCACGGCTGGCTGAAGAGCTTTCACAGCTTTTCCTTTGCCGATTACTACGATCCCAAGCATATGGGTTTCGGCCCGCTACGCGTCATCAACGAAGACCGCGTGGCCGCCGGCATGGGTTTCGGCACTCACGGCCACCGCGATATGGAAATCATCAGCTACGTGCTGGACGGCGCCCTGGCGCACAAGGACAGCATGGGCAACGGCAGCACCATTCATCCGGGCGACGTGCAGCGCATGAGCGCGGGGTCGGGCGTGACCCATAGCGAGTTCAATCATTCGCAAGAGGGCAATACTCACTTCTTGCAAATCTGGATCCAGCCCAACGTCAACGGCATCAAGCCGTCCTACGATGAAAAGCATTTCGATGCGGCCGCCAAGCGCGGCGTGCTGCGCCTGATCGCCTCACCCGACGGTCGCGACGGCTCGGTGCTGGTGCATCAGGACACCTATCTGTATGCCACGCTGCTGGACGGCGCGGAGAAGGTGGCGCACAGCTTCAAGGCCGACCGCCTGGGTTATGTGTTCGTGGCGCGTGGTAGCCTCGAAGTCAACGGTCAACGCTTGCTGGCCGGTGATGCCATGAAAATTTCCGGGGGCGGTGAAATCCGTTTGGAGAACGCGGAAGATGCCGAAGTGCTGGTGTTTGACATGACGCTGTAAGTCGCACGAAAAGTTGTACGAAAAGGAGAACGAACATGAGAAAAATCGAACGCATTGTCCAAGCGCATATCGCGCCGGTGGGAACGTTTTCCGTAAGACGCGCCTTGCCCGACCATGGCCGCAAATCAGTTGGCCCCTGGGTGTTCCTGGATCACTTTGGCCCGTTTCGCATCAAGCCGGGTGAAGACGGCGTCGGCCCGCATCCGCACGCGGGCATCGAAACTGTTACCTACCTGATGTCCGGCCGCCAGGAGCACCGCGACTCCGCCGGTCACATCGGCATCGTCGCCGCCGGCGGGGCGCAGTGGATGACGGCAGGCAAGGGCATCATTCACGCCGAGGCACCACTGGCCGAGAGTGAAGATGAATTCACGCTGCAAGGCATACAGCTTTGGACCTCGTTGCCGCGTGCCCTGAAAAACACCACACCCGGCTATCAGCGCATTGCCGCTGAGGACATCGCCGAAAGCACCATCAACGGTGGTACGGTACGCGTAGTGGCCGGCGAGTTTTCCGGCGCCAAGGGACCGGCCAAGGTGCTGATGCCGTTGATGCTGTGGCATGTGCGCCTGGACGCAGGGGCAAGCTTCAACTCGGATATCCCGGCCGGTTATGAAGTGGCCGCCTATGTAATCAATGGCATAGGCGCATTTTCCGCCAACGCGCAGAGAGTGGTTACCGGCAGTCTGGTGATCTATGAAAACGCCGATGGCGCAGTCGAATTTCAGAATAGCGGCAAGGAGGCGTTGGACGTGTTGCTGTTGGGCGGCGCGCCGGCCGAAGGCCCGCTGGTGTTTCACGGCCCGTTCGTGATGAACAGCGTCGAACAGGTGCGTGCCGCGGAAAAGGCTTATATGACCGGCCAAATGGGACATCTGGAATAAACCATCTAAAATCGCCGCAAATCTTTCAGGGAGCCATCCATGGCAAAAATAATTGCGTTCGCCGGCAGCAACCGGCGCGAATCAATGAACCGCAAGGCGCTGGCGCTGGCCGTGGAAGGTGCCCGCGCCGCGGGTGCGGACGTGGAAGTGATCGATTTGCGCGATCACGAAATGCCCCTGTACGACGCCGAATGGCACCATGCCAACGGCGTGCCCAAGACCATGCTGACCCTGCGCGCAAAAATGATCGCGGCGCAGGGCCTCCTGATCGCCAGCCCCGAATACAACACCTCGATCACGCCGCTACTCAAGAACACCATCGACTGGCTTTCGCAGGATGTGGATGGCCAAAGCGGGCGGCTGCCGTTTGAAAACAAGGTGACGGGTTTGATGGGTGCATCCGCCGGCGGCTTTGGCACCATACGCGCGCTGCCGCATGTGTCCTACATTCTTTCCAACCTGGGTGCCTTCGTGCTGCCGGTGGTGGCGGTGCCGCGCGCCGACGGTCTTATGAACGCCGACGGCAGCGTGCAAAACGAGCGCGCCGCCCACTCGCTGCGCGAACTAGGTGCACGGGTGGCGCGTAACGCCGGACATTTCTCTTAGGCTATGCCTATCGCGGCGATTCAAACTTTGAATTGGCATTTCTGTAGGCTTTTGCGGAAAGTGTCGACCAAGCATCAAACGCCGCGAACCGACACTGACCGTTATGCGAGCAAAGACATTTGAAAACCGCCGAATTGCCCTTAAATACCGGGTGATTCCCATTGGAGAACAGCATGGCCACCCTTGAACTCACCAAAGACAACTTCAACGCCACCATCGAAAGCGGCAAGACCGTCGTCGTGGATTTCTGGGCGCCCTGGTGCGGCCCCTGCCGTTCCTTTGCGCCGACTTTTGAGGCCGCTTCCGAGCAATACCCCGATGTGGTGTTCGGCAAGATCAATACCGAGGCCGAGCAGGAACTGGGCGCGGCCTTCAATATCCGCTCCATTCCCACGCTGATGGTGTTCCGCGAACAGGTCATCCTCTTTCAACAAGCCGGTGCGTTGCCGAAGTCGGCGCTGGATCAGGTGGTGCAAAAATCCCTGGAAGTCGATATGGTCAAGGTGCACGCGGAGATCGCGCAGCAGGCGGCGACGGCGTAATTTCACGCCGCTCCGCTGTGACAATGGCGGCGCTGGCGGCGATGAGTGCTACATTGCGGGGCTTCCGCCGATTTTCGCCCACCCCGCAAGGACAATATGTCTGACTCCGCCGACGCCGTCATCAACACCCCGCAAGAACCCCGCCTCTGGCGCGACGACGGCTGGACCGCCCGCGTCATCAAGAATAACGACGACGACGGCTGGGCGGTGGAAATGATCAAGGACGGTGAATCCGAGCCAGCGCTGGTCGGCCCCTGGACCATGGGCCGCGACAAAAAGAACCCCAAGCCGCTGGACGCCAATGCCTTTCACACCCTGGTCAAGACCGCCTACGAAGTGCGCCGTCGTGCCGAGCAGCATCTGCACGCCACCCTGCACAAGAAGGTGTTTGTGATGAGCGGCGATGTTTCTTATGTGGTCGCGCTGGACATCGTTCCTGACGAAGATTCGCCCTATGCGACTTTGTCCGCGCGCATATCGCGCGAGCGCGACGGCCCGGCAGTGGCCGAGGTGCGCGTAGAGGCCTCGTTCAAACTGAGCGAGGCGAGCGCCATCGCCTGGATTGAAAGCGAGTTTCGCAAGCCGGAATAACGCGGTCCGGTTTATCATGCGAGCTGCCATGTCCAAGCTGCCCGATTACGCCGCCATGCTCGCTATCGCTATCGAAGAGGCGAGGGCGGGTTTGGCCGAGGGTGGCATTCCCATCGGCGCTGCGCTGTTCAGTGGTGACGGCCGGTTGCTCGGCCGCGGCCACAACCGCCGTGTGCAGGAAGGCGATCCCTCCATCCATGGCGAGACCGATGCCTTTCGCAAGGCCGGCCGGCAGAAAGGCTATCGCGACACCATCATGGTCACTACCCTGGCGCCGTGCTGGTATTGCAGCGGGTTGATCCGCCAATTCGGTATCGGCAAGGTTGTGGTGGGCGAATCGCGCACCTTCCAGGGCGGCGTGGACTGGCTGCGTGAACACGGGGTCGAGGTGGTCGATCTGGCCTCGGACGAATGCCAGCAGTTGCTGGGCTCTTTCATTCATCGCCACCCCGAAATCTGGAACGAGGATATAGGCGAGGAATAAACGCCGGCCTGCCCCCCGCGCGCGACGATCCAGCAAGCTTGCTGCGGGGCACAAATCTGCTTCCAAGTGTTACATCTGCCGCAGATTGCGGGGCGTACAAATGCGATAATTCGCACCCTGTTCGCCCTATTCCGAGTCTTACTCCGCGCCCCACATGTCATCGCTTCCCTCTTTCGCGCCGCTACGGGCCGCTTTTCTGGCCGATGAGGCGCGCACCCTGGAACCCCTGCTGGCAGCGGCCAGCCTGAGCCAGGACAGCGCCGCTGCCGTTGATGCCGCTGCGCGCCAACTGGTCAGCGCCGTGCGTGCCCGCCAGCGCAGCCACGCCGGCATGCAGTCCTTCCTCACCCAGTACGATCTCTCCTCGCAGGAAGGCGTGCTGCTGATGTGCGTGGCCGAGGCGCTGCTGCGCATCCCCGACGCCGCCACGGCCGACAAACTCATCAAGGACAAATTCGCCCAGGGCGACTGGTCGCGCCACCTGGGACAGAGCGATTCCCTGCTGGTCAACGCCGGCACCTGGGGCATGATGCTGACCGGCAAGCTGGTGAGCATCACTCCCAGCGATTACACCGATATCGGCGGCTGGTTGGGCAAGATGGCCAACCGCGCCGGCGAGCCCATCGTGCGTGCCGCCCTGCGCCAGGGCATGAAAATGATGGCCGAGCAGTTCGTCATGGGCCGCAATATCGAGGACGCGCTGGAACGCAGCGATTCCGGCGACAACGTCCGCTACCGGCATTCCTTTGACATGCTGGGCGAGGCCGCCATGACCATGGCCGACGCCGAGCGTTATTTCATCGCTTACCGCGACGCCATCAAAGCCATCGGCAGCTACGTAAAGCCGGGGCAGAACGTGTTCGAGGCGCCGGGTATCTCGGTCAAACTCTCTGCCCTGCACCCGCGTTACGAGTTCGCTCACCGCGAGCGGGTGATGGCGGAAATGCTGCCCAAGGTAGTGGCGCTGACCGAAATGGCGCGCGACGCCGGCATCGGCCTCACCCTGGACGCCGAAGAAACCGAGCGCCTGGAAATTTCGCTGGAGCTGCTGGCGGTGGTGTTCGGCGACCAACGCTTTCACGGCTACGAGGGGCTGGGGCTGGCCGTGCAGGCCTACCAAAAGCGCGCGTCCTTCGTCATCGACTGGCTGATCCAGCTTTCCGAGCAACACGGCCGCCGCATCATGACCCGTCTGGTCAAGGGCGCGTACTGGGATACCGAAATCAAGCGCGCGCAGATGCAGGGGTTTTCGCAATATCCGGTGTTCACCCGCAAGGTCAACACCGACGTTTCCTACCTGGCCTGCGCCGCCAAAATGCTTTCGCGGCCGGATGCGTTTTACTGCCAGTTCGCCACCCACAACGCGCATACGGTGGCTACCATCCTCACACGTGCTGCGGCGACCGGCCACCTCGCCGGATTCGAATTCCAGCGCCTGCACGGCATGGGCATGGAGTTGTACGACGAGCTGCCCGGCAATCCTGCGCCTCCGTGCCGCGTGTACGCGCCGGTCGGCAGTCATGAAGACCTGCTGCCCTACCTGGTGCGGCGTCTATTGGAAAACGGCGCCAATTCCTCTTTCGTAAACCGCATCGCCGATCCCGATGTTTCCATCGACGACGTGGTCGCCGATCCCATCGCTACTTGCCGCGCGCACGCCGGCAAGGCCGCCGTGTCCAACCCACGGCTGCCCCTTCCCCAAAATTTGTTTGCTGAGGCCAACGTGAGCCGAACCAATTCCAGCGGATTTTCCTTTGCCGATGCCAGCGCCATGGAGGCCCTGCAAGCCGCCATGGCCGAGCCCTTGAAACGACGCGACTGGCTGGCGGCCCCTCTGATCGCAGGCCAATCCATGCGCGGTGTCATGGTCGATGCCCTGGACCCCGTGTACCTGGAAAAAATCGGCACGGTGGAAGAAGCCGATGAAGCCCTGATCGACCTGGCCTTGACCATGGCCAAGCGCTGCGTGCCGCCGCCCGCCGCCGAACGCGCTGCCATGCTGGAACGCGCGGCCGATCTCCTGGAAGCACGCGGTCCCATGTTCATGGCGCTGATGGTGCGCGAGGCCGGCAAGACCCAGCCCGACGCCCTGGGCGAGGTGCGCGAAGCGGCCGATTTCTGCCGTTACTATGCCGCGCTTTGCCGCCAACATTTCGCGGCGCCCGAAGCGCTGCCCGGTCCTACCGGTGAATCGAACGAACTGACCCTCACCGGGCGCGGCGTATTCCTGGCCATCTCGCCCTGGAACTTCCCGCTGGCGATTTTCCTGGGCCAGATTGCGGCTGCCTTTGCCGCCGGCAATGCGGTGGTCGCCAAGCCCGCCGAGCAGACGCCCATCGTCGCCTTCGAAACCATCAAGTTGCTGCTGGAAGCAGGCTTCCCGGCAGACGCCATCGCCCTGCTGCCGGGGCCGGGCGAAACGGTGGGCGCCAAGCTGGTCAACGACGCGCGCATCGACGGCGTCGTCTTTACCGGCGGCACCAATACCGCACAGGCCATCAACCGCTCGTTGGCCTCGCGCACCGGCGCCATCGTGCCCTTCATCGCCGAAACCGGCGGCCTAAACGCCATGATCGCCGATTCCTCCGCACTGCCGGAGCAGGTGGTCAACGACGTCATCGCCTCGGCCTTCAATAGCGCCGGACAGCGCTGCTCCGCCCTGCGCATCCTGTGCGTGCAAAAAGACATCGCGCCGCGCATTGCCAAGCTGCTGGAAGGCGCCATGCAGGAACTGCGCCTGGGTGACCCGGCCAAGCTCGAAACCGATATCGGCCCGGTGATCGACCGCGAGGCCTACGCCATGCTGGTGGCCCACCGCGAAAAAATGGCCGCGCAATTTCCCACCGTTGGCCAGACCCTGCTGCCGCGCGATATTCCTCAGGGCCACTTTTTCGCGCCCTGCGCGTTTGAGATTCCCAGCTTCAATACGCTAGAGCGCGAGGTGTTCGGCCCCATCCTGCACATCCTGCCCTTCGACGGGGAAAAGCTGATGGAAATGGTCGACACCATCAACGCCAGCGGCTATGGCCTCACCCTGGGTATCCACTCGCGCATCGAGGAAACCATCGCTGCCATACGCGCCCGCGCCAAGGTCGGCAATGTTTACGTCAACCGCAACCAGATAGGCGCGGTGGTGGGCGTGCAACCCTTCGGTGGCGAGGGCCTGTCCGGCACCGGCCCCAAGGCTGGTGGCCCGCACTACCTGTTCCGTTTTGCGGCGGAACGCACGTTCACGGTGAATACGGCGGCAGCGGGCGGCAATGCGGCGCTGATCGCCAGTTCCGAGTAGACCCGTCCGAGCCTGTAATTGCAGCGTCATCAACACGACCTATTTTCTTTGCACCCGTCCCGGAAAGTGCGCATGAAAAAACTGGCTGCCCCCTTGTTGACCTGCCTGCTGCTGACGGCCTGCGCCACGCGCGTGGAGATTCCGGAGGCGCAGCGGACGCCGGGCGTGCCGCTGTTTTCGCAAACCACGCTGGGGCCGGCGGTGCGGCCCGGCTGGACGCCGTGGATCATGTCGCGCTTTTCCGCGCGCACCCAGTACCAGGTGGTCGATAGCGACGTGGGGCGCGTGCTGAAAGCCGACGCCTCTGCCTCGTCCACGGGCCTCATCTGGGACGTCAACATCAATCCTGCCGCTACCCCGCTAATGAGCTGGACCTGGAAGGCAAGCAATCTGATTCCGGATGCCGACACGTCGCTGCCCGGCAACGACGATTCGCCCGCCCGCGTGGCCGTGGCCTTCGACGGCGACCGCAGCAAATTCGATCTCGAAGAACGCGCCATGGCCTCGCTGGTGCGCGTCATCAGCGGGCGCGAAATGCCCTACGCCACCCTGATCTACGTCTGGGATAACAAGCTGCCCGTGGACTCGGTGTTCGAGCATCCGCGCTCCTCGCGCGTGCGCGTCATCGTCGTCGAATCGGGGCCCAAGCGCGTGGGCCAATGGATAAAATTCAATCGCGACGTCGAGGCCGATTACCGCCGCGCCTTCGGCGAAGCGCCGGGGCGCATCGAATCGGTGGGCGTGCTGACCGATACCAACAGCACCGGCCACAAGGTGACTTCGTATTACGGCGATATCGAATTTCACGCGCCGATCGCGGCGCAGGCCCATACCGTCGCCGGGCGCTGATCTAAACTTTAGCCATCCCCGGCGGGGCCTGATTCCCCGACAGCAGCACAAGCATGGGCTTGCCTTCTTCCTGCCAGTAATCCACCGCATCCTGGAATAACTCGATGGCAGTTTCCAGCTGGCTTTCGTGGTGTTCCTCGAAGGCATCGGTGTGATCGAAATAGATCAGATAGCCTTCGGCCTCCACCCAGTCCAGATCGGTAAGGCAATCGTAAAAGGCGTCCCAGTTGTGGCTGAAGTGGGCAGGAAACTTCATCGCCACGGCCGCGTGGTTCAGGAACTGTTCTTTTTTTTCGATTTTCTGGCCTTCCAGATGAAAAAAGGCCCATTTGCGCGCCTTGGCGGCAGCGCCGATTTCAATCACCGCGGCATGCGCCTTCAGCCAGAAAACACCCTTGGCATCGGGATGCGACAACAATGTTTTCAGTTCCGGCGAGGGCAAGGCTATTCCTTGATGACCTTGAAGGTCATGTAGTGATCGTCGCTGTAATAACAGACATCGGGTGCGCTTTTTTCGCTGCCGCCACAGACAATGCGGCGGGCGCCGCGCGTGCGTGAGCCCGGGGTGGGCACCGTGTACTCATGGTAGTAACCGCGCGATTTGGCCGGCAGCGCTTTTTCGTAATTGCCGAAGGTCACGCCGTCCTTGCTGTATGGAAACGGCCCGCCCCTGAGGACCAGCCGGTAGGTTTCGCGCGCTTCTTTGGGCAGCTCGGCCAGTTGCACCACAGCAAACTCGGCGCGCGCTGTGTTTTTCGCGTTCGCCGCGGGCGTGCAGACCACTGCCAGCGCCAGCAGGGCCAGGGATGCATACCGCGACAGGGAATTGCGGGTCATCTCAATCTCAGTTGGTGCCGGTCTTATGCGGGCAATTGGTCTTGGCGCAATCGGCGTACAGATACAGCGAGTGGTCGTGCAACAGGAAGCCGCGATCCTTGGCGATCTTGTGCTGGCGCTTCTCGATTTCAGGGTCGATGAATTCCTCCACGCGCCCGCACTGCATGCAAACCAGGTGGTCGTGGTGGCCGCCCTCGTTCAATTCGAATACCGATTTGCCGCCCTCGAAGTGGTGGCGCATCAGTAGGCCCGCCTGCTCGAACTGGGTCAGCACCCGGTAGACGGTGGCGAGCCCGATGTCGGCGTTTTCATTGAGCAGCAGCTTGTAAATATCCTCGGCTGACAAATGCCGGTCCTTGGAATTCTGGAACAGGTCCAGCACCTTCAGGCGCGGCAGCGTCGCCTTCAAACCCATATTGCGCAAATCGCGTGACTCGGACATCGCTTACCTCGGTAGCTGGTTATCAGCCGTTAAATAATAACCCTTTTATCCGGGCAAGCAAGGTAACGATGCGCCTATTCCGTGTCTGTTACGGGCTTGTTACGCGGCCGTCACCGGCCATCTGGCGATAAGGCCGCAGGGGGCTGCCTCGGTTATAATCAGCCATTCTCGAAAAGGACGTATTTTCATGTCGCGTACCAAGCTGTTTCTGGCCTGCCTGATTTTGCCCCTGGCCGCCGCCCTTGCCGGCTGCGCCGGTTTCGGCGTTTATAAAATCGACATCCAGCAAGGCAATCTGATTACCCAGGAACAACTGGGCAAGGTCAAACCCGGCATGAGCCGTCTGGACGTGCGTAACCTGCTGGGCACGCCCCTGGTGCAGGACGTATTCAACGCCAACCGCTGGGATTACTACTTCAGCAACGAACAGGGCAAGTACGGCCCCTTTGGCCGCGAAACCATGAAATACCAGGCCACGGTGTATTTCGAGAACGAAAAAGTCTCCAAGGTGGTCGGTACGGCCGCCGAAAAGGAAATCTTCCTGGGCGGTGGCGAACAGCGCCGCCTGCCTAATACCTCGCCGCCAGGCGCGCCGCCGCCGGGCAAGGATAAATGACCGCTGCCAGCGCGCCAGTTCGGCTCGCTATCGCCGGCGCCGGCGGCCGCATGGGCCGCATGCTGATTGAAACGGCGGCCACGGATGCCGCCGTTGTCGTCAGTGCCGCGTTGGAACACCCCGGCAGCCCCTTGGTGGGGCAGACGGCGGCTCCCGGTGTGTTGGTGAGCAGCGATGTCGCCGCCGCTCTGGCGGTCAGCGATATTCTGATCGACTTCACCCGTCCGGAAGCGACCCTTTCCTATCTCGCCGCCTGCCGCAAAGCCCAAAAGAAAATCGTCATCGGCACCACTGGTTTTGACGCCGCGCAAAAGCACGAAATCGAGGCCGCCGCTGCGGACATCGCGGTGGTGTTTGCGCCCAGCATGAGCATGGGCGTCAACATCATGATGAAGCTGGTGGAAATGGCGGCGCAGTCCCTGGGCATGGACGCCGACATAGAGATTCACGAAGCGCATCACAAAATGAAGGTGGACGCGCCCTCTGGCACAGCACTGAAGCTGGGTGAGGTCGCGGCGCAGGCGCGCGGACAATCGCTGGAAGAGGCGGGCGTCTACGTGCGCCACGGCCTTACCGGTGAGCGTAAAGCGGGCACTATCGGTTTTTCGGTAACCCGCGCCGGCGATATCGTCGGCGATCACACCGTCACCTTTGCCGGCATGGGCGAACGCATGGAAATCACCCATCGCTCCTCGTCCCGCGCCAATTTTGCCCAGGGCGCCATGCGCGCGGCCAAGTTCCTGGCCGCAAAGAAGACCGGATTGTTTGATATGCAGGACGTGTTGGGATTGAAATAGCCAATTCCGATTGCCGGAAAGGGCGGTCTCTGCTAAAATGTTGCTTTAATCGCGTCGCAGCAGAGTTGTTGAGCAAATCGTTGATTCAGCAGCGAAAAACGCGGGAAAGAGCCAATCGGGCCTTTCCCGTTTTTTATGCCCGGCGCGAATAAAACAGTCCTGGAGTCCTGCAGTGAAATCGCCCGCCCCCGCCCTTCTTGTTCTTGCCGATGGTTCGGTGTTCAAGGGCATTTCCATCGGGGCTGCCGGCAGCAGCGTCGGTGAAGTGGTGTTCAACACCGCCATGACCGGCTACCAGGAAATCCTCACCGACCCGTCCTACTCAGGACAGATGGTGACCCTGACTTACCCGCACATCGGTAATACCGGCAGTAATGCCGAAGACGTGGAGTCGGACAAGACCTACGCTGCTGGCCTCATCATTCGCGACCTGCCGACCCTGGCTTCCAACTGGCGCATGCAGGAAACCCTGCCGGCCTATCTGGAACGCAACGGCGTGGTGTCCATTGCCGGCATCGATACCCGCAGGCTCACGCGCCTGACCCGCGAGAAGGGCGCGCAGAACGGCTGCATCCTGGTGGGTTCCACGGACGAGGCCGCGATCAAGAAAGCGCATCAACTGGCGCAGGCCGCACCCAAGATGGTCGGCCTCGATCTCGCCAAGGTGGTGAGCTGCACCAAGGCTTACGACTGGACCGGCAGCACCTGGGCGCTGGGCAGCGGCTACTCCGCTTTGCAGAACCCGAAATTCCATGTGGTCGCCTACGACTACGGCGTCAAACACAATATCCTGCGCATGCTGGCCGAACGCGGCTGCCGTGTGACGGTGGTGCCGGCGCAAATGGGCGCGGCCGAAGTGCTGGCGCTGAAACCCGACGGCGTGTTCCTGTCCAACGGCCCCGGCGACCCGGAGCCTTGCGACTACGCCATCCGCGCCATACAGGAGATCATCGCCAAAGACGTGCCGGTATTCGGCATCTGCCTGGGCCACCAATTGTTGGGCCTGGCCTCCGGCGCCAAGACCATGAAAATGAAATTCGGTCACCACGGCGCCAATCATCCGGTGCAGGACCTGGATTCGAAAAAGGTCTATATCACCAGCCAGAACCACGGCTTTGCAGTGGACGAAAGCACCTTGCCGGCCAATGTGCGCATTACGCATAAATCCTTGTTCGACGGCACCTGCCAGGGAATCGAGCGCACCGATAAGCAGGCGTTCAGCTTCCAGGGCCACCCGGAAGCCAGCCCCGGGCCGCACGAAGTCGGGTATCTGTTCGATCGCTTTGTGGCCATGATGCAGGGAGGCGCGTAGTCATGTTGGGCATTACCGATCTCGCCACCTATGTGCTGGGCACCGTTTTCATCATTCTGCTGCCGGGACCCAATTCGATCTACGTGCTATCCGTCGCCGCGCGGCGCGGCGTGCGCGCGGGTTACCAGGGCGCGGCCGCCGTGGTGATCGGCGATAGCGTGCTCATGGTGCTGGCTGCGGCCGGTGTGGGTTCGCTGCTGGCGGCTTACCCGCAGTTGTTTGCGATCATCAAGTATGCGGGCGGGGCCTATCTAGGCTGGATCGGCTTACAACTTATCTTGGGCGCGATTCGCAAGCCGGATTCCGTCCGGACCGGTAGCGAGCAGCAAGACGCGGATCAGGGCCAGACTTTCAAGAAAGCGCTGGTGGTGAGCCTTTTGAATCCCAAGGCCATGCTGTTTTTCGTGTCCTTTTTCATCCAATTCGTCGATCCAGTTTATGCGCACCCGGCGCTCACTTTCGTGATCTTGGGCGCGATTTTCCAGGTGCTTAGCCTCATCTACCTCAGCGTGCTGATTTTTGCCGGCGCGCGCCTGGCAGCCGCCTTCCGGCGCCGTGTCCGTCTCGTCGCCGCCATGAAGGGCGGGGTGGGGGCACTCTTCATCGGCTTCGGCGCCAAGCTCGCCACCGCCAGCATCGAGTAAGCCATGCCGAAACGTACCGACATAAAATCAGTCCTCATCATCGGCGCCGGCCCCATCGTCATCGGCCAGGCATGCGAGTTCGACTACTCGGGTGCACAGGCCTGCAAGGCGCTGCGCGACGAAGGTTACAAAGTAATATTGGTTAATTCCAACCCGGCCACCATCATGACCGACCCGGGCATGGCCGACGTGACCTATATCGAGCCCATCACCTGGCGCGTGGTCGAAAAGATTATCGAAAAAGAGCGGCCTGATGTGCTGCTGCCGACCATGGGTGGGCAGACGGCGTTGAACTGTGCGCTGGACCTTGCCAAGCACGGGGTGCTGGAAAAGTACAACGTTGAAATGATCGGCGCCAAGCGCGAGGCCATCGACATGGCCGAGGACCGTGAAAAATTCAAGCAGGCCATGACCCGCATCGGCCTTGCCTCGGCGCGCTCGGCCATCGCCCATTCGCTGGAAGAAGCACTACAAGTGCAGGCCGCCATCGGTTTCCCGGCCATTATCCGTCCCAGTTTTACCATGGGTGGTTCCGGCGGCGGCATCGCCTATAACCGCGACGAGTTCGTGGAGATTTGCGAGCGCGGCCTGGAAGCCTCACCCACCCATGAATTGCTGATTGAAGAATCGCTCTTGGGCTGGAAAGAATTCGAGATGGAAGTCGTTCGCGACAAGAACGACAACTGCATCATCATTTGTTCGATCGAGAATCTGGACCCCATGGGCGTGCATACGGGGGACTCGATCACGGTGGCGCCGGCGCAGACGCTGACCGACAAGGAATACCAGATCATGCGCAACGCCTCGATCGCCTGCCTGCGCGAGATCGGCGTGGAGACCGGCGGCTCGAACGTGCAGTTCGCCGTCAACCCGAAAGACGGGCGCATGGTGGTGATCGAGATGAACCCGCGCGTGTCGCGGTCCTCGGCGCTCGCATCCAAAGCGACCGGCTTCCCCATTGCCAAGGTCGCGGCCAAGCTCGCCATCGGTTACACCTTGGACGAGTTGCGCAACGAAATCACCGGCGGCGCCACCCCCGCCTCGTTCGAGCCCTCCATAGACTACGTAGTCACCAAGGTGCCGCGTTTTGCCTTCGAAAAATTCCCGCAGGCCGACGACCGACTCACCACGCAAATGAAAAGCGTGGGCGAGGTCATGGCCATAGGCCGCAACTTCCAGGAATCGCTGCAAAAAGCCCTGCGCGGCCTCGAAACCGGTGTGGACGGCTTCAATCTGAAAACGGTGGACCCCGAACAGATCGGCGATGAACTGGCTTATCCGCGCGGTGAGCGCCTCTGGTACGTAGCCGACGCCTTCGGCATCGGCATGACGCTGGAAGAGATTCACGGCTATACCAAGATCGATCCCTGGTTCCTGGCGCAAATCAAGGAACTGGTCGATATCGAACTGGAACTCGACAAGAAAAAATTTGCCGATCTGGATGCGGACTATTTGCGCAGCCTGAAGCGCAAGGGCTTTTCCGACCGCCGGCTGGCTTATTTGCTAAAAGTAACCGAGCACGATATCCGCAAGCTGCGCCACCAGCACGGTATCCGTCCGGTGTACAAACGCGTTGATACCTGCGCCGCTGAATTCGCCACCTCGACCGCGTATATGTATTCGAGTTATGACGAAGAGTGCGAATCCAAACCCAGCGACCGCAAAAAAATCATGGTGCTGGGCGGCGGGCCCAACCGTATCGGCCAGGGTATCGAGTTCGATTACTGCTGCGTGCACGCGGCCTTGGCGCTGCGCGAGGATGGTTATGAAACCATCATGGTCAACTGCAATCCGGAAACGGTTTCCACCGACTACGATACTTCCGACCGCCTGTACTTTGAGCCGCTGACCCTGGAAGACGTGCTGGAAATTGTGGCGCTGGAAAAACCGGTAGGGGTTATCGTGCAGTTCGGCGGCCAGACGCCCTTGAAACTGGCGCGTGCACTGGAGGCCAACGGCGTGCCCATCATCGGCACCACCCCGGATTCCATCGACATCGCCGAGGACCGCGAACGTTTCCAGAAGCTGATCCAGGATCTGAAGCTGCTGCAGCCGCCCAACCGCACTGCGCGCACCAATGAAGAAGCCATCGTCAAGGCGCGCGAAATCGGCTACCCGCTGGTGGTGCGTCCCAGCTATGTGCTGGGCGGCCGCGCCATGGAAATCATCCACGTCGAGAGTGACCTCGAACGCTATATGCGCGAGGCCGTAAAAGTCTCGAACGACTCTCCCGTGCTGCTGGACCGCTTCCTGAACGATGCCATCGAAGTCGATGTGGACGCCATCTGCGACGGCAAAGATGTGCTGATCGGCGGCATCATGGAGCACATCGAACAAGCCGGCGTGCATTCGGGCGATTCGGCCTGCTCCCTGCCGCCGTTCTCGCTCTCGGCCGAACTGCAGGACGAATTACGCCGTCAGACCGTGGAAATGGCGCTGGCCTTGAACGTGGTCGGCCTCATGAACGTGCAGTTCGCCATCCAGGGACAGGGCAAGGATGCCAAGGTCTATGTGCTGGAAGTGAACCCGCGCGCCTCGCGCACCGTGCCCTATGTGTCCAAGGCCATTTCCCTGCCGTTGGCCAAGATCGCGGCGCGCTGCATGGCGGGCATGAGTTTGAAAGAGCAGGGCACCACGGAAGAAATCGTGCCGCCGTATTTCTCGGTGAAAGAAGCGGTGTTTCCCTTCATCAAGTTCCCGGGCGTGGATACCATCCTCGGCCCCGAGATGAAATCGACCGGCGAAGTCATGGGTGTAGGCACGACCTTCGCGGAAGCCTTTGTGAAGTCGCAAATGGGCGCCGGCGTGAAGCTGCCCAAGACCGGTGAAGGCGCGGGCAAGGCCTTCCTCTCGGTGCGCAACGCCGACAAGGAAAAGATCGTCGAAATCGCCAAGACCCTGGTCAGCCTGGGCTTCCGTTTGGTGGCAACCAAGGGTACCGCCGCGTATTTGCAAAAGGCGGGCCTTGAAGTGGAACCCGTCAACAAGGTGCTGGAAGGCCGCCCGCATATCGTGGACATGGTGAAAAACCGCGAAATCGCACTCATCATCAACACCGTTGAAGAAGACAAGCGTTCCATCCGTGATTCCAAGGGCATCCGCAATGCCGCCTTGCAGGGCCGTATAACCTATTACACTACCGTTGCCGGCGCCCGTGCGGCCTGCGCGGGCATGGGCCATCTGGCGGAGTTGGCGGTGTACGATTTGCAATCACTGCACCGCTCCATCGCCGTTTGACCCGCTTTCGCCCCGTTTGACGCCGTTGAATGATGAACCCAAGGGTTGCGCGCTACGCAACCAGCCGTACTTCCCCAAGGAAAATGTCATGAGCAGTCTCGCCAAAGTCCCTCTTACCGTTGTCGGCGCCAATGCGCTCAAGGCCGAACTGCATAAACTCAAAACGGTGGAGCGGCCGGCGGTGATTACCGCTATCGCCGAGGCACGCGCCCAGGGCGATCTTTCCGAAAACGCCGAGTACGACGCCGCCAAGGAGCGCCAGGGCTTTATCGAAGGGCGCATCAATGAGCTGGAAAACAAGATTGCCGGCGCGCAGATCATCGACCCCAAGCTGCTGGACGACGACGAAGGCCGCGTGGTGTTCGCCTCCACCGTCGATCTTGAGGAAGAAGAGAGCGGCGAAAAAATGACCTACCAGATCGTCGGCGAAGACGAAGCCGATATCAAGCAGGGCAAGATTTCCTATTCCTCACCGATCGCGCGCGCGCTGATCGGCAAGTACGCGGGCGACGTGGTGGAAGTGCGTACGCCCGGCGGCATCAAACATTACGAAGTGGTCGACGTCCGCTACATCTGAACATCGCCAACGCGGGTAGTTAGCCTTTGGTGGAACGGCGGCGCACCGCGCGCGCTTCTTCCTGGCGCTTGGTCAGCCGTTCGCCCTTGCGCACCGGCTTGGGTTGGGCCTTGGCTTTGCGGGCTGCTTCCAGTTCCGGATTCAGGCGCCAAAGCACCAGAATTTTGCCGATATGTTGCACCGGCGCCGCACTTAATTTATCGCAGACTTCCTCGAACCAGGCGCTGCGTTCGGCGCGGTCGTCGGTGGGGGCGCGCACCTTGATGAGTTCGTGGGCGTTCAGGGCGCGGTCGATCTCGCGCACCACGGCGGGGGTCAGGCCGTCGTGGCCCATCCAGACCACCGGGGCGATACTATGGGCCTGGGCTTTAAGCGCTTTGCGCTCGGTAGGGGATAATTCCAGTTTCATGCCGGGATTATAGTTGTATTCAACACCCCCGAAGGGGTGGATTCGTGCAGGATCATCGAAAGGCAGCCATGGGCGGCAACGCAAGGCCAAAAAACAGCCGGGACTGGGTAAAACGGCATCTCTCCGACCCTTATGTGAAAAAGGCGCAGGAGGAGGGCTATCGCTCGCGTTCCGTGTATAAATTGCAACAAATCGCCCCAAATCTGATCAAACCCGGCATGACCGTGGTGGACCTGGGGTCGGCGCCGGGCGGTTGGTCGCAATGGGCCGTAAAACAGGTGGGCGCCAAGGGCAAGGTGATTTCCATCGATCTGCTGCCCATGGAGGAAATCCCCGGAGTGGAATTCATCCTGGCCGACTTCTCCAGCCAGGAAGGCCTTTCCGCTGTGGAAACCGCCCTGAATGAGAAGCGGGCAGACCTTGTGATTTCCGATATGGCCCCCAATCTGACCGGTATCCCCGTTACCGACCAGGCCCGTTTGTTCGGTCTGGCGGAAATGGCGATGGAATTTGCGGTTCAGTGGCTGCAGCCGGAGGGCGTGTTTTTGGTGAAGGTGTTCCAGGGGGCGGGTTTCGAGCCTTTTGTGAAGGAATGCCGTGTCAATTTTCGTAACGTGGCCGCCAAAAAACCTGACTCTTCGCGGGACGAAAGCCGCGAGACCTTCTTGTTGTGCAAGGGTGTAAAAGCAAGCGGCGGTGCAGCATAGAAAGCAGGGCCAGGATGTAACCGGCAGGTTGAATCCGCAGGCGGCGCCTCTTGAGCCAAATCGGGGTGGCGGGCGGCGGTTTGGTGTAGCATTAACGGTCTAATTCGGGCATGGCGCCCCCAGTGGCGAATCAAGGAACACATTGTGAATAATTGGGTTAAAAACGTAGGCCTTTGGCTGGTCATCCTCGTGGTGCTGATGATGATCTTCATTCAAGTGACCAAGAACGGTTCAGCCGCCACCGCGCTCGACTATTCGACGCTGATGAGCGAGGCCAAGGCCGGCAACGTCGAAAGAATCAAGCAGACCGGCCCGCGCACCCTGAGCGTTACCCTGCACGACAGCAAGGCCTACACCGTGTTCGTGCCGGCCGGCGACATCTACATGTGGGAAGACCTGCGCAAGTCCGGCGCCAAGATCGAAGCCCTGGCCCCCGAAGAGCCGTCGATCCTGATGCAGATTTTCATTTCCTGGTTCCCCATTCTGCTCCTGATCGGCGTCTGGTTCTACGTGATGCGGCAAATGCAGGGCGGCGGCCGCGGCGGCGCGTTCTCGTTCGGCAAAAGCCGTGCGCGCATGCTCGACGAAACCACCAATCAGGTCACTTTTGCCGACGTCGCCGGTTGCGACGAGGCCAAGGAAGAGGTTTCCGAACTGGTCGATTTCCTGCGCGACCCCAGCAAGTTCCAGAAGCTGGGTGGCCGTATTCCGCGCGGCGTGCTGATGGTGGGTTCGCCCGGCACCGGCAAGACCCTGCTGGCGCGTGCCATCGCCGGTGAAGCCAAGGTGCCGTTTTTCTCGATCTCCGGCTCCGACTTCGTCGAAATGTTCGTCGGCGTCGGTGCGGCGCGCGTACGCGATATGTTCGAGCAAGCCAAGAAAAGCTCGCCCTGCATCGTCTTCATCGATGAAATCGATGCGGTCGGCCGCCAGCGCGGCGCCGGTCTCGGCGGCGGTAATGACGAGCGCGAACAGACTCTCAACCAATTGCTGGTGGAAATGGACGGCTTTGAAGCCAGCGCCGGCGTCATCATCATCGCCGCCACCAACCGTCCCGACGTGCTGGACCCGGCGCTGATGCGTCCGGGCCGCTTCGACCGCGAAGTGACGGTGCCGCTGCCCGACATCCGTGGCCGCGAAGCCATCCTGATGGTGCATATGCGCAAGGTGCCGATTTCGGCCGACGTCAATGCCAACACCATCGCGCGCGGCACGCCCGGCATGTCCGGCGCCGACCTCGCCAATATCGTCAACGAGGCTGCCCTGTTCGCCGCGCGCCGCAACAAGCGCCTGGTCGACATGGAAGACTTCGAGGAAGCCAAGGACAAGATTTACATGGGCGCCGCCCGCAAGTCCATGGTGATTACGCCCGAGGACAAGCGCAAGACCGCGTACCACGAGTCCGGCCACGCCATCATCGGCAGCATTCTTCCCGGCTGCGATCCGGTGCACAAGGTAACGGTGATCCCGCGCGGCCGCGCCCTGGGCGTCACCTGGGCCATGCCGGAAATCGACCGTTACAGCCTGTATCAGGATCAGATGCTGGCGCAGATTTGCATGCTGTTCGGCGGGCGCGTGGCCGAGGAAATTTTTGTCGGCAATGTGTCCACCGGCGCCTCCAACGACTTCGAGCGCGCCACCCAGATCGCCCGCAATATGGTGACCCGCTACGGTATGTCTGAAGCGCTGGGGCCGATGGTGTATGGCGAAAACGAGGGCGAAGTGTTCCTTGGTCGTTCGATCACCACGCACAAGAACATGTCGGACGCGACCATGCAGAAGGTCGATCAGGAAATCCGCCGCATCATAGACGAGCAGTACAATCTTGCGCGCAAACTCCTCGAGGACAACCGCGACAAGGTCGAGGCCATGACCAATGCCCTGATGGAGTACGAAACCATAGACTCCGACCAGATCAAGGACATCATGGAAGGCAAGCCGCCGCGCCTGCCCAAGCCCTCGTCCGCGCCGCCGCAGCCCAAGTCCGACGCCGGTGGCGGCCCGCCCGCGCCGGAAGCCGTCAAGCCGGAACCGGCGGTGGACGGAAGCAACTGATGCAGGTTTTTGCAGAACAGGAAAAACGGGCGGCCGACCGCCCGTTTTTTTTGATGGCGGGTTAGCATGCGCACCCTGCAATGCGGCCGTTTCACCTTGGCGCTGGACCGGCCGCTGGTGATGGGTATCGTCAACGTCACCCCCGATTCTTTTTCGGATGGGGGCCGCTACCTGACCCGCGACGCTGCCATTGCGCACGCCCGGCAACTGATCGAAGACGGCGCCGACATCATTGACATCGGTGGCGAATCCACACGGCCCGGTGCGCAGCCTGCCGGCCTGCAGGAAGAACTCGACCGGGTATTGCCGGTGCTGGAAGCCCTGGCCGGGGGTGATACGCCGGTATCGGTGGACACACAAAAAACCGAGGTGATGCGCGCCGCGCTCGAGGCGGGGGCCTCGCTGATCAACGACGTGAATGCCCTGCAGGCGGAGGGAGCCGTCGAGGTCTGCGTGGCGAGCGCGGCGGCGGTATGCCTGATGCACAAGCAGGGCACACCCGAGACCATGCAGCAGGACCCGCACTACGCGGATGTGGTGCGCGAGGTGCGGGACTTTCTGCTGGCCCGCGCCGAGGCTTGCCGGCAACAAGGCATCGCTGCCGAGCGCATCGTCATCGACCCCGGCTTCGGTTTCGGTAAGACCGCACAACACAATTTCACCCTGCTTCGCGAGTTCAGGGCTTTCGCCGAATCGGGCTACACCTCCCTGGCCGGCTACTCGCGCAAGCGCTCGCTGGGCGAAGTCACCGGCCGCCCTCCCGACCAGCGTCTAGCCGCCAGCCTGGCTGCTGCGCTGATCGCGGCGCAAAATGGCGCCGACATACTCAGGGTGCACGACGTGCGCGAAACGGTGGACGTGCTGCGCGTGTGGCAGATGGCGCAGTTACCGCGCTAACGGCGGTTACAATAGGCGAAACACCGCCATTACCGCAAAAATCCGGGGCGGCGATCGAATCATGGGGGCGATATGAGTGAAGAGCAAAACGCTGCTGCCAGTCCGGTGCCGGCCAGCAGGGTCGTTGAAACCGGTCGTGGCTGGGAGTGGGTCGTAAAGAGCTGGCCCATGTTCACTGCATCCCCAGGCAAGTGGATGCTGACCACCATCGTATATTTCATCTTGTATTCCATATGCGCCAAATTTCCGTGGACGCGTGGTTTCATCGGTGATGTCATGGCCGTGGTACTAACGGCCGGGATGCTATTTGCCTGTGATCAATTGCGCGCCAGCAAGCCCTTGCTGGTCGGACATCTGTTCGAAGGCTTCCGTCGCGAGTCCCAGTCCCTGTTTGTAACCGGGGCGATCTATGCCCTGGCTTGTCTGGTGATAGGCGCGATTTTTTCCCTGATGATGGGCGCCGCCATCAGTGCCAGCGTGATCACTTCGGTTCTCATGAACGGCGGCATAGGCGCCTTGCTGACTTTCCTGGTGGGAGTGGTGGCCGGATCGTTGATGGCGATACTGGTCTGGTTGGCGCTGGGCGTACCGGTCGCGATGGCCGTCTGGTTTGCGCCCGCATTGGTTATTTTCGACAAGGTCCCTCCGGTTGATGCCCTGCGTGCCAGTTTCGACGCCTGTCTTAAAAACATGATGCCGTTCCTTTTGTACGGCGTGGTGATGGTGGTCCCGCTGATCCTGGGATCGGTCACCGTGGTTGGTTTGTTAGTGGTATCTCCGCTGATCATCATTTCGATTTACATTTCTTATCGCGAAATTTTCCACGGCGAATCCTGAACATAAACCATGAAATAAGCCATGAGCAGAAAATATTTCGGTACCGACGGCATCCGCGGGCGTGTGGGCGATGCGCCCATTACCCCCGACTTCGTATTGCGCCTGGGCTTTGCCGCCGGGCGCGTATTGACCAGTCATTTGCAGGCGGCCGGCCAGGCGCGGCCCAAGGTCATCATCGGCAAGGACACGCGCATCTCTGGTTATATGCTGGAAAGCGCGCTGGAGGCGGGTTTTTCCGCCGCCGGTGTGGACGTGATGCTGGTCGGCCCCATGCCCACGCCGGGTGTGGCTTACCTTACGCGCGCGCTACGCCTGTCGGCGGGGGTGATGATCTCAGCTTCGCACAATCCCTACGACGATAACGGCATCAAGTTCTTTTCCGCCGAGGGCTTAAAACTTGACGACGATATCGAGCGCGCCATCGAGGCCGAACTCGATAAGCCCCTGGCCACGCTTTCTTCCTCACAGCTCGGCAAGGTGAAGCGCGTGGACGACGCCGGCGGGCGCTATATCGAATTCTGCAAGAGTACCTTCCCGCGCGAACTGGATCTGCGCGGCCTCAAGCTGGTGGTCGATTGCGCCCACGGCGCCGCCTGGGATATCGCGCCGCATGTATTCCGCGAACTGGGGGCGGATGTCACGGCCATCGGCAACCAGCCCAACGGCACCAATATCAATGACCACGTAGGCGCCACCCACGCAGCCACGCTGTGCGCCGCCACCAAGGCCAGCGGCGCCGACTACGGCCTGGCCCTGGACGGGGACGCCGACCGGCTGATGATGTGCGATAAGGATGGCACCCTGTTTGACGGCGATCAACTCATGTTCGCCGTGGTGAAGGACCGCCACGCGCGCGGCGTGCTGAAAGGCGGCGCGGTCGGCACCCTGATGACCAACTTCGCCCTGGAAAAGCAGTTTGCCGCCATGCAGGTGCCGTTCGCACGTGCCAAGGTGGGTGACCGCTACGTGCTGGAAATGTTGAAGGAAAAAGGCTGGGAGTGCGGCGGCGAAAATTCCGGGCATCTGCTTTGCCTGGACCAGCACACCACCGGCGACGGCATCATCTCTGCCTTGCAGGTGCTGGCTGCATTGCGGCGCTCGGGCGGGCTTTCGCTGAAAGCCTATACCGGCGAGCTGACCCTGTTCCCGCAGGTGCTGGTCAACGTCAAGACGGCTTCAAAATTCGATTTCGCCGCGCACCCCGGCGTGCAAAAGGCGGTGCAGGCGGCGGAAGCCAACCTCAACGGCAGCGGGCGTGTACTGCTGCGCGCCTCTGGTACTGAGCCGCTGATTCGGGTGATGGTAGAAGGGCCGGAGCGGGAAACCGTGCGGGACCTCGCCAACAAGATCGCCGACGTAGTGCGCGCCGCCGCAGGCTGATTGCCGTTGTGGCAGCAGGCGCGTGCCCAATCTAGTGGGCGCGGGGTGTGGCTTTTTTCAGACGCGAAACCTGCAGAGCGATCAATTCGACCGCGCCCCAAAGAAGGGCGCCGCCTATCAGTAAGGCCGCTCCAGCGGCTTTGCGCAAGTTCGCTGTATTCATGGCTGTATCTCCGTGCAGAAGCTATTGCAAATGCGTCAAACCGATTGCATTAATGCAGTTGCCAGGGCGCCAGCCAGTCATCGGCAAATAGCGCGTCGAAGATTTTGCTTGGATTGAATTTCTCTTTCATCGTTCCCCCGGGAGCGGCTTGTGGTGCAACGCTGACACCTTAGCAAGCCAATATGAAAGACTCATTTCAGAAATATGACGATTTGAGACAGAGCGCTGCTCCGGTATGCTCGCCGCTTCTTTCCCTCTTTTCCAGGTCGTTTTTTGAGTGCTTTTGCGCTACCGCAGTTGACGGAATTGGAACGTATCCTCGACGCAGGGAAGTCCCACCTGCAGATCGAGGTGGCCTGCGAGGTCGAGCTGCCGGCCGGTCGCCTGCCGGTCTATGCCATTGCCATGGGCAATCCCGCGCCGGAGGTGCCGGCAATAGGATTTTTCGGCGGCGTGCACGGTCTGGAGCGCATCGGTGCCGAGGTGGTGATCGCCTATCTGCAAAGCCTGGTTATGCGCTTGCAATGGGACAACACCCTGCACCGCCAACTGGAATCGCTGCGCATCGTGTTCATGCCGTTGGTGAATCCCGGCGGCATCGCCCTGGGTACCCGCGCCAATCCCAATGGCGTGGACCTGATGCGCAATGCGCCCGTGGAGGCCGCGGCCAAGGTGCCCTATCTCATGGGCGGCCAGCGCATCAGCGCGCGGCTACCCTGGTACCGCGGGCTGGCAGGTCAGGAGATGGAGATCGAGAATCGCGCAGTGTGCCGGGTGGTCGAGCGCGAGCTGCTGAGTCGCACTTTCAGTATCGCCGTCGATTGCCACTCCGGCTTCGGCGCGCGCGACCGCCTGTGGTTTCCCTATGCCTACACACCGGCGCCGATTGCGCATCTGCCGGAGGTGCATGCCCTCAAGGAAATTTTCCTGCAGGCCCACAATCATCACCGTTATATTTTCGAGCCGCAAAGCCACCAGTATCTGACGCACGGCGATCTCTGGGACCATTTGTACCGTCGGTCCGGCGAACAGGCCGGGCGGGTGTTCCTGCCGTTGACACTGGAAATGGGTTCCTGGATCTGGGTCAAAAAAAATCCGCGCCAATTGTTTTCGCGCCACGGCATTTTTAACCCGCTGATCGAGCATCGCCATCAGCGCGTGCTGCGGCGGCACGTGCCGCTGCTGGATTTCTTTTCGCGCGCGGCCTGCGGCAACCAGCTGTGGCGGCCCGATGGTGAGCAGCGCCAGCGGCATATGGAGCAGGCCCTGCAGCACTGGTATCCGCGCGCGCCGGTATGACGACCTGGATTCTGCTTCGCGGCCTCAGCCGGGAAAGCCGCCACTGGGGCGCCTTCCCCGCCGGCCTGCAGGCCGCCTTCCCCGGCGAACCGGTGCTCGCAATGGACTTACCGGGCAACGGCGCGCTGCACCGCATGGCGAGCCCCCTGCGGGTGGCGGATTACGTGGCCTACTGCCGTGCGGAACTGGCGCGCCGTGGCGTCGCGCCGCCGTACCGGCTGCTGGCCATGTCCCTGGGAGCGATGGTGGCGGTCGACTGGGCCTCGAGGTACGCGCATGATTTGAACGGCGCCGCGCTGATCAACACCAGCCTGCGCGGGTTCAGCCCTTTTTACCGGCGCCTGCGCGCCGGCAACTATCCGACTGTCGCGAGGCAGGCGCTCAGGGGCCGGGCCTCACCGGCCTGGGAGCCGACCATACTGCGGCTTACCAGCCGCCATCCGCCCTCGGGCGAACAGACTCTGCGTGAGTGGCAGGCCTACCGGCGCGAGTATCCGGTTTCCATCGCCAATATGCTGCGCCAGTTGTTGGCGGCCGCGCGTTACCGCGCGCCACGCTCAGCGCCGGCCTGTCCGCTGCTGATCCTAGCCTCGGAGCGCGACACGCTAGTGGACGCACGCTGTTCGCGCGCGCTGGCACGGCACTGGGGCAGTGACTTGGTATTGCATCCTACGGCCGGTCACGACCTGCCACTGGACGATGGCGCGTGGGTGATAGCCCAAATCAACGCCTGGTTGAACGGGCGCTAGTTGGGCGTGTTAGTTGCGGCCTCGGCGGCAACTATTGAATCAGCACGCCGTTTTTGCGTAAAAACGCGATATCGACAAAGTTGGAGCCGCGCTCGTTCTTGGGCGTAAAGGCCAGGGTCATGCCGTCCAGTTCGTAGCGGCGGTCGCCCGACAGGGCGGCCAGGATGGAGCCGTGCGAGGGATTCGCGCCCGCAGCCTCCAGCACCTTCACCAAGCCCTTGGCCGCCATGAAACCCTCCAGCGTCAGGTGTGAGGGCGGCTCGTCGCGGTATTTAGCCATCAGGGTGCGGTGTTCAATTTGCAAACGGGTGGTGGTCTGGCTGGGGTGCGGGACCACCTGGGTGATCAGCGTGCTGACGGCGAAATCGGGCTTGGCGATTTCCAGCAGGGTGTTATGGTTCACGGTGGAAAACGCCACCACGATGGTGCCGCGGTCGCTGGCGCGAAAACGTTTCAGGAATTCCGCCGTGGCGATGGTGTCTGCTGCCACCACCACTACCTGCGCCTTGGCGTTGAGGACGTTCTTCACCACGCCATCGATATTTTTGAGATCGACCGCCAGGCCGAAGCGGCCGGCCAGGTTCTGGCTGCGCGCCTTTAATTGCTCCGCCACTTCGTTGGTCAGCGTGGTGCCGAACTGGTTGGGCGCGGCGACCACGACGAAGTTGTTGATGCCCAGCAGCGTGAAGTGCTGCACCACGTGTTTGGCTTCATCTCTATAACTGGGACGCACAAAGTAGATATTGCTGGGGCCGCTGCCCAAATCGGTGCCGCTCAGGGGCGCGAACAGCAGGGTGCCGGCGGATTTGAAAAAAGCGTCCGTGGACAGCGCCTTGACACCTTCGTCGCCGATATAACCGAACAGCAGATCGACCCGGTCTTTTTCGATCAATTCGCGGGTGAGGCGTATCGTTTCCTCGGGCTTGCCGCCATCGTTTTTGACCACCATGACGATCTTGTTGCCGCGCACGCCACCTTTGGAGTTGACGTAATCGAAATAGGTGCGTGCCCCCGCCAGGTAGTCCTTGCCCAAGTCGGCGTTGACGCCGAATTCGTCGATCAAGGTGCCGATGCGAATATCGCCGGCGCCTGCCGCCGGAGTAAAGAATACTACGACGGCAAGGGCGGCTGCAGACAACAAATGCGGGAGGCGGAGTGTGAACATCGACGGAATGAAAAAGTGGCTGGACCGTCTTTATAGTTCATCGACATTGCCGTCCTGTGACGTCCTTAGTGGCGGTAGGGGTAATAAAAAAGCCCGTCCTAAGACGGGCTGGAGTCAACAGCACAACAGTGTTAGTTAACCGAAGCGGCCGGTGATGTAGTCTTCCGTTTCCTTGCGCTTGGGTTTGATGAAGAGTTCGTCGGTATCGCCGTATTCGATCAGCTCGCCCAGGTACATATAGGCGGTGAAATCGGATACGCGCGCGGCCTGCTGCATATTGTGGGTGACGATGGCGATGGTGTAGTCCACTTTCAGCTCATGCAGCAGTTCTTCCACCTTGGCGGTGGAAATCGGGTCCAGCGCCGACGTGGGCTCATCCAGCAGCAGCACCTCCGGCTTCACCGCCACACCGCGCGCGATGCAGAGGCGCTGTTGCTGGCCGCCGGACAGCGACAGGCCGCTTTGCTTCAATTTGTTCTTGGCCTCGTCCCAGAGCGCGGCTTTTTTGAGCGCCCATTCAACACGGTCGTCCATATCGTGCTTGGAGAGGTCTTCGTAAAGCTTCACGCCGAAGGCGATATTGTCGTAAATCGACATGGGGAAGGGCGTGGGTTTCTGGAACACCATGCCGACCTTTGCCCGCAGCAGATTCAGATCCTGGCCCTTGTCGAGAATGTTCTTGCCGTTCATCAGAATCTCGCCCTCGGCGCGCTGGCCGGGGTAGAGATCGTACATGCGGTTGAAGGTGCGCAGCAGGGTCGATTTGCCGCAGCCGGAGGGGCCGATGAAGGCAGTGACGCGGCGCTCAAGGATGTCGACGCTGACGTTCTTCAGGCCGTGAAAGCTGCCGTAGTAGAAATTGAGATTGCGCGCCGAAATCTTGGCCGCGATGGGATTGGCTGCGGCTTTCGCGCTTTCGGGAGAGTCTTGCAGGATTGCGTTCATGATTGTTTTTATGCCTGATTTTGTTGGCTGAACAGGAGGCGCGCCACGATGTTGAGAATCAATACGGAAGCGGTGATGAGCAGGGCTCCAGCCCAGGCCAGCGCCTGCCAGTTTTCATAAGGGCTCATGGCGAACTGGAAAATCACCACCGGCAGATTGGCCATGGGCGCGTTCATGTCCAGCGACCAGAACTGATTGCTGAGCGAGGTGAACAAGAGCGGTGCGGTTTCGCCGCTGATGCGGGCGATGGCCAGCAGAATGCCGGTGAGCACGCCGCCGCGTATGGCGCGCAGGGCCACCAGCAGGATCACCTTCCACTGCGGCGCCCCCAAGGCGGCAGCGGCTTCGCGCAGACTGGAAGGCACCAGCCGCAGCATGTTCTCCGTGGTGCGTACTACCACCGGTATGGCAAGCAGCGACAGCGCTAACGATCCGGCCCATCCGGAAAAATGGTGCGCATTGGCCACGTACAGGGTGTAGATGAAGAGGCCGATGACGATGGAAGGGGCGGACAGCAGGATATCGTTGATAAAGCGCGTGGTCGGCCCGATCCAGTTGCGGTCGCCGTACTCGGCCAGATAAATCCCGGCCAGAATCCCCACCGGGGTGGCGATGAAAGTAGCCACGCCCACCATCAGCAGGCTGCCCATGATGGCATTGGCGAGGCCGCCTTCGCTGCCGGGCGGGGGCGTATCCTGGGTAAAGATGGTGAGCGCCAGGCCGCCGAAGCCTTTCGACAGCAGCACGTACAGAATCCAGGCGAGGAAGGCCATGCCGATGGCCATGGCCATCACGGCCAGGGTCAGCGAGATGTAGTTGACCAGTACGCGTTTGCGATAAAGCGCGCTCATGTCTTGGCTCCTTCGCGCTTGGCCAGTTGCATCAGCATCATCTTGGCCAGTGCCAACACGATGAAGGTGATGATGAACAACACCAGGCCCAGCGAGATCAGCGAGGAGATGTGCAGGTCTTTGCTGGCTTCGGCGAATTCGTTGGCGAGCGTGGAGGCGATGGAATTGCCCGGCTCGAACAGGGACACGCTGATGCGCGAAGCATTGCCGATAACGAAAGTGACCGCCATGGTCTCACCCAGCGCGCGGCCCAAGCCCAGCATGATGCCGCCGACCACGCCCACCTTGGTATAGGGCAGCACAATATTGCGCACCACTTCCCAGGTGGTGGCGCCCAGGCCGTAGGCCGATTCCTTCAACATGGGCGGGACCACTTCGAACACGTCGCGCATGACGGAAGCGATGAAGGGAATCACCATCACGGCGAGGATGATGCCGGCGGCCAGCATGCCGATACCCATAGGTGCACCCTGGAACAGCTTGCCGATAATCGGAATATGTCCCACGGTCTTTTGCAGGCCGGGCTGGATGTAATCGGAAAACACCGGGGCGAACACGAACAGGCCCCACATGCCGTAGATGATGCTGGGCACACCGGCCAGCAATTCCACAGCGGTACCGAGCGAGCGGCGCAGCCTGGCGGGGCACAGCTCGGTCAGAAAAACAGCGATGCCGAAGCTAACCGGGATGGCGATCAGCAGGGCGATGATGGAAGTAACAACGGTGCCGTAGATGGCATTGGCGGCGCCGTATTTGGTGCCGACCGGGTCCCAGGCGGTGCTGGTCAGAAAGCCGGGGCCGAAGGCCTCGAAGGCCGGGTAAGCACCCATCAGCAGCGAGCCGATGATGGCCGCTAGCATTGCCAGCACCAGCAAGGCGAAGAACAGCGTGGCGCGCTTGAACAACACGTCCTGCCACTTCTGGCGCTGCAGGCGCGCCAGCAGCCGCTGCATTTCTTCTTCGCGCGTCACATAGGTGACTGACTGGATGGGTTCGGACATTACCTGAATCTCGGTGGTGCTCATGGGGGCGGCCTGCGGAGTTTACCGGGCATCAAATAAAAGCGGGCCGCCGTGGAGAAAATCGCCGGCGGCCCAACTGTTCTGCATGGTTCTGGTTATTTCCAGACTGCCTTGCCGTCAGCGCCCTTGATTTCTTTTTTCCAGGCGTCTTCGATCAGCGTCACGACGTTGGCCGGGATCGGCACATAGTCGAGGTCGGTAGCCAGTTTCTGGCCGTTTTTCAGCGCCCAGTCGTAGAACTTCAGGACTTCCACGGCGTTGACCGGCTTGTCCTGGCTCTTGTGCATCAGGATGAAGGAGGCGCCGGTGATGGGCCAGCTATCCTTGCCCGGCTCGTCGGTCAGCACTTCGTAGAAGCCGGGGGCCTTGGCCCAGTCGGCGTAGGCAGCGGCGGCCTTGAACTGCGGGTCATCCGGCATGACGAACTGGCCGTCCTTGTTCTTCATCTGCGTGTAGCTCATATTGTTTTTCTTGGCGTAGGCGTATTCCACGTAGCCGATCGAGCCCTTGATGCGCTGCACGTAGGCCGAGACGCCTTCATTACCTTTTCCGCCCACACCTTCCGGCCAGGACACGGCCGTATCGAAACCAACCTTGGCCTTCCAATCCGGGCTGACCTTGGAGAGGTAGTTGGTGAACAGGAAGGTGGTGCCGGAGCCATCGGAGCGGCGCACCACGGTGATCGGGTCGGCCGGCAGCTTGGCGGTGGGGTTCAGGGCGGTGATGGCGGCGTCGTTCCAGGTCTTGATCTTGCCTAGGAAGATGTCGGCCAGCACGGTGCCGGTGAACTTCAGTTCGCCCGGTTTGATGCCGTCGATGTTCACCACCGGGACCACGCCGCCGATGATGGCGGGGAACTGCATCAGGCCCAGTTCGGTTTGTTTTTCGGGGGTCAGCGGCATGTCGGATGCACCGAAATCGACGGTCTTGGCGCTGATTTGCTTGATGCCGCCGCCGGAGCCGATGGATTGGTAGTTCATGCCCGTGCCGGTCTTGGCCTTGTAGGCTTCAGCCCACTTGGCGTACACCGGGTAGGGGAAGGTTGCGCCGGCGCCGGTGATGTCGGCCGCTTGGGCAGCAGTGAAGGTCGTGGCGACAGCCAGACCGAGCAGAATGCGTTTCAAATTCATGGTTTTCTCCTTGTAAAAGCTTATGGTTCCCGTAGGCTGAGCAGAATAGGGCTGTCATATGACAGCTTCGTGACAAAAAGGCGACAGGACCGGCCTTGATTTACAATCGTTTTCGCTGTGCCGGACCCTGCCGAAAGGGTGCTTGCAGAATCGGCTTCAATATAGGTCGCCAGGTGTGGCAAGATCGGGCCTCGCCATTAACGGAAACTCTTGAACAGTGCGCCGTGATATCCGCCATTTCCATGCTGAAACCCGTCCGCCGGTATGAGTAAGTCCTTGTTTCGGCAGGAGGCTATCGACCACCAGCGGGAGAAATTCTTCGGCGAAACCACCAGCGTGCAGCCCCTGTCGTTCTGGGTGTTGACCGGCTTGGCGGTGGGTGCGGCGCTATTGATGATTGCCGTGGCCGTCTGGGGCCAGTACACGCGCCGCGAACGGGTGGACGGCTTTCTCGCCTCCGACATAGGCGCCGCGCGCGTGACCGCCCCCGATGCCGGGCGCATCGTCGAGCTCATGATTAAGGAAGGGCAGGAAGTCACCGCCGGCATGGCCATGGCGCGGATTTCCTACGAAAAATCGACCACCAGTTCCGGCTCCGCCAACGCGGCCGTCGCCGGCGAGCTCAATCAGCGCCGCAGCCTGCTGGAAAAAGAGCAAAGCCAGGCCAAAGAATTGGGTGAGCAGCAGCTTTTGCAGATCAGGAAGCGCATCCTCGACTTGGGCAACGAAATCGCCCAGGTGGATCGCGAAATCAAGCTGCAGGAACAGCGCGTGGCCTCCGCCAGGGAGCAGGCGCAAAAGTTTGCCCAACTCGCCAAGGAAAAATTTGTCTCCGACATCGTCGCCCGGCAAAAACAGGATGAGGTGACCGACCAGGAAATCCGCCTGCAAGCGCAAAAGCGCAACCGCCTTACCCTGGAACGCGACCTGGCCGGCGCCAAACTCGATGAGCCCTCGGCCGCTATTCGCGCCCGGGCGCAGGTCGATCAAGTCACCCGCCAGATCAGCGAAGTGCAGCAGAACCTGGTGCAGGAAGAGGCCAAGCGCGAGACGGTGATCCGCGCGCCCATCGACGGCATTGCAACCAACATAGCCGTGACCCAGGGGCAGTCGGTCGCGGCCGACGCCTTGTTCGCCACGGTGCTGCCCAAGGGCGGCGTACTGCACGCGGAAATGCTGGTGCCCACGCGCGCCATCGGCTTTGTGGTCAAGGGTCGTGAGGTGGTGCTGCGCTACGCGCCCTTTCCGTATGAACGCTTCGGCCTTTATCGCGGCGTCATTTCCGACGTGAGCCAGACGGTCTGGTCGCAGGGCGACAAGGTCGGGCCGCTAACGGTAGGGGAGCCCGCTTATCGCGTTACGGTGGCGCTCGACAAGCAATCGGTATCGTCGCAGGGGCAGGAGCTGCCGCTCAAGTCCGGCATGCTGCTCAACGCCGATATCCTTCTCGAAAAACGCAGCCTCCTGGAGTGGATATTCGAGCCGGTGCTGCGCCTGAAAGGCAATATGTAATGTCGGGCTTGTTCACGCGCCGCATCCCCATCATCCTGCAAAGCGAGGCGCCGGAATGCGGCATTGCCTGCCTGGCCATGGTGGCGTCTTATCACGGCCATCTCACCGATCTCATCGCCATGCGCGTGCGCCTCTCGCCTTCGCTGAAGGGCGTGACGCTGAAGCATATTTCGCAGGTGGCCGAAAGCATGGGCCTGGCGGCGCGCGGCGTGCAGGCGCCGCTGGAGGCGCTGGGCAAGCTGCAACTGCCCGCCGTGCTGCACTGGGACATGAACCACTTTGTGGTGCTGACCAAGGTTTCCGGCAAATCCATTATCGTCCACGACCCGGCGCGCGGCATGCGCAAACTCAGCATGGCCGAGGCATCCAAGCACTACACCGGCGTGGCCATGGAATTCACGCCCACCTCCAGTTTCAGGAAGCAGGACGAGCGCGAAAAAATCGGCGCCTGGCAACTCTTGAGTGCGGGCTCGGGGCTGGGCGGCAGCATTTTCCAACTGCTGCTGTTGTCGCTGGCCATCGAAGTATTCGCCATCGCCATGCCGTTTTTCCTGCAACTCACCGTGGACCGGGTGCTGGTGGGGCGCGACCGCGATTTCTTGACGGTACTAGGCATCGCTTTTGGCGCGCTGGTGATCATCCAGGTGGTGGTAACCGCTGTGCGCGCCTGGGTGGGCGTCTACCTTTCTACGCGCTTTAATCTGCGCCTGCTGACGGTGCTGTTCAACCATTTGCTGCGCCTGCCGCTGGCCTGGTTCGAGAAGCGCAATATCGGCGACATCGTCTCCAAGTTCCGCTCGGTGGACGCGATCCAGAAAACGCTCTCGACCACCTTCGTGGAAACCTTCATCGACGGCGTGATGGTCATCATCACCCTGGCGGTGATGGCGTACTACAGCGGCATGCTGACCGCTATCGTCATCGGCGCGGCCCTGCTGTACGCGGCCCTGCGTTGGTACTTCTATTACCCGCAGCGCTACGCCACCGACGAGCAACTGGCGCACGAGGCCAAGGCCGGCACCCATTTCATCGAAACCCTGCGCGGTATGATGGCGCTGAAGCTCAATATGCGCGAAAACGAGCGGCGCATCGCCTACCAGAACCTGGTGGTGGAGCACATCAATGCGCTGGCCAAGGTGCAGAGCGTGGGCATATTCCAGCGGGCGTCCTTCGGCCTGATTTTCGGGCTGGAAAACATCATCGTCATCTGGCTGGCGGCGCTGTTGGTGATGGACGGGTCGTTCTCGGTGGGCATGCTCTATGCCTTCCTGGGCTTCAAGCTCATTTTCCTGACGCGAGTGAATAACCTGGTCGATAAATGGAATGAGTTCCGTATGCTGGACCTGCACGCCGAGCGCATCGCCGACATCGCGCTGGCGGAGCCGGAACCGGTCTCGTCCAACCCAACCATGGTGCTGGGCGCGCAAACCGACCCTCTGACCATAGAAGGCAAAAACCTGGGCTTTGCCTACGGTCCCGAGGGGCTGGTATTTCGCAATATCAGCCTGGAAATCCGCCCCGGCGAAACTGTGGCCCTGGTGGGGCCCTCCGGCTGCGGCAAGACCACGCTGTTGAAAATCCTGGTGGGCCTGTTGCCGCCTACGGAGGGTCAGGTGCTGGTCAACGGCCGCGACCTGAAAGACTGGGATATCGGGGTGTACCGCGCGCGCATGGGCGCGGTGATGCAGGACGATCAGCTGTTCGTGGGAACCATCGAGGACAATATCGCCTTCTTTGCCGCCGACCACGACCCGGAGCGGGTGCGGGCCTGCGCAAAACTTGCCATGATCGATGAAGACATCAGCAAGATGCCGATGGGCTACAACACCATCGTCGGCAGCCTGGGAATGGCGCTCTCAGGCGGGCAGAAGACCCGTGTCTTGCTGGCCCGCGCGCTGTTCAGACAACCGCAAATACTCTTTCTTGATGAAGCCTTCGACCAGCTCGACGTCGAACGCGAGCGCGGCATCACCACCCAGTTAAAGGCGGCTGGCATCACGCTCGTGATCATCAGTCATCGGCCGGAGACGGCGGCTATGGCCACCAAGAGCATCCAAATGGTTTCAGGTGCCGATGCTTACAAGCCGACATCCCCGGAGCCGCCACCGACATAGGCCAGTTGCAGATCGCTCAATTCGACGACCGCCGGCACTTCGGCTTGCAGTTCCACGTTGAATTCAATATTGGTGTTGACGGCTTCCATGGTCTATTCCTTGAAATTGGGTAGTGATTGGATAAAGTTATTTCAGGCCTACGTCGCCCGAGCCGCCGCCTACGTATGCCAGTTGCAGATCGTTCAATTCGACGACTGCCGATACTTCGGTTTCCAGTTCGGCTTTGAATTCGACATTGGTGTTGATGGTTTTGATGGCTTCCATGATCTTTTCCTTGTAATTGGGGAATGATTGAATAAGTGATTACAGACCGACGTCGCCGGAACCGCCGCCGATATACGCCAGTTGCAGATCGTTCAGTTCGGCGACCGCCGACACTTCGGCTTCCAGTTCGGCTTTGAATTCGACATTGGTGTTGATGGATTTGATGGCTTCCATGATCTATTCCTTGTAATTGGGTAGTGATTGAATGACGTTATTTCAGGCCCACATCGCCCGAGCCGCCGCCTACGTATGCCAGTTGCAGATCGTTCAGTTCGACGACTGCCGATACTTCGGTTTCCAGTTCGGTTTTGAATTCGACATTGGTGTTGATGCTTTTGATGGCTTCCATGGTCTTCTCCTTGAAGTTTAAAAGTGGTTGAATAGGGAAATTACAGACCTACGTCGCCGGAACCGCCACCGACATAGGCCAGTTGCAGATCGTTAAGCTCGAGAATCGTCGGTACCTCAGTTTGCAAGCCGGCGTCCTGCCCCAGATCTTGATAAAGTGCATTAATAGTGGTTTCCATGTCTTTCTCCGTAAATAAAAGTTGTTACACTGGGAAGTGTGATAAAAGTCACAAAACGCGTGATTATCGTAGCGTAAGCCATTGAAATGCAAGAGCTAGATTCCTTATTAAATTTGGTGGAAACCCTTAGGGGCTCACCTTATTCGGCAGATTTAAGAGCCGGCTTGGGTGCTTTGAAGGGGTCCATTGCCGGGAAGCTGCACGCAGCCTCCCAGATCGATGCGCCCTTATTCCGCGAGGTGATACAGACCCTGTCGAGCTTGCCTGACGTGGCCGAACCGGCGCTGCAAGCAGAGTTAACTCTTGATATTGCTAAGTATTTTTACGTTGCCGGCCTGCCTTTTGACGCCTTGGAAACAGCAAAACGGGCTGAAGCTCTAGCGAAAACATCCGGTCAGTTGGATTTGGTCGCTCGCGCCTTAAATTCCGCCGGGGTCATGAATGCCGATACTGGCAACACCTCCCGGGCGGTCGAAAAATACTCGGAAGCGATTGAAATGGCCCGTGCGGTCAATGACCGGATGGGCGAGGCGATGTACTGGGGGAATTTGGGCGTAGCCCTGCACTATTGCGCTGAATATCAGACGGCAACGGCCTGTTTGAACCACGTGGTCGATATGGCCGGCACGGACCCCAATCTCAAAACCCAACGATTACAAGCACTTAACAATATCGCGCTCGTTTGCATTCACACTGACGAATTCGCTCGCGGGCTTCGCGCCGTTAATGATGCTCTGGCCGAAGTAGAGGAACCGGCAAACGCCGCGCAAATGCTTTCCCGCGTGCTGATGGAGCGCAATGCGGCCAGGTTGTTTTTGGAGACGCGTAACCTGGGTAGCGCCAAATTGCACGTTGAAAGAGCCAAGCATTACGCGGCGCTTTCCAAATCGCCGCGCGCAGAACTGGAGGCCTCCATTTCCGAGGGGCTTTACCTGGTATATGCCGGGCACACGGACGTCGGCCTTTCGAGCCTGAAACTCACGCTTGAAAGAGCTCGCTTCCAACGCTCGTCGCTGCGCGATGTGTTAATTGCGCTGGTGAAGGCTTATGAATTCCTCCGGCAGCCCGATCAGGCGCTGATTTATCTTCGCGAAATGATGGAGAGCGTAAAGAGATATCAGCAGGACAACATCCTGAAGCATCTGAAGTTGGATCTCAAAGAAATAGACAAGGCAGCAGAGACTACTACCGACGAAACGCACGATCAGCACGAGCAAATTTTGCGAGGCAAGATCGCCGAGCAGGAGTTATTTAAATCCCGCATAGAAATGTTGGAGCGCCTCGCCGTTACGGCAGAACTGCGCGACGACTCGACCGGCGAGCATTCTTTTCGCGTGGGTAAGCTGGCCTCCTTGCTGGCGCAAGACTATGGTTGCGACGAAGACACCATATTCATGATCGATCTGGCTGGCCGCCTACACGACATCGGCAAAGTAGGCATTCCCGACGCCATTTTGCTGAAACCGGATAAGTTAAACCCGGCCGAATATTCGATCATGCGCACTCACGCCGCCGTAGGTGCCGAGTTGTTGTCAAAAAGCAACATCCCGCACTTGCAAATGGCCGAGGAAATTGCCCGCTGCCACCACGAATGGTGGGATGGCTCCGGTTATCCGGGCGGGCTATCCGGTAACGCCATTCCCCTGGCGGCGCGGATTACGGCGCTAGCGGACGTTTACGACGCTTTGACGCACAAGCGCCCCTATAAAGAAGCCTGGCCGATCGACCATGCTCTGGACGAAATCCTGCGCCTCAAGGGTAAACAATTCGATCCGGAATTGACGGACATGTTTCTGGTGCTAATCGCTCGCCTGCGCCGCGAATTCACCGAACTCGATACTTACCTTGGCCAGGCCGCTGCCCAATCCCCCTTCCTGCAAGCCCGCTCCAAGATCTGGGAGACCCTGCGCCGTAGCAAGCAGGACGACAGCGGCGCCGGTAGCCGGCTGGACGTCCAACGCTAGCCGCCGTTTACGGCGCTTTTGAGGTTTACCCGGTAACCCGCCTCGCGCTATAATCGCTCGTTTGTCGGCTTCGGATACGAACGATGCGCGAGCGCTTGGTTGTCGGAAACTGGAAACTGAACGGCAATTTGGCGACAAATCGCGAATTGTTGGCCCGTTTAAAGGCGGAAGTTACTGTTTTTCAAGGGAAAACTTGCGGAGTGTGTGCTCCGTATCCTTACCTTGGGCAGTTGCAAAACCTGCTGGCCGGCACCACCTTGGTATGGGGTTCGCAGGACGTCAGCCGGGAAAGCACAGGTGCTTTTACCGGGGACGTGTCGGCGGCGATGGTGGCGGAGTTCGGCTGTCGCCTGGCGATAGTCGGACATTCGGAACGCAGGGCCTTGTTTGGCGATAGCGATGAAATCGTCGCCGCCAAGTTCGGCCAGGCCAAGAATAACGGTTTGACGCCGGTGCTTTGCCTGGGGGAGACCTTGGCGGAGCGGGAAGGCGGGCAAACCGAAGCGGTGGTGGCGCGGCAGTTGCAGGCGGTGATCGCGCGCCATGGGGTACAGGCTTTGCAGGGCGCAGTATTGGCCTACGAGCCGGTCTGGGCGATAGGCACCGGTAAGACGGCGTCTCCGCTGCAGGCTCAGGCAGTACACGCGTTTTTGCGTGGCGCGGTCGCCAAGGCGGATGCGCGGGTGGCGGCAGATTTACCGATTTTGTACGGCGGCAGCGTCAAAAAAGCGAATGCCGCTGAATTGTTTGCGATGCCGGATATCGATGGCGGTTTAATCGGCGGCGCATCGTTGGTGGCGGATGAATTTTTGGCAATTTGGCAGGCGCTATAAGCGCCTGCAGTGAATGAATAGGAAAAGATGATGTTGGCGAATCTGATTTTGATGGTGCATTGCGTGATGGCTCTCGCCATCGTGATTCTGGTGCTGCTGCAGCATGGCAAGGGCGCTGATATGGGTGCTGCCTTCGGTAGCGGCTCGGCGGGCAGCCTGTTCGGCTCCTCGGGCGCGGCGAACTTCCTGTCGCGCTCCACGGCGATCTGCGCGGCGATCTTTTTCGCCACCTCGCTGGGGCTGACCTATGTGCACGCTCCCAAGTCTGACAGCGGCGTGGCCGGCAGCGTGATGACCGATGCCGCCAAAACCGACGCGGCCAAGCCAGACGCTGCCAAAACCGACGCTCCCAAGGTTGACGTGATCCCCGCGCCCACCGCCGCGCCGACGGCAGCTCCGGCACCCGCTCCCGCGACGGCACCGGCCACGGGTAGCACGCCTCCGGCGACGAAGTAAAATAAGCCCGCTCCTCAAAGCTAAGTCGCGGGCAAGTCGTAACAAGAAGTAAGAAGCGGAATGTAAAACGCGAAGTAAAACGCGAAGTAAAAAGTAAGCAGGGCCGACGTGGTGAAATTGGTAGACACGCTATCTTGAGGGGGTAGTGGCGAAAGCTGTGCGAGTTCGAGTCTCGCCGTCGGCACCAGTTACTGCAGTAAATAGAATAAAAAAATGTGCCCATGCTGCACCGCAAGGTGCGGCACAGGTAAAATGCGAAGCAGGGCCGGGCAGTACGATCGGCATCAACCGTTGTGAACCGCGCGAAATGTTGACTAACTACTTCCCGATTCTCATCTTCGCAGTTGTCGGCCTCGTCATTGGCGTGGCGCCGCTGGTCATGAGCAAGGTACTGACCATACTCCTCGGGCACGACCGTCCCGACGCACAAAAACTCTCCCCTTACGAATGCGGCTTCGAGGCCTTTGAAGACGCACGCATGAAATTCGACGTGCGCTACTACCTCGTCGCCATTCTGTTCATCCTGTTTGATCTGGAAATTGCGTTCCTTTTCCCCTGGGCCATCGTCTTGCAGGAAATCGGCTGGTTCGGTTTCTGGGCGATGATGCTGTTCCTGGGCATTCTCGTGGTGGGTTTCATCTACGAGTGGAAAAAGGGCGCTTTGGACTGGGAATAGAGGAAAGACCATGCCGGAAGGCGGAATTTCGCAACAAGGATTTGTCACCACGCAGGTCGATACGCTGCTTAACTGGGCGCGTACCGGCTCCATGTGGCCCATGACCTTCGGCCTCGCCTGCTGCGCGGTCGAGATGATGCACGCCGGCGCCTCGCGTTACGACCTGGACCGCTTCGGCATCGTATTCCGTCCCAGCCCGCGCCAGTCGGACGTGATGATCGTGGCCGGCACGCTCTGCAACAAGATGGCCCCTGCACTACGTAAGGTGTACGACCAGATGGCCGAGCCGCGCTGGGTGGTTTCCATGGGCTCCTGCGCCAACGGCGGCGGCTACTATCACTACTCGTATTCGGTGGTGCGCGGCTGCGACCGCATCGTGCCGGTAGATATCTACGTCCCTGGCTGCCCGCCCACGGCGGAGGCCCTGCTGTACGGCCTCATCCAGTTACAGAACAAGATCAAGCGTACCAACACCATCGCCCGGGGCTAATTCAACGATGTCGGTAAAACTGGACAAGCTGCAGGCCAATCTCACCCAGGTGCTGGGTGCTCGCCTGCAAAAACTGATCGTGGACAAAGATCAGGTGATTGTGGAAATCGCCGCCGCCGATCTGCGCGCCGCCATGACACTGCTGCGTGACGATGCCTCGCTGGCCTTTGCACAATTGATCGATATCGCCGGGATGGACTACGCCGGCTTCGCCGATAGCTGGACCGGCAAACGCTACGCTTCCGTCTACCAACTGCTGTCGGTGGAGCACAACTGGCGCGTGCGCGTGCGCAGTTTTTGCCCCGACGACGAGATGCCCATGCTGGATTCCGTGATCCCGGTATGGGCCGCGGCCAACTGGTACGAGCGCGAAGCCTTCGATTTGTACGGCATCGTTTTTGCCGATCACCCCGATCTGCGCCGCATCCTCACCGACTACGGCTTCATCGGCCACCCGTTCCGCAAGGACTTCCCGATTTCGGGCAACGTCGAAATGCGCTACGACGCCGACCAGAAGCGCGTGATCTACCAGCCGGTGACCATAGAGCCGCGCGAAATCGTGCCGCGCGTCATTCGCGAAGAGCATTACGCGGGGCGCAAGTAATCATGGCCGAAATCAAAAATTACACGATGAACTTTGGCCCGCAGCATCCGGCTGCGCACGGCGTGCTGCGCCTAGTGCTGGAGCTGGACGGCGAAGCGGTGCAACGGGCAGACCCGCATATCGGCCTGCTGCATCGCGGTACGGAAAAGCTGGCCGAGACGCGCACCTTCATTCAAAGCGTGCCGTATATGGACCGCCTCGACTATGTGTCGATGATGGTCAACGAGCACGCCTATGTGATGGCTATTGAAAAGCTGCTGGGTGTGCCGGTGCCGGAACGCGCGCAGTACATCCGCGTCATGTTCGACGAAATCACCCGCGTCCTCAACCACCTGCTGTGGCTGGGCGCACATGCGCTGGACGTGGGCGCGATGACGGTGTTCCTGTACGCCTTCCGCGAACGCGAAGACCTGATGGACGTGTACGAGGCCGTATCGGGTGCCCGCATGCACGCGGCCTACTACCGTCCGGGCGGCGTCTATCGCGACCTGCCGGACCGCATGCCGCAATACACGGCCACCCACGGCCGCAACGCCGAGCAGATCAAAAAGATGAACGAGAACCGCCAGGGTTCCGTGCTCGATTTCATTGAAGACTTCACCAAGCGTTTCCCCACGTACGTGGATGAATACGAAACGCTGCTGACCGACAACCGCATCTGGAAACAGCGGCTGGTCAATATTGGCGTTGTCAGCCCGGAGCGGGCGCTGCAGCTGGGTTTCACCGGCCCCATGCTGCGCGGCTCGGGTATCGCCTGGGATCTGCGCAAAAAGCAACCTTACGAAGTCTATGACCGGCTGGATTTCGACATTCCCATCGGCACCAACGGCGATTGCTATGACCGCTACCTGGTGCGCGTGCAGGAACTGCGCGAGTCCAACAAGATCATTCAGCAGTGCGTGGCCTGGCTGCGCGCCAACCCCGGCCCGGTCATTTCCGCCGACCACAAAGTGGCGCCGCCTTCGCGCGAAAGCATGAAGTCGAACATGGAAGAGCTGATCCATCACTTCAAGCTCTTCACCGAAGGCTTCCACGTTCCGCCGGGCGAGGCCTATGCCGCCGTCGAACACCCCAAGGGGGAGTTCGGCATCTACCTGGTTTCGGACGGCGCCAACAAACCGTTCCGGCTCAAGATTCGCGCGCCCGGTTTCCCGCATCTGGCGGCGCTGGACGAAATGTCGCGCGGCCATATGATCGCCGATGTGGTCACCATCATCGGCACGCAGGATATCGTGTTCGGCGAAATTGATAGGTAAACAAGCGATGAGCCTTATCAATCAGCGTGTCATCAACGTCGACGAACTCAAGCTCGATCACTTCGAGCAGGGCGACAAGTATCGTAGCGACTGCGTGCGCGTGGGACCGTTGATCGGCGCCAAGGACATCGGTTTTTCCTACGACGAAGTGCCGCCGGGGAAGATTTCCTGTCCGTTCCACAGCCACAGCGCCGAAGAGGAAATGTTTTTCATCGTTAGCGGCACCGGCACCCTGCGTTACGGTAGCGAGCGCCGCAAAATCCGCGCCGGCGATTTCATCGCCTGTCCGACCGGCCGCGCCGATACCGCGCATCAAATCATCAACGACTCCGACGGCGTGCTGAAGTACATCTCGGTCAGCACTAAAATGCCGGCCGAAGTTTGTGAGTATCCGGACTCCGGCAAGATCGGCGCGTTCGGTGTGGAAGGCCTGCGCCATCTGACCGAAACCGGCGGCGCCGTAGATTATTGGAAGGGGGAGTAGTCCCGTGTTATCGGCAGAAGCCAAACAAAAAATCGACCGCGAACTGACCAAGTATCCGGCCGAGCAAAAGCAGTCGGCCACCATGTCGGCGCTGGCCATCGTGCAAGACGAGCGCGGCTGGCTTTCCGAAGAATCAATGAAGGAAGTGGCCGATTACCTGGGCATGCCGGCTATCGCCGTTTACGAAGTCGCCACTTTCTACAATATGTACAACCTGAAGCCCATGGGCAAGTGCAAGATTTCGGTCTGCACCAATCTGCCCTGCGCGCTCTCGGGCGGCGCCGATGCTGCCGAATATCTGAAAAAGAAGCTGGGCGTGGATTGGCGCGAAACCACGGCGGACGGCAAGTTCA